>Ga0272443_10000014_pt1 | contig 432224 bp, 350 predicted proteins | sample SSMAcet12_FD_193581 | JGI IMG/M metagenome (GOLD analysis project Ga0272443, IMG submission 193581) | Marine sediment archaeal communities from Little Sippewissett salt marsh, Falmouth, MA, United States - SSM-Acet-12 | ecosystem: Environmental > Aquatic > Marine > Wetlands > Sediment ...
GGACTCTGGGCGCTCCGGGGGATGACCCGGATCTACTGGGGCGGGGGAGAATACATCCCGGTCTCCTGGTGAGTCCGGATGCCGCTCCGGTCCCGGCCGCGGAGAGAGGGCGGCCACCCGTTCGGGAAGTCCGTAATCTTTTGAGAGGTTGTGATTCGCCTGCGGGCCCCGCCGGAAAGGGAGGAAAGATCTGCCGCTCAGATAGCGATCTCGACGAGCGGAAAAGCCTGGAAATAGAGTATGCACTCGGGATTGCCGAAGGTTTAGACCGGAAAATAAATCCGGCAACACGATAATCCTCCGGTTTGCGGAGCTTTGAGGCGCTGAAGAGGGCCCTGTTTCTGAAGATGGGCGAGCCGCCGGAACCCGAGTTTACGCACAGATTCTGCTGAAGAGGCAAAGTTCTTATTATTCATGATCTAAAAAAGAGGGGGCATATGATGCGGGCTCCACTATGCAGAAAAGGGTTTTTTGCATCTGTCTTCATCCTGGCCTTTCCCTTTGCCATTCACATATCCGGCGGCATCTCCAAAGCGGAGACAATCTCCTTATCGCTGGAATCCGGCTCTTACCGCATCGAAACGGATAAGCAAGGCTTGGAGTTGATAGAGATGGGGGGATTCAGAACCGCGGGTTCCCCCGGAGACCCCCTCCTGCCCCAGAGATCGTACAACGTGCTCCTACCCCCGGACGTGGTCTGGGAGAGCCTGCGGCTCAATACCATCGAGTTGGAAGAGGAGACGCTCCCGGGCACCTACGACATCGCCCCCGCTCCCCCCTGCAGGTCCTGGTCAAGGGGGAAATTGATAGAGGATTGGGGGCCGGCCCGGAATATCAGCAACGGGAGGAATATGGACGTTTACGGGGCGGACTCTTTTTATCCCTCCGTTTCCCTGAAGCTGGAGCCTTATTCGCAGATGCGGAAGTGGAAGTTCACCCGGATCCGCTTCACGCCGCTGCAGTACAACCCGGTCAGCAAGAAACTCCGCCTGATCAAGAATCTGAGGCTGGAAATCACATTCTCGCGCTCCGCCGTTAGACGGGACAGCCGTTTACTATCGGACCGGAGCCGGGAAGATCTCGCTCCGGAACTGTTTTTCAATTACGCGTCGGCTCAAGAATGGTATCCGAGGGAACAGGTCCGGCGGGACTCCCCACCGGCGGACTATGTCATCATAACCACCGACGCCATCGAGAGCAACAGCGCCAGGCTCTCATCCTTCATCTCCCATAAGGAGGGCAGGGGCCATTCGGTGCTGACGGTCACCGAAGCCGACTTCAACACGCTCACCGGCCAGGCTCCCAACCACCGGGCGGAGAAGATCAGGCAGTGGCTGATCGACAACTGGTCCGGCTACGGGGTCGAGTACGTGCTCCTGATCGGGGATCCTCATCCTTACGAGAGCGGGGAGGGCGACATCCCGATGAAGATGTGCTGGCCCCGGCTTGGAGCGGGATCCAATGAGAGAGCCCCGACCGATTATTTTTACGCCGATCTGACGGGGAACTGGGACATCGACGGTGACGTGTATTATTACGGAACGTGGAGCGACTATACCAATCCGGGGGGCGTGGACCTGGCGGCGGAGGTTTATGTGGGAAGAATCCCGGTTTACGACGCCGACTACACCACCCTGGACAACATTCTCCAGAAGATCATCGAATACGAAAACGAGACCGACATCTCCTGGCGGTCGAACGTTCTGCTTCCGATGAGTTTCTCCGATGCAAGCACCGACGGCGGGGCCCTGGGGGAGGCGTGCAAGAACGATTATTTGACCGAGCGGGGTTACTCCTGCTGGAGACAGTACCAGCAGGGAAGCGGCCCCTGCTCGACGGACTCGGACTACACCAGCGAGGAGGAACTGCGGGGAGACACAGTGGTCAGGGATCGCTGGGCGGCCGGCGACTACGGCCTGGTGATGTGGTGGGGACATGGCGGCAGCTGGAGCGCGTCGGTCGGCTATGATGGATGCTGGGACGGCAATCTTATGTATTATACCTATACCTCCTCGCTCGACGACGACCACCCTTCCTTTGTCTATCTGTGTGCCTGCAGCAATGGTAATCCGGATTGGAACATCAATTTGGCATACTCTGTCCTGAAACAGGGAGGGATCGGCACTGTCGGTGCCAGCCGGGTCTCCTGGTACAGTGAAGGGCAAACCAGTTTCGAAGGAAGTCCTACCAATGCCGGTATCGGGTATGGATATATGAACAGGTTGACCCAGGCACTGCCCGCGGGCGAAGCTCTGTATGCTGCTAAGTTAGCTTCTGTACCGAATCTGCCTTCCCACCTGATGAACCATTGCGATTTCAATCTCTATGGCGATCCTTCAACGTCTCTTCTGGGAAAAGGGATGGAGATGATTTATTCCTTTCCCCTCGACAGTGACCCCGGCTGGAGCGCGGAATCCGACTGGGCATTCGGGCAACCAACCGGCGGGGGTGGGGCTGTGGGAAACCCCGACCCCACTTCCGGCTATACCGGAGATTACGTCTACGGTTACAATTTGAATGGCGATTACCCCAATAATCTTTCTCCCACCCGGTGGCTGACGATGTCCTCTGTTGATTGCTCCCGTTTGACCAATGTTCATCTGAGATTTCGACGCTGGCTCAATGTGGAAAATTCTAAGTACGACTATGCCTTTATAGAAGTTTCAAGCAATGGAACCGATTGGATTAGAGTGTGGACCAACAATGATACTTACTGGGAAACTGATTCGAGCTGGCTATTGAAAGATCATTACATCTCACCCTGTGCCGACTGGCAGAATGCGGTCTCCATCCGCTGGGGGATGGGGCCCACTGATTCTTCCGGAAGTTTTTCCGGCTGGAATATTGACGACGTCGAGATCTGGGGAATTTGGCATCCCACGCCTTCTCCCACCCCAACCGGCACGCCGGTAGGTTATAAAACGCCGTCACCCTCGCCTACTCCTTCGCCCACACCCAGTCCTCCGGCAACGCCCACGCCCGATCCCTATTGCAGCGCCGGAGGAGGGTGCGATGAGTATATCTCGCGCGTGCAGTTCAACACGATTGACAATTCCAGCGAATGCGACGGATACGGCGATTACAGGTCGCTCTCGACCGTGATCAGAAAAGGATCCTCCTGCGGCATCACCGTCACCAATGCCGTTCCCTACGACGACGATGCCTGCGACGTCTGGGTGGACTGGAACCGGAACTGGAGTTTCTCCGACGCCGGCGAGAGCGTTACCCTCGGCGGCGGCCCGTCTGTCTTCAGCGGCACGATCACGGCGCCAATGATCGCTGTGTTGGGTGAGACCTCCCTGCGGATCAGGCTGCGATACCAGGAATCCGTCGAACCCTGCGGGACGTGGACCTACGGAGAAGTCGAGGACTATACCGTGATAGTGGCGGCTTCGGTTACCCCCACCTCTACCCCGGAGGGATACAAGACACCGTCACCGACAGGCACTCCCACGCCCTCGCCCGCGCCCACTTCGTCACCCTCGCCGACCGCGGCCTGCTGCGTCCGTCTGGACGAGGGGTTCGACGGCTATGACACCGGGACCCGACCGGATGGCTGGAGTTTCATCAACTGCGACCAGAACGGGGACACCTACACCGCGGTCGGTGACTTCGGACACCTCTCCCCTTCGATCAAGCTGGATGCCACCGGCGACATCATCGAGACTGCCCACTTCGGGCCGGCCGCCTGGTGCCAGTTCTGGGTCAAGGGCCAGGGGACCGACGCCTCCAGCCACCTTCTGGTCGAGGAGTACTACGGTAGCGGCTGGAGCGCGGTCACCGACCTTTATTCCCTCCCCTCCGCCGGGACCGTGATCGGGGGCCTGGAACTGCTGCCGGTTTGCGACCGGCTCCGCTTCAGCTACACCCGAAGCACGGGGGCGGCCGCCTTCGACGACGTTCTGGTCGGCTGCCTGATCATGCCCACCCCGCCGCCGGCGACGCCCGGGATCACGACGACCCCACCGGTGATCACGCCGACGCCGGAATATTGCGAACCACCCCTGGCGTTGAACGACATCAGTGACGCGAGGATAGGAACCACCCGGTCGGGTTCCAACTACGGCTACAAGTATGAAGTGTATGCCGCCGACGAGCCCGCAAGCTCGAACAGGTGGTTCTACCTTTACGACCGGGTCAACACGTATTTCGACAGTTCCTTTTCGGTCCCGGCGTACGTGAAGCTGGGTATATACCCGGATGTCGACTACGGGGTGCAGGAAGGCGATTGGCTGGACTTGACCGGGTTGGACTGGGGGAACCAGACGGTCAACGTCCGCGTCTATCCCCCGGCGACGGACCTCCCGCTGGACCGGTGGACGTACTACTATATCGCCGCGGACGGTTCGACCTACAACGACCGGTGGCTCTGCGATCTGGCCCAAGCGGCTCCGACGTCGACGCCCGAAAAGTCGCCCACCCCGCGGATGATTACGCCCACCCCGCCGGTGATCACGCCGACCCCGCCGCCGGCGACGCCCGGGATCACGACGACCCCGCCGGTGATCACGCCGACCCCGCCGTATTGCGGGTCGCCCCTGGCGTTGAACGACATCAGTGACGCGAGGATAGGAACCACCCGGTCGGGTTCCAACTACGGCTACAAGTATGAAGTGTATGCCGCCGACGAGCCCGCAAGCTCGAACAGGTGGTTCTACCTGTACGACCGGGTCAACACGTATTTCGACAGTTCCTTTTCGGTCCCGGCGTACGTGAAGCTGGGTATATACCCGGATGTCGACTACGGGGTGCAGGAAGGCGATTGGCTGGACTTGACCGGGTTGGACTGGGGGAACCAGACGGTCAACGTCCGCGTCTATCCCCCGGCGACGGACCTCCCGCTGGACCGGTGGACGTACTACTATATCGCCGCGGACGGTTCGACCTACAACGACCGGTGGCTCTGCGATCTGGCCCAGGCGGCTCCGACGTCGACGCCCGAAAAGTCGCCCACCCCGCGGATGATCACGCCCACCCCGCGGATGATCACGCCCACCCCGCCGGTGATCACGCCGACCCCGCCGCCGGCGACGCCCGGGATCACGCCGACCCCACCGGTGATCACGCCGACCCCGCCGCCGGCGACGCCCGGGATCACGACGACCCCGCCGGTGATCACGCCGACGCCGGAATATTGCGAACCACCCCTGGCGTTGAACGACATCAGTGATGCGAGGATAGGAACCACCCGGTCGGGTTCCAACTACGGCTACAAGTATGAAGTGTATGCCGCCGACGAGCCCGCAAGCTCGAACAGGTGGTTCTACCTGTACGACCGGGTCAACACGTATTTCGACAGTTCCTTTTCGGTCCCGGCGTACGTGAAGCTGGGTATATACCCGGATGTCGACTACGGGGTGCAGGAAGGCGATTGGCTGGACTTGACCGGGTTGGACTGGGGGAACCAGACGGTCAACGTCCGCGTCTATCCCCCGGCGACGGACCTCCCGCTGGACCGGTGGACGTACTACTATATCGCCGCGGACGGTTCGACCTACAACGACCGGTGGCTCTGCGACCTGGCCCAGGCGGCTCCGACGTCGACGCCGATCACGCCCACGCCATCGCCGCGGCCGACCGCGACCCCGACCGCGACACCGACCCTGACCCCCACGCCGACGGCGACGCCCGGGATCACGCCCACCCCGCGGATGATTACGCCCACCCCGACGACCGCGCCAACGGTTATTCCGGTCAAGACTCCAACACCTCTGCCAACGGTGCAACCGACGGTTCCTCCAACCCCGCAGACAACCCCGCAGACAACCCCGCCGCCCCCGGCCGGAAAGCCTCCGAAAATGGATTTCGATGGAGACGGGACCAGCGACATCGGGATCTTCCGCCCGCCCGCCGGGATGTGGGCGATCCGGGAGGTGACCCGAACCTACTTCGGCGCCGCCGCCGACCTGATCGTCCCCAACGATTACGACGGTGACGGCACCACCGACATCGGGATCTTCCGCACCGCCACTGGACTCTGGGCTGTCCGCGGGGTGACCCGGGCCTACTTTGGTTTCTCAAGCGACCTCCCCGTCCCCGGTGACTACGACGGCGACGGGGACGCCGATATCGGAATCTTCCGCACCGCCTCCGGCCTCTGGGCCGTCCGCGGGGTGACCCGGGCCTACTTCGGAGGTTCCACCGACGAGCCGATCCCCGGCGACTACGACGGGGATGGAGCGAAGGAGATCGGCATATTCCGTGTCGCGTCCGGCCTCTGGGCGATCAAGGGAATCACGCGGGTCTACTTCGGGTCTGCCGCCGACGAGGCGATGACCGGGGACTTCGACGGGAACGGGACCTGGGAGATCGGGATCTTCCGTCCCGCGTCCGGACTCTGGGCCATCCGGGGCGTGACCCGGACCTACTTCGGCTCATCCGCCGATAATCCGCTTGCCGCCGACTACGCCGGCAACGGCCGGGATGATATGGGCATCTTCCGGGAAACGAGCGGCCTGTGGGCCATCAAGGGCGTGACCCGGGCTTACTTTGGTTCGGAGAGCGATGTTCCGCTGACGAGGTAGCGCAGGGGAGTTATACTGAAAGCAGTGGAAAATCGCGGAAAGCTCTGGGCAGGCAATTAATTACTCTTCAAATATCAGCATCACAATCCGTGGGGATATAAATAGATAAAATACAGCCCCTTTGGATTTAGGGAACCGGTGATCTATCCTTCTGCGCTACAGGGGCGTAATTTATTTCTTGGAAATAAATTTCCAGATTCGTTTCCCTCCGCGGAACTTTAAAAATATGAGAACGATTGGCGGGGACGAATCGGTTGAATGCCCGAACTGCGGGGCCTCCACCCCGGCGGAGAACCTCAACTGCATCTACTGCGGCGAGCGGCTGCCGCTGCCGATCGGTTTCCTCTCCTCCCTGATCGAAGGCTGGAAGGGCCGGGCCGGGATCATCCTGATCGCCGCGGTCCTGATCGTCTTCCTCCTCTGGGTTCTCTGATACCTCTTGTCCGGGTAGGGGGACAGAGGCCGGGGAAATCGCTCTGGTCGGAAAAAAATTCTTGCCGTTGACAAAACAAATACATACAGTGTACATATGAGTGATATAACATTTGAATGGGACGAGCGGAAAAACCGGGAGAATCGGCGGAAGCACAAAATTTCGTTTGAGGAGGCCCAGACGGTATTTCTCGACGAGAACGCCATCCGCTATTTCGATCCGGACCATTCCGAAGATGAGGATCGATTCATTATGCTGGGGATGAGTTTCTCGCTCCGCGTTCTCGTCGTCTGTCACTGTTACCGGGAAGATGATTCGGTCATCCGGATCATCTCGGCCCGGAAAGCGGATAAGCGCGAGCAAGCCGATTACTGGAGTTGAACTATGAGAAAGCATTATGATTTCGGGAAGATGAAGGGAGAAAAGAATCCCTACATCAAGCATTTGAAGCAGCCCGTGACTATGCGGCTGGACAAGGCCACCATCGCCTACTTTAAGTCCCTGGGGGTTGAACTCGGTATACCCTATCAGAGTTTGATCAATCTCTACCTCAGGGATTGTGCCCAGAACCGGAGGAAACTGGAACTTAAGTGGGCATCTTAGGCCGTCCTTAAGCCCGGCGGAGCCGTTTGCTGAAGATGAAGATACTGGTCACCGGGGCCAACGGGTTCATCGGCTCTCACCTTATGCGCCGGCTGGCGGCCGGAGGGGCGGGGGAGGTCCGGGGACTGGTCCGGGAGACCTCCGACCTCCGCCGCCTGGACGGCGGCGGTTATGACCTCTGCCGGGGGTGCCTGGAGGAACCGCTGGAAGAGGCGGTGGCCGGGCACGACACGGTTATCCACACCGCGGCCCGCTCCAGCGACTGGGGGGATTACCGCGACTTTTACCGGGTCAACGTCGAGGGCGCGGCCAACCTGGCCCGGGCCTGCGCCGCGGCCGGGGTGAAGCGGCTGATCCACCTCAGCTCGACCGTGGTCTACGGTTTCTCCGGCCACCGGCTGACCGACGAGTCGGCCCCGCTTTGTCCCTTCAACCACCCCTACTGCCGGACCAAGGCCGCCGCCGAGGCCGAGCTGCTCGGTTTCCGGGACCGGTTCCACCTGACCATCCTCCGCCCCGCCAATGTTTACGGCCCCGGAGACCTGAGTTTTACCTATCCTCTCTTCACCGCCCTGGGAAAGGGGATGCCGGCCTTTCCGGCCGGGGGGAGGCGGCTGACCTCGCCCTGCGCGGTGGAGAACCTCTCCGCGGCGGTGGAGCGGGCGCTGGAGGCGGATTTCCCTTCCGGGGAGGCCTTCAACGTCTCCGACGGGGCCGATCTTCCCTGGCGGGATTTCCTCGCCCTGGCCGCCGGGGAACTGGGGGTGAAGCCGCCCCGCTTCCCGCTTCCGGTCGGCCCGCTGCGTCTGGCGGCGGCTCTTTTGGAGAAGATCTACCTTTCCCGCGGATCCGCCGTCCCCCCGCCGATCACGCCCTACCGGATCGCCCAGGCCGCCCGGGATTACAGCTTCAGCGTCGAGAAGGCGAAGCAAGTGCTGGGCTACGCCCCGGAGTTATCGACCGCCCGGGCCCTTAGGCAGGCCGCCGAGTGGTTCAGGGGTCTAAAGGCCCGGCCCCGCTGATATTCCTTTAGCGATGCGGTTGAAATATGTTAAGATAATGCTGTCAGTGAGGCTTAATTACCCGGCGATTGATAATGATTGTCAGAGTAAAAGAACACCGTGATAAGATTATGTCGATTGCCCGACGGCACGGCATTACATCGATTAGATTGTTCGGCTCGACGGCGCGCGGCGACGCCGGTCCGGGCAGTGATCTTGATTTCCTGGTGGAGATGGAACCGGGGCGGAGTCTATTCGACCTGGGTGGTTTTCAGGTAGATCTGGAGGAAGCCTTGCGGTGCAAGGTTGACGTCGTAACGGAAAACGGGCTTCGGGAAAGGATCCGCGAAGAAGTTTTGCAGGAGGCGCTTCCGTTATGAAGCGGGACTATCGGAGGTTGTTGGATATCGAGGAAGCGATTGAACGGATAGAAAAATACGCTGCTCGAGGGAGAGACGCCTTTAACAACGAGGAGTTAATTCAGACCTGGGTAATTTACCACCTGCAGATCATCGGTGAAGCCATCGGCAAGCTATCGGAAGAATTAAAGAGAATATATCCGGAAGTGCCCTGGAAAAAGATCAGGGGGATGAGGAATATCCTCGTCCACGATTACTTCGGGATTGACCTGGATATTGTCTGGCGGGTTATTGAAGTCGAGCTTCCTGGCCTGAAAGGTCATATTCTTTCTATGCTGGAAAAGGAGAGGCCTCTCGATTAGGCACAGGATTTATCCCGGGAGCTGTTCCGCCTGCAGGTAACGCGGGCAGAGGTCTTGTGGGGATGGAGGTGGGATTTTCCGTCGCCCCTCCGGGGCGCCGGATCAGGCACACCAGACTGGCGTCGGGTGTGCCTGAGAACCCTCCCAGATAATGCCGGAGGTGGGATTCGAACCCACACGCTATTGCTAGCACGGGATTTTGAGTCCCGCGTGTCTGCCAGTTTCACCACTCCGGCTTATGTTATCGAGAACAGCATTCTGGCACGACGGCGGAGAGCGGTTCAACGATTAAATAGCCTTCAGGCACTCTACCCTCTGTCGGCGAAACTGCTCAGGGCTTCTTCCCGGGAGTCGAAGGTCTCGAAGAGGCCGAGGAAGCCGCTGACCTCGAAGACCCGGCGGGGTTCCCCGCCCAGCTTCAGCAGCTTGATCGCGCCCCCCGCCGCTTTCGCTTTCTTCTGGAGGGTGAGGAAGGCCCGGAGGGTGGAGCTGTCGCAGTAGTCGAGTTTTTCCAGGTCGAGGAGGATCCTGGGCCGCCCCCGGTCGATAAAGGCCTGGATGATCCGGCCCAGTTCTTCCGAGGTGTGGACGTCGGCCTGGCCCTCCAGGGTGACGACCGCCGTTCCGTTCTCCTCGCCCAGTTCGCAGGAAAGCTTTCCCATTATCCCGATGAACTCTCTCTTCACGTTCTCTCCTCCTTGTGAAATATATTGAGAATCAGTCCCCGGTCGGTTCGCCGGGCCGTTCCGGCGCGAGCAGTTCCCGGCAGATCCCCCCGTAACCGAGCAGGATTTCCCTGAGGTCGTCGAGGGCGATCGACTCGTTGACCGTGTGGGCCTGGCCCTCCTCCCCCGGCCCGTAGCCGATGACCGAGATCTCCCGGTCGGGGAAGGCTTCCCGGTAGGGGACGACCGCGCTGCCGTCGGTGCAGAAGGAGTAGCTGCCCAGTTCCGGCCGCTCCCCGGTCGCCCGCTCCGCTCCCTTCAGGGCCCGGACCACCAGCGGGGATTCCGGTTCGGTCTTCCAGGCCGGGGCGAACTTCTCCGCGGCGATGGTGACCCCGGTCCAGGTCCGGGCGGCGTCGGCGGCGAACTCGACCGCCGGGTCCCGGAACTTCGGGTAGAGCTTGCGCGCGTTCTGGACGGCGACGGCGATGTTCTCCCGGACCAGCCGGATGGTCGATTCCCGGGTGTCCCCGACCAGGGTCCGGATATCGTAGGTGATCTCCACCCGCTTGGGCACGGTGGAGTTGCCGCCCCTTCCGTCGAGGCCGCCGCCGCCGCCGACCGGGATCTTGATGTCGGTGGGGACGATGTTCCGCTTGCCCAGGACCCGGTCGACGTCGGAACGGTACCAGCGGTGGAAGGCGTCGATGATATAGGCGCTCTGCTCGATGGCGTTGATCACCTTCCGTCCCGTGGAGGCGTGCTGTTCCTGGCCGAAGGAGGTGATGACAATCTCGGCCCGGCCCCGTTGCCCTGTGTTGATCTTCCCGCCGGAGGCTTCGCCGACGACGACGTATTCGGGGGATAGCGTCTTCAGGGCCTCGAGGAAGCAGATCCCCTCGAAGAGTTCCTCGACCACCGTCCCGACCACGGCCACCCGGCCGGAGCAGTTTCCCGGGTCGCGGATCAGGGAGGAGGCCGCGTAGAGCATACAGACCAGGGCCGACTTCATATCCGCCGCTCCCCGGCCGTAGAGTCGCCCGTCCCGGATCGCCCCCGCCCAGGGCCGGGTCCAGGGGTCCCAGCTCTCCGCCTCGGCGTTGACGGTGTCGGTGTGTCCGGTGAAAACGACGGCGGGGCCCTCGCCGGAGCCGATCACCGCCTCGGTTACCAGGTTGCCCATCCGGTCGGTCCCGACCCGGGTGAAGCCGAGCCGGGACGCGGCCCGCATCAGGTACTTGACCACCCCTTCCTCCCGCCCGGAGAGGCTGGGGATGGAGATGCACTTCTGGATGGTGTGGATTACGTTGGAAAATTCCGCCGGGTCGATGGCGTTCATTGATTTATCCTCGCCGGTTAACGGGTAATTTTAGATGTCTCTCTTCAATTAAGTGTGGGGAACAAAGTAGAACCTGACTTTTGCGTCCTCGGAACATAAGCTATGCTATAAGTCACTGTTTATCAATGCGATATTGGGCAAAATTATTGCCCGGATTTACCAATCAGGTGCCCGCCGGCCGGCAGAGTAGCACAGGCATTCTTGCCTGTGGCCACGCTTACACAGACAGGAATGTCTGTGCTACTTTGCCGCCGCGGCCGGTTTGGCGGGCAAAATTCAGGTATAAAATCAGCCAAGTTTATTGGATTCTGCTCTCCGATATGGAGGAGCAATGGAGTGTTGGAGTAGTGTATTTGCCCCATCACTTCAGCCCGCCCGGGTGACGAAGACCCGATAGTGGAGCCAGGCGGTCCAGCCCTTCTCATCGGTCTCAAAGACTCCTCCCCGGACTCCGAACTTTTCGACGGCCGCCCGGCCGATCCTCTCCAGCCCTGCCGGCCCGATCCCGTAACGTTCGCCGAGAGCCGCCGCCGTCAGGGCGAGGGGCGGGGCCGGCGTCACCTCGGCCACGGAGAATCCCGCCCGGAGCAGCCGGTCGAGCAGTTTCCCGGCCGTCGGGTAGCGCTTCCCGGTCCCCAGACCGGCGTAGATCGCGTTCAGGCATCCCGCCGCCGCTTCGTCCCCGAAGCAGGCGGTCTGATGGATGAAGTACTCCCCCCGCCGCATCTGCGAACGGATATGCTCCAGCGCCGGGCCCAGCCCTTCCGGCCCCAGGTAGTGGAGGACCGACCGCATCAGGAAGAGGATCTCTCCGTCTCCCCTCGCCAGATCTTCCCGCCGGAATGAGTCGACCGAGCCCTCGACCCGCCGGACCCGGGGGTGGCGGACGGCGTCGAGCTGGGCCGGGGAGATATCGAGGTTGACCAGGTCGATCCCCGCCTCCAGCCCCCCCCGCACCAGTTCGCCGAGGATGAAACCCGTTCCCCCGCCGATATCGACGACGGTCCCCGGCCGGGACTCCGCCGCCCGCCGCCGGGCGGCCCCGACCAGGACCGAGGCCGCCCGGGGGTCGGAGAAGTAACCGCGATGAACCGAGTCCCAATCCGGTCCCTGGACCGCTCTCTCCCGCTCGATCTCCCCGCTCACCCGCCCGGGCATCTTTTCCCCTTGAATTCTTGACAGTATACCTTCGACCCGATAATCTTAACGATAAAGAGAATGGAAATACAATTATTTAATCTTTTCCGGCATTGCTTTCGGAACGCCGACGGGAGGGCAGGCATATGAGAAAGAAGATCTTCATCATCCACGGCAAGGGTGTCAACCGGGGGATCGGCAAAGAAGGCGGCGGCGACCTCGACACCGTCTCCTCCAACGCCTTCTATATGGCCTGGGCCCAGAACGCCCTGAAAGAGGAGCTGGGCCGGGACCCGGTTTACGGCGAGGATTACGAGTTCGACTTTATGAATTACTCCGAGGGGGTGAGACACCTGGCCGTCCACTCCGGCTGCGACATCTACCTCCCCGACTTCCCGATCGACGCCCTGACCACCCGGATGAAGATGCTGGTGATGGAGGAGGACGAGTCGATCAACCTGATCAACCGTTTCACCTCCGAGATGGACGAGTTCAAGCTCTGGATCATCGAAAACGCCGACAAGGTCAGCCAGGAGGTGAAGGATATCTTCAACACCACCTTCAAGCAGATCCCCAAGGTCCTCGAACACCAGGAGCGGGCGGCGCTGCTGACCGCCCTCGGGGTCCTGAAGGTGATCCGGGGCCTGACCGAACTCGAGGTCCGGTGTATGGCCGAGGGCGAGGGTTCCTGTTCCGCCTTCCTGGCCGGCTACCGCAAGGGGATGGTCGCCAACCTGGCCGGGAACAAGCTCAAGGACCTGAAGAAGTCCCTCCTCGGCCAGCTCAAGGACTCCTCGAAGGAGAAGATGGTCGATCTCCTGATCAAGCGGGAGAACCAGAAGGAGAACATCATCGCCTTCGACGCGGCGATCAAGCGGGATATGTCGACCAACGGCCGGGTCAACTACACCGACGAGCTGATCATCGTCCTGGTCGAGATGACCGCCTACCTGATCCGGGGCCTGAAGCAGCTCCGCGACCTCCCCTGGGACGATAAGCTCAGGGAGACCTACTCCCGGAGCCTGCAGGGGATCGCCGACGACCTGAAGCGGCACCTGAGGGTGATGACCGCCCTCTCCGGTCCGCTCCCCCCCGACGCTTCCGAGGACCTCAAGGGGATCGTCTCCTCCATCGACGCCGCCCTGGCCGAGTTGATCAAAATCGTCGAGGGGATCAGGGATTACACCCCGCCGAAGGAGGAGAAGGAGAAGGATTACACGATACGGATAATGCTGACCGAGGACGCCACCGGCAAGGCCGTCCCCGGGATCGAGATCGTGGTCAAGCGGCTGGAGGGGGCGGGGAAATTCGTCCTCCCCGACGGATCCGAGGCCGACTCGGCCGAGGTCGCCCTCCCCACCGACGAGCGCGGTTCGGTCCAGTTGAAGTACATCCCGGTCTCTCCCGACGAGCGCTACCGCTTCTCGGTGACCTTCGACGACCTCCAGGAGATCTTCCTCCCCGCCGACGTCCCGCCCCCCGACGCCGCCCTGGCCGAGACCTTCGAGGAGATCGGCTCGGAGATGGTGGAGGAGGAGTTCGAGGAGAAGGAAGAGGCCGGTCCCGCCGGGGTCGACCGGGCGATGCGGGTGACCCTGCAGATGATCGAGCGGCAGTTCCGGGAGCTCCACGAAAAGGACGTCAACTTCGAGAGCATCGACGACCACCACCCCTACACCCCGGAGATCTTCAACCTCCTGAAGAAGCTGGAGGGCGAGGGGATCATCAAGCATATCCAGGTCGTCGCCCTTCCCCGGGGAGAGGAACTGCCGATCGAGAAGCAGACCTGCGGCTCGGCCCTGGTTTACAAGGACCGGATCGAGGGTAAGCCCTGGGACAACCCCGGGTTCGCCGAACTGAAGAGGGTTGCCCTGCTCCAGGATCTTCACATCGAGATGGAGCCGCTGGCCCTGGAACTCTCCAAGCTGATCGGCTCCAAGTTCAGCAAGGTGGAGATCGCCACCGGCCTGGCCGAGAAGGTCAGGGACTACGAGAGTATGCGGGGGATTATGGGGATCACCGGCTGGGACGAGAAGGTCAAGGCCTACGAGGCGGGTCTGGAGAAGGTCCTCCCCCGGACCGAGCAGATCCTCGGCCGGATCGAATTCACCAAGCCGGACAACCCGGAAGCCGGGGTCCGGATCATGGCCGCGATCTCCCCCTTCTGCGACGCCAAGAAGGGCGAGGTCCAGGTCAACGTCGCCTCGGCGATCGGCTACTGGATGGGGAGGAAGGGCTACCCGGCCGACTATATCTTCTACTGCTACGGCTCCCACCTGATGACCACCCGGAAGCCCAACGAGGAGGAGACCTCGCTCAACCTCTCCACCGTCTGCCAGGCGATGGGGACCAAGGCCGACGGCGGCCACTCCGGGGCGGCCACCTGCAAGCCGGTCTCCAACCCCGCCTTCCCCGTCGAGCGGCTGGACAAGGTCCGGGACACCAACTTCCTCGAGTACATCGAGTACCTGGGGAAACTGATCTCGGGATTTTCCGGCTTGAACTACCGGGGGGTGGGACCGGTCACGGTGCCGGAGTACGCCGATCCGGTCGAGAAGGCGCTCAAGCACGTGCCCGAGAACACCTTCGAGATCACGCTGGAAGGGAAAGAGAACCCCGACGACACCATCCGAATCCTCTTCACCCGGGCTCCGAAGGTGAACAAGAAGGCCGGCGAGCAGAAGCCTTCCTTCCTCCAGGTCCTCAATTACCTCAACCGCCACCAGGAGTTCGATTACCTCTTCTTCTCCCAGGGGATGATGTACCGGGTGGTCCTGGTCAACAACAACGACCCGAAGCAGCGCCTCAACCTCCCCGAGCTGGCCCGGACGATCGGCTGGTCCGAAGACGACGGGGGCGATGTCTCGGCGGTGGCCGACATCAAGAAGAACCCGAAGGTGAAGAAGCGCCTGCGGAAGCTTCTCCCGCCCCACCTGATCTACCTCTCCTCGCTCCTGGCCGGTTTCGTCGAGGAGGGCAGCCCCTACCGGGTCGCCGGGGTGAAGCCGATCTTCTTCGACGGGGTCGAAGAGCGGGCCGCCGAGGTCTGCCGGCGGATGGACGCCAACAGCTACGTGATCGACCTCGCCTCTTCGGGCGGGGAGGGGAAGGCGGAGAAACTGCGGATCGTCGCCGCCCTCTCCCCCTCCTACGACAAGTTCAAGGGCGAGTTCGAGCCTTCCCTCCCCCTGGCCGCGGCCCATTTCCGCGACCTCAAGCCGAATTACCTGATCTACGGGGAGCACGAGCTGAGCTTCCCCCGGGAACACCAGATCACCGCCCTGCTCCGGGTCGACGACCCCACCGCTTCTTTGGATTGCGCCCGGGCGATGTCGGCGGTGGCCGGCAAGGCGTTTCTGGGGAACTCCGAAGTGGCCGAGTGTATGCCGGCCGGGCTCAAGGGTTCCCCGGTTGATGTTCTCGCCCCCAACAACTACCGGGAGTTCCTGGAATTTATCGTCCCCCGGATGGCCGAAGCCGCCGGCTACACGGTGGAGAGTTTCCGGCCCCGGGCCGAACTTTAAATCCGCGCCGGCGGCCGTCGCCGGCCGGCTTTCTGTTCTCCGGCAGAGAAAGCGGAGGTCACAAGCTCCGGTTCGGTTCTTGATTCCTTCCCGGTTCCGGATATCGGCAATTGCCGGCCGGCTGTCGGCTATTTCGAAGGAGGAAATGTTATGAAATACGCGGGAATTCTGCTGGTGTTTTGCTGCTTTTTACTCCCGGCCCGGGGCGAGGAGGCGGCCCGGCCGATCGAAGAGATTAATGCCGAGACGGTACTTCCGGAAGAACCCCGGTCGGAGCTGGAGATCGGCGGCGGGATCTGGGGGAGGTACCTCCGCCTGGACCTCCGGCATTGGACCTTTGCCTCGGGGGCGAGAATGGACCGGGAAGACCTCTTCTACTACGGGGGCCGGGTGGTGATCTCCGGGCCCCTGCGGGAGGACGGGGACATCCGCTGGCGGTTCGGGGGAACCCTGGGCGGGGCCGGGAACTGGAGCGACGAGGTGGATGAGCTGAACCTGGGGCTCTTCACCGCCGGCCTGACCTCCGGGCTGAGCTGGCGGCCGGGAAAGATCGGCGTCAGCCTCGATCTCAGTCTCGGCGGAGCGGCGATCGACACCGAGATCAAGCGGGCGGAACTGGACGCCGACTGGGAGCTCTACGAGCGGCGCACGGTGGGGCTCTTCTACTGGGAGCCGCTCCTCAGCCTTGACTTCGAGGTGATGAATTTCTTTGTCATCCGCCTCCAGGGCGGCTATACCTTCCTTTACGGTAGGGGAAAGGAGGTGGGCGGCCCCACCGCCGGCCTCGCCTTCGACTTCGGGAATTGGATGTGAAAGGAAAGTTTGAAGTGCCTAAAGTTTGAAGTGCCTAAAGTTGCCAGGGGGCACAGGCAGGAATGTCCTTACTGCCGCGCGGTTGAGACAAACTAAATTCGGGAGAGAAACCAATGTCGACGATCTTCAATATGGCCGAGGTGGTGGATATCGGGATCGAGAAGGAAAAGGCCCGCCGGGACTTTTACCGCGCGGCCGCCGAGGCCTCCCCGGACGGGGAGGTGAAGGAGCTCTTCGCCCGGCTGGCCGGCTGGGAGGATGAGCACGTCCGGCGGTTCGAGGAGATCCGGGCCGGGTTGGACGAGCAGGAGCCGCCGGAGTCCTACCCGGGGGAAGAGGTGAAATATATCCAGGCCCTGGTCGACGACCAGCTCTACCGGGATACCACCCCGGAGCGGACGGCGGCCGCTTCAACCGATCCCCGGGCCGCCATCGACCGGGGGATCGAGTTCGAGAAGGACGCCGTCCTCTTCTTCCGCTCCCTGGGTCTCTTCCTCTCCCCGGACCGCCGGGAGATCATCGAGCGGCTGGTCAAGGAGGAGAAGGAGCACCTGGTTTACCTGCTGGAACTGCGGAAGAATTACCCGGGATAAACGATGAGAAAACGGAAAAAACTGGAAAACACGGTCGACCGGATCATCGAGTCCTACGACCGTTACGGGGGGATCAACCATATCAAGGGCCCCAACCTCCCCTCCCGGGGAGAGATCGTCGAGACTTTGGAGTCCCTGATCACCATCATCTTCCCCGGGTTCTTCAACCGGGAGGATATCGACCGCGACAGCGTCCGTTTCTGGGTGGGGGCGGAGTGCGCGAAGATCTATCCCCGGCTCGAGGACCAGGTCAACAAGTGCTTCCGCTACTTCTGCCGGCACTGGAAGAGCTGCCGGCCGGACGCCGAACAATGCCGTATCAAGGATCAGGAAGCCTGCCTGGCCCGGGCCCGGAAGATTGCCCGGGGTCTCTTCCGCGAGCTCCCCTCGCTCCGCCGGGTCCTCTTCGAGGATGTCCAGGCCCATTTCACCGGCGACCCGGCGGCCAAGAGCATCGACGAGATCATCCTCGCCTACCCGGGGGTGATGGCGATCTCCGTTTACCGGATCGCCCACTTCCTCTGGAAGAAGGAGGTGCCGCTGCTGCCCCGGATAATGTCCGAGTACGCCCACACCCGGACCGGGATCGACATCCACCCCGGGGCCCGGATCGGCCGCCACTTTATGATCGACCACGGGACCGGCGTGGTGATCGGGGAGACCACGGTCATCGGCGACCACGTGAGGATCTACCAGGGGGTGACCCTGGGCGCCCTGACCGTGCCGGCCGACGCCGGGGCCTTCCGCGACGCCAAGCGCCACCCGACGATCGGGGACCGGGTGACGATCTACTCCGGGGCGACCATCCTCGGCGGAAAGACCGTGATCGGCAAGGGGGCGACCATCGGGGGGAACGTCTGGATCACCCGCTCGGTGGCCGCCGGGAAGAAGGTCTTCGGCGAGCCCCCGGCCCTGGCCATCCGGACCTGATATCTTCGGATTATTTACCACAGAGACACAGAGGGCACAGAGAGTTTAGGACTGATTATCGCGATCTCGAATTATATTTCGCTCGATTGATCGTGCCCCGGAGGCCGCCGCGTCCTCTTCCCCGGAATCCCCGCCGGGCTTAACCATTTAGCGCTTCCGCCCGGCGCTTTCGCCCGGACCGGATCACCTTGATATTATGCAGCCGGATGACATCACAAAACCGCTGATCAGGAATTTCTGCATCGTCGCCCATATCGACCACGGGAAATCCACCCTGGCCGACCGTTTCCTGGAGATCACCGGGACCATCGAGCCGAGGGAATTCCGGGACCAGGTCCTCGACGATATGGACCTGGAGCGGGAGCGGGGGATCACGATCAAGTCCCACCCGGTCCAGATGCGCTACCGGACCCGGGCGGGCCGGGATTGCCTCCTCCACCTGATCGACACCCCCGGACACGTCGACTTTTCCTACGAGGTCTCCCGCTCCCTGGCCGCCTGCGAGGGGGCGATCCTGCTGGTGGACGCCGCCCAGGGGATCCAGGCCCAGACGGTGGCCAACTTCTACCTGGCCCTGGAGGCCGGCCTGGAGATCATCCCGGTTCTGAACAAGACCGACCTCCCCAACGCCGACCCCGACCGCTGCCTGGGACAGCTCCAGTCCCTGGCCGGGTTCACCGAGGACGAGGTCTTCCGGATCAGCGCCAAGGACGGGAGCGGGGCCCGGGAGCTTCTCGAGGCGGTGATCGGCCGGGTCCCGCCCCCGGGGGGGGACCGGGAAGCGGCGCTGCGGGCCCTGATCTTCGACTCGGTCTACAACCCCTTCCGGGGGGTGATCGTCTACGTCCGGGTCTTGGACGGCCGGCTGGCCGCCGGGGAGAAGGTCCTGCTGATGAACAAGGGCCGGGATTACGAGGTCCAGGAGGTGGGGGTCTTCCGCCCCGGGATGGAACCGGCCCGGGAGCTGGGGGCGGGCGAGGTCGGCTACATCATCGCCAACATCAAGGACCCGGCCGAGATCCTGATCGGCGATACCCTGACCTCCACCCTCCGGCCCTGCCCGGAGCCTCTCCCCGGGTTCCGGGAACTCCAGCCCCTGGTCTTCAGCGGCCTCTACCCGGTCAACAGCGCCGATTACCAGGATCTCAAGGCCGCCCTGGAAAAACTCCACCTCAACGACCCTTCCTTCATCTACCAGCCGGAGAGTTCCCAGGCCCTCGGTTTCGGTTACCGCTGCGGTTTTCTCGGCCTGCTCCATATGGACATCATCACCGAGCGGCTCCGGCGGGAATACGATCTCGGCCTGGTGGCCACCACCCCCTCGGTGGTTTACCGGGTGACCACCACCGCCGGGAAGGAACTGGTCATCGACAACCCGGTCCTCCTCCCGGAGAAGAACTCCATCCGGGAGATCCGGGAGCCGTTCATCCGGGCCTGGATCATCACACCCAACGAGGAGATCGGGACGATTATGCAGATCGCCCAGGAGCGGAGGGGGGAGTGTACCGCCACCGAGAGCCTGGGGTCGAACAGCGTGATCCTGACCTTCGACCTCCCCCTCAACGAGGTGGTGATCGATTTCTACGACCTGATCAAGTCGGTGACCCACGGTTACGGGTCGCTGGATTACGAGTACACCGGGTACCGGCCGAGCCGCCTGGTCAAGCTGGAGATTCTCCTCAACGGGGAGCCGGTCGACGCCTTCTCCTCCCTGGTCCATCCGGAGAAGGCCCGGGCGCGCGGCTTGAAGATGGTGGAGCGGCTCAAGGAGGTGATCCCCCGCCATCTCTTCAAGATCGCCGTCCAGGCGGCCGCCGACGGGAAGGTGATCGCCCGGGAGACGATCCGGCCTTTCCGCAAGGACGTCACCGCCAAGCTCTACGGGGGCGACCGGACCCGGAAGGACAAGCTGCTGAAAAAGCAGAAGGCGGGGAAGAAGAAGATGAAGATGGTCGGCCAGATCCAGGTCCCCCAGTCCGCCTTCATCGAGGTCCTGAAACTGGGATAATTCCCTCCGGGTCAGCCCGGGGGAAAATTACAGGATATGGGCCTTGGTCAGCTTCTTCAGCGTCTTCCAGAGTTCTTCCGGATCGGAACAGGCGAGAAGTTTCTTCCGGGGTTCGGCGCCGCTCAGCGACTCGATCAGCCCGGCCAGCAGCGTCAGGTAGAAGGCGCTGGCCGCGATCGGGATCACGATGAAGAAGAAGATCCGGCTCAGGCGGTTCTTCGGGGCCCCGAACTTCAGGCCCTTCTTGCTCAGGCCGAGGGCGAAGGTCAGCGAGCCGGTGTCGACCCCGCGGACATGGGGAAAGGCCAGGGAATGTTCGACCGCGGTGGAGACGATCGCTTCGCGCTCGAGCGCCTTCTCGATCAGGAGCTTCGGGTCGCTGAAGTAAAGCTGGTCGGTCAGCCTCCGGGCGAGTTCCCCGATCACCTCCTCGGGGCTGCCGGCCCGGAGCCGGGGGATCATCAGCCTCTCCGAGGAGAAGCGCTCGATCCCCAGGCGGGGGAGGCTCTTGCGGATCGACTCGTCGTGGATGTCCAGCCTCTCCCCCCGGTAGGGGTAGAGGTAGCGCGCGCAGTTGGGACAGTGGATGACCTGTTCTCCCCGCTGGAGCTCGGCGCAGAGCGAGGTCGGCAGGTTGATCCCGCAGCCGTAGCAGGTCTCGTTGACCACCGGGGCGATCGCCGGGGGGGTGCGCTCCTGGAGTTCCTGGAAGAAATCCGCGGTATCGGGGGGCAGCTTCTTCAGCAGGGAGTTGATCGACTTTTCCAGGGCGGCGAGGTTCTTGCCCTCGTCCAGGACTCGCTGCTCCTCCCGGGCGAAGTAGAGTTCCTGGAGCTGGATCAGGCGATTGTGGATTTCTTTCATAACGGGATTTCATTTAATTCGCTCCGGATGATATTATCAAGGGAAAAATGGTTTAATCCGTAAAAATCCGCCCGCTTGAGAGTCAAAGCTGCCGGGGATGGGAAAAAGGTTGGCGTCGCCCGCTCTTTTCCTCCGCGGCGCCGGCTGGAATCGGGGATACCGGGGAGGATGAACAGGTGAAGAAGAAGAGTTCGCTGGGAAAGAAGATGATTGTCGGGGCCCTGGTCCTGGTCCTGGTTCTGGCGGCCGCGGCGGCGGCGGGGGTCATCTACCTCAACCGCTATCTCAATAGCGAAGGGTTTCGCGACCGGCTGGAAGCCGATATCCGGACCCGGGCCGGGGTCGCGGTGGAATTGGGGGACCTGTCGGCCTCGATCTTCAAGGGGTTCACGGTCCGGAATGTGGCGGTGGCCTCGCCGGAGAAGGGGGACCCGCCGCTCTTTACGGCGGCGGAACTGGTCCTGAAGTACAATCTGGCCGATCTCCTCTCCCGGAAGGTGACCGTGGACCGGGTCGCGGTGATCTCGCCGTTCCTCCGCCTCCGGAAAGATCCCGGGGGAAAATGGATCCTCCCCTCCGCCCCGGGAGCGGCGGAGAAATCGGCGCCGGGCGGTCCCCCGAAGAAGACGGATACGGGAACCCGCCGGGAGGGAAAGAAATCCGGCTGGAAGATCGCGGTCGACAGTTTCCGGATCGCCGACGGCTCGGCCGCACTCCGCACCGGCGATAAGTACGATCCGGTCCTGGTCGGCGGGCTGGAGCTCTCCGGCCGCTTTCTCGGAGCGGCGGAATCCTCCGAGATCGAGGCCCGCCTGGAGGTGGGCGAAGTCCATCTCGGCGGGGAAAAGCTGGTGACGAAGCTGGAGGCCGATCTCTCGTCGCGGGGGGCGGAGTCTCTACGGGCCGACCTGGAAGCGGAGGTGGCCGGGGGCGGAATATCCGGGAAGCTGGAGGTTGACCTGGAACCCGCCGGGACGATGCCCTGCCGGGTCGGGCTGAACCTGGAGGGGGTGGGGGTCGCCCCGCTGCTGAAAGTCTTCGCCCCCGAGGCGCAAATGGAGGTAACCGGGGGGATCTTCGGCCGCTTCGAGGCCCGGGGGGAGGCGGGGGATACCGACAGTCTCCGGGCCCGGGGGAAGGTCGAGATCCGCCGGGGGTCGATCACCGGGAACCCGGTCCAGAACCTGGTCGCCGCTCTCCTCCAGGACGAGAAACTGCGGACCATCGAATTCGAGGAGGCCGAGGCCGACTTCAGCCTCGCCGGCCGCCTGGCGACCCTGGACCGCCTGGTCGTCCATTCCCGCAAGATTATCTTCACCGTCGCCGGGACGGTCGATCTCGCCCGGAACTCGGAGATGGACCTGGTGGTGGGGATGAATTTCCACGACGACCTGGTCGGGGATATCAAGGTCCGGGAACTGCGGGATTCCTTCCGGCCCTCCGAGGATTTCCCCGGCTACCGGGTCTTCGACTTCCGGGTCTGGGGGACCCCGGACGACCTGAAGAACGACTTCGCCGGGCGGCTGGTCCAGAGAGGGGCGACCTCTTTCCTCAAGGAGGAACTGCTGAAAAAGGACCGGGCCCGGGAAGAAGACCCGAACCTCACCGAGGAGGAGAGAGCCCGGCGGCGGGAGAAGCGGGAGAAGCGGGAAGGGCAGATCGAGGAAGGGGTGGAGAAGATCTTTCAACTGTTCGGGAATTGAACCGGTGGGAACCCTCAAGCGGATCAAGAAGAGCCGGCCGGTGACCGGCCTCCGGCGGTACCTGGCCTACCTGATCGCCCGGGCCTTTTTCCGGCTCGCCCCCCGGCTCTCCCGGAATGGGGCGATCCGCTGGGGCCGGTCGCTGGGCCGGTTCGCCTTCGACCGGGTCGGCTACGGGAAGAAGCTCACCCTGGAAAACCTCAGGCGGGTCTTCGGGGATGAGATGTCCCCGGAGGAGATAACGGCTACGGCCCGGAGGGTTTACGAAAACCTGGGGGTGACCGCCCTGGAGTTTCCCCGCCTGCCCCACCTCGCCGACGGGGAATTTTTCCGCCAGGTCGATTGCCGGGCCGAGGATATCGAATACCTGCGGGAGCTGATGCGGTCCGGCCGGGGGGTCATCTTCGCCAGCGCCCACCTGGGGAACTGGGAGATGCTGGCCGACTTCGGCGCCCGGCTGGGACTGAAGATGTCGGTCCTCTTCAAGCCCTCCACCAACCCCTACTTCAACCGCCTCTGGGCCGGACTCCGCGGCCGCAACCGCCTGATCGACATCAACGGCGGTCTCGCCGCGGTTACCCGGCGGCTGAAGGCGGGCGAGGCGATCGCCCTCCTCTTCGACGAGAACGCCCGCTCCCGGGGTATCAGCATCCCCTTTTTCGGTTTCCCGGCCTCGACCTACAAGGGGCCGGCCTTCTTCGCCCTGCGCGCCGGAGCCCCGATCCTCTGTCTCTACTTCGTCCGGCAGCCCGACGGCCGCCACCGTTTTGTCATCGAGCGGACCATCGAGCCCGAGCGCGGGGGCGGCCTGGAATCCGACCTGGAAAGAGTTATGCTCGAGATGAACGCCAGCCTGGAAAAGATGATCCGGCTTTATCCCGACCAGTGGAACTGGGTCTATAAACGGTGGAGCTGACTCAACCGGGCGGGGGCCCGGCCCCGCCGGCCGCTTTCGACGGCACCGGAGACGGTTGGGGTTTCGGGGCGGCGGTTTTCTCCGCCGCCGGGCCCGGTTCATCCCCGACGCTCGCGTTCAGGAGGTAGGCGAGGCGGAGGCCGGCTTCGATCAGGCGGCGGCGGATAATCGGCCGGGCCGCCTCGGCGTAGGGCCCGGAGATCTCCGGGGGGAGCCCCTCCCCGTCCCGGACCGCCAGGTCCTCCAGGCGGGGATAGACGAACTCCCGGGCGATCCGGTGGGACTCCACCACCCAGTCGTAAGGCCTTCCGGAGATAACCCGTTCCCGATCTTCCGCTTCCAGCCCTTCGAGGAGCCCGGCGGCGTGGGCGGCGGGCTCCTCTTTCCCATCGTCGTAGATATCCCCGTCCCAGGCGGCGTGAAGGTTGTTCAGCTTCCCCCGGATCCGGACCGGGACGTCGTTCCCTCCCCGGTCATCGCCCTTGCCGCAGTGGAGGGGCTGGTGGGCGTCGCCGACGAAATGGATGACGAATTTCAGGGCTTCCAGCCGGTCCTGCCGGCTTTTCTTCGGGTCGCGGAAAATTTCCAGCTGTTCCTCGATGGCGGAGACGACGTTTCCCCGGCGGCCGGCGTAGACGTCGAAATCCGGTTCCTCGAGCTCCAGCGGCCAGTTGATATAATGCCAGGGGGCGGTCCACCACCAGTAGCCGCGGATGTAATCGGCCCAGCCGGCCTCGTCTGCCATCCGGTACCTCTCGCCGAGGAGGTACTTGACCACCCGGCGGGCTTCCGGATCGAGGTGGGCCTCGGCGATCTCGGCGATCACCTGGTGCTGCCAGACCTTCCAGGCCCGCCCGCGGGGGGCGGCGAGGAGGGAGGCAATCAGCAGAAGCAACAGCGGTCCGGCGGATCTTTTCATAACTGAATTTTTCATCCTCGAAACACGAGCTATGCGATAAGTCACTGTTTATCAACGCGATATTGGGTAAAATAATTATTGCCCGGATTAACCCACCAGGTGTCCGCCCGGCAGAGTAGCACAGGCATTCTTGCCTGTGTCCCGAGCCGGTACAGACAGGAATGTCCGTGTTACTTTCCCGCCCTCGCCGGATTGGCGGGCAAAATTCAGGTCATAACTGGCCGCCCGGCAGAGTAGCACAGGCATTCTTGCCTGTGTCCCGAGCCGGTACAGACAGGAATGTCCGTGTTGCTTTCCCGCCCTCGCCGGATTGGCGGGCAAAATTCAGGTCATAACTGGCCGGCCGCGGCGGCCGCTCCGAAGAGGTTGACGTTTTCCAGCTGGAGAAACCGGAACCGGGCCGGCCGGGCGGGGTCGTCGTCCAGAAGTTCGGCCAGGCGGTTCCGGACCCTTTCCCGGTATCCCGGGTTCTTGTTGATCACCCCGCCCTCGGCCAAAATCCCGATCTTCCCCACGGTTTCCAGGGTGTCGATCAGGCCGGCCAGTCCGGCGGCGACCAGGTCGGCCGAGCGGTCGACGATCCGCCGGGCGATTTCGCCGTCCGCCGACCGGCTCTCTTCGGCCAGTTCGAAGATCTCCCGGGTGTCGGGGTAGGGGGGGGAGGTCCGGCCGTCCCGGATGTAGGTAAAAAGTTGGGGAAGGAACCTACCCGAGACCGCCTTCTCCAGACGCTGGAGCCCGGCGTCCTCCCTCCCGGCGTCCAGCTCGTCGTCGAAACGGGAGAGGCCGGGGGGGTGGAAGTTCCCCGACTCCAGGTTGACCGCCATCAACCCCATCCCCCGGAGTTCTATGGGTATCCTCACGCCCAGCCTTCCGGCGCCGAAGTAGGCGGCCAGGTTGGTCCCGGTCCCGACGATCAGCCCGATGAAGGTGGCGAACTCCCCCTTTCTCCGGTAAGCCAGGTCGCCCCCGAGCAGGGCGGCCACGGTGTCGTTGAGGACCCGGACCCGGGGAGAGTCATACCCCTTTCCGGCCAGGGCCCGGAGCAGGAGTTCGCCCACCTTCTTCCCGATTACCCCGGGGACCCGCAGTTCCTTGTTCCACTGGAGGTGGACGGCGTCGCCGCCTGGTAGGGCTTTCGAGGGGTAGGAGAAACAGTACCCGACGGGTAGCCCCTCCGGCGGGTCCAGGGAGAGGGCCAGTTCGGCCTGCCGGTCGAAAAACGCCCCGGCCGACTCCCACTCCAGCTCCAGCGGCCGGACCGCCGGGTCGCGGGTCAGCCGGACCGCGCCGCCGGGAGAGATCTCCACGACCGCCGCCCGGATGTTGGTCCCCCCGATATCGATCGCCAGCGCCGCCCCGGCCGCTTCCGGCCGCGGGGGCGAGAGGAAGGTGGGGAGGGCGGCGATCTCCCCCTCCCCGGAGGAGAGCCCCTCCCGGATCCTCTCCGCCATCGCGGCGCGGATATCCTCCAGATCGCCGACACTCAGTTTCAGGCTCTGGATTCCGGTCATAATCACCTCTGCTCACCGGCCATCCGATCAAGATAAGACGGGATTTGGGCAGCCAGGAAATAAGGCAGGTTGAGGAGCTTGAACGGCTTCCCGGCCGGGGTCACGGCCTCCTGTAAGTGGAGCGGGCCGGAGTAAAGCCGGACGGCCCAGTGGTGGGGGCATCGCTCCATAAACTGATGCAGGGAACGCAGGCTTCCGGCCTTCCCGGATTTGGCCTCGACCGGGATGACATCATCCCGGTACTGGAGGAGGAAATCCACCTCGGCCTTGGACTGGCTTTTTTCCCGAACCCAGAAACAATGTTTCTTCCTGGTATTCGTCTCGCGACAGATCAATTCCTGTCCGACGATATGTTCCGTGATCAGGCCCTTGTGGATCGGATGGAGGTTGTCGTATTTGAAATATTGATCCTGCAGGCCGACAAAATAATTGAGCAAACCGGTATCAAGGAATTGCAGGCGCGGCGATTTCCGGAAATCCGGGACAATCGGAATTTTCACGGAAGTCGAGGGGCGGAGGAGATAAATCAACATCGCCCTTTCCAGAGTCCGCAGCGCCTCCCCGACCTCGCGGGAGCGGTAGTTTGATTTGCCGAATCCGGCAAAGGTAATTCTCCGACCGGCGGCGAAGGGCGAACTTTCGATGCAATGCCGGAGAATCGTCGAGTTAGTCGGGTTGCGTCCATATTTCCCGACATCGTCAAGATAGGTGCTGAGCAACGAATCGTAAACCGGATTGAGGGCGGGGAGGTCTTCGCGGCGGGAATAATTCGCCACGATTTCCGGCATCCCTCCGATCAGGGTATAGCGATGGAACAATCCGAACAGCGTCGGGAGGGCGTAGGCCGGGAGGGGAACCGTTTCCAGGGCTTCGGCGGCCTTTTCATTGCCGGTGGCCAGGAGAAACTCCCGGAAGGACAATGGATACATAAACAGCTGCTGAACCCGGCCGACGGGGAAGCTGATCTGTTTTTCCGCCAGGGCCACTTCCAGCAGAGATCCGGCGGCGATGATATGGAGATCGGGAAGCAGTTCATAGAAATAGCGGAGGCTTTCCACCGCTTCCGGGCTGTTCTGGACTTCGTCGAGGAAAAGCAAAACCCGCGCCGCGCCGGTTCCCGCTTTCTTCTTCAGCAATATCGCCTGAAACAGGTCGGGAATCGGCAAACCCCGTTGAAATATCTCCCGTTCGGCCGGCAGTTCAAGATTCAGGGAAATGTATTGATCGAACCTTTCCCCGAACAAATTAACGGCCACGGTCTTCCCCACCTGGCGGGCGCCCCGGAGGATAAGAGGCTTCCGGTCCTTGCCGCCGGCCCACTGCTCCAGCCGGCTGATGATCTCCCGGGAGAACATAATCGGTTTCCTGTACTGAAATCAGCCTTAATTATGGAATATATTGTATAATAACAAAACCAATAATAAAACCAAGATGTATTATAACAAGGCCAATATCAAAAGACCGTAAAACTTGAGCGATTTAAAAACGCTCCCACTCCGAAAAAGAGCCCCTCCCGGACCCGACCGGCCAGTGCGGAGCGGATCTCCTCTAAATCGGAGAGATCCGGCTTTAAACCAGAAAGTTTGGCTCTCAATCCGGTTTCTCCGTCCCCCGACTCTCTCGTACTGGTCCAAATCGCTATCGGGATCGCTATCGCTATCGGGATCGAAGTTTTGAAACGGGCCGACCGGGTTCGATAGCGATAGCGATCCCGATAGCGATAGCGATTATGTTTTCCCTAAAGCGGGAATTGTTAGTAGTTAAAGAAGCTCTCCCCGATGAATTCCCGGAGGATCGAGGTGTAGGGGACGTCCCGCTCGGAGATCGGGGCGAACCAGGAGAGGAAGGCCAAAAGCCGCTCCACCTCGACGTACTCCGGCCGGTCGGGGGTCATATCCAGCAGGGCCAGCTCGGCGTAATTCTTCAGCACCGCGTGCTCGTAAACCAGGGCCGAGTTGAAGATGGCGTCGGCGTTCTCCTGGAAGGGAAAGATGTTCACCCTCTCCCCCCGCCTCACCGCCGGCCAGCGCCGGATGGTGTCGAGCGCCGACCAGCCCCGGAAGATCCGGTCGCGGACGATCCTCCTCAGCAGCCGGGTGTCGGAGGTGAAGATCCGGGTATGGTTGTCGACCCGCAACTGGGTCAGGGCGTTGATGTAGACCAGGTACTTGTTCTTCGCCGCCACCCGCTCGGTCACCGCGTTGTTCAGGCAGTGGATCCCCTCGATCAGGAGGATGCGGCCCTCGGTCAGCCGGAGCGGGAAGGTCTTCTCCCCCCGGACCCCCTTCTTGAAGTTGAACCGGGGGGTCTCGATCAGCTTCCCGCCGACCAGGTGTTCGAGATGGAGGTTGAAGAGTTCGACGTCGATCGCCTCCAACGATTCGAAGTCCAGGTCGCCGTTGGAGTCCCGGGGGGTCGCGGCGCGGTCCTTGAAGTAATTGTCCATCGAGAGAATGGCCGGGTCGAGGCCGTTGACCCGCAGTTCGATCGAGAGGCGCTTGGCGAAGGTGGTCTTCCCGGCGCCCGAGGGCCCGGCGATCAGGACCAGCTTGATCTCATCCCGTTTCGCGCTGATCTCGTCGGCCAGGGCGGCGATCTTCTTGGCGTGGAGCGACTCGGCGATGATGATCAAATCGCGGATCTTCCCGGTGACGCAGAGCTTGTTCAACTGGCCGACGTTTTCCACCGAGAGGATCCGGTTCCAGCCCTGGGTCTCCTGGAAGACGGCGAATAGTTTTCTCTCCCGGCGCAGGGGCTGAATCGCCTCCGGTTTTTCCCAGGTGGGGAAACGGAGGATCAGGCCGTCTTCGTAAGGTTCGACGGCGATGGTGGTCACCCGTCCGGTCCGGGGGGCGAGCGGACCCTGGTAGAATTCCAGGGTCTCCCCGCAGCCGATCAGGCAGACCTCCGGGGAGCGGTAGAACTCGAGCAGGCCGACCTTGTCCGCCAGATTCCGCTTCCGGAAACAATCCCGGGCCTCCTGGTAGGAGAGATAACGCCTGGCCAGGGGGAGGTTCTCCCGGACGATTTCGAAGAAGGCGTCGCGGACGGCCGGGACGTCTTTATCCAGGTCGCTCCCGGCCGGGGCGAGGTCGAAGTAGTAGCCGTCCTCCAGCGACTGGCCGATCAGGAGCCGGCGCTCGGGGAAGACCCGGCGGACGGCCTCGATCAGGATCAGGGTGGCGGTCCGCCGGTAGATGGCGAAACCCTCCCGGTCGCGGTAGGTGAGCAGCCGCAGTCCGCAGTCGTGCTCGAGGCTGTAGTCGGGGTCGAGGAGGTGGTTGTGAAGCACCGCCCCCAGGGTGAGAAACGGAGCCGAACCCGGGTTGCGCCGCAGGACTTCCTCCACCGTGACCCCGGCCGGAAAGGTCTGTTCCTCGCCCGCGATGGTGACGATGATTTTTTTCATAGCGCAAATGCCGGCCCCCTTCGGCGGCCAAAACCCGCGGATATCGGGTTTCGGCCCGCCCGGAGATAAAGAAGAAAAGCCCCGACTTCGAGGCACCGGGGCTGAGACATCCTCAATATACCAGCCGCCGTCGGGTTCGCCAACCATTAATCGACATCCCGGCTGATCTCCGCCGTATCCTTTCCCTGGTGTTGATACCTGAATTCTGCCCGCCAAACCGGCAGTGGCGGGAAAGTAGCACAGGCATTCTTGCCTGTGGAAGCTCGGTCACAGGCAAGAATGCCTGTGCTACTATGCCCGTTGGTCGAACACCTGATGGGTTAATCCGGACAATAGTTATTTTGCCCAATATCCCATTGACAAACAAAGATTTGTAACATATTTACTGTTCCGCGGATGCAAAAATCAGGTGATAACAAATTCCGGTTTGCGGATGGATGATCCGTATTTTTGCTTTTTCCCGGCCCCCGATATTGTATAATCTTCCCGCATCGGGGCCGGGGGGGTCATAATGACGAGTCAGAGCAGAGACAATATCGAGATCGCGCCGTCGCTGCTTTCGGCGGACTTCGTCCGCCTGGCCGACGATATCCGGCAGGTGGAGGCGGCCGGCTGCCGCGTCCTCCACCTCGACGTGATGGACGGGCACTTCGTCCCCAACCTGACCATCGGCCCGGTGGTGGCCGCCGCCGTCCGGCGGGCGACCTCGCTCCGGCTCGGCGCCCACCTGATGATCGAGGAGCCGGGCCGGTACCTCTCCGCCTTCGCCGAGGCCGGGGTGGACGAGATCACCGTCCACCAGGAGATCGCGGCCGACTTCACGGCGGTGATCCGGGAGATCAAGCGGCTGGGGTTGAGGGCCGGGGTCTCGACCCGTCCGGGGACCGAGATTTCGAAGATCGTCCCCGCCCTGCCCCTGGTCGACCTGGTCCTGGTGATGTCCGTCGAACCGGGGTTCGGCGGGCAGGAGTTTCTCGCCGGCAGCGAGGAGCGGATCGCCGCGACCCGGCGTTTAATCGAGGAGAGCGGCCGGCCGATCACCCTGGCCGTCGACGGGGGGATCAACGTTAAGACCGCGCCGCGGGCGGCGCGGGCCGGAGCGGATGAACTGATCGCCGGTTCGGCTGTCTTTTCCGGGGATATCCGGAAGAACATCGCCGCCCTCCGCGCCGCCGCCTCTGATTACTGATCACCGATTACCGATTACAATGAGCAAACCCACCATCTACATCGGCTCCGACCACGCCGGTTTCGGCCTCAAGGAGTACGTTAAGGGTCTGCTGGGAGAGCTGGGCTACCCGGTCGAGGATCTGGGGACCGATTCCCGGGACAGCGTCGATTACCCGGACTTCGCCGAGAAGGTGGCGGCGGCGGTGGCCGGGTCGAAAAACCGCAAGGGGATTCTCAGCTGCGGGACCGGGGTCGGGATCTCGATCGCCGCCAACAAGGTCCCCGGGGTCCGGGCCGCCCTGGTCCACGACCCCCGGACCGCCCGGCTCGCCGTCGAGCACAACGACGCCAACATCCTGGTCCTGCCCGGCCGTCCCTTCTCCCGGAAGAAGGTCGCCCCGATCGTGAAGGCCTGGCTGAAGAGCGAGTTCGCCGGGGGGAGGCACGGCCGGAGGGTGGGAAAGATCACCCGGCTGGAAAAGAAATACCGGGGCTGAAACCGCGGATTAAGCGGATCGGGCAGATTTTTTCTTGAGATTAATCCGCATCATCCGCTTAATCCGCGGTTAAGAAAAAACCAAAGTCAAATCCGCGGTTAACTCCCCCCGGTTCAGAAGGTCCAGACGCCCTCGAGGGCGAAGATGTTGATCGAGGACTTGTACTCCCCGACCAGCAGCCCGGCCTCCGGCTTGTTCACCAGCGCGCTCTTCCCGTCCCGGATGAAAAGGTGGGCGTAGCTCGCGTCGACCCGGAGGTCGTCGGTGACCTGGTAGCCGGCCCCCAGGGAGACCCAGACCCGGTCGTTGTCCGGGATCCGCGGGGTCCGGTAGGCGGATTTCACCGCCCCCTCGTCGTAGGCGGTCCCGGCCCTCAGCGTCCAGCGCTCGTCGAGGAAGTAGTTGACCCCGAGCCGGTAAGCCAGGGTGTCATCCCAGTTCTCTTCGGTGACCGAGTCGGGCTGGGCGGAGTCGAACTTCACCACCAGTTCCTTGAACCGGCTCCACCTGGTCCAGGCGACCGAGGCCATCACCGCGAAGTCTTCACCCAGTTCCTGGTAAACCCCGGCGGTGAGGATCTCGGGGAGGGTGAGCCGGGCCCGGCCGTTGGTGTTGACGAAGAAGTCGGTCATCCCGCCGGCATCGAGGATCGCCCGGGCCGTCGCGGGAACGTCGAACTTGACCTTGCCGGAGAGCTCGTGGTCGACCTTGGAGCGGTAGCTGAGGCCGAGCCGGGTCCGCGGGGTCAGGTTGTAGAGCAGACCCAGGGAGTAACCGACCCCCCAGTCGTCGCCGGAGAGATCGCCGAAACCGTCTAGGGCCTGGGGCGTGGTCCCGGCCGCCGACATCAGGATGGTTCCGAAGTCGATGGCGTTGGTCAGCTTGGCGTCGGCGTACTGGACGTTGAGGGCGGCGCCTAAAGAGAGGACGTCGGGGATGATCTGGACGGCGGCCGAGGGGCTGATCCCGATCACCGCCAGGTCGGACTCCACCCCGTGGTAGCGGCCCTTCCAGTCTTTCGGGTACTTGGTGGCCAGGCCGAAGGGAGCGTTGACGGTGAAGCCGACCACCACCCCGTCCCCGACCTGCTGGACGTAGTAAAGGTTGGGAACCAGCCCGAGGGTTCCGCCGTCGCCGCCGTCGCCCCCGGTCAGGGGCCGGCCGAGGACGTCGGTCGAACCCCCGTCCCTGAACTTGACCGAGATATCGATCGCCGAGAGGGATAACCCGACGGCGTTTTGTCCGGCGAAAGCGCTGGCGGCGGGGTTGTAGAAGAGGCTGGAAGGGTCGTCGGTGTCGGTTGGTCCACCGGCGAACGATTCGCCCAGTCCCTTCCCGCTCTGCTCGACCAGGGCGAAGCCGGCCGCGGGCGCCCGGCTCACCCCGATAAAGAAGAATGCCGCCAGGAGGCAGAAGCCGGAGATCAGAATCGATCTTTTCCGCATTCTATTTTCCTCCTTGACTTGGGGTTGCTCAGTATTTAAAGTCTGAAAAAGCTGGGTAGTGGGGAGCTGTCTCCATTCCGGCCGGCTTCCGCCGGCGGAAAATCAGGCTAATACGGAGGGGGGTTTCCTGTCAAGGATAAATCGTCTTGGCCGGCGGGAATAACCGGAGAAGTCAGATTACCCAAATCAGCAATCAATTCCGCTGGTCGAAGAGCCGGGTCTCCGCGTTTTCCGACTGCCGGCGCAAATATTACTTGCGATATTACCGCCACTGGGGAGGCTGGGAAGCCGGGGCGGACGACCTCGCCCGGCTGGCCTACCGCCTGGGCAAGATGACCTCGATGGCGGTCCTGGTCGGGTCCTCGGTCCACGAGGTGCTGGCCCGGCATTTCCGGGCCGTCCGTAACGGGATCGTCCGGGAGCCCGACCCCGAGGGGCCGGTCCGGCTGATGCGGACCGCCTGGACAAACGCCAGAAAGGAACTCTGGCGGGGGAGCCCGAAGCGGTATCCGCCGATCTTCGAGATTTATTACGACCGGGTCCCTTCCCCCGAACGCCTGAAGGAGTACGCCGAGAAGGCCCGGGAAGCGATCAGGACGATCCGGGGACTGCCGATTTACGGCCTGGTCCGCGGCCTCGACCCGGCCGATATACTCTGGGTGGATCCGGTGGGGGAGGGTTTTTCCGAGGAGATCATCTTCGAAGTCCCTCCCTACCGGGCCATCTCCGCCCCCGACCTGGTGATCCGGGAAAAGGGGCGGGTGGTGATCGTGGACTGGAAGACCGGGAAGGAGAGCGAGGCCGACCGGGTCCAGATGGCGGCGGCCGCCGTCTGGGCGGAGGAAAAACTCGGGGACGGCGGGGAAGAGATCGAGGGGGCCCTGGTTTATACCGAATCCGGCGCCACGCGGAAGATCGGCCTCGACCGGGAGGAACGGGAACGGGTCAAAAAGATCATCCGGGATGATATGGCGGCGATGGCCGCCTGCCTGCGGGACCCGGAGAAGAATATCCCCCGGGGAGAAGAATGTTTCCCCCGCCGGGATAACCCCGGGTTCTGCCGGTACTGCGAGTTCCAGGAGATATGTCTGGGGAATAGGGAAGAGGGAATGGGGAATGGTGGCACGGTAAACAATTGACGAGGAGGCGATGATGAAAAAGCGGGTTTGGTTGATGATCTTGAGTCTGGCCCTGGCCGGGGTTTTCGCGGCGGCCGGTTCGGCGGAAGAGACCGGCGGGGAAACTGTCCCCGCTCCCCCTACCCCGGAGGCGGTCAAGCCGCTGCGTTTGATCAGCAGCTTCGACGCGCCCCCCTTTTCCTACAAGGAAGCCGGGAGGAAGGTCGGTTTCGAGGTTGATCTCGGCGAGGCGATCGGGGCGGCGCTGGGCCGGCCGGTGGAATGGATCGAGCGGCCGTTCAACATCCCCTCCCTGGCCTCGGACCTCAACTCCGGCCGCGGGGACGCCGTCCTCTCCGCCCTCACCGCCACCGAGGGGCGGGAGCAGTACTTCCTCTTCACCATTCCCTACTACCGGACCAGCCTGGCGGCGGCTACCTTCCGGGACGTCGACTGGGACCACCAGGCGTTCGTCAACGGTCTCAACCGGCTGATCCGGGTGGGGGTGCTCCGCCGGACCACCGGCGAGGAGTGGGCCCGGAAGAAACTGCAGGCGACCCGGGTGACCTTCGACCGGCCGGACCGCCTGGCCCGGGCGCTCAACGACCGCGAGGTGGCGCTGATCCTGGTCGACGAGCCGATCCTCCTCTGGGTCCTGGCCAAGCGGCACTACAAGTTCAACATCGTCGAACGGGATCTCGAACTGCAGGATTACGCGCTGGCGGTCAGCCGGTCGCGCCCCGAACTGGTCGAGGAACTTAACCGGGCCCTGGAGAAACTGGAGGCGGACGGCGTCTACGGGGAGATCTACCGGAAGTGGTACGACGTCGAGGCGAAGCTGCCCGTGATCGGGAAATAATTCCCGGTCCCCGGGTCAGGCTGCCGGCGGGGAGTCCTGCCCGGCGGCGGAGAGTCTCTGCCGGAAAGCGGCCAGGGTATTCTTCAGAAGCATCGCGATGGTCATCGGGCCGACCCCGCCCGGGACCGGGGTGATCGCCGCCGCCTTCTTCGCGACGGCCGGGAAATCGACGTCCCCGGCCAGGATTCTCTTCCCTTCCGGGGTCTTCCCGGTCACGTTCACCCCGACGTCGATCACCACCGCCCCTCTCTTCACCATCTCCCCGGTGACGGTGGCGGGCCGCCCGGCGGCCACGATCAGGATGTCGGCCCGGCGGGTGATCCGGCCGAGATCGTCCGTCCCGGTGTGGCAGAGGGTGACGGTGGCGTTGGCCCCGCTCGCTTTCCGGGCCAGCATCAGGGCGAGCGGCTTGCCGACGATGGTCGAGCGGCCGACCACCACCGCGTGCCGGCCATCCGGCGGGTAGCCGGAGCGGTTGAGCAGCTCGAGGATTCCCAGGGGGGTGCAGGGGAGGAAACCCTCTTCCCCCCGGACCAGGCGGCCGAGATTGACGGGGTGGAAACCGTCGACGTCCTTTGCCGGCGAGACCGCCGGGATTATCTTCTTCTCCTCGAGGGGGGAGGGGAGGGGGAGCTGGACCAGAATCCCGTCGACCGCCGGGTCGCGGTTGAGCCTTTCGACCAGGGCGAGCAGTTCCGGTTCTCCCACCCCGGCCGGGAGATCGTGGTTGAAGGAAGCGATCCCCGCCTCCCGGCAGGCTTTCTCCTTCATCCGGACGTAGACGGCGGAAGCCGGGTCGTCCCCGGCCCGGATCACCGCCAGCCCGGGAACGGCCCCGGTCTTTTCCCGTAGCGCCGCGACCTCCCGGGCGATCTCCTCCCGGATCTCCCGGGCGATTTTTTTCCCGTCGATGATCGCCGCCGTCATCTTTCCCTCCCGGACCGCCAGGCTTTCAGGTAATCGCGGTTGTAGACCGACCGGTCGAGGAGGACCTCCCCGGTGATCAGCAGATCCATCAGGAGCCTGTCCTCCGGGTCGAGGATGACGGCGTCGAGCCCGGCGGCCATCGCCATCGCCAGGAAGGCCCCGGTCAGGAGGGACTTCTCGGACGCCCCCGAGGCGAGGTTGCTCAGCCCGATCACCACCCGGGGCGGGGGGTCGGAGATGAGTTTGAACTGGGCGATCGCCTCCAGCAGCTTCTTCGGCTGATCCTGGGCGACGTTGATCGGCAGGGTGACCGGGTCGATGAAGAGCCTCCCGGGGGGGAGCCCGGCCGCCTCGGCGGCGAGCACGATCCGGGCGGCGATCTCCACCCGGCCCTCGGCGGTGTTGGGGACCCCTTTCTCGTCCAGGGTCAGGGCGATCAGCCCGGCCCCGGTCTCCAGGGCCAGGGGCAGGAACCGGGCCAGATCCTCCTCCTTCCCCGTGGTGCTGTTGATGATCAGTTCGCCCCCGGCGGCCCGGGCCCCGGCCCGGATCACCTCGATGTTCGGGTGGTCGAGGCAGAGAACGGCGTCGCCGGCCGCCCGGACCGACCCCGCCAGCCAGGCCATCGTCTCCGCCGGATCGGCGGACGCGGTGCCGACGTTGAGGTCGAGGGCGTCGGCCCCGGCCGCCAGCTGGCGGCGGGCGAGTTCCCCGATCGCGGCCGCGTCCCGGGCCGCGATCGCCTTCTTCACCGCGGTGAACATCCCGTTGATCCTTTCGCTGATTATGAACATCGCGCTGCCCCTCTGTCTAATCGCTATCGCTATCGCTATCGGGATCGCTATCGATCACTGCCGGCCCGGCCGGCAATCCTGGGCTAATCGCTATCGCTATCGGTTTTTCCTGGCTTTCGATAGCGATAGCGATACCGATAGCGATTGGGATCGGGTAGATCTTATTTGGAAACGGTTAAAAGATCGAGATGTCCCCGGATCATCTCCAGCGCCCGGGGATGGCGGAAGATGATCAGGTCGGCCCCGGCCTGGAGGAGGAGGGCCGCGGTGGCCGCCTCCCAGAGCGGGCCCCGCAGTTTCTCCTCCCCCCATTCGGGAAAATCCTTCTCGGCCGCCTTGGCTTCCTTGGCCCGCCAGGAGTCGGCCCCGATATCGCCGAGCATCGGCATCGCCAGCATCCTGTCCCCGTCGAGCGCGGCCAGGCGGATCCTCTCCATAATCGAGTAGGTGTACTCGATCCCGTAGCCGAGCGCCCCGGTGTTGGGATCGATCACTATTCTCTTCGGGTCGAAGCCCATCTCCGAGATCAGGATGTTGACCTGCTTGGCGATGTTGATGTCGATCGGGGACTGGGCCCAGATCGCGTGCCGGTCGGCCAGGCAGGCGGCGGTCAGGGTCTTGTAGTTCTCCTCGGTGGCGAACCCGATCAGGCAGTTCTCGCCGGCGGCGGCCGCGGCGCATAAGGGGAAGGCGAGGTTGTCCTTCTCGGGGTGGTCGCAGCCGGCGATGATCAGGGGGAGCGAGGAGGCGGCCAGGACCGTCCGGACCGTCTCGGCCGCTTTCTCGGGCGGGGTATCGCCCCAGTCGGGGTGGAGGCCCTGGAGGCGGAGGCAGATCAGGTCGGGCCGGTATCTTGCCTGGTTGAGTTCGGCCCATTTCGCCGGATCGCCCAACGCCTCGCCGTAAGGTTCGCGCAGCGCCGTCGGCCAGTCGTCGGGTTCATAGTCGAGGATTTCGAGGGCCAGGGCCGGCCGGTGGGGGGCGGCCCCGTCGAAACGGAGGAAGGGCAGGGCGGTCTCCCCCCCGATGGTGACGGTCGAGGACCGGGTCCCCCCTTCGGCTTTCCCGGCGCCGATGGTGACCGTGTTGATCGCCGCCGGCCAGCTCTCACTTACTGATTCCATCGAATTTCTCCACGTCGGTGTGAGGAAGAAACATCGCCCGCCCGTATTCTTCCATAAAGTTGGGATTGGTGCTCAGTTCCAGGTAGGTGGCGTTGGCGGCGATCCGGCCGGCGGCGGCCCGGGCCCGGCGGGAGAGGAGGAAGCTTTTCGCCCCCCGCAGGGAGCCGTTGCCGATGAAGATGAACTTCTCCGGGGCGAGCGGGGGGAGCAGCCCGATCGCCTGGGCCCGGGCGATATCGATGTATCTCCCGAAGCCTCCGCTGATGAATACCCGTTCCAGGCGCCCGGCCTCGAGGCTGACCGACTTGAGCATCACCTCGACCCCGGCGTAAATCGCCGCCTTGGCCCGGACCAGGTTGTCGATATCCGCCTGGGTAATCACGATCGCCCGGCCCCGGCCGGCGGCATCCGCGGGCACGACGGTGTAGACACCCCGGCCGTCCTCCCGGGAGAGGCGCTTTGAGGGGTGGTCGGGGTTGAAGCGGCCGTCCCGGTCGAGGATCCCCCCCCGGAAGAGTTCGGCCGCGGCGTCGATCAGGCCCGACCCGCAGATCCCGATCGGCGGCTCGCCCCCGATCGTCTCCCAGACGGGTTCCCCGGCGGGGTCGAGGCTGAACCGTTCGATCGCCCCGGCCACCGCCCGGCAGCCGGAGGTGATCCCGCTCCCCTCGAAGGCCGGTCCGGCGGAGCAGGAACAGGCCAGCATCCACTCCCGGTTGCCGGCCACGATCTCGCCGTTGGTCCCGACGTCGATCAGCAGCGACAGTTTTTCCGACCGGTCGAGGCCGGAGGCGAGGATCCCGGCGGTGATGTCGCCCCCCACCCAGCCGGCGATCCCGGGGACGCAGTCGAGGACGGCGTTCTCGTTCGCCGCCAGCCCGGCCGCCGCCGCCCGGAGGGTCGGGGGGGCGGCCAGGGGGGCGACGTACGGTTCCCGGCGGATCTGCCGGGGGGTGATCCCGAGGAAGAGGGCGATCATCGTCGAGTTCCCGGCCGCGGACACGGCCAGGATCTCCCCGGGGTCGGCCCCGGCTTCCCGGCAGAGCTTTCCGATCAGGTCGTTGATGTCGCCGCGGACCGCCTCGGCCAGGGGCTCGATCCCTTCTTCTTCCGAACTTATTATCCGCCTGATCACGTCCTCGCCCCGGCCGATCTGGGAGTTGTAGGTGGCCGCCGCCGCCAGGGTTTTCCCGTCGGCCAGGTCCACCAGGTGGGCGGCCACGGTGGTGGTCCCGATATCCACCGCCACCCCCCGGGCGGGAAACGGTTCTTTCCCCGGTCGGAGGGCGATCACCCGGCCCCGGTTGTCCCCGCGGGCGACGGCGGCCCGGACCTCCCAGCCGGCTTCCCTGAGCAGCCCGGGCAGCCGGGGCAACAGAGCGGCTTCGACGGTCATATCGTCGAGTCCGGTTTCGCGGCGGACGGCCCGGAGGAGCCGTTCCAGGTCGTCCCGGTTGTCTTCCAGGGTCGGCGGCGGCAGCGGGATCGGGAAAACGGCCACGGCCGGGTCGAGATCAAAGCCGACGTCTCCCGGGCCCCCGGCGTCGTTGAACCTCCGCGAGGTTTCCGCCTCCCCCCGGGCGGTTTTCAGGTCGCCGGTCGAACTCGGCACCTCGACGGTGACCGGGGAGTGGACCGTGGACCGGCAGGCCAGCCGGAACCCCTGGGCCAGTTCCTCAGCGGTGAGGAATTCGGTGGCCGGCTGGCGGGTTTCCCCGAAGAGGATTTTCACCCGGCACTTTCCGCAGGTCCCCTCGCCCCCGCAGACCGAGTTGAGGTAGACCCCGGCCCGCTCGGCGGCCTTGAGGATGGTGGTTCCCTCTTCCACGGCGACGCTCTCGCCGGAGGGAAGGAAATTGACGGCGAATATGCTCATTGCAAGGTTTTCTCAGCTTCGGTCGGTAAACGGTATCGGTTTAACCCGCGGTAATGCCGTAAGATCGATAAGGGGGTGATGGAGTACTGGAGTTATGGGGGCGGAAACTCGGTATTGGAGTTATGGGAGCAAATACAGAACTCACCACTCCAACACTCCATCACTCCGTCACTCCGTCACTCCGTCACTCCGTCACTCCGTCACTCCGTCACTCCAACACCCCATCACTCCCCCGCCCCGGTTTTCCAAACGGTCTTGAGGAATTTCGGGATCCCGGAAGCTTCCCGGGGCCCGACCGCGACCGTCCAGCCCGATTCCTCCTCGACCTTGCCCGAGAGGACGGCCACGTAGCCGGGGAGGACAAGTTTCCGGTGAGCGAGCATATCGGCCGCCCCCGAGTTTTCCAGGGCCCTGGTGATGGCGGCGGCGTTGAACTTGTCCGCCGCCCAGGCGGTCAGGACCGAGGTCCCCTCGGTGTCCACCACCAGGAGATAGGAGGGTATCCGGCTGGCCTCGATCTCCCCTTCCACGGTGAAGTAGGTCAGCGAGAAGTTGGTGGTCACTAGAAGCGGCGAGTTCCGGTCCACGGCCCCCACCGGGTAGAGTTTCGGCTCCACCTGGATCGGTTTCTGGGGGTCGGTGTAGATGTTCTGCCGGGCGGTCAGGAGGGCGAGGAGGTATTCCGGGCGCCGGAGGTCGGTCACCACCAGGGCGGCGTACTTGGCGATCAGCACCGCCGCCTCCAGGGCCTGGGCGAAGGGATCGGCGTCCGGGTCGGTGAAGGCCATCGCCGGGTAGCCCAGCGGCCGGAACTGCTTTCTCAGCGCCTGGCGCCGGATCACGGTCAGGTCGGCCAGTTTCTCCCCGAGCCCCGTCGCCCGGGTCAGGAGGACCAGGTCCTCGGCCCCCGCCTCCCGGGCCCGCCGGGACAGTTCGGCGGTCTCTTCCGGGGTCTTGCCGCCCACCGCCAGCGGGCAGGAGAATTCCTTGGCCAGGGCGGCGAATTCCTCGATCTTTTCCGGCGTCTTCGGGCAGAGCAGGGGCCGGCTCCCGGCGATCTTCTCCAACCCCGCCCGGAGGCAGGAGGGGGAGGCGCTGATCAGGACCGCGGGCAGGCCGGTCTCCTCTTGGCATTTTTCCGCGAAGGCAGCGTACTTCTCCGGGTCTCCCGACTCTTCCTCCAGGGCGGCCAGGTCGACCGAGATCTCCTCCCCCACCCGGGTGAAATGGAGATCCTTGATCCCTCTCATCCGGTCCTCCCGCTCCGGGTCGTTTTCCCGGACCCGGACGGCGAGGGCGGTCTGGTGGTAAAAGGTCTCCTGGTGGCGGAAGAGGACGGTCTCGTTGCCGAGTTCGACCCGTCTCTCCCCCGCGCCGATCGTCACCAGGCTGATCGGCGGCCGGGCGGCCGCCCCCAGGGCCTCCCTGGCTTCCTCGGAGGCGTGGGGACAGGCCTCGAGCGAAGCCTGCTTCCCGGCCAGTTTCATCGCGAAGGCCAGGCAGGTCGGCGAACCGCAGTCCCCGCAGTTGGTCTTCGGGAGCAGTTTGTATATGTCCAGTCCGGTCAGCGCCATAATGAACCTTTGATGTAAGATCGCGCTCTGATGCCCATCGTCTCTCGGCCGGAAGCAGGGGAAAGCGCGATGATATTCAGTTTGGCCGAAAAAGACGGAGAAGGCAAGGAGGAAGTTCCGGGGAGCCCGCCGGCGGGGGAAGATCCGCCGGCCGGTTTATCTCAGGTAACCAAGCGATTTCAGCTTCTCGAGGGATGAGCGGTCAAGCCGGAGGGAGCGTTCCCCTCCCACCCGCTCCAGTTCCGGGGCGGGGATGATCTCCAGCAGTCTTTTCAGCATATCGGCGGCGACTTCGGGGTGTTGATCGATCAGGTTGGTCTCCTCCCGGGGGTCTTCAATCAGGTTGTACAGCCTCGGGCCGCTGGTGTACTTCGGAGAGAGGAACTGGTGCAGGAGATCGGTCTGGAAGTAGTGAATGTATTTCCACTCCAACGTGATCAGGGCCTTGGCGTCGATAAAGGGAGCCTCACTCAGGGCGTAACCGAGGTCCGGCGCGGTCCCCGAAAAAAACAGCGGTTTCACGCTGACGCCTTCCATTACCTCCGGAACGCCGATCCCGACCAGGTCGAGAATGGTCGGGACCAGGTCGATCCCCTGAATGAGCGGTCCGTCAACCACCACCCCGGCCGGCAGCTTATCCGGCCAGCAAAGCACCAGGGGGATATCGAGCTGTTCCCGGTACAGGGTGTAACAGTGTTTGAGTCCGCCGTGCTCGAAGAACTCCTCCCCGTGATCGGAGGTGACGATGATCAGTGTGTTCTGGTCGATTCCCAGCTCTTTCAGAACTTCCAGAAGCCGTCCGATCTGGCCGTCGGCGTAAGCGATCTCCCCGTCGTAGAGGGCTTCCAGGTGCCGGATGTCTCTGTCGGTCAGCCTGGGGTCCTCTCCCCGGAGGAGCTTTCGCTCGTAGTGGGAGGCGTTGCCCTTGGAGACCATCTTGCGGCCTCGGTAATCGGGGTCATAGAGTCTGTTGAACGGTTCCGGGCTGCGATAGTGGTCGTGGGGGTCCATTATGTAGAGGAAGAGGAAGAACCGCTCCCGGCCGTGATCTTTCAGCCACGGTATAGCCTTATTGATTATCCCCTCCGGCGTTTTCCAGGTCCAACCCCATCTCCGACCGTCGGGACCGGTATCGTCGAAGAGGTCGAACCCCTGTTCGAACCCCCCCTCGTAGCGGCCCTGTTCCGAGCGGCCGCAGATCAGGGGGTTGCTGGAGAATCCGGCAGTCGTCCAGCCTCCGGCCTTCAGTATCTCTGTCAGGGTCAGTTCCTCTTCCGGGAGCGCCAGCCGGGGGCTCAGGAAGAAGCGGGAGGCAACCCGGGAGGTGATGATGCTGTGGACGGAGGGGAAGGTCCCCGGGGCGGGTGCGATCACGTTCCTGACCAGCACCCCCCGGCGGGCCAGGTCGTCGATGGCCGGACTGGTCTCCCGCCCGTAACCGTAACAGTTGAGATGGTCCGCCCGCAGGGAGTCGAGGAAGATCAGGATGATATTCGGTTCTTCGCGCCGGGGGCTGGGCGGTGTCATCCCCGGGCTTGCGCCCTCCTCCGGTCCGGCAGGTATCGCCGCCGACAACGGGAAGGCGGCCAGAGTGGCGGCCAGAACCGAGAAGGTTATCAGGCGCGTCTTCATAACGGGGTGAAGAGGTTAAAACATCGGCTCCATATTTAATACCGGATGGTTCTTCTCCCGGAGGAACTCCAGCAGTTCCTCGGCCGTGGCGGCCGTCGTCTCGTCGGCCAGCATATCGTAAAAACCTTCGACCCCGATTTCTTTCCCCCGGCGGATCAGCCGGTCCCGGAGGGCCTCCTTCAGTTCCCTCGGCAGCCAGACCAGGCGCTTCAGCCCCCCGTCGCCGGAGATGAACTTCGGGCTGACCAGGTAGAGCTTCCCCACCCCGAGAAAACCCGGCGTCTGCACCCCGCCGCCGACCATCCCGGCCAGGGTGATGAAGTCCATCCCCGAGGGGGTCATCCCGGTGAACTCCCGGTTGACCGCCATCACCCCCCCGGTCTCCGGGATCACCGCCAGGATGCACTCGAAGCAGCCGCAGGAGGTCATCGGGTCGATCATCATCGAGTAGATGCTGAACTTCTCCAGGGCCCGGTGGGAGGCCCCGTAGACGAATTCGTTGATCCCCTCCCACTGGCCGATCTCGGCGTCGATCAGTCTTCCCTTCGCCACCGGCTGGTTGGGACCGGTCGGGGTGATCTCGTGGGCCGCCTTGCCGTCCAGCCAGCTGTAGGCCCCGCAGAGGCCGAGCCGCTCCGGGCTGATCACGCAGACGTGGTTGGGGGCGAAGCTCTGGCAGAGGGTGCAGCTGTAGAAGATGTCGACCGACTCGTCGGTCATCCCGGCCATCCGCTCGTCGCGTTCGGCGTAGGCCCGGCGGGCTTCCTCCAGCCCGGCCTCCACCCCTTCCGCGGTGGTGTCGATCCGGACCTCGACCTTGTCGACGATGGCCCCGAAGTCGTTGTGGAGGCGGGCGACGATGATCTCCCCCAGGTGTTTAAGCCGGAACCCGGCGGCGAATGCCTCCCGGCTGATCCGCAGCCAGACGATGTCCCGCTGCCCGACGTGCATCACCCCCATCGCCCCGTTGATGAAGGTGTGAATCTGCCTTTCCAGGATGGCGGCGTAGTCCTTTTCGCACTTTCTCCCGGCGACGGTGACCGTGATCCCCAGGGGCAGGTCGGCTCCGTCCTCCAGCGTCTCTTCGTCCGGTCCGATCACCTCGATCTTCCCGTCCTCGACCCCGGCGAGTTCGGCGACCTTCAGGTACTCGAAGGCCGCCGAGTACTTGCCCCCGAACTGGATCCGGAGATTCTCCTTGCGGACCCGCTCCCCCTCGAAGGCGGCGGCGTAGGGGACCGGGACCGGGATCTTCTCCACCCGGACCTTGATCCCCCGGACCTCGATCGCCCGGGGGACGATCCGGGAGTGGTCGGTCTCGGAGACCAGCGACTCGTGGAGGCAGAGCCCCGGTTCGAGGATCTCGGGGACCGGGGAATCGGCGATCAGGGGGAAGCCGAGGCTCAGCGCCGCCGCCCCCGCCGCCACCTTGATCTCGTCGATCTCCCCGAGCACGGTCACCAGGGCGGGGACCCGGTGGCGGCAGTAGTCGAGGATCTTCTCCTTCTCGCCTTTCTTCAGCCCGCCGTAGGTCAAAGGCGCGCGGATCGCCCAGTTGAGGACGAAGACGGCGGAGAAGGTGTCCCGGCCGTAGGGGACGAGGTAGCTGTCCCAGCCCGTCTCCACCCCGCCCTCCCGCAGCTGGTCGATCACGCTCACCCCCGCGCTCTCCCCCCCGGCGAAGACCAGGATATTCCTCTGCTGGAACCCCCTCACGATCCTGACCGCGGTCTCGGCGTCGGGGGCCGCCCCGAGCAGGCAGGCGAAGCCGGCCATCCGGCCGTCCACCAGCTGGATGCCGAGGGTGCGGAGGATGTCGTCGCCCAAAAATCCGGGGCAGTCCGGCTGCGGCTCCTCTCCGGCCAGGTAGCGGAGTCCCAGGGCGATCTCCCCGGCCAGGAGGACCGCCTCCCCGGCCCGCCCGATCGCCTCGGCCGGGTCTACCCCCTCCCCGGAAGGGAGCCGGGCCCGTCCGGCCTCCAGGACCCCGGGGAGGTCGCCCAGGGTCCTCACTTCGGCGCCGAGGAGGGCGAAGGCCAGGGGGAAGAAATAGTTGGTCCCCGGGAACCGGACCGGGGTCTTCTCTCCCCGCTCGGCGACGGCCGCCGCCAGTCCGGCGGAGACCAGGTCGTAAATCTTCCCCGCCCCTGCGCGGGCCAGATTGGAAATTGCTTCGCTCATTGTCCGAATAGCTCCCTGCCGGCGGAAAACCGGAACATTAGACCACATTTTCCCGTATCCGACAAAGTAAATCGGGGCCGAGGGCAAAGTAGCACAGGCATTCCTGCCTGTGGGTAGCACAGGCATTCCTGCCTGTGAAAAGTAGCACAGGCATTCCTGCCTGTGAAAAGTAGCACAGGCATTCCTGCCTGTGAAAAGTAGCACAGGCATTCCTGCCTGTGTGGTAGCACAGGCATTCCTGCCTGTGAAAAGTAGCACAAGCATTCCTGCCTGTGTGGTAGCATTCCCGCCCGGGTTGCTCCGTCCGGCTTGAGCCCCTCCCGGTGGGGAATCACCCCGAATGACCCCGACTTCGTCGCTATTCGGTTCGGTCGACGAAGTTTTTGGCTGCAAACGCTGTTCCGGGGAGGAAAATTCAGGTATAATGAGGGTATGACCAAGGAAGGCAGACTGAAATTCTGGACCCTGCTCATCCCCCTGGCCATCGTCGTGGTATTCGTCGCCTTCGACATCTGGCCGGGCAAGGCGATCAGGGTATTTCAGACCACGACCGTGAAGAGCAACCGGGAGCTGGTCGGCGCCTTCGGCGAGGAGGACTGGGAGTGGACGGAATCGGGTGAAGGGTACCAGTACGACGATACCCGGTTCGTCCGCCAGGGGAAGTGGACCGAGACCCACACGGACCCCTTTTCGGGGACCTGGGTCTGCTCGGGGGACTACTGGGGAGACCGGCGCCACGGCCGCTGGACCGTCACCCGCAACGGGGAACTCTTCCGGGATTTTGTCTTCGAGAACGGCCGCCCGGTCAGGGTCATCCGCCCCGACCCCGCGAAATAGCCTTATTTTACAGTTCAGGTCATACTTGAACTGTAAAATAAGCCGGTCAGCGGGTGGCCGGGATGTCTCCTTCGGTGCCGAAGTAAGCCCGGGTCACACCCCGGATCGCCCAGAGCCCGGAAGCGGGGCGGAATATCCCGGCCCCGGTCAGTCCGGAACCGGTAAAATCCCCCGGAACCGGCCAATCCCGGCAGGAACCGTGGTAGATCCGGGTCACCCCCGGGACCGCCCAGAGTCCGGCGGCGGGCCGGAAGACGGCCGGGGAAGTCCCGCCGAAGGCATAATCGCCGGGGACCGGCCAGTCCTCCGCGCCGCCGAAATAGTACCGGATTCCTCCCCTCACCGCCCAGAGGCCGGTCTCCGGCCGGAAGACGGCGATATCGTCCGTGCCCCATCCGGTATAATCCCCGGGAACCGGGAGGTCCCCGGTTCTCCCGAAGTAGACCCGGGTCACCCCCCGGATCGCCCAGAGCCCGGTGGACGGGCGGAAGACCGCGATCCGGTCGGTACCGTCGCCCCGGTAGTCGGCGACGGCCGGGAGATACCCGCTTTTGCCCCAGTAAGCCCGGGTCACCCCCCGGACCGCCCAGAGTCCGGAGGTGCTCCGGAAGACGGCGATATCGTCCGTGCCCCTTCCGGTGTAATCCCCGGGAACCGGGAGATCGCCGTCCCGTCCGAAATAAGCCCGGGTCACCCCCCGGACCGCCCAGAGCCCGGCGGCGGGCCGAAAGACGGCCAGGTCGGACGTGCCGTCACCGTCATAGTCGCCCCCGGCCAGCAGTGAGCCCGGGCGGGGAAGTAGAGGCCCGCAAGTGGGACTCGGCGCCGCCGGCGGAATCGGGGTAGCACCGGACGTCCCCGTCACCTGAAGAGCGTCGATACAGACCCCGTAGCCCCAGTTGGTGCTGGGGACAAAGCTGATGTAGTAGTCGGAGCTGGTCTGCGGAAGGGCGAGTTCGCGTTGGGTCCAGGTGTCGACCGCGGACTGGTAGGAAGCGAGCTGCTGCCAGGACCCCGAGGCGGACGTGCGGTAGTATACGATCAGCGTGTCCCAGTCGCCTAGCCAGTCTCCCTGGGTATGATGGAAAGTCAGGGTGGGGTTGGATACATCGTTGGGGAATTCAATTCGGGGACTGACCAAGCGGGTGGACCTGGTCTCGTTAGCGTCATAGTAGAAGAGGGCGTTGTAGGTTCCCTCGTAGGCCGCCGGCGGGATGCCTTCGGCGCCCAGGTCGGCTCCCTCGCCCTGCCACCACTGTTCGCTCCCGGCTATGTGTTCCTCGGTCCAGCCCGGCCAGATCCCCTCGAAGTCCTCGGCGAGGAAGACCTGCCAGCCCAGGGGTGTCGGGACCGGGGTGGGCGGGGGAGTGGCGGTGGGGACTGGGGAGGGGGTCTTATACCCCGCCGGGGTTACCGAAACGGTCGGGCTGGGGCTGGGTGTCCGATAGCCGATCGGGGTCGGTGTCGGGGAGGTTGGTTCCTGGTAAACGAGGTAGCAGACCGCGCAGGCGACCCGGGCGGCGGTATAGCGGATCCGCATATAGCCGTTTTCGCCCCAGGAGTTGCCCCAGGAGTTGCGGAGGATCCAGACCCCGCCGCCCCCTTCCGGGGGGTTGTCGTCCCAGCCGACCAGGGAGATGGCGTGGTTGGTGGTCGCGTTGTAGCAGGGGCTGGCGTCACAGGTTGTGTTGGAGTCGTCGTAGATCCCGTCGGAGTAAGACTGGAAAGCCGTCCCGACATAGACAGCCGCGTCCACCACTCCGTAGGTCATAATCGCGGTCTTGATGGCCTCGATGTCGTTGCAGGGGACCCGGTGCCAGGACTGGAAGGCGATGGTCTGGTCGGACCAGTGGGTGCAGGATCCGGGGTCGGTCTGCTGGTAGGGAAAGTCGGCCTCGAAGCCCACCCCGATTTCGACCAGGGCGTCGAGCTCGGCGTAGGCGTAGGAAGCCCCGTCGCAGCCGAAGAAGTCATCATTGTATTGAGGCAGCCGCCCCAGGCACCAGATTATGTAGCTCTCGGAGAGGTCGATACAGTCGGCGTCGTAGAGCCCCATCTTGTAGTTGTAGGTCCCCTCGGCGGCCGCGTTGGCCCCGAAGGCGTAGCAGGACCCGCATCCGCCCTGATCGCGAACCGGCCCGATGTAGCTCCGGCCGGCGACATCTCTCCAGTCGAAGCTGGAGGGGAGGGCCCTTTTCGAGAGGTGCTTGGCCAGGGGTCCGATCTCGTCGGAGGCGGTCAGGGCCTTCGGCTCCCGGGGCGGGCGGCGGCTCAAGAAACGGGATTTCTCTTCCGGGTCCATCCTGAAGACCCAGTTGTCCTCGACCTCGAAGGAGTACCCGTTGTAGTCGATCTTGTAGCGGATCTCCTCCAGGGTGTCGTCCGGTTCGAAGGGAAGGATATCCTGCCCGGCGGCGGGAAGAACGGGAAAGAGGAGAAAAAGAAGAAGAGATATGGTTCGGCGCATTATTTCAGTTTGCCCGGTGTCGGGTTGAATCAGCTGAAAATCTCGAATAAATTTAACACAGGTTGAACCTCCGGGCAACAGTATCTGTCAAGTTTTTACTGGTCCCCCCATTTTTTCTTTCTGCCCGGAAAGGCGGAGTCGGGCCGGGACGGACCGAATAACCTTGATTCCCGCCGAATATCAAGTTATGATTCCCGCAGGCAAGGTTAAACAGGATAGATTAAATGAGCAACAAATCCACAGTGGCGATCCTGAAGACGTCTCCCGGGACGGTCCTTGACGACTACGTCCGGCTCGGCGAGCTGGCCGGGCTGAAATCGAGCCTCGGCGCTTCGGCGACCACCATCCTCAAGGACAACATCAGCTGGCACCTCCTCTACCCCGGGGCCAACACCACCCCCTGGCAGCTGGAGGGGACGATCCTGGCCCTGAAGAAGGCCGGGTTCGACGACCTGGTCGACGTCCACAACCATACCGTGGTCACCATCGCCGACCTCGGCGACCGCTACAACAAGTTCGGCCCGGTCCTGAAGAAGTACTCCATCCCCGTTCTCTTCAATTTCAAGGAAGAGGATATGAAGTGGGTACCCTACCGGCCGAAGGCGAAACTTGACGCCCTTGACCGCGTCTACCCGGACGGGATCTTCCTGCCCGATTACTTCTTCGGCAAGAACATCATCCATCTCCCCACGGTCAAGACCCATTCCTACACCGTCACCACCGGGGCGATGAAGAACGCCTTCGGGGGGCTGCTCAACGTCCACCGTCACTACACCCACACCTGGATTCACGACACCCTGGTCGACCTGCTGGCCATCCAGAAGGAGATCCACCCGGGGATCTTCGCCGTGATGGACGGGACCACCGCCGGCTCCGGGCCCGGCCCCCGGACCCTGGTTCCCCACCAGAAGGACGTGATCCTGGCCTCGGCCGACCAGGTGGCGATCGACGCCGTGGCGGCGAAGATGATGGGTTTCGACCCGATGTCGATCCGTTATATCCGCCGGGCCACCGAGAGGGGGTTGGGGATGGGCGACCCGCGGGAGATCGGGATCGCCGGGGACGCGGAATTGGCCGAGCAGGACTGGGGCTTCCGGGTCGGGGTCAATCTGGGGACGGGGATGGGGATGCTCCTCTGGCGCTCCCCGCTGAAGTGCCTCCAGAAGCTCTGCTTCCGCACCCCCCTGGTCGATATCTTCGTCTTCGCCAGCGAGTATTACCACGACCGTTTCTGGTATCCCTGGAAGGGTAAGCCGGTGGTGGAGAGATGGCTGCGGGATTCGCCCTGGGGCCGGCTCTTCGCCGAATACCCGGGAGAATGACGATGATCGAAGAAGCGGTGAAAAAACTGCGGGCCGAGATCCCGCCCGGGGTGGAGATCGAGGCCGCCGCCAAGACCCGGTCCCCGGAGGAGATCTCCCGGGCGGTGGCTGCCGGGATCCGGATCGTCGGGGAGAACTACGTCCAGGAACTCCTCCGCGTCCGCCCGGAGGTAAAGGGAAACCCGCGCTGGCACTTCATCGGACATCTCCAGACCAACAAGGTGAAGAAGATCGTCGGGGTGGTGGATATTATCGAGACCGTCGATTCCCTGCGGCTGGCGGAAGAGATCGAGAAACGGGCCGGGGCGATCGACAAGGTTGTCGAGGTCCTGATCGAGGTCAACAGCGGCCGGGAGGAACAGAAGGCCGGGGTCTTTCCCGAGGACGCCCCGGAACTGATCGCCCGGATCGCTCCCTTTCCCCATCTCTCGGTCCGGGGACTGATGACGATGGGGCCCCTGGCCGGGGACCCGGAAGACGCCCGGCCATTTTTCCGGGCGACCCGGGAACTCTTCGAACAACTCCGGGCGAGCCCGATCCCCGGGGCGGAGATGGAGATCCTCTCGATGGGGATGACCAACTCCTACCGGGTGGCGGTCTCCGAGGGGGCCAACCTGGTGCGGATCGGGACCGGAATCTTCGGGCCTCGCTGAAAAAATAAACCACAGAGAACACAGAGAGAATACTTTTCAAAATACATCAGCTTGAATTATTTCGATTTGCAGGAGGTTAACGGATGGAATGCCGGGTGGAAAATAATCGGCAGAACTGCAACTGCACCTACGAGCCCTGCCCCCGGAAGGGGATCTGCTGCGAGTGTATCCGGTATCACTGGCGGATGAAGGAACTGCCGGCCTGCCTCTTCCCGGACGAGGTCGAGAAGACCTGGGACCGCTCCCTGGCCCGGTTCATCGAGATCTACCGGTAGCCGGCGGGATTTCACCGCGGAGGCGCGGAGGGCAGGGGGGCAATTCACCGCTCGGATAATAAATCCGGTCTAGACGGACTTGAAATTGTGTCGCCCCCTGCGGGGGATCTGGGAGACTTTTTTGCTTCATCTTCCCCGGGCTGCCGCTCGTAGCTTATAGGATTAAGCCCCCTGCGGGGGCTGCTTAACCTGGTTCCCCGCAACCGGTTCATAATAGAAGCCCGCGCAGCGGGCGATACATTCTTAGCCCCGGGCGTCAGCCCGTGGTATAGATATACGATAATCATTAAAAAGCCCCCGCAGGGGGCGGCACATAATTCACCTGAAACCTGAAGGAGGAATTGCGATGAAAGCAGGACTATTGTTCGGGCAATCCGGTCCGATCCTGATCCTGATCTCCTACCCGGCCTTTGACGACCCCGGCCTGATCGAGGAACTGAAGAACAAGGGGATCGACAAGTACCTGGCCTTCGAGGTCCCCGTCGATCTCTGCCGAGCCCGCTACGGCGCCCGGTTTTCCTACGTCGCCGAAAACCTCGAGGAGAAGGGGGATCTCCAGATCCTCGACTACAACAGCCCCCACGCCTTCCACACCTTCAGGTGGGAGGAGATGACCGGTCCGGTAAAGGTCTACTCGAAATAATTTCCCTCGGGGAAATTCTGCCGGGGAGCACCAGCGGCGATGGCGATTATCCGACTGAACGGACCGGAGGGACGGGGGAGGGCGCTTGAGGAAGGTTCGAAGGTCCTGAAGCGGGGCGGGGTGGCGGTCATCCCCACCGACACGGTTTACGGCCTGGCCGTTGACGGCGCCAACCGCGAGGCGGTGGAGCGGGTTTACCGGATCAAGCGCCGCCCCCCCGATAAACCCCTGGTCCGCCTGGTCGCGGACCGTTCGGAGGTTATTCCCCTGCTGTCCTCGCCCGGCGAGGTCCGGCTCCTGGAAAAGTTCTGGCCCGGACCCCTGACCGTGATCCTGAGGGCCCCGGAGGGAGAAAGCCGGGGCTACCGGATGCCGGATCACGGAGCGGTCCGGGAGCTGATCCGGTTCAGCGGGGTCGAACTGGCCGCCACCTCGGCCAATCGGAGCGGGGAGCCGGTGGTCACCTCCCCGGCGGATGCGGAAGCGCTCTTTGCCGGTGAAGTCGACCTGATTATCGATGGCGGGGAACTCTCCGGGGCCGCCTCCACCGTCCTCGACCTCTCGGTCTCCCCGCCCCGTCTGCTCCGGGAAGGCCCCGTCCGGCGGGAGCTGCTGATTGAACTGTTGGGGCCTGAATTGTCATCTTCGGAACAGCCGCTGTAACCTGAATTTCCGTCGGCCAATCCGTCATTACTCCTGTGATCAGGCTAAGTAGCACAGGCATTCCTGCCTGTGAAAAGTAGCACAGGCATTCCTGCCTGTGAAAAGTAGCACAGGCATTCCTGCCTGTGTCCAGGCAAAGCAGCACGGACATTATGATAAACAATCGGGATTTAAAAATCGACCCGGAGATGGCGGAAGCCCTGACCGGTGAGCTGAACCGCCAGGAGGAGGAGATCAACCTGATCGCCTCCGAAAATTACGCCTCGGCGGAGGTCCTGGCGGCGGCCGGTTCGGTCTTCACCAACAAGTACGCCGAAGGCTATCCCGGCCGGCGGTTTTACCGGGGCTGCCGCTGGATGGACCGGGTGGAGGAGCTGGCCGTCGACCGGGCGGGAAAGCTCTTCGGGGCCGACCACGCCAACGTCCAGCCCCACTCCGGGAGCCAGGCCAATATGGCGGTCTATTTCAGTCTCCTCAAGCCCGGTGACACCATCCTGACGATGAACCTCGACCACGGCGGCCACCTCTCCCACGGGCACCGGGTGAATTTTTCCGGGCAGCTCTACAACGTGGTCTCCTACGGGGTCGACCCGGAGACCGGGCTGATCGAGTACGACCGGGCGGCGGAGCTGGCCCGCCGCCACCGTCCCCGGCTGGTGGTGGCCGGGGCCAGCGCCTACCCCCGGCTCATCGACTTCGCCCGCTTCCGCCGGATCGCCGACGGGGCCGGGGCCCGCCTGCTGGCCGACGTCGCCCACATCGCCGGCCCGATCGCGGCCGGGCTCCACCCCGACCCGGTTCCGGAAGCGGATTACGTTACCTTCACCACCCACAAGACCCTCCGGGGGCCCCGGGGCGGGGTCGTTCTCTGCCGGGAGGAGTTCCGGCGGGCCGTCGACCGGGCGGTCTTTCCCGGGATCCAGGGCGGGCCGCTGATGCAGCAGATCGCCGCCAAGGCGGTCGCCTTCGGGGAGGCCCTGAGGCCGGAATTCCGCCTCTACCAGGAGCTCGTGATCGGCGATTGCCGGGCCCTGGCCGAAGTTCTGCTCGGGGAGGGTTTCCGGCTGGTCTCGGGCGGGAGCGACAACCACCTCCTCCTGGTCGATCTCCGCGGCCGGGGGATCGACGGCCGCCAGGCGGAAGAGGCCCTGGAGCGGGCCGGGATCTGCTGCAACCGGAACCTGATCCCCTTCGATCCGCTGCCCCCGAACCGGACCAGCGGGCTCCGCCTGGGGACGGCCGCCGCCGCCACCCGGGGGATGGGTGAAGGGGAGATGGAGAAGATCGGCCGCTGGATCGCCGAGGTCCTGGCCCGGCCGGACCACGGGCCGACCCTGGCCCGGGTCAGGTCAGAGAGCCGGGAATTGGCCCGCCGCTTCCCGGTTTACCCGGCCGGCTGATCAGGGGGCGAATTCCTCTTCGGAGATGGAAAAGCCCGATCGGCGGACCAGGTTGTTGAACCAGGTATCGTAGAGCACGCCGGCCCTGGTCCGGAGGGCGATCTCCAGCCACTCTTCTTCCTCCTCTTCCGGCATCGGCGGGGCGGGTTTCCGTTCGAGCACGGTGAGGAAGAAGAAAGCCTCCTCCGAGGGGATCAGGTCGCTGACCTCTCCGGGCCCGGTGAGAAAGGCGGCGCCCGCGAACCGGGGGGCGGGGGGGAGATCCTCTCCGCCCTGCCGGGTGAAGAAAGGGGTGGTCTCGGTCTCCAGCCCGGCTTTTTCCGCCGCGGCGGCGAAGTCGAGTTCCCCGTCCGCGAGCAGACCGCGGATCTCGAGCAGTTTCTCTTCGGCGATATTCAAGGCCTCCTCCCTCCGGGCCCGCCCGAGCAGAATCTCCCGGATCTCCTCCCGGACCTCCTCCAGCTCCTTCAGGCGGGCGGCCCTGACTCCGGTCAACTGAAAGATGATAAAACCTTCTTCCGACCGGATCGGGTAACTGGCGATCTCTCCCTCTTCCATCCAGCCGACCATCCGGGCGACCTCCGGGACGTTCCCCACCCCCGGGATCTCGCCGTCGAGGGCGAAATAGTCGCTCTCCCGGATCTCCAGGCCGAACTCCCGCGCCGCTTCGTCCAGTCCTTCCTCGTACACCAGCGTCCGGATGATCTCGTCCGCCCGGCCGGCGGCGGCTTCTTCGGCGGCCGAAATCGTTTCCGCCTCTTCCCGGGCCGGTTCGGACTCCCGGTCTTCTTCCCCGGCGGCGGGATCGTCAAACTCCAGCAGGAGGTAGGAGATCGCGATCTCGGTCTGAACCGAGAACTGTCCCCGGTTCTCCCGGAAATACCCGTCCAGCTCTTCTTCCGGGATTTCCCGGAGCGGAGAGATTCCTTCGGTGCCGACCCGGGCGAACTCCACCCGGATCTCTTCGTTCATCCTCTGGTAAGTCCTCCCGGCATCCGCCGGCGAGACCAGGGCCTGGTTCTGGATGGTCATCCGCAGGATCTCGATTCCCAGCAGCTTCTCGACCTGCTCCTCGAAGACGGCGGTCTCCAGACCCAGGCTGTTCAGGACCCGGGAGTAGCGGTCGGGGTTGAACCTTCCATCCACCTGGAAGGCGGGCCAGCGGGCCAGGAACCGGGCCAGGTCCCGGCGGGTGGCGAAGATCCCCAAACGTTGAGCTTCGCGGTCGAGCAGTAATCTCCGCCAGGCAGTCATATATAGTTCGCTCCGATCCAGCTCCCGTCCGCCGAGGGCGGCGACGGCCCGGGCGGCCCGGGCGGCCTGGATGAACTCCTCGAGCTGAACCGGCTCGCCCCAGATCGCCCCGATCTTGGTCCGGCTGCCTTCCGGCCCGACCAGGTGCCAGACCCCGAACCCTCCCATCGTGATCACCATCGCGATGGTCAGCGGCCAGAGAATATGCTTGGCGCTGCGGCGCATACCCTTGAGCATAACCGTTCCTCTCTCTTCGATTTACCGTTTGCGGTTGAAAGGGGTAACAGTATATGCCCCGTCCGGGTCGCCGCAATGAATAATTTTTCCTAATTTGTCTTGCCGGTCCGTTCGGGGGGCGTTAGATTGATGCTGACTGTCAACTTTTTTTCGCCTGAACATCGGGTAAATGTTATGTTCCGTTACCGTCCCTGTTTCCGGTTTCCGGTTTTTCTTCTCCTGTTGCTGGGTGCCTCTTCCTTCGCGGAGGAACGCCACCTCCGCGCCTACTTCCTCCAGTACGTTCCCGAGGGGAGTTCCACCACTTACGGCGAGAGCATTTACTTCGAATTCCCGGGCGGCGACGGGGTCCTGGGGACCGAAGACGACGGCAACCTCCTGATCGACGGGGGGAGGGACTCGTACGCCGGGGAGGTTCTCATCCCCTTTCTCCGGGAACGGATCGGGACCGACGGGATCGTCTGGAACCTGGTGCTCTCCTCCCCGGGGCAGGACCACTACGGCGGCCTCCAGTCGGTGGCCGACAATTTCGAGGTCAGGTCCTTCTACCAGAACGTTCCCTGGCCGGCGGGGGACAAGTCCGGTTACGACACCCTGGTCGCGACCCTGACCGCCCAGGGCACGGACTTCTACTACTACGACGCCGCCGACTGGCTGAGCGGGACGGATAACCCGACCGTCCTGGTCGGCCCGGGCTGGGACCCCTACGTCGCGGCCAGGGTGCTCTGCGCCAACGCCGACGCCCCCTACCACGGCGCCGACGACAACCGCTGGGCCGGGCTGATCCAGATCCGCTGCGGCGGGAGCGTCTTCCTCCTCGGGGGCGACGCCACCGGGTCGAGCCAGGAGTACTGGGTGGTCAACGAGACTGCCCCCCACAGCTACCCCGGCGCCCGGGCCGAGCTGGCCGGGACCGATATCTACAAGGTCCACCACCACGGTTCGAAGTATTCCAGCTACCCCGACTTCGTCGACCGGATGTCTCCCGCCTACGCGGTCTCCCAGACCGCCTACGGCTACGGGCCGGAAGGCCGCAGCCACCCGGCCAAGGAGGCCCTCGACCGGATCTGGTCGGCGGGCGGGGTGGTTTACCGCAACGACCTCGACGGGACCGTCCTGATCAAGTGCGACAGCAGCGGGAATTTCGACATCGTCCGGACCCGGGCCTACGTCGACGAGGAGACCACCCCCGGGGGCTCCAACGACCTGATCTATCCCCCGCCGCCTCTTCCCGGGAATCTCCGGGTGGCCGGGTGGGGTGATGGCCATATCTCCCTGCTCTGGGACGAGGTCCCCGGCGCCTCCGGCTACGACGTCTTCCGCTCCCCGGTCGACGGCGGCGACCCCGGGGCGGGCCTCGACGCCAACCCCGGGTCCGGGGCGGCCGGGATCTACGAGAAGATCACCTCCCAGCCGGTGACTTTCGCCGGCTACACCGACGCCGTCCCCGCCCCGGGCGTGACCTACTATTACCGGGTCTCCTCGCTCCAGGTCCGGACCCAGGCCGGCTGCCAGGTCGCCTACGAGAGCCGCTACTCCAACCAGGCGGCCGCCGCCGCCGGCGGACCGAGTCGGACCCCGACCCCGCCGGACTATCGCACACCCCTGCCCACCGCCACCCCCTCGCCGACGCCGACCGTCCCCGTCCCTTCCCCCACCGCCACCCCGACCGTCTTCCCCCGCGGCCCCGTGATCATCAACGAGATCCTGGCCGATGTCCCCCCGGGGCCGGCCGGCGACGCCAACAACGACGGAGTCCGCAGTTCCTGGGAAGACGAATTCGTCGAACTGGTCAACTGGACCGGCTACACGGTCAACCTGGGGGGGAGTTCGCTGAGCGACGACTGGGCGGTGCGCTACACTTTCGAGCACCCGTTCTACGTCGCCCCCGGCCAGGCGGTGGTGGTCTTCGGAGGGGGGACGCCGGCGGGGGATTTCGGCGGGGCGCTGGTGACGACCGTCGCCGTTCCCTGGGGTCTTTCCCTGACCAACGGCGGCGACACGGTCACCCTCCACAACGGGGAGTACGTCTACGATACGCGCGCTTACGGGACGGAAGGGGGGGAGGACCGCTCTCTCAACCGGAACCCGGAACTCTCCGGGTTCTTTATCCACCACGACCTGGTTTCCGGTTCGGAAGGAAGGATATTTTCCCCGGGGACCCGGGCGGACGGGTCGGCGTTTTTCTACCAGCCGACCCCGACCCCCGCCCCCACGGCGACCCCCTCGCCGCCGCCGTCGGCCAGCCCGACCGCCTCGCCCACTCCCGCGCCGACGGCGTCCGCTGCCCCCTCCCCGACCCTGACCCCCGTTCCCACGGTCTCGCCGTCCGTCACCCCGGGACCGTCCCTGACCCCGTCCGTCCCGCCGACCTCCTCCCCGACCCCGCCCCCCGTCCCCCGCTGGATCCGGGATTTCGACGGCGACGGCACCAGCGACATCGCCCTCTTCCGTCCCTCGGTCGGGCTCTGGTCGATCAAGGGGATTACCAGGCTCTACTTCGGGCGGGAGGGGGACGAAGCCGTCCCCGCCGATTATACCGGCGACGGGACGACCGAGATCGCGGTCTTCCGGGAAGAGCCCGGACTCTGGGCGGTCCGGGGGGTGACCCGGCTGTACTTCGGGGGGTCCGGGGACCGCCCGGTCCCGGCCGATTACCGGGGGGAGGGGACCGCCGGGATCGCGGTCTTCCGTCCGTTCTCCGGTCTCTGGGCGGTCCGTTTTCTCACCCGGTTCCATTTCGGGGGCGCAGACGATATCCCCGTCCCCGGTTGCTACGCCGGCCCCGCCGCCGCCCCGGCGGTCTTCCGGCCGGCCTCCGGCCTCTGGGCCGTCCGCGGGCTGACCCGGGTGTATTTCGGAAATATCGACGATATCCCGGTCCCGGGAGATTACGCCGGAGAGGGGACCTGGGGATTCGCGGTCTACCGCCCGCCCGCCGGCCTCTGGGCGGTGAGGGGGGCGACCCGTCTGTATTTCGGGCGGGAGGGAGACATTCCCGTTCCGGGATTTTTCCGCGGCGGCGGCGCCGACGAGATCGGGATCTACCGCCCCGGCCCCGGTCTCTGGGCGGTGAAGGACCTGACCCGGACCTACTTCGGCGGCGCCGGAGACCGCCCGGTCTCCCGTTAGCCGCCGGCGGGGGGCGGGATTTTCTCCGGTTCGATACCCTCGCGGTGATAGACCGTGGCCAGGACCTTGGGGACGTACATCCGGGTCTCCGACGGCAGGTGGCCGGCGATCGCCGAGAAGGTCGCCGCTCCCTGCTCCTTGAGGAGCCTCCCCACCCGGCCTTCCCCGGCGTTGTAGGCGGCCAGGGCCAGCGGCCAGGAGTCGAACCTCCGGTAGAGCTTCTTCAGGTAGCGGGCGGCGGCCCGGCCGCTCTTCTCCGGATGGGTCCGCTCGTCGGGCGGGCCCTCCCCGAGGCCGAGACTCCGGCCGGTGGCGGGCATAAACTGGTAGAGCCCGAGGGCGCCGACCGGGCTCTTCGCTTCCGGGTTGAAGGAAGATTCCACCTCGGCCAGCCAGACCAGCTCGGGGGGGACGCCCTCGGCGGAGAAGATCCGCTTCAGGGCCGGGACCAACCGGCCCGACCGGGAGGGCGCCGGCCGCCCCCGGGTCTTCTCCTTCCAGAGTTCGAGGTCGGTCACGGCCTCCGTCCGCTTCCGGGCGACCGCCGGCGGGACCGGGGCCGGTTTCGGTCCGGGCGGGGGGACGACCGATACTCTTCCCGTCGCCGGGGTCGGCCGGGGCCGGGCCGGGGGCGGGACTCCGGAGGGAACGCGCTTGGTCGCCCACTCGGCGACCTCGAAGTAGTCGAGCCGCTGGACCAGCCAGTCGGCGTAAGGCGCCCCGCCCGGGATCGAGTCGAGAAGGTCGAGGGCCCGCTCCGCCTCCGGGCGCATCCAGGCCAGTTCCTCAAGGTCGCCCGACTCCAGCGCGCTCTCCACGCCCGTCCAGAAACGCCGCCACTCCTCTTCGGTGGGGAGGCGGAAGCCGTCCAGGACTCCCTCCGGCACGTACTCCTCGACGGTCTCGAACCCCAGCTGCCGGGCGGCGTCGCGGAGGGTGGCCCCGTCCTGCCCCCGGGCCGCCGGGATCAACAGGAGGCTCAGCACCAGGGCCGGAAAGTAGCACAGACATTCCTGTCTGTGAAACCTTGGCCACAGGCAAGAATGCCTGTGCCACTCTGCCGGTCGGCCGGTCACCCGCCTGACGAATCCGGGGAATAATATATTTGCCCAGTACCGCATTGGTAATCAGAGGCTTGTAGCCCAACCTGTGTTCCGGTGCTGAGAAATTCAGGTCATCGGTTCGGGCCGCGGCGAGTCGCCGGCGGTCTCCCGGCGCAGGGTTTCAAGGATCCGCCCCATCACCTCTTCGAGTCGGGACTTGTCTTCGAGAAAATCGACCTCGGCGTCGATGGTCAGCACCCTCGGGGGTTTCAGGCCGTAGCCGTTGTAGATCCCGCCGATGTCGGCGATGAACCCCTCGTAGAGTTCTCCGATCCTCTCCAGGTAACCGGCCGGGATATCCTCCCCCGCGGTGCTCCGGCAGCGCTGGCGGTGCCGGAGAACGCCCACGTCCCCGACCCGCAAATAGATCAGCAGCCGCTCCAGCCAGCGGCCCTGCTCCGACCGGTCGAGGTCGTCCAGCCCGCTGCGGAGCATCTGCTGGTACTCCTGCCAGTGGTTGTAGCGGAGGAAACCGTCCTCGAAGGAGTTGCGGCAGAAGGTGGAGGCTCCCCCCAGCATCCCCCGGTCGAAGAGGACGATCCCCCGGTGCTCCTTGGCGACGAAGTGCCTCCCGATCCGCCCGATCAGGCAGCTCTTCTCGAACCAGGAGGTGTACTTGCCCCGGTCCCGGTAGAAGAGCTGGAGCCAGGAGTGGTCGATGAACTCCACGATCGAGCGGAACTCCTCGCCGGGGTCGAGGAATTCGTCGAACCGGGCCCGGTTGTCGTTGAGGTAATTGGTCAGCGTCGTCTTGCCGGCGCAGATGTTGCCTTCGATCAGGATGACTTGCTTGGCCATTGTCTCCTCCCGGGACCGTTCGGTTCGGGTCGGCTATTCCGCTTTCTTCCCCAATCCGGAAATAGTATTATAGCGGAAAACCGGGGATGGAATCAACCGGCGCGAGGAGAATTCGTTGCCGCAGTGATAAGCCGCCTTGCCTTTTACGGAGGAGAATATGAAGACCGGATCGGTATCGATAATCGGAGCTCTGCTGATAGTCGGGGGGATTTTTGCCGGGGGCTGTTCCAGTGTCGTGACGCATACGGAGTTTCACGGCCAGAAGCTGACCGAAACCGGGGCCGAGCAGGTGGCCCACATCCACTCCGACATCTGGGGCATCTACTTCCTCGGTTTCCAATCCTGCCCGGTGATCACCGGGAGTTACAAGAATCCGGGCGGCTTCCGGCTCTTCCGGGACACGGTGACCCCGGGGACCGCCGCGGATATGGTGGCGGTAAAGAGCCGCGACCTGGGGGCCGACACGGTCATCAACCTCAAGACCGACTGGGAGAGCGGCTGGCAGGCCTACACCCTGATCTTCTGGCTGAAAGAGGCCCAGGCCTCCGGCACCGCCCTGGTCGGCCTCCCGGAAGAGGCGGCGGCGGAAACCCCCGCCGCGGTCCCGGAAGAATCGCCTTAACCAGCAGTAAGAATCCCTTCTCCGACCGGCTCTTCCCGGTCATCCACGGGGTCAAGCCTTGCCAAGAACTTTCAGCTGGCTTGCTGCCGCGGCTGGAACTGCAGTCCCGATACGTCTGCCCGATCGGGACATAGCCATAGTCGGAAGCGGGACTCCCTGAAGGGAGCGGCGGGATGTTCCCGGAGGCTGTTTTCCACTTGCCTTCCGCGCGGATTTCGGTCATAAGTCTTATCCGCAATCTTGTCCTGATCTTCAATCCGTGGTGGCCGCCGGGAAATTTCCGAGCGCATTTTCCGATCGATATAAACTGGAGGTCCGCGATGATGATGAAACTGTTGCCGACGGTGTTGACAGGGTTCCTAAGTTTTTTCCTTATCTTCGGGACGGGACGAGCCGGCACTCTCATCAACAACTGGTCCACCTATCTCGGCGGGACCGCCGGCGGCGACCAGGGTCACGCGGTCGCGGTCGACCTCTCCGGTGCCGTCTATGTGGCGGGCGAGACGGATTCTCTGGATTTCCCCACCGCTGACGCCTACCAGGCTTCCCGGGCCGCGTCCGTCGACGGGTTCGTGGCCAAGTTCAGCTCCGGCGGAACCAGCCTGGTCTACTCGACCTACCTGGGGGGGAGCCTGGTCGACCGGTGCTACGGTATCTCCGTCGACTATGCCGGTTCCGCCTGCGTGGCCGGCACCACGAACTCCTCCGACTTCCCCCTCGAGAGCCCTTACCAGGGAGCACCGGGAGGAAATGACGACGCTTTCGTCACCAAATTAACCCCCTCCGGTTCGGGACTGGTCTACTCGACCTATTTCGGGGGGGCCAGCACGGACTCGGGCGAAGACATCGCCCTCGACGGCGACGGCTCCTCCTACGTGGCCGGGTGGACCTACTCAACCGATTTCCCCGTGGAAAATCCCTATCAGTCGTCGATGGCCGGGGGATGCGACGCCTTTGTCTTCAAGCTGCCGGCCGACGGTTCCAGCTTGACCTATTCCTCCTATCTTGGCGGGAGCACCTGGGATTACGGCTACGGCGTCGCCGTTGGCACCGACGGGAGCGCCTGGGCGGTCGGGGAGACCCAGTCGTCCGACTTCCCCACCGAAAATCCTTACCAGTCGACGAAGAATTCGGCGGCGGACGCCTTCGTCAGCAAGCTGGCCCCCTCCGGATCCGAACTGGTCTATTCGTCCTTCCTGGGAGGGAACGGCGCCGAAACCGCCTATGATGTTACGGCGTCCGCCGGGGAGGCTTTCTTGACCGGCTACACCAGCTCCGCCGACTTTCCCACGGCGAACCCTTGCCAGCCGTCATATGCCGGGGGGAGCGATGTCTTCATCAGCAGGCTGGATTCGGCCGGGACGACGCTGTTGAACTCGACCTACCTGGGAGGGAGCCTGAATGAATACGGCAGGGGAGTTGCGGTCGTCTCCACCGGCGATATCTATGTGTCCGGCTATACAAACTCGACCGATTTTCCCACCGTGTATCCCCTTCAAGCGGCCAAGGGCACCGGGGACGATATCTTTGTCAGCAAGCTGGCGGCGGGCGGGTCAGCCCTGATCTACTCCACTTACCTCGGGGGAAACGGCCACGACAAGGGAAGAGACGTCGCCGCCCCCGGAGTGAATATCGCCTGCGTGACCGGATCGACGAAGTCGACCGACTTCCCCACCGCGAACCCCTACCAGCCGGGGCTCCTCGGAACTATGGACGCGGTCGTCTCGCGGCTCGAGTACCTCATTACGCCGACCCCATCAGCTACCCCGACGGCAACGCCGTCAATGACGCCGACCCCCACGCTGTCGGCTTCTCCCACCCCGTCCCCGTCCGTGACGGCTTCCCCCGCGCCTTCGGCCACCCCCACGCCCACTCCCACCGCGACCCCGCCCCCTTCGCCGTCGGTGACCCCGACACCGTCGGTCGTCCCCCCGCCGGCCGCTCCGTCCTGGATCACCGACTACAACGGAGACGGGACCAGTGATATCGCGGTCTTCCGCCCGGCCTCCGGCCTCTGGGCGATCCGGAGGGTGACCCGGGCTTACTTCGGCTCCTCCGCCGACATCGCGGTCCCCGGGGACTTTGAAGGAGACGGAACCACCGACATTGGGATCTTCCGGGACAGTTCCGGACTATGGGCCGTCAGGGGCGTGACCCGGGCCTACTTCGGCGGTTCCGCCGACGAACCGGTCGCGGGCGACTACGAAGGCAGAGGAACTGCCGGTGTGGCCATCTTCCGCCCCGCTTCCGGACTCTGGGCGGTTCGGGGTTTGACGAGGATATACTTCGGGACCTCGACCGACCGGCAGGTCGCCGGGTACTGGGCCGGGGACGGGAGAAAGTCACCCGCGATCTTCCGTCCCGCCCTGGGGCTCTGGGCTGTCAGAGGGATCACCCGGGTCTATTTCGGATCCTCGGCGGATGAGCCGGTTCCCGGGGATTACGCGGGAACCGGGAGCTGGGGCCCGGCGATCTTCCGGGAGGCCATCGGCCTCTGGGCGGTGAAGGGTGTGACCCGGGCTTACTTCGGCAGTTCCGCGGATTCTCCGGTGCCCGGGGGCTACAGGGGCGACGGGAAAGACTGTATCGGCGTATTCCGGGGAAGTTCGGGGCTCTGGGCCGTCAATGGTGTGACTCGGGTCTACTTCGGGGGTTCCAGCGACATCCCCGTGACCAGATAATCTAATCCAGTAATAAACAAGAAAAGGCGGCCCTTCACCGGGGCCGCCTTCTCTGTAAAAGCGAGTTATGAAACCCCGGATCAGGAAGATCCGGTAAGAGTGCCTCATCGTTTTGGAGGGGGCGGGGTTCCGGCAAGCAGTTGGGGAAGGGAGTTCCCCCGGCATAGGCTGAGCGCCTGCCTCTTATTTGATATGAAGGAGATAGAAGGATGAAAAATACGGTATTCTTCCTGGCCGTCTTCCTCGGTCTGAACTGGACTATGGTTTCTACCGCTGCCGACTTTAACGGCGACGGCTACGACGACATCGCCGTCTTCCGTCCCTCCTCCGGTCTCTGGGCGGTCCGGACCCTCACCCGGATTTATTTCGGCGCCTACGGGGATATACCCGCCGCCGGGAATTATGCCGGCTCTGCCGCCGCCGAGGTGGCGATATTCCGTCCCTCCAACGGACTCTGGGCGGTCAGGGGCGTGACCAGGATCTACTACGGCCGCGCCGGGGATACGCCGGTAACCGGCCAGGGGAATTCGCTGTTGGCGATGAAGGAAGTGGATGTCTTCGGCGGGCTTTACACGCTCAATCCCCGATATCCCTTTTACTGCATACTGAACTGGTCAATCTCCTCGAATGTGGAGCTGTCTTTGGGCGACGGTTCGACTCCGGGACAGTTGCTGGTTATTGCCATCGGGTCGAGCTCCGAGGACACTATCCTCGCCGATACCGGGAACGTCAGACTCGCGGGTGAATGGCGCGGCGAGTCCTACGATACGATCACCCTGATCTGGGACGGCTACCGCTGGCTGGAGACATCCCGGTCCGACAATTGACCGAGTAAAAGGGCAGCCCGGCCGCCGGGGGCGGGGAAGAGTATGCTGGCGAAAAGGATCCCGACCATCCTGCCGCCGCTGACGCTGACCGAGGCCCTGGAGACGATCCGTATCCACTCCAGCTTCGGGCTCTTGCCGAAAGGGGAGGGGTTGCTGGCGCTTCGCCCGGTCCGCTCCCCCCACCACACGATCTCAAAGATGGTATTGCGAATACATGGGGTAGATTATGTGGTGAGAAACCATTGAGGGGGATACTGAGTTTGCCCCTGAAACCCGGGTGAAGTATCCCGGGTTTTTTTCTTGACCGATTGAGGGTGTATGGGTAAAGTTAAAGTGTAGGGCGTATATTTAAGCGACCTTTCCCTTTATAGGGGAATTGACCGTGATCGTGGAATGCGCCGACTGCAAAATTTGTTTCTGCGGCCCGCCTTCGGATTGAATATCCGGGCGGGTGATTTTGTATAGGGATGTCGTGAGTGGAAACTCAAAATGAAGGTGAGAAGATGAAGAAGTTGGTGTTGGTTTGGCTGGCAATGGTTATGGGATTGGTATTAACGGCAAGTCAAAGAGCGGGAACGCTTTATCCTTCGTGGGGTCCGCAGTCGGGGAGCGGGATGTACACTTTATCGGAAGTGTACTACTACCTGACGGAGGGTAGGGAGGGGAGCATCGCGGGCAGTTTCCAGGATCCGGCGGCCGGACCGGGTTCCACGATGATGAACACGAAGGTAATCTACGACGGCATCAAGGCGGAGTTCGACGGATGCGACGCGGGCCCGGGAGACGTGTTGAGCGGGACTACCTTCTTTAACATAGACACTTCAGCCTGGGGGGCGCAGGCGGGGACGATGCCGAATGAGAGTGGGCAGGTGATCACGCCCACGACTACGAACCAGCCGATAAACGCGGGTTATCACGACGGGAGCGGTTACACGGAAGGAGACACGGACCTGGCGACAGGAAACATCAGGCAGGGAGTGCATATCTTCGGGATTCCGGGGGACCCCTGCGTGGCGGATACTGAAAGCGGGACGGCTGGTGATAGTGACATCCTTTCCGGCCAGGTGGCCTGGGTTGATGGGAGCGAAGTAACGGGGACGATCGAGACCCGGAGTTGGACTTCGAGCACGACGGAGTATGCCTCCGGGTTTTATCCCCAGACCGACCTGGCCCGGGTGGATGACGATCTGGCGGCGGGAAACATCAAGCAGGGGATCACAGTTTTCGGGATTGAGGGCAATCCGAACGTGGCGGACACTTCTACGGGTAATGCGGGAGCCGGTGATATCCTCTCAGGCCAGGTGGCCTGGGTGCACGGGAGCGAGGTGACGGGGACGATCGAGACCCGGAGTTGGACTTCGAGCACGACGGCGTATAACGCCGGGTTTTATGACCAGACCGATCTCGCGATTGCGGATCCGGATCTAGCTGAAGGCAACATAAGGGCAGGAAAAGTCATTTTCGGTGTGGACGGAGCTGTTTATGGCGGACCAAATTACATAACCTCGCCGCTTCTGGAGAGCGGGCAGATAATCAGCTACAGAGATGGGGATGATGGCTACTGCAAGACGGGAGTCAGTTTTAACTATCAGACGGAAGACATCGGAGGTGATCTGGTAACGGTTGATCTGAGGACCGGCCTGATGTGGGCCGCGGACGGAAGTGCCAAAGGCTGTAATTTTGGGGCTATGACTGGTTGGGGCAGCGCGATACTTTGGGCGCACAATCTTAGTTTTGCCGGGTATTCCGACTGGCGGCTGCCGAATATACGCGAATTGTCTTCATTGTTGGTTTACGATGCCGGGATAGGGGCGCATTATATAAACCATACTTTTTTCCCCGGCACGCAGGTGGCTCGATATTGGTCCTCTACTTCTTGCAGGGAAATTACGGGCTGCGCATTGTACGTCGATTTTAGCTTTGGCAGCATCTATCGCATAGATAAGGAGTTTCACGACTTCTTACCCCCCGTCTATCTTCGCGTTGTACGCGGGGCGAATAGATGAATTTTTGACGATTTAACCTCCTTTCTCCGGCAACAGGGCGAGGAGAGGAAAATTTTACTGTTTGGAGTATAGTTGAAACTCAAACTGGATTAAGAAATTATCAACATATAAAGGAGATGAAATATGAAGAGAGTTTTATTAATGGTGTCGGGATTGATATTACTGTTATTTGCTGTTTGGCAAGGAGGACTTTTTGGGGGGGAACTGCTGAAAACCGGCCAGTTCACGAGTTATACGGATTATGACGATGGATGGTGGGTTCAGCAATCGGATATAGGCGTATCTTTCAGCTATCAGACTGCCGACCCGACGGGCGCCGGAGAAGTTGTGACAATTGATAACGTCACCGGCCTGATGTGGGCCTCGGACGGAAACGCCGGAGGCTGTAATTTTGGGGATTTGACTAATTGGTCTAGCGCGATAGACTGGGCTCAGAATCTTACATTCGCCGGGTATTCCGACTGGCGACTGCCGAATATACGCGAATTGTTATCATTGGTGGTTGAAGATGCCAGATATTATTCAGAGGTGCCTGCTATTAACCATATTTTTTTCCCCGGCACACAAAGGTCTTTATATTTGTCCTCTACTACAGATCCATATGAGACGGACTACACGTGGCTCTGCGATTTTGCGGGCTGCGCATTGTGGAAAGGCTCTAAAGTAGGCTCTGCCTGGGTGCGTGCCGTTCGCGGGGGCGAGTAGCCGTCCTTTTGACCTTTTGACGACTCGTCCCGGTTTACCGGGACGAGGTGGGAAAAAATATGAGCGTTTGACTTAATTTCGCCAATTGCGAAAGACCCCGAAGGGCAGAGCGATAAAATTGAACAGATTTCCCAAAAATATAGCGGCAGCAACAGTTATGGTGGCGTTAATGATAGGAGGGACCCTCCTCCGGGCGGACGGGAACATAGATCCGGAAAAGAAGTGGGCCTGGGGAGAGGATGGGGGCTGGTTCAACTTCCAATCTGATAGCTGGGGCGCGATGGTGGAGTCAGACGGGGTTTCCGGATATATCTGGCAGGAGAACCTGGGGTGGGTAAAGCTGGCCAACGATGTTAACCCTCCCCCATATCTCAACAAGCAGACGGACAACTGGGGGGTGAACAACGATGGAGCGGGTAATCTGTCAGGTTATGGCTGGAGCGAGATCGGGGGCTGGATAAACTTCAGCACCGCGCTCTCGGGTGTGGTGATTGACGGCGAGGGGAACTTCTCGGGTTACGCTTGGGCGGAGAATGGGGGCTGGGTAAGCTTCAGTTCGTCGGCAGGGGTACCGGAGTATCGGGTGAAAACCACCTGGCAGGCGGCTTCTCCGACGCCGAGCGTAACGCCGATCCCATTGCCCACTTCCACTCCATCGATTACGCCGACCACGCCGCCGATAACCCTTACTCCCACGCCTTCAGTTACCCCCACTCCGTCAACAACTCCCACCCCTAAGCTCACACCAGTCTCCACCGAGTCTCCTACACCTATTGCTGCGATTTCCCCGACTCCTATACCTTCTTTGGCTTCTCCATGGACCATCGACTACAATGGCGACGGGACCAGTGACATCGCCGTTTTCCGGCCCGCTTCCGGACTCTGGGCCATCCGGCATATGACTAAGGCCTATTTCGGCTCCACTGACGATATCCCCGTCCCCGGCGATTTCGACGGTGACGGCACGACAGATATCGGAATCTTCCGTTCCGCCTCTGGCCTCTGGGCCATAAGGAGATTGACCCGGGTTTACTTCGGTGGTTCGGCCGACAGTCCGATCCCGGGCGACTACGAAGGCTACGGTACGACCGGGGTGGCTATCTTCCGCCCCGCTTCCGGACTCTGGGCGGTTCGGGGTTTGACGAGGATATACTTCGGGACCTCGACCGACCGGCAGGTCGCCGGGTACTGGGCCGGGGACGGGAGAAAGTCACCCGCGATCTTCCGTCCCGCCCTGGGGCTCTGGGCTGTCAGAAGGATCACCCGGGTCTATTTCGGATCCTCGGCGGATGAGCCGGTTCCCGGGGATTACGCGGGAACCGGGAGCTGGGGCCCGGCGATCTTCCGGGCATCTTCCGGTCTTTGGGCGATTAAAGGGATAACCAGGTCCTACTACGGGAGTTCTCTGGACGAACCGATCCCCGGAGGATACAAGGGAGACGGGAAGGACTATATCGGGATCTTCCGGGGAACCAGCGGCCTCTGGGCGATCAGGGGCGTTACTCGGGCCTATTTTGGCTCCGGGAGCGATGTTCCGGTGACGAGATAATGTAATCCAGATAAAATCAATGGCATTCACCACCGCAGATGACATAGCAATATCCATCGTGCTTACGCCATATGGGGTGGATTGGCGGAAGATGAACCACTGAAGGGGATCCTCCGCCTGACCTTGCGCCCGGGGTGATGCGACCCGGGCTTTTCGCTTCTCGCCGCCCCGGTTCCGGGAGATTGTGCCGGGAGCGCCATTCCGGTGACGAGGTGGGCGGTCCTGCCTTCCATCCCGGCCGAATCATCCGTTCCCTTGTTTCCCACTTTTCAGGGATAACCGTGGAGGTACTACCCCCCCGGTTTGCCAATGACTGTAATGATGCGGGTTGAGCATAGGCCGGGGGTATCATAGGATTAACATAGATCCAGGGAAATGTTCCTTTTAGCACCGACGCGGCGGACAATCCTTCCCGGGGATCGCGGCCCCGAAGGTCCGGGGAAACCGGCCTTGAATTCGAGCGAGCTTGCGGGGAAAATATATCCGTCGTCGCGTAAGCAAAAACCGGCGGAATCGGCCTTGAAAACGTTAAATATGCTTTACACAAAATATCTTTACGATAAATAATTCTTGACCTTCAGCCGGCGGAGGGGAAAAATAGGATAACAATATGCGTTCTATCCGGAGGTGGCCGGATGAAAATCAGGCGATCGGCGTCGCTCGGAGATCGGACAATGGCCCGGCAGCGGGAAGGAATTCCCGGCCGGGTTTTTTTTCTGCCCTGAAGGACCGGCCCGCGGGACCGCCGGCGGGGCGGCGGGGGCGGCGCGGTCCGTTCTCCCCGCACCGTGGTCCGTAGCCGGCGCCGGTTGAGATAACCGGGGACGGTCCGGTGGACGGGCCGGGGATAATACGCCATCCAACGGGGATGGCGGGATTCGCCCATCCGGAAAATTTCAGGCGGGAAGGGGAATTACAATGGGAACAAGAGACGGAATCTGGGGATCATCCGGTCGACCAATGAAATCCGGACCTTAAATGGGATCAGCAAGGCGTGTTTCGGGTCAGGAAGCGATCTTTCGGTGTCGGGATCGGCGGGTTATCAACACAAGGAGGGAGAGATGAGAAAGCTGACTGTGGTAATAGCAGCGGCGTTGCTGGCCGGCTGGAGCCTGGCGGTTGCGGCGGCGGACTTCAGCGGCGACGGGACGAACGATATCGCGATCTTCCGGCCCGGGAGCGGGATGTGGGCGGTGAGGGGGGTGACCCGGACTTACTTGGGCGGCCCCACCGACGAGCCGATCCCCGGAGACTATAACGGCGACGGGACCAGCGAGATCGGGATCTTCCGTCCCGCCTCCGGGCTCTGGGCGATCAAGGGGGTGACGCGGGCCTATTTCGGCGGTTCCTCCGACGAACCGGTATACGCCGGCGGGGGCGGGGGTAAGGGCCCGAAAGGCGATACCGGGGACACCGGTCCGCAGGGCCCTCAGGGAGATACCGGTCCGCAGGGACCACAGGGGGACACCGGTCCCCAGGGACCGCAGGGAGCGACTGGAGCCACCGGCCCGGCCGGCCCGAAAGGCGACACCGGGGATCCGGGCCCGGTCGCCGGGAGCAACGGCCAGTTCGTTTACAATAACGCCGGCGCGGCCGCCGGGGCGGAAGTTTACTACAACGGCGGCTATGTGGGCATAGGGACGAGCCCGGAGGCGAAATTTCATATTGCCAATCTTGACGGCAGTTCCGATATAGTCAAATTTCAAAGCAGCGGCGGGGACGCGGCCGCAATGTACTGGGTTACTGATGAATACTTTTTACTTGATACGTACCGGCTGAGCGACGAGCGTCGCCTGCCTATGGTGTTTCAGCCTTACGGCGGCGTGGTGGGGATAGGGACGACCGAAACCTCTCATACTTTAACGGTGGGCTATACGGCGCAGAGCAATGTTGTGCGCTTGATCGGTCCAGGAAGTTATGGTTACGGCGCGAAGTTAAACTATGGTGATTCTGATTTTGTTTTTCTCCAAGAGGATTTAGACGACAGCCTTCTCATCCAGGCAGCAGGACCCGGCAACAATAGAATCGCGCTTATGTCCGACAATGTGGGAATCGGGACGCTATCGCCCGCCAGGATGCTTCACATCAGTGACGTTATGAGACTGGAGCCCCGGGATACCTCTCCAGCCAGCCCGGAGGCGGGAGATATATATTTTGATTCCAGCACCAGCAAGCTCCGTTGCTATGACGGATCAACCTGGCATGATCTCTGGTAAACGGGTCGGACTTAGATCTTGCAAGAAAACCGACGGCGAGATCGACAACTCAAGTTACGCCTACTACGTCCATTTGTACCTGCCCACCAACTCGATGGGCGGGCGGTACGTCAGGGTCTACTATACCTTCACCCGGCCGTCTAGCGGTTATCGGGCGGTCCGTAGGATCACCCGGGCGTACCTCGGGCCGGCCGCGGACATCTCCACGGCCAGATAATCCGGTTCCACATAAGCGCAAGGAAAGGGCGGTTCTCCAAGACTGGGGGAGCCGTCCTTCCTTCAATCGGAGGGCCTGAACCTCAACCTCGGCGAGCGCTGTTTTGTCCCCCGGAGAGCGGAACCGATACTATCTCACTGCAGCCGTCGCCGGAGAAGGTCCGTGGCTTGTTTCTTGAAGAACCTCTTCAGATCGCCCAGGTCAATCTCCCGGATCAGGGTCAGGCGAAGGAGACGGCCGTCTTCTTCAGCGCCGAGGGGTCCGCAGGCGGGGACGATCGCGACCCGGACCCTCTCCGCCGCCTCAGACACGGTGGCCGGCAGATATTTCAAAAACGGTTCCGGAAAACAGTGGGGGAGGGGGGTAGCCTCCGGGCCCACCTGATCTTCGATCTCCTCTTCGACACCGGTCTCCGCCTGGGGGAGTTGACGGCCCTGAACGTCGGAGACGTCTCCGGGAGGGACTACCTGACCGTGGTGGGCAAAGGCAGGAAGGAGAGAACCATCCCGATCGGAGCCGGGGAAGGCCGCAAAGATATAATAGAGGACATCTTCGAGTGGAAGCGGAGCCACCGGAAAGATGTCGGTCTTCTGTTAGGTGGGAGCAGGATAAGAGGTATTATACTCCTCGGAAGTCGGGTCATTTAACCAACACATTTAAAGATTCGGGATATTGTTGGTTAACCATCGGATAATAATCATCCATTGCTCTTGACACGAGTTAACCAACAAATTAGATTAGAATGGGTATTGTTGGTTAACGGAGGGCGATATGAAAGTGATCAAGAGTGTCCTGGAAGAGGAGCTGCGAAATTCGCTCCGGATGAAACAAGAGTACGAGAAGGCTCTGGAGAAGCTGCCCCGAGGGAGTCTGTCGAGAAAGATCATCAAGGGAAGGCCGTACTATTATCTGGCCGAGAGAAAAGGAGCCAAGGTCGTATATAAATATCTCGGGAAAATATCGGACCAGGAGAGGATGAAATACGAAAAGGCAAAAGAGATGCGGAAAAAATATCGGCACAACCTGTCGGTGATCAAAAAGCAGATCGCGTATCTGAAGAGTGCTCTTCGTGGGAAAGAACCAGTATGAAATCCTGATTGGATTGCTGCGGCTGCTGCTGGAGGAAAAGGGTGTTCTTGAGAAGTTGATCCTGACGGGCAGCTGGGGTGTGGTTCTTTACCGAAAGTTCTTCAAAGCCCCCGGAGTTTATCCCGCCATCCGGACCCGGGACGTTGATTTTATTGTTCCGGAAAACTTTGAAATATCCGAGAAAGTCGATGTGGCCGAACTTCTCAAGGACCTCGGTTTTATCGTTGAGATAAATCGGGCGGACAATTTTATGAGGTTAATGCATCCCGCCCTCATCGTTGAGTTCCTGGTGACGCGGAAGGGGAGAGGATCGAAGAAGGCGAGGGAAATCAAGCCGCTCGGAGTGACCGCTCTTCCGCTTCGCTATCTCAATTATCTCGAAAGCAAGGTGGTGATCATAGAGTTTGAGGGCTTGAGGGTGAAGGTTCCCGATCCGGCGGTATTTGCCCTGCATAAGCTGACCATAATGAACCGGAGGAAAAGCCGGGAAAAAAAGGAGAAGGATAAGCGACAGGCCAAATCGGTCCTGGCCTTTCTCCTGACCAACGGAAGAGAAGAAGAAATCAGAGACGCCATTCGTTTAATGCATCCGAAGTGGTTTCAGACAGCCGTCAACAATCTGAAAATGGAGGATGGAACTGATCTTCTTCAGCAACTTGAAGAGATAGCCCGACTATAGTCCTTGGTCGTTCTCCGTCCTCTCTTCGCTCTCGGGATTAGGTTCATAACGGATAGGACTTGTCGGGCGGGGAGAATCCCATATAATGGATATAACTACCCCGGCATTTCAGAGTTAGCCCGAACAAAGAGGTCTGCAGCAAGGTGCTGTCCAAGGTACATTCGGCGGGGCTTTGGGGGATCGAGGCCTACCCGATCGAGATCGAGGTCGATGTCAGCGGCGGGCTGCCGACCGAGGTGGTGGTGGGGCTGCCCGACGCGGCGGTCAGGGAGTCGCGGGACCGGGTGAGGACGGCGATCAACAACTCCGGCTACTCCTACCCCGACGACAAGATCACGGTCAACCTGGCCCCGGCCGACATCAAGAAGGAGGGGCCCTCCTACGACCTCCCGATCGCGCTCGGGGTCCTGGCCGCCTCCGATCAGCTCTCTCCCGAGCGGCTCTCCGGGCAGGTCATCGTCGGGGAGCTGGCCCTCGACGGGACCGTCCGGCCGGTCAACGGGGTCCTCTCGATCGCCCTAGCGGTGAAGAAGTGGGGCGGGCGATCCCTGCTGGTCCCGGCGGCCAACCTGAGGGAGGCGGCGGTGGTCGAGGGGCTGGAGGTGAGGGGGCTGGAAAGCCTCTCCCAGGCGGTGAAGTTCCTTTCCGGGGAGATCGAGATCCCGCCGGAGAAGGTGGAGACCGAGGAGCTCTTCCGGACGGCGGGCCGCTACCCGGTGGACTTCGCCGAGGTCAAGGGGCAGGAGGACGTGAAGCGTGCTCTGGAGGTGGCTATGTCACAATAAGGGTACATATGAGAAGCTGAACTTCGCTGTAGTCTTACAGCTGAACCCAAGTTCCAGATGATGGAGCTTGGGTTTTTATATGCCTAATGGCCATCCAGGTAGAGAAAAGTAGGGTAAACCACCCAAAACCAAGGAGGATTCAACACGAGGTTTAAACCTCGCACACATATATAGGCAGGTAACCGACCGCCCAAACCAGTAAAAACAGAGAATCGAGGAGGTCGCGATGAGAGCGATTGGTTATGTTCGGGTATCCACCCAAGAGCAGCATCAAGAGGGGATTTCCCTCGAATACCAGGAACGGCAAATAGGGGCCTATTGTGCACTTAGGGGCTTTGAACAGCTTGAGATCATAGCTGACCCAGGCCAAAGCGGCAAGAACCTGCAAAGAAGGGGCATTCGCTCAATTATTGAGGCAGTCAAGGCTGGGGAGGTGGGGAATGTCATAGTGGTCAAGCTGGATCGGCTGTCTCGAAAGACAAAGGATACCCTACAGCTTATTGAGGATTTTGAAGATCATGGGGTATCGTTTCATTCCATCAAGGAGAACATTGATACCAAGACTGCATTGGGAAATTTTTTTCTCACCATAATGTCTGCTTTGGCCCAGATGGAGCGAGATCTCATAGCTGAAAGAACAAAGGATGTACTCGCCCACAAGAAGGAAAAAGGGGAGTGGCTGGGCAAGCCGCCTATCGGCTACCGCTACAATGGTGAATCAAAGAAGTTGGAGGAGGACGAGGAAGGGATGAAATTGATCAGAAAGGCGAAGCGGCTTCATCGGCGCGGATTGAGTATGGGGGACATTTCCAAGAGGCTTAATCTAGGTAAATCCACCATCTCCCGGCTCTTAAAAGACCACCTTACCAGCTATAAAAACAGATATATCAATCACATGAACTGATCGGAGGTTTCTATGACGACCGTTAAAGGGACAAACCCCACAACAGAAAGGAGGTTGAACACGTGTTTACATATCAAGTCACCCCAGCGATCACAGGGCTGAAATTCAGCTCGGAAGAAGAGAAGTCGGGCTTTCAGGCGTATATGCTGGCCCCTGTGACTTACACCCAGATGAATGGGGTCCCCAAGCTAATCAGCGAGAGAAAGAAATTGTACTACTGGTTCAGGCTTAAAGGCTACTCCAAGACTAAGGCAGCCCAAGAGGCTGGTTATGCGGAGAGCGTGGTACAGAGATGGACGGGGAAGAGGAGGGAAAAGCCCGAGGAAACCAAGGCCATTTCGGATTACTTTAGCTTAAAGCGGCTAAATCAGGACTACATAAAAGAAAAGGTTGTGGAGGCCATAGAGTCTTCCACCCAATGGAGGGATAGGATATCCGCTTTGAAGCTGGCTACACAGATCCTGGGTATGCTGAAAGAGGGGGGGGGAGCGAAGAGCTTGCAGGAATCGATGCCATGTGTTTTCAATTTTAGTATGCCAAACTGTCCTGCTTGTGGCTATGACTTCGTGAGAGAAGGTTATGGACCAATAGAAGAAATACCGAGAGGAAATCAGGAACAATCACATCAGCTTTTGGAAGGGTGGGGAAGATGAACAGTGGTTTGGGGGAGAAGGGTAGCCCACCCCAATGGAACCCCACCCCACCTATAAATATTTAATGCCCATAAAATTTCAAAAAACCCCGATGAATATTGTATTAATTGACAACTAAATATGGCAAATTTCATGTCTTATCCAAACTTTTCTTCCGAATAAGCTCTTCCGTCATAACTACGCTACCTTCGAGGCCCAATAAGCCTTAGCATTCTTTTCCTGTTTCCACTCGATCGTTCAATGACGCGACGCTCAGGAACTTGAACGGATATTCGATGGGAAGAAATTGGTGATCTGGAGATAAGGTTTCTGCTTGATTAGAGTTGAGGAGAGTAGCATAATTTACAAGCCAGGAAGGAATCCCGAAGAGGAGATTAAGCCAATGCCTTCTTGTGATGAAGCTGCAGTTGGCCGGTATGCCAAAGACAAATTCTGATTTGACTTAGCCCAGCGGAGGATAGATAGGGAAACCTTCAGCCCGATAGGCAATGATGAGCCTGGCGGGTTTTTTTTATGATGAATGCCACCAAGATTCTCAGGCAATCAAGTAACTGGAAGGAGCTTAACTCCCGTCTGAAGGGGTTGAGCAAGAAGGAGAAGGGGGACTGCTTTGAACTCCTGACCAAGTACTTTCTCCAGCTTCACCCCAATTACCTCACGAAGCTGAGGAAGGTATGGCTGCTGAAGGAAGTGCCGGCGAAGATTCGCAAGCAACTCAACCTGCCGGGACCGGATGAAGGGATTGACCTCATAGCTGAAACCAAGGAAGGGGAGTACTGGGCGGTCCAATGTAAGTACAAGTCAGACGAGACCAAATCCCTGACGAGGAAGGAACTGAGCACCTTCACCGACCTCGCCTTCAACCTTTGCCGGGGTATTTCGCTGGGACTGATCTGCACGACGGCGGACAGATTCAGCTACAAGCTAAAAAGATACGGGGAGCGGTTATCTTTCTGTGCGGGGGATGTCTGGCGTGACCTTGACGAGGACTTCTGCAAACGGCTCCATAGCCTGATTGCTGGCAGGTTGGTTCTGCCTAAGCCCCTGAACCCCCGTCCTCACCAGAAGAGGGCTGTCGCTAACGCCTATCGGCACTTCGTTACGGAGCGGAAAAGGCGTGGAAAGCTGATTATGCCCTGCGGTACTGGGAAGAGCCTTGCCGCCTACTGGATAGTCGAGAAGCTCAAAGCCCGGAAGATTCTGATCGCCGTCCCGAGCTTAGCCCTCATCCGCCAGACTCTGGAGGTCTGGACCCGCGAGTCGCTCGCCCACAAGAAGGAAGTCAACTGGATATGTGTATGCAGCGATACATCGGTGGGCGAAATCTCAAAGGAGGACATAGCCGTATTGGTGCAGGACTTGGGGATCAAGGTTCACACCGATCCGAATGAGATCGCTGAATGGCTGAAGGTGAGGAAGAAGGGGCAGACGATTGTATTCACGACTTACCAGAGCGGAAAGGCGGTCTCCGAAGCTGCCCGTAAGGCGGGGGTGAAGTTTGATGTCGGGATAATGGATGAAGCCCACAAGACCGTTGGGCGGAAGGACAGCCTGTTCGGGTATCTGCTGGAGGATAGGAACATAGCGGTCAAGAGACGGGTTTTTATGACCGCCACGGAGCGTAGGTATGCCGGAAAGAGCGAGCATATCCTGAGTATGGAAGACCCTGAGCATTTCGGTGAGACTTTTGAGTTACTGAGTTTTAAGGAAGCCCTTGAGTGCCGTCCGCCCATACTGAGCGACTACAAGATCGTGACGATTGCGGTTTCGTACGAGGAGATCGCTGAGCTAATTGAGACGAACGTCTTCGTTAAGCCCGACAAGGGGAGGTGGGACAAGGAGGTGGAAGCGAAGATGCTCGCCTCCGTGGTGGCGTTGCGGAAGGCTATGCAGACGAGGCCCATCAAGCACGCTGTTTCGTTCCATAACAGCATATCTCGGGCAAAGGCGTTCAAGGACACTCAGGACAAGCTGGAAGAAACCGTTCCTGAGCTTGGAGGGCTTGAGTCATTCCATATTTCAGGGAAGATTCCGACGGCGGTGCGGAGCCGGATAGTTGATGAGTTTGAAAATGCGGACAGGAGCCTGATCACCAACGCCAGGTGCCTTACGGAGGGGGTGGATGTCCCGAACATTGATTGTGTTCTCTTCGCCGACCCGAGAAAGAGTGTAGTGGATATAGTTCAGGCGGTGGGAAGGGCGTTGAGACCATACAAGGGTAAGAGGTTCGGTTATGTGGTTATTCCGGTATTGTTGGAAAAGGAGATTGATGATTCTCAGACAATTGAAAAGACGGCATTTGATTCTGTGCTGACCACTCTCCGAGCATTGGCGGCAAACGATGAACGAATTATTGACTACTTTAGGGGTATAGCCGGCAGAAAGCGGAGGTTACCTTCAAAGGGTAACTTCCAATTTGATATTCCAGTCAGCATTGAGATTGATGTAGATGAATTCATCAATTCAGTAGAGCTTAAAATATGGTCAAAGCTGGCGAAGCTGTCGTGGAGACCATTTGAAGAGGCTAAAGAGTTTGCTCGTGGGCTTAATCTAAAAAGTCAAAGTGAATGGAGTATATATTGTAAGGGAGGATTCAATGAAAAAGAAGAAAAGCCTGATGATATACCCACTGCTCCTTGGATAGTTTATAAGGATAAGGGGTGGACGACCTTGGGAGATTGGTTGGGAACTGGGACAATCGCATCTCAACTACGAAAATATCGCTCTTTCAAAGAAGCTAGAAAATTTGTTCATAAACTGAACTTAAGAAGCCAGACGGAATGGAAACAATATTGCCGGGGAGAACTACAAGGAAAAGGTACTAAACCTGATGATATTTGTAAAAATCCAAATAGAACATACATAGAAAAGGGATGGATTAGCTGGGGAGATTGGTTGGGAACCGGGATCATTGCTCCACAAAAGAGAAAATATCGCCCGTTTGTGGAAGCCAGGGAGTTTGTTCATGACCTAAAATTTAGAAACAGAGATGAATGGAGTAATTATTGCAAGGGATCCTTGCAAGAGAAAGGAAAAAAACCTGACGATATACCGTCTCATCCAAATATAGTCTATAAAGACTCCGGATGGATATCTATGGGAGATTGGCTTGGAACAGGGTTTGTAGCATACGCATCACGAAATTACCGATCATTTATAGAAGCAAAACATTTTGTTCATAAATTGCAATTACAGAATTGCCAGGAATGGTTCAAGTATTGTAGTGGAGCGATGCCGTTGAAAGGAGCAAAACCTGATGATATACCAGCAAATCCAAAGATAGTGTATGGAAATGCCGGTTGGGTATCCTTTGGAGATTGGTTGGGAACTGGGACAATCGCATCTCAACTACGAAAATATCGCTCTTTCAAAGAAGCTAGAAAATTTGTTCATAAACTGAACTTAAGAAGCCAGACGGAATGGAAACAATATTGCCGGGGAAAATTGCAAGGCCAAGACAACAAACCCGATAATATCCCAACTAATCCATACAATACCTACAAAAACAAGGGGTGGATCAGTTGGGGAGACTGGCTAGGGACTGAGGAAGAGGCGACATATTTACGAAAATATCGTAAATACGAAGATGCTAAGAAATTTGTTCATATGCTATATTTGCATAACAAAAATGAATGGATGCAATATTGCAAAGGAGCTCTAAAGAGTAATGATTACAAACCCAAAGATATACCAAATGACCCTTATACAGTTTACAAAAACAAGGGATGGATCAGTTGGGGAGACTGGCTAGGGACAAATGCGGAGGCAACATTTTTAAGGGAATATCTTCCATACCAAGAAGCTAAGAGAATTGTTCACAAGTTAAATTTGAGCAGCAAGAACGAATGGCTCCAATATTGCAGAGGAGAAATGGTAGATAAAATGGTAAAGCCAAAAGATATACCGGCCGATCCGTACCATATATACAAAAATAAAGGTTGGATAAACTGGGGAGACTGGCTGGGAAAGCAATAAAATACGAAATCTATCCGCATCACTACGCCGACATCATCCTTACAGTAGCTATCAAGCTGGTCACCCTAGATTATTCTCTATTGAACTGTACAAGGAGGAGAAAATGGGAATTAGTGCGGTTGGTTATGGTGAAATGGTGTAGATGTCCGATAAGAGAATTCGGAAAGAATTAATAGACTCTGGAGGTACTCAAGATACCGGTGCAGCACGTTTCTATAATGAATTGTGGAGAAGGGCACAGATAAAGCAGGCAGGAGCTCTAAATTGGCTAACCTTCTTCATTGGCATATTGGCAATTTGCAATCTGGTTATTGCCTTCGTTCACTAATTAGAAACGGGTAGAAAAAGACTAAGGGCGAGTATCGTGACGGCGAACTGATAAGTTGATGAGGGCGGAAACCTGATTAAAGAAGAGTGAACACCAAGCTAAGAACCAGAGTATCGCTGGCGAAGCGGTCACAATTTATCAGTCTGTTTTGAATTATAGCCAATGATGTATTGAGCAGGTGCTTATGATCGTTTTAATTTTCATTATTACAATCGCTTTACTACTGCTAATTGTGGCAATCGTAGCTTCGTCCAGTTCTAAGACTGAGGGAACGAAAAGAAAAGCAAAGTCCGCCAGCCCGAGAGAATTCGCAGCGGAATCAAAAGTCTGTCCATATTGCAAAATAGACTTGTCCAAGCGGAATGTGCCAACGCGAAGATCATCATTCAAATGTCCGGGGTGTTCTAAGAAGGTATACGCAGACCCAAAACAGCCTATATATCCATATCCGTTTCTTAGTGAAACCGAAAAGACATATGCAGATTATCTCCGGCAACTTGATATCTGGATATTCGCTCGGGGCAGTAATGCTGACTATGCTGTGATGAAGGATAACCTTACCCGGAAATTCGGGCATAGCCCCAAGCCGGGGGATGTTATTTGGGGACTTATGAATCTCTCTATGCAGACTTGTGGGTCTGATTTTCGGGGAGATGTAAGGGACCTGATGAAAAAGTTTCGTGAATTTGAGAAATCCCTAAAGCCCAAGCCCCCCAAGAAGGCGAAACCAAGAACCAAAACACCAAAGAAGAATGATCCACCGCCTCCTCAACCTACTGGACCGGGAGACGGTCACGGTGGAGGTCCGGTTTCTGGAGTTGTTCTAAGTTGCTAAAAACGGAACAGGGTGATGAGAGCATTGAGCATAGCGATGGCGTTAGTGCTGGGGGTGGTCCTTGTGGTGGCGGGGTGCGGTAAGAGGGTGGTGGAAGTGGACAAGCTCCTTGAACGGAACGGTCTGAAATACGAGATTAATTCAGAGGAGCCGTTCACGGGGACGGGGGTTGATTACTGGCCCAGTGGACAGAAGCGGTGTGAGTATGAGTACCGTGATGGCAAACCCCACGGAAAGGCGATCTTGTGGTACGAAAATGGGCAAAAGAAATTTGAGTGGAATTCCCGTAGTGGAGAGAAGCACGGTAAAGCAACCGAGTGGTACGAGAACGGGGAAAAGAATCTTGAATATATATTTAAGGACGGGAAATTTCACGGGAAATGCTACGAGTGGTATGAGGATGGACAAAGTAAATCAGAGATCGAATATTCTGCTGGTAAGTATCAAAATAAATGTATTCATTGGTATGAATCTGGTCAGAAGAAATCTGAGGAGGAATATAGTGATGACCAATTGAACGGCAGGCGAATTCTATGGTATGAAAACGGCCAGAAGAAGATATCGGAAGAGTACCGAAACGGTGCTTTAAACGGGATACAGACTCAATGGTATGAAAATGGTCAAAAGAAGGTTGAGACCGAGTTCCGTGATGGCCAGCCGAACGGGAAGATGGTCTTATGGTACGAGAATGGGCAGAAGATGGAAGAGGGGGAGTACCGGAATGGCAAGCCGCATGGGAAGGTGATTGATTGGTACGAGAACGGGCATAAAAAGTCAGAGGCTGAGTATTATGATGGCAAGTATCACGGGAAGATGATCCTGTGGAACGAGAATGGGCAGAAGATGGAAGAGGGTGAGTACCGGGACGGCAAAAAACACGGTAAGCAGATGGTGATGGGGATGGGCAGTCTTATTATGCGGGGCGAGCGGAGATACGAGAAAAATTTAGAGGAGCCGTTCTCAGGTACAGTAGTTGAGTATTGGCCAAATGGGAAGATGAAGTTGTATTGCGAGTTCCTTGATGGCAAAGTATGGGGCAAATATAGAACTTGGGCAGAGAATGGACAGGTATTAACCGATTTTGACTATGAAAACGATAAATCGGTTGGGGGGATATGGGTCTATGAAAGTTGGAATGAAGTTTATGCCAGCTGGAAACCAGATTGGACTTTACGCGATCCAGTAGCTAACAATCCGTTTACTGGGATGGCAGTTATATACTGGCCCAACGGACTGAAGCAGTCCGAGTTAGCATTCATTAACGGCAAGAGGCACGGAAAAGAGAACCATTGGCACGAGAATGGGAAGAAGGCGCTCGAGCGTGAATGGCGTGATGGCAAGCGGCACGGGATGATGACATTATGGTACGAGAACGGACAGAAGAGGGAAGAGGATGAGTGGCGTGATGGTAAGCGGCACGGGATGAGGACATTATGGCACGAGAACGGACAGAAGTTTTCAGAAGGGCCCGAGTTCCGTCACGGCAATCCGAATGGGAAGGTGATCAGTTGGCACGAAAATGGGCAAAAGATGGCAGAGTTTGAGTGGCGTGACGGAGAATTGATCTCCGAAGAATGCTGGGATCAATACGGTAATCCGACAGACTGTAATGAAGCAAGAACCTACCGGGTGCGGGAATGAGGATATATGCCGGGTTGCTGATCAGATTAAAAGACTTGGGGATACGGTCAGAACTTTGAGATAAAGTATCCCTCGGTATTGGTAATGTATCAGGCCAGTTCCCGCGGTGATTTGCTGGGGTTTTCAGGGTCAGGCCGACCATTTTCTCCTTCTTTATTTTCCCCCCCCCGATTCGCGAAAGACAGTTCGGCCACCGGCTGTCCAGTTGGTCGTTCTCCTTGCGAAGATTTTCCACCTCATTGCAGGGGACCTGTTTTTCATGTCCCCTTGGAGCCTTTTCTTCCCGGCCTCCAAGAAGTCTTTGCTCCATTTGAGATAAATATTGTAGGAGATTCATTCTCTGCGGCATAGAGAAGCGATGCTTACCTCGCCTCTGTGTTTCTCCAAAACCATCCCGATCATTTCTTCTCAAGTATCTCTTAACTTATATTCCGATTTTGTCCAAGAGCTTCCGAGGACACACTGGAACACGTGTTCCGACTTCAGACACAGTAGTCCTCTGCCAGTAGATGGAGAAGAGGCATACCCATTCTTTGAAGCCGTTATCCTCATAAACTTCCTCTTCCGTATTTGCTGCGCCTTTTTTGGTTCCCTTGTGTCACCTTCCTTGTGGGACCGAGTCCTTCCTAATCCAACCCAACTCCTGACGGCCATAGCTCTTGGCCAGTGAGGTCATTTCAGCCGTCTGGGGTTCATTGCCCCGTGTAGTCCTGCGTATGGCAGGCTATCTGCTTGCAGCTCCTGAGAACTTGGAATTCAGGCTTAAGCTATCGTTGTTCAGTTGCCAGCCCCTTTCTCCAGGATGGAGCAGTGATCCAGGGCGAAATCCATAAGGTTTCTTTCCTCAGAGATAGGCAAGGAGTTCACTTCCCCATTTAGATTTCCCAAGATCAGAACCCATAGGTGCCTGCCACAGGACAATTTTCAACTAAACTTAACAAACGAGCCTCTTATCACTATAACTATATGAAAGCCGAAATAATTCACCTCTCCTGGGCTGCATTGTCCATCGAGGTGTTCAAAATAGGGAAAACGAATATGAGAGGAGAAACTCGAGAATCGCCCGCCACACTATCTACCCGCTCCCTTTGGGCCAGTGCCTACCTGTTGTTTCAAGGGCACCATCTGATTGGCTTCGAGATGATCACTCCCCACAATGGCTACTTCCTGTTTGCCAAGAATCCGCAGAGTGAGGCCGACCTCGAGAATTTCTATAAGAACCCCAGCGTGCCGATCAGGGACTATCTGTCGCAATACAACGGCTTGAGGACCGTTGTTATGGGGGCAAAGAGAGCGGCACAGAATAGTAAGGAGGAAGCGATATGAATAAGTTGACCCCGTTGAAGGCAATCAGGGCCAATTGTCTTGACTGCGTGAATCAGAGCTACAAGGAAGTCAGGTTATGACCTTCCAAAGACTGCCCGCTTTGGCCATACCGGTTCGGCAAGAGGCCAAAGCCCGATAAGTAGGTCAAATAGCGCGGTTCCCTACCGCAAAAGTCGGGGGTTTTTCATTTCAACCAATTCAGAACAGCAAAAGTATGGGCGAGGTTTAACTTGAAATAAAGTGGCAGTAGGATCTGGGTTTACTGGGCAGGGAGTATATCGAGAGTTGAAGAGATGGGTCAGCGAAAATTCCAAAGTAAAAAAAAGCGGTCTAACGCTCCCCCCTTCGTCTTTATGAACGGGAAGACTCTCTGGAGCGAGGTTTGGCTGCAACTACCTTTCAGTAGGCAGGTTATATACCTCAGCCTGAAGGCCCGCTACAACGGCCAGAATAACGGGAGAATATACTTCCCTTACTTGGAATTCAAAGATCAGTTCAAGGCAAAAAAGACCTTCTACGATGCTCTCATTGACCTGGAAGCATTGGGATGGATTAGCAGATTCCGGATAGGCGGCAAGTACCGGTTCTACTACCTATACGAGTTAACCGGCCGGTATGACGAAATCCTCAAGCCTCGAAAGCCGTTCGTTGGCCTCGACAGGAACATTTTCGTCCACCCGAGGTGGAGGAATTTATCCTGCACAGCGAAATCGCACTATCTTCTGTTTAAGTGCAGCAAAAAAGGATGGACTGACGAGGTTTTAACTCTGCCGTATTCCAAGACGCGGGCTTTATGCGCTCCAGGCACATCAAAAAAGGCGCGAGACGAGCTGATCGCGGGGGAGTGGATCGAGGAAGTCGGCGTGGAATGCGGTATGTTCGGCAAAGCTAAAGGCTACAAGCTTACACGTTATTGGGATCATTGGCCGGAAAAGGCCTCCGTAGTATATGGCAAATATATACAAGGGGCTAAAAACTGAAAAGGTTCTGGCGAAACCGACCGTGCTTGGACGTACTAAAAACCGAAATCATAGATTATTGCCAGTATCCCCCGACATACTAAAAACCGAGGCATGACGTACTAAAAATTGCAGTTGGTTTTATAATGAATCCTGGAATAGAAATATCCAGCATCATATATCAAGATCACCGAGATGCTGGCAATCGATTGGAAAAGATTATCCAACTCATTCTGGGGATTGAAAAAAATAATTCAATTTTGGGTTTGACTAATGATGCGTCACCTGATAAATATAGAATAAAGGATGAAATTTGCTGTGAACATCAGAGACACCAGAAAAGAATACGGCTTGACACAGGAGCAACTCGCTCGTGAACTTGGAGTGACCTTGATTACCGTAAATAGATGGGAAAGGGGGATTACAAAGCCCAGCCCCCTTGCCCTAAAGGTATTGGAGTTATGGCTCAAAGACAAGAAAAGCCGATAAGAGTAGCCCTATATGCTCGGGTATCCACCACGGAGCAGGCGGAAAAGGGTACCAGTATAGAAAATCAGCTGGAATGTCTGAGACATTACTGTTCTGCTCACAAACTGGAAATATACGAGGAATATATGGATCCGGGAGTGAGCGGGGGAACACTGGATCGTCCTGGTTTGAACCGATTGCTTCAGGATGCTGAAAAGGGCTGTTTCGGGAAGGTTCTGGTCTACAAAACCGATCGGTTATCTCGATTAACCCCCGATATCGTAAAACTTGTGTTGAAGCTTTTTCCCGATCGGAACATAGCCTTCGCCGCAATAACTGAACCCTACGATACTTCCACACCGGCAGGGCGGATGTTTTTCACCCAGCTTGCGAGTTTCGCTGACTTTGAGCGAGAGACGATCCGCAGCCGCACCATAGAAGGTAAACGGAGGATGGTCAGAGAAGGGAAGTGGATGGGATCCAACGCCCACTATGCATATGACATAGATGAAAACAGGAAATTAGTGATTAACGAGCGCAGGGTCAAAATATTCAGGCAGATGGTCAAATGGCTATTCCAGGGGAAGAGTTGCCGATGGATCGCAAAAACCCTTAATGAAAGTGGAGTTCCGACCTGGAAACAGGAACACGATTGGAAAATCAAGAAGTCAGCATACTTCTGGAGAGCGGAGATTATCAGGGGTATGCTTATCAACCCCATAATTACAGGTAAAGGTAAATATTCGGGAATTGATTTTGAAGCACCGGCGATATTGACGGAAGATGAATTTAAATTAGTCAAAAGCCAATTAGCGAAAAATCGGACCCGTTCAAAGAGAAACACAAAGAAATTCTATCTGTTGAGAGGACTGCTCTATTGCAAGAGATGCGGATCAAGACTGTATGGGCATAAAAAGCCCCCTCGCCGCGGACGAAAAAGTTGGGATATGGCATACAGTTGCCCAAGCGGTCGATTCATCAGGGATATACCTTCTTGTGGTTTGAGAAGGTTAAATCTTAACCGCATTGAATCGTTGGTATGGGAAACTATGAAAAATATGCTTCTGGATTCGGAGAAACTGAGAAACGCCATCGAGACCAGAAACATAGAATTATTTGCGAACGATTCTTTCAGCGATGAAAAGATCAGGGAATATGACGAGAAGATCAAGGGGTTACAAGCCGAAAAAAATAGGATATTAGCCCTATATGGACAATCGGCAATCTTCACCATAGATGAACTGGAAAGTCGGGCGGAAGAGATTCAGGTGAAAATCCAGGTAGCGGAACAAGAACTTTCAAAATTCACTGCCACAAAATCAAGATTGCTGGAACAGAAGGAGCAGATACAGCAGACAGAAAACTATTTCAGGTCTATAGGCAAAAGGCTGGATAGTTTTACAGAAGATGAGAAGGGGCAATTGATTAGTCTTTTGATTTCCCGTATTGTGGTAGACTGGGATGAAGAAAAGTTCACTCACACGATTGAAATTGAGGGTGTTTTGCCGATAGTCAGTAACAAGGGAACAAAGGAGGTAATCCCGGATCGCCAACGGAAAGATAGTCGGTATGCAGTTGCGACAGGGCAACCGAGGTGGCGGTCGCCGGGGGCCACAACCTGATAATGATCGGGCCGCCGGGGGCGGGGAAGAGTATGCTGGCAAAGCGGATCCCGACCATCCTGCCGCCGCTGACCCTGACCGAGGCCCTGGAGACGACCCGGATCCACTCCAGCGTCGGGCTCCTGCCGAAGGGGGAGGGTCTGCTGGCGCTGCGGCCGGTCCGCGCCCCGCACCACACGATCTCGAACATCGGGCTGATCGGGGGCGGGTCGAAGATCCGGCCGGGGGAGGTGAGCCTGGCCCATAACGGGGTCCTCTTCCTCGACGAACTGCCCGAGTTCAACCGCTCGGTGCTCGAGGTCCTCCGCCAGCCACTCGAGGACGGGAAGGTGACCATCTCCCGGGCCACCGGTTCGCTCACCTTCCCGGCCCGGTTTATGCTGGTGGCGGCTATGAACCCCTGCCCCTGCGGCTACTACACCGACAGCCGGCGGGAGTGCCGCTGCAACCCCGGCCAGATCCGCAACTATATGTCGAGGATATCGGGTCCGCTCCTCGACCGGATCGACATCCACCTCGAGGTCGCCCCGGTCGACTACCGGGAACTCGCGGGGGGAGGGGAGGGAGAGGACTCGGCGGAGATCCGGCGCCGGGCCGTCGCCGCCCGGGCGATCCAGGGAGAGAGGTTCCGTTCCGCCGGGATCCATTCCAACGCCGGGATGACTCCGAAACACCTGAAGAAGCACTGCCGGCTCTCGAGCCCGGCCCGGGAACTGCTCGAGCGGGCGATGGAGGAACTGGGGCTCTCGGCCCGGGCCTGGGACCGGATCCTCAAGGTCTCCCGGACCATCGCCGACCTGGCGGGGGAGGAGGAACTGGCGCCGCATCACGTCTCGGAGGCGATCGGATACCGGGTCCTCGACCGGAAACTCTGGTTGTGAACTGAATCTTGCCCGAAAAAACCGGGGGCAGAAAAGTAACACAGGCAGGAATGCCTGTGCTACTTTGTTCACAGGCAGGAATGCCTGTGCTACTTTGGCCACAGGCAGGAATGCCTGTGCTACTTTGGTTGGGATGGCGTGATGGGAGCACAGGCCGGCGGCCTGTGCTACTATATTCCCCGGAGAAAATTCAGGTGTGAACAGGAGGGAGTAGAAGATGAAGAAGCTGGTTGTCGCCGCGGCGTTTGTCGGGGTCCTGGCCGTCCTCATCCCGCTCCCGTCCCGGGGGGAGGGAGAGGAAGCATCCCCGGAGGAGATGTACCGGAAGGCTTATCTGCTCGAACGCGAGGGGATGAAAGCGCTTTACGGGGAGGACCTCCCGGCCGCCTACGACTCCCTGGCCGGGGCGCTGGCGATTTACGAAGAGATCGCCCGGGTTTACCCGGACTGGCGGACGTCCGCGATCGGAGCCCGGATCTCGGGGGTGAGAAGTGAAGCCGACGCGGTCGGGCGGAAGATCTTCAGTCTCCCCGAGGGTATGCTCGAGATTGAGCCGGGGATGACCCGGGAGGGAAGGCGTTACGATGAAGGCCGGGCGCTGGCCGGTAAGGTCGAAGCGGCCGGCGAAGGCGAGTACGAGGTGGACAGCTTCACGGTTTCCGTGATCCGGGAGGGGCCCTTGCTGGGGGCCGCCTGCACCTGCCCCGACTTCACCTACCGGGGAAGAAAGCACAACTTCGCCTGCAAGCACATCTGGGCGGTGGTCATCCGGGAGAAGATGCTCGAGTAGTCAGCCCCGCCTCCGATAGCGTTTCTGCCCCTGTCGGGGAAAGCTGATTACCCGGTCCAGGCCCTGGCGATTTTTTGGGCGACAAGGAGAAGAGAGAAGATATGCCCCGGATCAAGCTGCTGCCCGAGGAGGTGATCAACAAGATCGCGGCCGGCGAGGTGGTCGACCGGCCGGCGGCCGTGGTCCGGGAACTGATCGAGAATTCGCTCGACGCCGGGGCCAAACGGATCGATCTGGCGGTCCGGGGCGGGGGGACCCGGGAGATCCGGGTGACCGACGACGGCTGCGGGATGGAGCGGGACGACCTGATCCTGGCCTTCGACCGGCACTCGACCAGCAAGCTGGAGAAGTTTGCCGACCTGGAGCGGATATCCTCGATGGGTTTCCGGGGGGAGGCCCTGCCCAGCATCGCCGGGGTCTCCGAGGTCCGGGTCACCACCCGCCCCCCCGGGGCCCTCTCCGCCACCCGGATCGAGATCCGGGGGGGAGCGATCCGGGATGTCACCGAGGCGGGGGCCCCGGCGGGGACGGAGGTGGAGGTGAAGAGGCTCTTTTACAATACCCCGGCCCGGCGCAAGTTCCTGAAGACCGCCCGGACCGAGCTGGCCCGGATCACGGAAGAGTTCACCGCCCACGCCCTGGCCCGGCCCGAGATCGCCTTCGGCTTCGAGCGGGACGGGGAGAAGGTCCTCACCCTCCCGGCCGCCGGGGGGCTGAAGGAACGGATCGACGACCTCTGGGGGAGAAAGGATTCCGGGCGGCTGGTCCCGGTCCGGGCGGAGGAGGGCGAGGCGGCGGTCGAGGGCTGGATCGTGGAGCCAGAGGCCGCCGGTCTCCTGCGCAAGGGCCTGACACTGATCGTCAACCGCCGTCCGATCCGGGACCGGCTGCTCTCCTCGGCTGTCCGGGAAGGTTACGGGCACCGCCTGCCGAGGGGAAGCTCCCCCGCCGGGGTGATCGCCCTCGAGATCGCCGGCGGGGCGGTGGACGTCAATATCCACCCGGCCAAGCGGGAGGTGAGGTTCTCCCGCCCCGACCCGGTCCGGAGACTGATCGTCCGGGCGGTGGCAGAAGCCCTGCGGAGCCGTGGAGGGGAGCCCTTCTACCGGCCGGCGGCCGGTTCCACTCCGGGGGCGGTCGGGGAGCCGCCGGCCGAACGACCCGATTCCACGCCGGAGCTGGAACTCTTTCCCGCCGGTCCGGGCCAGGAGGAGAGCGGCGGGGCCGGGCCCGCCCTGCACGCCCTGATCGGCCAGGCCGGCAACCGGTACCTGCTGATGGAATCTCCCCGGGGCGTCTCCCTGATCGACCAGCACGCCGCCCACGAACGGGTTCTCTACGAGCGGTTCCGGGAAGCCCTGGCCGAGGGCCGAATCGAAATCCAGCCGCTCCTGGCCCCGGTGAACGTCGAGCTGACCCCCGTCCGGGCGGCCCGGCTGGCGGAGGAGATCGAGACCTTCCGGCGGCTGGGGATCGAGATCGAACCCTTCGGCTACGACTCCTTCATCATCCGCGCCCTCCCGGCGATCCTCTTCGACTGGAACCGGGAGGAGCTGGTCCTGGAACTGATCTCCCGGCTGGAGGAGGGGAGGGCGCCCTCCGACCCCCGGGAGGAGATAATCATCCGGCTGGCCTGCCTGGCGGCGGTCAAGGCCCGGCAGCGGCTGGATTCCGGCCAGCTGGAGAAGCTGGTCGAGGAGCTGCTGGACTGCCGGGAGCCGGACCGCTGCCCCCACGGCCGGCCGACGATGATCACCCTGAGCTGGGAAGAACTGGAGAAGCGTTTCGGGAGAAGGTAGCGCCGGGACGAGGCGGGAAACTTGGGCGGAACTCTGATCATAGCGGGGCCGACCGCGGCGGGGAAGACCGCCGTCTCGATCCGCCTGGCCGAGAAGGTCGGCGGGGAGATCGTCTCCGCCGACGCCTTCCAGGTCTACCGGGGGATGGATATCGCCACCGCCAAGCCTTCCCCGGAGCAGCTGGCCCGGGTCCCCCATCACCTGATCGATATCCTCGACCCGGGAGAGGTCTACAGCGCGGCCCGCTTCCGCGAGCTGGCCCTCCCCCGGATCGCGGAGATCGAACAGCGCGGGGCCGTCCCGATCGTGGTCGGGGGGTCGGGGATGTACATCCGGGTCCTGGTGGACGGGATCTTTCCTTCGCCCCCCGCCGACCGGGCGCTGAGAGAGCGGTTGCGAGGTGAGGAAGAAAAGCACGGGCCGGGTCATCTCCACAAACTCCTCGCCCGGGGCGACCCGGTCTCGGCGGAGCGGATCCATCCCCGGAACCTGAAGCGGGTCGTCCGGGCCCTGGAGGTCCTGGAACTGACCGGGGTCCCGATCTCCCGCCTCCAGCGGGAGTGGGATTCCCCGCCCGCCGCCGAAGGGGCTTCGGTCTTCCGGATGATCGGGCTCCGCCGGGAGCGGGCCGACCTCTACGGTCGGATCGACCGGCGGGCGGAGGAGATGTTCGCCCGGGGGCTCCTGGAGGAGACGAAAAGACTTTGGCAATCCGGGAAGCTGGAAGAGGGGCCGGCCCGGCTGGCCCTCGGCTACCGGGAGGCGGCCGGCTGCCTGCGGGGGGAGTACGGCCGGGACGAGGCCGTCCGCCGGCTGGCCGCCGCCACCCGCCGCTTCGCCCGCCGCCAGCTGACCTGGTGGCGGAAGGAGAGCCGGATCGAGTGGATCGACCTCGGCTCCGGAACCTCCCCGGAGGAGACCGCCGAAGAGATAGCCGTGCTGATCGCCCGGCCCTGAACTACAAAACTTTCGGAGAAAAATTTTGATCGAGATTGAAGAGGAGATCTCCCCGCCGCGCCGGGCCCTGCTGGTCGGGATGGAGACGGGGAGGGAAGGGCGCTGGGAGATCGATGACTCCCTCGACGAACTGGCCCAGCTGGCCCGGACCGCCGGGATGGAGGAAGCCGGCCGGGCGATCTTCAAGCGGCTGAGGCCCCACCCGGCCACCTTCATCGGAACCGGCTCGGCCAAGGCCCTGGCCGGCCGCTGCCGGGAGGAGGGGGTGACCGACGTCGTCGTCAACGACGACCTCTCCCCGGCCCAGCTGAGAAACCTGGAGGACGCCTCCGGGGCGGAGGTCCGGGACCGGACCGAACTGATCCTGCTCATCTTCGCCCGCCGCGCCCGGACCCGGGAGGCCCGGCTCCAGGTGGAGCTGGCCCGGCTGGAGTATCTCCTTCCCCGGCTGGGCGGGGCCTGGCGGCACCTCTCCCGGCAGAAGGGCGGGATGCGGGGGACCCGGGACGCCGGCGAGAAACAGATCGAGCTCGACCGGCGGCTGGCCCGGAACCGGATCCACTCCCTGAAGAAGGAGATGGAGGCGGTCCGGCAACAGCGTTCGGGCCAGAGGAAGCACCGCCGCCAGACCGGGGTGCCGGTGATCTCGATCATCGGCTACACCAACTCCGGGAAGTCCACCCTCCTCAACGCCCTGACCGCGGCCGGGGTCCGGGCCGAAGACCGTCTCTTCGCCACCCTCGACCCGGTCACCCGGCAGGCCGAGCTTCCCTCCGGGAGGAAGGTTCTCTTCAGCGACACAGTCGGCTTCATCCGCCGCCTCCCCCACCGCCTGATCGACGCTTTCCGGGCCACCCTGGAAGAAGTGGCCGAGTCCGCCCTGCTCCTGGAAGTCCTCGACGTCTCCCACCCGAGAATCCGGGAAAGGAAGCAGGTGGTGGAAGAGGTCCTGAAAGAGCTGGGGGCCGACCGGACCCCGATGATCGTCGCCCTGAACAAGACCGACCTGGTCAGCGACCCCTTTCTGGTCCGCCGGACCGCCAACCGGATCGGGGAGGCGGTCCCGATCTCGGCCCGCCGGGGGGAGGGGCTGGACCGGCTGCTGGAGGCGATCGACCGGAAGATCTCCGCCGGCCGGAAAAACTTCCGCTTTCTCATCCCCCAAAACCGTCCCGACCTGGTGGCGGCCCTCCACCGGGACGGCCGGGTCGGGAGGATCGATTATCACACCCGGGACGTCTACCTGGAAGTCGAGCTCGAGGAACGGGCGCTGGGCGAGTCGGCGGAATATCTCCTCAAGGACTGAATCGGCTTTTCCCCTTGCCATAAACGGCAATTAGGCTATTATCTAAAAATTTCACGAAGTGAATTTTTTTAGGAGGAAGCTATGATATTTGATCGCCTGCTGGGGATGTTCTCGGCCGATATGGGCATCGATCTCGGGACCGCCTCGACCCTGGTCTTCGTCAAGGGCCGCGGGATTGTCCTCAACGAGCCTTCCGTGGTCGCCATCCAGAAGGGGGCCAGCCGCGTGATGGCGGTGGGGGAGGAGGCCAAGAATATGCTGGGGAGGACCCCGGGCAGTATCGTCGCCATCCGTCCGCTCAAGGACGGGGTGATCGCCGACTTCGAGATCACCGAGGCGATGCTCCGTTATTTCATCCGCAAGGTCCACAACCGCAAGGCCCTGGTCCGGCCCCGGATCGTGGTCGCCATCCCCTCCGGGATCACCGAGGTCGAGAAGCGGGCGGTCAAGGATTCCGCCGAGCACGCCGGGGCCCGGGAGGTTTACCTGATCGAGGAACCGATGGCCGCCGCCATCGGGGTCGGGCTCCCGGTCCAGGAAGCCGCCGGGAATATGGTGGTCGATATCGGGGGGGGGACCTCGGAGGTGGCGATCATCTCCCTGGCCGGGATCGTCTTCAGCCGCTCGGTCCGGGTGGGGGGAGACGAACTCGACGAGGCGATCATCCAGTATCTGAAGCGGACCTACAACCTCCTGATCGGTCCCCGGATGGCCGAGATGATCAAGATCAACATCGGCTCGACCTACCCCCTGGAGGAGGAGCTGACGATGGAGGTCAAGGGCCGGGACCTGGTGGCCGGCCTGCCGAAGACGATGACCGTAAACTCCGAGGAGATCCGCGAGGCCCTGGCCGAGCCGATCTCCACCATCATCGAGGCCGTCCGGATCAGTCTCGAGCGCTGCCCGCCCGAACTCTCCGCCGACCTGGTCGACCGGGGGATGGTTCTCGCCGGCGGCGGCTCGCTGATCCGCGGGCTCGACAAGCTGCTGGGCGAGGAGACGGGGCTGCCGGTCAACGTGGCCGACGAGCCGATCGAGGCCGTGGTTCTGGGCACCGGGAAGGTCCTCCAGGAACTGCGTTTCCTGAGGAGAATCGTGGTCGCGGAAAAGTCGTCGCTCTGACCGGGGGGCCGTTGTTATGAGGAGGATTGTCGTCGCCGTGGCGGTGGTCCTCCTCCTGGCCGTCCTCTTCAGCCTCTCTCCTCCCTTCTCCTCCCTGCTCAAGATCAACCTGCTCCAGCTGTTCGGGCCGGTCCAGGAAGCGGGGAATGCCGTCTTCGCCCCGCTGGGCCTGGCGGTCCGGGCGGTCGGTCGGACGGTCGAGGCCGCCCGGGTCAACCCGGCCCTGGAGGAGAGGGCGGATTTCCTGGCCCGGGAGGTGGCCCGGCTTAAGGAAGTTGAAGCGGAGAACCGCCGGTTGCGGGAGCTGCTCGGCCTGCCGGACCGCGCCGGGCGCCCGGGGGTGGTCGCCCGGGTGATCGGCCGGGATATCCAGAACTGGAACCAGAGCGTCCTGATCGACCGGGGGGGGGCGGACGGGGTGGCCCGGGAGGCGGCGGTGATCTCGGCCGGGGGGCTGGTGGGAAAAGTTATCGAGGTGGCCCCCCGCCTGAGCCGGGTGCTGCTGATCATCGACCCCGCCAGCGGGGTGGGCGGGGTGGTCCAGAGTTCCCGCTCGACCGGGATCGTCGAGGGGACCGCCGCCGGCGGCTGCGTTATGAAATACCTCCCCCGCCGGATCGAGATCTCCCCCGGCGATACCGTGGTCACCTCCGGGCTGGGCGGGGTATATCCCCCCGGCATCCTGATCGGAACCATCGTCGCGGCGCGGGAGGAGAAGGACGGCACCTACCAGAACGCCGAGCTGGAGCCGGCCGCCCGTTTCGACCGCCTGGAGTGGGTGATGGTCCTGCGTTGAATCCGAAGCGTCGATTTGTTCTTTTCCGCCTGCTCCACGAGAAATTTATATCAGCATTGAATATTCTCGCTATCGCTATCGGGATCGGTATCGCTATCGAAGTCCCGGTAATCCCGTTCAGCCCGGGAGAAAATCTATGTCCTTCACCGTCCGCCGCCCCATCCATCACTACAGCCCCATCCGGGAGATCCGGTGGCGCCGCCGGGCGATCCTGGGTCTGTTCCTCCTGGTATCGGCGGTCCTCCAGGGCGCCGGGGGCGGGGCGGGGGTTTTCTTTTACTTCCGGCCCGACCTGGTTCTGATCGTGGTGGTGGCCTGGGCGATGATCGAAGGGCCGGCGTCCGGCTGGTGGGCCGGCCTGGCCGGCGGATTCCTGGTCGATCTTTTTACCGCCGGGGGGCTGGGGCTTCACACCCTCTCCCTGGGAGCCGCCGGCTGGCTGGCGGCGGCGGCCAGCGGTTCGCTCTACCGCCGCCACCTGCCGACCCGGATCCTGATGGTGGCGGCGGCCGCCCTGGCGGCGGGGGTGATATACTGTCTGCTCCTTCTCCTCTTCGGGGTCCCCCCGGCCTGGCCGGCGGCCTGGCGGCGGATGATCTGGCCCCGCGTCTGGCAGACCGTCCTCATCTCCCCGGTCTGGCTGCTGGCGGCCGACCGGCTCCTGGCGGGGCGGAGGTAAACCGAAAAGTGTTCATAAAGCTTCCGGACTGAAGATGAAAAGATCGATCGACCTGCGGCTGCGGATCCTGGCCGGCGTCTTCCTGGCCTGGGCCGGGGTCATCGTCGTCACCCTCTGGTATATGCAGGTGGTGAAGGGCGAGGAGTATATGGAGAGCGCGGTTCGCAACCGCGTCCGCCTGGTCCGGATTCCGGCCCCCCGGGGGCTGATCCGGGACCGCAACGGGGTGGTCCTGGCCGACAACCGTCCCAGTTTCGACCTCCTGGCCAACCCGATGGAGATCGAACATCGCGATCGCCTCCTGGGACAGTTGAGCAAGATCCTGCGGATCCCCGAGGAACAGCTCGCGGCCCGGCTGGACCTCTTCCGGGAACGCCCTTTCGAACCGGTCCGGCTGGCGGCCGATATCGGGATCGCGGCGGCCACCGTCCTCAAGGAGAAGGGCCCGGAGCTGGCGGGGGTGGAGGTGCGGGTCAGCCCGGTCCGGCACTATCCCTACGGACCGGCGGCGGTTCACCTGCTGGGTTACGTCGGGCAGATCAGCCCCGCCGAGCTGGCCCGGCTCAAGGACCTGGGCTACCGGGCCCAGGACGACATCGGGAAGATGGGGGTGGAAGAGGCTTACGACGGCTACCTGAGGGGTCGGAGCGGGGTCGAGCAGGTCCAGGTCAACGCCCGGCTCTTCCGGGACCGGGTCCTGAGCCGGAAGGATCCGGTGGCGGGCGACGACCTGTTCCTCACCGTGGATATCCGGGCCCAGCTGATCCTCAACGACCTCCTGGCGGGCTGGAAGGGGGCGGCGGTCCTCCTCGACCCCTCCACCGGGGATGTCCTGGCCCTGGTCAGCCACCCGTCCTTCGACCCCAACCGCCTGACCCGGCCGGTCCGGAGGGCCGACGCCGAGGAAGTCTTCAGCCGGCCGGACGCCCCCCTGCTCAACCGGGCCCTGGCCGGGGAATATCCCCCGGGCTCGCCCTTCAAGCTGGTGGTGGCCCTGGCCGGACTCGAATCCGGGATCGCCGGCGGGGAGACCGTCTATGACTGCCCCGGAATATTCGTCCTCGGCCGGAGTTCTTTCCGCTGTTGGCGGCTGGAGGGCCACGGGCCGCTCAATCTCCAGGAGGCGATCAAGCACTCCTGCAATGTCTATTTCTATCACCTCGGGCTCGAGCTGGGGATAGACCGAATCGAAGAGATGGGCCGCCGGCTGGGCCTGGGCGAACGTTCCGGGATCGAAATCCGGGGGGAGGGCGCCGGTCTGCTGCCCGGGCGCTTATGGAAGCGGGAACGGTTCGAAAGGTCCTGGTACCCGGGGGACACGGTCAACATCTCGATCGGGCAGGGATACCTTCTGGTCACGCCGATCCAGATGGCCGAGATCGGGTCGGCGATCGCCAACCGGGGTAAGCTTTTCCGCCCCCGGCTGGTCTCGAAGATAGTCTCCCCGGACGGTCTGGTCACCCTGGAAGAGGAGACCGCTCTCCGGCGGGAGATCGATCTCCCCCCCGGGGCCTGGGAGGAGGTGCTGGCCGGGATGAGACGGGTGGTCAACGAGGAGAGGGGGACCGGGAGGCTGGCCGCCCACCCCTCGATCCCGATCGCCGGAAAGACCGGGACCGTTCAGGTCGGCTCCCCGCCGGAATACGGCATCCACGCCTGGTTTCTCGCCCTGGCCCCGGCCGACCGGCCCCGGCTGGTCCTGGCCCTGCTCCTCGAGGACGCCGAGTCGGGCGGCCAGACGGCGGCCCCGGTGGCCGGGGAATTCTTTCGGCGGTATTTGGGGAGTGGGGAGTGGGGAATAGTAATCAGTGATCAGTAATCAGTGGGAGCAGTGAGCAGTATAGTGTCCTTTAAGTCCTTTTCGTCCTTTCCGTCCCTGGCGGCGAAGCCGCCGCTTTATTAGGCAGCGGGCAGCAGGGCAATCCGTGCCGTGAAAAACCTGAAATATATTGATTGGATCCTCCTCCTGGCGGTCCTGGTTCTGGCCGCCCTGGGGGCGGCGGTCATCTACAGCGCCTCCTTCCAGCTCCGGACCCTCACCGGGGTCCACTACCTCCAGCGCCAGCTGGTCTGGCTCGGCCTCGGCCTGGCGGCCTTCCTGGTCCTCTCCCTGACCGACTACCGGAAGCTGATCGCCGGAGGGTACTTTCTCGCCGCCCTGACCACCCTGCTCCTGGTGGCGATCGTCCTCCTCGGCGAGACCCGCTTCGGCGCCCGCCGCTGGATCCAGGTCGGCGGCTTCACTGTCCAGCCCTCCGAATTCGCCAAGGTCACCCTGGTCCTGATGCTGGCCCGTTATCTCACCGCCCGGTTCGACCGCCGGGACCGCTGGTCGTTTGTCCTCGTCCCCTGCTTGCTGGCGGCGGTCCCGGCGGCCCTGATTCTCAAGCAGCCCGACCTGGGAACCGCCATCATCTTCCTTCCGGTCACCGTCGGGATGGTCTTCGCGGCGGGGGGGAAGGGGAAGCAGATCCTGATCCTGGTTCTCATCATTATGATCCTGGCGCCCGGCTTCTGGTTCTTTCTCAGGGATTACCAGAAAACCCGGCTGCTGGTCTTCCTCGACCCCGGGCTCGACCCCTCCGGCGCCGGCTACACGATCCTCCAGTCCAAGATCGCGATCGGGTCGGGCGGGTTGTGGGGAAAGGGGTGGCTGGGGGGGACCCAGAATATGCTCAGTTTCCTCCCCGAACGCCAGACCGATTTTGTCTTCTCGGTGGTGGCCGAAGAGTGGGGCTTCGCCGGCTGCCTGCTGGTCATCGGGCTCTACGGGGTTATCTTCCTCCGCCTCTTCGGCATCGCCTGGAAGTGCCGGGAGTTGAGCGGGAAGCTGCTGGTGTCCGGAGCGATCCTGATCCTGGGGGCCCACGTCGGGATCAACATCGGGATGGCCGCCGGCCTCCTTCCGGCCACCGGTCTCCCCCTGCCCCTGATCAGCTACGGAGGCTCGGTGACCGTGACCTTCCTGATCGTCTTCGGTCTCTGCCAGAGTGTGTATGTCCACCGTTATTACGTATAATCGCTATCGCTATCGGGATCGCTATCGCTATCGCTATCGGGATCGCTATCGAAAACCGGTTCCGGCCCGATCCCGATAGCGATAGCGATCCCGATAGCGATTCTGATAGAGATATGGGTACGAATACGGAATCGGCGACTAGTATCCGGGCGGAAGTCGAAAAAATCCTGCCGTTCGTCGAGCGGCCGGCCCGCTACATCGGGGGGGAGATCAACTCCGTCCGCCGCCCCGGGGCCGCCGTCCGCCTCCTGCTCAGCTACCCCGACCTCTACGAGGTGGGGATGAGCCACCACGGCCTGGGGATCATCTACGATATCGTCAACCGGATCCCCTTCGCCGCGGCGGAGAGAGCCTACGCGGTGGGCCGGGATATGGAGTCCGCCCTCCGCCGAAGGCGGATCCCCCTCTACTCCCTGGAGACCTTCACCCCGGCCGGGGAGTTCGACCTCTGGGGTTTCTCCCTCCAGGTCGAGCTCACCTACACCAATATCCTGACTATGCTCGACCTGGCCGGGCTTCCCCTCGCCGCCGCCGACCGTCCCTGGCCCCGTTATCCCCTGGTCCTGGGCGGCGGGGTGGGGACGTACAACCCCGAGCCCCTGGCCGGCTTCTTCGACCTCTTCCTGATCGGGGACGCCGAGGAGGCGATCGGCGAGCTCCTCGGACGCTACCGCCTGGTCCGGAAGAAAAGCGGTCTGGGTAAGGAGGAGGTCCTGAGCGACCTGGTCCGTTCCGTCCCCGGCCTCTACGCGCCGGCGCTCTACCGGGAGGCGGCGGCCCCGGACGGGTCCTTCCGGGGTTTCGAACCGAAGCTGCCGGGGATCCCTCCCCGGGTGGAGAAACGGGTGCTTTCCGACCTCGACTCTTCCCGGGTCGAGCGGCCCCTGATCCCGGTGACCGAGATCGTCCACGACCGGGGGGTGGTGGAGATAATGCGGGGCTGCGGGCGGGGCTGCCGCTTCTGCCAGGCGGGCTGGGTCGGCCGGCCGGTGCGGGGGAAGAACCCGGAGACGGTGGAAGAACGGGCCCTCGCCCTGGCGGAAGAGTGGGGTTACCGGGAAGTCTCCCTGCTCTCCCTCTCCAGCGGCGACTACCGGTGGATCGAGCGGGTTCTGGGAAAACTCTCCCCGGTCCTGGCCGTGCGGGCGGCCCACCTCGCCCTTCCCTCGCTCAACGTCGCCACCGTCAGCGCCAGGATCCTCGAGGAACTGTCCCGCCGGAAGAAGGCCGGGATCACCCTGGCCCCGGAGGCGGGCAGCCGGAGGCTCCAGAAGGTGATCGGGAAGGATCTCGACCCCGACCGGCTGTGGGAGATCGGCCGGGAACTTCACCGCCTCGGCTGGAGGCTGCTCAAGCTCTACTTTATGATCGGGCTTCCCACCGAGACCGAAGAGGACATCTCCGCCCTGGCCGGTCTGATCAACCGGATGGCCGGCTGGGGGGGGAAGCTCAACGTCACCATATCCAACTTCGTCCCCCGGCCGGGCACCCCCTTCCAGTGGGAAGCGATGGCCGACCCTCAGACCATCATCGCCCGGAAGTCCGCCATCCGCCGGATGGTCAAATCCCGGAAGGTCAAGCTCAAGTTCCGCCCGGTCGAGGTGAGTCGGCTGGAGGGGGCGATCGCCCGCGGCGACCGGCGACTGGGGAAGGTGATCCGGGCGGCCTGGGAAGCCGGCTGCCGGTTCGACGGCTGGAGCGAGTCCTTCCGGCCGGAGAAATGGGAACGGGCCTTCGCGGAATCGGGACTGTCGATCGATGATTACCTGCGGCCATCCTCCGGTTACGGGGACCCCCTTCCTTGGGACCATATCGGGACCGGGGTGGATAAAGCGGTTCTGGTCCGGGAGGCGAAGAAGGCGTTGGGCGGGTAGTTAATACCTGAATTTTGCATCGTCGGAACACGAGCTATGCTATAACTCGCTGTTTATCAACGCGATATTGGGAAAAAATTATTGGCCGGATTAACCCATCAGGTAGCCGGACGGCAGAGTAGCACAGGCATTCTTGCCTGTGTCCCGAGCCCGCACAGACAGGAATGTCTGTGCTACTTTCCCGCCGTCGCCGGATTGGCGGGCAAAATCCAGGTAATCGCTATCGAATAACCGGCCGCGCTCGATCCCGATAGCGATGAAACGGATGAGAGAGAATAATAAGGAAAATATTGCTGCAGAAAGCAGCGGGCCGGGGAGTCATAAACTCCGACTCCTCTACTCCAAGACCGGGCTGATCCGGTTCATCTCCCACCGGGACCTGATCCGGGTCTTCTTCCGGGCCTTCTCCCGGGCCGGGCTGCCGGTCGCCCACTCGCAAGGCTACAGCCCCCATCCCCGGGTATCGTTCTGCCCGCCGCTCAAGGTCGGGATGGAGGGGCTGGGCGAACTGCTCGATCTCACCCTGACCGAACCGGCCGACGGCGAAGCGGCGGCCGGCCGGCTCAACGCCCAGCTCCCGGAAGGGATCAGAATCCGCGGCGCCCGCCCGCTCGCCGCCGGAGAGCCTTCCCTCGGCGCCCGCCTGAAGAAAGCCGAATACCGGGTTGTCCTGGAGGACCCCATCCGGGTAAGCGGGGAGGCGATCGAGCGGTTTCTGGCCGCCGCCGAAGTCAGGGTGGCCCGGATACGGGACGGGCGGGAGCGGACCGTCGACGCCCGGCGGGGGGTCCTCGGACTGGAGCGGGAAGGGGAGGGAACCTTGCGGATGGTCCTCTCTCTGAAGGATAACGGTCGTCCCTACCCGGTCCTGGCCGCCCTGGCCGGGGTCGATATTTCCCTGCTGTCCGGCCTGTGCTGGCGGCGTCTGGGGTTTCCCCCCTGAAGAAACGTGTTGCTTATTCCCCGCTTCCGGCCTATGATCTGGCCTTTTATCGAGCAACCGTAAACCAGAGGGGGGCGGGCCCGGGCATTTGTCACCACTGCCCACTGCCTACTCCCCACTCCCCACAATGTCCAAGGAAATCATCATCAACTGCGGAACCGGTGAAAACCGGGTGGCCGTCCTCAGCGACGGCAAACTGGAACAATTCTACCTCGAACGCGGCGACGAGCAGCGTCCGCTCGGCAACATCTACAAGGGACGGGTCAGTACCATCCTCCCCGGCCTCGACGCCGCTTTCGTCGCGGTCGGCCTGGAGAAGGAGGGCTTCCTCCCGATGCGGGAGACGGCGGAGTCGTCCTCGCTCTGGGAAGAGTACAGCGACGACGAGGAGAACGCTCCGCCGCCGAAAACCCGCCCGGGGGCGGTCCGGACCATCCAGCAGCTGCTCAGGAAGGGACAGGAGATAATGGTCCAGGTGGTCAAGGAGCCGATGGGCGGCAAGGGCCCCCGGCTGACCACCCAGATCAGCCTCCCCGGGCGCTACCTGGTCCTCACCCCCCGGGAGCGGAGGATCGGGGTCTCGCGGAAGATCTCCGACCCCGTCCAGCGCCGCCGGCTGCGCAAGGTTCTCCAGGACCTGCTGGGAAAGGAGGAGGTCGGGGTGATCGTCCGGACCGCCGCCCAGGCCGCCGCCGATCGCAACCTGAAGAAGGATCTCCATTACCTGCTCAACCAGTGGAAGGCGATCCAGAAAGGGGCGAAGAAATCCGCCCCCGCCCTCCTCCACGAGGAGATGGGGCTGGTGATGAAGGCCGTGCGCGAGTCCCTGCTCACCGACGTCAGCCATATCGTCGTCGACTCCCGGACCGAGTTCAAAAAGCTGAACCGGTTTCTCTCCACCTTCGACTCCCAGGCCCAGTCCAAGCTGGTCCACTACCGGGGCCGGAAGCCCCTCTTCGACAAGTACAACCTGGAGCCGGTGGTGGAGAAACTCTTCAAGCCGAAGATCTGGCTGAAGTGCGGGGGGTTCGTGGTCTTCAACCAGACCGAGGCCCTGGTCGCGGTCGACGTCAACTCCGGCCGGCACAAGAACAAGAAAGGCCAGGAAGAGACGGCCCTGAAGGCCAACCTGGAGGCCGCCGAGGAGGTGGCCACCCAGCTGCGGCTCCGCAACGTCGGGGGGATCATCGTCATCGACTTCATCGATATGTCCTCCCGGAAGTACCAGAAGCAGGTGATGAACGCCCTGCTCAAGGAGCTGAAGAAGGACAAGGCGCGGACCAAGGTCCTCCCCTTCTCCGAGTTCGGCCTGGTCCAGCTGACCCGGCAGCGGGAGGAAGAGAGCTTCCTGAAGAAGGTCTATGAGCCCTGCCCCTACTGCCGGGGTTTGGGGGTGATCAAGTCCCACTTCAGCCTCGGGCTGGAGATCGAACGGAAACTCCGTTTCGGGATGTACAAGTTCCAGAAGAACAAGAGGTTCCGCATCGAGGCCTCGCCCCAGCTGGCCCGTTATCTCCTGGAAGAGGGTTGGGACGCGCTGAAGCGGTTCGCCCGCCGGCGGGGAATCCGGATCAGTATCATCGACAACCCGGAGCTCGGTTTCCAGGATTACGTGGTCTGGGCCCTCTCCGCCGACGGGCGGGAACAGGTGTAAGGGATAGAATTCAGAATCCAGAATCCAGAATCCAGAATTAAGAATGGCAAACAGACAACATACCAGCCTGCCGCCCCCCGAACCCTATCTCCTGTATTCTGTATTCTGGATTCTGAATTCTGATTTTCTTTTCCGTTGACAGGGGCGGTCGGCTCCCTTACATTCACGGAAAACTGGAGAAAACACGATATGAACTTCGCAGTAGTGGAAATAGCCGGCAAGCAGTTCCTGGTGGGAAAGGGCGACGTGATCGAGACCCCGAAGATTCCGGGTCCGGCGGGAGAGAAGGTGAACTTCCGATCCGTCCTCCTCTACTGGGACGGGAAGAAGCTGGCGGTCGGCCGCCCCTACCTGGAGGGGGCCGTCGTCGAGGGAAAGATTCTGGAATTCGGCCGTTCGCCCAAGATCGTGGCTTACAAGTACAAGCGGCGGAAAGACTCCCATCGGAAGATCGGACACCGCCAGGACTTCGCCCGGGTCAAGGTAGAGAAGATCAGCCCGGCGGGCAAAGCGTCCGGGGAGAAGGAAAAGGAAGTCCCGGCGGTAAAACCCCCGGCCAAGACCACGGCGGCGAAGAAAGCCTCCCCCCGGAAGAAAAGCCCGGCCGGCAAGAAAGTCGGGGCCGGGAAAAAACCGCCGGCCGGGAAAAGTACCGCCGCCAAAGGGAAATCTTCCGCCGGGAAGAAGGCCCCGAAGTCTTCTTGACCGGCTGAATGAACCGGCCGCGGGCGCGGGAAAATCCGCCCCCGGCCGGGGTTAGTTTTCCGGCCCGGTCCCGGAAAGACCGGCGCCGCAAGGAGGAAGCAGTGTCACATAAAACAGGACAGGGAAGCTCCCGCAACGGGAGGGACAGCCGTTCTCAGCGGCTGGGAGTGAAGAGAACCTCCGGCCAGTTCATCCGGGGTGGAGGGATCATCATCCGCCAGCGGGGAACGCGGGTTCTTCCCGGCAAGAACGTGGGCCGGGGCCGCGACGATACCCTCTTCGCCCTGATCGACGGTGTGGTGAACTTCGAGAACCGGGGCCGGAAGAAACGGGTTTCCGTCGCCCCCGCGGCCGGGTCCTGATCCCCTCGGTTTGAAGAGACCCTTCATCGACAGGGCGCGGATCTCGGCCCGGGCCGGCCGGGGAGGAAACGGCTGCGTCAGCTTCCGCCGGGAGAAGTATGTCCCCCGGGGCGGCCCCGACGGCGGCCGGGGGGGCGCCGGTGGGGACGTGATCCTGGAAGCTTCCCGGCAGGTGGGTGATCTGGTCGCCTTCCAGTATCGCCCCCAGCTGAAGGCCGCCGACGGCGGCCACGGGCGGGGCAAGCAGATGACCGGCGCCGACGGGGAAGACCTCGTCCGGCCGGTTCCCCTGGGCACGGTGGTCCGGCGGGCCGGGTCCGGTGAAGAGCTCGCCGACCTGGTGGAGGAAAACCAGCGGGTCGTCCTGGCCCGGGGCGGGAGGGGCGGCCGGGGCAACGCCAGTTACGCCACTTCGACCAACCGCGCCCCCCGGATCTCCGAGCCGGGAGAGGAGGGAGAAGAGGGGGATTTCGAGCTGGAGCTGAAGATCCTGGCCGAGGTCGGGCTGGTCGGTTACCCCAACGCGGGAAAATCCACCCTGATCACCGGGATCTCCCGGGCGCGGCCCCGGATCGCTCCCTATCCCTTCACCACCCTCTCTCCCCACCCCGGGATGGTCGAGGACCCGGAAGGATTCCGCGACCCGATCTCGGTCGCCGACATCCCCGGGTTGGTTGAAGACGCCCATCGCGGGGTCGGCCTGGGGCACCGGTTCCTCCGGCACATCGAGCGGAGCCGGGTCCTGCTCTACGTCATCGATATGGCCGGGACGGACGGGCGGGACCCGTTCGAGGATTACAACAGCCTCCGCCGGGAGCTGGAACTCCACCGGGAAAACCTGTCCGGCCGGCCCTTCCTGGTGGCGGCCAACAAGATGGATCTCGCGTCAGCCGCCGAGGGGTACCGCCGGTTTCTCGGCCGGTCCGGCCTCGGCCCGGACCGGGTCCCGGCGGTTTCGGCCCTGAAGGGCGAGGGGCTGGGAGAACTGGTCCGGGCGCTCTTCCGTCTGGTCGGCGAGGGAAAGAAGACCCGGCCGGCGGCGGGAGACATCCCTCCCGCCGACAGCGATACCGGTAACGGTCCGGGTCCCGACTCCGGATACGTATAGCCTGAATTTTGCATCCTCGGAAGAGCGATTATAACCGAATTCTATGTCGAGCAATCTGATATTGCGCGAAATCAATACCGTTCGGGGTAACCCATCAGGTGATCTGGCCGCCGACCAGGGTAGCACAGGCATTCTTGCCTGCGCGGTTGGAAAGTAGCACAGGCATTCTTGCCTGTGCGGTTGGAAAGTAGCACAGGCATTCTTGCCTGTGTGGTTGGAAAGTAGCACAGGCATTCTTGCCTGTGGCCAAGCTTCCACAGACAGGAATGTGCTACTTTACTATCGTCCGGCCGGAAATCGTTTCAAGGCGCAAAATTCAGGTATGGATTATGAAAGGCGAAGAAGATAAGCGTAAGGAGATCCTTTCCACCCGCCGGCTGGTGGTCAAGGTAGGCAGCCGCCTGCTGGCCGGGGCGGACGGGGGGATCGACACCCGGTTCGTCACCCGGCTGGTCCGCCAGGTCGCCGCCCTCAAGGATCGGGGCAAGGAGGTGATCCTGGTGACCTCGGGGGCGATCGCCGCCGGCCGCCGGGAACTGGAACTGAAGAAGCCGCCCTCCTCGCTCCCCGCCCTCCAGGCGGCGGCCGCGGTCGGCCAGACCGTCCTGATGCACATCTACCATCAGGCCTTCCGGAAGCGGGGTTTCCGGGTCGGCCAGGTGCTGCTCACCCGCGAGGGTCTCCACCACCGGGACCGGCACCTCAACGCCCGCCACACCCTGCTCGCTCTCCTCGAGCGGGGCATCGTCCCGGTGATCAACGAGAACGACACCGTGGCCGTCGACGAGATCAAGTTCGGCGACAACGATCAGCTGGCCGCCCTGGTCGCCAACCTGGTCCGGGCCGACCTGCTGGTCCTCCTCTCCGACGTCGACGGTTTGCTGGCCGAACCCGGCCGGCGGGGCCGGGGGAGGAAGGTGATCGCCCGGGTCGAGAAGATCACCCCGGAGGTGATGGCCCTGGTCCGGGGCGGTCCCGGGAAATACTCGCGGGGCGGGATGGGGAGCAAGCTTCAGGCCGCCGGGATCGTCACCCGGGCCGGCGGGCAGGCGGTGATCGCCAACGGTACCCGCCCGGATGTCCTCCTCCGGGTCGTTCGGGGGGAGCCCGAGGGGACTTACTTCCCCACCCCCTTCGCCCGGCTCCGCTCCCGGAAATGCTGGATCGCCTTCTCCTGCCTGAAAAAGGGCCGGATCGTGGTCGACGGGGGGGCGCGGCGGGCCCTGGCCGAGGGGGGGAAGAGCCTGCTGGCCTCGGGGATCACGGCGGTGGAAGGGTCTTTTTCCGCCGGCGATATGGTCAGCGTCGCCGGGCCGGACGGCGCCGAGTTTTCCCGGGGGCTGGTGAATTACTCCTCCCGGGAGGTGGAGAAGATCCGGGGCGAGAAGACCGGCCGGATAAAGACCATTCTCGGTTACAAGCCCTACGACGAGGTGATCCACCGGGATAACCTCCTGATCCTCTGAACCGCGATGAACCCGGAGGAAAAGATCGGGCTCCTGGGCGGGGCCTTCGACCCGGTCCACAACGGCCACCTGGCGATGGCCCGGGCCGCCAGCACGGCGGCCGGGCTCAGCCGGGTTGTCTTCATCCCGGCCGCCGTCTCTCCCTACAAGACCGGCGAACCATCCGCTTCCGCCGCCGACCGGCTGGCGATGCTCAGGCTGGCCACGGCCGGCCGTCCCGGCTGGGAGGTCTGGGAAATTGAACTGGACCGGGGAGGGATATCCTATACTATTGACACCCTCCGCGCCCTGCGCCGCGCGCTCGGGCCGGGACCGGAACTCCACCTGATCATCGGGATGGATAACTACCTCGAGATCTCCGGCTGGAAGGAGATCGGGGCGGTGGTCGAACTGGCCCGCTTTATCGTCGTCGGCCGGCCGGGAAGAGATCCCGGCCGGATATCCGGGGAGGACAGAAACTGGGCGGAGCGGATCCGCGACCGCGGCCGGCTGACCACCGTCGAGCTGTCGGTCCCGGTCTCCTCCTCGCGGATCCGCCGGCTGGTCCGGGAAGGGAAGGATTTCCGATCCGATCTTCCCCGCCCGGTCGCCGAATATATCGAGGAGCGTAACCTGTATCGGAATGGATAACCGGGAACTGATCAAGATCGCGGCCGCCGCGGCGGCCGCCAAGAAAGCCGAGGAGCCGGCCGCCCTCGATCTGAAGGGGTTGTCCTCGGTCGCCGATTATTTCTTCATCTGCGGCGGGAGCAACCCCCGCCAGGTGAAGGCGATCGCCGACGAGATCGACGAGGCCCTGGCCCAGGCCGGGGTCAAGCCCCTCCGGGTCGAGGGCCTGACCGAATCCCGCTGGGTGGTGATGGATTACGGGTCCGTCCTGGTTCACGTCTTCCTCCGGGAAGCCCGGGAGTACTACTCCCTGGAATCCCTCTGGGGCGACGCCCCCCGCCGGGACTTGTCTTCCGGGGAATAGGTCTTATCGGTCATACAGGTCCTGCCTGAATTTTGCATCCTCGAAATACAGGCTATGCTATAAGGCACTGTTTATTAATGCGATATTGGGCAAGATTAATATTGCCCGGATTAACCGATCAGGTGACCAACCGGAAGGCAAAGTAGCACAGGCATTCTTGCCTTTGTGCTTGGAATGTAGCACAGGCATTCTTGCCTGTGCGGTTGGAATGTAGCACAGGCATTCTTGCCTGTGGCGCCGCCTTCACAGGTAGGAATATCTGTGCTACTTTTCCGCCGAGACCGGTTTAGCGAGCAAAATTCAGGTCCTGTAAATGTACCGGGAAATCAAGCAAGAGATCGCCGCCCTGCTCGGCGCCGCCCTTGAGGCCGCCGCCGAACGGGGTCTGCTTCCGGAGGTCTCCCTCCCCCCCCTGGAGTTCCAGGTGCCCCGGGAGAAGGGTCACGGGGACCTGGCCATCAACGCCGCGATGGTCCTGGCTTCCCGGGTCCGCCGGCCGCCGGCCGAGATCGCCGGGATCGTCGCCGCCCTGGTCGGTGAGAGCATCGGACCCGGGGACTCCGTCTCCCGGGTGGAAGCCGATCCCCGGCGGGGTTTTCTGAATTTCTTCATCTCCCCCCGGGCGGTCCGGTCCGGTCTGGCCCGCCTCCTCGCCTCCCCGGAGGGTTTCGGGCGGACCGGTGCCGGCGGCGGACGGAAGGTTCTGCTCGAGTTCGTCAGCGCCAACCCGACGGGCCCCCTGACCGTGGCCCACGGCCGGCAGGCGGCGGTGGGCGACGTCCTGGCCAACCTCCTGGCCGCCTCCGGGTTCGAGGTCTGCCGGGAGTATTACCTCAATGACCGCGGCCGCCAGATGGAGATCCTCGGCCGTTCGGTCCTCCTCCGGAAGCGGGAACTGGCCGGCGAGGAGATCGATTTCCCCGCTGACCATTACCGGGGGGAGTATATCGTCAATCTGGCCCGGCGGATCCCCGATCCGGAAGGGGGCTGGGCCGGGATGAACGAAAAAGAGGCCGTCGGCTACTGCGCCGACCGGGGTTCCGCCGAGCTATTGGAGATGATCCGGGGGGAACTCGACGACTTCGGGGTGGGGATCGATTCCTGGGTGAGCGAGAAGGAAGTGGTCGCATCCGGGGAGGTGGAAACGGTCCTCGCCGAGCTGGCCGACCGGGGCTGCAGTTACGAGAAGGACGGGGCGCTCTGGTTCAGGTCCTCCGGCTTCGGGGACGAAAAGGACCGGGTCCTGCGCAAGAGCACCGGGGAGCTGACCTACCTCAGTTCCGACATCGCCTACCACCGCGCCAAGTACCGGCGGGGATTCTCCGCCCTGGTCGACTTCTGGGGGCCCGACCACCACGGCTATATCGCCCGCCTGAAGGGGGCGATGGCCGCCCTCGGCCTCGACCCGGAGATCCTCGAGGTGGTGATCGTCCAGCTCAGCACCCTCTACGAGGGGAAGAAGAAGCTCTCGATGTCCACCCGGCTGGGCGAATTCGTCTCGCTGCGCCAGGTCCTCGACCAGGTGGGCCGGGACGCCGCCCGCTATTTCTTCGTCCGCCGGAGGAAGGAGAGCCACCTCGATTTCGACCTCGAACTGGCCCGGAAGAAATCCAACGACAACCCGGTCTACTACGTCCAGTACGCCCACGCCCGGATCAACTCCATCTTCAGGAAGTTCGAGGAAAAAGCCGGGGAGGCCCTCCCCGACCTTCCCGCCGTCGACCTTTCGCCCCTGGCGGAGGAGGGGGATCTGGAACTGATCCGAAAACTGATGCTCTTCCCGGAACAGGTCGAGACCGCCGCCCTGGGCCGGCAGTGCCAGCTGATCCCCGCCTACCTGGAGGAGCTGGCCGCCCTCTTCCACGGCTATTACACCGTCCACCGGGTGATCTCCGACGACCGGGAACTGACCGCCGCCCGGCTGGCCCTCTGCCGCGGGGTCCAGATGATCCTGGCCGAGGGACTCGCCCTCCTCGGCGTCGCCGCCCCGGAATCGATGTGATGGAACCCGGTCCCGGCCCCTGGCGGTTTTCGCTTCTGCTCCGCGGCGGAATGGTGGTTGACGGCACCGGCGGACCGCCCTTCGCCGCCGACGTCGGGGTGAGGGACGGCCGCCTGGCCGCGGTCGGGGATCTCTCCTCCGCCGAAGCGGACCGGACCATCGAGGCCGCGGGCTTCTGTGTCTCCCCCGGTTTCATCGATATCCACTCCCACTCCGACTTCACGATCCTGCTCGACCCCCGGGCCGAGGGGAAGGTCCGGCAGGGGGTGACCACCGAGGTCATCGGGATGTGCGGGGCCTCCGCCTCCCCCCTGGCCGGGGAGAAGCTGGCCCGGGTCCGGGAGCGGAACCGGGACCTGAAGATCGGTTGGTCCGACCTGGCCGGCTACCGGAGGCGGGTGGAGGGGGAGGGGACCGCGGTCAACCTGGTCCCCCTGACCGGCCAGGGCAACCTGCGGGGGTCGGTGATCGGTTACTCCGGCCGTTCCCCCGCCCGGGAAGAGATGAGGCGGATGCTCGCCCTGCTCGAGGGGGAACTGGCGGCCGGGAGCCGGGGGGTCTCGACCGGGCTGGTCTATCCCCCCGGGGCCTTCAGCGGGTTCGAGGAACTGGCCGAAATCCTCCGGATGGCGTCCGCCGCCGGGGGGGTCTACAGCACCCATATGCGCGACGAGTCAGACCGGGTCGAGGAAGCGGTCGCCGAGGCGATCGCCCTGGCCGAGGAGACCGGGGTCTCTCTCCAGATCGCCCACCTCAAGGCCCAGGGGCGCCGGAACTGGGAACGTCTCCCCCGCTGCCTGGAGAGGATCGAGGCCGCCCGGTCGCGGGGTTTCTCCGTCCACTGCGACCGCTATCCCTACGTCGCCTCCGCCACCGACCTCGACGTCCTCCTCCCGGCCTGGGCGATCGAGGGCGGCCCGGGGGCGGAACTTAAGCGCCTCCGGGACCCGGCTCTCCGCCCGAAGCTTCGGGCCGGGGTGGAGCGGGACGACTGGGAGGCGGTGGTGATCTCCCGGGTCTCCCGGCCCGGCAACCGGGAGCTGGAGGGGATGGACCTCCGGGCGGCGGCCCGGGAGCGGGGGACGAGTCCGGCCGATCTCTTCTTCCGGCTCCTCGACGAGGAGGAGCTGGCGGTCGAGGCTCTCTTCTTCGGGATGGACCCGGCCAACCTGGTCCGGATCCTGAAGCGGCCCTACGCGATGATCGGCTCCGACGCCTCGGCCCGACCGGTCCGCGGGCCCCTGGCCCGGGGACGCCCTCACCCCCGGACCTTCGGGACCTTTCCCCTGGTCCTCGGGGATTTCGTCCGCGAGGGGATTTTAACCCTCGAGGAGGCGGTCCGCAAGATGACCGGTCTCCCGGCGGAGAAGCTGGGCCTGGATGACCGGGGAGTCATCCGCCCGGGGGCGGCGGCCGACCTGACCGTCTTCGACCCGGGCCGGGTCCGAGCCCGGGCCTCCTACCGGGAACCTTTTCATTACCCCGAGGGGATCGAGTACGTCATCGTCAACGGCCGGGTGGTGGTGGAGGCGGGAAACCACACCGGCAATCTTCCGGGTGTTTTCCTCCGGGGACACAGTACTTAATTGATGCGATGAGAAGATCCAGAGCGAACGGGAAAAGGGGAATTAAGTATTGTGTCCCCGGAATTATCGCCGTCGTTCTGCTGCTCGGCTGCGGTTCCGGGCGGGAGGGCGAGGAGGGTTTCCTCCGTCTCCGGCTGAAAGACGACCTCTCCACCCTCGACCCCGCCTTCATCGTCGATGTCCCCGGCGGCGCGGTGGCGGCCAAGATCTTCAACAACCTGGTCCGGTTCGACCCAGAGGGGAAGATCGTCCCCGACCTGGCCGAACGCTGGGAGATCTCCGCCGACGGAACCCTCTACCGTTTTTTCCTCCGCCCGGGGGTCCGGTTTCATTCCGGCCGGGAGATGGAGGCCTCCGACGTGATCTATTCGCTCCGCCGCCTCCTCGACCCCGCCGTCAACTCTCCCCGTTTCTGGCTCCTGGAGGGGGTGGCCGGCGCCGGCGAATTCCGGGCCGGGGAGTCCCCCGGCCCGGAGGGGATCCGCTCCCCGCGGGCGGGGTTGGTCGAGATCGAGCTCGACCGCCCCTCCCCCCTCTTTCTCTATTATCTCGCCCTCCCCGGTTGCGCGATCGTCCCCCGGGAAGCGGTGGAGGGGCAGGAAGGCGGTTTCGCCTCCCGTCCGGTCGGGACCGGCCCCTTCTCCCTGCGGGAGTGGCGGCGGCAGAACCGCCTGGTCCTGGTCCGCAACCCCGATTACTTCGCCGGCCCCCCGGCGCTGCCGGGGGTGGTCTACCGGGTGATCCCCGAGGCCCTGACCGCGGCCGTGGAGTTCGAGCGGGGGAACCTCGACCTGATCGAGGTCCCCCGGGCCGAGCACGGCCGATACACCTCCTCCGCCCCCTGGAAGGACCTGGTGGAGAGCCGGGTCGGGCTCAACGTCTACTACCTCGGCTTCAACTGCCGCCGGCCGCCCTTTGACGATCCCCGGGTCCGCCGGGCCTTCAATTACGCCCTCGACCGGGAGAAGATCATCGAGGCGATCCTGGAGAACCGGGCGGCGGCCGCCGCCGGCCCGGTCCCCCCCGATCTCCTCCCCCCGGCCGGCGCCGGCTACCCCTACGACCCGGAAGAGGCCCGCCGGCTCCTGGAGGAGTCGGGGGTCGGGCTGCCCCTGAAGGTCGAGCTGCTCTTCAAGTCCGACCGCGAGGTCCTGACCATCGCCGAGGTGATCCAGTCCTACCTGAAGGAGGTCGGGATCGAGGCGGTCCTCCTCCAGCGGGAGTGGTCGGCGTTTCTCCAGGCGCTCAACGAGGGAGATTTCGATCTCTTCTACCTCTCCTGGTGGGGCGACTATCCCGACCCGGAGAACTTTCTCTATCCCACCTTTCACACCGCCAATATCGGCCCCGGCGGCAACCGGACCCTCTTCTCCGATTCCGCGGTGGACGAAAGTCTCCAGGCCGCCGCCGCCGAGCTCGATCCCGACCGCCGCCGGGAACTCCTGGCCGCCGCCGCCGGCCGGGTGGTCGATCTCGCCCCCTGGGTCTTTCTCTGGCACAAGAAAGAAGTGATGATCCGCTCCCCCCGCCTGGAGAATTACCGTATCCCCTTGATCTACAACGGGGATAAGTTCCTCGAGCTCCGCCTGGCGCCGCCCGGCGAGTAACTTTCCGGCGCCCCGGAGGATTTTTTCGCTTTTTCTCGTCTGTTGACAAATGGTACTCTGCTCCGTGATCCCGGTGTATTAGTCCAATATGTTCTATAAGTCGTATTCAAGCCCAGGAGTCCAGCTGATGAAACCGGATCAAAAGACGATCGAGCTGATCAAGCGGATGCCCAAGGTGGAACTTCACCGGCACCTGGAGGGCTGTATCTCGGCCGAACTCCTCCTGGAGATGGCCCGGGACTACCAGGTCAAGCTTCCCACCCGCGATCTGGAGGAACTCCGATCCCACGTCCAGATCAAGGGCAAGGCCGCCAGCCTGGTCGACTTCCTCGACAAGTTCTACCTGATCGGGAAGGCCTTCCCCACCCTGGAAGCGGTCGAGTTCGTCTCCTACTGCGTCTGCCGGGACTGTGCCCGGGATAATATCCGGGTTCTCGAACTCCGCTTCTCCCCGGTCTTTATGACCCTGGAGAGCCCGCACAGCTGGGAGGAACTGCTCCACGCGGTTCTCAAGGGCGCCCGGCGGGCGGAGAACGAGTTCGATGTCACGGTCGGTTTCATCGTCGGCATCTCCCGCTCCAACGGGATCAAGCCCGCCCTGCGGGCGGTCGGCATCGCCGCCGAGTATTCCGGGCTCGGGGTGGTCGGGGTCGATCTCTTCGGAGACGAGGAAGCCTATCCCCCCGAGCTCTTCGTCACCGCCTTCCAGGTCGCCCGGGAAAACGGGCTCAACATCACCGTCCACGCCGGGGAGGGGGGCGGGGAGACCAACATCCGGGTGGCGGTGGAGAAACTGGGCGCCCAGCGGATCGGGCACGGGGTCCGGATCGTCAACGACCCGGAGATGATGGACTGGCTCAAGGAGCGGGGGGTGCCCCTGGAGATCTGCCTGACCAGCAACGTTCAGACCCGGACCGTCCCCGACCTCCCTTCCCACCCGGTCCGCCGCCTTTACGACTACGGGATCCGGCTCTCGCTCAACACCGACGATCCCGCCATCTGCGACACCACCTTCTCCCGGGAGCTGCTCCTGGCGATGGAGTATTTCGATTTCAGCCTCGAGCAGATCAAGGGGCTGATGCTCTCGGCCTTCGACCAGTCTTTCCTCGAAGACTACCGGAAGCCCCGGGCCCGAAAGCGTTTGGAGAAAGAGCTGGCCGCCTGTCAATGATCCGCTATCTCCTGAAAAGGCTCCTGGTCGCGGTCCCCACACTTTTCGGCGTCACCCTGATCGCCTTCATCCTGGCCAAGAGCATCCCGGGCGACCCCACCCACGCCCTGGTCGGGGAGAGAACCTCGGCCGAAGTGATCGAGCGACACCGGGCCCGGCTGGGTCTGGACCGCCCCTTTCTCTTTCAGTACGGGAAATTCCTCTCCAATCTTTCGCCCTTCCGGCTCCCCCCGGTGGCCGCCGAGGAGGTCGCCGGGCGGACGGTCCGGAAGTTTTCGCTCTTCAAGAATCCCTATCTCGGCCGTTCCTACTTCACCGGGAGCCCGGTCAGCCTGATGATCCTGGAGAAGCTCCCCGCCACCGCCCGGCTGGCCCTGGGGGCGATGGCGGTGGCGACCGTCTTCGGGCTGGCCCTGGGGATCGTCTCCGCCCTCCGGCCCGGGAGTTTCTGGGACCGGCTCTGCTCCCTGCTGGCCATCGGGGGGATCTCGATCCCGGTCTTCTGGGCCGGGCTGATCCTGATCATCGTCTTCTCCTATCACCTGGGCTGGTTCCCCCCCTCGGGGATGGGGTCCGGGGCGCTGATCTTCCTGGTTCTCCCCGCGGTCACCCTGGGGTCGCGCTCGGCCGCTTACCTGGCCCGGGTGACCCGGGCCAGTATGCTGGAGACGGCGGGGGCGGATCACGTCACCGCCGCCCGGGCCAAGGGGCTGAGCCGTTTCCGGGTGGTCCGGCGGCATATCTTCCGCAATTCCCTGATCCCGATCGTCACCCTGGCCGGCCTCGACTTCGGTTCCTACCTCAACGGGGCGGTCCTGACCGAGACGATCTTTTCCTGGGACGGGGTCGGCCGGCTGGCGATGAACGCCATCCTCCAGCGGGACTACCCGGTCATCATCGGCTGCGTCCTCTTCGGCGCCGTGATCTTCGTCGCCGCCAACATCCTGGTCGACCTCTCCTACGCCCTGATCGACCCGAGGATAAGGCTGGGGAATGGGGAATAGGGAATGGGGATTGGGGAATGGGGAATGGGGAATAGGGAATAGGGAATAGGGAATAGGGAATTGTAATCAGTAATCAGTGAGCAGTGGGCAGTGGGTTCTAGTGGTCCTTTTCGTCCTTTAAGTCCTTTTTGTCCTTGGCGGTAAAGTCAATGCGTCAGCAGGCAGTGGGAAGGAAAAAATGCTGAATTTTCTCAAAAAGAAAAAGCTCGCCGCCCTGGCCGCCGGCTTTCTCGCCCTGATGGTCCTGGCCGCCCTCCTCGCCCCGCTTCTCGCCCCCTTCGACCCCAACGCGGTCGATCTCGACCGGGTCTCGCGTTCTCCCTCCCGCCGCCACCTCTTCGGGACCGACGAGAAGGGCCGGGACATCTTCAGCCGGGTGCTTTACGGGGCCCGCCTCTCGCTCCTGATCGGGGGGGCGGCCACCGCCGCCTCGCTGCTGATCGGGGGAACCGTCGGACTGCTCGGGGGCTACTTCTCCGGACCGGTCGACTCCTTCTTCCAGATGCTGACCGACATCACCCTCGCCTTCCCCGGGCTGCTTCTGGCGATCGGGATCACCATCGTCCTCCCCCCGGGTTTCTTTTCGGTCCTGGCCGCCCTCTCCCTGGTCGGCTGGTCCTCGATCGCCCGGGTGATCCGGGGAGAGGCCCTCTCCCTGAAACAGAGGGAGTTCGTGGAGGCCGCCCGCTCGGCCGGGGCCTCCCACTTCCGGGTCGTCTTCCGCCACGTCCTCCCCAACTGCCTGCCGCTGATCCTGGTCGTGGCCAGCCTGAAGATCGGTTCGTTCATCCTCGCCGAGTCGGCCCTGAGTTTTCTCGACCTCGGCGTGAGACCCCCGGCCGCCGCCTGGGGATTTATGGTCAGCGCCGGACGGGAATACCTGAAATCCGCCCCCTGGATATCCTTCTTCCCCGGACTCGCCCTGGCCCTGACCGTGATCGCCTGCAACCTGATCGGCGACGCCGCCCGGGACTTTCTCGACCCCCGGATGAAGGTGTAGGATGGCTTCCGGAACCAAAAGGTACGGCCTGAAGCGGCGCCCGCCCCGGGTCGAGATCGACTACTCAAAGGAGCTCAACCCCCAGCAGCTCGAGGCGGTCCGCGCCCCCGACGGGCCGGCCCTGGTCATCGCCGGGGCCGGCAGCGGCAAGACCCGGATCGTGACTTACCGGGTGGCCCATCTCCTGGAGCGGGGGGTGAGGCCGGAAGCCGTCCTCCTGCTCACCTTCACCAAGAAGGCGGCCGAGGAGATGCTCCGCCGGGTCGCCGACCTGGTCCCGGCCGACCTCTCCCGGCTCTGGGGGGGAACCTTTCATCACGTCGGCAACCGGGTGCTCCGGCGCCACGCCGAACTGCTCGGTTTCCGGCCGAATTACACCATCCTCGACCGCGAGGATTCCCGGGTTCTGATCGAGGCGGCGGCGAAGGAGACCGGGAACGACACCCGGGAGAAGCTCTTCCCCGGCGGGAGGGTGCTGATGGAGATCGTCGGCTACGGGCGGAACACCGGGCTGGGGATCGCCGAGGCGGTGAAGGTCAAGGCCCCCCATTTCAGCGGGATCGCGGACCGGATCGAGCTGGTGGCCCGGCGCTATCACCGGCGCAAGCGGGAACTGAATTACCTCGACTTCGACGACCTGCTGATATTTTTCCGGGACCTCCTCGCCGATTACCCGGAGATCTCCGAACTCTACCGCCGGCGGTTCAGGCACATCCTGGTCGACGAGTACCAGGACACCAACATCGTCCAGGCCCGGATCGTCGATCTTCTCGGCGGGGGACACCGCAACATTATGGTGGTGGGGGACGATTCCCAGTCGATCTACTCCTTCCGGGGGGCGCTCTTCCGCAACATCCGGGACTTCCCCCGCCGGTACCCCGGCTGCCGGGTCTACACCGTGGAGACCAACTACCGCTCCACCCCGGAGATCCTCGGCTTCGCCAACCGGGTCATCGCCGGGGCCGAGGACTCCTTCCGCAAGATTCTCCGGCCGGTGAAGAAACCGGGCGGCCTTCCCGCCCTGGTCCCGGCCGGCAATGTTTACGAGCAGGCGGAGTTCGTCGCCCAGCGGATTATGGAACTGATCGACGAGGGGACCAACCCCTCCGAGATCGCCGTCCTCTACCGGTCGCACTACCTCTCGATGGAGGTCCAGATGGAGCTGGCCCGGCGGGAGATCCCCTTTGCCGTCCGCTCCGGGGTCCGCTTCTTCGAGCAGGCCCACGTCAAGGACGTCCTCTCCTACCTCAAGGTGATCGACAACCCCCGCGACGAGATCGCCTGGAAACGGATCCTGGTCCGGCTCCCCCGGATCGGTCCCCGGACGGCGGAGAAGATCTGGGAAGCCCTGAGCGGATCTCCCGACCCCCTGGCCGGCCTGGAAGGAAGAGACGTCCCCTCCGGGGCCCGGGAGGGCTGGGAAGACTTCTCCCGGACGATCGCCGGGATGCGGAAACTCTCCCCCCGCCGGCCGGCCGGGCTGATCGGCGCGGTCCTGGAGAGCGGTTACGACGATTACCTGAAGAACCGCTTCCCCAACTACGAGCGCCGCCGGGAGGACCTGATCCAGCTGGCCCGGTACGCCGCCCGCTACGACGACCTGGAGCAGTATCTTGACGAACTGGCGATGATCGGGGGGCTGGTCGCCGAGGATATCGAACCGGGTTCCCGGCGGGAGATGGTGGTCCTTTCCACCGTCCACCAGGCCAAGGGGCTGGAGTGGGACGCGGTCTTCGTGATCTGGCTGGCCGAGGGCAAGTTCCCCGCCGCCGCCAGCTACGGGGACGCGGCCGCCCTGGCGGAGGAACGGCGGCTCTTTTACGTGGCCGCCACCCGCTGCCGGAGGGAACTCTACCTCCTCTATCCCCTGCTCCAGCGCGGCCGCTCCGGATTGGAGACCATCCAGAGGCCGTCGCGGTTTTTGTCCGAACTCGATCCCGGCTGCTATGAAATCTGGGATTTATATGATATATAAGTGAAGGATGCAGAATTCAGAATTCAGGAGACAGAACCCGGCCGGCCGGTTGATTTTTCTTATTCTGAATTCTTAACAATCTAAGCGCGTCTTCGATGAAGAAAAGACTGAAAAAGCTCCTCCTTTATTCCGGCCTCGCTCTGCTCCTCCTCCTGGCCTGGATCGGTTACAACACCAGTTACATCTGGAGGGATTACCTCTCCGGGCCTCCGGTCCGCTTCCTCGCCAATGACGATATCGCGGTCGGGGTCTATCCGCGCGGAGCCCCGATGGCCGCGGTCTTCACCAACGACGACCTCTCGGCAACCACCCCGCTGGACCTGGTCGAGCGGCTGCGTCTGTTTCTGAAAGAGATGGAGGTCCGGGGAACCTTCTTTGTCATCCCCAATCACCTCGGCGTCTACCCCCTGACCGCGGGCAGCGAGACCGTGGAGATGCTGGAAAAACTCCGCCGAGACGGCCACGAGATCGCCCAGCACGGCTACGCTCATTACAGCGAGAAGAACCGGGGCCGCTCCGTGAAGATGGGGGCGGAGATGGCCTACCTCTCCGAGGAGGAACAGTATCGGATCATCGCCCGGGGCCGGGAGATCCTGACCGGCCTCGGTTTCCCTCCCCGGGGCCACCGCAGTCCCTGCTTCTCCGGCAACCGCCGGACCTTCCGGGCCCTCGACCGGCTCGGTTTCCTTTACGGCTCCGACCTCGACCTCCCCCCGAACACCCTGGAGACCCTGCTCCTCCCCGCCCCCCGCCGCCGACTGATGTACCCCTCCCGGCCGGACGGCCTCGACCTGCTCCAGGTCACCTCCCAGACCGACCCCACCGTCCGGAGGAAGAAGGCGGAAAGGATCTTCCGCCGTTACCGGGAGCGGGGCGCGGCCTTCGCCTTTCTCACCCACCTGCCCGATCTCTCCGAACCGAAAAATCTCCAGCGGCTGGAGCGGTTCATCAACCTGCTCCGGGAGGAAGGCTCCTGGTTCTGCACGATGGCGGAACTGTGCGAGTGGTGGCTGGCCCGGGAGGAGGCCGATTTCCAAACCGAACGGGAAGGCGACACCCTGGTGATCACCGCCGACAATTCCGGGCCTTATCCCCTCCGCGACCTCGAGATATCCTTCAAGGACCCCGCCCTCCGGCACTACCGGCTGATCGACCGGGACGGTCGGGAGCTGGCCCGGGGAGAGATCCCCGCCGCCCGCCTCATCCTGGTCGATATTTAAGGGGATGAAATCAACCGGCTGGCAGTTCGGACGAAGTTTTCGGGTAATCCCGGTTCTCTTCCTCCTCCTGTTCCCGGGTGCCGAACTCGCGGCCGGCGGGGATGTCCCCGAAGACCGGGCGCTCTTCCTGGTTTCCCGTCTCCACCCCCGGGCCCGCCGGCTGCTGGCCGGGACCGGCGAGGTGATCCGGATCGAAGCGGATTCCGCATTGATCCGGACCACCCAGGCGAAGGCCGAACTGCTGGCCGAAGCCGGGGCCGAGATCGTCCGGGTTATGGAGCCTCCGGCGCTCGCGTCCCCGCCGCTTCCCGTCCGGATTCCAAGAAAGAGCGGATACGAGGAGCCGCTGATCCGGGAGATCATCGACCGGGTCGACCGGGACGATCTTGAGGGGCTGATGGGAGACCTGACCGGGGAGAACGAGGTCCTGATCGGCGGGGAGACGCGGAGGATCCTGACCAGGAACTCCTACCAGACCGAGGGGATCGCCTGGGCCACCCGGTACGCCTCCGAACGGCTGGAAGAACTGGGGCTGGCGGTGGAATACCACGATTACGGCTGGAACGGGAACAGCTGGCGCAACGTGGTCGCCGAACAGCCGGGGACGGTCTATCCGGATGATATCTATGTCATCTGCGCCCATATCGACTCCCTACCGGCCGCTCCGGTCTCCCCCGGGGCCGACGACAACGCCTCCGGCTCGGCCGCGGTCCTGACCGCCGCCCGGATCCTCGGCGGTTGCGGCTTCGAGCACACCGTCCGTTACGTTCTCTTCACCGGCGAGGAGCAGGGTTTGATCGGGAGTTACTACTACGTGGCGGACGCCCTGGCCGCCGGAGATTCCATCCTCGGCGCCCTCAACTTCGATATGATCGGCTATGACAGCGACGATGACAGGCTAATGGAGGTCTACTCCGGGACCACGGAGTCGTCGAACGCCCTCGGGGATCTCTTTGTCGATACCGTTGCGGCTTACGGGCTCGATCTTCAGCCGGTCTACTACCGGACCGCCCCCTCCTGGAGCGACCAGTACCGGTTCTGGCAGGCCGGCTACCCGGCGATGGTCGGGATTGAATCTTTCGACGACTTCAACCCCAATTACCACCGGGCAACCGACATACTGGATAACTGCGACCTCGACTATATGGCCGAGATCGTCAGGGCGGGGGTGGGGACCCTGGCCCGGTTGGCGGTTCCGGTTTCCGTCCCCGCGCGTTCCGAACGGGGGGATTACAACGGCGACGGAACCAGCGAGTTCGCCGTCTTCCGTCCCGCTTCCGGCCTCTGGGCCGCCCGGGGCGTGACCCGCGCCTACTTCGGCCGCCCCGGCGACCTCCCGGTCCCCGGGGATTACCGGGGAGACGGCACCACCGTCCCCGCCGTATTCCGCCCGGCCAGCGGCCTCTGGGCGGTCCGGGGTATGACCCGACTGTACTTCGGCGGAGGGGCGGACCTGCCGGTTTCCGGGCCTTATAGCTCCGAACGAGCCTGGACCCCGGCCGTCTACCGCCCGGCCAACGGCCTCTGGGCGGTCCGGGGCTTGACCCGCGTCTACTTCGGCCGGTCCGGCGATCTCCCCGCCCCCGCCGACTACCGGGGGGAAGGGTTCCGGGATTACGGGATCTACCGGCCGGGGAGCGGGCTCTGGGCGGTCCGGGGTTTGACCCGGTTTTACTTCGGTTCCGGTTCCCCGGTTCCGGCCGACTATGACGGGGATGGGACCGGCCGGGCGGCCGTCTTCGAAACCCCCGGCCGCTGGCGGATCCGCGGCCTGAGCGAATTCAATTACGGCGCCGGCGGGGATCTCCCGGTCCCTTCAGCTTACCGCGGCGACCGGATCGACCGGCCGGCGGTCTACCGCCCGGCCAGCGGTCTCTGGGCGGTCCGGGGAGTGACCCGGGCCTATTACGGCGCCGCCGGCGATATCCCCGTTTCCCGTTAAACCGATAAGGAGGTAAGAGCTATGGCCACGGATTATAGTCATACCCAGCGGGGGATTCTTCAACCGGTGCTCCTGGTGGCTGCTGCCGCCTGCCTGGCCGGCGCCTGGTTCAACCGCTCCGTGCCGCCTTACGGAGCGGTCCTGTCATTGGCGGCGGCCGCGGTCCTCCTTCTCTCTTTTGCTTTCGCGACCCTGACCATCGCCGACGGGGGGGACCGGCTCCTGGTCCGGTTCGGACCGCTGGTTCTCTTCCGCAAGGAAATCCCCTACCGGGAGATCGAGGCCGTGGAACCCGCCCGCTCCCCGCTCCTGGCCGGGTGGGGGATCCACTGGACCCCCCGGGGTTGGCTCTGGAACGTGGGCGGTTTGGACTGCGTCAGGATCGTCATCCGGGGAGGGAAGGGGATGCTCCTGGGCACGGACGATCCCGCCGGCCTGCTCGCTTTTCTGAGGAAGCGGACCGGGGCGGGACTGTCTTCCGCCGGCTGAGCGGATGGAGCAGGGAGAGTTCAGGGCGATCTACGACCGTTACCGCCCCCTGGCCTGGTCGGTGATCGCCCGGGCGGGGGTCCCGGAACGGGACCGGGAGGACGTGTTCATGGAGTCGTGGGAAGCGGTTTTCTCCTCCTTGGATTCCTTCTCCGGCCGTTCGAGCCTCGCCACCTGGATCGGGAAGATCGTCCGCAACAAGGCGGTCGACCGGGTCCGGAAGAACGTTCCCCGTCCCCTGCCCGCCGCCGATATCGTCCGCCGGGCCGAAGCGGGAGCGGCGGGGCCGGAACCCGGGCCGGAGCGGTGCGCGGTCCGGGAGGAGGCGGGGAAACTGCTCGATGGATTTCTCCGGGGCCTGCCGGCGGGGAGGAGATTGATCGTCGAGCGGTGGCTGGAGGGTATGAGTTACCGGGAGATCGCCGGGCTGGACGCCGTCCGCCGGGGACGGAAGGCGGATACCAACTATGTCGGGAAGGAGATTTACCTGGCCAAATCCCGGCTGGCCGAAATGCTGAAAGCGGCGGGTATAAAGTCCCTGGAAGATATTTGGGAATAAATCCGCCCCTCCGTCCGACTGTCAGTTGGATGCCTGTATCGCGCAATGATGAAATTGCCGCTGTCGGCTCCTGGATATTGGACATTCCTTGCTGGCTGATGGATATTCATAACCGGGGAAGAATCGGGGGATGAACCTCCCCCGCCGGGAATCTGGAGGAACCGAGATGAAAAATTGTCCGCCGGGAGAGATTATCAGCCGCTACCTGGACGGGGAACTGGCCCCCGGCGAGGTCGCCCGGCTCGAGCAACACCTTGCCGGCTGCCCCGCCTGCCAAAAGCGGGCGGAGGATCTCGGCCGGGCCGGGGAATTTCTCCGCCTGGCCTCGGCCGGCGACTATGCGCCCCCCGCCCGCCTCGGGGAGATGCTGGAGGAGAAGTTCTTTCCCCGCCCTCCGGAGATAGTGCTCGGCGTGATCGAGTGCGATATCTCGACGCTCTCCCCCCGCCCGGACGGAGTCTCCGCTTCCGGTCAGGGCTGGGCCGCTGAGAGTCCGGCCGGTTACGGAGCAGCGAAAGCCTCCGCCGAAAACCGGGAGCAGCGGCGGATTTTTTCCGGGGAGGGGTTCGAAGCGGCGGTGGAGTTTTTCCGGAAAGGAGCAGGCGGGGCCTCCTGCCGCGTGACGATCGCCGACGGGGCGGGCCGTCCGCTCGCCGGGGTCCGGCTCCGGCTGGAAAAATCCGGGAAACCGGTCTGGTCGTTTCTCACCCGGCCGGGCAAGGAGCCGGTCATCCCCCGCCTCCTCCCCGGGCGCTACCGCCTCCGGATCGAGCGCGGCCGGTCCTACGGACTGATCCTCGACCTGCGCTAGAGTTTGACTGAATGCCTGTCGCAATCAGGCATAACCTGAATTTTGTCGACAAACCGGGGCCGGGAAAGTAGCACGGACATTCCTGTCTGTGCCACCTGGGCCGCAGGCAAGAATGCCTGCGCTGCCGGGCCCGTTGATCGAGCCGTCGGAACCGAGACCGTCATTCGAGGAATTGAGGAGGCCGGCAAAGATCGATGAACAAGACCAGGGTCATCATCCACAGTTCGGTCAGCCTGGACGGATCGCTCCTCGGCTTCGCCGTGGATATGAACACCCACTATGGGATTGTCGGGAGCTACCGGGCCGACGTTCACCTGATCGGCTCCAATACCGCCCGGGAGGGGCTGAAGATGTTCTGCCCCGAGATCCCCCCGGAGGAAGACGGGGACTTCGCCCGTCCCGAGCGGGACCGGAAGCTGCCGCTCTGGGTCATACCCGATACCAGGGGCAAGATGAAGGGGCTGCTCCACGTTCTCCGCCGGTTCGAACTCTGCCGGGATATCCTGATTGTCATCTCGCGCGATACCCCGGAGGAGTATGCGGATTATCTGCGCCGGCGCGATTATACCCGGCACGTGGTCGAAAAATCCGTGGATTACGGGGAACTCTTCAGGTTTCTGGCGGAGGAATACAAGGCGAAGAAGATCCTGACCGATACCGGGAAGATACTCAACTGTATCCTCCTCAACCGCGGCCTGGTCGACGAGATCAGCCTGCTCGTCCACCCGGTTATTGTCGGCGGCCGGCAGTATCACCTGCTCGAAGACGCGGCCGATAACATCTCCCTCAAACTGGTCAAGAACGAGGCGATGGGGGGCGACAAGGTCTGGCTGGTCTACCGGGTGGCCGGGGAAGCCCGGGGTGGAGGGAGGAGGAGAATCCGGCAATGAGCGAGCTGAAACGGGATAGCGACTTCTTGTCTTCCGGACTGAAGTCGGTTCAAGGTGAGAAATCCAGATCATAACTTTTCCGCCGGTCTGAAGAAACTGATCGCGGCGGCTCTGGCGATCCTGGCGGTTCTGATCGCCCTCCGCCTGCTGACTTCGACCTGGCACGGCGGATACGACGCCCGGTTCTACCGGGCGATGGCCGTCGGGCCCTTTTCTTCCGTTCCGGCTGCCCGGACCGCCCCCTACTGCTGGCGGCTCCTGCCGGCTGTCCCGGTCTATTTGCTCCCGCTCCCGGTGGAGAAAGCCTGGCCGCTCTTCAACTTCGCCGCGATCTTTCTCTCCGCCCTGATCCTCTTCCGGCTCCTCGAGGAGGAGGGCGGCTCGCTGACGGCGGCCGGGCTGGGGGTCTTTTTTTATCTCTTCTCCTGGGTCAACGTCCGTTTCGCCTTCTTCTATCCCTGCCAGACGGACTCCGCTTACTACCTTTTTCTGGTCCTGGCGTTTTGGTCTCTCCTCCGGAGAAAAGATTGGCTCTTCTTCTCCGCCCTCTGCCTGGCCTCCCTGACCCGGGAATATTTCCTCGCCCTGATCCCGGCATATTACCTCTCCCGCCGCGAGCGGCCCGGACTCTTCGACCCCGCCGCCCTGTGCCGCACCGCCCTCGTCTCCCTTCTTCCCCTGATACTCTTCATCCTCCCCCGGCTGTTAATCTCCCTCTCCAACCCGGATTTCAGTTATCTCGGGCACGGCGCCGAGTTTCTCCGGATCACCATCGTCCACTGGCGGCGGACTCTCTACTCTTTCGCCAACGTTTACGGGGCCGCCCTCTTCGTCGTCATTCTCCATCTCCCCGACGCCTTCCGCTATTTGAAGCGCCGTCCCGAAGTGGCGGTCTACATCCCCTTCTGGTTCCTCTTCCTGGCCGTCGGCGGTTCCGACCTCGACCGGATCAACTTCATCGGCTTCCCGGTGGTGATGCTGCTGGCGGCGGCGGCCGTCGCCGCCCGTTCCCGACTCTATCGGAACAAGTTCATTCTCGCTTACCTGGCCGCCGCCCATCTCATCCTGATGCGGGTCTTCACCCGGATGGGCCCGGAACCGGACAACTGGCGCCGGCTCTGGTGGAGTTCGATCAGCTTTATGCCCGAGGAGGTCTTCCGGTCCAAAGTGCTGTTGTTCCTCTTCCTGCTGGCCGGCTTTTTCCTCCTGGCTTTTTCGGTCTCCTTTCTCCGGCGCCGCCGGAGGAATTCCGCCTTGCCCGCCCGCCCCCTTGTGTTATAATTCCCCGAAAAGTCGGACAAGTCCGACCGGTCCGACCCGTCCGATCCGTCCGAAATAAAATTCATTCCGGTCCGACTCGTCCGCCGGACCCGGGCCAAAAGGAGGATACCTATGATCGTATCGACGAAGCAGCTCTTCGAGCACGCCTACGGCAACTACGCCCTGGGCGCCTATAACATCAACAACGCCGAGCAGATAATGGGGCTCTTCCGGGGCAACCTGGAGAGCGAGGCCCCCTTTATCGTCCAGATCTCCAAGGGGGCGCGCTCCTACACCGACAAGCGGCTGCTGGAGGCGATGATCCGGGCGGCCGACGAGATCTTCCCCTCGAACATCTACGCCGTCCACCTCGATCACGGCGACGAGGCGGCCTGTATGGACTGCATCGAGAGCGGTTTCTACAGCTCGGTGATGATCGACGCCAGTTCCGAGGAGTTCGACGAGAATGTCGCCATCACCAAACGGGTGGTGGCGGCGGCCCACCCCCGGGGAATTTCGGTCGAGGCCGAACTGGGGACCCTGGGCGGGGTCGAGGAGCACGTCTCGGTCTCCGAGGAGAACGCCCACCTGACCGATCCGAAAGAGGCCGAGGAATTCGTCCGCCGGACCGGCTGCGACAGCCTGGCCTGCGCCTTCGGGACCAGCCACGGGGCCTACAAGTTTTCCGGGTCCCAGGGGCTGCACTTCGAGATCATCAAAGGTATCCAGGAACTCCTCCCCGGTTTCCCGATCGTGATGCACGGGTCGAGTTCCGTTCCCCAGGACGAGGTGAAGCGGATCAACGCCGCCGGCGGGGAACTGAAAGGGGCCAAGGGGGTGGACGAGGACCAGATCAGCCAGGCGGCGAAGATGGGGGTGACCAAGGTCAACATCGACACCGACGGCCGCCTGGTCTGGTGCCGGGTCCACCGGGAATACTTCCGGGACCATCCCGAGGTCTTCGACCTCCGCAAGCCGGGCGAGGTCTTTATGGACGAGTACGCCAGATACATCGCCCACAAGAACGAGGTCCTGGGCAGCGCCGGTCAGCTGGAGGAAGTAAGAAAGTTCCTCGGCCGGCAAGTAGCACAGGCGGCTCGCCTGTGATGGCAGCCCGGTTTTCTGCACAGGCCGGCGGCCTGTGCTACCAATGGCCGGGGGTTTTCCCCCCAGGCCGGCGGCCTGTGCCACCAATTACGCGGGGTAGCACAGGCGGCCCGCCGGTAGCACAGGCGGCTCGCCTGTAATGTAAAGGCGGTTCGCCTGTGAGGAAAGCCCGCCCGTCTGCACAGGCCGGCGGCCCGTGCTGCTCTGATCAGAACAGGTAGGTGAGATCGAGGCCGACGCCCCAGACCCGCTGCTTGTAGCGGGCTCCCTCGGCGGTCCGGTTGCCCCAGCCGTAGGCGCCCAGGAAGTCGATGGTCAGGTTCTCCACCAACTCGAACCCGGTCCCCAGGGTGATGTTCTTTCTATCGACGTCGGGGATGTGGGCCAGGCTGACCGACTTGTCCGGGAGCGGGGATTCGTCGTAGGCGAACCCGGCCCGGACCGCCCACTTCGGCTTGAGCCAGAATTCCCCGCCGACCCGGTAGCGGTTGGAATCCCGCCAGTCCTCGTCGTAGGAGGAACTTCGCAGGAGCATCCCCTCCCGGTCGTACTGGACGTTGGTCCGGTAGAAGGACCAGAGCGTCTGCTGGAAGTCGGCGGTCAGGGTCAGCCGTTCGGGGACGGCCCGGACCGCCACCCCGATCCCCCAGGTCGGGGGATGGCGGAAGCGGTAGGTGTTGTCGGAGGATTCGTCTATCCCCATAAAGGTGAGGCTGGCGGAGGCCTTCCCGGTCATCTTCACCGTGGCCCCGGTCCGGTAGACCCCGCCGACGCTGACCATCTCGGATATCCGGTAGAGAACCCCGGCCATCCCCTCGGCGCCGAAGCCGTCGTCCTTGAGCGAGAAGTCGTAGCGGTAATCGAGGATATGGGAATCCCTGACGATTTTGGTGCTGGTCCTCTCCAGATGATCGTAAAGCAGGGCGACCCCGGCCCCGGCGTAGAGGCCGGGGACGATCTCCCGGGCGATCGTCAACTGGGTCTCGATGATGGCCAGTTCCTGGTAATTCTTCCCGTAGATGGTCCCCGCGGTCCCCATCCCGTAGGGGATGGTGTCGTTCCAGTCCGAGTAGTAACCCAGCGGCGAATAGACCGTGAGGCCGAGAGTGGCCCAGGGGAAGGAGACGAAAGCCCCGGCGCCCTGGGCGTGGTAGAAATGGTAGGTGTTCGAGGTCTTGCTGAATTTGTCCGGTTCGACCCCGCTGTAGTTGAGGAACATATCCTTGGTGTACTTGTACTTCTCGGCGGTTTCGGGGGAGGGGGGGAGGTTGGCGAAGGAGTCGCTCCCCTTCAGGGTCGGGTGGGGGGAGAGAAAATTGACCCCGACCCCGTTGCCTTCCAGCTGGGCCAGGCCGCCCGGGTTCCAGTAGGCGGCGGTCCAGTCGTCGGCCAGGCCGATGAAGGCCCCGCCCATCGCGGCGGCCCGGTTGCCGAGCCCGAACCACTCGTAACCGCCGGCCTTTAGCCGCGGGCTGAGGAAAAATCCGGCCGCCCCGGCCAGTACGATAACAGCGGTTATCTTCAATCCTTTCATCGCTCCTCCTCTCCGGTTGTCCCGGGTTCAATGGGCGGAAGGATATGGGGACCGGCCCGTCCGCGCCGGCTCGCGAAAAACTTAACAACTAACCTCCGGCGAGACAAGGAATATATTTCTCGTTTTCGCTCGCCCCGGGGCCGGGGTTAAAATATCCGGATTTCCGTCGGGGATCCGCTCGGCTCGCCGGCCCCCGGCCGCCTCCGGCTTTTTCTTCCACCCGGAACCGCAAACCTGCTATATTAGTTTTTTGAGAAGAAGGAGGAAATTCTCCGGAAGGCCGAGTTATGGGAGTTAATCGATTGCTTTGGGGAGGGGTGTTTCTGGCGGCGGCATCGCTTTTTTCCTGCGCCGAGAAGCCGGCCGTCCGCCCCGCCGGGGACCGCGAGGCGGCCCGGGAACGGATGGTCGATCTGCTGGTCCGGCGGGGGATCCGGGACCGGGCGGTCCTGGAGGCGATGCGGACCGTGCCCCGGCACCTGTTCATCCCCGAAAGTCACCGGGACGACTACGATCCTTACGGCGACCACCCGGGCCCGATCGGGTACGGGCAGACGATCTCCCAGCCCTACATCGTCGCCTATATGACCGAGCGGATCGGCGTCCGGCCGGGGGAGAAGATCCTGGAGATCGGGACCGGCTCCGGCTACCAGGCGGCGGTCCTGGCCGCCCTGGGGGCCGAGGTTTACTCGATCGAGATCGTCCCCGAGCTGGCCGCGCACGCCCGGGAGGTCCTTAAAGAGCAGGGTTTTGACAACGTCCGGGTTCTGGCCGGGGACGGCTACCGGGGCTGGCCGGAAGAGATTCTCTTTGACGCCGTCATCGTCACCGCCGCCCCGGCCGAGGTCCCCGTCCGGCTGGTCGAACAGCTCAAGGACGGGGGCCGGATGATCCTCCCCCTGGGGACCTGGTCCCAGCGGCTGGTGATCTGCCGGAAACGGGGGGACGAAATCGAGATCGAGGAGGACCTGCCGGTCCGCTTCGTTCCGATGGTCCGGGGGAAAGAATAAACCCTGCCGTTTTCCCAAGGAGGTTTGCCGATGACCCTCAGGGTTAAGATGCTGGAAAAATCGCCCGGGATCTTCCACCTCGCCCCGGCCGGGTCGATCGATACCGCTACCGCCCCGATCCTGGAGGGAGAGGTCAGCCGGGTCCTGGCCGCCTCCCCCCGGGCGGTGATCTTCGAGATGGGCGGGGTGGAATACATCAGCAGTATGGGGGTGAGGGTGGTGATCAGGACCAAGAAGGAGCTGGCCCGTCGGGGAGCCCGTTTCGCGATGGTCGATCTCACGCCCCCGGTCCGGCGGGTCTTCGAGATCGTCAACGCCCTGCCCCGGGAAGAGATCTTCCGCTCGGTGCGGGAACTCGACGACTACCTCTCGGCGATGCAGAAGCAGGTCCGGGAAGAAGAAGGCAGTGGGCAGTAGGCAGTAGTTTCAAGTCTATTGCGTCCTTTTCGTCCTTTAAGTCCTTTTCGTCCTTTGTGGAAAAGTCAACGCGTTATCAGGCAGAATGACCGACATCACCTTCCTCGGCGCGGCCCGCTCGGTGACCGGTTCCCGTTTCCTGGTCCGCGCCGGCGATTGCCGCCTCCTGGTGGATTGCGGACTCTTCCAGGAGCGGGAGCTCCGCTCCCGGAACTGGGAGGATTTCCCCTTTCCGCCCCGGGAGATCGACGCGGTCATCCTGACCCACGCCCACATCGACCACTGCGGTTATCTTCCGAAGCTGGTCCGCGAGGGCTTCTCGGGGGATATCTACTGTACCCCCCCGACGGCCGAGGTGGTGAAGGTCGCGCTCCTCGACTCGGCCAAGATCCACCAGGAAGACGCCGCTTATAAGAAGCGCCGCCACGAGAAAGAAAAGCGCCGGGGTCCCTACCCGGAGATCCCTCTCTACACGGTGGCCGACGCCGAGGCGGTATTCCCCCACCTGGCCACCGTCCCCTACCGCCGGGAGGTGGCTGTCTCGCCCCGGGTGAAGCTGACCTTTCGCGACGCCGGGCATATCATCGGCTCCTCCCTGGTCGAGCTGAAGATCAGCGTAGAGGGAGGGGAAGAGAGCCTGCTCTTCACCGGCGATCTCGGCCGGCGCCACAACCCGCTGCTGGGCAGTCCCGAGGCCGTGGAAGGGCCGGATTACCTGGTTGTCGAATCGACCTACGGCGACCGGCTCCACGAGAGCGGCCGGGCCGCCCTGGATAAACTCCAGGCCGTGATCGGCGAGACGGCCCGAAAGCGGGGAAATGTGGTAATTCCCACCTTCGCCATCGAGCGGGCCCAGGAGCTGCTCTACTTCATCAAGCTGCTCCGTCAGGAGGAGAAGATCCCCGCCCTCGACTGCTTCATCGACAGCCCGATGGCGATCGACATCACCGGGATTTACAGCTCCTTCCCCGAGTACCTCAACGGCGGCCACCGGGACCGGCTCACCGGGGGAGGTTCGCCTTTTACCTTCCCCCTCCTGAATATGACCCGGGAGACCAAGGACTCCATCGCCATCAACCGCCACCGGGGGCCGGCGATCATAATGGCCGGGTCGGGGATGTGTACCGGGGGAAGGATCAAGCATCACCTGGTCCAGAATATCTCCCGACCCGAATCGACGATTCTCTTCATCGGATACCAGGCCCGGGGAACCCTGGGCCGGGGGATCGTCGAGCGTCCGGAACGGGTCCGGATCCTGGGGAAGATTCATCCGGTCCGGGCCCGGATCGAGACCATCAACGGCTTTTCCGCCCACGCCGACCGCGACGGGATAATCAACTGGCTTAAGAAGTTCACCCGCCCCCCGAAAAAAGTCTTCGTCGTCCACGGGGAGGAGGAGTCCTCTCTCGCCCTGGCCGGGACCATCCGTGCCCGTTTCGGCTGGCGGACCGCCGTCCCCTCCTACGGGGAAACCCTTATTTTACAAAACAGGTAATACTTGAATTGTAAAATAAGGAGAGGCTCGGAAATTGTGTCGGGTGATATCGAAATTATTCTGGCTTCCCGCTCTCTCCGGCGGAAGCGGCTGCTGGAAAAGGCCGGGGTTCCCTTCATCGCCCATCAGGTCGACGTCGCTGAAATCGAGTATCCCGGTCTCCCCGATCAAACCGCCGCGGCCAACTCGGAGATGAAAGCGGCGGCGGCCGCCCGGCTCTGCCCGGAGCGGGTGATTCTCGCCGCCGATACCGTGGTCTTCCTTGGAATGCTCCTGGGCAAGCCCGCCGGACTCGAAGACGCCCGGCGGATGCTGGCCCTGCTCTCCGGCCGGACCCACTCCGTTCATACCGCCGTCACCGTCCTGGCCCCTTTCCGGGAGCAAAGCGCGACCCGGGTGGCGGTCTCCCGGGTGACGATGAGAGATTACGGCCGGGAGACGATCGAGGAGTACCTCCGCCGGGCCGACCCCCTGGACAAGGCCGGGGCTTACGGGATCCAGGAACACGGGGATCTCCTGGTCCGGAATGTTGAGGGCTCCCTGTCCAACGTCATCGGTCTGCCCCTGGAGCTGCTGGCCGAACTCTTCGGGTTCTTCCAAGAGACCAAGGATCTTTCCGACCGTCTGAAAACCGCGGCGGTAGCACAGGCGGCCCGCCTGTGCCGGATTGGGATGACGGCCCGGTGTTCCGCACAGGCCGGCGGCCTGTGCCACCAATTTCAGGGCCGGTAGCACAGGCGGCCCGCCTGTGCCGGATTGGGATGACGGCCCGGTATCCTGCCCAGGCCGGCGGCCTGTGCCACCATTTGCAGGGTGGTAGCACAGGCGGCCCGCCTGTGCCGGATTGGGCTGATGGCCCGGTATCCTGCCCAGGCCGGCGGCCTGTGCCACCATTTGCAGGGTGGTAGCACAGGCGGCCCGCCTGTGCCGGATTGGGATGACGGCCCGGTATCCTGCCCAGGCCGGCGGCCTGTGCCACCAATTTCAGGGCGGTGGTAGCACAGGCGGCCCGCCTGTGCCGGATTGGGATGACGGCCCGGTGTTCCGCACAGGCCGGCGGCCTGTGCCACCATTTTCAGGGCGGTGGTAGCACAGGCGGCCCGCCTGTGCCGGGTTGGGATGGCGGCCCGGTATCCTGCACAGGCCGGCGGCCTGTGCCACCATTTTCAGGGCGGTGATAGCACAGGCGGCCCGCCTGTGCTGGCTTAGGATGACGGCCTGGTTATCTACACAGTCGAGCCGCCTTGTGCCACCGGCTGGCCGGTGGAGGAGAGGACCTCCCGCCAGAGCTCGCCTTCCGGATCGACCTGTTTCCTCCGGGAGACGGCCAGGGGGAGGGGGACGTGAGTGAAGTAGCTGTGCCAGTAGCCGATCAGGAGATCGGTCTTCCCCGCCATCCCGGCGTCCACCGCCCGCCGCCCGAGGGCGGCGGCAAACATACTGTCGTTGGCATTGGCGGGAACGGAGCGGATCATATAGCTGGGATCGATGTACTTGAGGTCGATCGGGATGTTTTTCGCCTGGAAATGCTCGATGATCCGGTTCTTCAGGAAAAAGCCGATGTCCCCCAGGCGGATGTTCCCGGAGGCGTCGTAGGTGGCGGCCTCCTGCGCCTGCCGCATCATCTCCTGGCCGTAACCTTCCGCGACCACGATCACCGCGTGATGGCGCCGGTTGAGCCGCTCCTCCAGGAGGGCGAGGAGCCCGTCCTCGCCCTCCAGGTCGAAGGGGATCTCCGGGATCAGGCAGAAGTTGACGTCGTTGGCGGCCAGGGTGGTGAAGCCGGCGATGAAGCCCGACCGCCTCCCCATCACCTTGACCAGGCCCACGGCGTTGTAGGCGCTGATCGCCTCGGAGTGGGCCCCCCGGACCGCCTCCCGGGCGATGGTCACGGCGGTGTCGATTCCGAAGGTCCGGTAGACGTAGCTGATGTCGTTGTCGATGGTCTTGGGCACCCCGACCACGGCGATCTTCAGGCCTTTCTCCTCCGCGGCCCGGGAGATCGCGTGGTTGCCCTTCTGGGTGCCGTCCCCCCCTAGGCTCAGGAGGAGGTTGATCCCGTATCGGGCCAGGGAGTCGGCCATCACCCCCGGGTCGACCGCCCCCCGCGAGGTTCCGAGCACCGAGCCGCCCTGGAGATGGATATCCTTCACCCCTTCCGGCGCCAGCGCGATCGGCTCGGCCCCGGAAGAGGGGGCGAGGCCTTTCTGGCCGAAGCGGATTCCGAGGATCTTCTTCACCCCGTACTTGTAGTAAAGCTGCATCACGATCGCCCGGATGGCGTCGTTCAGGCCCGGACAGAGCCCGCCGCAGGTCATAATCCCCGCCGTCACTTTCTCGGGCTCGAAGTAAATCATCCGGCGCGGACCGGCGCTCTCGAAGGCCAGTCCCCGGGTCCCGGTGTCGGTATCGGGGTTGATGGAATAGGGGATGGTGTCGCCGTCATCGATGAAGTTGACGATCCCGTCCCCGCGGACGGTGGAGAACTGGATCGGCGATTTGACCCGGGCCTCTCCCAGTCGCCTGATGGTGAAGTCGTTCTTGTTCAGCATAGCGGACCTCCGGTAGAGGTGAAACCTTTCCCGGCTTAACCGGGATTTGTCCGGAACACCATAACAGGAATATCCCGCCCCGGCGAGCGGATTCGCGGGCCGCCGGGGATAAATATTTTTTCTTCCCCGGAATATTGTGTTAAATTGATCTCCTATGTACGAGAGCGGCAAAATAGTTTTCGGCCGTTTGCCTCACGGCGGTGATCTGTTACAGGAGATCACCGACCTGGCCCGCCGGGAGGGGATCGAACTGGGGACGGTCTCGGCGATCGGGGCGGTCCGCCGGGCCCGGATCGGTTACTACGACCAGGAAGCGCGGGTCTACCGGGAACGCGAACTGCCCGGACCGCGGGAGATCTGCTCCTGCCTGGGGAACATCTCGCTCAAGGACGGGGAGATCTTCGCCCACCTCCACGTAGTTTTGGCCGACGGGGAGGGTGGCACTTCCGGGGGACATCTCTGTCCGGGGTCGATCATCTTCGCCGCCGAGTGCCGGATCGAGGAACTGCGCGGTCGGCGGCTCGAGCGCGGCTACGACGAGGCGACCGGCCTCTCCCTCTGGCCGGGATCGGAATGATGAGATTGGGGCTCAAGGTCAGGTTGGCCAACGAACGGGGCGAGAGTTTTATGGGTGGCGGTCTTCTCGAACTGCTCCGGCGGATCGACCGGGTCGATTCGATTCACCGGGCGGCGGCCGAGATGGGGCTCTCCTACGCCAAGGCCCTGAAGATCCTCAACCGGTTGGAAGCCAACCTGGGCGCCCCGGTCCTGGAGCGGGCCAGGGGAGGAAGGGAGCGGGGCGGGGCTCGGCTGACCCCCTTCGGGAAGGTTCTGGTCCGGGAATACGGCTCGCTTCAAGAGCGGATCGTCCGTCACGGCGAGGCCCGTTTCCCCCTGTTTCTGCGGCGGATCGCGGCGGCCCGGGAAAAGTAAACGGTCGCCCGGCAGCGATCGAAACCGGCCGGCTCGGCCGGGGAGGCTGAGATGAAGAAAACGGGCAATCCGTCGTCCGCCAGCCGGCTTCAGGTCTGGCTGAGGGTCTCCCGGGCCAATTTCCTCCCCACCAGTCTTCTGCCTTTCTGCCTTGGCACCGCCCTGGCTTTTTCCCGAGGGTTTTACAACCTCCCGCTCTCCCTGGCCGGCCTGCTCGGGGCCGGCCTGGTCCACCTGGCCGCCAACCTCTTCAACGAATACTGGGATTACCGCTACCGGGCCGACCTGCCGGCCGGGGAGCGTTCGCCCCATTACGGCGGGTCGGGGGCGATCCAGGAGGGCGCGGTCTCCCCCCGGGCGGTCCTGGCCGCGGCCTGGGCCGGCCTGACCGTCGCCCTGGCCGGCGGGGCTGCCCTCTCCCTGGCCCTGGCGAACTTTCTCGTTATCGTCCTGGCGGTCCTGGGGGGGGCGATCGCCTGGGCTTACACCGCCCCTCCCCTCCGTCTGATCTACCGGGGCGGGGGGGAAGCCGCCCTCTGGCTGGCCTTCGGGCCCCTCCTGACCGGCGGCGGCTACCTGCTGCCGGCCGGGGACCTCTCCGGGCCGGTTCTCCTTCTCTCCCTGGGGCCCGGTTTTATGATCGCCGCCCTCCTGACGGCGAATGAATTCGGCGACACCGCCGCCGACGCCCGGGCCGGGAAGAGGAACCTGGTGGTGCGGGCCGGGGCGAAACGGGGCCTGGTCCTGGTCGGCATCTTCCTCTCTCTTTCCTTTCTGGTCCCCTTGCTCGGGGCCGTCGCCGGGACACTGCCGACTCTTGCCCTGCTGGTCCTACTCGGCCTTCCACCGGCGGCCCTGGTCCCGGTCAGATTGGCCCGGGGGGTCGGGGGGGAGGAGGGGTTCGCGTTTTCCAGCCGGCTGATGATCTCGGTATACAACCTCTACCACTTTCTTCTGATCGCGGGCCTGGTTATCCGATGAGGGAAAAAAAGGCCAGTCCGGACCGTTTGGCCCTGGACCGTCGGATCGCCTCCGCCCTCCGGCCGCCCCACCCCTTCCTGGAGCCGTTCCGCCGCCGGGTCCCCGCCGACGGCGGCAAGCGGCGGCGGGGGGAACTGATCTTGCTTTTGGGCCGGCTCTTCGGCGCTCCGCAAGGCCGGCTGGTTCCGGCCGCCGCGGCGGTGGAGGTCGTCCACCTGGCCACCCTGGTCCACGACGACGTGGTCGACGGCGCCGAACGGCGCCGGGACCGGCCCACCCTCGACCGGGTTCAGGGGACCGCCCCGGCCCTGCTCTACGGCGACCTCCTCTTCGCCCGGGGGATCGCCGCCGTCAACCGGCTCCGGAACCCGGAGCTGACCGACCTCCTCCTCGCCACCGTCTCCGAGATCTGCGCCGGGGAGATCCTGGAGACCCGGGAGCGGGGGAGTTTCGCCTGGGAGGAAGCGACCTACCTGGAGATCATCCGGCTGAAGACCGCCTCCCTCTTCGAGTACTGCTGCCTGGCCCCGGCGATCCTGGCCGGATTGCCCCAGAAACGGCGGCAGGTTCTCAGGCGGCTGGGGCGGAACCTCGGGCTGGCCTACCAGATCGCCGACGACTGCCTGGACTTCGCCGCTGTCCCCTCCCGTCCGGGAAAGGATCCCCTGGCCGACCTCCGCAACGGCGTCCCCAACCTACCGCTGCTTTACGCCGCCCGCGACCGGCAAATCGGGCGGGAACTGAGGCGGATTCCCCTGACCGCGGCCCGAATGAAAACGATCGCCCGGCTGGTCCGGGAGGGAGGCCATCTCGCGGCGGCCCGGAAGAGGGGAGAAGGGTACGAAGAAAAAGCCCGCCGGGCGGCGCGGGCCGTGTTACAATGGTCCCTGGCCGGGGATGATACCCGGTTCAGACGATACTTCGAACTCTGAACTTTGAACTTCGAACTTTGAACTTCGAACTTTGAACTTCGAACTTTGAACTTTGAACTTCGAACTTTGAATTCCCCTCTTAAATCCCTGGTCATAGTCGGCGGGGGGTTCGCCGGGGTCCGGCTGATCCGGGCCCTGGGCCGGGCGGCCTCCCGGCTGGAGATCACCCTGGTCGACCGGCGCGAGGAAGCGGTCTTCCTCCCCCTCCTCCCCGACGTGGTGGCGGGGAAGGTCTCGCTCGAACGGCTTCTCTTTCCCCTGGATAAGTTCTGCCGGAGCCGGGGGGTGAAGTTCATCCGGGGAACCGCCCTCCGGCTGGCGGATGGAAATACCCTGATGCTCGCGGACGGCCGGGAAGTCAAGTTTGATTACCTGGTCCTGGCCGCCGGCGCCGAGCCGAATTTTTACGGCAACCGGGATGCCCGGGAGTGTGGTTATACCCTGGCCGGGAAGGCAGACGCCGCCCGCCTGGGGGACCGCCTGGCCGAGGTTCTCTCCCGGGGCACCGGCCACACCTTCCTGGTCGTCGGGGGCGGCTACACCGGGGTGGAGACCGCCACCGCCCTGGTCTATGCCGGCCGGCGGGCCGCCCGCTCCGGGTCCGTCCCCTTCACGGTCCGGATCCTCGAGCTGGCCCCGGAAATTCTCGGCAACCTCCCGGAAGGGATCGCCGTCCCGGCCCGGCGGGAGGTGGCGCGGCTGGGGATCGAGGTCACGACCTCCGCCCGGATCGGAGAGATCGGGGCGGACCGGGTGGAAGTCGACGGGGAGGATATCCGGGATTTCACCCTGATCTGGTCGGCGGGGATGAAGGCGGTCGACCTGGCCGGGGAGCTGGATTTCCCCCGGGACAAGCAGGGGCGGCTACGAGTCGATCCCGGCCTCACCCTCCCCGGATCCGGGCATATCCTCGCCCTCGGCGACATCGCCTGCTTTTCCGCCGACGGGGCCCCGCTGCGGATGGCGGTCCAGTTCTCCTGGGCGGAAGGGATCAAAACCGCCCGGAATATCCGGCGGATGCTGAAGGGCAATCAGCCCCGCCCCTACCATCCCCGGGACTACGGCTATCTGATCCCCTGCGCCTCGGGGAAAGCCTGGGGCCTGATCCTCGGGGTCCGGGTCGGGGGCCGGATCGGCTCGTTTTTCCATTACTTTATGTGTGTCCTGCGGACCCTGAGCTGGAAAAACCGCTTCCTGCTGGTTATGGAACTGGCGGACCTGAAACGGGTCCGGCGGCGGTAGCCCAGGCGGATCGCAGTAGCACAGGCGGCTCGCCTGTGATGAAAACCAGGTGGCCTGATTATCTGCACAGGCCGGCGGCCTGTGCCACCGATTGCAGGTAGCACAGGCGGCTCGCCTGTGCGGAATGTCTGGTGGCTTGATTATCCGCACAGGCCGTCGGCCTGTGCCACCGGCAAAAAAGGGAGGTTATTATGTTGGATAAAATTTTTGGTCGGGCCGCGGCCTGGGGGCCGTTTTTCCTCCGGGTGGCGGTCGGGGTGGTCTTCATTATGCACGGGGCTCAGAAGCTCTTCGGCGCCTTCGGCGGTCCGGGGCTGAAGGGTTTCTCCGGAATGATGACCCATTTGGGCCTTCGACCGGCGATGGCCTGGGCGACCGCGGTGGCCCTGATCGAGTTCGTCGGCGGGATCTTCCTGGTCCTGGGCTTTATGACCCGGCTCTCGGCGCTCCTGATCGGGGTGGTGATGGCGGTGGCGGTGCTCTTCGTCCATCTCCAGGATGGGTTCTTCGGCTTCGAGTTTCCGCTGGTCCTATTCGCCGCCTGCCTCTGCCTGCTCCTGACCGGGGGCGGCCGGGCCGCGATGCGGGAATGATCGGCCGGCGCGGTCGGGTACCCGCCGGCGGGGCCGGAGTTCTGTTTCTGGCCGTCCTCCTCTCCGGCTTTGGGGAGGTTTACCCGGAGGAAGCCTCCGGGCGGGTTGAACTGGCTCCCCGGGAGTGGGGAAGTTACCGGGCCCGCCTCCCCGACCGGGAGGAGGCTCGCTGGCAGGCGGAGTGGGTGCTGGAGCGTATCGAGGAAGGTCCCCCGGCGGTCTACTTTGTCCGCGACATATTGGAGGGTCAGTTCGGGAGAAAAGACGCCCTCCAGACCCGGGTGACCGAGGCCCGGTTCCTCCTCGAAGACGGCCGGATCCGGATGCTGAACTCGCTGCTTACCGTCCGCGACCCCCAGGGAAAGGTGATCCGGACGCTGGAGAAGGATTTCGACTACCGGCTCCGGGTTGTCCGGACGGTTGAGGTCGAACCGGGCCGGAAGAAGGCCCGGCGGGAAGAATTCCGGATGGGGGAGGCGCTGGTCGATACCAAGGAGATCGTCTCCTATCTCCGGGGTTTCCCCTTCCCGGACCCCGAGGGGGCTGAAGAAGCCCTCGGGCGGAGGATCGAGTTCAGACTCCTCAACGAGACCCCCGACACCTACTCGGTCCGGGCCGAGTACCGGGGGATGGAGGAGGTGGAGACCCCGGCCGGGACCTTCTCCTGCCACAAACTGCGGCTGGTGCCCGACCTGGGGCTGCTGACCTTCATCGGAAAGCTGGTCGCTCCCGATCTGTATATGTGGTTCACCATCGAGCCGCCCCATTCCTGGGTGAAATACCGCGGGCTGGAGGGGGATTTAAAGACCCCCTCGGTCGTCTCGGAGCTGGTGGAATTTCATACATCCGGCAGGTAGCACAGGCGGGTCGCGGTAGCACAGGCGGCTCGCCTGTGCGGAAAGCCCGGGCCAGGCTTTGCACACCGGCCGGCGGCCGGTGCCACCGATTGCAAGGTGGTTGCACAGGCGGCTCGCCTGTGATGGATTGGTTTGATGGCCTGATGTTCCGCCCAGGCCGGCGGCCGGTGCCACCGGCAGATGGTGGCACAGGCGGCCCGCCTGTGCTGCCTTTGTCTACACAGGCGGGCCGCCTGTGCTACTGCCGCCGTTGAGCCAGGCGTTAGGGTTGCGGTGCCACCAGGGGTAGTCTTGCGCCCCGTCAACCAATCCCGATTTTAGCGGATTGTTGCGCATATAAATCAATTTTTCCTCAAATTCCCCCGCGTCCCGGATTATCCGGTCAAAACGCTCGTCCTGCCAGAGTTGCCCCGACCGGTGCATTGATTTGTTGATCTTATGCGCCGTGAAGCTTTTGTTGGTGTGGATGATTTCCTGCAGGGAAAAGCGGGTACCGTTTTCTTTCCTTATCGGGGTGATCAGAATATGGACGTGGTCGTTCATAACGACAATGGCGTGCAGCAGGTAACGCTTTCCGTGCCAGAATTTCCAGTTATCCATAACGATGTTTCTGGCCGCCGGGGATAGTTCCGTTCCCGTCGCGCAACGGTAGGTGATGAAATATGTGCAGCCGTCCATCTCCCAGTGAGGGAGGTTGCGGCGGGTGATGGATAAATTTTTTCCCATCACTTTCTTTTCCGCACCGGCCGGCGGCCGGTGCCACCGATTGCGGGGCTGCCTTTGTCTACACAGGCGAGCCGCCTGTGCTACTGCGAGCCGCCTGTGCTACTGCCCTAACCCCGCCGGAATAGCCGGGCGGCGTCCCCGTTTTCGCCCTCCAGGTCGAGCTTGACCGAGAGGAAGCGGAGGAGATCCTTGAGGGTGATCAGCCCGGCCAGGCGGCCGTTCTCCACCACCAGCAGCCTCCCGTTCTCGGTCCGGTTCATCACCGCCAGGGCGGTCACGGCGTCGGTTTCCGGGCTGACCGTGTTCTCCGCCGAGCACCCCTCCGCCAGCTCGCCAACCAGCCGGTTCGGCCATTCATCCCGGGGGACTTCCTTGACCTGCCGGGTGGTGACGCAGCCGGCCAGCCGTTCCCCCTCGACCACCGGGTACATTTTGAAGTGGTGGCGGTAGATGTAATCGTTGACCAGCTCCTCCACCGTCGCCCCCGCCGGGACGGTGACCGGGTCCCGGTTCATAAACCTATCCACCTTTTCGCCTTCCAGGGTCTTGCGGACCACCACCTGGCGGTAGGCGGTCTGGGCGGCCGATCGGAGGAAGAGGCCGATCAGAAACCACCAGGCCCCGCCGATAAAGTTACCGGAGATGAAATTCACCGCGCCGAGGATGATCAGGACCGCCCCGAAACCGGTCCCGATCCGGGAGGAAATCCGGGTCGCCCGGCGGAGGCTGCCCTGCCGCCGCCAGAGCAGCGACCTCAAGATCCTCCCCCCGTCAAGGGGGAAGGCGGGGAGGAGGTTGAAGGCGGCGAGGATGAAATTGATGAAGGCCAGGTAGGAGACCACTCCCAGCACGGGGATCGGCCACTCTCCCGCCTTGGCCGCCCCCCTCAGGAGCAGGAAGAAGAGACCGAGGACAATGCTGGAAAGCGGTCCGGCCACCGCCATTATCAGCTCGGTCTTCGGGTTCTCCGGCTCGTCGGACATCTCCGCCACCCCGCCGAAGATGAAGAGGGTGATCCCCTTCATCGGCAGGCCCCGCCGGCGGGCGAAGAGGGAGTGGGAGAGTTCGTGGAAGACGATGGCCAGAAAGAGGCCCAGCGTCCCCGCCACCCCCATCCACCAGTAGGCGGCCGGGGAGAGGCCCTGGTAATAGGCGGGGAAGAGGCCCTGGGCCAGCGACCAGGTGATCAGGACCGCCAGAATCAGCCAGCTGGGGTCGACCTTCACTTCAAAACCGAAAAGACGGAAGATGCGGACGCTTCTGGAGAACATTGCCGGCCTCCGGAAATAGCTGTTGATATTGTACAGCCGCGGGAGGAAACGGTTAACTTGCCGCCGGATAATAAGTGTAGTATAATGACGGCTTTCAAACCAGGCAAGTAAGGAATCAGGATGAAAAACAGAATAGTTATTTTCCCGGTCCTGCTGCTCATCACCGCCGGCTGCGCCGCGGTCACCGGGGGAGGCAGGGATTACTCCAGCCCCGCGGCGGCCCTCCTCGGCGAGTGGAGGATGAGTGACGGCTCCGGCGAGGTCAACTTCACCCCCGAAGGCAGTTATCACTTCGTCGATCCGGCCGGGTCTCCGGGCCGGGCCGAGTACGAGGTTCTGGCCGAGGACGGTGAGAAGCGGACGATCACGACCCTGGTCCGCCTCAAGGAATTCGAGGGGGAGCCGGTCGGGGAGGAAGTGGAACTGAAGATCGAGGGCCGGTTCTCCCCCAATTACCAGGTCTTCGTCGGGGCGGTCATCGACGGGGAAGGTCTCCCCACCGGGGAATTCAGTATGGAGCGATAGCGGGGAAATTCCGCCGAAAACGCGAGCCCCTCCGGAGGATATTGAAATAACAGGGGAAGTTATCTTATGAGCAGAAAGACAATTATAACCGAGGTCACTTACTTTCCTTCGCCCGGGCCGGGCCACACCGAGGCGACGGTGACGGCGGCCTGCCGGCGGGCGGAAGAGCTGGGGATCGGGGAGATCCTGGTCGCCACCGAGACCGGGGCGACCGCCCTGGCGGTTGCCGGCCGTTTCCGGACGGGCAAGGTAATCGCGGTCACCTACCATTCCGGGACCGGGGAACCTTTCGACGATCTCCTGCCGGCGGCCGCCCGGAAGAAACTGGAGGAGAAAGGGGCGGCGATCCTCACCTGCGGCCACGCCCTGAGCGGGGCGGAGAAGGCCGCGGCCCGGATCGGGGGCGGCGCGCCGCTGGCCGTGGTCGCCGAGACCCTGCGGACCTTCGGGCAGGGGACCAAGGTGGCGGTCGAGATTGTCCTGATGGCCGCCGACGCCGGAATTCTCTCCGGGAAGGACGTGATCTCCCTGGGCGGTTCGGCGAAAGGCGCCGACACCGCCCTGGTCATCGCCCCCGCCCACCAGGGGAAGATGTTCGATCTCCGGGTGAGGGAGGTGATCTGCAAGCCGCGGGCTTTCGGCCGGCGGAAGGATAATTCCGGTTAGGCTTTGACAGCGGCCGGGATTCTGCTATATTTCCTCCCTTTTACCGGTTTCGCGCCCGTAGCTCAGATGGATAGAGCGCTTGCCTCCGGAGCAAGAGGTCGCGCGTTCGAATCGCGCCGGGCGTATCCCGATGCCGCCGGGTGGGCCAGTCCAGGTCCCGCCCGGCGCGCTTTGTCTCCCCGGCTGAATAGCCAACCGCCAGGCGCCATCCACGCGAACTTGTTCGGTTGATTATTTCTTGCTGGTTATTGGATCTTGTTTTGTTCTCTTCCGATATTGCGCCTTGCTTTTTCCCCGGCCGCCGGGGTATAACTTTCCCCCAGGAGACCTGAATTTCCCGATGAGACCGGATGGAAGAAAAGCGGAGGAACTGCGGCCGGTGAGGATCGTTCCCGGCTACGTGGAGATGCCGGCGGGCTCGGCCCTGGTCGAGTTCGGCAAGACCCGGGTCCTCTGCACCGCCTCGGTCGAGGACCGGCTCCCCGCCTGGCTCCACCAGGCCCAGCTGAAAAGCTCGGCCAAGAGCGGGTGGATCACGGCGGAGTACTCGATCCTTCCCGGGGCGGGTTCCCGCCGGACGAAGCGGGAAGCGACCGCGGGGAAGGCCTCGGGCCGGACCCTGGAGATCCAGCGCCTGGTCGGCCGGTCGTTCCGGTCGGTGGCCGATCTCTCCGTCCTCGGCCCGCGCACGGTCTGGGTGGATTGCGATGTCATCCAGGCCGACGGCGGGACCCGGACCGCGGCGATTACCGGCGGGTTCGTGGCCCTGTACGCGGCTCTCCGGGCCCTGAAGGACGAAGGGGTCATCTCCGGGATCCCGCTCCGGGAGCACCTGGCGGCGGTCAGCGTCGGGGTCCGGAAGGGTGAGGTGATCCTCGATCTCGATTATCTCGAGGACAGCGACGCCGAAGTTGACTGCAACGTCGTGATGACCGAGAGCGGTCAACTGGTCGAGGTCCAGGCTACCGGGGAGAAGAAGACCTTTCCCCGGGAGCGGCTCGACCTGATGCTCGATTACGCCGGCGAGGCGATCAAGGAACTGATCCGGCTCCAGATAGAGGCCCTGAGGATAGGTCCCGACCGTTGAAGCCCGATTCGGTTCCAGCGGTTCGAATTGTCCGTCCGGTCCGACTCGTCCGCGCCGGTCGAAATCGCCGGAGGCCGGCAATTAATTCGGGCAGGATAAAAATTCCTGCAAAGGAGTCGATGCTATGGAGATAGTGGTAGCCAGCCATAACCCGGGGAAGGTGGCGGAGCTCAAGGGGTTGCTCGGGGAACTCCCGGTCAGAGTCCTTTCCCTCGACGATTTCCCCGGGGTTCCGGAAGTGAAAGAGGACGGTGACAGTTTCCAGGCCAACGCCCTGAAGAAGGCCCGGGCGGTCTGCCGGGCGACCGGGAAGATCTCCCTGGCCGATGACTCCGGCCTCGAGGTGGACGCCCTCCAGGGGGCTCCCGGGGTCCGGTCGGCCCGTTACGGGGGCGCGGATCTGACCGATCACGAGAGAAACCTGAAGCTGCTCGAGGCCCTGAAAGACGTCAAGGACGAGGAACGGGGGGCGACCTTCCAGTGCTGCCTGGCGATTGTCGGCCCGAAGGGCCTGGAGAAGGTGGTCGGCGGCGCCTGCCGCGGGTCGATCATCCGGGAGCCCCGGGGGGGGAGCGGCTTCGGTTACGACCCGATCTTTCTTCCCGGCGGGTACGGCCAGACCTTCGCCGAGCTCTCCCCGGAAGTCAAGAACAAGATCAGCCACCGGGGCCGGGCCCTGGAGAAAGCCGCCCTCTTCCTGGACGGCTATATCTACGCCGAGTCCCATAAGTAACGTTCCCACCCTTCCCGGCAATCGCTATCGGTATCGCTATCGCTATCGAAGGAAAGCAGTCCGATACCGATAGCGATAGCGTTCCCGATAGCGATAGCGATTCACAGTGATCTATCTTCTCGCCTTCCTGATGAACATCACCACCGGGATGCTGATCCTCTGCGGTCCGCTCCTGGCCCTGGAAAAATTCTCCGCCGATTCCCTGATGCTCGGCCTGCTCGGTTTCGGACCGGCGATCGTTTACGCTCTCGGCTGCGCCGGGAGCGGTTTCTGGGTCGACCGGTTCGGTTCGGGCCGGATCATCACCGCGGCCTGTCTCTTCCTTCCCGCGGTCTTTCTCTCCATCTTTCTCGTCTCGCGCTACCGGCACCTTCTGCTGCTGGCCCTGGCCGCCGGGGTGGGCGCTTCCCTCTTCTGGCCGGCGATGATCCGCTGGCTGGGGGAGGATGACCGGGATGATACCCTCCGCCTCCGGGTCGGGAATTACAACATCGCCCTGATCGGCGGAGTGATGGTCGGACCGCTGGCGACCGGTTTTCTCTTCCCGATCGATTACCGCTTTCCTTTCCTGCTGGCCGCGGTCCTGGTGGCGGCGATTCTCGTGATCTTTCGCCTGGGGAGAAAGCCGGTCCCGGCCGGTCCCGGACCGGTCCTCTCCTCCCCGGACGGGGAAGAACTCTCGGCGGCGCCCCGGGCCGGGTTCGATTATATCGGCTGGGCGGCCAACTTCGGGGTCTGGTTCGCCATCGGGTCATCCCAGGCTCTCTTCCCCGAACTGGCCCTGAAGCTGCCGGATCCGATCGGGGAGCGGCCGCTCGGGGTGATGATCGCCCTGATCCCGGCCGGCCAGGTGGCGGTATTCATCCTCCTGCGCCGCTGGCACCGCTGGCACTACAATTACTCCTACCTCTTCCTCTTCCAGCTGATGGCCCTGGCCGGCCTGTTTATCCTGGCCGGCAATAACGCCCATTTTCTCTTCTTCGCCGGTTTCCTCGCCATCGGTTTTGCCGGGGGGATGACCTATTTTTCCAGCATCTACTACAGCGTTCATCGCCAGAAAAAGAAGGGGAAGAAAGGGGGCTTCCACGAGTCCTTTCTCGGCCTGGGGGTGGCCCTCGGTCCCCTGGCCGGCGGCCTGGCCGGCCGGGAGCTGGGGCTTCGCGCCCCCTACCTGCTGGCGGCCGCCGTCCTGGCGGGGAGCATCCTGCTCCAGTTTCTTCTTCTCGGCCGTTTCTCCCGCCGATCATCCCGCCCCTGATCCATTCGCCCGGCCGGCGGGGGCTGTTCACGGAAGGGATATGACCTGAATTTTGCACATCAATCCGGCGGCGGTGGGAAAGTAGCACAGACATTCCTGTCTGTGGAAGCCGGGCCACAGGCAAGAATGCCTGTGCTACTCTGCCGGACGGCCACCTGATGGGTTAATCCGGGCAATAATTATTTTGCCCAACATCGCGTTGATAAGCGGTGACTTATAGCATAGCTTGTGTTCCGAGAACGCAAAATTCAGGTATGAATCCCCGCCCGGACCGAGGTTGTTTCCTCCCCGGGGGTCTGGTAGAATAATTTAATTATCGGAGAAAACATATTTCAATGAAAACGGCATATTTCTGCCAGGAATGCGGGTACAAGTCCCTGAAGTGGATGGGGAAGTGCCCGGGCTGCGGGGAATGGAACACCCTGGTCGAGGAGACGGTGGAGCCGGAGAAGAAGGGAGGAAGGACTCATCCCCGCTGGGAGAAGCATAAGCCCCTTCCGATCAGCGAGATCACGGCCCGGACCGATATCCGCACGGGGAGCGGCCTGAAGGAGTTCGACCGGATCCTCGGGGGCGGGGTGGTGGCCGGTTCCCTGGTCCTGGTCGGCGGCGAGCCGGGGATCGGGAAATCCACCATCCTCCTCCAGGTCAGCAACGCTCTCTCCGCCGCCGGGAGCACGGTGCTTTACGTCAGCGGGGAGGAGTCCGTCCAGCAGACCAAGCTGAGGGCGGAGCGGCTGGGGGCCGCCGAGCCCGGCCTCTTTCTGGTCTCGGAGACCAACCTCGACCTGATCCTGGAGTATATCCGGGAAGTCGGGCCGTCCCTGGTGGTGGTCGACTCGATCCAGACCGTCTTCCAGCCGGAGGTCTCCTCGGCCCCCGGTTCGATCGCCCAGGTCCGGGAGTGCGCCGCCCGGCTCCTGGTGGCGGCCAAGTCGGAGGGTTTCTCCATCTTCCTGGTCGGCCACGTCACCAAGACCGGCTCGATCGCCGGCCCCCGGGTCCTGGAACATATGGTGGACACCGTCCTCTACTTCGAGGGCGATCGTCACCACGCCTACCGGATCCTGCGGGCGGTCAAGAACCGGTTCGGCTCCACCGACGAGATCGGGATCTTCCGGATGACCGAGGGGGGGCTGAAGGAGGTGAAGAACCCGTCCGAGATCTTCCTCGCCCAGCGCGAGCCGGGTCTGACCGGATCGGTGGTCGTCCCCTGCCTGGAGGGGAAGCGCCCGATCCTGGTCGAGATCCAGGCCCTGACCGCCTCCACCGGGCTCGCCATCCCCCGCCGGCGGGCGACCGGTCTCGACGTCAACCGGGTCCTGATCCTGATGGCGGTTCTCGAACGGCGGGCCGGTCTGCGGCTCGGCGACAAGGACGTCTTCGTCAACGTGGTCGGGGGGGTGAAGATCTCCGAGCCGGCGGCCGACCTCGGGGTGGTGGCGGCGGTGGCCTCCAACGTCAGGAACGCCCCCGTCGCCGCCGAGACCGTGATCCTGGGCGAGGTCGGGCTGGGGGGGGAGGTAAGGGCGGTGCGGCAGATCGAGCCGAGACTGAAGGAAGCGGCCAAGCTCGGTTTCCGGCGGGCGATCATCCCCGCCGCCGGAGCGAAAGAGGTCCGGAAGATCCGGGGTCTGGAGATCGTGCCCGTGAGGAAGATCCGGGACGCGCTCGCCGCCGCCCTGGGGGGAAGTAAACAGTAAGCAGTGAGCAGTTACCGGCCTGCTCACTGCTTATTGATTGGAGAGATGTCATTAATGAAGACCGGGGCGATAATCGTGGGGGCGGGGGAGGGGAGGAGGATGGGGGGACGGGAGAAGCTCCTCCATCCGCTCGGTTCCGACCCCCTCCTGGCGGTGACGGTCCGGGCCTTCCAGGACCATCCCGGGATCGGGGGGATCGTCCTGGTCGCCGGCGACCGGGTCCGGGAGTGGTTTCAAAGCGAGCTCCGGGAAAAGTACGGTCTGAGCAAGGTGATCGCCGCCGTCGGCGGCGGCCCCCGCCGCCAGGACTCGGTCCATATCGGCCTCCAGGCCTTCCCCACCCCGCCCGAATTCGTCCTGATCCACGACGGGGACCGGCCCTTTGTCACCGGGAAGGTGATCTCCGCGGTTCTGAAAGCTTGCTCCGGCGGGGGAGCGATCGCCGCGGTGGCGGTCAAGGACACGGTAAAAAGAGTGGACTCCGGGGGGGTGATCACCGATACTCCCCGCCGGCGGGAGCTGCGCCTGGCTCAGACCCCGCAGGGTTTCCCCTTCCCGGTGATCCTGGCCGCCCACGAAGAAGCCCGCCGGCGGGGATGGGAAGTTACCGACGATTCCGCCCTGGCCGAGCGGGCCGGAATCCGGGTCAGGGTGGTGGAGGGCAGTTACGACAACATCAAGATCACCACACCAGAGGACCTGATCCTGGCCGAGGCGATTTACTCCCGGCGCCGCAATAAAAATTGAACCGCAGAGAATGCAAAGAAATATTTTATGGTTAAATTTGGGAATGTCCCGCCGTTTCGATATTCATAATATCGCCGGATCGTTATTGCCGGTCGGATAAATACTTATAAAAATCTCTCTGCGTTCTCTGCGTCTTTGCGGTGAATATTTTTTTCTTCTGAAAGGTAAGTATGAGAGCGGGAATCGGATATGACATCCACCGGCTGGTGGCGGGGCGGAAGCTGATCCTGGGCGGGGTGGAGCTGGACTCCGACCGGGGGCTGCTCGGCCACTCCGACGCCGACGTCCTCACCCACGCCGTCTGCGACGCCCTTTTGGGCGCGGCCGGGCTGGGGGATATCGGGCGGCACTTCCCCGATACCGAAGAGCGTTTCCGGGGGATCTCGAGCCTGAAGCTTTTGTCGGCGGTCGGTGAAATGCTCGGGGAAAAAAGCTTCCGGGTCGGGAACATCGATGCCGTCGTCGTCCTGGAGCGTCCGAAGCTGGCTCTCCGGGCGGGGGAGATGGCCGCCAATCTGGCCCGGGCGCTGGGGATTGACCCCGGCCGGGTCAATATCAAGGCCGCCACCAACGAAGGCGTGGGCGCGGCCGGCCGGGGGGAGGCGATCGCGGCCTGGGCGGCGGCGGTGCTGTATTTGGGCGAAAAGGACGATAGCGATTCCGATCCCGATAGCGATAGGCAGCGGGGACGGAACGGAATTTAGAAGATGAACGAGCTTCACGTTTACAATACCCGGACGAGGAAGAAGGAACCGTTTGAGCCGTTGGAAGAGGGACGGGTGAAGATGTACGTCTGCGGGGTCACCGTTTACGACTACTGCCACCTCGGTCACGCCCGCTGTTACGTGGCCTTCGACATCATCCACCGCTATCTCGAATACCTCGGCTACCGGGTCACCTATGTCCAGAACATCACCGATCTCGACGATAAGCTGATCAACCGGGCCCGGGAGCTGGGGGCCGCCGACGTCCGGGCCGGGGTGGCGGAACTGGCGGCGAAATACACGGCCGCCTACTTTGAGGATATGGATCGGCTCTCCGTCCTCCGCGCCGATCATTACCCCTCGGCCACCGCCAGCATCCCCCGGATGCGGGAGATCATCTCCGCCCTGATCGAGAAGGGGTTCGCCTACCGCCGGGGGGGAGACGTGTATTTCGAGGTCGCCGCCTTTCCCGGATACGGGGACCTCTCCGGGAAGAATCCGGACAACCTCCGGGCCGGGGCCCGGGTGGCGGTGGACGAAAAAAAGAAGAGCCCGCTCGACTTCGCTCTCTGGAAGGCCTCCTCCCCGGGGGAGCCGTCCTGGCCCAGCCCCTGGGGCGAGGGGCGTCCCGGCTGGCATATCGAGTGCAGCGCGATGTCCACCGATCTGCTCGGATCGACCTTCGACATCCACGGGGGCGGGCAGGACCTGGTCTTCCCCCACCACGAAAACGAGCGGGCCCAGTCGGAAGCCTTCACCGGAAAACCCTTCGCCCGCTACTGGCTCCACAACGGGTTCGTCACCATCAACCGGGAGAAGATGTCGAAGTCGCTGGGCAACGTCTTCAACCTCCGGGACATATTTGAGCGATATCAGCCCCGGGTGGTCCGCTTCTTCCTCCTCGGCCAGCATTACCGCTCCCCGGTCGATTACAGCGAGGAGGCCCTCGAGGAAGCCAAGAATGCCCTTGAGCGGCTCGACAATTGTTATACCGAGGCGTTAGAACAATATGGAGATATAGGCACTGTCGAACCAGATCAGGAGGCGATAGCGCAATTTGAAAAGGCGATGAATGATGACTTCAATACCGCCGCCGCCCTAGCTGTCGTCTATCAGATTGCAAATGAATTTTTTACTATTCGCCAAGATTCAAAGTCGGAAAATATGCTGAAGGCCAAGATGGGCGCGATGGTCGAAGTCTGTTCTGTACTTGGGTTGGAACTTAAGCAGAAAGAATCAATACCCGTGGATCGGTCCAATCTAAATCGGGTATCCAATTATTCCGAAGAGGCTGAACAACAGATGAAGGCTGGGAAATTGACAAAGCAAATTTTAGAATCTCTGTTATTTTGTCGAGAACACGCCCGGCGGGATAAAAATTGGGTTTTGGCCGACCAAATTCGAGACTATTTAACGGGGAAGGGAGTTACTGTTAAGGATACGAAAGACAGCAGTTCGGCGTTTTATTTTCCGGAAGAATTGAATCAAGACTAATCAACAGATCGCGTCAATAAAGGAGAAGATTGTGAAAGGAACATTTATTACTTTTGAAGGCGGGGAGGGGAGCGGGAAGAGCACCCAGGCCCGCCTCCTGGCCGGACACCTGAAGCAGAAAGGCCGCGACGTGCTCGCCACCCGGGAACCGGGGGGGACCGAGATCGGGGATGCCATCCGGGCGGTCCTTCTCAACCCGGAATTTTCCGAGATGGGAAACGTGACCGAACTGCTCCTCCTGGCCTCCAGCCGGGCCCAGAACGTCCACGAGCGGATCAAGCCCGGCCTGGAACGGGGGGCGGTGGTGATCTGCGACCGTTTCATCGACAGCACCCTGGCCTACCAGGGCTACGGGCGGAACTTCGACCTCAAGCTGCTTCAAGCCCTCAACCGTCTGGCCACCGGCGGGGTGACCCCGGATCTGACCATCCTCCTCGACCTCCCGGTGGAGGTCGGCCTGGAACGGGCCCGGGCCCTGGAGAAGAAGGAATCGAAATCCGGGGAGGGCGACCGGATCGAGCAGCTGGATATCGGGTTTCACCGGAGACTGAGAAAGGGATTTTTGGAGCTGGCCGGCCGGGAGCCGGAACGGTTCCGGATCCTGGAGGTCACCGAGGGGATCGAGGCCACCCGGGAGAGGGTGTTCGAGATCGTGGAAAATTTTCTCCGGGAACGCTCCTGAACCGCCCGTTCCGCGAGGAGAGGCAAATCTGCCGGCGCGGGAATCCCGTCTGCTAACCGGCGCCCGGCCGGAATTCGCGGCTCCGGCCGCTTGCTCTATCTGCACCGGGGGATAAGTTATGCTTTGGGACAGCGTCAGGGGTCAGGACGGGGCGGTTGAACTGCTCCGGCGGACCATAGCCGGGGACCGGGTGGCCGGCGGTTATCTTTTCACCGGTCCGGAGGGGGTGGGGAAGACACTGGCCGCCTCGGTTTTGGCCCGGGCTCTGAACTGTCCGGTCAATCCGGGCGAGGGCTGCGGGGATTGCCCGGACTGCCGGGCGATCGCCCGGGGCGGACATCCCGACGTGCACCGACTGGCTCCTTCGAGCAAGTCGCGGCTGATCATCGTCGACCAGATCCGCGAACTGCGCCGGACGGTTTACCAGACCGCCCGGGGGGATAACTGGAAGGTCTTCCTGATCGAGGAGGCCGACCGGATGAACCAGTCGGCCCAGAATACCTTCCTCAAGACCCTGGAGGAACCTCCGCCGAAGACGGTCCTGATCCTGATCACCCCCCGGCCCGGCCGGCTCCTTCCCACCATCCGGAGCCGCTGCCGGACGGTATCCTTCTCCGCCTGGCCCCTGACCCTGATGAAGCCGTTTCTCGAGAAGAGGACGGGTCTCTCCGAAAAGGAGTGTGGTGTCCTCCATTCCCTCTCCGGGGGCCGCCCCGGCCGGGCGCTCCGTTACCACCGGGAGGGAGTTTTATCGACCCGCCGGGAGGTGATCGGTCCGCTGGCGGCGGGGCGGCCGCTCTCTGCCGCCGAGGCTTCGGATCTGGCCGAGACCTGGCTCGAGATCGCCGCCCGTCCCGGATCCCGGCTGGCCGCCGAATTGAAAAAGGAAACGGCCCGGTACGGCGGGGAACTGGACCCGAAGGGACGGAAGGAACGGGAAAACCGGGATAACGCCCTGATCGCCGCCGCCGAACTGGCCGGTCTGGAACTGATTTTTCAATTGATCTTCAGCTGGATCCGTGATTTGTTCCTCTACTCCGCCATCGGCGGCCGGGCTCCCCTGATCAACCGGGATCTGGAAAATCAGGTGGCGGAGTCGGCCCGGCGGCTTCCCGCTTCCCGCTGGCGGCTGATGCCGGGCCGGGTGGAGGAAAGCCGGAGGCTCGCTTTCTGGGCGGCCACCCGCGCCGCCCGCCGGATGGTTCTGGAAAATATGCTGATCGAACTCGGTTACTGGCGCCCCGGCAATTGAACTTTGAACTTTGAACTTTGAACTTTCCCCGCCTATGTCTACCCTGGCCCGGATTAAAAGAAGAACCCACGGCAAGGACCTCTATTACCGGACGGAGGGGATCCCCCTTCGGGTGGGGGATTATTGTATTGTCGAGGTTGAAAGAGGGATCGACCACGGCAAGGTGATGTCCCTGAAGGAAGAGGGGGAAGAGCAGAAGAAGCCGGCCAAGAAGGTGATCCGGGTGATGACCGGGGAGGATCGCCGGACGGTGGAGGAGAACCGCGCCGCCGCCGCCCAGGCCTTTGTCACCTGCCAGCAGAAGGTCGGCGAGAAGGAAATCCCGATGAAGCTGGTGACGGCGGAATATTCCTTCGATCGCAGCCGGCTCCTCTTCTACTTCACCGCCGAGGGGAGGATCGACTTCCGGGAACTGGTCAGGGACCTGGCCGCCATCTTCAAGACCCGGATCGAATTGCGGCAGATCGGGGTCCGGGACGAGTCGAAGATGCGGGGCGGGATCGGGATCTGCGGCCGTCCTCTCTGTTGCAGCTCCTTCATCCGCAAGTTCGACCCGGTCAACGTCCGGATGGCCAGGAACCAGCGCCAGCCCCTCGACCCGGAGAAGATCTCCGGGGTCTGCGGGAGACTCTTCTGCTGCCTCCGCTACGAGGACGAGTTCTACCGCGCGGCCGGCAAGAGGTTCCCCCGGGACGGGGATGAAGTGGAGACCCCGGGGGGCCGGGGCCGGGTGATCGACCTCAACTTCCTCACCGAGACGGTGATGGTCGAGCTGGAAGAGGACCTGAAGCTGGAATTCAAGCTCGGTGATATCAAGCCGAAACGGCGGTGAGGGGACGGGTTGGCGGGCGAATTTCGGAGGCCGATTGCGATTGCGATACCGATAGCGATACCGATAGCGATAGCGATACCGATAGCGATAGCGATACCGATAGCGATAGCGATACCGATAGCGATACCGATAGCGATACCGATAGCGATACCGATAGCGATACCGATAGCGATACCGATAGCGATACCGATACCGATAGCGATTTATTATGAGCGGGAAATATTACATCACCACCCCGATTTACTACGTCAATGACCAGCCGCACATCGGCCATACCTACACCACCATCGCCGCCGATGTCCTGGCCCGGTACCACCGGGCGGCGGGGCGGGACGTCCGCTTCCTGACCGGGACCGACGAGCACGGGGTCAAGATCTGCAAGGCGGCCGAGGAGGAGGGGACCACCCCGGACCGCCTGGCCGACCGGGTGGTGGTTCACTTCCGCGACCTCTGGGAGCGGCTGGATATCGATTATGACGACTTCATCCGGACCAGCCAGGAGCGCCACCGGCTGCGGGTGATGGAGCTGGTCCGCCGGCTGCTCGAACGGGACCAGATCTATCTCGGTTCCTACGACGGCTGGTACGACGAGAGCCAGGAAGAATACGTCACCGAGAACGCCGCCCGGGAGAACGGCTACCTGAGCCCGATCAGCGGCCGGCCGCTGGTCCGCCATACCGAAGAGAGCTATTTTTTCCGGCTCGGCCGCTGGGTCGATCCCCTGATCGCCCATATCGAATCTCGGCCGGAGTTCATTCTTCCGGCCAGCCGCCGCAACGAGGTTTTGAGCAAGCTCAAGCTCGGGGTGGAAGATCTCAGCATCTCCCGGCAGGCGGCCAAGCTGATGAACTGGGGCGTCCCGATGCCCAACGACCCCCGCTACAGTGTCTACGTCTGGATCGACGCCCTCTCCAACTATGTCACCGCGCTCGGTTATCCTCCGCTCGGGGACGGGGAAGAAGATATTTTTGACGCTTACTGGCCGGCCGACGTCCACCTGATCGGCAAGGATATCCTCTGGTTTCACGCGGTATACTGGCCCTGCCTGCTGCAGGCCCTCGACCTGCCCCTCCCGGTGACGGTCTTCGCCCACGGGTGGTGGCTGAACCGGGGGAGGAAGATGTCGAAGTCGCTGGGGAACTTCATCTCCCGGGATGAGATTGAGAAGATCTGCTCGGATTTTTCGCCTGATTATTTGCGTTACTTCCTTCTCCGTTCGGTCCGTTTCGGCGATGACGGAAACTTCTCCGCCGATCAGCTGGCCGAGATCTATCATACCGAACTGGCCAACGGGATCGGCAACCTCCTCAGCCGGACGGTGAAGATGGTGGAGAAGTATCTCTCCGGTGTGATTCCTCCGCCCCCCTCGGGCGGGGAGAGGGGAGAGGATGAGGTGATCGGCCGGGCCAGGGACCTGATCGAATCATCCTCCGTCCAAATGAGCCGGCTGGAGCTGCAGTCGTATCTCGGGGCGATCGTCGACCTGGAGACCGCGACCAATCGTTACATCGAATTCAATAAGCCTTTCGCCCTGGCCCGGAAGGATCCGTCTTCTCCCCGGCTGGCGGAAATCCTCTCCACCTGCGCCGAGGCGGTCCGGATTATCCTCCTCTACCTGCAGCCGGTGATGCCCGCCAAGGCAAAAGAGGGACTGGAGATGCTGGGGGTCGAAAGCGGGGACGGGGAAAATGCCGGGTATCCGGCGCGCTGGGGCGGTTACCGCTGGACCCGCCCGGTGAAGAAGGGTTCCCCGCTTTTCCCGCGGAGGGACGGATGGAGATAACCCGACAATGATACTGCTGACCGGAGGAGCCGGGTTCATCGGGTCCCACTTAGCCGAAGCGCTCCTGGAGTCCGGCCGCCGGGTGGTGGTGGTTGACGACTTCAACGACTACTACGACCCGGCCCGCAAGCGGGCCAACCTGGCCGGGATCATCGGCCGCCCCGGCCTGGAAGTGGTCGAGGCCGACATCCGCGACCGGGAACGGATGGAAGAGCTCTTCGCCCGCCGCCGTTTTTCCCGGGTGATACACCTGGCCGCCCGGGCCGGGGTCCGGCCGTCCCTGGCCCGGCCGCTTCTCTACCAGGACGTCAATATCGGCGGTACGCTGGCGATTCTGGAGGCGGCCCGGAAGACGGGAACGGAGAAAATCATCTTCGCCTCCTCCTCCTCGGTGTACGGGGACTGCCCCCGGCTGCCCCTCCGGGAGGATGAACCGGACCTCCTTCCGGTCTCCCCTTACGGCCTGACCAAGCTCGCCGGCGAGCATATCTGCCGGGTTTATCACCGGCAGTACGGGATCCGGATCGCCGCCCTTCGTTTCTTTACCGTCTTTGGTCCCCGCCAGCGCCCGGATATGGCCATCCATCTTTTCAGCCGCCGGATCCTGGCCGGGGAAGAGATCCCGTTCTACGGCGACGGCTCCTCCCGGCGGGATTACACCTTTATCGCCGACATTGTCGCGGGGATCCAGGCCGCCCTCGAGGCCGATCTGGACTTCGAGGTCTTCAACCTGGGCGGCGGGCATTCCATCTCCCTGGCCGGGCTGATCGAACTCCTGGGAGATAAACTCGGACGGCGGCCGGTTCTCAAGCGTCTCCCTTTTCAGCCCGGGGACGTGGTGGCCACCCTGGCCGACGTCACCCGGGCCCGGGAATTGCTCGGCTACCGGCCGCTGACCGATCTTTCCCGCGGGCTGGATGTCTTCATCGAGTGGTTCAGAAACCGGGAGGGCCGGCCGGCGTGAGGATCATCCGGAAGAGCCTGATAACGCGGGCGAATTTCTTTTCGGTCCTGGCCGGCATTCTCTGCCTGGCCCCCCGATCCGCCGCCTGCGACTGCCCGACCTGTCCGGAGCCGACCCCCCCGCTCCAGGAGGAGGTATCCTGGCCGGGCGCCCCTACCCCCGCTCCCCTTTCCTGGTCGGAGACAACGGTTCAGCCGACAGCCGGTCCCGCCTCTTCCCCGGCCGCCGCCGCCACCCCGCCGCCCCCGCCCCCGGCGGCCCTGGTCTGCGAGGCCGACCGGCTCCGTTACCGGGATGGGGGGAACCTGATCACGGCCGAGGGAAACGTCCGGGTCGGGTACAGGAATATCCTCCTGACCTCCGATCGGGCGACGGTTTACGTGGAGAGAAAGGAGGCTTACGCCGAGGGCAACGTGACCCTGACCCAGGGGGATAACGTGATTACCAGCGATAAGATCAGGTTCGACTTTATCACCGAGGAGGGGATTATGTCGCCGGGCGGCGGCTACTACGAGCCCTGGTTCGGGCGGGCCGATATCCTGGAGGTCGAGGGCCGGGAGAAGGTGACGTTCTTCGACGGATCCGCCACCACCTGTGACGAGGAAGACCCCCACTATCACCTGGAAGCGGGCCGGCTGATTATCTACCCCGATGACAAGCTGGTGGCCCACAACGTCACCTTCTATATCGGGAAGGTTCCCGTCTTCTGGGTCCCCTGGTACCGCCGCTCCCTCAAGGACGACTGCCGGGGCTCGTTTTTCTACCCCGGCTACCGGAATAAGTGGGGCTTCTTCTTCCTCTCCGGCTACCACTGGTGCGCTCCCGGCCTCAACACCACACTGCACCTGGATTACCGTTACCGCCGGGGCTGGGCTTACGGTTTCGACGGCCGGTTTTACCCGGGAGCCGACGGCCGGGGGGAATGGCAGACTTATTATCTCGAGGATAAGAGATACGAGGATCCGGACGGGGAGATAACCGTCAAGGAGAGGTACCTGCTGGAGTTCAAGTACCGGCAGCCGCTCCCCTACCGGGTGAACAGCTACATCGCCCTCAGCCACGCCAGCGACTCCACGGTGCGAAAGGATTTCTTCCGCCGGGAGTACAACGCCGACTCCCAGCCGAGTTCCTACCTTTACCTCAGCCGGAGGTGGGGAGACCTGAACTTGAGCCTGGAGGTCCAGCCCCGGCTGAATGATTTCGAGAAGGCCACCGAGCGTCTGCCGGAGGCGAAACTCCAGGTCCAGGAATTCGCGATCGGGGAGAGCGATTTCTATTACCAGGGGGAGAATTCGTACTCCGTCCTGAACCGGAAGCTCGCCGACCAATCCTCGGCGATTTATGAGTCCGACCGGTTCGATACCTACCACCGGTTGAGTTATTCCCGGAAACTTTTCGGCTGGCTGAACATCCTCCCCTCCACCTCGCTCCGTTATGATTTCTATACCCGGGGACCCTCCCGGGAGGACGCTCCGGAGAACGATTCGGGCGCCGACCCGGAAACCGATCCCGCGGCGCCGACCCCCGCGCCCACCCCGGAATTGCCGGAAGAGAGGGATTTCTGGCGGAGGACATTCTCCTCCGGCCTGGAAGTCTCCACCGATATCTACGGGCTCTTTCCCGTCCGGTCCGAATCGCTGGATATCGACCGGCTCCGCCACGTGATCACGCCCTCGGTCGAGTATATTTTTACCGACAACCCGACCGTCTATTACAAGGATATTTATCAGTTCGACGGCATCGATCGGATCAAGCGGCAGAATTACTTTCTCCTCGGTCTCCGCAATCGATTGCAGACCAAGCGGGGCACGGCGCCCGACTATATCCTGGAGCTGGAGGAGGGGGAAGGGGATGGGGAGGCCGGGGAGGCCGAAACGGAGAGCGTGGAGGTGGAAGCGGACTACAAATCCAGCTGGACCCTGGTCGATCTGATTATCTCGACCCCGCTCTTCACCCGTCCGGACCGGGACAATGACGGACGGCTGATCGGGGATTTTTCCGGGAAATTAAAGGTCAGGCCGTACGACTGGCTCGGGCTGAACCTCGACATCACCTACGACAGTTATGATAACCGATTCAAACGGGATACCCTGGATCTCTGGCTCCGTCCGGATGATGACTGGTGGGTGACATTCTCCCACAGTTACCGGTTCGACCGGGATCGGAATCAGCTGTCGGCGGAAGTCTATCTCCGGATCAATCCGGTCTGGGCATTCCAGGTTTACGGCCGATTCGACACCATCGAGGGACGTTTCGAGGAAGAGTCTTTCACCATCTACCGGGATTTTCACTGCTGGAGTTCCTCGCTCCAGTTCGACCGGAGGGACGACGAAGACGAGTACTCCTTCCTGCTCGCTTTCTGGATCAAGGAGTTCTCCCAGACCCCGCTCCGCCTGAGCAACTGACCCCCCCATTTTTGAACCGCAAAGACGTCCTTCGACTTCGCTCAGGATCTTCGACAAAGAACGCAAAGGAAATTAAGAGTTTCAGTTCGGAATTATTGGCCGGTTCCAATATTCACGAACACTCCGGATCATAATTGTTGCCGGAGATAAAACAGAAAAACCCTCTTTGCGTTCTTTGCGTCTTTGCGGTGAATATTTTTTTACCGGTCGCGGCGGGCGGCGACGATCTCCTCGGCCAGGGCGAAGGGGACCGATTCGTAGTGCTCGAAGTGCATCGAGAAGTCGGCCTTCCCGCTGGTGATCGTTCTCAGTTCGGTCGAGTAGCCGAACATCCGGGCCAGCGGGACCATCCCGGAGATGATCGCCGTCCTCCCCTTGGTCTCCATCCGGACGATCCGCCCCCGCTTGGAACAGAGTGAACCGGTTACGGCCCCCAGGAACTCGTCGGGCGTGGTGATCTCGATGTTCATCACCGGTTCCAGCAGCCTCAGCCCGATCTTCCGGCAGGCCTCCCGGAACCCGGCGGCGGCGCAGGTCCGGAAAGCCTGCTCCGAAGAGTCGACCTCGTGGGCCGAGCCGTCGACCAGGAAGAACCTGACGTCGACCATCGGGAAGCCGGCGTATGGTCCCTTGGCCATCGCGTCGAGGACGCCCCGCTCCACCGCCGGTATGTACTCGCGGGGAACCCTTCCCCCCCGGACCTCGTTTTCGAACTGGAAGCCGGCGCCGGGGCGGTTGGGCTCGATCCGGAACTTGATGTGAGCGTACTGGCCGTGGCCGCCGGTCTGCTTGACGTGCTTGTGTTCGTGTTCAAACGTTCCCAGGATCGTTTCCCGGTAGGCGACCTGGGGAGCTCCGGCTTCGACCCTGACTCCGAACTCCCGCCGCAGCCGGTCGAGGATCACCTCCAGGTGGAGCTCGCCCATTCCGGTGATGACGACTTCCTCGGTCTCCCGGTCGGTCCGGACGACGAAGGTGGGATCCTCGTCGGAGAGCCGGGAGAGGGCTTTCGAGAGCCGGTCGCGGTCGGGGGCGCTCTCCGGACTGACCGCCACCCCGATCACCGGGGCGGGGAACTCGATCGTCTCCAGGATGATCGGCCGGGTCTCGCTGCAGATGGTATCGCCGGTCCGGGTCTCGCTCATCCCGACCACGGCGCCCACTCCCCCGGCCCTCAGTTCCTCCACCGCCAGCTGCTTGTTGGCGTGCATCTCGAAGAGCCTGCCCACCCTCTGCTGGATATCCCTGGTGGAGTTGTGGTAAGTTTCTCCGGACCGGAGCACCCCGGAATACACCCGGACGTAGGTCAGCTTGCCCATATGCTTGTCGGCGGTGATCTTGAAGGCCAGGGCCGCCAGGGGAGCGTCGTCCCGGGGATGGCGGATGATCTCGCTGTCCTCGTCGTCCAGGGTCCCGATCACCGGGGGCAGGTCGGCCGGGGAGGGAAGATAGTTGACGACGGCGTCCAGAAGGAGGCGGATCCCCTTGTTCTTGAAGGCCGCCCCGCAGAGGACCGGGATGACGGTGCCGGCGATGGCGGTCTTGCGCAGCGCCCGGACGATATCCGCCCTGGCCGGGGTCACCCCGTTGACGAACTGCTCGAGCAAAACGTCGTCCTGCTCGCTGATCCGCTCGATCAAAAGTGCCCGAGCCGCCCGGGCCTTTTCCCGGAGCTCGGCCGGAATCTCCCCTTCCCGCAACTCCGGCAGCCCGCCGGTCTCCTCGTAGTAGACCGCCTTCATATCCACCAGGTCGACGATCCCCCGGAATTCGGCTTCGGCCCCGATCGGGAGCATAATCGGGACGGCGTTGGCTCCCAGTTCCCGCTGGATTTCTCCGACCACCCCCTCGAAGTCGGCCCCGGCCCGGTCCATCTTGTTGATGAAAGCCAGCCGGGGGACCGAGTATTTATCCGCCTGGCGCCAGACCGTCTCCGACTGGGGCTGAACCCCGCCCACCGCGCAGAAGAGGGCGACGGTCCCGTCAAGGACCCTCAGCGACCTCTCCACCTCGGCGGTGAAATCGACGTGCCCCGGGGTGTCGATGATATTGATCCGGTGCTCTTTCCAGTAAGTGGTCGTGGCCGCTGAAGTTATGGTGATCCCCCGCTCCTGTTCCTGGACCATCCAGTCCATCGCGGCGTCCCCGTCGTGAACCTCACCCATCTTATGGCTCTTGCCGGTATAGAAGAGAATCCGCTCGGTGACGGTGGTCTTCCCGGCGTCGATGTGGGCGGTCAGCCCGATGTTGCGGATCCTGTCGATTGGAAATATTGTTCCCATTCCCTATTCCCCATTCCCTATTCCCTATTCCCTATTCCCTATTCCCCATTCCCCAACCCAAAAGCCCGCTACCATATAGATTAATCCGGATTAGGCAAGCGATATTTTCCCGGTGATACTTCCCCGGGCTCCCAGACCGTTCCGGAGGGGGGGCAGCCGGCGAACCGGGGCTGACCGATAATTGCCTTGTCTTCACACCGGCTATTCTATATTTTTAGCCATTGTGAAAGACACTGTCTATTTTATCTCCGACGCCCACCTCGGTCTCAGGATTGACGGGGGAGAAGAAAGGGAAACCGCCCTCCTCGATTTTCTCGCCGGGATCTCTTCCCGGGCCGCCCGGCTCTTCATTGTCGGGGATCTCTTTGACTTCTGGATCGAATACCGCCGGGCGATCCGCCCCGACTACTTTCCCGTTCTGGCCGCGCTCTATGATCTGGCCCGGGGGGGGACTGAGATCCACTACTGCCTGGGCAACCACGATTTCGCCGTCGGGGATTTTATCGAGAAGACGATCGGGATAACCGTGCACCGGGAAAGCTTCCGGGGGGAGGTGCAGGGCAGGAGGATCCTCGTCACCCACGGCGATGATCTCCGCCCCGGCGACCGGGTCAATCTTGTCCTCCGCCGGATTTTCCGCAACCCGGTTCTCCAGACCCTTTACCGGGCCCTCCATCCCAACATCGGCGTGGCGGTGGGGGAGCTATTTTCCCGCCTGAGCCGGAACTACCTGATCTCCGATCCTTCGCCGGAAATCCTCAAGATCTACCGGCAGGCGGCCGCCGGGCTCCTGGCCGCCGGGAACCAGGTCGTGGTCGCCGGCCATACCCACGTTCCCGAACTCACCCCGCTCCCCGGGGGAGTTTACTGCAACACCGGAAACTGGATCCGCCGCTACAGTTTTGCCCGGATGCGGGACGGCGAGATCGGTCTCTGGACACATCGCCCCGGAGCCTCGGCCCGGCCGCTCGGGCCGGATTGAAGCCGCGAAAGGAGATTGGAAATGCCCCGTCACTGGAAAATATCGCTGCTGATTCTTCTCACCGTCCTCCCGGCCGCCGGGGCGGCCTCGGCCGCCGACGCCTTCCGGTGGGGAAGGAACCTGGAAGGGAGGCCGACCTTCGCCGTCGAACTGACCGGCGGCCGGGTTACCCGGATCGAGGGGTCGGTGGAGGAGACGATCCGGCCCTACTACGAGCAGATCGGCAAGGAAACCCAGGGAGAGAGTTACACCCTGGCCGAGCTCGGTCTCGACGGGAAGAAGGCCACCTTCGGGGCCCGCCTGGAGAAGAGGTGGCGGTTCTTCACCCTTGGCCTGGGAGGGTTCTACTACCACCCCTCGGCCGCCACCGTCGCCATCCGGGACTACTATCTCGGGATCTCCGACAAGATCGAGTACCAGGGCGAGGAGTACGAATATATGATGATCCCCGAGGGGCGGCCGTTTACGGCCGACCTGCGGACGATGTTCTGCGAAGTGAGCCTGCTCTTCACCCCGGTGACGATCGCGCCTCTGCCGAATTTCGAACTGGTCCCCGAGATCTATCTCGGGATCAACGGCGTCTTCGGCAAGTACGACCTCGACGCCGGCTCCCCCACCGGAACCGTTGTTTACGAGAACCCTCCCCGGGATTACGTGGTCGGGGGCCGGTCCCGGGGATGGGTCGGGGCGGCGGTGCCGGCGATCGGGCTGGGCGGGGAAGTGCGGATCGGCCCTCCGGACGGCCTCCGGCTGACCGCCCGGGCCGGTTACTCGCTCTTCCGCTACGACGGGTCCACGGATTACCTGCCGATCTCCATCCGGAATGAAAAAAACCTCGATCTCGATTACGATAATTTCACCGGGCGGGTCCAGATGGAACTGCCGCTCTCCGACCGGCTCGATTTCCTTATCGGGGTTTCCTACACCTACTTCAAGATCGACGCCGACGCCACCGCCACCGAGAAGTCCCCGGAGGAGATCGAGGATTTGCGGGAGAAGTTTGACAAGAAGATCAATTTTGAGATGTCCGAGATCCACGGCTTCGCCGGCCTGAGATTCTAGTACCTGAATTTTAGCTCCCCGGAACACTAGTTAGAGCTTACTCGAAAAGCTCGTAAGCTCTCAAATCACAAAATCCAAGTACCAAAATCCAAATAAATTTCAAATTCCAATTCTCAAAATACCAATACTTCGCCTAGTCCTGAGCTTTTCTTTGGGATTTGGTATTTTGGTCATTGGATATTATTTGGATTTTGGTGCTTGTAATTTGGAATTTCCTTACTCGAAATTCTTTTCGAGTAAGGTCTAGTTATGCTTTAAGTCCCTTAAGTCATTTTCGTCCTTTGCCTCGTGAGCGCCAGCCCGGCAAAACTCCGCCCTCCCGCCTTCCCCAAGGCCCTGACCATCGCCGGTTCCGACTCCGGGGGCGGGGCGGGGATCCAGGCCGACCTCAAGACCTTCTTCTCCCTCGGCGTCTTCGGGGCCACCGTCCTGACCGCCGTCACCGCCCAGGATACCGGGGGGGTGCGGGCGGTCTCCCTGGTCGCACCCGGGATGGTCGGAGCCCAGATCGACTCCGTGATGAGGGACATCCGGCCGGCGGCGGTCAAGACCGGGATGCTGGGCTCAGGGGAGATCATCAGGATGGTGGCCGGGAAGATCGCCGATTACCGGATCGCTTCTCTGGTCGTCGATCCGGTGATGGCCGCCACCTCGGGCGACCGGCTCCTGGTCGAAGAGGCGGTCGGGGAGCTCAAGGCTCTCCTCCTCCCCGCCGCCCTGGTCGTCACCCCCAACCTCGACGAGGCCGAGATCCTGGCCGGGTTTCCCGTATCCGACCGGCGCTCGATGCGCCGGGCGGCCCGGGCGATCCATTCTCTCGGTCCCCGCTGCGTGGTGATCAAGGGGGGACACCGGGCGCGGGACGCCGACGATCTCTTCTTTGACGGCCGGGAGATGGTCTTCCTGCCCTCGCCCCGGCTGACCGGGGAGAAGCTCCACGGGACCGGCTGCACTTACTCCGCGGCGATCGCCGCCTTCCTGGCCCGGGGTCTCTCCCCCCGGGAAGCGGTTGCCGCCGCCAAGGGCTATATGATCGCCGCCCTGGCCCGGCCCCTCAGGCCCGGAGGCGGCGCGGCCGTCGCCGACTGGTCCGCCGGCAATTACCCGGTGGACAACCCGCTCCGAAAGAGGTAAGATAATACCTGATTTTACGCGAAAAACCCGGGGTAGAAAAGTAGCACAGACATTCCTGTCTGTGAAAGCTTGGCCACAGGCAAGAATACCTTTGCTACTCTGGCCGGTTTCGGCGTCACCTTATGGGTTACCACGAACGGCACTGATTTCGGGCAATATCGGTTTGCCTGACAAAGAATTGCGTTATAGTCGCTGTTCCGCGGATGCAAAATTCAGATAATAATTTGTCGAAGAGAGCCAAATACCGAAAACGGCGATGACAATGTCCGTAATGCCGATAAAAATCTACGGGAACCCGATCCTCAGGGAAGAGGCCGCCCCGGTCACCGGGGTCACCGATGAAGTCCGGGACCTGGTCCGCCGGATGACCGAGAGCCTCTACTACCACCAGGGACTGGGCCTGGCCGCCAACCAGGTCGGGGTGGCCAGCCGGGTCTTTCTCGCCGACGACGGCAAGGGGTTGAAGGTAATCATCAACCCCGTGATCCTGGAGCGGGACGGGCGGGCGGCGGGCGAAGAGGGCTGCCTCAGCTTCCCCGAGGTCTTCGTGGAGATACCCCGGGCCGAATCGCTGCTCCTGGAGTATCTCGACGAGGGCGGAGAGGTTCGGAGGCTGGAGGCGGAGGGGCTGCTGGCCCGGATCATCCAGCACGAATACGATCACCTGGACGGGGTCCTGATCTGCGACCGGGCCGGTTTCATCGCCTCCCGGCTGATCGGCGGCAAGCTGAAGAAGCTGCGGAAAAAAGCCCGGGAATCGATGTGAATCGGCCCTTGTCCCCCGGGAAGCAAATGACCCGGCCGTTTCTTTCCATAGTCATTCCGGCCTATAACGAGGAGGCCCGGCTGCCGGCCACCCTCTCCCGGATCGCCGGGTATCTCCGGGGATGTTCCTGCTCCAGCGAGGTGATCCTGGTCAGCGACGGCAGCCGGGACGGGACGGTCGCCGCCGCCCGCCGCTGGCGGCCGGAGGGTTTTCCCCTGGAGATCATCGACCGGAAGGAGAACCGGGGCAAGGGCTACACCGTCCGGGAGGGGGCCCGGCGGGCCCGGGGCGATTATATCCTCTTCTCCGACGCCGACCTGTCCACCCCGATCGAGGAAGTGGAGAAATTTCTCCCCTGGTTTCGGGAAGGTTTCGAGGTCGTGATCGGCTCCCGTTCCCTGAAAGGTTCCGATATCCTGGTCCGCCAGCCCTTCCACCGGGAACTGATGGGGAGGATCTTCAACCGTCTGGTCCGGGTCCTGGCGGTGCCGGGGATAGCCGATACCCAGTGCGGGTTCAAGTGCTTCACCCGCCGGGCGGCCGGGGAGATCTTCCCCCGCTGCCGGATCGACGGCTTCAGTTTCGACGTCGAGATCCTCTACCTGGCCCGGAGGCTCGGCCTCCCGGTCCGGGAGGTCCCGGTCAAGTGGCGCAACGCCCCGGGAAGTTCGATCAGCCCCCTCCGCGACTCCCTGTTGATGCTGATCGATATCTTCCGGGTCCGGGCATTCTCCCTTTTCCGGGTTTATTCAGCCGGTTCCTCCTGAGCGGATCGGCGGCCGCCGGGTAGAAAAAGCCGGTCAGGTTATGCGCTTGTCAAGGTTGAGTTTGATTGTCCCGCTGGTTGTCGCCCTGCTCTTGAGGGTGATCTACCTGGCGGAGGTCCGCCGGGAGCCGGAGTTTTCCCACCCCGGCCTGGACGCGGCCTACCATCTCTACTGGGCGCGGGGCCTGGCCGAAGGCGACTGGACCGACTTCGAGGGACGGGAAGACCCCCAGCTCTATCGCTTCCCCTATTATCGTCCCCCGGGCTACGCTTTTTTCCTCGCCCTGGTCTTCCGGGTTTTCGGTTACGGGCCGGTCTGGCCCCGGCTCTTCCAGTTCGGCCTCGGGCTGGTTTCCGTCGGACTGGTTTTCCTGCTCGCCCGGCGTTTCTTCGGCGGGCTGACCGCGTTCCTGGCCGCCCTCGGAGCGGGTATATACTGGGTATTCATCTACTACGAAGGGGAATTGGTCGGGGTGTCCTGGTCGGTCCTGCTCTTCCTCCTTTTCGCCGTCCTTCTCTTCCGTGCCGCCGACCGGGGGGGGTTGGCCCGGTTTCTGGCGGCCGGACTGGCCCTGGGGGTACTGGTCCTCTTCCGGCCCAACGCCCTGATCCTTCTTCCAGTTGGGGTGGTTTGGGCGGTTTGGCCCGGGAGTCAAGGGGCCGGCCGGATCCGGTGGCCGGCGGCGGCCGGGGGCCTGCTCCTCGGCACCGCGATCGCCGTCACCCCGGTCACGATCCGGAATTACGCGGTCTCCGGGGAACTGATCCCGCTCTCCGTCAACGCCGGGATCAGTTTCGGGGTGGCCAACAACGAACTCAGCGACGGGACGACCCATTTCATCCCCGGGATCGGGAATATCGGCAGCCCCTTCGACTGGCCCCGGATCGTCCGCAAACTGGAGCTCGATCTGGGGCGTCCCCTGGGCCACGGCGAGGCCTCGAATTACCTGGTTAGGGGGGCCTTCCGGTTCGCCCTGGAGTCTCCGCTCCGGTTCCTCCGGCTCACCGGACGCAAGGCTCTCCTCTTCTGGGGTCCGCGGGAAATCCGGAACCTGAGGGAGGTGCATTACGCCCGCCTCCACTCGCCGCTGCTCCGGCTCCTTCCCGGGAATTTCTCCCTGGTCCTGGCCCTGGCTCTCCTCGGCGGACTTATGGTCTTCGCCCCCGCGAGACTTCGGCCGGCCCCGGGGCGGCCGGGTGAGCGCCGGGGCGCGGGTTTGATAATCCTGCTGGTCCTGGCCTACTTTCTCTCGCTGCTTCCCTTCGCCGCCGGGGCCCGGTACCGGGTCCCGGTGATCCCGCTCCTGATCGTCCTCGGCGCCCGGGCGGCCGCGGGGGTCTTCTGTCTCCTGGCAAACCGCCGCTGGTTGGCCGGGCTGGGCGGGGTATCGGCGGCGGCGGCCCTCTACGTTCTCTGTTCCGCCGACCTGACCGGCTTCCGGCCCTCTCCGGAGAAGTGGCACTACGACCGGGGTCTTTCCCGGCTGGCGGCGGGACGGTGGGTAGAAGCGGTGTCGGAGTTCGACCGGGCGCTGTCTTTCCGGGCCGACTACGCCTCGGCCTTCGCCAACCGGGGGGTCGCCCTCCAGAGAGCCGGCCGGTCCGCGGCGGCCGCCGACTCTTACCGCCGGGCGCTCGCGCTCGAACCCTCCTCCCTCCCGGCCCTGAAGAACCTGGCCGATCTCCTCCTGGAAGAAGGGGAAGTTGAGGAGGGCTTCGCCCTCTACCGCCGGGCCCTGGACAATGGGCCGGAATACACCAACGTGGCCGTTGACCTGGCCCGGGCCCTGGCCCGGGAGGGGAGAGGGGAGGAGGCGGCCGAGGTCTATCGCGGCATCCTCCGCTCGCGGCCGGACAGCCATTCCGCCCGGGTGGGCCTGGGAAACCTTCTTCTGGAAGCGGGCGACCCCGCCGCCGCCCGGGGGGAGTACCGGGCGGCCCTGGAGATCAACCCCAACTCGGCCCTGGCCCGTTATAACCTGGCCAACACCCTGATCGAGGAGGGGCGGGTTGAGGAGGGGATCGCCGAATACCGGCGGGTCCTCCGTCGCGATCCCGGCCACCGCGACGCCAATAACAACCTCGGGGTCCAGCTGGCCGCCCGGGGGGATCTGGAAGGGGCGCTGCGGCATTTCCAGGCCGCGATCCTCAGCGACCCCGCCGACCCGGCCGGATATTACAACCGGGGCGTGGCCCTGATCAAAATCGGGCGCCCGGCGGCGGCGATCCCCCCGCTGGAGAAGTCCCTGGAACTGAGCCCGGACCACGAACCGGCCCGCCGGGCCCTGGAGGCGGCCCGGAGGGGGAAAACCCGGTGAAGAAGGGGAGGGCGGCATACGCGGGCCTGCTGATCGTTTTCACGGTGACCCTGGTCTATCTCAGCAGTTTCCAGGGGGCTTTCGTCTTCGATGACGAGGCGACCATCGTCCGCAACCCCCACCTCTCCCGTCTCTGGCCGCCCCGGGAAGCGTTCGCCGCCCCGCCGCGAAGCCCGCTCCGCGACCGTCCGGTGGTCAGCTTCGCCTTCTCTCTCAACCGGGCCCTCTCCGGACCATCCCCGGCTTCCTTTCACGCGGGCAACCTCCTGATCCATCTCGGGGCCGCCCTCTGTCTCTTCGGTGTGGTCAGAAAGACCCTCCTCTCCCCCCGCCTGCCCGGCCGCTACCGGGCCTCCGCCTCCGGCCTCGCCCTCGCCTCCGCCCTGATCTGGGCGGTCCATCCCCTCCAGACCCAGTCCGTCACTTACCTGACCCAGCGCTGCGAATCCCTGATGGGGCTATTCTTTCTCGGGACGCTCTACGCCTTTATCCGCGCGGTCAATTCACCCCGTCCCCGTCCCTGGTACTGCCTCTCCGTTTTGCTCTGCGCCCTGGGGATGGGGACAAAGGCGGTGATGGTCACCGCCCCGCCGGTGGTATTGTTCTACGACCGGGCCTTTGCCGCCGCTTCCTGGCGGGAGGCCTGGCGGCGGCGCCGGTGGTATTATGGAGCGCTTTTCCTCACCCTCGCCGTCCAGGCGGCCCTTATCCTCACCACCTCGTACGACGACATCAAGACCCACCGCCCCCTGGAATACGGCCTGAGCCAGTTCGGGGTGATCTCTCATTACCTCCGCCTGGTCTTCGTTCCCCACCCCCTCTGTCTCGATTATAGCTGGCCCCCGGCCCGGGGGCTGGAGGAGGTCTGGCCGGGTATCCTGGTCGTCGTCAGCCTCCTGGTCCTTGTCGTTTGGACCTGGAGGAAGTACCCGCCGCTCGGTTTCGCGGGGTTCTGGTTCTTCGTCATCCTCGCCCCCACCTCCTCCCTCCTCCCCCTGGAGGACCTCGCCTTCGAGCACCGGATGTACCTCCCCCTGGCCGCCCTGACCGTGCTCGGGGCGGCCGGGGTTTTCGAGTGCCTGTTCCGCTGTTTCCCCCGCGCCCCGTCCCGGCGGAAGACCTGGGGGTTTGCGATCACCGCCCTGGCGGTGGCCGGCCTGGGTTGCCTGACCGTGCGGCGAAACCGCGATTACCGTTCGGCGGCCGGCATCTGGGAGCAGGTGATCGAACTCCGCCCCTCCAATCCCCGGGCCTACAACAGCCTGGGAAATATCGTCTTCCGGGAAGGCGACCCGGACCGGGCGGCCGAACTCTACCGCCGGGCGATCGAGGTCTCGCCCGACTACCAGCCCGGCCACTACAACCTGGCCAACCTCCTGGCCGGGAGGGGGGAGCTAAAAGCCGCAGTCGATTATTACCGCCGGGCCCTGGAGATCAACCCCACCGCCGGGGAGGCCCATATCAACCTCGGAAAAGTTCTTTACGATCTGGGGGAGACGGAAGAGGCGCGCCGGCATTTCTCGGCCGCCCGGGAGATCGACCCGTTCGATCCGGCCGCGCACTATAACCTGGGGATCTTCTACCTGAAACAGGGGGATCCCGCCTCCGCCCGGCCTCACCTGGAGAGGGCCCTCGAACTCCGCCCCGATCACCGGCCCATCCGCCGGGCCCTGGAGGCGGCCCGGCGAGGGTCGGTGGGCCGGTAAATCGTTTCCGGAAATCCCCGGTTCGCCCGCCCCGGGATAATCGATCTTGAAAACAACTTCCGGCCGGTGCTAAAATCGATTATTCTGGGTCTCCGGTATGAAAACACCGTCAATTCCGTGGAGACGGCCGGCTTGAGAAAGATCGGGATAATATTCAGCGTCGTCCTCATTCTGGCCGTTTCGGCCCCGCCCTTCGCGGCGGCGTCCCTCCGGACCGACCGGCAGCACCGCGAAGCGACCGGGCTGTCCGAGACGGCCGCTTCCTTCCGCTTCACCGTCTTCAGTGACGACGAAGAGTTTTCCCGGAGGGTTCTTGACCGACTGGAGGGGGCACTGGAGAAGGTCCAGGCCGATCTCCACCTGAAACGGATCCTGGGGAAACGCTGCCTGGTCTTTATCTGGCCGGACCGGGAGCAGTACTTGCAGAAGGCCTCGGCGATGGGGTTCTCCGGCCTCGGTTTGACCGGGGGGTTTGCCGTCTCCGCGGTCGACCGTATCCCCCACCAGCTCTACCTCTACCGCTCGGAAGATCTCTTCCCGGCGGTCATCCCCCACGAACTGGCCCACCTCCTGCTCGAGGTGACCTTCAACTCCACCCGCAAACACCGCATCCCCCTCTGGATCCACGAGGGCTTCGCCCAGTGCCAGGAAGAGAAGGATTTCGGTCCGCTGGCCCGGGAGCTGGCCGGAAAAGGCCGGGGAGAACTGATCCCCCTCCGGGAGTTGACGGCGATCACCGCCTACGCCGACGATCCCCGGCGGCGGGAACTTTTCTACCGGCAGTCGGAAGGGCTGGTCCGCTTCCTGCTCGCGGAGGAGACCTCGCCGGGGGAGTTCTTTTACCTGGCCCGGAATATCGTCTTCTGGTCACAGGATCTGGAGACGGCGATCCGTTCCCGGTACGGGAAAAAGTTTCCCAACCTCGAACAGCTGGAGGAGTTATGGCTACGATATTTGCGAAATTATCCCGTCGGCGGGGGGTAGCCGTCGCGGCGGGGATTCTCGGCCTGCTGGCGGCGGCCTCGCTCTCCGCCCAGATCCTCAACCGGGGGAAGATCCTGGAGATCAAAACCTTCCGGCCGATCCGGCTCGGGCCCGACGAGATGATCGTCTCCTATGACGGGAGAGAGATCAACAAGGGACTGGAGCTCTCTTTCCGGATCAACGCGACCGGGGATTTTTCCGGGATCTACTTCGATGTAACTCTCTTTGATCTCGAGATGCGCCCGATCCGGGACGGCATCGGGAACGTTCTCTTCGACCGGACTTCCCGCCAGGCGACCGGCCTCCAGTCGAGTTTCGTCTCCAGCGGTGTCCGGCGGATCGACGGTTTCAAGGGACGGAGGGACTACAAGTTTATCTTTGTTCCCCAGGAATCCTATAAGTACGCCCTGGCCGAAGTCGGCAACGGCGACGAGAAGGTATACGCCGTCTATCCCCGGTCAGCCAAGCTGGAAGATCTGCTCCCCCGGAAGTAAGCTCTGACCCCGCCTCCGTGTTTGGCGTTGGCGGCCCTCGCCGGCCCCCGAACGGGCCGCCGTCTGTCCTTCCCCCACCGTGCCAGAAGGGCACAGAAGCGGGATAATCGTCTGTAAATGTGTCATAATGATCCTATGGCGGTATCCCGGCGGAGGGTTAGCCGGAAAGGTGTCGAAATTATTATTCCTTATGGTCCAGTTGATTACAGCCATTAAATCAGTTTTCCCGGGATCGCCGGCCACCTGGCACAATAATTGCATTGGATATTGCCCGCGGGATTGCAACCATTCAAAATCTTCAAGGGAGGAAAGATACTATGCCTAAAGTAATCGGAATCGACCTGGGAACCACCAATTCCTGTATGGCGGTGATGGAAGGCAAGGAACCTAAGGTAATCTCCAACGCCGAGGGGAGCCGGGTTACCCCGTCCGTCGTCGCCTTCACCAAGACCGGGGAAAGGCTGGTCGGACAGCCGGCCAAGCGGCAGGCGATCACCAACTCGGCCAACACCATTTTTTCCATCAAGCGTTTTATGGGCAGGCGGTACGACGAAGTCGCCTCCGAGATCAAGCTCGTCCCCTACAAGGTGGTCAAGGCCGCCAACGGCGACGCCCGGGTTGAAGCGGAGGGCAAGGTATATTCCCCGCCCGAGATCTCGGCGATGCTCCTGAGAAAAATGAAAGCCGACGCCGAAGCCCATCTGGGAGAGAAGGTGAACGCGGCGGTGATCACCGTGCCGGCTTATTTCAACGACAGCCAGCGGCAGGCGACCAAGGACGCCGGGAAGATCGCCGGGCTGGAGGTGAAAAGAATCATCAACGAGCCGACCGCGGCCTCCCTGGCCTACGGGCTGGACAAGAAGAAAGACGAGAAGATCGCCGTCTTCGACCTCGGGGGGGGGACCTTCGACATCTCGATTCTGGAGATCGGGGAGGGCGTCTTCGAGGTCAAGTCGACCAACGGCGATACCCACCTCGGCGGCGACGACTTCGACCAGCGGATAATCGACTGGATCGCCGGGGAGTTCAAGAAGGACCAGGGGATCGACCTCAAGCAGGATCCGATGGCGATCCAGCGGCTGAAAGAGGCGGCCGAGAAGGCCAAGTGCGAGCTCTCCTCGACCAAGGAGACCGAGATCAACCTCCCCTTCATCACCGCCGACGCCGCCGGCCCCAAGCACCTCTCGATGAAGCTGACCCGGGCCAAGCTCGACCAGCTCTGCGAGGACCTGATCGGCCGGACCGAGGGTCCCTGCCGGGCGGCGCTCAAGGACGCCGGCCTGACCGCCGACGGGATCGACGAGGTGATCCTGGTCGGGGGGATGACCCGGATGCCGGCGGTCCAGGAGATGGTGAAGAAGCTCTTCAAGAAAGAGCCCCACAAGGGCGTCAACCCGGACGAAGTGGTGGCGATCGGCGCCGCCATCCAGGCCGGGGTGCTCCAGGGGGACGTCAAGGACGTGCTCCTGCTCGACGTCACCCCGCTCTCGCTGGGGATCGAGACCCTCGGCGGGGTGATGACCCGGCTGATCGACCGCAACACCACCATCCCGACCAAGAAGAGCGAGATCTTCTCCACCGCGGCCGACAACCAGACCCAGGTCGAGATCCACGTCCTCCAGGGCGAGCGGGAGATGGCTTCGGCCAACCGGACGATCGGGAAGTTCCACCTGACCGGAATCCCTCCGGCGCCGCGGGGCGTGCCCCAGATCGAGGTCTCCTTCGACATCGACGCCAACGGCATCCTCAACGTCTCGGCCAAGGACCTCGGCACCGGCAAGGAACAGAACATCACCATCACCGCCTCCAGCGGCCTGGAGAAGGAAGAGGTGGAGAAGATGGTCAAGGATTCCGAGCAGCACGCCGAGGAAGACAAGAAGCTGCGGGAAGCGGTGGACGCCAAGAACCAGGGCGACGCCGCCGCCTACCAGGCGGAGAAACTGCTCAAAGATAACGAGGGCAAGATCTCGCCCGAGGCCCGGGCCAAGATCGAGGCCGCCATCGAGCGGCTCAAGGCCGCTCTCAAGGCCGAGGACGTCGAAGAGATCAAGTCGGCCACCGAGGCCCTCAACCAGTCCTGGCACGCGGTCAGCCAGGAGCTTTACCAGCAGGCCGCGGGCCAGCCGGGAGCTGAGGCCGGCCCCGGCGCCGGACCGCAGGCCCCGCCCCCGCCTCCCCCGGGCGAAGCCGGTCCGGCCCCGGAAGGCGAGGTGATCGACGCCGAGTTCGAGGTGGAGGACGAGGGGAAGAAGTAATTCGAAAAGTCACCAGGTGTCCTTTAGGTCCTTTTAGTCCTTTAAGTCCTTTTTCGGAAAGGAGGTGATGATAAGGGTAGAAAATTCCAAGAAAGGTAAATTGTGATTAACTGTGTAACCAAGAGCAAAACTCAACAGGAGGAAAGAGAGTATGAAGATCACACCTTTGGGCGACCGGGTCCTGGTCAAGCGTCTGGAACCGGCGGAAGTGAAGAAGGGCGGCATTATCATCCCCGAGACCGCCCAGGAAAAACCGATGGAAGCGACCGTGATCGCCGTCGGGACCGGCAAGGTCCTCGAGGACGGGACCAAGGTCAAGTTCGAGGTCGCCAAGGGCGACCGGGTCCTGATCGGGAAGTACTCCGGCACTGACGTCAAGATCGACGACGAGGACTACCTGATTTTGAGCCAGGACGACATCCTGGCGATCGTGAAATAACGAACCGAAAAAGCATAAGGAGAAGTTTCTATGACAGCCAAACAACTCAAGTATGACGATTCCGCGCGCCAGGCGGTACTGCGGGGCGTGGAACAGCTGAGCCGGGCGGTCAAGGTGACGCTGGGCCCCAAGGGCCGCAACGTGGTCCTGGACAAGAAGTTCGGCTCCCCGACCATCACCAAGGACGGCGTGACCGTGGCCAAGGAGATCGAACTGGAAGATCCCTTCGAGAATATGGGCGCCCAGCTGGTGCGGGAAGTCGCTTCCCGGACCAGCGACGACGCCGGCGACGGCACCACCACCGCCACCATCCTGGCCGAGGCCATCTACCGTGAGGGTCTCAAGAGCGTGACCGCCGGGGCCAACCCGATGGCCGTGAAGAGAGGTATCGACCGTGCGGTCGAGGCCGTGGTCAAGGAACTCGAGGGCATCAGCAAGGATGTCGCCGACCGGTCGGACATCACCGCCGTCGCTACCATTTCGGCCAACAACGATTCGACCATCGGCCAGCGGATCGCCGAGGCGATGGACAAGGTCGGCAAGGACGGCGTGATCACGGTCGAGGAAGCCAAGGGGATCTCCACCTACCTCAAGGTGGTGGAAGGGATGCAGTTCGACAAGGGCTACCTCTCCCCCTACTTCATCACCGACGCCGACAATATGGACGCGGTTCTCGAGGATCCCTACATCCTGCTCTTCGAGAAGAAGATCTCCAACCTCAAGGATCTCCTGCCCCTGCTGGAACAGATCGCCAAGACCGGCCGGGCGCTGCTGGTGATTTCCGAGGACGTCGAGGGCGAGGCCCTGGCCGCCCTGGTGGTCAACAAGATCCGGGGGACGCTCAAGGCCTGCGCCGTCAAGGCGCCCGGTTTCGGCGACCGCCGCAAGGCGATGATGGAAGATATCGCCGTTCTCACCGGCGGCAAGCTGATCTCCGAGGACCTGGGGATCAAGCTGGAGAGCGTCACCCTCGAGGATCTCGGCCAGGCCAAGCGGGTTACGGTCGAGAAGGAAGACACCACGATCGTCGAGGGCAAGGGATCCACGGCCGACATCCAGGCCCGGATCTCCCAGATCAAGAAGCAGATCGAGGACACCGACTCCGACTACGACCGCGAGAAGCTCCAGGAACGGCTGGCCAAGCTGGCCGGGGGAGTGGCCGTGATCAACGTCGGGGCCGCCACCGAGACCGAGATGAAGGAGAAGAAAGCCCGGGTCGAGGACGCCCTCCACGCCACCCGGGCCGCGGTGGAAGAGGGGATTGTCCCCGGGGGCGGCGTGGCGCTGCTCCGCTGCATCGACGGCCTGGACAAGGTCAAGGCCTCCGGCGACGAGAAGATCGGCGTCCGCCTGGTCAAGAAGGCCCTCCAGGCTCCGGCCCGCCAGCTGGCCGACAACGCCGGCGTGGAAGGCGCGATCGTGGTCCAGGAAGTCCTCAAGAAAGAGGGAGACTTCGGGTACAACGTGAGCACCGACAAGTACTGCTCGATGTTCAAGGAAGGGATCATCGATCCGACCAAGGTGACCCGGACGGCGCTGCAGAACGCCTCCAGCATCTCGGGGTTGATGATCACCACCGAGTGCCTGATCACCGAGCTGCCGGAAGAGGAGAAGATGCCGGCGATGCCTCCCGGAGGAATGGGGGGTATGGGCGGTATGATGTAATTTAAATCCCCCGGCGGGGATTTAAATTGGGGCAAAAAGCGTCCCTCCGGCATCCGCCGGAGGGACGCTTTTTGTTTTTAACCCGGGACCTTATGGTAAAATATATAGGTAGGTCAGGCATTCCTGCCTGACCGGGAAAAGGTAGGTCAGGCATTCCTGCCTGACCGAAAAAAGGTAGGTCAAGCATTCCTGCCTGACCGGCAAGCTTGCCCGTCGGCCCGCGGGAAAATTATTTACCGGTTTTCAAGATGAACCTGAACGCGATTCCCTGGCTGAGTCATCTCTTCTTTCCCCGGGAGTGCGTTCACTGCGGGATCCTTCTCGATTTCCGCAACCGGGACTATCTCTGCGGCCGCTGCCGGGAGCTTCTGGAGCCGGTCGAAAGGCCGGTCTGCGAACGCTGCGGGGAACCCCTGGAGTTTGCCGCGACCTGCCCGGCCTGCCGGGAGAATCCCCCCGCCTTTGGCCGGGCCCGGTCGGCGGTGCTCTTCGCCGGGGCCGGCCGGTCCCTGGTCCTGGCCTACAAGTACAGCGCCAACCCCTACCTCGCCGCCGCCTGCCGTCGGCTGCTCCGGGCCGGCGGGGAGAGGTGGTACGCCTGGCGGGATTACGACCTGGTGGTCCCGGTCCCCCTCCACCCCCGGAAGGTCCGGGAGCGGGGGTTCGACCAGTCCGCCCTTCTGGCCGCCGGCTTGAGCCGGGCGACCGGAATCCCGTTCGGGAAGAGACTGCTCTTCCGGGTCCGTTACACCGGGACCCAGACCCGGCTGAGCCGGAAGGAGCGGCGGGAAAATATCCGGGGGGCTTTCGCGCTCTCCGGGGATGGCCGGATCCGGGGGGCCGCGATCCTCCTGGTGGACGATGTCTATACCACCGGGGCCACGGTCAATGAGTGCGCGAAGAACTTGAGACAGGCCGGGGCAACCGGTGTCGATGTCCTGACCCTGGCCCGGGCGGTGCGGCTATGAGAATCCAGAAGTTTCTCTCCCGGGCCGGGGTCGCCTCGCGGAGGAAGGCGGAAGAGATGATCTCCCGGGGCCGGGTCCGGATCAACGGGAAGCCGGTTAATGAACCGGGAACGGTTATCGACCCGGCCGCCGACCGGGTGGAGGTCGACGGCCGGAAGGTGAGCCTGGAGGAGAAGATCCATATCCTCCTGAATAAGCCGGCCGGGTATCTCTGCGCTCTGGAGGACCGTTTCGGCCGGCCCCTGGTGACCGACCTGGTCCGGGATATCCCGGAGCGGATCTATCACGTCGGCCGCCTCGACCTCGACTCCGAGGGGATGCTGCTTCTGACCAACGACGGCGACTTCGCCCTGAAACTGACCCACCCCCGGCACGAGATCGAAAAGACCTACCGGGTCCGGCTCCGCGATCCGCTCTCCCCGGCGGCGGCGGCTAAGCTCCGGCGGGGGGTGACCCTGGAGAACGGTTTTGCCACCGCGCCCGCCCGGGTAAAAATCCTCTCCGGCGACGGCCGGGAGGCCAAGATCGCCATCCGGGAGGGGAAGAAGAGGCAGGTGAAGAGGATGCTGGAGGCGGTGGGGAACAAGGTGACCTACCTGGAACGGACCGCCGTCGGTCCGCTCCGCCTCGGTGAATTGGAGAAAGGTAAATGGCGGAGATTGACACCGGAAGAGGTGGCGCTGTTTACGGATAAAACCGATTGCGATTGCGATACCGATAGCGATACCGATACCGAATAGAGCGGAAGTTGACGGGTGATCGCTATCGCTATCGCTATCGAAAAAATATAGGAGGAATAATATGGACGTCAGCAAGTTCACCCTGAAATCCCAGCAAGCCCTGAAGGCGGCCCAGGACCTGGCCGGGGAAAATAACCAGCAGGAGATCGCTCCTTCCCATCTCCTCCTCGCCCTGATCGACCAGGAGGAAGGGCTGACCCGCCCGATCCTCCAGAAACTGGCGGCCAGCCCGGAGGAGGTCTCCGCCCGCTGCCGTCAGAACCTGGAAAGGATCCCCCGGGTCCACGGCGGCGGACCGCGGACCCCCTACCTATCGCCGTCGCTCAACCAGGTGCTCAACACCGCCTGGAAGGAAGCCAGGAGCCTCAAGGACGAGTACCTCTCGGTCGAGCATCTCCTCCTCGCCCTGGCCGAGTCCGACTCCCCGGCGGGGAAGGCGCTCCGCGAACTCTCCGTCACCCGGGACGGGATCCTTCAGGCCCTGGTCGAGATCCGGGGAAGCCAGCGGGTGGTCGACCCCAACCCGGAGGAGAAATACGAGGCGCTGACCCGCTTCGCCCGCGACCTGACCGAACTGGCCCGCCAGGGGAAACTCGACCCGGTGATCGGCCGGGACGACGAGATCCGGCGGGTGATCCAGGTCCTCTCCCGGCGGACCAAGAACAACCCGGTCCTGATCGGGGAGCCCGGGGTGGGGAAGACCGCGATCGCCGAGGGGCTGGCCACCCGGATTATGACCGGGGACGTCCCCGAGGGGCTGAAGAACAAGCGGCTGCTCGCCCTCGATATCGGGGCCCTGGTCGCCGGCGCCAAGTACCGCGGGGAGTTCGAGGACCGGCTGAAGGCGGTCTTGAGCGAGGTCGAGAAGGCCGAAGGCAAGATCATCCTCTTCATCGACGAGCTCCACACCATTGTCGGGGCCGGGGCCGCCGAGGGCGCGGTGGACGCCTCGAATATGCTCAAGCCGGCCCTGGCCCGGGGGGAGCTCAGGTGCGTCGGCTCGACCACCCTCGACGAGTACCGCCAGCATATCGAGAAGGACGCGGCCCTGGAGCGGCGGTTCCAGCCGGTCTTCGTCGGGGAGCCCTCGGTCGAAGCGACGATCGCCATCCTCAGGGGTCTCAAGGAACGCTACGAGGCCCATCACGGGGTCCGGATCACCGATCCGGCCCTGGTCGCCGCCGCCGTTCTCTCCGACCGCTACATCTCCGACCGCTTCCTCCCCGACAAGGCGATCGACCTGATCGACGAGTCCGCCTCCCGGCTGAAGATCGAGATCGACTCCCGGCCGATCGAGGTCGACGAGGTGGAGCGGAAGATTATGCAGCTGGAGATCGAAAAGCAGGCCCTGAAGAAGGAGAAGGATGCCACCAGCAAGGAGCGTCTGGCCAAGCTGGACAAGGACCTGAACGACCTCAAGGAGGAGAGCCGGGCGCTGAACGCCCACTGGCAGAACGAGAAGGAGGCGATCACCGTCATCCGCAAGCTCCTGGAAAGGCTGGACGAAATCAAGGTCGAAGAGGGCGCGGCCGAGCGGGAGGGCGATCTGGAGAGGGCCGCCCAGCTCCGTTACGGGGAGAAGATCGATCTCCAGAAGAAGCTCGAGGAGGCCAACCTCAAGCTCGCCGAGCTCCAGAAGGACCGGCGGATGCTCAAGGAGGAGGTGGACGAGGACGACATCGCCGAAGTGGTCGGCTCCTGGACCGGGATCCCGGTCAGCCGGCTCCTGGAGGGAGAGATGGAGAAGCTGATCCGGGTCGAGGAGCGGCTCCATCAGCGGGTGATCGGCCAGGAGGAGGCGATCTCCGCCGTGGCCAACGCCATCCGGCGGGGAAGGGTGGGGATGTCCGACCCCAACCGTCCGCTCGGTTCCTTCATCTTTATGGGCCCGACCGGGGTGGGAAAGACCGAGCTGGGCAAGGCCCTGGCCGAGTACCTCTTCGACGACGAGCGGTCGATGGTCCGGCTGGATATGTCCGAGTACCAGGAGCGGCACACCGTCTCGAGGCTGATCGGCGCACCCCCCGGGTACGTCGGCTACGGGGAAGGCGGCCAGCTGACCGAGGCGGTACGCCGCCGGCCTTACTCGGTGGTCCTCTTCGACGAGATCGAGAAGGCCCACCCCGACGTCTTCAACACCCTCCTCCAGATCCTCGACGAGGGCCAGCTGACCGACGGCCAGGGGAGGAAGGTCAACTTCAAGAACACCGTGGTGATTATGACCTCGAACATCGGCTCCCCGGTCATCCAGGAGTGCTCGGAACAGGGGAAGAAGCCCTCGGAGATGAAGGAGCGGGTGATGGCGGAACTTCGGAGCCGCTTCCGGCCGGAGTTTCTCAACCGGGTCGACGACATCATCATCTTCACCAGTCTCAACCGGGAGGAGATAAAACGGATCGTCGATCTCCAGGTCGCCTACCTCGACCGCCGGCTGGCCGCCCGGAAGATGGTCCTGGAGCTGAGCGAGGCCGCCCGGGAGCATCTGGCCCGGACCGGCTACGACCCGGCCTTCGGGGCCCGTCCCCTGAAGCGGCTGATCCAGAAGGAGATCGAGAACCCCCTGGCCCTGAAGATCCTGGAAGGGGAATTCGCCGACGGCGACCGGATCAAGGCCGACTACGACTCGAAGGGAGGGAAGATCATCTTCCGGAAGGTGGAGGGAGGGGAGAGTTAGCAGTAAGCGGTAAGCGGTAAGCGGTAAGCAGTGAGCGGTGGACAGTGAGCAGTGGACAGAGTGTCCTTTTCGTCCTTTAAGTCCTTTTCGTCCCTGGCGGCAAAGTCAGTGGCCAGTGAGCAGTCGTCCGACCCGTCCGAAGCGTCCGAATGTTATGAAGTGGTAAGTGATTACTGATTACTGAATACCGATCACCGGCTATTCCGTCTCCCACCACTGCCGCCACTTGTCGGCGTACTTGTCGATCCAGTCACCGACCGCTTCCGGGCCGAGATCGTGGCCGGCTTTCTCCGATTCGATCCACTTGTGTTTCAGGATCTCCTCCATCTGGTTGCGGGAGGAGAGGACGGTCCGCTTCGCCCGCCAGATCAGGGCGTAGTTCTTCTGCCAGTCTTCGATCGCCTCATCGATGGGAACGTAGCGGCCGTAGCGCTGGGAGAGGAAATAGCGGTGGACCCGGATCGCCTTCCACTCCGCCGGGCTGAAGCGCGGCTCCCGGAGACAGCTTTTTTCGTCCTCTCTATTCACCTTGCGGTGCTGCTCCCGCCACTGCCGGGAATAACGGTTCAGCCAGTCGGTGACCGCTTCCCTGATCCCCACTTCCCTCCCGGTCTGGCGGGCAAGGTAGTACTTGTGGACGTGAACCGCACCCCACTCCGCCGGGCTGAAACAAAAATCCGCTTCCGTTTCCATAACCCAAAAGTCAATCTATTCCCGAAATGGAAATGATCGATGGAAAATATAATAGCGAGGTGGTAATTTGGCAATAGTATTTTAGCTCGATTTATTCCTGAACCGGAAGATGGTAGCACAGACATTCTTGTCTGTGGAAGCGATGCAAAATTCCGGCGGGATCTGCCGGTCCCGCAGGTCGTATAGATGACCGAGAGAAATCCAATCTCCCCCGGCGAACTCCTGATGGTCGGTTTCGAGGAGCCGGAGGTCGATGATCTTCTTCGCCGCTATATCCTCGATTGGCGCGTGGGGGGGGTGATCCTCTTCGACCGCAACATCCGCGGCCCCGAACAGCTCTCCCGGCTCTGCCGGGAACTCCAGAACATCCGCCGCCGGGTCGCCGCCAGCCCGCTTCTGATCGCGGTTGACCAGGAAGGGGGGACGGTGGCCCGGGTCAGGAAGGGGGCGACCGTATTCCCGGGCAACCTCGCCCTCGGCTTCGCCGGGACCGCCGAAGACGCCCGACTCCAGGGAAGGATCACCGGCCGGGAGCTGGCCCGGCTGGGGATCAATATGAACCTGGCCCCGGTCCTCGACCTCTACCGGTCCGGGGGGAGCCACAGTCTCGGCCTCCGTTCCCTGGGGAGCGACCCGGAACGGGTGGCGGAACTGGGCGCGGCCCTGATCTCGGGTCTCCGGGAGGAAGGGGTGGCCGCCGTCGCCAAGCACTTTCCCGGCAAGGGCGGGGCCCGGCGGGACTCTCACCGGGAACTCCCGGTCATCGGGGACGATGCCGAAAGCTTGCGCGCCCGGGACCTGCTCCCCTTCCGTCGGGCTATCTCCGGGGGGGTGAAGGCGATGATGACCTCCCACGCCGCTTACCCCGCCCTCGACGTCGGCCGGACCCGGCCCGGGACCATCTCCCGGGAGCTGATGACCGGCCTCCTCCGGGAGGAGCTGGGGTTCGGCGGGGTCCTGATCAGCGACGACCTGGGGATGGGGGCGGTCGGGGGTTACTGTCCGGTCGAGGAGTCGGTCCGGGAAGGGCTCAGGGCGGGGGTCGATATCTTTCTGCTCTGCCACTCCCCGGAAGAGCGGGAGCGGGCCGCCGGCGAGCTGGGAAGAATCGCGGCCGAAGACCGCGCCCTGGCCGGTCGCCTGGCCGAGAGCGGAAAACGGATCGCCGGCCTCAAGGCGTCTCTCCGGCCCGCCCGGCCCGCCGGCCCGCCCGGGGAATCGGGGGACTCCCTGGCCGACCGGATCGCCCGGGGGGCGGTGACCTTCACTCCGTCCGCCGGGGAGGTTCCGGTTTTGGAGAAACGGTTTCTCCTGGTCTGGTTCCAGCCGGAGCGAACGGTCGAGGTCGAGAACTCGGCCCGGGACGGGGGAGGTCCCGGGAGTTATTTCCGGGAGGCCGGTTTCGACCCCGAGGTGGTCCCGGTATCCCTCGAACCGGCCAAGGAGGAAATGGCCGCGGTCCGGGAGCGGCTGGCCGCGAACCGCGCGGTCCTGGTGACTTCCTATGACGCCTACCGTTTTCCGGGACAGAAAAGCCTGATCGAAGAGATTCTCCGCGCCCGGACGGGGGCCCTCCTGGCGGTGGTCCGCGATCCCCGGGACGCGGAGATATTCCCCGGGGCGAAATCCATCGCGGTGACCAGGGGTTACGGCCCCCATTCGCTCCGGGCCCTGGCCGGGGCCCTGGCCGCCGGCCGGGAAGGCGGGATGGCTTGAAGAGACTCCACTTCATCGGGATCGCCGGGAGCGGGATGTCGGCCCTGGCCCAGCTCGCCCGCTGGGCGGGGGGGGCGGTCTCCGGCTCCGACCGTCTCTTCGACCGGGGCGAGGCCGCCGAACTCAAAAACTGCCTGGAGGGGGAGGGCATCAAAATCTTGCCCCAGGACGGTTCCGGGATAATTCAGTCCGGCGAGGCGGTTACTTCGGCGGCGGTGGAGGCGGATATCCCCGACCTCCGGGCGGCGGCCGATCAAGGGGTCCCCGTCCTCGGCCGGGGCGAGTATCTCCTCCGGCTGGCCCGGGGCCGGGAGTCCCTGGCGGTGGCCGGGACCAACGGGAAATCGACCACCACCGCGCTCCTGGCCTGGATCCTGGACGGATCCAGCCTCGACCCCTCCTGCGCGATGGGAGCGTCCCTGGTCCGCGGTTGGCGGGGATGGGGAAACGCCCGCCGGGGGAAATCGGACCTTTTCTGCTTCGAGGCCGACGAGAGCGACGGGTTCCTCGAGCGCTATCGGCCCGAATTCGGCGTCATCACCAACATTTCTCCCGATCACTTCGCCCTGGAGCGCCTCCGCGGGATCTTCGCCCGGTTCGCCCTCGGCTGCCGCCGGGCGGTCGCGGTCAACAACGATTGCCCCGAGTGCCGGCGCTTGCCTCAGGGGAAGTCCCGCCGGATCACCTTCGCCGTCGACTCCCCGGCCGATCTCCGCCCCCGGGAAATCGAACTCCGGCGGGATTCCCTGTCCTGCCGGCTCGAATCGGTGGAGTTCAGCCTGCCCCTTCCCGGGATCCACAACCTCTATAACCTCCTGGCGGCCACCGCCCTGGCCCGTTCGGTCGGCCTCTCTCTCGGGCGGATCGCCGCCGCGGCTTCGGAATTCCCCGGGATCCGGAGGCGGCTGGAGGTGGTCCACGACTCCCCGGGTCTGACCGTGATCGACGACTACGGGCACAACCCGGCCAAGATCGCCGCCGCGCTGACCGCCGCCCGGGGTTTCGGTTCTCCCCTGACCGCCATCTACCAGCCCCACGGCTACGGTCCCCTGAAGAGATTCCGGAGGGAACTGGCCGCGGCCTTCGCCGCCGGGCTCCGGGCCGGGGACCGGCTCTTTCTCCTCCCGGTCTACTACGCCGGGGGGACGGTCGAGGACGGCTACGGCTCGAAAGAGTTCGCCGCCGAAACGGCCGGGCCGGTGCCGGCGGAGTACCTCCCCGGCCGGCTGGCCCTCCTCGACCGCCTCGGGCCGGCCCGGGGCGTCTTCCTGGTGATGGGAGCCCGGGACCCGGGATTGGGGTTCCTGGCCCGCCGGATTGCTTCTCTTTTGGGAGCGAACGGGGAATGAAGGGTACGGGTACGAGGACGAGGACGGGTACGGGTACGAGTAGGAGTACGAGTAGGAGTAAGAGTACGAGTAGGAGTAAGAGTACGAGTAAGGGGGAGGGAAAGGGTCACTCCCGGGCGGCGCTGGGGGAGTACCGGGCGGCCCTGGACGAGCTTTACCGGCTCCGGCTTTTCGGGACCAAGCTGGGGCTGAACAACATCCGGCGGTTGCTCGAACTCCTCGGGAACCCGGAACGGGATCTGGTCTTTTACCACATCGCCGGGACCAACGGCAAGGGCTCGACGGCCGCGATCCTCCAGCGGCTCCTGATGACCACCCGCCGCCGGGTCGGGCTCTTCATATCCCCCCATATCGATGACTTCCGGGAACGGATTCGGATCGGGGACCGCCTGATCTCCCCCCGGGAGGCGGCCGCCGGGGTGGCCGAGATCCTCCCCCTCCTCGACCGGGTCGCCGAATCTCCCGGCTGTTCCCACCCCACCTACTTCGAGGCGGTGACCGCGCTCGCCTGCCGCTACTTCGCCCGGAAGCGGGCCGGGGCCGTGGTCTGGGAGGTCGGGCTGGGCGGGCGGCTCGACGCCACCAACGCCGTCACCCCGGCGGTCTCGGTCATCACCTCGATCGGCCTCGAGCACCAGAAGTACCTCGGCAACACCATCGACCGGATCGCCCGGGAGAAGGGTGGTATCGTCAAGCCGGGGGTTCCCCTGGTCACGGCGGTCCCCCCGGGGGCCGCGCTCGACCGGCTGCGCCGGATCTGCCGCCGACACCGGGCGCCCCTGGTCGAGGTCGGGAAACTCTACCGGGTCCGGGTCGTCTCGGGCGGGCCGCGGGGCCAGGCGCTGGACGTCGACGGCCCCCGGGCCTCCCGTCCCGGCATCTTCCTTCCCCTGCCCGGGCGGCACCAGGCCGGCAATCTCCTGGCGGCGCTGGCCGCCTGGGAGCAGGGCGACCCCCGGGCGGCGGAGATACCTTTGTCCCGGCTGAAGAGGGCGCTGGCGGACGTCTTCTGGCCCGGCCGTTTCGAGTACTTCCCCGGTCCGCCGGAAGCGGTTCTCGACGGGGCCCACAACCGCGCCGCCGCCCGGGTCTGCGCCCGGACCCTGAAAGATCTCTTCCCCGGCCGCCCGGTCTGCCTGGTTATCGGTATCCTGGGCGACAAGGACGCCGCCGGAATCTGCCGGCCGTTTCTTCCCCTGGTCGAACGAGTGATCGCCGTCACTCCCCCCAGTTCCCGCGCGCTGCCCGCCGCCCGGTTGGCCCGGTTGATCCGCGGCGAGCGCGGCCGGAGGAAAATCCCGGTCCTGGTCCGCAAATCTCTTGAGTCGGCCCTCGGTTATTGCTACCGTGTCCCTCCATCGGTTGGGGGGAAGGGCGGGGCGGCTCCGGTGATCTGCGTTACCGGCTCGCTCCGGCTGATCGGCCCGGCAAGGAGATGGCTTCTCGGCCGGGTTTCGGAGAATCACCCCGGAGGGCCGGGGAGAAGGGTGAATGGATGAACAATCCCGAGAATACCGCGATCGTCAATGCCGTCCTGCTCCGGCCGGATGAACCGGAGACCCGGGGCGGCCTCCTTTTGAGAAAGGGGAGGATAGTCCGGACTCTGGAGGAAGGGGAGAAGCCGCCGCCCGGGGCGTCGAGCATCGACGCCAAGGGCAACTATCTCGCGCCCGGGTTTATCGACCTCCACGTCCACGGCGGAGGAGGGGACGATTTTCTCGACGGGGGTAGCCGGGTACTGGACCGGATCCTCAACTTCCTTCCCCGCTTCGGCGTTACCTCCCTCCTCCCCACCATCGCCACCCCCTCGCGTCTCCAGTTGCTCGACCTGGTTGAACTCCTGCGAGCCTATTACCGGGGGAAGCCGCGAGGCGCCCAGGTGCTGGGGATCAACCTGGAAGGGCCCTACCTCAGTATCGGGAAACGGGGGGCCCAGCCGCTCCGGTTCATCCGGCTCCCCTCCCGGGACGAACTGAAGGAGATTCTCCAGGCGGCCGGCGGGGCGGTCAAGATTATGACCCTGGCCCCGGAACTGGAGGGAGCCCTCTCCCTGATCCGGTTACTGAAGCGTTCCGGGGTCATCCCCGCCGTCGGCCATACCACCGCCGACTACGAGACGACCCGCCAGGCCATCCGGGCCGGCCTTTCCTACGCCACCCATCTCTTCAACAGTTACCCTTCCTTCCATCACCGCCGTCCGGGAGCGGTCGGGGCGATCCTTGAATCCGACCGGGTGCGGGTGGAGATTATCGGCGACGGGGTTCACCTCGCCCCGGTGACCATCCGGTTGATCTTCCGGCTCAAGCCCCTGGCAGACCTTCTCCTGGTGACGGACGGGGTGGCGGTCCTGGGGAGGAGGCTCAAGACATTCGAGATGGGGGGGAGGGAGGTGACCGTGGACCGCAACGGGGCCCGCCTTCCCGACGGGACGCTGGTCGGGAGTATGCTTCCGATGAACCGGGCTCTGAGGAATATCGCGGAATTCACCGGCCTGCCCCTCTCCCGGGCCCTCCGCCTGGTTACCGCCAACCCGGCCCGGCTCCTCGGGTTGGCCGATCGGAAAGGCGGCCTCCGTCCCGGTATGGACGCCGACCTGGTCCTCATCGACCGCCGGGGCAATGTCCGCCGGACCGTCATCGCCGGGAAAACCGTTTATCAAAGCAAATCCGGATAAGTCTCCAGCGTCCTTTAGGTCCTTTTAGTCCTTTACGTCCTTTGTTTGCTTAGGGTCTTTCCAGTCAATAGCCCGATATGTTATTATCTCTGCGAAACCGCAACCCGAGGAGGTATCTATGAGAAAGTCAATCGTGCTCGGCGCCCTGGGCTGCCTGCTGGCGCTGGGCGGGGTGGTCTTCACGGCCCGGCTGGCCGCCGCCCCGAAAAAGTCGATCGCCGTCTCCGAGTTCGAGAACAAATCCGGCTGGTACGGATCCTGGGAGATCGGCTGGGGTATGCAGGAGATGATGACCACCGCGCTGGTCGATACCGGCCATTTCACGGTCCTGGAACGCCAGGATCTCTCTTCCGTGATGGCCGAGCAGGACCTGGGGGCCAGCGGCCGGGCGGCGTCCGGTTCGGCGGCCGCGGTCGGGCAGCTGGCCCGGGCCCAGATCCTGATCTCGGGCGCGGTCACCGAGTTCGAGGAGAAGAAGGGCGGCGAGGGCGCCGGGATCGGGTTCAAGGGTTTCCGGATCGGCGGCAGCCACGAACAGGCCCACGTGGCGATCAACGTCCGGATTTACGACACCACCACCGGCGAGGTCCTCGACTCCCTCCGGGTGGCCGGTTCGGCCGACGCCGGCGGCCTGAAGATCGGGTACAGCAACGCCGACTTCGGCGGCGACCTGGGCGGGTTCCGGAAGACCCCCCTCGGGCAGGCTACCCAGGAAGCGATCGACGAGGCGGTGAAGCAGATCGTTTCCCGCCTGAAGGGGGTTCCCTGGCAGGGAAAATTGATCAAGGCCGACGCTTCCCGCTGCTATATCAACGCCGGCAGCGAGGGCGGTATCTCGCCGGGGATGGAGTTTGACGTCTACCGCCCCGGGGAAGCCCTGATCGATCCCGACACCGGGCTGAACCTGGGCGCGGAGACCGAGAAGATCGGCCGGGTCCGGGTCACCGAGGTCAAGGATAAGTTCTCCATCGCCGAGGTCGTCTCCGGCTCCGATCTGCAGCGGGGCGATTTGGTCAAATCGGACTGAGATGTTCCGCTTCCTCTTCAAGCTGATTCTCCTCCTGGCGGTCGCCGCCCTGGTCTACGGGCTCTGGATGCTCTACCAGGAAAAGTCACCCGAGGAGAAGGCGGAGATCCGCCAGGGCGTGGCCCGGACCGTGAAGAGCGCCGGCCAGACGGTCAGCGAGGCCGGGCAGAAAGTGGTGGAGAAAGGACGACAGGTATATGAAGGCCGCCGGGAGGGGGAAGGGGAATAAGGGTCTCTTGAGAGATGCCGATCGCCAGACGGCCTCCCGCCCCGCCGGCCGATTCTACCTCCGCACCTTCGGCTGCCAGATGAACCGCCACGACTCGGAGCTGGTCTCCGGCCTTCTCCGGGCCCGGGGCTGGCGGAGGGTGGAATCCGAGGACTCGGCCGACCTGATCCTGCTCAACACCTGCAGCGTCCGCCGCCATCCGGAAGAGCGGGTCTGGGGGCGCCTCCACCGCTACCGGCGGCTGAAGGAGCGCAATCCCGGGCTGATCCTGGGGGTGCTCGGCTGTATGGCCAGGATCCGCTCGGGGGAGATCCGCCGGCGTTTCCCGGAGGTGGAGGTCGTCCTTGGGCCGGAAAATCTCGATCGACTGGGGGAGGAGATCGCCGGCCGGCGGGGGCTCCGGACCGGGGAGGAAGTGCCGGAGAATTTCTTTCCGGTTTCCCCCGACCGCGAGAACCGGCTTTCGGCCTGGGTTACGGTTACCCGGGGGTGCGACAACTTCTGCTCCTACTGCGTCGTCCCCCACGCCCGGGGGAGAGAGGTCTCCCGCCCGGCGGGGGAGATCCTGACCGAAGTCCGCGGCCTGGGGGAGCAGGGTTGCCGGGAGGTCACCCTGCTCGGCCAGAACGTCAACTCCTACCGGGGTCCGGGTCCGGGGGGAGAGCCGGTCGACTTCCCGGGCCTGCTGCGGCTCCTGGAGCCGGTGGGAGGGATCGCCCGGATCCGCTTTTTGACCTCGCACCCCCGGGATATCTCCCCCGGGCTGGTGGCGGCGGTGGCGGAACTGGAGAAAGTCTGCGAGTTCCTCCATTTCCCCGCCCAGTCCGGCGCCGACCCGGTCCTGGCCCGGATGCGCCGGGGCTATACCCGGGAGGATTACCTGGAGAGGGTCCGGAACCTGAAGGCGGCCGTCCCCGGGATCGCCCTCGCCTCCGACTTCATCGTCGGCTTTCCGGGCGAGACCGGGGAAGATTTCGCCCGGACCCTGGACCTGGTCGAGGAAGTGTCCTTCGACCAGATCTTCGCCTTCGCCTACTCCCCCCGGCCGGGGACGGCGGCCGCCCGGCTCCGGGACGATGTCCCCCCGCCGGTCAAGTCGGCCCGGCTGAAGGAGCTCTTCGCCCGGCAGAAGATCATCGCCGAAGAGAAGAACCGGAGATTGGTCGGCAAGGTCCTGGAAGTCCTGGTCGAGGGGCGAAACCCCCGGTTCCCGGACCGGGGGGAGGGGAGGACCCGGACCGGGAAGCCGGTCTTCTTCCCCTGGAAAGAAGACCTGGCCGGGCAACTGGTCCCGGTCCTGATCGAGCGTTCGACCGATCTCAGTCTCTACGGGAAGATATGTTGACGGGATAACAGGATCTACAGGAAAAATAGTCAGGATCCGATCGCTATCGCTATCGGGATCGCTATCGGGATCGAGGTGGTTAAACTCCGCCCGGAACATCCCTTAAATTCAAATCAGCAATTTCTTTAGAACGTAACATTTTTGAAAAATTAGATGTGGCACCCCTTCAGGGTGCCATCGGGCATTTGTATTGTCCCATATAACCCGGGGTTGTACCCCGGGCTATAATGTGGAACGCCGTTGGCGTTCTTATTTCACCCCGAAGGGGTGACACATTATAGCCCGGCGAATATCGCCGGGAACATTCGGAAATAAAGATTACTCCAGCACCCCGAAGGGGTGCCACATCAATATTGAGATTGCTGTATTTGAAAACGCTGAAGTGGTACCTTTCGACCTGATGACTAAATCCACCCCAATGATGAAGCAGTACCGGGCCCTCAAGGCCTCGGTCGGCGACGCCATCCTCCTCTTCCGCCTGGGCGATTTCTACGAGATGTTCGGCGAGGACGCCCGGGCCGCGGCCCCGATCCTGGAGATCGCCCTCACCGCCCGGCAGACAATGCCGATGTGCGGGATTCCCCACCACGCCTCGTCCGGGTATATCGAGAAACTGCTCAAGGCCGGCCGGAAGGTGGCCATCTGCGATCAGGTCGAGGACCCCCGGCAGGCGAAGGGCATCGTCCGGCGGGAAGTCACCCGGATCATCACCCCGGGGACGGCCCTGGAAGATGAGCTGCTGAAGTCCACCGCCTCGAACCACCTGGCCGCCGTTCACCGGCTGGGCCGGGTTTACGCCCTGGCCGTCATCGAGCTCTCCACCGGGGAGTTCAAAGTCACCGAACCGGGCGGCCCCGAGGAACTGCGCAACGAGCTGGAGCGGCTCCGGCCCAGCGAATGTCTCGTTCCCCACCGGCTGGCCGGAGAACTGGAAGAGATCCTCTCGCGGCTGCCGGCCGCGGTCACCCCGCTGGAGGACTGGTACTTCGACTACGACCTGGCCGCCGCCGCCCTCAACCGGCTCTTCCGGACCGCCACCCTGGACGGTTTCGGCTGCCGGCACCTGGTTCCCGGGATCGGCGCGGCCGGGGCGATCGTCGAGTACGCCAACGGCAATCTCAAGACCTCGCTCTCCCACATCGAATCCCTCACCGTCTATTCCCCCGGGGATTACCTGGTGATGGACGCCGTCTCCCAGGCCAACCTGGAGGTGGTCGAGCCGCTCCGGGGCGGCGATCGCTCGGCCACCCTGCTCGGCGTCCTCGACCGGACGGTGACCGCCGCCGGGAGCCGGACCCTGCGGGACCGGCTCCTCCGGCCGCTGCGGCGCCCGGAGGAGATCGTTCGTCGCCTCGACGCGGTCGGGGAACTGAGCGGCGACCGGACCGCCTTATCCGCCCTCCGGGAGAAACTCAAGGAGACCCGGGATATCGCCCGGATCATAACCCGGGTCTGCTGCGGCAGAACCAACGCCCGGGAGCTGGTCAGCCTCCGCCGGACCCTGGAGGTCATCCCCGCCCTGGCCGATACCCTCTCTCCGCTGGATTCGGAGCTGCTGGGCGAAGTTTCCCGGGATCTTCAGGTCCCCCCCGACCTGGTCGACTTCCTCCAGCGGACCCTGGAGGATTCCCCGCCGGCGGGTTTGAAGGAGGGAGGGATGATCCGGTCGGGGTTCAGCGAGGAACTCGACCGGCTCCGCTCCCTGGCCCGGGACGGCAAGCACTGGATCAGCCGTTTCCAGAAGGAGGAGATCGAGCGGACCGGGATCAAGTCCCTCAAGGTTCGCTACAACAAGGTCCTCGGTTACTATATTGAGGTCACCCGCCCCAACCTCGATCAGGTCCCCGACCATTATGTCCCCAAGCAGACCCTGGTCAACGCCGGCCGTTTCATCACCGGGGAGCTGAAGGACTACGAACAGAAGGTGATCGGGGCCGAGGAAAAGGCGGCGGCCCTGGAGTACCGGCTCTTCGAGGAGATCCGGGAAGAGGTGAAGAAGGAGGCTTTCTCCATCCAGCGCTGCGGGCGGGCGATCGGCGTCATCGACGCCCTGGCCGGACTGGCGGCGGCGGCGCTCGAGAACGGTTACGTCCGGCCGGCCGTCGACGACTCCGACCGCCTGGAGATCGTCAACGGCCGCCACCCGGTGGTGGAGAAGATCCTGGTCGAGGAACGGTTCGTCGGCAACGACACCGTGATGGACGGCGAGGATAATCAGATCGCCATCATCACCGGGCCGAATATGGCCGGAAAGTCAACCTACATCCGCCAGGTGGCGCTGATCGTGCTGATGGCCCAGGTGGGGAGCTTCGTCCCCGCCGATTCGGCCCGGATCGGGGTGGCCGACCGGATCTTCACCCGGGTGGGGGCCTCCGACCAGCTGGCCCGGGGCCAGTCCACCTTTATGGTCGAGATGATCGAGACCGCCAACATCCTCCATAATGCCACCCCCCGGTCGCTGGTCGTGCTCGACGAGATCGGCCGGGGAACCAGCACCTTCGACGGGATCAGCATCGCCTGGGCGGTGGCCGAGTACCTCCACAACCACCTCCCCTCGAAGGCCCGGACCCTCTTCGCCACCCACTACCACGAGCTGACCGAGCTCGAGCTCACCCTCAAAGGGGTGAAGAACTACAACGTGGCGGTGAGGGAGTGGAACGACCGGGTGATCTTCCTCCGCAAGGTCCTCCGGGGGGGGACCGACAAGAGTTACGGGATCCAGGTCGCCCGCCTGGCCGGTCTCCCCCGTTCCGTGATCGACCGGGCCGACCTGATCCTTGACCGCCTGGAACAGGAAGCGGTCTCGGCCGACGGCCGGCCTCGGCTGGTCGGAGAAGACTCCGGACCTGATCCCGGAACCGGGCGTCAGCTCTATCTCTTCGAGACCCCCCCCGCCCATCCGGTGATTGACGAGCTGAAGAACATCAACCTCGATCACCTCACCCCCTTCGAGGCGATGCAGCGGCTCCGCTCTCTGAAAGAGCAGGCGAAAAAGTAGCACAGGCATTCCTGCCTGTGAAGGTAGCACAGGCATTCCTGCCTGTGGAAAGTAGCACAGGCATTCCTGCCTGTGAAGGTAACACAGGCATTCCTGCCTGTGGAAAGTAGCACAGGCATTCCTGCCTGTGGAAAGTAGCACAGGCATTCCTGCCTGTGTCCAAAGCCCGCCCAGACAGGAATGTCCGGGCTGCGCCCGCCCCCGGTAAAATTCGATGTCTTTCCCATCCCGATGTGGTATTATTTGATCAACCGGCCGGAAAATTATTGAAATCCGTTTCCGCGGGGAGCAGCCGAACCGGAACAAAGGAGAGACGCGATGCGCAAGATGGTGGAACTTACCATCCCCAGGGAGCACAAGGACGAGCCGATATTCTACCAGATGATCACCAAGTTCCAGGTTATCCCCACGATCATCGAGGCTTCCTTCTCCACCAATGTCGGATGGGCCTACGTCAAGCTGGAAGGGGAGGAAGACGAACTCAACCGGTTGATCGACTTCCTGAAGTCGAAGAACATCCAGGTTGATCCCCGGGCCTGACCGGGACCCCATTCCGATGGGCAAACTCCGGCAATTACTCGCCATCCAGATTTCCCTGGGCCGCCTGGTCCTGGAGAACGTCCTGGTCGGGACCCTGATGGGCGCCCTGGTTGGGATCGGGCTGAGGGGTTACCTCGGCTACCTCTACCGGATCCAGATGGACTGGGCGATATTTATCCTGGTCGGTCTGCTGATCGGCCTCTTCAGCGGGTTCGCCCGCCAGAGTCATCGGCAGTTCAAGGTCTTCGGGGAGAAGATGACCTCCACCCTCCGCCGGAGCGAGAAGAAGCTGCTCACCACCGAAGAACGCTACAAGAATCTCCTCGACCGGGCCAACGATCTCATCTTCATCCTCGACGAGAAGAGCTGTTTCGTGGAAATGAACGGGAAGTTCGAGGAGATCCTCGGTTACCGCCGGGACGACTGGCTCGGGCGCTCCTTTTACGACCTGGTCCCGGGCAACTTCCGCGACGAGGCGATCAAGTACTGCTGGGAGACCCTGAAGGGCGGCAACCCCCGTTTCGAGCTCGACACCATCCGCGGCGACGGCCGGGTGATCAGCCTGGCCCTGGCCAACTCCCCGGTCCGCAACGCCGAGGGGGAAATCACCGGGGTGATGGGGATCGCCCGGGATATCTCCGAGAGCAAGAAACTGGAGGAGCTCCAGAACAAGTTTGTCTCCCACGTTTCCCACGAACTGCGGACTCCCCTGACCGCGATGGGCGAGTTCGTATCCCTGCTGCTCGACGGGGTTCCGGGGGAGTTGATCGAAGCTCAGAAGGAATACTGCCGGCGGATCGGCTTCAATATCGAACGGCTGACCCGGATCATCGGGAACCTCCTGCTCCTCTCCCAGGTTGATGAAGGGAAGTTCACCCTGGAAAAGGAACTGATCGACCTCGGAAAACTGGTCGGCCAGGTTAAGGACACGATGGCGTCCACCGCCCTCCGGAAGGGGGTCGACCTGGAGACCGAGATCGAGCCTTCCCTCCCCCGGATCTACGCCGACCCGGAACGGATCTCCCAGGTGATCACCAACCTGGCCGCCAACGCGATCAAGTTCACCCCGGAAAGAGGGAGGGTAGTCATCGCCGTTCGCGACCGCGACACCAGCGTGGAACTCCAGGTCCGGGACAACGGGATCGGGATCAGCCCCCAGGACCGGGACCGGATCTTCGACCGGTTCCAGCAGATCCGCCAGCGGCCCACCTTCGGCGGCGGCGGGACGGGCCTCGGTCTGGCCATCTCCCGGGAGATCGTCTTCCTCCATCGGGGCTCGATCCGGGTGGAGAGCGAGGTCGGCCAGGGAAGCACCTTCACCGTCACCCTCCCCAAGACCCTGGCCCCCCGGGTCCTCCTGGTCGACGACGACCCCGACCTGATCGAGATGTACAGGGATTTCCTCGACCCGTTTCATTACCGGGTCTCGGTCGCCTACAACGGGGCCGACGCGGTCAAGCTGGCCCTGGAGGAGAACCCGGACCTGATCGTCCTCGATATCGTGATGCCCCGGATGAACGGTTACGAGGTCCTGGGCCGCCTGAAGCAGAACCAGTTGACCTGCAACATACCGGTAATCATCCTGACCGGGTACGGTATCGACCGTAATCGGATCGGGGCCCTGGGCCGGGAAATCCTCCCCGCGCTGCGCAAGCCGATCAGTATGACCGAGTTCGTCTCGGCGGTGCACTCGGTGCTGGAAAGGGACAGTCAAAATCTGAAGTTAATCAACGGGGTGGTTGAAAGTTGACGGCTCAAGAGAAGAAAACGCTGCTGGTGGTGGATGACGAGCCCGATCTCCGCGAAAGCATCGCCATCCGACTCAAGACCAGCGGGTACCGGGTCATGACCGCCTCCGACGGGCTGGAGGCGCTGAAAAAAGCCCGGTCCCTTTCCCCGGACCTGATCCTTCTGGATTTGATGCTGCCCAAGATGGACGGCTACAAGGTGGCCCGCCTGTTGAAGTTCGACGATCGCTATTCCCGGATCCCGATCCTGGTTCTCTCCGCCCGCGGCCAGGACCTGGACAAGGAAATGGCCGCCCGGGTCGGGGCCGACGATTACCTGGTCAAACCCTTCAGCTCGGCCGACCTTCTCGCCCGGATCAAGAAACTGCTGTCCGGATAGATTCAGCCGTATCTTGACCCGGTCGGTGTCAGGGAGATGGAACCCGGTATGATCCGTTCTCGGGCGGGAAAGCCGGGTTGCCTTCTTACCCTTTCACCCCGGGAGGGTGATAATCGAAATACGCCTCACCTCGCCGGGAGGTAAAATTATGTTCGAAGCCGACCAGGAAAGATTCAGCAACGTCTTTATGGCCCGGGGTCTGGTCAGCCGGGAGCAGCTGGCGGAGGCCGAAAAAACCGGCAGTCATTCCATCCACCAGGCCCTGATCGACCAGGGGATCCTGACCAAGGACCAGGTTTACGAGGCGCTGGCCGACGAGTTCGGGGTGGCCTATATCGACCTCGATCACTTTATGATCGACGACGAGCAGGTCGCCCTGATCCCGGAAGAACTGGCCCGCAAGTACGCGGTGGTCCCGGTCTTCGCCATCGAGGGCACACTCGGCCTGGCGATGGCCGATCCCCGCAACGTCGAAGCCGTCGACCAGGTCTCCCACCGGACTGGGCTCTCGGTCGACCCGTACCTGGCAGCCGAGGAGGATATAGTCAGGGTCATCGATCGCCGCTTCCGCAGCCTCGGCTCGGTCGAGGATATGATCGAGGACCTCGAGGTGACCCGGCTGCGGGAGGAAGAGGAGGAGATCCCCCAGCTCAAGGACCTCTCCGACGAGGCCCCGATCACCCGGCTGGTCAACCTGATCCTGGCCCAGGCCGTCCGGGACGGGGCCAGCGACGTCCACATCGAGCCGGACGAGAAGGTTCTCCGGATCCGCTTCCGGATCGACGGCGTCCTCTACGAGGTTCCCTCCCCCCCCAAGCGCCTCAAGGCGGCCATCACCTCCCGGATCAAGGTGATGAGCAACCTGAACATCGCCGAGACCCGCAAGCCCCAGGACGGCCACATCCGGATGCGGGTGGAAGGGAACGACATCGACGTCCGGGTCTCGATCCTCCCCACCGTCTTCGGCGAGAACGTGGTCTTGAGGATCCTCAACCCCCAGGCGATCGCCATCGGCCTGGAGGAGCTGGGCTTCCCTCCCGCGACCCTGGAGAAATTCAAGGATATCATCTTTCGCCCCAACGGGGTCCTCCTCAACACCGGCCCGACCGGGAGCGGGAAGACCACCACCCTCTACGCGGCGCTCCAGACCGTCAACAGTATGGAGAAGAACATAATCACCGTGGAGGACCCGGTCGAGTACCGGCTCCGGCTGATCCGCCAGATGCAGGTCAATCCCCGGATCGGGGTCACTTTCGCCAACGGGCTGCGGGCGATCCTCCGCCAGGACCCCGACATCATAATGATCGGCGAGATCCGCGACGTCGAGACCGCCGAGATCGCCGTCCAGGCCGCCCTGACCGGACACTTCGTCTTCTCCACCCTCCACACCAACGACGCCGCCGGGGCCATCCCCCGCCTGATCCATATGGGGGTGGAGCCGTTCCTGGTCGCCTCCGCCCTGGAGGGGATAATGGCCCAGCGGCTGGCCCGGAAGATCTGCCCCGAGTGCCGGGAGAGCTACGACCCCGATCCGCTTCTGCTGGAAAAGTTCGACCTTGATCCTCAGGCCGGAATCAAATTTTACCGGGGAAAGGGCTGCGAGCACTGCCGGGGGACCGGGTACAAGGGCCGAATCGCGGTGATGGAGCTGATCGATATGACCCCGGCCCTCCGCCGTCTCTCCCTGGCCAAGGCTCCCTCGGAGGAGATCCGGGAACAGGCCCGGGCCGACGGCGCGGTTTTTATGGAAGAGGACGCCCTGGAGAAGGTCCTGGCCGGGGTGACCACGATCGAGGAGATGAGCCGGATCACCGGGATCAAGGTCGACCTCGGGCGCCCGGAGCCGGCTGAACCGGCGGAAGCGGGAGAACCGTCCCTGGCCCCGGCCGCCTTCGAGGAGCCGCCGGTCGAGGAAGCCCCCGCCCTCGCCGACAAGGACGTCGAGGAGTACCAGGAAAAGATCACCCACTGGCTGTCGAAATAATCTTCGTGTATCCCCTGACGTAATCGCTATCGCTATCGGTATCGCTATCGCTATGTACGAAGCCTACTGGAAACTTCAGGAGAAGCCGTTCAAGAACACCGCCGACCCCCGGTTTCTCTGCTCCTTCCCCCAGCACTCCGACGCCCTGATGAAGCTAACCTATACGGTGCGGGAGAATATGGGGGCGGCGATGTTGACCGGGATCTTCGGCTGCGGGAAGACCTTCATCGCCCGGACGCTCCTCTCTTCCCTGTCCAAGAACCGCTACTCCTTCGCCTATCTTGATTACCCCCCGGTCTCCGGGGCGGAGTTCCTCCGGGCGATCGTCCGGACCCTGAAGTACAGCGAGCTCCCGGACAAGAAGACCGAACTGCTGGAGGACGCCCTGCTCGAGTCCCTCCAGGCGCTCCTGCTCGACAATGCCCGGGAGGGGAAGGAATCCGTCATCGTGATCGACGAGGCCCACTCGATCGAGGACGAACGGATCTTCGAAAAGATCCGGCTGCTCCTCAACTTCCAGACCGAGTCCCGCTTTCTCCTCTCCCTGATCCTGGTCGGCCAGCCGGAACTGGCCGGGAAGGTGTCCAACATCCGTCAGCTCGATCAGCGGATCGCCGTCAAGTGCCACCTGGAGGCCTTGAGCGCCGAGGAGACCCGCGAGTATGTAAACCGCCGGCTGGAGGTCGCCGGGAGGAAAGGCCCGGTCTTCGCCGATGAGGTTATCAGCCTGCTCCACCAGGCGACCGGGGGGATCCCCCGGAGGATCAATCATATCTGCGACGCCTGCCTGATGACCGGCTTCGCCCGGAAGAAAAAGATCATCGACGAGGAGACCTTCCGGGAATCGGGCAAGATCTTCGGCAGTACAATTTTTGCTGGACAAAAAATGTAGAGATTCCGGATTTGCCCGAATTAATCAATCCGGCGGCCGGTAGAGTAGCACAGGCATTCTTGCCTGTGTGGTTGAAACGTAGCACAGGCATTCTTGCCTGTGTGGTTGGAACGTAGCACAGGCATTCTTGCCTATGTGGTTGGAACGTAGCACAGGCATTCTTGCCTGTGTGGTTGGAACATAGCACAGGCATTCTTGCCTGTGTGGTTGGAACATAGCACAGGCATTCTTGCCTATGTGGTTGGAACGTAGCACAGGCATTCTTGCCTGTGTGGTTGGAACGTAGCACAGGCATTCTTGCCTATGTGGTTGGAACGTAGCACAGGCATTCTTGCCTGTGTGGTTGGAACATAGCACAGGCATTCTTGCCTGTGGCCAAGCTTTCACAGACAGGAATGTCTGTGCTACTTTTCCGCCCGCAGTTTGAGGTGCAAAATTCAGGTAGAAAGATAACTTATGCTTCTCATAGTAAATCACGATCGGGTTGAACTGAAATCCTGGCAGGACTCCCTGAAAGGCTGGAACGTTCCCTTCCAGTCCGTCCAGGAGGGCTTCACCGCCCTCCAGGCGGCCGAGGTGAGCAAGATCACCGCGGTGATCTGCCGGATTGACCTGCCCCTGATCTCCGGTTACGACCTGGCCCGGCGGCTGAAGAGGGAATATCCCGGCCTGATCGTCGCCCTGGCGGCGCCGCCGGGGCGATCCGCTTCCCCCCCCGGCCCCGTCGAGGGAAAAAGCTGGGACTTCGGCCCCCTCCATCCGGCCGGGAGCGAATTTCAAAAGCTGGTGGGATCAGTTCTTCTCGCCGAGGGATCGCTTCTCCGGGACGCGCAGAAGGGGAAGACCCTTTTCCCCGGCCCGGAGGGGTTTGAGGAGATTGTCGGCCTTTCTACCCGGATGCGGGAGGTCTTCTCCCTGGTCCGGAAGGTCCGGGACCAGGACGTGACCGTTTTGATCCAGGGCGAGTCCGGAACCGGAAAAGAGCTGGTCGCCCGGGCCCTCCACCGCCACAGCCGCCGGGCGAAAGAGCCGTTTGTCTCCGTCAACTGCGCCGCCCTCCCGGAGAACCTCCTGGAGAGCGAGCTCTTCGGCCACGAGAAGGGGGCCTTCACCGGGGCCGACTCCCGGGTGATCGGGCGCTTCGAACAGGCCGACCGGGGCTGCATCTTTATGGACGAGATCGGGGATATGTCACCGGCCACCCAGGCCAAGGTGCTCCGGGTCTTCGAGGGCCACGGGTTCGAAAGGGTAGGGGGGAGGGAGACGATCACGGTCGATGTCCGGATCATCGCCGCCACCAACCGCGACCTCGAGGAACAGGTCGCCGGGGGTACCTTCCGGGAGGACCTTCTCTACCGCCTGAGCGCCTATCCCCTGGTCCTTCCACCCCTGGCCGAGAGGATGGAGGACCTGCCCCTGATCACCGCCCAAATCCTGAGGGAACACAACCGGGCCGTGGAGCGAAAGATCACCTCGCTCTCCCCGGGGGCAGCCTCCCGGCTGCTCGGCTACCACTGGCCGGGCAACGTCCGCCAGCTGGAGAACGTGCTCAAGCGGGCCGCCATCCTGGCCGCCGGCGGGATGATCGAGGCCGGCCACGTCCAACCCGAAGGCCTCCGGGCCGTCCCTCCCGGTAAAGAGACCCCGCCCCCTCCACCGTCCGTCCTCCGCGTCCGTTCCCTGGCCGAGGCGGAGAAAGAAGCGATCGAAAAAGCCCTTGAGGCCACGGGGATGAACATCACCCGCGCCGCCGAAGCCCTGGGAATAACCCGGCCCACGCTGTATAAAAAAGCGAAAAGTTACGGAATCGAAATTGAAAGGAACAAAGGATAGAATTCAGTAGTCAGAATACAGAATTCAGAAGGATGAGGCCCCCGGCTGCATCATTTAATGAGTTAGTGGTATGGCAAAAGGCCCATAGGTTTGTCCTGGGGGTTTACCGTCTCTCGGGAACTTTTCCCAAGGCTGAAACCTATGGATTGAGTTCTCAGTTGCGTCGGGCTGCGGTTTCGATTGCCGCCAATATTGCCGAGGGATTCAAGAAGCGGGGCAAGGCGGATAAACTTCGATTTTTTAATATTGCTCAAGGGTCTATCGAGGAATCACGCTATTATCTTATCCTTGTAAACGATCTTGGTTATGGTGATGTTTCGCAGTTAACCAAGTTGATTGAAGAAGTAAGTAAACTTATGGAGAGCTATTGCCGATCAATCCTTAATTCTGTATCCTGAGCAAGTACTTTGAATTAATGATTCTGAATTCTATATTCTGAATTCTGTATTCTTTCTTTTCCAATGCCCTCTTTCCGCTACAAAGCCCGCGGCGAATCGGGAAAACTGGTCTCCGGCACCCTGGAGGCCCCCTCCCGGGAGATGGTAATGAGCCATCTCGAGGAGATGGGCTACACCCCGGTCTCGGTCTCCCGGGAGACGACCGGCGTCGAGAAGCACGGCGGCGGTCTCTTCGCCCGTTTCGAGAAGGTGAAACCGAAAGACCTGGTGATGATGACCCGCCAGCTCCACTCCCTGATCCGGGCCGGCATCCCCATTCTCTCTTCCCTCAATATCCTGGAGAAACAGTCCGAGAGCCCGGCCTTGAAGAAGGTCCTCTCCGGCGTCGCCGACCAGATCAGCGGCGGGGCCAGTTTCTCCGACGCGCTCCGCAAATATCCCCGGGCCTTCTCCGAACTCTACGTCAACACTATCCTCGCCGGGGAGACCGGGGGATCGCTCCCTGAAGTCCTCGATCGCCTGGCCTCGCTTCTCGAGGCGGAGCAGGAGACGAGAAAGGCGGTCAAGTCGGCGGTCCGCTATCCGATCATCGCCCTGGTGGTAATGGTGATAGCTTTCTTCATTCTCAACGTGATGGTCGTCCCCCAGTTCGCCACCATCTACGGCCGGATCGGTATCGACCTGCCCCTCCCCACCCGGGTGATGATGGCCAGCAGCAAGTTCATCAATACCTACTATTACCTGATCCTCGGCGGCCTGGCCGCGGCGATCGTCGGCTTCATCCAGTTCAAGCGCAGCCGGTACGGCCACTTCCAGGTTGACCGGCTCAAGCTCAAGCTGCCCATCTTCGGCCCCCTCTTCACCAAGCTGGCGATGTTCCGGTTCACCAAGATGCTGGCCACCCTGGAGCGGTCCGGGGTTCCGATTCTCAAGATCATCGAGATCGTCTCGCTCACGGTCGGCAACGACCAGATCGCCGCGGAATTGCTGGGAATCCGGGAGGAGGTCAAGGACGGGAAGGGTATCTCCAGCGCCCTGCTCAAGCGCCCGCTCTTTCCGCCGATGGTCGGAAGTATGCTCAGCGTGGGGGAGGAGACCGGAAGGCTCGACGAGATGGCGGAGGCGATCGCTTACTACTACGACCAGGAGATCAAGTACACCGTGGCTACCCTGACCGACCTGATCGAACCCCTGCTGACGGTGGTGATCGCCGTCGGCGTTCTCGGTTTCGCCCTGGCCATCTTCCTCCCGATGTGGGATATGATCTCGATCCTGAAGAAATGATCGTCTGTTCCATATTGTAAAATTTTTTAACGTTCTTTGTGTTTCGGGCAGGAGAATGTAAAGTAATTTAACGGCTGCTGATTCTATCTTCTGGGCGGAGAAAATTGGTCTGCGTATCTTATTTGTATGTCCGGCAAGGTATTATAAAATTATTTTTCCACACCCCGGTTCCCCTGGCACGGGAAATGCTTCATCTGAAGATGGAGTAAGAATCGTCCCGTCGCCGGATGCGGCGGGATGTCAACCGAAAGGGTAAACGGAACCGGGAGGTGCGGAATGAAAGGTTTTACCCTGATAGAACTGATCATCGTGATCGTGATCATCGGCATTTTGGCCGCGATCGCGATCCCGAGGTACCTGGACCTTACGGACAGCGCCAACGAGGCGACCATCCGGGCCAACGCCAAGGCCGTCGAAGCCGCCGCGAATATTATTTACGCCGACAACGCGGTGGCGGGAGCGCCGGCCTTCCCGGCCGATGTGGCCGCGATGGTGGCGGCGGGAGTGCTCGACGAAGCTCCGGCCAACGACCTGGGCGGCTGGTCCTGGGCTTACGATTCGGACAGCGGCCGGGCCACCGTCGCCGGTCCCTAATCGGCGGATCGCGACAGGCAGAATTGTTGTGCCTGCCGGAAGAAAGCCCCGCCTCCCACGGGAGGCGGGGCTTTCTTTAATTTGTGCGCTGGGCAGGATAATTCACCTTGAACGAAAACGCCGCCATCCCGCCCCGGTTTTTCTTTTTCGGGCTATGATGTGGCACTCCGTTGGCGTGCGGGCGGTGGTGGGTGGTCTGGATCTGGGGTATTCCCCGGGGCGGTGCCCCGGGCTATGATGTGGGACGCCGTTGGCGTGAGATCTTCACCCCAACGGGGTGATACATTTCAGCCCGGGGTGAAACCCCGGGATACGGCAAGAAAGCTGCATCCCCCTTTCGGCACCCCAACGGGGTGCCACATCATAAACCGGAAAACAGTTGTTTTAGTGGTTCAGTAGCGAAAGTTGGAGTAAAGTAAAACTTGGTTTTCAATGAAAATGAGACGTGCCCGGTCAGGCCCCGACGGCTTGACAGGAAACCCCCGATGTACTATTTTAAGGTATGAAAATAACCCATTTCCCGGTTTATTTTCTCGGCCTCGGTATCATCACCTCTCCCTCGCTTTTCGGCGGCCCCGGCCCCTCGATCCGGCTGGCCGATTATCAGTTCGATCCCCTGGTTTCATCCCCGGTTCCTTCTTCCCTCCGGGGGAAGGCCGTCGATCCCGCCGGACGGGGATACTACATCCTCCAGTTCACCGGCCCGGTCCGGGAGGAGTGGAAGGAGTTCTGCCAAAGCCGCGGGGTCGAGTTTCTCGATTACGTACCCGACTTCGCCTTTATCGTCCGGATGGACGAGCAGACCCGGGAAGAGGTCGAGGCCTCGCCCCTGGTCCGCTGGGTGGGGGATTACGAGACCGCTTACCGCCTTCCCGCCCGCTTGAAGAGTCTCCCGGCCCGGAAGCGATCCGGCGGGGGAGAGTACGTCGTGACCGTCTTCCCCGGCGCCGACGTGAATGCCGTGCTTGCCGGGGTGGAGGCGGCCGGCGGGAAGGTTCTTCGGAGGACAGATTCCCCCTGGAAGACCCGGCTCCGGGTTTTTCTCTCCCCCGCCCGTCCGGAACTCCTGGCCGCCATCCCCGGCGTCAAGTGGGTGGAGGAGCCGCCCCGCTGGAGGCTCTTCAACAACCGGGCCCGGGAAATTACCGGCGTGGAAAGCGCCTGGACCAGCTCCAGCTATTTCGGCTCCGGCCAGGTCGTCGGCGTCGCCGACACCGGTCTCGACCGGGGCTCGACCACGACCATTCTCGAAGACTTCCAGGGACGGGTTCTCGCCATCTCCACTACCTTCAATGATCAGACAACCGCCGCCGACGAACACGGCCACGGCACCCACGTCGCCGGCAGCATCCTCGGCAGCGGCCAGCTCTCCGGCGCCGACCCCGCGACCGGGGATTATCCCTCGACCTGCTACGCCGGGGTCGCCCCGCAGGCTTCCCTGATCTTTCAGGCCCTGGGCGACCTGACCCTGCTGCCGGACGATCTCAACCAGCTCTTCTCCCAGGCCTACGGCGGCGGCGCCCGGGTCCACAACAACAGCTGGGGTTCGACCATCTTCACCGCCGGGGAGTACACGTCCTACAGCGAGGACGTGGACGAGTTCGGCTGGGGAAACCAGGATTTCCTGATCGTCTTTGCCGCCGGGAACGACGGGGTGGACGCCGATGCCGACGGTGTCGTCGATCTCTACTCCATCGGCGCCCCGGCCACGGCCAAGAACTGCCTGTCCGTCGGCGCGACCGAGAACGACCGTCCGCCCGGCTCCAGCCCCGCCCCCGGCGCGCCCCTGACCTGGGGATATTACTGGCCGGGAAGTTTCCCGGCCCAGCCGATCAGCGGCGACTACCTCTCCGACAACGAGGACGGGATGGCCGCCTTCAGCTCGCGGGGCTGCCAGCTGGCCGCCCGCTGGAAGCCGGAGGTGGTCGCCCCGGGGACCAACCTGGTCTCCTGCCGGACCCAGGAGCCCGGGGTCCCGGCGGATCTTCTCTGGGGGACGGGAGGCCTGACCGGGGCCGAGGCTCAGTATTACGTCTTCTCCGGCGGGACCAGTATGTCGGCCCCGCTGGTCACGGGAGCGGCCGCCCTGGTCCGGGAATATTACCAGCGGCAGGGTTCGGCCAACCCCAGCGCCGCCCTGGTCAAGGCCACCCTGGTCAACGGGGCGAAAGACATCTCCCCCGGCCAGTACGGCACCGGGCAGTACCGGGAGATCCCCGCCCCGCCGCGTCCCAACAACGTGGAGGGGTGGGGGAGGGTGGACCTGGGTTCGACCATCTTCTCCGGCAATTGGTCCGACTTTACCTATTTCGACAACTCCTCCGGTCTCCATACCGGGGAAGTCCGTAATTATCCGGTCGAGGTCGCTTATTCCTTTTCTCCCCTCAGCGTCACCCTCTGCTGGGCCGACCACCCCGGATCGACCCCGGCCGCCGGCGCCCTGGTCAACGACCTCGACCTGACGGTCGTCGGGCCCGGCGGGACGGTTTACTATCCCAACAACGCCCAGGTGGCCGGCCCCCTTTATTACGAGGACGGCCTGCCGACGGATGAATTAAGCGGTTTCGCCGGGATGATCGAGGCGGTCCGTTTCACCCCGGCTTCCTATCCGGCCCGGCTGGAGAGGGGGATGTTCCACCTTCGCTCCTCGTCCGGAAGTTACTCCAAGACCTTCGAATACCGGGTTTACCGGGGAAGCGGCTCCGGGCCCAAAACCCGGCTCGCCTCCGGAACCAGCACCCTCCGGCGGGAGGGCTGGCACAACATCGACCTCTCGGCCCACGACATCACCATCAACAGCGGAGACTTCTACCTCGCCGTCGTCCTCCCCGACAACGACCTGGGCTGGTCGGCGTCTTCCGTCACCCCCATAACCGGCCGGAGCTGGCAATATATGTCGATGCTCGGCTGGGATCGGCAGATCGTCCACGATTACCTCTTCCGGGCGGTGGTCTCCACCCCGGCCCTTTACGACCGGACCAACAACACCGTCGGGATCGATATCGAGTACCCGGTACCCGGCGCCTATACCGTAAACGTCAGCGGGTACAACGTCCCCTACGGCCCCCAGCCCTACGCCCTGGTCGTCTCCCGTCCCGACCGGGGGATAGTCTATCCGGATCGGCCGGTGATCGAGTCGGGGGATTACGACGGCGACGGGACCTCCGACATCGCCGTTTTCCGCCCGGCCACCGGCCTCTGGGCGGTTCGGGGCCTGACCCGGGCCTACTTCGGCGGGATGGGCGATATCCCGGCTTCGGGGGATTACAACGGCGACGGGTCAACCGATTTCGCCGTCTTCCGTCCCGAAGACGGTCTCTGGGCGGTGCGAGGCCTGACCCGGGTTTACTTCGGGGGCTCTCAGGACGCCTCCGTGCCCGGCGATTACGACGCCGACGGCCGGGCCGATATGGCCGTCTTCCGGGAGAGCAACGGCCTCTGGGCGGTGAGAGGGTTGACCAGGTTCTACTTCGGCCGCACCGGGGACCTCCCGGTCCCGGCCGATTTCGACAGCTTCAACCCCGGCCGGACCGAGGCCGCCGTCTTCCGCCCCTCGACCGGCTTGTGGGCGATCCGCGACCTCGAGCGGGTATATTTCGGAGCCTCGTCCGACCAGCCGGTCCCGGCCAAGTTCGATGACCTGCCCGGAGAAGACGTGTCGATCTTCCGTCCCGCGACCGGTCTCTGGGCGGTTTATGACTACAGCCGGTATTATTTCGGCGGGCCCGGGGATACCCCGGTTCCGGCCGACTACACCGGGCAGAATGCTGCTCCCCCGGCAATCTTCCGCCCCGCCAGCGGCCTCTGGGCCGTCCGGGGATTGACCAGGACTTACTTCGGCGGGCAGTACGACATCCCGGTCAGCAGATAAATGATTCACCGCGGAGGCGTCAAGGACGCGGAGCAAGAGATAGTTTAAACCGGAATTTTGCCCGAAAAACCGGCTTAGGAAAGTAGCACAGGCATTCCTGCCTGTGACCCGGGAAACACCGGCAGGAATGCCTATGCTACCGTAACCGTTGCCCGGCCACCAGATGGGTTAATTTGAAAGATGTCGATTTTATCCGATACCGCATAAGCCGACAACGACTTATAACCCGGAACCTGTTGAGGTAATGCAAAATGCAGGTTAAATGTTTGCTGATGCGGCTCTTCCACTCAAATCTTATTACAATCCGGAAGGAAAATAATCCGCTTCCCCCGGCGGGCTTGTCCCGCCGGAGGCGAAAGTTCAACAGCTATAATCGGAACCAGAAAACGCTAACCCGGCCCCGGCCGGCTTGTCCGGCCGGGGAGAAAGTTCCGATATTTTCATCCGGGGAAATCGAAATTTTCCCCGGATGAAAAAGGAGAGATTGAAATGAAAGCCTCCCGGCGATGGCTGATTCCTCTTTCTGTTTTGCTCCTATTATCCGTCCTGTCCTTCCCCGCCCTGGGAACGGAATACCCGGGGTCCTTTGTCAACTGGACCCAGCAGGGAACCGTTACATCATCGATCGTGGTGTCCGATGTCGAGCAGGTTTCCAACGTCAGCGTCTTCATCCGGGACGCCACCACCCAGGTAGGGTTTGACTGGAACGCGATGCTCCTCACCTCGCCGGCCGGGACGACCATCTACCTCTTTGATCTTTCCGCCTACCAGATCTTCGGAACCTCCCTCTACCTGACCCGGTTCATCGACACCGCCCCGGTCATTATCACCGACGGGGTGGCTCCCTACTCCGGCTCGTTCCGACCCGGCGGGAGCTTCTCCAACTTCAACGGGGAGTGGATCAACGGGACCTGGACCCTGGCGGTCTATAACGCCCGGCCCGGCAGCGCCAACCAGGGGGCCGTCACCGACTGGTCCCTGATCATCAACCAGGCCACCCCCATCCCCACCCTTACCCCGGCCGCTCCCACCCCGACCCCGGTCCCCGTCGAATACCGGGAGTATCACGGGGACTGGTTCTCCTGGACCGGGGTCAGCACCACTTCCAGCATTATCTCCATCAACAGCGGGGGCCAGGTTGCCGACGTCAACGTCAAGATGAACGTCAGCTGCACCGCCAGCCTCGATCCGGTGGGGATGTATCTCATATCTCCCCTGGGCAGCATTGTCGGGCTTTTCAACAAGCACGACCTGGAAGAGACCACGATGTACCTGACCACCTTCGACGACGCCGCGTCCCGCTCGATCAGGAACGGGATCGCCCCCTATATCGGACTTTACCGCCCGGTGGAGAGCCTGGCGTTTTTCAATAATCAGACGGTAACCGGCGACTGGACCCTGGTGGCCTTCAACGACGACGCCGGGAACAACGGCACGATTACGGACTGGAGCCTGCTGATCGGAATCCGGGATTACTTCGCCACCCCGACGCCGACGCCCACCAGCAGCCCGACCCCGAGCGTCACCCCGACCCCCCAGGGATACAGGACACCTCTTACCACCCCGACACCGATTCCGGGGGAATGCTTTACCGTGATCACGACCGCCAATAAAGTCCCTTACGCCGGCATTGATGTCACCAGGATCGAGTACTATGTAGATGTTAATTTCCCCGTCAACAACGTCGACGTCGAAGTCACCGGCTGGTCCCAGGGGCCCTTAATTTCTTGCGAGTCCCTTGACACCAAGGCACTCTTCGTCACGGCTCCCAACGGCGTCATCGTCAAGCTCTTCGGCAAGCACGACCTGGAGGAGAAGGGCCTCTACCTGACCTACTTTGACGACGACGCGGAGATCTCCATCCTCAACGACATCGCCCCTTACTACGGCCCTCACAGTCCCGTCGTCCCGCTCGACAAATTCCGCCAGGAAGGAACCTGGTCCCGGGGGACCTGGACGCTCTCCTGGTACAACGACTGCGCCGGGGATTTCGGGACCATCGACGATTTCACCCTCTGCCTGAACCAGGCTTCGCCGACCCCGACCCCGACCCCGCCCATCTCGGCGATTACCCCGACCCCGGGCATCCCCACCCCGACCCCGTTCACCTGCGTGACCTATTCCGGGAGTTTCTTCAGCTGGACCGGGACCAAGGTCGTTACCGACACCATCACCGTGGATGATCCCGGTGTCGTCCAGGCGGTCCGGGTCCATATCGAGGAACTCTACTGCGCCAACGACCTCGACGGGATCGGGATGTACCTCCTCGCCCCCGACGGCGACGATGTCGACCTGTTCAACAAGCACAACCTCTCCGAGCACCAGCTTTATCTAACTACCTTCCGCGGGGACGCCGACGTCTTGATTTCCAACGGAATAGCCCCTTACCTCGGTTCATATCTACCCGTTGGCAACTTGAGCGATTTTGTCGGCAAGTCGATCACGGGAGACTGGACGCTGGTGCTCTACAGCGATCCCTCCGTCAACGACGGATGGTTGAGCGACTGGGATCTCGAGATCTGCTTCATCCCGCCCCCTTCCCCGACGCCGAGCCCGTCTCCGATGACGAGTCCGTCTCCCGCGACGGCGGCGCTTCTTGTCCTCGAATCCGGGGATTACGACGGGGACGGGGCTTCGGATATCGGAGTTTTTCGGGCGGCCACGGGGCTCTGGTCGGTACGGGGGGTGGGGACTTCGTTCTTCGGAAGAGCCGGGGATGTGCCGGTCTCCGGGGATTACGACGGGGACGGGACGACCGATATCTCCGTCTTCCGGCCGGCTTCCGGTCTCTGGGCGATCTACGATACGACCAGGACATATTACGGGAAGAACGGGGATACGCCCGTTCCCGGGGATTACTCCGGCGCCGGCATCGCCGATATCGGGATCTTCCGGGGTTCCTCCGGTCTCTGGGCGATCCAGGGCCGGCCCCGGATTTACTTCGGGGCGGCCGGGGATATCCCGGTACCCGGTGACTACACGGGGAACGGCTCGGCCGAGCCTTCCGTTTTCCGGGGTTCTTCCGGCCTCTGGGCGATCCGGGGGGAGACCCGGTTCTACTTAGGCGGCACGGGGGACATCCCGCTGGCCCGGGATTTCTTCGGGGACGGGACGGCCGCCGCCGGCATCTTTCGTCCTTCTATAGGCCTCTGGGCGATCCGGGGGTTGACCCGTTTCTACTTCGGGGGTTTCGGCGACTACCCGGTCGCCGCCGATTTTCTCGGCGACGGAACCGAATATCCCGGCATCTTCCGTTCATCCTCCGGATTATGGGCGATCAGAGGAATCACCCGGGTGTATTACGGCCAGTCCGGCGACATCCCCGTGGCGCGGTAAGAAAAGTTAAAAGTTATAAATGCCTAAAATGCCTAAAATTTGTTCGTCCAGGGAGATTGCCTGAGCTGAGCATTGATCTCCAAGATGGGTAGGTATAATGGGCAACAAGGAGTTTTCCCTTGAACTGGAGAAGCGAACCCGTAAGTTCGCGGTTAAGATAATAAGGTTATCAACAGAGTTGGCGAATACTCCGGAAGGCCGGGTGATTAAGTATCAGATTACCAAAGCGGGTACTTCCGTTGGAGCAAACTATCGTGAGGCAAATAGATCAAGAAGCCGAGCGGATTTTATCAACAAGATCAAGATTTGTGAAAGTGAGGCCAGCGAGGTAAAATATTGGCTGCAGCTAATTGAGGAAGCGAATTTATTGCCGAGTAAACGGCTACAAGACGAGTACAGAGAGTCAAGCGAGCTTCTGGCAATCTTTACTAAAATCGGGAAATCGCTGAAAACGGTACGATCCAGAGTATAACTTTAGACAATTCAAATTTTAGGCATTTTAGGCATTTCAAATTTTAGGCACTTCTTCACTATGCGCTTCGAGCAATTATTGCAGTTGATGGAGGATAAGCAGGCTTCGGACATTTATTTGAAGCCGGGGCAGCCGCCGGTCTTCCGGGTGGACGGCGACCTCGCGCCCCTCTCCGAGCAGCCGCCTCTCGACGAGGAGGGAGTCCTGGATATCGCCCGGCACGTTCTCGACGAAAAGCAGCTGAGAATCCTGGAGAGCGACCGGGAGATGGATGTCGCCTATTCCCTCTCGGGAGATCTCCGCTTCCGGGTAAACATCTTCTACCAGCTGGGCGCGCTGGGGATCGTCTGCCGGCGGATCAAGCGCGAGGTCCAGACCTTCGCCGATCTCAACCTCCCGGTGGAAGTCCTGGAGAAACTCTCCCTCGAGCCCCGGGGGCTGGTCCTGATCGCCGGCGCCGCCGGGAGCGGGAAGACCACCACCCTGGCGGCGATGATCAACTACATTAACCGGAGAAAGAAGAAGCACATCATCACCATCGAGGACCCGATCGAATTCACCTACCGGGAGGAGAACTGCATCATCAACCAGCGGGAAGTGGGGTCCGACACCCGGAGTTTCCAGCGGGCCCTGCGGCACGTCATCCGCCAGGCTCCGGACGTGATCGTGATCGGGGAGATGCGCGACCTGGAGACGATGACCAGCGCGGTGATGGCGGCCGAGGTCGGCCACCTGGTGATCAGCTCCCTCCATACCGTCAACGTCAGCCAGACCCTGGAGCGGATCATCAACTTCTTCCCGGTCTTCCAGCACCCGCAGATCCGGATGCAGATCGCCTTCGTCCTCAAGGGGATCATCGCCCAGCGGCTGATCGCCCGCAAGGACGGTTCCGGCCGGGTCCCCGCCTGCGAGGTTCTGCTCTCGACCCCGACCGCCCGGAAACAGATTATGGAGGGAAAGACCGAGGACCTCCTGAAGACGATCGAGGCCGGCAAGATCGCCGGGATGCAGACCTTCAACCAGTCGATCCTCAAGCTCTACCAGGCGGGGAAGATCGGCTACGCCGAGGCGATGGAGAACGCCGACAACCCCGAGCTTCTGGAACTGGCAATCAAGGGAATCTACACCGGCGCGGAGACCTTCAAAGTTCAAAGTTGAAGATTGCAGCTTTGTGGGAGATTCTTTTCTGAATAAATATGATGTAGCACCCCTTCAGGGTGCTGCAGGCTATTGCGTACAATACTTGGAACCCGGGGCTGCGCCCCGGGCTATAGTGTAGGACGCCGTTGGCGTCCCTCTGGAGTTTAGACATTCTAATAGGCAGACCTGGAATGACGTTGGCGACCCCGAAAATCACCCCAAAGGGGTGAGACATCATAGCCCGGGGTAGAACCCCGGGATTGCGAACGGAAAAACGAGTTAATCGGCAGCACCCCAACGGGGTGCCACATCCTCTAAAAACCTTAAGATTCGCAGAACTTTGAACTTCGAACTTTGAACTTATCCTACCCGCTATGCACCTGAAAGAAATTCTCGAACTGGTTATCAGCAAGAAAGCTTCGGACCTCCACATCACGGCCGGGGAACCGCCGATCATCCGGGTTGACGGGGAGCTGATCCACACGGATTTCCCTGTTCTCTCCCCGGACGAGACCAAGTCTCTCATCTACGGCATTCTCAACGACAGCCAGAAGGTCCGCTTCGAGGAGGACCTGGAACTCGACATCTCCCTCTATATACCGGGGATCAGCCGCTTCCGGGTCAACGTCCATATGCAGAAGGGGGCGGTGGAGGCGGCCTTCCGGGCCGTCCCGATGGAGGTACCCCACATCGACACCCTGGGCCTGCCGGCGGTCGCCCGGACCCTGGCCCGGAAATCCAACGGCCTGGTCCTGATCACCGGCCCGACCGGGACCGGGAAGTCCACCACGATGGCGGCGATGGTGGATTTGATCAACCGGGAGCGGCGCTGCCTGATCATCAGCGCCGAGGACCCGATCGAGTACCTCCACCGGAACAAGGAGAGCGTCGTCAAGCAGCGGGAGGTGGGGTCCGACACCCATTCCTTCGCCGCCGCCCTCAAGCACGCCCTGAGGCAGGATCCGGATGTTTTGCTGGTCGGGGAGATGCGGGACCTGGAGACCATCTCCACCACCCTGACCGCGGCCGAGACCGGACACCTGGTGATCTCCAGCCTCCACACCCCGGACGCCGCCCAGACCATCGACCGGTTGATCGACGTCTTCCCCCCCTCCCAGCAGAAGCAGGTGATGGTCCAGCTGGCCGGCTGCCTCCAGGGGGTGCTGGCCCAGGTCCTCCTCCCCCTCAAGGACGGGAGCGGGCGGGTGGTGGCGACCGAGGTTATGATCGGAACTCCCGGGGTTCGGAACGTGATCCGGGAACACAAGACCCACCAGATCCCCACCCAGATCCAGACCGGGGCCCAGTATGGGATGCACTCGATGGACCAGTCCCTGAAGGAACTGGTTCTAAGCGGGAAGGTCCGTTACGCCGATGCCCTGCCGTACGTCAAGAACGCCGAAAGCTTCCGGGACATCCCCGAAAACCTGAAAGAGGAAGAAACGGCGGAGTGATGGAAGAAAGAAAATGGAGTGATGGAGTGATGGGGGGGGCAGGGCAGTGAACCCAACACTCCAACACTCCAACACTCCAATATCCACCTTTGCCGATCAAGTGCCGTAAGTAAGTTGCCGACATAGCCACCTTACCTGCCGTGATCATCGCGATAGTCAACCAGAAGGGCGGCTGCGGGAAGACCACCACCGCCGTCAACCTCTCCGCCTGCCTGGCCTCCCGCCGGGCTTCGACGCTCCTGGTCGATCTCGACCCCCAGTCCAACGCCACCCTGGGTCTGGGGATAGAATTCGATCCGGAGCGGACGATTCACCGGGTCCTGGTTGACGAAGGCTTTCCGGCCTCCCGGGCCGTCTATCCGACCGGGGTCTTCAAGCTCGATATCATCCCCGCCAACATCCTCCTCTCCGGGGCTGATCTCGATCTGGCCAACACGATGGGCCGGGAAAGCATTTTGAAGAACAAGCTCAACGGTTTGGCCGGTCGTTATGATTTCATCCTGATCGACTGCGCGCCGTCATTGAGTCTCCTCACCCTCAACGCCCTGGCGGCCGCCGACGAGGTCTTGATTCCGATCCAGGCCCATTACTACGCCCTGGAGGGGTTGAAGCTGCTTTTCCAGACCATCAACATCGTCAAGAGCCGCCTCAACTACCGCCTGGCGATCCTGGGGATACTGCCGACCTTCTTCGACGGACGGACCACCATCTGCCGGGATGTCGTCGACGGGGTGAAGGGCTATTTCGGATCCCGGGTCTTTAACACTTTTATCCGGGTCAACTCCAAGCTGGCCGAGGCCCCCAGCGCCAGCGAGCCGATCCATATATACGCGCCCGGTTCCCGGGGGGCCGAGGATTACGGCAGCCTGGCCGAGGAGATCCTCGGCCGGTTTGAACCCATTCACGCCGGGAGCGCGGGTCAGGCGGGCGTAATCGCGGGTTGAGAATAAGGCCCGAAAGATTTTCCCGGATCAGGACTGCCTGAAGATGACCGAAGAGAAGAAGAAATCCGGTCTCCAGAAGGAAATATCCTCCATCTTCGCCGGCCTGGAGGATATTGACAACGGACGCCAGGACCGCCCGGAGCGCCCGGCCGTCCCGCCTTCCCCGGCACCGGGAGACGCTTCTTCCGCCGCTGTCGGGAAGGACCATCCCCCGGCGATTCCCGGCCCCCGCCCGCCGGCTTTGGCGCCCTCTCCGGTTCCGCCTCGCCTGATCTCCGGGGGGGATTTTCCGAAAAAGAGAAACTCTTTCCTCGGTCTGGATATCGGTCCTTCTTCGATCAAGCTGGTCCAGCTCTACCCGGTTTCCGGGGGATGGGAGCTGGGGGGTTATGCGGTCCAGGAATTGGGCCCGGATGGCCGGGGGATCTTCGAGGACGGCAACTTCGCCCGGAGGCTGAAAAGACTTATTGCCGAAACCGGCGCCGCCCGGGTCGGGGTGGTCTGCGCTCTCCGGAGCGGCGAGGTCCTGATCAACCTGGTCCAACTGGCCCGGATGCCGAAAAACGAACTGGAGAGCGCCTGTCGCCTGGAAGCCGGCCGGTGGGCCTCCTTCAGCCTGGACAAGGCCTTGCTCCAGCAGATTGCGGTGGACGAAGGTTCGGCGCGGCCGGGCGGTAAGGTCAACCATATCGTGGCCGCCGCCGGGCGGGAGACCGTCAGCCGCTTTCTCGGCGTCCTCCGGGAAGCCGGCCTCCAGACTGTCGCCCTCCTCCCGACTCCCTTCGCCTGGAAGGATTACCTGGTCTCGATCCTCGGGTGCGACGAATCGGTCTCCACCGCCGTGGTCGATATCGGGCTCGAGCGCACGGTGGTCTCGATCTACCGGGGATCACGGCTCCGGTTCAACCGGGAATTCGAGAGCGGGGGCAGGCAGGTGACCGAGGCCATCGTCCAGGCCGGGCAGACCTTCGGTGTCCCCGGCAGCCTCTCCGGGGAAGAAGCCGAGGCGATCAAGCGGACCGTGGACCTCTTCTCGGCCGACGGTCTCCGCCCGGTGAAGGGCAACCTGACGGCGTCCCAGGTGGGGGGGATGGTCCGGCCGGTTCTGGAGAAGATAGTCCAGGAGAGCAAGCGTTCCTTCGACTACTACCGGCAGCTCTACCGGCAGGAAGAGGTCGGCCGGGTCTTCCTCTGCGGGGGCGGGGCCCTGATCCCCGGCCTGGATGATTTTTTCCGGGAGCGTCTCCGGCCCCAGGTGGAGCTGCTGAATCTGCCGGAGAAGATCAGAATCCCGGTTTCGATCGGTTCGGACCGGGAACTGGAAAGCGTCTTTCCCCGGCTGGCCCGGGCGGCCGCGCTCTCCCTGAGCCGGAAGTGGGAGGTCAATTTCATCCCCGCCCTGGACAAGATCCTCCAGAACGTTCTCCGCCGCAAGGAAGTTATCATTATCCCGGCCCTGGCCCTTTTTCTGAGCAGTTTTTTCTTCTACCGGTCGAAGACCGCGCAGATCCCGGCCCACGAAAAGCTGGTCGAGCTTAACCGCGAGGAGCTCGCCCGGATTGAGGAACAGTTGGCCCCGTATCAGGTTCTCTCCGGGGTCCGCCGGCAACTGGAGAACCGCCGGCGGACCGGGGTGGCCGCGGCGTCCCGCCGGCCTGACTGGAAGGGAATTTTGAAAGAGTTCTGCCGGATCACGCCTCCCGACGTGATCATCACCGGGATAATGACCTTGAAGGGGGACGGCCCCCAGCGTATCCTCTGTAACGGCCGGGTGGTCGAATCGGCCTCCGCCCCCCAGGCGGCGGTGACCCAGTTCATCGTCCAGGTGGAGAGTTCCCCTTTCTTCCGGGAGGTGCAGAAGATATCTGAGGATATCGAGCGGGGGGCGTTCAGTTTCAGCTGCGCGTTAATTTACTGACTCGGCGCCGGCTCGGAAAATCAGGCACTTTCAAATTCAGTCACTTTAGCTCACTTCAAACTTTAGTCACTTTAGCTCACTTTAGCTCACTTCAAACTTTAGTCACTTTAGCTCACTTCAAACTTTAGTCACTTTAGTTCACTTTCAACTTTAGTCACTTTAGTTCACTTTCAACTTTAGTCACTTTAGCTCACTTTCAACTTTAGTCACTTTAGCTCACTTTCAACTTTAGTCACTTTAGCTCACTTCAAACTTTAGGCACTTATCTATGACCCACACCCAAAAGGCGATCGGCTTCGTGGTCGGGGTGATCATCCTCCTGGTGGCCTTCAACCTTCTCTTCAACCGGCCGGCCTCCCGCCGGCTGGAACAGCTCCGGGAGGAGGCGGAGACCATCGACCGGCGGATCGCCGGGGCCGGGGCTCGTCTCCGCGCCCTGCCGGGGATCGAGAAGAGGATCGCCGAGTCGAGAAAGGAACTGGACCGCCTCGGGGTGCAATTTCCCCGTTCGGTGGAATCGGTTTACAAGACCATTACCGACGCCGCCCGGGCGACCGGGTTCAAGATTTCTCGGAGGGAGACGTCGGAACGGATTGACAACGGGGAGTCCCTGCGGGTTTTTGAAATCAATATCGTCGGCTATTCTCCCTATCGGGTGCTGGGGGAATTTCTTGACAGCATACTCTCCTCGCCGGTATTGATATCGGTCAGTTCCCTGGCCGTTTCCTCCGAGGTCCCGATCGGGCTCCAGGTGGAAAACGCCGATCTCCGGGTGGAGATGCGGTTGACCACCTATCTCAGCAAAGATGGTGGGGGGGCATTTCGCGACCTTCCCGCCTCCTCAAAGCTTTGCCGCGTTCAGATTTTTTCGGGGAAAAAGATATAACCTGAACTTTGCATCAGCGGAACAGGAGCCGGGTTAAAAGCCGTTGTTTTAAAAGCGATATTGGGCAAAATAAATATTGCCCGGGGTAACCCATCAGGTGGCTGACCAACGGGCACAGTAGCACAGGCATTCTTGCCTGTGGCCAAGCTTTCGCAGACAGGAATGTCTGTGCTACTTTTCCGACCCCGGATTCGACGGGCAAAATTCAGGTATAGACAATATTTTTCCGGAGGGAAAAATATATTGGACAAGAAAAAGAAAGAACTGATCCTGATCGCCGTATTGATCCCGGTCTTTATCTACCTGGTGTACAACAGCGTTACCGCCGTCTCGGAACGGCAGACGGAACAGGCCCCTGAACCGGAACCCGAGCCGGTGGATATGGTTCTCCCGGAGGATACTCCGCCCGCGTTACCTTACGTCGGCGCCGCCCCGCGGGTTCTTGATGACACCGTTCTCGAGCTGCAGAAAACGGTCGCCGAAGGCCCCTGGGGGAGGGATCCCTTCCGCCCCCCCCCGGTCAGGGAGATCGACCGCCCGGGGCGGAACTGGGAGAGTTTTAAGCTCTCCGGAATCATCGCCGGGCGGATGGCGATCATTGACGGAGAGCCGGTCGCCGTGGGGGATGAATATCAGGGCTACCGGCTGACCCGGGCCGAACATTACCGGATTACCCTGGAAAAAGACGGGCAATCATACACACTCACCATCGCCGAGGAATTGCAATGAAAAAGGTTACAAAGCTGGCCGGGGCCTGGTGCTCGGCTTCCCTGGCAATTATTCTCCTGGCCTTTACGGCCTCAGTTTTTCGTCCCCCTTCCGCCGGGGGGATGGATACCCGGCTGGTACTGGCCACGGAAGAGGTTGTCAGGGAGATGAGGAAGAATGGGGAGCTTCCCCCGGCGGAAGAGGCGGACGCCACGGCCGCCCCGGGCGAAAACCAGCCCGCCCGGGAAAGTCCGCTATCCGGCGAAGATTCCCTCGTTCCGGTCCCGGCGGAATTCGAGACGGCGGAGGTGGTGGTGGAATCTTCGGTTGTTCCCGCCGACGAACCGGAGGAACCGGTATCGGTGGATCTGCCGTTGAAGGAGGTTCTGGAGAAGCGGGTCAGCCTGAAATACGTGGACGCCGATATCCGGGTGGTCCTCCGGAGCCTGGCCCGGGCCTACGGTTTCAACGTCACCCTGGCCCCCGAGGTCCGGGGTATAGTCACCCTCGACTTCAACAACGTCCGGATCGTCGATGCCCTCGACTCGATCCTGATCGATCAGGGTCTCGGCTACCGGGTCAGCGGGGATATTATCCGCGTCACCACCCGGGAGAAGATCGAGCAGGAGATGGCCGCCGCCGCCGCCCAGGAGGCGATCGCCGCCCAGAGAGCGAAAGCCGAGGCGGAGAAACGCGCGGCCGAGGAGGTGGTCGAGCCCCTGGTGGTGAAGATCTTCAAACTCAAGTTCATCGATGCCAGCGACGCCCGGGAGACGATCGAGCCGATGCTGACCCCTGATCGGGGAAAAGCCACGGTCCTCCAGACCAAGCAATATCGGGGCTTTGAGTTTGAAGCCACCGAGACGTTCGGAACGCAAGATGAGCAGGAATCATCGGAATTCGTCCGGTCGCGGATTTTAATCGTTCAGGATACCCAAACCGCCGTAAATCTGATTGGAGAGGTAATTGAGAGAATCGACCAGAGGCCTCCCCAGGTGCTTATTGACGCCAAGGTTCTCGAGGTTCCAGTCGATCAGGAGTTTCGCCTGGGGATTGACTGGACCGAGGCCCTCAACCGGTGGGAGGTGAAAGCCTCCGAGCTGGAAGCAAGACTGGGCCGGGAATACGAGCAGGTGGTCAGGTATGACGAGTCCGACACCCGGAATATCGGAAGCAGCTACGATCGGACGGGGAGAACCGAAAGAGATTATTCAGAGTCGGTATTTGACCGCGGCGCGACGGGGGAATCGTACTCGTCCGGGCGGGAGCGTTACACCGGGTCGGGGTATAACGAAGGCAATATCGATGTCATAATTCCCGATCCAGAAACTGGGCTACCTGGGCCTGATTTTGAAAATGAAGGATCATTGGATGGTCCCTTCCAGGGGAACACAGCCTGGCAGGGAAGTTACGCCGGTGATGTCCGGACGTCGGGCTGGGCGGACCAATTCTACCGGAGCATTACGGACACCGAGACCAGGAGAAATTTCGACAATTACCTTAACGGCATATCGGACACGATCTACAAGCTGACAACTTCCGGGCAGACCTACACGTCGGTTTTGAGCGCCGCCGACTTCAGCCTGATGCTCAGCGCGATGAAGACCGATTCGAACGTCGTCGTTCTTTCCAACCCCCGTATCATCGTCCACGAAAACTACGCGGCCAAGATATTCGTCGGCGAGCGCTACCCCATCCTCAAGACCGAGGTCAGCGGAGAAAGCGGAGGTTCGGTCGGGGGCACCTCGGTGGAGGAGTGGAGAGAGATCGGGATCACCCTGAAAGTCATACCCCAGGTGAGGCAGCTGTTGTCGGGCGGGGACGGGATTAATATGATCATTCATCCGGCGGTCAGCAAGAGGACGGGGCAGTTCGCGGAATACCGTTCTGTGGATGGCCAGCTGGCTTTCAGCAGTTACCCGATCATAAATATCCGCGAAGCGGACACCAACGTCACCATCAATGACGGGGATACCATCGTTATCGGCGGCTTGATCTCGAGTTATACTCAGGATAGGGAAGCGAAGATCCCCCTGCTGGGCGATATCCCCATTATCGGCTATCTCTTCAAGGAAGAGTACACCAAGCTGGAGAAGACGAATCTTTTGATCTTCATCACCGCCCGGATCGTCACCGAAGATTTCGAGTTATCCGCCTACGAGAAGTTGATGCTGGAGAAGTCTCCGCCGGACGCGCTCGACGACGTCCGCTACGTCGGCGAGGAGCAGGTGCGGCCGTATCTTTACCGCGGACCTGACGAACCGGTCCCCGGGGAGGAGGGAAATTCTCCTCAGGAGGAGGATGATTCCCCGTCGGAGGAGCAACCGGAAGAAGAAGCGGATAGCCGCGGGAATTCCCGGGGCCGGGTGATTACCAAGGCAATGAAAAGGAGCCAGAGATGACGGCGTTCATATTGATCGGAATTATCTGCCTGGCGGCGGGGGTGATGTACCTCCTCGCCCCGGGGGCTCTGGTCAGGATCAGCGAATTCCTCAACCGGATCATCTCCACCGATCACCGGACCCTGAAGTACCGGATCACCGTGGGTCTGATCCTGGTTGTCCTGGGGATGTTCTTTCTCTTTACGGCCTATTACCTGGCCAACTTTCGCGGCGCCTGAACCTGAAGGTGTATAAGATCGGCCTTTACGCTGGCCTGGGCCCCAACTGACCGGGGGGTTGGTCCCCGGGAGGGAAGAGGAGGCTTGATCGGGAGTACGCCCTGAAGGCGGGTTCCCCGCGGCCATCCGCCGCCGGCCGGCTTTTGGGAATCCCCGGCCGGGAGACCTGGCCAGGTGCGGGCATTGCATTAATATCGTTAAAAGCTGTCCGGAAGACGGCTCCGGCCTTCAATCGGTGAAGATTATTTCTTTCCAGTCCTCTCGTTCAGGGGGATTGACCGGGGTGCCGCCGGGCCCCTGGTCCCCTCCCGCCCCCTGGTTCGGCCCCTGGTAATTGAGGGGGTAGCAGATCGATCGGCTTCCGCCGATCGTGATGCTGTTGCCGACCAGGGCGGCGTAAATCCAGCCGTCGCCTTCAATTACGATGTCGGCGTTGGGGGCGTAGAAACTCCCGGCGGTCCCGTTGGCGCTGCCGCCGATGTCCACCGTGGTTCCGGTACAGACCACGTCCAGTTGCAGGGGGCTCCCCCCGACGTTGAAGTCCGACTCGCCGTCGAACACTATGCTGTCCCGCACCGCCATCGTTACGCTGCCCCCTTCTCCGAATAGCATATCGTTGCTGCCCTGGTGATGGAAGGTGTTGCAGTAAAAATCCATATTCCCGGTGTAATGGTATGACTGGCTGCTGCCGCTGTCGAAATTATTGAAACGGTACTGGGTGCCGGTGAAGTATACTGTTTTCCACGTCCCGATGAAGTTATTATTGTCGTCGATCCGATAGTCGGCATACCAGGCGGTCCCCTCGACGGCCGGGACCAGAACCCCCTGGTCCATCTTCATAATCGTGGGATCGTTCCTTTCCGTGTAGGGGACTGCGGACGCGGCTCCCCCCCGTTCGGCCCCGAAACCGCCGTTGGCGACGAAATGATCGTAATCGGCCGTGGTGGTCACTCCATCGTCGTTTTTGTCCCACTGGGGATCCACTACCGGATGCGGGGAATAATCTGGGTCATAAGGCCAGGCCGGCGTCCCCCCCTGGTAGGTCCCTTCGGGCGGCCATTCATTCGGTTTCCAGCCCTGGAGTTGGGAGGTGATCCGGGGTCCGCCGAACTCCCGTTCATCCCCCTCCTCCCCGGTGGTGCCCACCGGCAGCTTGGTCCCCACCGAGCAAGACCAGCCCCCCTCCAGGTTGCTGAAATCCCCGGATTGAACCTGGTCGACAATCGACTGGGGCACGTTGACGTGTCCGCTGACGGTGACCGACCCCGAGAGATAAATCTTCTCGTTGCTCCCGGCGTGGCCGGGGCCCATATTGGCGATGCTGGATGGCGGAATGGAGTACTGTTCGGTATTGTATGAGTAACAGCCCCCGCTCCCGGTAAGCTGGAATAGCGTCTTGCCGAAGATCCCGGTCCCCGGGGGTAAATAGCCGGTGCCGCTGCTCCCCTCGGTGTCGAAATACACCTGTTCGGATATTACCCTCTGGGTTGAGTCTTGAATCAATCCAGATGAAGTGAATCTGTAGAAACCGGAGCTTTCATCATAGGACACCTCCAGGGAGAAGTGGCCGTCACCAAAAGGTTCATTGGAATAAAGGACCGTATGGGTTCCCCAGGAAGGAGGACCGCCACTGTTTCCTGAGCAGAAAAGAACGACAAGAAAGGAACAAAATACTACAGTTAATTTACCGGATAATGTTTTCATATTATCCTCCTTGTCATCCCTTTGTCATCCATAACCACTATTGCCGCATTTATATTAAGTATAGCATAATACCTCCAAGAATTCAATAGTCGTTGCAGTAATTACTATCAGATCAATTATACTGGTCAGCAAGTTGTTTTTTACCGATTTCCAGCGCGCCCTCGGATATGTAGAATGCCTTGAGGGAGTTGGTGAGTTCAATCGAGGATAATCGATGGGTGGATAGTATCCCGATGAAGGCATAAGCGATAACTCCCAGAACCAGCATCAGAAACACCAGGGAGATCAAGGCCAGGCCGAGTTCCCGGGTTTTGGCCATCGGGTTCATCTGCGAGTTCTCCTGCTCATAGATTTTGGGGCCGCCTGATTTCACCGGCCCGATTTATCTATAAATCGGGCTAATCAGGCAGGTCCCGGGGCCAGGTCGCCGTCCTCAGGCGGATGGTGTTGCCGCCTTTTTCCAGTGTTATGTCTATCGTCACCACGCCGGTGTCGAGGTCTTTGCCGGGGTTGAACACGGAAACGTTCTCCGCCAGGTCGAAGGTGCCGGCGCCGGAGGATCTTTGTAGTGTATCTCCGCTCTTGGAAAAGGTAATTTCCAGGCTGGGGTCGGCTATCGTGGTATGGCCGGCTTTTTTGGTCACCGAGATCGTTTCGCTGCCCACGGTCACGTTGTCCGGGGCGGCTTCCCGGAGTTCCCGGACAATTTTATCCAGGGCGACCTTGCCTTCCTGGAACAATTCCAGGTAATCCCTCGTGGTCCCGGTGTAGAGGTCGATCGAGCGGAGCATCCCGAACAAAGCCATTGCGGCCAGGATGATGATCAGAACCAGGACCAGCACCAGTTCGATCAGGGTATGACCACGGTTTGCTCTGACCGGGCTTCCGTTCATTGTCGGTTTATTCAGAGTAGTCGGCTTTTGCGGTTGTCAGGCTGATGGCTTCTCCGTTGCCGCTGACGGTAACCGTTATCACCTTGATCCCGTCCTCTTCCGTCACCGCGCAGGAACTGGTATAATCCGGGAAGCCGGTGATCCCCGTCTCCGCCCAGGCGGCGATATCGTCATAGTCGCTGGGGATGATTTTTGTCTCCATCTCTTCCTGGGCCAGGAAAGCCGCTATCCCCTGGTTAACCGGGCGGGTAAAATCCTGGACCCCCACGTTGAAGGGAAGGATGAGAGCGGGGAGAACGATCGCCGCCACCACCAACATAATTATAATTTCGATCAGCGTGAAACCCCGCCTGGACCATAAAGATTTTTCCGGAATCTTCATCGCTAAACCTTCCCGGCAGATCTTGTCGGCGCCCGCGCCTTTGGGCCGGGATCAATCGTTTATTCAATCGTTACTTTTCCGGTCAATGAAGAAATGGTGATGGTCCTGGTCGTCTCTCCGCTGCTGATTTGCAGCGAGTCTCCGCCATCAAATGACGGTTCGCCGAAGGTATTGAAGACGACGGTGTAAGAAGTGGCGACGGAGTCTCCCGGAAGCTGTTTTGTCTGGCCGTCGATAGTATAATCGGAGCCGGAAAAAACGATTGTCTGGGGATTCCCGGAAAACATAGCTTTTCCCTGGGCCGCCCGGATCTCCGCCGCGGCCAGTTCGGCGGCGACAACGGCCGAAATCTGGGTTGTGGATAGAAACTTGGGAAGAAGAGTCATAACCAGGATGCCGACTACCAGGATTACAATAATCAGTTCAATCAGCGAGAATCCTTTATCCATAAGGCTGATCGGATATTTTGGAGCGGATTTCATAGCAATCTTCTCGCCCGAATTGCAGACCCCGCCAGCATAGGTGGATTTACATAATAAATATATATCCACTTTCCTCGATTGTCAAGTGTTTAGTTGCTTGACCGAGGGCAATTTTTCCGCGGGTTTTCAATCCTCGGCCCCCTCGTTCAAGGCACCCGCCCACTTGACATAAGCCTTGATTAGAGATATAATTATCAAAAGCAACTTGATAACTATGGTATGAAATATCTCCAGCGGATAATACCACTGGCCGCAGTTGTCCTATCCGGTACACTCTGTCCGCCGCCGGCCTCCACCGCGTTCTCGGACAATCAATCGGCGATCGCGGTGATCGGGCAGCCGGATATGTCCGGGAATGGTCCCAACCGGGGTCCTTTCGATCCGATCATCGCCCCGGACCGGGATACCCTCTACTGGCCGGGAGGGTTGAAGGTGGTTGACGGCAAACTCCTGGTTGCCGATTACCATAATCACCGGGTTTTGATCTTCGATCCGGTTCCGACCTGGAACGACGCCACCGCCCAGGTGGTGATCGGGCAGTCGGATATGATCAGCAACGGTCCCAACCAGGACCCGCTGGGCCAGGACCCCGAGGTTCCCTACGCCAATACTCTCTATCGCCCCGACGACATTGTCTTCGGGGAAGGCAAGTTCATCGTCTCGGACAGCCGCAATAACCGATCCCTGGTCTTTAATGCCCTCCCCAGCGAGAATAACGCCTCTGCCGACGTGGTGATCGGGCAGGTGGCGATCAGCGGTGAGCTCTTTCCCAACCAGGGTTCGGATCCTAACGCCGACACCCTCTATGAACCCCGCCGGGTCTGCCTGGACAGCGGCAGGTTGATTATCGCCGATCGGAACAATAACCGCGTTCTGATCTACGATTCCATCCCTGAGACGCACAACGCCGCGGCCTCGGTGGTGATCGGCCAGCCCGATTTTATCAGCACGGAGATAAACCAAGGGCTGTCCGTTCCGGCCGCTTATACTCTCAGCGGGCCGACCGGGGTTGCGGTCTCCGGGGGAAAACTCATTGTCACCGATACCGATAACCACCGGATCTTGATCTTCAACCAGGTCCCTACTGTGAATAACGCTTCTGCGGACGCGGTTCTGGGCCAACTGGCCTTTGATCTTAACCTGCCCAACCAGGGATGGAGTTACCCCGACTCCTCGACTCTTTCCCGCCCGTTTGGCAGCGTCTGCATCGACGGGAGCCGGCTTTTCGTGACCGACAACGGCAATCACCGGGTATTGATATACCACGGGATTCCCAACGATATGTCCGGTGCCCCCTATGCCGCCGACACTGTCCTCGGCCAGCCGGATATGTTCTCCAACCTGGTCAACCAGGTTGATCCGGATCCGCCGCCCGATCCCCCCAGCCCCGCGGGACCGAACACGTTGTATTGGCCCGACGGGCTGTTTCTCCAGGGACAATATCTGTATATTGCCGATACTCATAACAACCGGATCCTGATCTTCAAGGAGGCCACCCCCACCCCCACCCCGGAAGATTACAAGACTCCGACCCCGACCCCCTCGACCACCCCATCGCCTTCGGCGACCCCGACCCCGACGGCCACCCCTTCCGTCACCCCCACCCCTTCGGCGACACCCAGCGTCAGCCCGACCCCGGAAGATTACAAGACCCCGACGCCGAGCGTGACGCCGACGCCATCCCCACCGCCGACCGCCACCCCCACCACGACGCCTTCGCCGAGCGCCAGCCTTACCCCGCCGCCGTCGGCTACTCCGACGCCGAGCGTGACCCTGACGCCTTCCGCTACCCCGACGGCCAGTCCCACTCCGACAGCTTCGGCCACCCCGTCGCCTCCCGGCGCCAGGCGGGCCCGGGGGGATTACGACGGGGACGGCACCTCGGACCCGGCGATCTTCCGGGAATCTTCCGGGCTCTGGGCGGTGAGGGGAGTGACCCGGGTTTACTTCGGGGGGAGCGTGGACCTGCCGGTCCCCCGGGATTACAGCGGTTCCGGAACCACCGAGATCGGGATCTTCCGGGCGGCTTCCGGTCTCTGGGCGGTGCGTGGGTTGACCCGGACTTACTTCGGCGGCAGCGGCGATCAGCCGCTGCCGGGCTATTTCGCCGGCGGCGGGGCCCGGATCGCGATCTTCCGGCCGGGTACCGGCCTCTGGGCGATCAGGGGGGTGACCCGGATTTATTTCGGCGGTTCGGGCGATCAGCCCCTGGCCGCCGACTTTTCCGGGGACGGGACCGAGAGCCCGGCGATTTTCCGGGAGTCTACCGGCCTCTGGGCGTTTCGGGGGCTGACCCGGTTTTATTTCGGCGGTTCCGCCGACCATCCCCTGACCGGGGATTTCGCCGGTGACGGGACCGGGAGCGCGGCGATCTTCCGTCAGGCTTCCGGTCTCTGGGCCCTGCGGCAGGCGACCCGGGTTTATTTCGGCGGCGTTTCCGATAGCCCGGTTCCGGCCGACTATTCCGGCGAGGGCCGGGACGGTCCCGCCGTCTTCCGGCCGGATACCGGTCTCTGGGCCGTCCGGGGGCTGACCCGGCTTTATTTCGGTTCTTCCAGTGATCAGCCGGTGGTAGAATGACTTCCCGCCGACCCGCCCTCCGGGGTATCGTGATGACTCGCAACCGGACATTCTGTCTTTCGCTGGTATTCTTTCTCCTGGCCGCCGTCTTCGCGTCTTCCGTCTCCTTTCCCGCGCCCGCCGACGGGGCGAACGGGGAATCCGCCTGGGAGAACCCGCTCCGGGTGCATTTCATCGACGTCGGCCAGGGGGACTGTTCGCTGATCCAGTGTCCGGACGGCTCCACCATCCTGATTGACGGGGGGCAGATCTGGACCTACCCCTTCGTGATCGAGTATCTCCGGAAAGCCGGGGTGAAGAAGATCGATCTCCTGGCGGCCACCCACCCCCACAGCGATCATTACGGCGGCCTGATCCCGGTCCTGAAGGCTTTTCCGGTCGCCGCCATTATCGATCCGGGGAAAGATCATACCTCCGATCTCTACCAGCGCTATCTGGAGACGGTTAAGGGTCTGGCCGGGACGGACTTCAAGCTGGCCCGGGCCGGTGAGCGGTACGACTTCGGCGGGGCGGAAATCCTGGTGGTTCATCCCTCCTCCCGGCTGCAATCCCATCCCAATAACTGCTCGATTGTCCTGAAATTGCAGTACGGCGCGACCGGTTTCCTCTTTACCGGGGATATTGAGCGGGAGGGCGAGATGGAGGCGATGAGCCGGGGCTTCAACCTCCGGTCCGCGGTCCTGAAGGTCGCCCATCACGGCTCCCGGACTTCGAGCAGTCCGGCCTTCCTCTCCCGGGTCTCACCCCGTTACGCGGTGATCCCGGCGGCGGAGGAGAACAGCTACGGCCACCCCCATCCGGAGGTTACCCGGCGGCTGAATATGCGGGGAACCGAGATCTACCAGACCGGAGTCCGGGGTACCGTCCTCTTTCTCAGCGACGGGAAAGATCTCCGGGTCGAGTTTCCCGGCCGGGCGGTCTATCCTGAGTACGGAATCCCCGAGGAGCAGGCCTCCCGGATCATCGCCAACCGGGAGACGTTGATCTATTACGAACCCCGTTCCCCCTACGCCCTCCAGATCCCCCCGGGCGACCGGATCTTCTTCGACACCGCGGTGGCGGCGGAGAGCGCCGGCTACCGCCTGAACTGGCGGTAAACCATTCCCGCCCCTACGGGATTCCTTGGAGAGTGTTGATGTCGGTATCGCTATCGGGATCGAGCCCCGCCCCGCTCCCCGGCCGTTTTATCGCGTCCCGGCTTCAATGAGACTGGCATCCCAATCCCAATGAGGTTCAATCCGTATTCTCTATAATTATTTGTCAATCTATTCAACTCAAGGCCAGATTCAATCAAGTATCTGATGTGGCACCCTTTCAGGGTGCGGATTTTATTGGCCATTCGGAAATCCCGGCGATGCTCGCCGGGCTAAGATGTTTCACCCCGTTGGGGTGAAGGGCAGGGACGCCAACGGCGTCCTACATCATAGCCCGGGGTACAACCCCGGGATATCCGGTATCGATCCCCGCCTCCTCCGGCACCCCAACGGGGTGCCACATCATAGTTTGGGAAAATATCTTTCTGGAAAAACCTCGGTTATCTCTTGAGATAATATATACACCAAATCGCCAGCCATTCTCATTTGTCTGGGACGCCAGTCTCATCTACGATGGGACGCGACACGTTTCCTCCCTCCCCCCGGATCTTGCCAGTATCCGCCGGGTAAACTTGCCGGTCCAGGCCAGGCCGAGCAGCGCGGGAAAGAGATACTCCACCGCCGAAAAGACCAGGGCCGGGCCCAGGATCGCCGCCGCCGATACGGAGGAGTAGAGGGGAACCAGTTCGACCAGGCTCCCCTCCCGGAGTCCGATCCCCAGAAATGTGATCGGGATGGTGGAGACCAGGATCGAGAAGGGGAGGATGACCAGGTAAACCGCCGGGGGCAGGGTAATCCTGAAGGCCGCGGCGATCAGGAAGAAGCTGAGCAGTTTCCCGCCCTGGATAACCAGCGAATAGAGGAGCGGGGCGAGGATCTCCCGCCGGGGAAAGAAGCGGTGGAAAGTCAACAGGGTCTCCAGCCCCCCGCGCAGCCGGGGGGAGGGGACCCGGTCGAGGCCCCGCCGGACCCAGCGGCGGGGGGCGGCCCTCCCGGCGGCCAGGAAGACCGCCATCCCCCCGGCCAGGAGCAGGGCGGCGGCGGTCAAAACGTCGGGGGGCGTGCGGGAGCAGACCAGACCGCCGATGACGATGAAGAGGAGAAAGACGAAGATATTCAGGAACAGTTCCAGCCCGATCGAACCGGCCGCCCGGGCGGCGGAAAAGCCGTACCGGCGCTTGAGATAGATCACCCGCGAAGCCTCGCCGCTCCGGAAGGGGAGGATGCTCTTGACCGGGGTGCTCCCCATCTTGATCAGGAAGGATTCCCGGTTGGAGATCTCCAGCCCCAGCGGGGCGAGTATCCTCCGCCACTTGACCGCCGCCAGCCAGCAGTTGCTGAAGAAGGAGACCGCCAGGGCCGCCAGCAGGGGGAGGCGCCGGGCCTGCTTGAGCGAGGCCAGAACCGCTTCCGGGTCGATCTTCCGGAAGATCAGGACCAGGAGGATCCCGGTGATTGCCAGGCTGACGACCCACATCAGGTTCTTTTTCACAGGTTTTTCTTCTCCCCGGCCGGAGCGCGGCACAGGCAGGAATGCCTGTGCTACATTTAAAACAGGCAGGAATGCCTGTGCTACTTTGACCACAGGCAGGAATGCCTGTGCTACAATAAATCGGTTTAGTGGGGCAGGCGGGGTGACTTCTGGTACCGGGAAGTGAAGAGGGGGGCGTTCTCGTCGTAGGCGAGAAAACCCCGGTCCGGGCGCGAAGTCTCCTCCTGCCGGAAGACCATATCCAGGAAAGCCAGGAATTTCCGCTTGAACTCGTCGAACGACCTGACCTGGCGGACCATCCGGAAGAGAAAACTCGGGCGGGAGTGGTAGGCGACGTAGGCCCAGCGGGTCAGGCGGTCGATCTCCTCGTTGGAAAGTTCCGTCCAGGGCCGGGGGAGGATCTTCTCCTCGGTCTTCCCGAGGATGTAATCCTCCCAGTAGTCCCGCCCGGTCTCGCGGACCATATCCTTCCACATCCCGGTCAGGGGCTTGGCGGTCAGCTTGGAGAACTGGACGTAGTCGAGGTCGAGTTTCCGGGCGAAGCGGACGGTCTCCCGCACCGACTTCCGGGTCTCCCCGGGGACCCCGACCAGGAAGAACCCCAGCGGGCGGATCCCGATCTTCTTGCTGGCGGCGATCGTCTCTTCGATTTGTTTCCGGGTTATTCCCTTGTGGAGCCGGTCGAGCGTCTCCTGCGAACCCGACTCGATCCCGTAGTAGATCCGCCGGCAGCCGGCCCGGTACATCCGGGCGAGGAGTTCCTCGTCCACCGTGTCCACCCGGGAGCGGCAGGCCCAGGTCAGGTCCAGGTTTCTCTCTATCAGTTCCCGGCAGATGGCTTCGGTCCGCTCCCGGACCATCGGGAACTCGTAGTCGAAGATGTCGATCTCGTGGATCCCGAAACGGTCGTGGCACTCCTGCATCTCGTCGACCACGGTCCGGGGCGAACGGGGGTTGTAAGGGGTCTGCCCGGCCTCGCAGAAGATGCAGCGCATCGGGCAGCCGAGGCTGGTCACCATCACCGTGAAGTTCTTCCGTTCGGTGGGAAACTCGGCGTAGAGGTGGTTGGGGAGGAGGTGGCGGGCGGGGTTGGGGAAACGGTCGAAGACGACTTGCTGGGGGTGGGGGGTGACTATGGTCTCCCCCTTCTCCTTGTAAACCAGCCCCGGGACATTCTCGAATTTCCTCTCCCCCTCCAGTTCCCGCAACAGGGCGGGGAGGGTGTGGTAAGCCTGCTCGACCACCCCGAAGTCGATCTCCTCCGGGGCCAGGGACTGCCGGGGATAGACCCGGAGGTTGTAGCCCCCGACCACCACCGGGACCTTCAGCCGCTCTTTCAGGTAGCGGATCCAATCCAGGGTCTCCCGGAACATATAGGTGGTCATCAGAAAGCCCAGGATGTCCGGCTGGAACTCCCTCAGGCGGGCCAGGGTCTCTTCCGGGGTCAGGCGGAGGGTCCGGGCGTCGACGATCAGGGCGGTATGGCCGGCCTCCTCGGCGATGGCCGCGGCCCAGGCCAGGCTCAGGGGGGGGAAGAGTCCGAAGTACTTCTGGACGATCCGGAGGTTCTCCTCGTGGAGCTTGTACTTAAAGGGGTTGAAGACGAAGGCGATTTTCATTAAGATATCCCGGCGGCTAACCAGCGGATTTTCCCGCGATATTAGGGCAAAATCAGGGGTATGGACAGAATTATTTCTCCCGGAGCCGGTCTGTTCGCGTGTTTAATGTAGGTCAGGCATTCCTGCCTGACCGGAACCGGATCTGCCGGTCAGGCAGGAATGCCTGACCTACCGTGTCCCGCAGCAGCAGCGCGGGAAAGATAACCGCCCGGATAGTTGCTCCGGGGGCAAGTTCAGGGAGGTAATCCGATGATCGAACTGGTGCTGGTGGTGTTTCTCCTGACGATGGCGGTGATGGCCACGGTGGCGGTCAAGGTGGGGATGAAGGCGGTCGATTTCATCGAGGACGCCCGGAGTCATTACCGGACCCTGGAGGAGGGGCAGCGGGAGATGATCAGGCTTCTCTCCGGAGCGGAGCGGGGGCGGGACGGAGCCGGGGAGCGGTGACCCTGCTGCCGCTCAGGTCCGGAGGGGTTTTCGGTTACGTTGACCGGGACGGGAAGTGGGCGATCCCGCCGCGGTTCAATCTCGCCTTCCCATTCTTCGAAGGTCTGGCCCTGGTCTCGATCCCCCGGCGCTCGCTGGCCGGGGGACGTCGGGAGACCTACGGTTTCATTGACCGCGAAGGTCGTTTCGTGGTCAGGCCCCGCTTCCGGGAGGCCTTCTCCTTTGCCGACGGGCGGGCGGCGGTGATCCCCGGCGGCCTCGCCCGGGGCCGCTGGGGATATATCGATCGGGAGGGGAGGGTGGTGCTTCGCCCCCGTTTCTCGGTCGCCGGGAGTTTTTTCCAGGGCCGGGCTCGGGCCGCTTTCTCCGGACCGGTCGGTTTCCTTGAGCCCGGCGGAGAATTCGCCGTCCCTCCCCGTTTCGCCGCCGCCGGAGATTTTTCCGGGGGGCTGGCCCCGGTCCGGGAGGAAGGGGGTAAGGGCTGGGGCTTTATCGACCGGGACGGGAGACGGGTGATCGGTCCGGAATTCGACTGGGCGGAGCAGTTCTCGGAAGGCCTGGCCCGGGTCAACCGGGAGGGGAAGTGGGGGTTCATCGATCCGACCGGACGCTTTGTCTTCCCCCCGGTCTTCGATTTCGCCGGCGATTTTTCCCAGGGGTTGGCCCCGGTCGCCGTGGAGAAGGGTTATGACCGGGTCCTGAGGGCGAAGACCTCCGGGAAGTGGGGTTTCATCGATAACCAGGGCCGGGGCGCGATCGACTCTCACTTCGACCGGGCTTTCCCCTTCCGCGACGGCTGGGCCCGGGTCCGGCTGGCCGGGTTCTGGAGCTATATCGACCGGGACGGCCGGCCGATGGGCGAGGCCCGGTTCGATGACGCCACCGATTTCCGCGGGGGGTTGGCCCTGGCCTGGGCCGGGGAGAGGGTATTCGTGATCGATACCGAAGGTCTCCGCCGGGAGGTCGAGACGGAGAAAATCGCCGCGCCATCCCCCGGACTATAGCAGACATCCCTGCCTGTGGCTAAAAAGAGTAGCACAGGCATTCTTGCCTGTGGCTAAAAAGAGTAGCACAGGCATTCCTGCCTGTGGCTAAAAAGAGTAGCACAGGCATTCTTGCCTGTGGTTAAAAAGAGTAGCACAGGCATTCCTGCCTGTGGTTAAAAAGAGTAGCACAGGCATTCTTGCCTGTGGCCAGGCTTTCACAGACAGTAATGTCTGTGCTGCGTTTTTATTGCCGAGATTACAAATCGGTTCAAGGGGCAAAATTCACGTCATATCTACAGGAGGGCTGAGCTATGAGAATCAGGGAGAGGGTTCTGCCCCCCGGCTGGTACCCGGGGAGCGAAGGCGAGACCCGTAAAACAATCGAAGGTTACATCGCGGCGGAACCGGCCCCGGCGGAGGACGCGGTGGCCGGGGTGGCTCCCCACGCCGGCTGGGCGTTCTCGGGGCGGCTCGCCCTCAAGGTCCTGCTGGCCTTCCGGAAGCCGGTGGAGACGGTGGTGGTGGTGGGGGGACACCTGCCGCCTTCGGCCGGGGTGCTGGCCGCCTTCGAGGAAGGCTATCGGACCCCGCTCGGCGTTCTGGAGGCCGATCTCGAGCTCCTGGAGGAGATCGCCAGGGCCCTGGCCGGCCCGATCCGGGAGGACCGTTCCCCGGACAACACCGTGGAAATCCAGCTGCCCCTGGTCCGGCACGTCTTCCCCCGCTCCCGGGCCCTGGCGCTGCGGGCCGCCCCCTCCGAAGCTGCGCTGGACCTGGGCCGGGCGGTGCGGACGGCGGCGGACAGTTTGGGTAGGAGCGTGGCCGTCCTCGGATCCACCGATCTCACCCACTACGGCCCCAATTACGGATTCAACCCGGCCGGGCGGGGGGAAAAGGCGGTCAGCTGGGTGAAGGAGGTCAACGACCGGGGTTTCATCGAGAACCTGCTGGAGATGGACGGAGCGGGGGCGTTACGGCACGCCGGGGAGAACCAGTCGGCCTGCTCGGCGGGCGGGGCCGCCGCCGCGCTCTCCTTCGCCCGGGCCTCCGGCGCCCGGAAGGGGGAACTGCTCGAGTACCTGACCAGTTACGACATCCACCCCGACGAGTCGTTCGTCGGGTACGCCGGGATCGTTTACCGGGCGGAGGCCGGGACGGCCTGAACCCCGGCCCCGGGGGAGGTCATTTCCCCCGCTCCCGGGTCCGGCGGAGGAGCTCGTCGCGGAGCATCCGCATCTTCTCCCTCTGGGCGGTTTCGGCCGCGGGGTTCTCCTCGATCGTGAACTCGAGGACGGACCCGTCGTGGACGTTCCCGGGCAGGAACTCCACCGGCCAGACGAAATCCCCCGCCTTCCCCTCGATCTCGAGGACCGCCAGCCGGCCGTCCTCGATCCGGTCGATCACCACGCGCAGCTTCATTTTCTTTCTCCGTTGTTGTCCCCCGGAGGCGGCAATCCGTCCCGCCGGAGCCCGATCCCTTCCAGGTACTTTCTCACCCGCCCCGCTTCCTCGTCCCGGCCCATCTTCTCCAGGATCCGGAGCGCCCGGGAAAGCGTCCGGCGGGCCTCGCTGTTTTCGCCCAGGTCCCGGTGGGCCAGCCCCTTGAGTACGTAACTGTAGGCGATATCGGGGTTGAGTTCAATCGCCCTCTCCGCCTGGGCTATCGTCGAGCGGTAATCGCGGAGGGAGTAATAATGAGAGGCCAGCTGGTTGGGGGCGATATCGAAATCCGGGAAATTTTCGGTTGTGACCGTCCAGAAGGTCCCCCCGTCCCGCCAGAACCGGCTGACCTGCCGGGTGAGTCCGCCGAAGACAACTGCGGCCAGGATCGCGGCGGCGGCCGCCGCCGCCCGCGGTCTCCCCCGGGGGAAATAATCATCAAGTGTGATCCCGCCGAAAAGGCACAATCCCGCCAGGGGAAGGTACATAAAGCGGAGGGCGACTTCCTCGGTCCCCCCGTAAGGGAACAACCGGCTGAGGGGCGCCAGGCAGATGAGGAATAACAGGAAGCCGAAAATCCTGGTCCTGGCCCCGGCGCCCCGGAAAAGTCCGGTGGTGAAAGCCCAGAGGGCCAATCCGGCCAGGATCGCGATGGAGAGGGGGCCGGCCGGGGGCGCGGCCGGGTAAAAGGGAAGCAGCCGGAAGGGGAAGACGCTCGCCCGGAGGTAAAAGAGGAGGGTTCGGGCGGCCAGGAGGAAATTTCCCGCGTCCCAGCCATAGAGCGCGCTGCTCCCCGCCTCCGGTTTCAGCTGCCAGAAGAGCGAGAGCGCGGCAATCGCCCCCGAGGCTACTAAGAGGGGGGCTTTCTCCAGCAGCAGGCGAAGGGCCGGCCCCCGTTTCGCCCGCCAGTCGGACAGCAGGAGCGCCAGCGGCAGAACCGCCGCGGTGGCCTTGGAGAGCAGGGCCGCAATTCCCAGCGCCAGCGCGAGCCCGAGGGCGGTCCGGTTCCGCTGCTCCAGGAAGCGTTGATAGGCCAGAAGCGAGAGGAGGAAAAACGCGGCCGCCAGCAGGTCCTTCCTCCCCGATATCCAGCAGACCGCCCCGGCCTGGAGGGGATGGACGGTAAAAAAGAGCCCGGCGAGAAAAGCCGGGAGCGACCGGCGCCCGGAGAGCCGGTAGGCCAGGACGAAGACCAGCAGGCCGTTCAGCAGGTGCAGGAGAAGGTTATGCAGGTGGTAGGAGACGGGGTTGAGTTCGAAGAAGCGGTATTCGAGGGCGAAACTCAGTGTCACCAGCGGGTGATACTGGCGGACCACCCGGGAGGTAAAGATCCTCCCGACCCCGGCGGGAGAGAGGTCGCGGACCAGGGGGTTGTTCAGGACCTGGGGGGGGTCATCCCAGTTGATGAACCCGTAGTCAAGTGCGGGGTAATAAACCGCCGCGCCGGCGGCCAGGATCAATAGTACGGCAAGAATCCGAAGATTGTTCACGGATTGAAGATTCTCACCCGCAATTTGCTAGGAATCGGTTTTCGAGGAGGATGGCGCGGTCCCCGCGACCAGGCGGTAAACGGCCCGGCCGCGCTTTTTCCTCCAGCGGGAGTCGAGGTAAGAGAGGAGCCTCGGCTCGATCTCCGCTTCGCGGCCGGGGTGCCGGCTGAAGTAGCGCTCGCCGGCCTCGTACTCGGAGAGGAGGGGCTCGAAACCGTGCCGGAAGAAGACGGCGTTGTCGCCGGCGATCTCCACCCGGGCCAGCAGGGTCCCCAGGCAGGCCCGGGCCACCGACTTGCGGAAGTAGTCGTAACGCTTCGGTGCGTTCTCCTCTTCCTGGAAGCGGAGGAAGATCTCCGCCGCCGCCCGGGCGTCGGCGGTCGCCCGGTGCCAGTCCTTGAGCTCGATCCCCAGGGATCGGGCCACCTCCCCCAGGCGGTGGCCCTGTCCCGGCATCCGGGCCCGGGCCGCCGCCAGCGTGCAGAAGGTCTCGTTCTCCAGTTTCCGTTTCAGGTGCCGCCGGGCGGCCTGGCGGAGGAAGGCGTAATCGAACTCGATGTTGTGGGCGACCAGGACGGCCGACCCGACGAAGTCGAGAAATTTCGGCAGGACTTCGGCGATCGCCGGAGCGCCGGCCAGGTCTTCTTCGCTGATTCCGGTGATTTCGGTGATCAGCTTCGGCAGCCGCCGGGACGGTTTGACCAGGGCGCTGAACTCCTCTCCCGGTTCTCCCCCCGAGATCCTAACCGCCCCGATCTCGATGATCTCGTCGCCGCGGGGGTCCTTGCCGGTGGTCTCGAGGTCGAAGGCGACGTACTCCCTCCCGAACCCCTTCTCCTCCGACCGCTCTTTTCCCTGGCCGAGCTTGAAGACCAGCCCGGCCGCCGAGTAATGAAAGCCGCCGGGCGCGGCGGCGGAAAGGGTGACGCTCCGGTCCCGGTTCCGGTAGCTCATCCCGGATGGGCCGCTGAGTTCGAGCGTCGGGCCGCCGGTTCCGGCCGGTCCGTTCATCGGGGAGATTCTCCGCCGGTGCTTCCGGAAGACCGCCCGGAGCAGGGAGACCGCCGCGGCGGCGTCCGGGGCGCCGTTCGGGAGGACGGCCAGGGTTTTTCCGGCGGTCAGATCTCCCTCCAGCCGCCGGAGCAGCTCCTCCAGGCCGGGAAGAGAGAAGGGGTCGGCCAGGCGGGCGGGCGAGGCCCGGAGCAGGTCGTCGCGGGAGAATCGGATCGCGGAGAGGAGATCCCGCAGTCCGGCCGGGATCTCCCGGCCGGGGAAGACCTCCTGAAGAATCTGAAGGCCTCCGGCCATCACCCGGCGTCTTCCGCCCCTGCTTTTTTCATCTCGGTGATCACGTACTCGATCAGGGAGGCAAGCTTCCTGCTCGCCGCCGCCGCCGCCTCGGTCACTTCCCGGTGGGTCAGCTGCTCGGTCCGGGTGGGACTGACCAGGTTGGAGATGAAGGTGATGGCCAGGAAACGGAGCTTCAGGTAGCTGGAGACGATCGCCTCCGGGACGGTGGACATCCCGACCGCGTCGGCCCCGAGCATCTCCGACATCGCGATCTCGGCCCGGGTCTCGTAGCTGGGGCCGCAGAAGGAGATCAGGACTCCCTCCCTCAGTTCGATTCCCAGCTCTTCCCCTCCCCGCCGGGCGATCTCCCTGAGCCGGGGGTTATAGGCCCGGGCCATATCCGGGAAGCGGGGTCCGACGCTGTCGTCGTTGGGGCCGGCCAGGGGGTTGAGGAACATAAAGTTGATGTGGTCGCGGACCAGCATCAAATCCCCCCCGTTGAACCCGGGGTTGATCCCCCCGGCGGCGTTGGTGTTGATGATCGTCTTCACCCCCAGGGCCTTCATCACGAAGAGGGGGTAGAGGATCCGGTGGGCCGGCAGCCCCTCGTAGAAATGAACCCGTCCTTCCTGGACCACCACCCCTTTTCCGGCGCAGGTGCCGAAGGCGAGCTGCCCCCCGTGCCCCTTGACGGAAGAGACCGGGAAGTGGGGGATGTCGCCGTAGGGGATGTGGACCGCGTCCTCGAGCATATCCACCACCGCCCCCAGCCCGGAGCCGAGGATCACCCCGACCTCCGGCTTGATCCCGGTCCGGGTGGCTAAATATTCGACTGTCTCCTCAATCTTCCGCTTGTCAACAATCATAATCGCGTTTCCTATTTTACCGATTTATCAGGAAAAAATTCACCGCAAAGACGCAAAGAACGCAAAGGACAGACGCCACGGAGAATCCCGGGACCGAAAATCCGGGGGCGGCGGGCTCAAAGAGCCCGCCGCTCTCCGCGGGGAAGAACCGGATCGAAAAATACAATTTTCCGCCTCCGGTTCTTCCCCGCGGGGGAGCGAGTTATACTCGCTCCCCCGGATTTTCGGTCCCGGGATTCTCCCCGGCTTCCCCGGTCTCTGTGATCTCTGTGTCCTCTGTGGTAAAATCCCCCTGTTCTTTGCGTTCTCTGCGTTCTCTGCGGTTCAAAAACTAGTGGTTGCTGATTAAGGGAAGGAAGCTCTCGCCGTAGCCCAGTTCGGCCAGGCCCAGGTACTCGCTGATGGTCTGGCCGATGTCGGCAAAACTCTGTCGGACCCCCAGGTCCACCCCCGGCTTCACCGGCGGTCCGCCGACCAGGAGCGGGACGTATTCCCGGGTATGATCGGTATGGGCGGCGAAGGTGGGGTCGCAGCCGTGATCGGCGGTGATGAAGAGGATGTCCTCCGGCAGGAGCGCGGAGACGATCTCCGGGACCCGGCCGTCGAACTCCTCGAGGGCCCGTCCGTATGCCTCGACGTCACGGCGGTGGCCGAACTTCATATCGAAATCGACCAGGTTGGTGAAGATCAGGCTCAACCCCTCCTTCCCCATCGCTTCCAGGGTCCGGTCGATCCCGTCCTGGTTGTCTTCGATGCTCACCGTTTCGCTGACCCCCTTGCCGGCGAAGATGTCGTGGATCTTCCCCACCCCGTAAGTCTTCATCCCCCGGCGGACGACCAGGTCGAGGATGGTGTCCTCCGGGGGCGGGAGAGAGAAATCGTGCCGGCGGGAGGTCCGCTCGAAGGTCCCGGGCTTGCCGGCGAAAGGGCGGGCGATCACCCGGGCCACTCCGTGTTCGCCCTGGAGCAGTTCCCGCGCCGCCCGGCAGAAACCGTAGAGTTCCTCCGGGGGGACGATCTCCTCGTGAGCGGCGATCTGGAAGACGCTGTCGGCGGAGGTGTAGATGATCGGGCGGCCCGTCTTCAGGTGTTCCTCCCCCAGGTCCCGGATGATCTCGGTCCCGGAGGCGGCGTAATTTCCCAGGGTTTTTCTCCCGATCTTCTTCTCGAAGGCTTTGACCAGGTCCCGGGGGAAACCGTCCGGGTAGACCGGGAAGGGATTTTCCGAGACCAGTCCGGCGATCTCCCAGTGACCGACGGTGGTGTCCTTGCCGGCGGAGAGTTCGGCCGCTTTCCCGAAGGCCCCGGAAGGGGAGGGGGAGGGGGGAATTCCCCGCAGGGGGGCGATGTTGCCCAGCCCCATCTTGGCCAGGTGGGGGAGTTTAAATCCCGGGAGGGCGGCCGCGATATGCCCCAGGGTGTCGGCTCCCCGGTCGCCCCATTCGGCCGCGTCGGGCATCTCCCCGATTCCGGCGCTGTCCAGGACGATGATTATCGCTCGTTTCATCCAAATTTGCTCCGTTCGCTAAAATGCCCAAAGCGCGGCGAAACATCCCGTCGGCAAACGGGGGTAACGTTTCGACGGACTTCAGGCACTTGGGGGCTTCGCTTGACCCGAGTTATGAATAAATCGCCTTAAAGCCTTGTTTTGACTTCCTCGATGAAGTCTTCCACCTCGCGGGGGAGGGCCCAGTTGAAGATATACTTCAGCTTGCTGGCCAGTCCGACGGTGAGATAGACCCCGGCCGCGTAACTGTGGCCGGCGATCCGGCAGGGGTTGCCCTTGATCGACTTCACGCCCTTGAGGGCGTCGACCTTGAACTTCCGTTCCTTCCCCCCCCGGATGCTGAGCCGGTCGTTCTGCAGGACCATAATATAGAAGTCCGGGTTGTGGTAACGGACGATGTCGTAACCGATCGAGGCCGGGATGTTATGCCGGGCGAACTTTCTCTTCAGGTTCCCGTCGTCGTCGTATTCCTCCCGGAAGACCCTCAGGTCGACCACCAAAAACCTCATCCCCGACCGGGTGGTCTCCTCGCGGTGCTTGCCCTCCGCGAACTTCCGGTAGATGTTCTCCTCTTCCTCCATCCGCTTGATCTTGAACCTGTCGGCGACGGATAGATCCTTGTTGCCCGCCAGTTTGACGATCAGGTCGGCGACGTCGCCGGGGGAGGGGGCGGACTGGGTGGAGAGGATCAGGAGGCGCCATTTCTTTCCCCATTCCTCCTCTTCGGGCTGCAGCCGGTTGTTGATCAGGCGCATCAGCTGTCCGGCGTAGGGGTCGTCTTCGCCGGTGATCCGCTTGAAGACGATGTCGGCGGCGTTGTGGAAGTGCGGGTCGACGATCAGGTCCTCGCAGTCCCGTTCCGCGGTGTCGATGGAGAGAGGGGACCAGGGGTGGTGATCGTACCAGTAGATCTTGACCCCGGCCTTCTGGAGTTCGATCAGGGCGTCCTCGATGTCGGCCAGGCTTTCGCTGGAGATCCCGACGTCGGTGATGAAGAGCCGGTGGGGCTTGTCCGGATTCTTGGCCAGGGATCTCAGGGCCCAGCGGACGCCGTTGACGGTGGTGATCTCGATCCGGGCCAGGGGGGAGAAGTGCTTGAGGAGCGCGCCGGAGATGATCCCGTCCCAGTCGTTGTGGGTCAGGATGTGGTCGAAGATCTCCGGTTTTCTCGGGAGATCAAGCCTGGTCAGTTCGCCGGTGGGGGTCTTCCGCGGCGGGGCGATGCCCGGTTCTCCCTCGTCGGCGACGTTTCCCACCTCCATCAGGGGCGCTTCTTCCTCCCGGGCGGCCGCGGCCAGTTCTCCCCAATCGCCGCCCTTCTTCCGGATCAGGCGGAACAGGTCCAGGGCGGCCAGGAGGAAGACGATGAAGGCCACGCCCCCGATTATGAAATAGATATGAGGATCCATAAGCGCTCCCCTTTATCTCGAGTTACGAATAAATCGGGCTAATCCGATTCCTCTTCGGGATCGGAGAGATAACCGGTGATGACCTCGTAATCCTTGCCGTCGGTGATCACCGTGATGTTCCCGTGGTAGTCCGTGCGGTAGATCCGGGCCCCGGTCTCCCGGAAGAGCTTGACCGGGTCCCAGTGCGGGTGGTCGAACTTGTTCCGCTTCCCGGCGGAGATGGTGACGACCTCCGGGTCGGTGAGGTAGTAGAGGCGGGGCCCGCTGGCCGTCCGCGACCCGTGATGGCCGGATTTCAGGATGGTGCTCTTCAGCCGGGCGCCGGAAGAGATCAAAATATCTTCCTGCTCGTGCTCGGCGTCGCCGGTGAAGAGAAAGGAGACGTCGCCGTATTCCAGGCGGACGACCACCGAGTTGTTGTTCAGGTTGAGATGGCTCCGCCGTTCGGGCGGGCCCGAGGGGCCGATGATCTGGACCTCCAGGCCCTCCCCCCAGTCGAGTATCTCCCCCGCGTCGGGGACCCGGTAGGGCAGCTTGCGGCGCTGAACCTCTTTCATAAAGTCCTGGTAGGTCCCGGTGGTGTGCACGATGCCGGTATCCAGGACCTCGCCGATCTCCAGATCGCTCTTCAGGACCGCGATCAGCCCCCCGGTGTGGTCGTAGTCCGGGTGGGTGTTGATCACCAGGTCGATCTTCTTGATGCCCTCGCTTTCCAGGTAGGGCAGGACCGCCGATTCCCCGGCGTCGAAGGAAGAGTAACGGGTGGCCGACTGGCCCCCGTCGATCAAAATCACCTTGCCTGACGGGGTCTGGATGACCTGGGAGTCTCCCTGGCGGACGTCGAGGAAGGTTACCTTGAGGAGATCTTCTTCCCCGGCGGAGATTCCGGGGCAAGGGATGAGCAATAAAACCAGGGCGGCGCCGGTCGCGTTGAGGAGAAAGTGTTTCATTAAAAGTTGTGATTGATTATTCCGGCGCGCGGGCACCGGGCGGCGCCCGCGCGCCGGAACAACATTATTCGGCCTCCACCGGGTTGCAGACCAGCCCGGCGTCGATCATCTTCTCCAGGGTCTTGGCGCCGACGCCCTTGACCCGGGTCACGTCCTGGATCGAGTTGAACGGGCCGTTCTGATTCCGGAACTCGATGATGGCCTGCGCGGTCTTGGGGCCGATCCCCTTGATCCGCTGCAGTTCCATCGCGCTGGCCGTGTTGACGTCGACTTCAGCCTGGGCCAGCAGAGGGGCGGCGATCGCCAGGGCGAAGAGCACCGCCATCGTGCACGCGATAACTGATCTCATGCGTGTTTCCTCCTGTGGTTGATCCCCGTTTCGGGGATTGGTTGTATCCGCGACGCCACCCCGGCGCCGCGATCCGACGGGCGGCGGAAAACTAATCCGCCGGCGGTCGGGGTTTATTCTGCTACTATAGCATCATCTCCCGATCCGGCCAGATCTTTTTCCCTCAGATTCCTCCCACCGGCCCCGCGTAAAGTCCCTGCCGGCGGAGTGATTCGAGCATCCGGTCGTCCACCCCCAGGACCCGGCCCTGGAGATCTTCCAGCGAGAGGTAGGGGCCGTTGGCTTGCCGCTCGGCGATGAACTTCATCGCCACCCGGGGCCCGACGCCTTCCAGGGTCTGGAGTTCGTCGCTGCCGGCGGTGTTGACGTTGATCCTTTCCTGCCCGGCGGCGGCCAGGGCTATCAGTCCCAGGGCGATTAAAACGGCCGGGAATTGGATCAGTTTCCTCTTCATTCCATCTCTCGGAAGGTTGATAAGGTCTTACCTGAATTTTTCCCGCCAATCCGGCGACGGCGGGAAAGTAGCACAGACATTCCTGTCTGTGCGGGCTCGGGACGCAGGCAGGAATGCCTGTGCTCCTCTGTCGTCCGGCCACCTGATGGGTTAATCCGGGAAATAATTATTTTGCCCAATATCGCGTTGATAAACAGTGACTTAGAATACAGCTCGTGTTCCGAGGATGCAAAATTCAGGTCTTACATGCCCCCGGTGACCTCGTCGGTTTTGACTACGGTCTCGGCCTCTTCCCCGGGTTCGTCCAGGGCGGTGGTGATCCGGTAGCTCTCGCCGTCGATATAGACGATGACCGCCCCGATCTCCTTGGTGCTGTAGGCCTCGATCCCCTGGGCCCGGCAGAATTCCCAGGCCGCCTGGAAGTTTTTGTCTTCCCGTCCGAAAGCTCCTCCCGGATACTGGAAGATTGCCACCTCCGGCTTGATCAGCTGGATCGGGGTGATGGGATCGAAATACCTCCCTCCCTTGCCGAACTGGGGGGCGAGGTAGATGGTGCTTTCGAAGTCCTCCTGGCGGAAGTTCTGGGCCAGATTGCTGAAGCCGTCGTTGTCGAGCAGGCTGGGGAAGAGGAAGGAGATATCCCCGAACCTGACCCGGAGGACGACCGAATTGACGTTGCTGATGTACTTCCCCGAGACCCGTTCCCGGCCGGGGTTGAGGACCTTGACCTCGAACTCCCGGCCCCGGATATCCACCGGGTCGATGATGTTGATCCCCTGTCCGGCGGCCAAAAGCGGGATCTTCTTCCGCTTGGCGGCGAAGACGAACCGGTGATACTGGAGGAAGGTCTCATCTCCCCGGTAGAGCGTGTCCGAGGGGCTGTCGGCTTCGAAAAGCATCGCCGCGACGAACTTGTCGTAGAGTTCCATCCGGTAGGCCATCAGCTCCACCGGGTCTTGTACCACCCCGGCCTCCTCGTAGACCAGCCATTGGATCGGTCGGGGAAGGTTGGCGGCGAAACCGTGGTACTCGTCCGTCGGCAGCAGGGGGAGGTCCCACTTCTCGGCCAGGGCCTCGGCCTCGGCGACCGTGATCTCCCGGTCGGGGTAGAGCCACTTCCGGGTGGCGATGATCGAGTCGATCAGTTCCTCGTGGGCCTCGGCTTCCTTCTTCTCCAGGGTCTCGATGGCCTTCTCGGTGATGGTTCTCGGATCGTAGCGGGCGGAGGGGCCCGGGGGGAGCTGGTTGATGGCGGCGGCGAGCTCGTCCTCGGGAACCCGGCGGTAATACTCCATAAAGTCCTGCGCCTCCACCGCGTCGATCTGGTTGAGCATCAGGATCCGGTACCAGCGCTTGGCTTGTGAACGATACCGGGGGCTCAGGGCGATGGCGAACCGCTCCAGACTGATGTCCTGGGGCCCGAACTCCGCGGGGGGGATCGGGGTGTAGAGCCGTTTGATGTAGTAATCGTCGGAGTCCACGATGTAGTTGAGCCCGCCCAGGACCCGCTGGTCGGGGTTGGTGGCGACGACCGCCTCGAAGGAGATCACCCGTTCGCCGAGGAGGATCTCCTCCACCGTTCTCTGCCCCTGGTTGAGATAGGAATATCGGTCCCGGTAGAAATCCCATTCCTCGGTCCCCCCGTCGACCAGGATATCCTTCCCGTGGGGCGAGCGGATCAGCGCCGCCATCCCGTCCTTCCAGCCCATCGAGAAGACAATCACCTTGCATTCCGGGGTCCGGGAGGCGATGAAACCGGTGGTGAAGGCGATGACGGCGATCACCAGCGCGCCCAGGGCGGCAAAGGTCCGCAGCCGGCAGCTGTTGTCGGCCAGCGAGTTCTTGACCTGGACGAAAGCGATCTTCAGGTTGAGGATGATCTTTTCCCGGTAGATGAAGAAGGCGACGACCAGGTAGAAGGCGATCAGGGGGCCCGCCGAGGGCTTGGGCATCTGGGGGTAGGGAAAGGTCCGGGCGAAGAAGTCGTCCATCAGGATGAAGAAGTGCATCCCCAGCCAGTTGGCGGCGGTGATCAGCAGGGCGATATGGATCCCGATCACCGGGATGAAGCCGATCAGGGTGGCGATCATCCCCAGGGGCAGGATGACTCCGATCAGGGGGATGCCGATGAAGTTGGCAAAGGGGGCGGCCAGCGACATCCGGTGGAAGATCACCATCGAGAGCGGGATGATGCTGCACTGGATGGCGGCCTGGGCGGCGATGAAGGTCCGCAGCCACCGCCCCGGGATCTTCCGGAAAGCGGGCTTGAAGGGGATCGCCTGCTGGATCAAAAAGGCCACCGGGATGGCGATCAGGAAACCCCAGAAGAGCCGGGCCCGGAAGATCCCCCAGGGGTTGCCCAGGTTCATAAAGAGGAGCCCGATCCAGACCACCACCGCGGCGGCGGTGACCAGGCTGTGCAGGCTGTTGAGCTTGAAGTTGAAGAAGTCTTCCGCCGGGCCGCTGAGCAGGCCGAGAAAGAGGACGGCGGAGAAGGACATCAGGAAGGAAGCCGAGGGGAGGATCAGGGGGCCGCCGTAGCCGGGGGGGAGAAAGCAGATGATGACGATGGCGGCGAAACAGATCGCCATCACCAGCGACTTCTGGATGTTCTTCCCGAAGTAGGTGAAGAAGATCAAAACGAAGCTGTTCATCGTCGCCGCCCGCAGGGTCGAGGGCCGGCCCCCGGTGATGATGGTGAAGACGACCAGGAAGAGGACGGCAATCGGGGCCCAGATCGACTTCGGGATCGGGGTCTGGTTGAAGATCAGGAGCAGCAGCCCGGCGATGATCGTCACGTGGAGCCCGGAGACGGCGAAGACGTGGGCGGTCCCGGCCGCCTGGGAGTCCTTGACGATCTTGTCCGGGACGCCCTGTCTCAGCCCGATGAAGATCCCGGAGAGGAAGCCCGACTCCGGGAAGGGGGTGGTCTGGCGGATGATCTCCAGGAGGTCGTACTTGACCGACATACAGGCGTAGATTGCCGGGTTGCCGTTACCCTCCTTGACGAATTCGATCGTATCCAGTTCCTTGGTGGTCCAGTTCTCCCGTCCCCGGATCGTGCTGATGGCGTAAGTGTTGACCGACTGCAGGTAAGCCCGGTAGTCGAACCCGCCCGGGTTCTCGGCGGTGGGGGGACTCTCGACGGGGGCGGTGATCCGCACCGTGTTGCCGTAAGCCTGGTAGCGGGAGACCGAGGGATAGACTTCCTCCCGGTTCAGATCGGCGTCCATCACCCGGCAGAGGAGCCAGCCCTTGGTGATCCGGCCGATCCAGCCCTCTTCCGGGTCGGGCGGCCCGATCTCGTCCAGCGCCATCGTGATCCGCTCGACGTCCTCGGCCGAGGGGGTGTAGTCCCCCCGGGCGAAGGTGTTGACGATCAGGTCCTCCCGGTCCGCTTCCGGGTCGCGGGCCAGGCGGTCCCGGACCCGGACCAGGGCGAGGAGGGCTTCCTCCTCGCTTTCCCACGGCCGGTCGAGGGCGCTTAACTCGTTGATTATCTCCAGCAGGAGCTGCCGGCCCCGGGGATGCTTGTCGATCTTGACCACCAGCGAGGGTTCGATGGTCAGCCGGGTGTCGTTGTTCTCCGGACGGACCTCCGGCTCCTTGACGATGATCCCGTAGACCACGCTCTGAGTGTTGCGGTCGTCGCCGCCCCAGTGGATCAGGTGGTACGGAGAGCTGGTGTCGAGGTGGAGCCGGGTCAGGCCGTAACCGAGGACCAGGGCGGAGAGAATCCAGACCGGCAGCGCGTTGCGCTTGATGAAGCCGAGGACGATCGAAAGCAGGAAGAGGAAGACGAAGACCCCCATCAGGAGCATATTCAGCGCGGGATCGGCCGGGATGGCCAGCATCAACACGCAGAGGGCGGCGCAGAGGAGGAGAAAGGAGAGGACCCGGGCCCGGAAGAAAAAGGAGATCACCGATCCGGCAAAAATAAACCCGGCCGCGGTCAGGGCGGTGGGGGAGAGGTCGTAGGAGCCGGAATGGATCAGCCGCATCACGATCCCCGCGGCCAGGAACGAGGCGAAAGAGACGATGTAGGTCTGCATAGAGCAACCCCCGGATTATGTGGCAATTTAGTTTTTAGCCAGGGCGGAGTAGAAATTACGGTTAGAGACCAGGTTATAGTCCCGCCGGTAGTTCTGGTCGAGGATCAGAACGGCGGCGCCGATCAGGGCGGCGATCAGCAGGAGGTAGACAAGTCCCTTGGCGCTTCCCATAACGGGCTCCTCCTTCTCTTAAGTTTGGCGGTGGCTGACTTTGACGATATTCGGGCGATAATATTCAAAGTGACGACAGGCGCAGGGAGAAATATTTTTTTGCCCGAGGCCGGCCGCAAACCTGCGGCGGCGAGTGTCTCAAGAGTAATCGTGAACGCCTTCTTTGTCAACCACCTTATAGATTATCGGGTAGGGTTGACAAGGGGAATCTTCCACGGCCACCGCCCGCCGGGCCCGCTCGGCAATTTCATCCACACCGTCTTCCCGATTGGTATAGAGTGTGAGGAGGGTGTCGCCGGCCGCGACCCGGTCGGCGACCTTCTTCGAGAAGATAATCCCGGCGGACATATCGATCTCGTCCTCGGTCTTCTCCCGCCCGGCGCCCAGCGCCACGCCGATCATCCCCATCTCCAGGGTGTCGATGGCGTGGACGAAGCCGTCCTTTCCGGCTTTGACCGGGATCTTCTTCGCCGCCCGGGGGAATTTCCCCGGGTCGTCGATGTAGGCGGTGTCCCCGCCCTGGGCGGCGACCATCTCCCGGAACTTGGCCAGGCCCCGGCCGTCGGCGAGCGCTTCGGCGGCCAGCTTTTTCCCCTCGGCGACGCCGGGAGCCTTCCCCCCCATCTCCAGCATCATCCCGGCGATCTCCATCGTCACGGTCATCAGGTCCTCGGGGCCCTCTCCCTTCAGGCAGGCCACGGTCTCGACGATCTCGAGGGCGTTGCCGGCGTAGAAGCCGAGCGGCTGGTTCATATCGGTGATCAGGGCCCGGGCCTGTTTCCCGCTCAAAACCGCGATGTCGACCAGGGTCCGGGCCATCTCCTCGGCCATCTCCAGGGTGGACATAAAGGCGCCCCCCCCGGTCTTGACGTCGAAGACGAAGGCGTCCGGCCCGGCGGCCAGCTTCTTGGACATAATCGATCCGGCGATCAGGGGGATGCTGTCCACCGTGGCGGTGACGTCTCTCAGGGCGTACATCTTCTTGTCGGCCGGGGCCAGGGAACGGGTCTGGCCGATGATCGCCACCCCGATCTTCTTCACCTGGGCGATGAACTCCTCCTCCGTCAGGTCGACCCGGAATCCGGGGATCGCCTCCAGCTTGTCCAGGGTCCCGCCGGTGTGGCCCAGTCCCCGACCGCTCATCATCGGGACCGGGACCCCGAGGGCGGCGACCAGGGGGGCGAGCACCAGGCTGACCTTGTCGCCGACCCCTCCCGTGCTGTGCTTGTCGACCTTGATCGCTTCGATCCCGGAGAGGTCGATCCGGTCCCCGGATTCCAGCATCGCCCTGGTCAGGGCGGCCGACTCTTCGGCTTCCATCCCCCGGATGAAGATCGCCATCATCAACGCGGCCATCTGGTACTCGGGGATATCGCCTTCGGTATATTTTTCGATGAAGAAGATGATTTCCTCCGGGGAGAGGGTCTCCCCGTTCCTTTTCTTCATAATTATCTCGTAAGGTCGCATCGCATTCCTCCTGGGATGATTTGTTTCGTGGAATAAATTCTGTTCCGGCTCGTTCAATAAACAGCCGTCGGACGGCCCGGCGGCTTCTGCGCCCGGAGAAATTCCAGTCTTTCCGGGAAACCGGCATTCTAACGGCAGGAGGTAATTCCTGTCAAGAATCCTCCCAAGAATCCTCGGCCGTTCTTTTCTCCCCGGCCGGGTTCCCGGTTGGATTTGCCGGGTGGCGGTTCTTCTTCTCCTCTGCTATATTGTACTTCCCCGGCTGTGTCCGGGTTAAAAATCGGGATAAGGCTAAAGATAATGGTCAAAATGACAACAAAGGTTCAGCCGGAGAGATCGGTGCGTCGGGGCGCGGTCTACCGGGCCCTCTTCCTCTTCGGCGGGCTCAACTCGGTGCTCTTCCTGGTCAACGCCTGGAATTACCTCGCCTTCCCCCCGGTCGGCGGGCTCGAAGTCCTTTACCGTTATGCCGCCTTTACCGCCCATTTTTTCTCGCTCGGCCTGCTCCTGGTTCTCCTGCTCTGTCTCCTCTTCCTTCTCTTCCGGGCTACGGTCCCGGTCAGGATCCTCGCCCCCTTGATCTTCACTCTGGCCCAGCTCCTGATCTTCGTCGATATCCGGGTTTACGCCCACTTCAAGTTCCACCTGAGCGGGATCGTCATCGGCGCGATGACCACCCCCGGTTACTGGGACTCGGTCCGCCTCTCGGCGTTCGACTGGGCGGTGACCTCCCTGGCCCTGGCCGCTCTGCTGGCGGCGGAATTTTTCCTCTTCGCCCTTCTCCTCCGGCTCCTGGCCAGGCGGGGACGGCTCTGGCGCCTGGCCCGGACCCGCCGTCTGCTGGCGGTGGCCGGCGCGGTCGTCCTGCTCGCCCTGGCCGAGAAGTTCTCCTTCGGAGTGGCCGATTTTTACGATTACACCCCGGTCACCCGCTATAAGAAGGTTCTCCCCCTCTACCATCCGCTGACCTTCAAGCGGTTTCTGGCCCGCCGGGGAGCGGAGGCCGGGTTCAGCCGTTCCGGCGCCCGCCTCCCGGACGCCTCCCGCCTGGATTATCCGCTCCCCGAATTTCGCTACCACCGCCTCTCCCGTCCCCTCAACGTGGTGATTATCCTGGTGGAGAGCCTCCGTTTCGATATGCTCAACGAGGAAACCACCCCCCACCTGGCCGCCTTCAGCCGCCGGGCGATCACCGCCCCCGAGCACTTCTCGGGCGGCTGCACCTCCCGGTTCGGGACCTTCAGCCTCTTTTACGGTCTCTACGGGACCTACTGGCACCGGGTGCTCTCCGCCCGGACCGGGCCGGTCCTGATCGGACAGCTCCTCCACAACGATTACCTCTTCAAGGTGATGTCGAGCACCTCGCTCTCCTTCCCGGAATTCGACCGGACGGTCTTCGTCGATTTAAAGACCGAGATCGACGACCGGCTCCCGGGCCGGGACTCCGGCGAGAAGGACCGGGTGATGGTTGACCGCTGGCTGGAGTGGCTGGGGGAAGTCCCCCCCGGCCGGTCCTTCTTCAGTTTCCTCTTCCTTGACGCGCCGCATTCCCCTTACAGCTTCCCCGCGGAGTTCAGGAAATTCGAACCCTGCATCGACTCGATCAGTTTCCTCAGGACCGACCTCGAAGAAGACCGGGAAGAGATCTTCAACCGCTACCGCAACGCCATCCACTACGTCGATCACAACCTCGGCCGGATCATCCGGGGTCTGGAGGAAAGCGGCCGGCTGGAGAACACCCTGCTCGTGATCACCGGCGATCACGGCCAGGAGTTCTGGGAACACGGTCACTGGGGCCACAACACGGCCTACACCGACTACCAGGTCCGGGTACCGCTGGTCCTCTGGGTACCCGGAGCTGATATGCCCCGCCGGATCGCCGGGCGGACCAGTCACCTCGACGTCCCGGGGACGATCCTGAAGATTCTCGGCGACGAGAATGACCCGGACCTTTACACCCTGGGGGACGATCTCTTCGACCCACCCGCGGAGCGGGCCCTGGTCCTGGCCGGGTGGGACGACTGCTGCCTTGTTACCCCCGAGGTCCGCCTGCGGTTTTCGGTCGAGGCTTACAACCTCCTGGAGTCGGACGCGGTGGACAACCTTTACCGGCCGCTGGAGGATCGGGACCTGATCCGGCGGGAAAAAGACCGCTATCTCCTCAACGCCCTCGAGCGGATGGGCCGGTTTTTGAAGTAATCTTCAATCCCCCCTTGCGGCTCTCCTCAAGTTTGACAATAATCTCGGTTCCGTGTATTATTAAGTCGGTATCGTTATCGGGGTCGGTATCGGCGTCGGTATCGGTATCGTGGCCCTTGACCCCCCACGGCGCCGAGCAAGAGAAAAAGCCGATCCCGATACCGACCCCGACTCCGACTTGGTGGCCGCCTTTTTGAATTTTCCGGAATAACTATTATCAAGCTTGATTCAATGGCCTTCGGACACGATCAGCTCGATGTTTACCGTGCGGCCCTTGAATATGTTGGTTGGGCTTATCGGTTGTCCACAAGGATTAAAGGTCACCGAAATGCGAAAGATCAGCTCCTGCGCGCTTCCCAGGCAATCCCGTTGAACATTGCGGAGGGTAATGGAAAGGCGACGGCGGGCGATCGCCGCAGGTATTTCGAAATTGCTCGTGGTTCAGCTCTCGAATGTGCGGCTATTCAGGATGTCCTGGAAGTTTGCGGAGCTCTAACAGGTACCGAAAATTCGGCGGCGAAGCGTTTGCTCGATCGGATTGTTGCGATGCTTACGAAGTTGGGACGAAGAGGATATTCCATTGGGGAACAAGAGTCAGAATACCCGGAAGGACGCCCGCATATTGAGCCTGATAATGATGGTGGAATTGATGAAAGTACGATAAAATAAATCTTATCTCGTACCGCTGTATTCACCATCGGGGTCGGTATCGGTATCGCTATCGAGTTCTGGGAGGCAGATCAAGAAACCAATTCAAACCTGCGATATGATGAGTATCAGGCCAATAGTTTCATTATTGTCGATCCTGCCGGTTCTCTTCTTCTCCGGCCTCCCGGCCGCCCCCGCCGGGACCTTCCACCTCGATTATTCCACCTACCTCGGGGGAACCGGGACCGACCGCGCCTACGCCGTTGCCGTCGATAACGACCGGAGGGCTTACCTGGCCGGTTACACCGCCTCGGCCGAATTCCCTACCGCCGACGCCTATCAGCCCGTCCTGGCCGGGGGCGAGGACGCTTTCTTCGCCGTCTTTTCCGCTGACGGCGCTTCGCTTATTGTCTCCACCTATCTCGGGGGCGGCCTCAACGACCGGGCCTACGGTCTCGCCCCGGCCGGCGACGGGTCGACCCACCTCTGCGGGGTCACCTCCTCCGCCGATTTCCCGACCCTGGACCCGTACCAGCCTTCCCTGGCCGGCGGCAGCGACGCCTTTGTCGCCCGCCTCGACTCCTCGGGTTCTCTGGTCTATTCCACTTACCTGGGCGGGAGCGGGAACGATACCGCGACCGGGATCGCCCTTTCCGGGACCGAAGCCTGCGTCACCGGTTCCGCCGCCTCGACCGACTTTCCCACCCTGAACCCCTACCAGGGCCAGCGGTTGGGTTCGGCCTCCGCCTTCCTCTCCCGGTTCAATTCCTCCGGATCGGGCCTGGTCTTCTCGACCTACCTGGGAGGGAGCGGTGAGGACCGGGCCAATGACCTGGCTCTCGGGCCGGACGGATCGATCCACCTGGCCGGCTATACCGCTTCGGCGAATTTCCCGACCCTGAACGCGTACCAGGGCGAATTAAAGGGAGGAACCTCCGGCTTCTATACCCGGTTCTCCTCCTCCGGTTCGGCCCTCATCTCCTCCACCTATCTGGGGGGAGGAAGCCCGGACCGGGCGGTGGGTATCACCCTGGGCGTCGACGGGTCGGTTTACCTGGCCGGGAATACCTTCTCCGCCGACTTCCCGACCCTGGACCCGTTCCAGGGAACGAAGGCTGCCGGCGTTTACGACGCTTTTCTGACCCGGTTCTCCTCCTCCGGGGCGCAGATGATATCCTCCACCTTCCTCGGCGGGTCCGGTCAGGATTACACCGGCGGGGGGATCGGCAACGCGGCGGTGGGGAGGGGGATCTTTATCGACGATCTCGGCCGGGTTTACCTGGCGGGTTCCACCACCTCGATGGATTTTCCGACCCGGAACGCCTACCAGGCCGGCCTCCCGGGTTCCTCCGCCGCTTCCGCCTTTCTCACCGTCTTCGAGTCCTCCGGGGGGGCGCTCTTCTTCTCCTCCTACCTGGGCGGCTCCGCCGTCGACGGCGCCGCCGCGGTCGCTGTTGACGGCTTATACTGGGCCTGCCTGGCCGGGTTCACCGCCTCCGACGACTTCCCGACCGCGGCACCCTTCCAGTCCGCCCGGTCCGGAGATGACGACGCCTTCCTCGGTCGGATGAAGTGGATAACCCCGACCCCGAGCGTCACCCCGACCCCCTCGATGACCCCCACGCCCTCGGTCACCCCGACCCCGACCCCGACCCCGTCGATCACCCCCACGCCCTCGGTCACCCCGACCCCGAAACAGGGGTTTTCCCAGCCGCCGTTCTATCTCCGGGAACTGGAGGATGTGACGATCCATACTCCCCGGGCGACCCAGGACAACGGCTGGGCTTATTATTTCCAGGCGGAGACCGGGACGACCGGCGATATCGAGGAGAATTTCAGCCACTATCGCTGGGGCAGTATCTGGGACCGGGAAAACACTTTTTATTCCGAGACTGATTTTTCCGCTCCCTACCAGCTCCGGGTTTGGATCCCACCGGGGAACGAGGACTGGAATATCCAGGCCGGGGATTACCTGGTCCTGACTTATGACGGCGGTCAGGTGCTGCGGATTTACCTTCCCGCGGTAACCGGGAGCGGCGCCGGACGGATCTATTATCCCGATGAAAGGGGCAGCACATATATCGATTATTCCCGGAAAAACCTGATCCAGGCCGCCCCCACCCCGACCCCTGCCGGTCTTCCCTGGATCCACGACTATGACGGCGACGGCGTCTCCGATATCGGGATCTTCCGTCCGGCCAGCGGCCTCTGGGCGGTCCGGGGCGTGACCCGGGTTTACTTCGGAGCCGGAAACGATATCCCCGTCCCCGGCGACTACGCCGGAGAGGGAATTACCCGGATCGGGATCTTCCGCCCGGCCAGCGGCCTCTGGGCGGTCCGGGGCTTGACCCGGGTTTACTTCGGCTCGTCTTCCGATAGCCCGTTCCCCGGCGACTACAACGGGAACGGAACCGCCGGGATCGCGATCTTCCGCCCGTCGACCGGTCTCTGGGCCGTGCGGGGGGTGACCCGGGTTTACTTCGGGACCGGAAACGATATCCCCGTCCCCGGTTATTACGGGGAAGGGCTCTTCGGGCAGATCGGGATCTTCCGGCCCGCCTCCGGCCTCTGGGCGGTCCGGGGGGTGACCCGGGTCTATTTCGGCGCCGCCGCGGATGAACCGGTCCCTGGGGATTACGGCGGGTCCGGGAATTGGGTCCCCTCCATCTTCCGCCCGTCGAGCGGCCTCTGGGCGGTCCGGGGCGTGACCCGGGCCTATTTCGGATCGTCCGCCGACGACCCCCTCCCCGGGGACTACGCCGGGGAGGCCCGCGACGAGATCGCGGTCTTCCGTCCGGCGACCGGTCTCTGGGCGGTCCGGGGGATAACCCGGGTTTACTTCGGGTCCGGAATCGATATTCCGGTGGCAAGGTAGGAGGCCGGTCGGTGGAACCCTTCCGGGAACTCTTCGGCCTCGACCCTCTGGCCGTCTCCGAAACCTGTGTCCTGCTCCCCTTTTCCCCAAAGAGCGTCCTGAGCGGTTTCGGGGTCGAAAGACTCAACCGGGGCCTTCTCTATTCCGCGGCCGCCGGCGATCCCGGCACATTGGTTGTGACCCGGATCGGCGCCGTCTTCGCCGGCGACGCCGTCCTCCATCTCGCCGGCACCCGCTGCCGGGAGATCGTCTTTCTCGGGACCTGCGGTTCGATCGTCCGCCGGGAGATCGGTTCCCTGGTCTGCCCGGCGGCCTGGTACGGTCAGGAAAGCTTCAGCCGACTGGTCTCCGGCGACTTGAACCCCGGCCCGCTGGTTTATCCCGATCGGGAACTCCGCCGATCCCTGCTCCGGGCGGCCGGGCTGGAGGATGAACCCGGCCCGGCCGGGGTCAGCTTCGGTTCCCTCCGGCTCCAGCTGGAACTCCTCCCGAAGTGGCGGAGGAAAGGGGTGGAGGTGGTGGACCTGGAATCGGCGGCGGTCCTGGCGGCGGCCGCCCGGACCGGGCTCAGGGCGGTGTCGCTTCTGGCGGTCAGCGATATCGTCGGCCTCCGGCCGTATTACCGGCCCCTTTCTTCGGCAGAGCGGGACCGTCTTGAAGGAGCCCTCGACCGGGTGGTAAAGAGCGTATGTCGTTATATCCGCAAGAAGCCGGCCGGCTGAGTGCCGCCGGAAAACTCATCGATAACCGGTATCCCCGTTTCGGCCCCAACAAGCGCCGGGAGACAATCCGGCTCCTCTACGAGATCTCGCTGAAGGAGGGGATAGCCCCGGAGGCGGTCCTCCCCGCCTCCTCGCCCGCCTCCTTTGCCGCTCTCAAGGATTATCTTGTCCGGAGGCGTTATCCGCTGGCCGCCCGGTCCGGGCGGCCATTTTATCCCTATCTCCCCCGGGTGGATCTGCCGGAAGACGAAGTCTTCACCCCCGGATCATTCCGCTTCTCTCCGGGGGAAATCTACATAGAATCGGCCGCCGCCGGCTCCTCTCTGGCCGCTCTCTGCCGGGAGCGTTTTCCCGAAGCCGTTTTCGAGGAGATCCCCTCCCTGAAGGATTTTCTCTCCGGCCGGCCCCGGGCGGGGAGGGCGGATTACAACCGGCGGGGAGAGACGCTCTTCATCATCGCCGAGCAGTACGACTTCTTCAAGCCCTGTCCCTGCACCCGGGGAGCGGTCCGTTGCGGGTACCGGGTCTGCAACCTCGGCTTCGGCTGCCTCTTCGAGTGCCGGTACTGTTTTCTCCCCGGCTACGTCAACACCCCGGGGATCATCCTCCCCGCCAACCTCGACCGTTTCTTCGAGCGTTTCTCGGCCGCCCCGCAACGCCGGTCCGGCCGGACGCTGCGGCTGGGGACGGGGGAGTTCACCGACTCCCTCCACCTCGACCGGCTGACCGGTTACTCGATCCCCCTGGTCGAGTTCTTCCGGGACCGGAAAGACGTCCTCTTCGAGTTCAAGACCAAGAGCGACGAGATCTCCAACCTCCTCCGGGCCGACCCCCGGGGAAATATCGTGGCCGCCTGGTCGCTCAATACCGAACGGATGGCGGAAGAGAACGAGCATTACGCCGCCTCCCTCGACCGCCGCCTGGCGGCCGCCGCCCGGGCGGCGGAGGCCGGTTACCGGATCGCCTTCCACTTCGACCCGATCTTCTTCTACCCGGGCTGGGAGCGGGAGTACGGGGAGACGGTCGACCGGGCTTTGGCGGCGGTCGGACCGGAGCAAATTTCCTGGATCAGCCTGGGGACGCTCCGCTTCCCGCCGGCCCTGAAGAAGACGATCGAGGCCCGTTTCCCCGGCAGCGACATCCTGAATGCCGAGCTGATTCCCGGGTTCGACGGCAAGCTCCGCTATCCCGCCTTTCTCCGGGCGAGGATCTACCGTCTCCTGATCGATCGGATACTGGCCCGCCGGCGCGGAGTGCCCCTCTACCTCTGTATGGAGAGCCGGGAGATCTGGGAAGAACTGAAGCTGCCCTTCCCCTTCTGAATCGAGCCCGCGGTGAGACCGGAAGCCGAAATCGACGTGGTGATCCCCGCCCGCAACCGCCGCGACCTGCTCAGGGAAGCGGTCGAATCCGTCCTCGGCCAGAGCTTCCATAGCTTTAACTGCCTGGTGGTCGATGACGGCTCCACGGACGGGACGCCGGAGATGCTGGCGGAGTTCGGCGGGGCGGTCACCTGCCTCCGCCAGGAGAACCGGGGGCCGGCGGCCGCCCGGAACCGGGGCATCCGGGCCGGGCGGGCGCCCCTGGTCGCCTTTCTCGACTCCGACGACCGCTGGCATCCTGAGAAGCTGGCGATCCAGCGGCAGTCGATGGCCGGGGAGCCCGGTTGCCTGATCTCCCACACCCAGGAGACCTGGTACCGGAGGGGCGAACTCCTCACCCAGAAGAGACGCCATCGGAAGCCCGGGGGTGATATATTTTTCCGGGCGCTCAAGATGTGCGTGGTCAGTATGTCCACCGTGATGGTCCGCCGGGAACTCTTCGAGCGGGCCGGGTACTTCGACGAGGACCTGCCCTGCTGCGAAGATTACGATTTCTGGCTGCGCGCCTCCCTTCACACCCGGTTCCTGCTCGTCGACCGGTCCCTGACCTTGAAGGAGGGTGGGCGTCCCGACCAGGTCTCGGCGATCTTCCGGGAGGGGATGGATCGCTTCCGGATCCGTTCCCTGGCCAACCTCCTGCGCCGGGAGCGGCTGACCGCCGAAAAGAGAGAGGCGGCGCTCGGGGAGCTGGAGAGAAAATGCCGGATCTACGGCCGGGGCGCCCTGAAGCGGGGGCGGGGGGAGGAAGCGACCCGGTACCTTTCGTTGCCGGATATCCTGCGCCGCTCCCCGGTTCCGGACGGATAAGAGTTGAAAAAGATGTTTTTCCTGGGATAATCGGGGTTTTCAATCCACAACGTACTTTCGCCCCGTCTCCGGCGCGGCCGGGGTGAACGCCGGGGAGGAAAAGATGCCGGAACCCAGACCGATCGATTACCTGAAGAACCCCCGGATGCTCGAGGGGAGCGCGATGGAGTCCCTGCGGCGGGTGATCCAGCCCGGGATCGGGAGAAGGGTGCGCAAGCTCCACCGGGCGATCCTCGGCGGGAGGATGAGCCCGCTGAAGTCGCTGGGCAATCTCTCCAACTTCCTCGGCCTGGGGAATATCTGGGTCAAGGACGAATCCCAGCGCCTGACCCTGAACTCCTTCAAGGTCCTGGGGGGCTCATACGCCATCTACAGTCTGCTCAAGGAGAAGCTGGGGATCGAGGACCAGGACGAGTTCTTCGCCGCCCTGACCGACCCGGCGGCGGCCGAGCGGCTCAGAGGCATCACCTTCGCCGCCGCCACCGACGGCAACCACGGCCGCGGGGTGGCCTGGGCCGCCGCCAAGCTCGGCTGCCCCTCGGTGATCTACGTCCACGAGGGGACCTCCCCGGCCCGGATCCGGGCGATCGAGAGTTACGGGGCGAAGGTCAGCATCATCGAGGGGACTTACGACGACGCCGTCCGGCGGATCAAAGCCGATGCCGAAGAGAACGGCTGGCAGGTGATCGAGGATACCGCCTGGGAAGGCTACGAGGAGATCCCGATCCGGGTGATGCAGGGTTACACCACGATGTTCGTCGAGATCCAGGAGCAGCTTGCTTCCCAGGGCTTCATCAGCCCGACCCATATCTTTGTCCAGGCCGGGGTCGGCTCCCTGGCCGCCTCCGCCATCGGTTACTACCGGATGCTCTTCGATTCCGAGGCCCCGCTGGCGGCGGTGGTCGAACCGGATAAAGCGGCCTGCATCTTCGAGTCGGCCCGGATCGGAGACGGCCTCCCCCACTCCTTCCCGGGCGATCTGAATACCATTATGGCCGGCCTCTCCTGCGGCGATCCGAACCCGATCGCCTGGGATATCCTCCGCGACTGCGCCGGCTACTTCCTCGCCTGTCCCGACTACGTGGCGGCCAAGGGGATGCGGGTTTACGCCACCCCGCTCAAGGGCGACCCCTTCATCCTTTCCGGGGAGTCGGGGGCGGTCACCCTGGGGGCGTTGATGTTCATTATGCAGAACCCCGGATACGCCGCCCTGAGAGAGGAGATGGGGCTGGGTCCCGACTCCCAGGTTCTCCTCCTCAACACCGAGGGGAACACCGATCCCTTCCACTTTCGGCAGGTGGTCTGGGAAGGCTCCGACCCCGTCCCCGAGGACTACCGGATGGTCTGACGGGGAGCGGCTTACCCCCCTCCTGCCTCCGCCGTCCGACCCGTCCGACCCGTCCGACCCGTCCGACTCGTCCGACCCGTCCGATACCATCCCGCCCCGGTCTACCCCCGGCTCCGGATTTTCTTCAGCACCTCCAGCCCCCGCCGGATCGTCTCGTCCTCGGCGGCGTAGGAGATCCGGAAGTTGGTGTTCCGCTCCGAGAAGACCGAACCGGGGATGACCAGGAGCTTGTTCCGGATCGCCTCGGCGGTGAACTCCTCGTCGGTCCCCCAGGGGCATTCGGGAAAGATATAGAAGGCCCCGCCCGGTTTTTCCACCCGGTACCCGAACTCCCGGAGGCTGTCGTAGACCAGGTCCCGCTTCTTCCGGTAGTCGTTCCGCCAGGGCGAGGTGTCGATATCCATCGCCGCCAGGGCCGCCTCCTGGGCGAAGGAAGGGGCGCAGACGAAAGTGTACTGCTGGAGCTTGGTCATCTCGGCCAGCAGTTCCCTCGGTCCGAGAGCGAAGCCCAGCCTCCACCCGGTCAGGGAGTGGGACTTGGAGAACCCGCCCAGCAGCAGGCAGTTTTCGGTGTAGGAGGCCATCGAGAGATGGGGCCCGTCGTAGCTGAAGAGGGCGTAGATCTCGTCGGAGACGACGAAGATGTCGCGTTCCCGGGCGATCCGGGCGATCTCCTTGAGTTCCTCCTCGGAGTGGACCGCCCCGGTCGGGTTGGCGGGTGAACTGACGATGATCAGCTTGGTCCGCTCGTTGATCAGGGGCTCGATCTTCTCGCCCCGGATCAGGAAGTCGGGGTAGGTGTCGTAGAAGACCGGCTTCCCCCCGAAGAGGTTGACCAGGTGCTTGTACATCACGAAGTAGGGGTCGGGGCAGAGGACTTCGTCGCCCGGCTCGACCAGGGCCATAAAGGCCAGGACCAGCCCCCCGGAGACCCCGCAGGTGATCATCGAGCCTTCGAACTCCCGCCCCACCGACTTGGCCGCCGCGGCCATCACTTTTTCGTTGAGGGAAGGCAGTCCCTGGGTCAGGGTGTAGGCGTTTCTCCCCGATCGGATGGCCGCGATCGCCGCCTCCTGGACTTCCTCGGGGACGTCGAAATGGGGTTGGCCGATGCTCAGGTTGATCGGGTTTTCCACCGACTGCCCGAGTTCGAAGACCTTCCGGATCCCCGAGGCGTCGATCAACTTGGTTCTCTTTGTCAGCATTGTCATTCTCCTTTTATGACGGGATTGTTTTTCTTTCTACCCCCGCCTCGCCCCCCTTTATTTAACCACTGATCTCCACCAATCTTCACGAAAAAGAAAAAATCGCTATCCGCCTTCGTCTTCGACTTCGGCGGACGCAGTCGGGATCGCTATCGGGATCGCTATCGAGTATTACCTGTTCCGTCGCAACTTCGAACTTTGAACTTCGAACTTCGAACTTATCTCCCCCCCGCCTCGCCCCCTTATCTTAGACAGGATAACAGGATTGACCGGATTGTGGTCCCTGCTTACTGCTCACTGTTCACTTTTTCCTATTCCCCATTCCCCATTCCCTAATTATCCTGTTATCCTGTCCGGGCGCGGCAGACTTTGACGATCTCGGCGATGATGCTGACCGCGATCTCCTCCAGGGCGGCGGACCCGATCTCCAGCCCGGCGGTGACCCGCATCCGATTCAAATTCTTTCGGGGGATACCCGCCGCCTCCAGCCGATCGAGGAAGGTGTTCTTCTTGTCCTTTCCGCAGAGCACCCCCAGGTAGGCGGTATCCCAGCCGGACGCCTGCCTGATCACCCGTTGGTCGCGGCGGTGGTTCCGGGTCGCCACCACCAGGTACCAGTTCCGGCCGGCCTCCAGCGCGGATTCCAGGTCCCGGAAGGCATCGGTCAGGACCACCCTGGCCCCGCCGAACCGCTCCGGGCGGGCGAAGGCGGGGTCGTCGTCCACCACCACCGTCCGGAAGCCCGCCGCCCGGCCGATCCGGACCAGGGCGACCGCCAGCGCCCCCGCCCCGAAGACGCAGAGGACGGGGATGGCTTCCAGCGGTTCGAGGAGGAATTTCAGCGTCCCCCCCGGCTTCATCATCCGGGACTGCTCCTCCTCCGGGGAGACCCCGACCTCGATCCGCCGGCTCTCGCTGTCTCCCAGGACCTTCTGCGCCTCCGCGACCAGTCGCCGCTCCAGGTCGCCGCCGCCGACCCCCCCCGCCGCTTTCCCTCCGGCGGTGACCAGCATCCCCCCGGTCTCCTCGCCCGGCGCCGACGCCCTTACCGACGCCGCCCGCACCCGGACCGCCGGAACCTTCTCCTTCAGCAACCTCTCAATCTCTTCCGTCAGCATAACCGACCGGCGCCTCCGGCGCGATTTTTGAACCGCAAAGAACGCAAAGAACGCAAAGGAAAGATGCCCCGGAGAATCCCGGAACTGAAAATCCGGGGGTGGCGGGCTCAAAGAGCCCGCCGATCCCCGCGGGGAAGAACCGGAAGCGGAAAATTTTATTTTCCGATCCGGTTCTTCCCCGCGGGGGAGCGAGTTTTACTCGCTCCCCCGGATTTTCAGTTCCGGGATTCTCTCCGGCTCCCCCGGTCTCTGTGATCTCTGTGTCCTCTGTGGTAAAAATCCCCTTGCTCTTTGCGTTCTTTGCGTCTTTGCGGTGAATTTTTTCTAGTCCGGTGGGTTGCCGGTTTCCACCGGGAGGGGGGAGACTTTCCAGATCTCCCGGCAGTACTCCCGGACCGCCCGGTCGGAGGAGAAGAAACCGCAGCGGGCGGTGTTGAGAATCGACATCCTCGTCCAGCGCTCCCGGTCCCGGAAGGCTTTCTCCGCCGCGGCCTGGGCCTCCAGGTAAGAGGCGTAGTCGGCCAGGACCAGGTACCGGTCGCGGTCCAGCAGTTCCTCGACCAGCGGCCGGAAGAGCTCCCGGTCCCCTCCCGAGAAGAACCCGGAGGCGACGGCGTCGATCGCCCGTCTCAGTTCGTGATCGCTCTCCCGGTATCGCCGGGGGGAATAGCCTTCTTCCCGGAGGGCGAAGACCTCCTCCGCGGTCAGCCCGAAGAGGAAGAAGTTCTCCGGGCCGACCGACTCCCGGATCTCGATGTTGGCTCCGTCCAGGGTCCCGACGGTGATGGCGCCGTTGAGGGCGAACTTCATATTTCCCGTCCCCGAGGCCTCCATCCCGGCCAGGGAGATCTGCTCCGAGATGTCGGCCCCGGGGTAGATCTTCTCGGCCAGGCCGACGTTGAAGTTGGGGAGAAAGGCCACCGCGAGGCGGCCCCGGACCGCCGGGTCGCGGTTGATTCTCTCCCCGACCCGGTTGATCAGGAGGATGATCAGCTTGGCCATCCGGTACCCGGGGGCGGCCTTGGCCGCGAAAATGCAGACCCGGGGAGGGAAATCCGCCGCCGGGTCGGCGAGGAGACGCTGGTAGAGGGTGATGATGTGGAGGACCTGCAGGTGCTGCCGCTTGTACTCGTGGAGGCGCTTGGCCATCACGTCGAAGATCGCTTCCGGGGCGGTCTCCAACCCGGTCAGTTTCCGGATGGTCGCGGCCAGGTCCCGCTTGTTGGCCTGCTTCACCTCCCGCCAGGCTTCCCGGAATTCGGGGTCTTCCGCCGAATCTTCCAGCTTCTCGAGTTCTTCCAGGTCGGTCAGCCAGCCCTCCCCGATCCGGCCGGTGATCAGTTCGGAGAGGCGGGGGTTGGCCAGGCGGAGGAAGCGGCGGGGGCTGACCCCGTTCGTCTTGTTGTTGAACTTATCCGGGTCGAGGGCGGCGAAGTCGGCCAGGGTCCGCTTCCGCAGGAGACGGGAATGAAGCTCGGCCACCCCGTTGACCGAAAAACTCCCGGCGCAGGCCAGGTTGGCCATCCGCACCGCCGGCCTCTCCCCCCGCTCGATGATCGCCATCCGGTCCTCCCGCCCGCGGTCGGCGGGGAAGCGGCCCGCCACCCGGCGGCGGAAACGGCGATCGATCTCCTCGACGATCTCCAAATGGCGGGGGAGGAGCCGGCCGAAGAGGTCGACCGGCCACTTCTCCAGGGCTTCCGGGAGCAGCGTATGGCAGGTGTAGGCGAAGACCTTCCCGGTGATCGCCCAGGCCCCATCCCAGCCCAGCCGCTCCTCGTCGACCAGGATCCGCATCAGTTCCGGGATCGCCAGCACCGGGTGGGTGTCGTTGAGCTGGATCACCACCTTGGCCGGGAACTTGCTCCAGGCGCGGTTGCGGATCTTGAATCTCCGGATGATATCCCGCAGGGAACAGGCGACGAAGAAGTACTGCTGCCGGAGACGGAGTTCCCGCCCCTGGGGGGTGTTGTCGTTGGGGTAAAGGACCTTGGTGATATTCTCGCTCAGGACTTTCTGCTGGACGGCCCTGACGTAATCGCCCTCGTCGAAGAGCCCGAAGTCGAACTCCTCGGTGGCCCGGGCCCGCCAGAGGCGGAGCATATTCACCGTCCGGGTCTTGAAGCCGGGGACCATCAGGTGGTAGGGTTCGCCCAGCACCTTCCCGGCGGGGATCCAGCGTTTCCCGGTTTCCCCCTCCGGATCGGTGATCCATTCCGTCCGGCCCCCGAAGCCGACCTCGACCATATCGTCGGGGTGCCCGTATTCCCAGGGCCAGCCGGCGGCCAGCCAGTTGTCGGGATATTCCACCTGGCGACCGTTCTCGATCGACTGGCGAAAGATCCCGTACTCGTAGCGGATGCCGTAGCCGACCGCCGGGATGTCCAGGGTGGCCAGGGAGTCGAGGTAGCAGGCGGCCAGCCTCCCCAGACCCCCGTTGCCCAGGCCCGGTTCCCGGTCCTCGGCGAGGAAGGCTTCGTAGTCGAACCCGACCTCATCCAGCGCCCGGCGGGCCAGTTTTTCGGTGCCGGTATAGAGAAGGTTCTGGCGCATTTGGGGCCCGAGCAGGTACTCGGCGGAGAGGTAATAGACGAAACGGGGGTTGTGCCGGTAGTGGGTGTTGGTGGTCTCCCGCCAGCGGCGCATCAGGTAATCGCGGACGGTATAGGCGAGGCTGAAGTAGCCGTCGTGCCGGGTTGCCGACTGCAGTCCCTGCCCGTGGGAGAAGTAGAGGTGGTCGAGCAGCGCCTGCCGGAACGCCCCCGGGTCGTCCCGCCGTGACGCCTCGGTTCCAGTGATTTCGGCCTGGTCGGTCATCGGTGCCCTTTTTGTCCTTCAGGTCCTTTCCGTCCTTCCCCTGGTGGCCAGGTTCACCGGGATTCCCCGTTCCCGGAGGTATTCTTTCATCCGGCGGATGGTGTAGGTCCCGTAGTGGGCGATCGAGGCGACCAGGACGGCGTCGGCGTGCCCCTCGACGATCGCTTCGTAGAGGTGTTCCAGGGTCCCCGCCCCGCCGGAAGCGATGGTCGGAACCCCGGCGGCATCGGCGATCGCCCGGGTCATCGGGATGTCGTAACCGTCCCGGGTCCCGTCGGCGTCCATACTGGTCGGGAGCAGCGCCCCGGCTCCCCGGGAGACCGCTTCCCCGGCCCAGGTCACGGCGTCGATCCCGGTCGGTTTCGTCCCCCCGCTGACCACCACCTCGAAGCCGGAAGGGAGGGCGGGGTTGGAACGGGTGTCGATGGCGATCACGATCTTCTCCGGACCGAACTCTTCCGCGGCCCGGTTGATCAGATCGGGGTCCTTTACCGGCGCCGAGTTGAGCGAGACCTTCGCCACCCCGAGATCGAGCAGCCGCCGGATATCTTCAAGCGATCCGATCCCGCCCCCGACGGTCAGGGGGATGGAGATGGCTTCGACCGTCCGTTTCACCGCCTTGAGAAAGGTCTTCCGCCCCTCCAGGGTGGCGGTGATGTCGAGGAAGACCAGTTCGTCGGCCCCGGCCGCGCTGTAGGCCGCCCCGGCCTCGGCCGGGTCGCCCAGTTCCTTTAAGTCGACGAAGTTGATTCCCTTGACCAGCCGCCCGTCTTTCGTGTCCAGGCAAGGTATGATCCTGCGATAGTCCATCACTTCCTCCGGTATATGGTAGCACAGACATTCCTGTCTGTGCGGGTCCAGTCCACAGACAGGAATGTCTGTGCTACGATTTTCCTCATCCCTCCGGCTGGAGCAGCTCGAACCCGGTCTCCTCGTCGAGCCTCCGCCGGGCCCCGGTCCCGGTCAGTTCGACCAGGATCACCTCGGCCACCTGCCAGACCTCGACCCCGGTCCGCCCGCACCCGGTTATGGTCTTGTCGTCCCGTCCGCAGGCCAGGTGGATATGGAGCATCGGCTTGCCGTCTTCGCCGGGGAAGAGGGTCCCCACCCCGGCGATCTCGTGGACGTTGTCGAGGATGCGGGTCAGGGGCGGCACCGGTCTCTCGTCGGGGTCTTCCGGGCCCACTACCAGGGTACTGCCTTTTCCGGCGCCGCCGAGCGCGACCAGATAAGCCCGCTCGACCCCCTGCTCGGCGGCGAACTTTTCCACCGCCTCGTGGAGGATCTCTCCATCCTCCAGTCGGATGACAAAGATTCGTCCCGGTCTGGCTTCCGAGTATTTCATAGTGCTCCTCTTACAATATCCAACAGCCGACAAGGAATATCCAATAGCCAAGTGGCGGTGTTTCGGATCGGCTCAGGTCGGGGGCCCTCACCGCTCCTTTATTCTTGAACATTCCTTGTTGGTTATTGGATATTCAGGTTTTTTCCGGTATCGCCCGGCAACGGCTCCGTTCAAACCGTCTCCTTGGGCCCCAGTTCATCCCGCACCGCCTCCAGTACCATCTGAGTCGCTTCGGCCAGGGACTTGCCCCGGACCAGGGCCCCGGAGGCGGTATGGTGTCCGCCTCCGCCCACCTTCCCGGCGGCCCGGCCGACGTTGACGTCCTTCTTCGACCGCATCCAGACTTCGATCCCGGCTGCTTCCTTATGAAGCATCACCGCCGCCCGGATCCTCCTGATCGAGAGAAGCTGTTTCAAGGCCTCCGAGGCCAGTTCCCTCTGGTAGAAGGAGAGGTACTCGCTGTCGAACATCGTGAACCAGGCCAGGGCTCCGCCTTCCTCGTAATGGACCGTCCGCAGGAGCGCCGAGAGGTCCTCCAGGTAGCTGTCCGGCTGGTTGCAGTAGATCCGCTCCTGGAGATCCTCGATATCGATCCCGCCCCGGATCAGCTCCCGGACCACTTCCAGGAGGTTGCCCTCCGGGTCGATGTAGCGGAAGCCGACCGTGTCGGTGGAGAGGCCGACGTAGAGGGCGTCGGCGATCGTCCCGGTTACCGGCACGGCCAGGGCCCTCAAAACCTCGAAGACCAGTTCGGCGGCCCCCCCGGCCTCGAAGCGGACGTAGTTGAAGTCGCCGAAAAAGACGTTGTCCCGGTGGTGGTCGATGTTGATGACCGCTCCCTGGGCCGTCCGGGCCGCGTCGGCCAGCCGCCCCAGGCGGAAGTAGTCGCAGCAGTCGACCAGGATCACCGCCTCGGCGGATTTGATGGCGGGATCGTCCGTCCGGGGTTGGTAGGCCCGGATCAGGTTCTCCCGGTTGAGAAACTCCAGTGCCGGCGGGGCGGGATCGACCCGGAGCGAGATGACTTCCTTGCCCAGTCTTTTCAGGGCGGCGGTGACGGCGACCTGGGAGCCGATCGCGTCCCCGTCCGGTTCCTCGTGGGAGAAGACGGCGAAGCTTCGACGCTTCCGGACGGTTCGGACGATCCCGGCCAGCAAGCGGTCGCGGTTTTCCTCGGTGGCTTCGATCATTGGAATGGAAGGGGTCCCGGTGGAGACGGTTCTGGAGGGCACATACTGGAGATTATTTCCTCCGATTTCAAGCGAATAGTGGGTATAATCGCGTTTTCGTTAAACCCGGGAGCCGATTCTCCGTTTAATGTATAAAGCAAGGTCCCCTGATGCCGGCCGGCGAAGCAGAACTGATCCGCAGTTTTCAAGCCGGTGAGGAGAAAGCCTTCGATGATCTTATGATTCTGTTCCAGGAAAGGGCCCTGAAGCTGGCGTATTTCCGGACCGGGCACAAGGATGACGCGCTCGACATCGTCCAGGAAGCGTTTATCCGGCTCTACGGCGCGCTTCCGTCCTGGAAACCGAGGGCTTCGCTCTTCACCTGGCTCTACCGGGTGATTGTCAACCTGGCGGTGGACCGGTCCCGGGAGAGGTCCCGGGCCGGGGAGACCTCGCTGGAAAACCTGCCGCCGCCCGCGGATACCCGCCGGGTAAATCAACCCCGGTCCGCGCTGGAAGGAAAGGAGATCGGCCGGCGGATCGAGGCGGCGGTCGCCGGGCTTCCCGCCGGCCAGCGGGACGTCTTCGTGATGAGGCATTACGGAGGGATGAAACTGAAAGAGATCTCGGCCGCCCGCGGGTGCTCCCCGGGGGCGGTCAAGGCCAACCTCTTCCAGGCCCTGCGCAAGCTGCGGAGCGAACTTGAGGACATAAGATGAACTGCCGGAGATTTCAGAGGCTGCTGGCGCAATATCTTTACGACGAACTGGAGGCCGGCGAAGTGGAGCGGCTGGCCGGTCACGCCGCCGCCTGCCCGGAATGTCGCCGGCTGAAGGAAGAGCTGGAGAAAACGGTCTCCCGTCTTTCCGTCTCCGCCGGCCCGGTATTCTCGGACCGGGAGAAGGACCGCCTGCGCCTCCGGGTCCGGGAAGCAATTCGGGCGGCGGGTCCCGACCCGCGGCCCCTCCCCGTCCGCGGCGGGCGGATGACCCTCCTCCGCCCGCTCTTTCTCCCGGCCGCCCTGGCCGCCGCCGTCGTCCTCCTGGTTCTCCTCCGGCCGCCGGAGGAGCCGCCAGCTGTCTCCCCGGCGGCCTCCGCCCTGGCCGCCTTTTCCGAGGAAGTGGAAGAGGAGTATATTTTCTTCGCCGAAGTCTGGGAGGAAATTGAGGAGATCGAGAGGTTCTTCAGCCCGGAACCGGAAGACGGCGCCGGGATCGGGGGAGGGGAAGAGCCTGACCTGGCTTGAATCGCGACCAAAAGCTCCGGCGGGGGTAAGTTGCGGTCCGGGGTTGACGGGGTAAGGAGAATAAGAAGATGAGAGTGATTATCGCCGTTCTCGGGCTGCTGGTTATAAGCGCCGTTCCCGTTTCGCGGGCGCAACCGGAGACGGTCTTCGGCCGTCCCGGCCCCCCCTCGGCGGAGCGGTCGGGCCGGGAACACCGGCGTCGGGCCGGGGAAATCCTCTTCCGGCAGTTCCGGCGGGAGGTGAGGGAGATGGGGGCGGAGATCGAGGCCAACTTCGGGCGAATCCGGGAACTGGAAGAACAGCTCGCGGTCCTGGATCCCGGGGAGGAGAGGGAGGTGGTCGAGGAACGGCTGGCCGGGCTCCGCCGCCGCCAGGCCGAGCTGCGGCTGCAGCTGGCCCGGAAGAAGGCGGCCTTCTCCCTGCGGATCCTGGAGATCGCCGAGAAGCGCTACCAGGGCGCCCTCGCCGAACTGGAGGAGGTGCAAGAGGCCGTGGTCGGGGAATACCCCGACCTGGCCGACCTCCCCCCGATCGAATGAGTAGCACAGGCGGATCGCCTGTGTTGATCGGTAGCCCAGGCGGCTCGCCTATGTTGGCCGGTAGCACAGGCGGCTCGCCTATGTTGGCCGGTAGCACAGGCGGCTCGCCTATGTTGGCCGGTAGCACAGGCGGCTCGCCTGTGCTGGTCGGTAGCACATCTCTGTCCGGGGAATAATCCCGGTGGACTCTCCCGTCCGCCCGCGCTATACTCCGCGGCGTGAACTTCAAAATCGACGAAGAAAGACTGGCCGCCGCCTTCCGGGAACTGGTCGCGATCAACGGGCCGAGTTTCGCCGAGCGCCCGGTGGCCGACTATCTCCGCGCCGCCTTCTCGGAAATCGGACTGGAGGTTGAAGAGGACGGGTCCGCCGCCGCGATCGGCGGCGACTGCGGCAACCTCCTGGTTCGGATTCCGGGCGCCGACCCCGACGTTCCCGGGCTGATCGTCTCCTCCCACCTCGACACCATACTCCCCACCGAACGTTTGGAAGTGGTGGAAAGGGACGGGGTATTTTTCTCGCGGGGGGATACGATCCTGGGGGCGGACAACCGGGCCGGGGTGGCGGTGATGCTCGAGATCGCCCGGGGCCTGGCCGAGGGGGGCGAAAGCCCGGCTCCCCTCGAACTTCTCTTCACGGTGGCGGAGGAGAAGGGGCTCTTCGGGGCCAAGGCCCTGAGACCGGGCTGGCTGAAGGGAAGCCTGCTCTACGTCCTCGACTCCGACGGGCCGGTGGGCAAGATCGTCAACGGGGCCCCCTTCGGAGTCAGGATCGCCGCCACCGTCCGGGGGAAGGCCGCCCACGCCGGGATCGACCCGGAGTCCGGGGTGAACGCGGTGGTGATCGCCGCCCGGGCGATCGCGGCGATGAAGCTGGGGAGGATCGACGGGGTGACCACCGCCAATATCGGAACCATCTCCGGCGGACAGGCCCAGAATATCGTCCCCGAGCTGGTTGACGCGATCGGGGAGGTGCGGAGCCTGAAGGAGAAAAGCCTGGCCCGGCAGGTCGCCCATATGGAGGAGTGTTTCCGGTCGGCGGCGGCCGCCGCCGGCGGCGAGGTCGTCTTCTCCTCCCGATCCGACTACCCCGGCTACTTCTATCCCCCGGGCAGTCCCCCTCTGCGGCTCTTCGGGCGGGCCCTGGAGAGGCTGGGGATCGCGATGGAAACGGAATCCTCCTGCGGCGCCAGCGACGCCAACATCATCAAGGGGCTGGGGATCGACGCCCTGGTGGTCTCCGTGGGGTACCTGAAACCCCACAGCTCGGAAGAGAGCCTGCCCCGGCGGGAGCTGATCAACGCCGCCCGCCTGGTCCGGGAGCTGATCCTGCTTTCCGGCTCTTCAAGGCCTTCCTGCGAAAGAAAATATAACCACAGAGGCACAGAGAACAGAGAGGAACTAATATAAGTCGAAGAAACGCGCTCTCTGTGCCCTCTGTGCCTCTGTGGTAATAAAAAGGTTGTCGTCGATGCAAATCGGGATCATCGGGCTCCCCAACGCCGGCAAGTCGACCGTCTTCAATGCCCTGGCCGGGGGTTCGGCGGAGGTGAAGCCCCATCCCTTCACCACCATCGAGCCCAACCTGGGGATGGTCCCGGTCCCCGATCCCCGCCTGGCCCGGCTGGCGGAGATCTTCTCCCCCGAGCACCTGGTGGCGGCCACGATCAGGTTCGTCGACATCGCCGGTCTGGTCGAGGGGGCGAGCCGGGGGGAGGGGATGGGCAACCAGTTCCTGGCGGCGATCCGGGAGACCGACGCCCTAATCCAGACCGTCCGCTGTTTTGCCGACGACTCGGTGGCCCACGTGGTGGGAGGGGCCGACCCGGTTCGGGATATCGAAATCGTCCGGACGGAGCTCCTTCTGGCCGACCTGGAGACGGTCGAGCGGAGACTGGAGAAGCTCTCCCGGGGCCGGACCGCCGACCCCCGGGCCGGACAGGAGGAGAGGGAACTCCTGGAACTGCTCCGGGAGCGGCTGGCCGCCGGTGAATCCATCCGGTCCGAAGGCCTGGCGGGAAAGGTCCGGGACCTCATCCCCGACCTCGGCCTCTTCACTTTCAAGCCGGTGATCTACCTGGTCAATACCGGGGAGGAGGTTTCGCCGGCGGAGCTGACCCTTCTGGCCGCGCTGCGGGAGAAAGCCCGCGAGGACGGGGTCGAACTGATCGAGGTCCCCGGGCTCCTGGAAGCGGAGCTCGCCGGGCTGGAGGAAGCCGACCGGGAGGCTTTCCGGCGGGAGCTGGGGCTGAAGGATTCCGGGCTCGAGCGGCTGGTGGCCGCCGCCCGGAAGACCCTGGGCCTGGTCACCTTCTTCACCAAGGAAGGGGTCGAGGTCCGGGCCTGGATGGTGCCCGAAGGAACTTCGGCCCGGGCCGCCGCCGGGACGATCCACACCGATATGGAGAAGGGATTCATCCGGGCGGAGGTGGTATCCTTCGAAGCGCTCGCCGCCGCCGGCAGCCTGGCCGAAGTCAGGCAGCGGGGCGGGCTGAGATTCGAGGGCCGGGACTACCCCGTCCGGGAAGGCGACGTGATCCGCTTCCTGTTTAAGTGAAAAACTTCGAACTTCGAACTTTGAACTTCGAACTTTGAACTTCGAACTTCGAACTTTGAACTTTGAACTTCAAACTTTAGGCACTTTAGTCACTTCAAACTTTAAGCACTTCAAACTTTAGGCACTTCCTTATGCGAGCCCTCTCTCTCCTCTCCGGCGGTCTCGACAGTATGCTGGCCGCCCGGCTGATCCTCGATCAGGGTATCGAGGTGACCGGGATCGGCTTTACCAGCCCCTTTTACGGGAGCGACCGCGGCCGGCGAGCGGCCGAAAGCCTGGGGATACCCTTCCACTCCCGCGACATCACCGGCGGGATGATCGCCGTTCTCGAGAAACCCCGGTACGGCTACGGGAAGAACCTCAATCCCTGTACCGACTGCCACCGCCTGATGGTTTCCACCGCCGCCTCCCTGCTCGGGGAACTCGGGGCATCCTTCATCGTCAGCGGCGAGGTCCTCGGCCAGCGGCCGAAGTCCCAGACCCGCGACGCCCTCAACGCCGTGGCCAAGGGAGCCGCCCGGGGGCTGCTCTTGAGGCCGCTCTCCGCGCTCCTCCTCGCGGAGACAGTCCCGGAGCGGGAAGGATGGGTCGACCGCTCCCGCCTGCTGGGGATCTCCGGCCGTTCCCGGAAAGTCCAGCTCGAGCTGGCCGAACGATACGGCCTGACCGGCTACCGGTCGCCGGGCGGCGGCTGCCTGCTGACCGAGAGCGGTTACTGCCGGAAGCTCAAGGAACTGAAGGAAAACGAGGGCTGGGAGGAGGAGGAACTGAAACTCCTCGCGGTCGGCCGCCATTTCCGGTTCCCTTCCGGCGCCCGGGCGGTCTCCGGCCGGAACCGGGAGGAGAACGAGGAACTGGAGCGGCTGGCCCGCCCGGGGGACCTCCTCTTCCAGGCCGTCGAGCGGCCGGGGAGCCTGGTCCTGCTCAGGAAGCGGGGGCCGCTCACCGCCCGGGACCGGGAGCTGGCCGCCGCCGTCTGCCGCCGTTACAGCAAGGATAAGGATACCCCCGGCCTGGCCGTCGGCTGCCGGGTCGCGGGCCGGGAGGGGGAGACCATTGTCCGGGCCGGGGAAGAAACGCTCTCCGGCCTGATGATCTGAATAAAATCCAGCCAGTGGGGAATAGCAAATGAAGTTATGCCTTTCGATCCTTGTTTTAGCGAGCCTATTAATCCCGGCGGCGCCCGCTGCCCCGGACGGCGAGCGGGCCCGGGCGGACCTGCGCTCCGCCGACCCCGAACTCCGCTCCGACGGCTGCCTGGCCCTGATCGAAGAGGGGGAGGCGGCGACGGAGCTGCTGGCGCCGCTGCTGGGAGACCCCTCCCTTCTTGTCCGGCACACCGCGGCCTACGCCCTGGCCCGGATCGGGGGCCCGGAAGCGGAGAGGATCTTCCGGGAAGGACTCACCGCGTCCGGCGACGACCGGCGCCGGATCTCCGTCCTCGGGCTGGGGATGCTGGGCCGGGCCGACCGCGACGAGATCGTTCCCCTGCTTGAAGACCGGAACTGGGAAGTCCGCTGGTCGGCGGCTTATGTTCTCGGCCGGTCCGGGGACCGAAGCGACCTGGCCCGGCTCGGCAACCTGGCCCGGAGCGACCCCCATCGCGACCCGGCCTCGGGCTCCTACCCGGTCCGGGAGTCGGCGGAAAAGGCGATCCGGCGACTGAACTCGGTGATCGGCTGGTTGACCGACCCGGAAGCGGCCCGGGAACTGGCCCGGCGGACCGATCGTCCGCTCCTGCTCTACTTCCGCTCCTCCGCCAGCGAGCTCTGCCGCCGGTTCGAGCGGGAGGTCTTCACCGATGAGAAAATCATCGACACCGCCCAGCGGATGATCCCGGTCTGGATCGACCACGGTCTGTCCGCCGAAATCTTTCCCGCCTACCGGGTGAGCCGGGTCCCGTCGATCGTCCTCTCCGATCCCGCCGGCACCCGGAGGGAACGGATCGACGGGACCGCCCGCCCGGAAACCCTCCTCGACCGGATGCTCGCCTTCCTGGAGACCGAGAAGAGCGCCGTCCGGCTCCGCTCCCGCCTGCAGAAATCGCCCGGGTCACTGGAGACCGCCTGGCAGCTGGCCGCCATCTACCTGGAGGGCGGGTTGTGGGAAGGGGCCCGCCAGATGCTGGACCGGATCATCGAGCGGGACCCGGACAACCTCTCCAGCCTTCTCGACAACGCCCTCTTCGCCCGGGCCTACCTGGCCGGAAAGACGGGCGATTTCGCCCGCTCCGCCCGAGAGATCGATGCCCTCCTGGCCCGGTTCCCCGTCTTCGGCGACCGGGCGGAGGCTCTTTACTGCGGCGGCCTGGCCCATCTCCGGGCCGGAGAAACCGACCGGGGGCGCAAGCTGCTCGAGCTGCTGAAGAAGGACTATCCCGACGGCAACCTCGCCGCGGCCGCCGGCAAGGTCATCTCCGACCTCGACGGCGGGGATGAACCGCCGGCGCCTTGACGGTAAGCCGGGAAATTCTTTCTTTCCCTTTTCCCGCTGCCGGTATATAGTAGCCGCCGGTAAACTTTAAGTCGAGAGTAGGCCGGGCATTCCTGCCTGGCCGGACAGGCAGGAATGCCTGTCCTACAAGGAGGAATCACGATGTCCCAGCATCCCAGTTTCGGAGGAAAAGGCAAGATCAAGGCCAAGCGCAACGTTCTCAAGCGCTACGAGCGGGTCCGTTACCTGGAGGAGAAGGGCAAGTGGGACCCGGAAAAGCCGATTCTCGGTCTCCCCAAGACCACCGTCAAGGAATGAACGTCCGCTCCCGGCCGGTCAGATGAAACCGCTCGCGATCTGCGCCTGGTTTTTCTGCTTTCTCTCTTCCGCCTTCGGCGGGGCGGACGCCATCCCGGCCCGGGTGACCGGGGACAGCGTCAACCTGAGAACCGGCCCCTCCCGCCGGGCCGACATCCTCGGCCAGCTGGCGATAGACACCGAGGTCCGGGTGGTTCTCACCGACGGCGAATGGTCGGCGATTCTCCCCCCGGACGGAATCGGGGGCTGGATCTCCCGGGATTACCTGGCCGAGGGGGTCGTGACCGCGGACCGGGTCAACGTCCGCGCCGGACCCTCGGTCGCCTACGGGATCCTCTTGACGCTGGATGAGGGAACCGAGGTCTCCGTTCTCGAGGAGGGGGAAGGCTGGGCGAAGATCGCCCTCCCCGACACCGCCCGGCTCTGGCTGAATTCCCGATACCTCTCCACCGGCCCCGCTCCGCCGGCGATGGAAGCGGTTGCCGTCCCCCAACCCGTCCGGCCCCTGGATCCCGAGCGCCCGGCGCCCGCCGCTGATCTCCCGAGCCGGACTCCTCTCCCCGTCGAATCGAAACCGGCTCCCCGTTCCGTCGGGCCCGTTTCCCGGCCCGGTGAGTTGCGCTCTTACACCGGGATCATCCGGGACCTCGAGCAGCCCTTTTTCCTGGCCGACCGGGAATACGAGTACGAGCTGGCCGCCGACCGGCACGCGGAAAGGCCGATCGCTTTCCTTGCCGGCGATACCGTGGACCTCTCCGGTTACCGGTTCCGACCGGTGAGGGTCTGGGCGGAGACCGTCGAGGCCCGGCCCGGACACCCGGCGCTCCTGGAAGTCAAGGGCGTCGGTTTCATCTGGTGATGGTTCCCGACCGACAGGGGGCCGCGGCCGCCGGCCCGTGATTTCTATGCCGAGGTTAATGACATTCCAGAGAGGGATCCGCCTGCGGGAACACCACAAGGGCCTGACCGAAGGGAAGAAGATCCGCGATCTCCCGCCGCCGGAAAGGGTGGTGATCCCCCTGGCCCAGAACGCCGGGACGCCGCCCCGCCCGGTGGTGGAGAAGGGTCAGGCGGTGCAGGAGGGGGAGACCATCGCCGAACCCTCCGGACCGGTCTCCTCCACCCTTCACGCCTCCGTCTCCGGGAAAGTGATCTCGCTCGGGGATTTTCCCGTCGCCGCCGGCCCCCCCGCCCCGGCCGTGGAGATCGAGACCGACCCAGACGCCTCTTCGCGCCGGCTGCTTCCTCCGCTGTCCGACCCCACGCCGGAGGAGATCCGGCAACGGACGCTGGAGGCCGGGGTGGTCGGCCTCGGCGGGGCCGGCTTCCCGACCCAGGTCAAGCTCTCCCCCCCCGCGGGGACCGAAATCGACCACGCGATCATCAACGCCGCCGAATGCGAGCCTTTCCTCACCGTGGATTATCGGGTGATGCTGGAGTCGGGGCCGAAAGTGATCGACGGGCTCAAGCTGATTATGCAGGCGACCGGGGCGAAAGAGGGGATCATCGCCGTCGAGGCCAACAAGATGGAGGCCTTCTACAAGCTCCAGTCCCTGTCCCACCGGGAGAAGAATATCCGGGTCGAACTGCTCAAGGTCAAATATCCCCAGGGAGGGGAGAAACAGCTGATCGCCGCCCTGCTCGGGAGGGAGGTCCCCTCGGGAGGCCTCCCCTCCGCGGTCGGGTGCGTGGTCCAGAACGTCGCCACCGCGGCGGCGCTGGCCGCGGCGGTTCGGGAAGGCGAGCCGCTGGTCGAGCGGGTGGTGACCGTCTCCGGGCCGGATCTGAAGAAACCGGGGAATTTCCGGGTCCGGATCGGGACTCCGTTCCGCGACCTGGTCGAGGCGGCCGGGGGACTGCCGGAAGGGGAATTGAAGGTCATCTCCGGCGGACCGATGATGGGGGTCGCCCTGGCCGGTCTCGACGAGCCCGTGGTCAAGGGGACCTCCGGGCTCCTGCTCCTGCCGGCCGTTCACCGGCCCCGGAACCTCCCCTGCCTCCGCTGCGGGGACTGCCTCCGGTCCTGTCCGATGGGCCTGGTCCCCAGCGACCTGGGAACCCTGGTCGAACGTGAGCGCTGGGAAGAGTTCAGGCAACAGGGCGGTCTCGACTGCATTGAATGCGGCTGCTGCGCCTATGTCTGCTCGGCCGGCCGGGATCTGGTCCAGCTGATCAAGCTGGGCAAGGAGGCTTTGAGGAAGAGAGTTCAAAGTTGAAAGTTCAAAGTTCAAAGTGCCTAAAGTTGGCAGTTTCCGACCCTCAACCCTCAGGAAACAAATAATCGCTATCGGGATCGCTATCGGGATCGAATCCCCCGCCGGCAGCTGCAGAGAATAGTAAGGTGGCCGCTAAAGACAAAAATACCGGACTCTTCCAGGTCACTCCCGCCCCCCATCTCCACTCCGGGGAGTCGATCCCCCGGGTGATGTGGGCGGTGGTGATCTCCCTGTTGCCGGCGCTGGCGGCCAGCCTCTACTTCTTCGGCTACCGCGCCCTTCAGATCGAGGTGGTCGCGGTGGTTTCGGCCGTCCTGACCGAGGCGGCGATCCAGAAACTCCGTCGCCGCCCGGTTACCATCTCCGACGGTTCGGCGGCGGTGGCCGGTCTGCTCCTGGCTTTCAACCTTCCGGTCGGGGTGCCGCTCTGGCTGCCTGCGGTCGGGGCCGCCTTCGGGATCGCGATCGGGAAACAGGCCTTCGGCGGCCTGGGCCACAACATCTTCAACCCGGCCCTGGTCGGCCGGGTCTTCGTGATGCACTCCTGGCTGGGCCGGATGACCACCTGGTCGCCTCCCCGGACCGCCCTCTACGAAGGGGTCGACGCCCTCACCTACGCCACCCCGCTGGGCGCGGCGAAGGAGTCGGTGGCTTCCCTGGTCCCCGCGGCGGACGGGGTATTCAATACCGCGGATATGTTCTGGGGAAATATCGGCGGCTGTCTCGGCGAGACCTCGGCCTTCGCCCTGCTGCTCGGGGGAGCGTTCCTGCTCTACCGCGGGTATATCCGCTGGCAGACCCCGGTCTCCTTCATCGCCTCGGTCGGCATCCTGACCTGGCTGCTGCCGGCCCAAGCCGGCGCGTTCACCCTGTCCCCGCTCCAGCATATGCTGGGCGGAGGTCTGCTGCTCGGGGCGATCTTTATGGCTACCGATATGGTCACCACCCCGGTCACCGGCTGGGGGATGCTGATCTTCGGCCTCGGCTGCGGGGTGATCACCACCCTGATCCGCCTCTACGGCGGCTTCCCGGAAGGGGTCTGTTACTCGATCCTGATTATGAACGCCTTCACCCCGTTGATCGATCGCTTCACCCGGCCGAGAATCTTCGGCACCTGAAGATGAAAGAAGGAACGATATTAAAGCTGTCCGTTACCCTGACGGCGATCTGTTTGGTCGCCGCCTCCGCCCTGGCGGTCAGCTACCGGCTGACCAAGCCGACGATCGACGAGCGGGCCCGGGCGGACAAGCTGGTGGCGTTGCGGGTGGTCCTCCCGGCGGCCGCGAAATTCTCCGACCGGAAAAGCGGTCCGGAGATAGACTACTACGAAGGTCGGGACGGGAGCGGGAACCTGGTCGGTTACGCCTTCTCGGGAGAGGCCAAGGGTTACAGCAGCAACATCTCGGTTATGGTCGGGGTCGACCCGGAGGGGACGATCACCGGGATCAAGATCCTCGACCAGAAGGAGACCCCCGGCCTGGGGACCCAGGCGGTGGATGTTCCCGCCTCCCGAACCTTCTGGCAGGCCCTTTTCGGCCGGGGGGAGAAAAGCCCGCCCGGACGCCCGCCCTTCCAGGAGCAGTTCGCCGGGAAGACCGTTGCCCGGCTCCGGGTGGTAAGGGGGAAGACCGATACCGAGATTGAGGCCCTGACCGGGGCCACCATCACCAGCCGGGCCGTCACCGACGCCGTCAAAACCAGCCTGCAATCCTTCCTCAAACAACAAAACAAAAACAAATAATTCACCGCAAAGACGCAAAGAACGCAAAGGTGCGCAAAGAAAAGAATTTTTAAAATTAGTATTCGTTATGGATGAGAATTCCGTATCCAGAGAAATAATCGGAGCGGCAATCGAGGTTCATAAGTCACTCGGGCCGGGGTTGTTGGAATCCGCATACCAGGAGTGCCTGGGTCGCGAATTAACTCTTCAAGGCATAGCTTTTGAGAAAGAGAAGCCTCTACCTCTGAATTATAAGGGATTGAATTTGGACTGTGGTTACCGGGTGGATTTTCTGGTGGAGAACCTCGTGGCCGTCGAACTGAAGGCGGTAGAAAAAATACTTTCGATCCACCAGGCCCAGGTTTTAACCTACCTGAAATTGTTGGATTTAAAGCTCGGAATCCTCTTAAACTTCAACGTCCCGATGCTCAGGGAAGGAATCAAGCGCATCGCGCTGAAACTCTAAATCTTTCTTTGCGATCCTTTGCGTTCTTTGCGTCTTTGCGGTGAATAAAAATTGAATTGGAGATTGGGAATCCTCTTAAACTTCAACGTCCCGATGCTCAGGGAAGGAATCAAGCGCATCGCGCTGAAACTCTAAATCTTACTTTGCGTGCCTTTGCGTTCTTTGCGTCTTTGCGGTTCAAAATAAATCTGTTTGTCTTTGCGGTGAAATTAATATGATCAGGCAGTTTACCAAGGGGATTTTTCAGCGGAACCCGGTCTTTGTCCTCCTGCTCGGTCTCTGCCCGACCCTGGCGGTCTCGACCTCGGTCGCCAACGCGATCGGGATGGGGGCGGCGGCGACCTTCGTCCTGGTCTTCTCCAACCTGATCGTCTCCCTGATCCGGAAACTGGTCCCGAACAAGATTCGCATCCCCTGCTACATCGTGGTCATCGCCACCTTCGTCACCCTGGTCGAGCTGGTCCTCGAGGCCTACCTCCCGGATCTCAATGCCTCGCTCGGTCTCTTCGTGCCCCTGATCGTGGTCAACTGCATCATCCTCGGCCGGGCGGAGGCCTTCGCCTCCCGCCACGCGCCCCTGATCTCCGTCGTCGACGGGCTGGGTATGGGGGTCGGCTTCACTCTCGCCCTGACCGTCCTGGGGACGATCCGGGAAATTTCCGGCTCCAACGCGCTGCTCGGGCTGGAGCTGATCCCCGGCTTCTCCCCGGCGATGATTATGATCCTGCCCCCGGGGGCGTTTTTGACCATCGGTCTCCTTCTCGGCCTCTTCGCTCTTCTCCGGTCCCGCCGGGAGAAAAGCGGCCCGGCCCCGGCGGGGGAGGGGAGCTGAAATCAGGACAACGAACCGGCGGGAAAAATAAGATAGATGATTGCCGAACTCTTCATAATTTTTATCGGGGTGGTCCTGGTCAACAACTTCGTCCTGGCCCGGTTTCTCGGACTCTGCCCCTATATCGGGGTCTCCCGGGATCTGAAATCGGCCCTCGGGATGGGGCTGGCGGTGATCTTCGTGATGACGATGGCCGCGGCGGTGACCTGGGTCATCTATTACTATCTCCTCGCCCCCACCCCGCATAACGTCTGGTTTATGCTCTGGGGCGACGGCATCGATCCCACCCCCTACGATTTCTCCTACCTGCGGACGATCGCCTTTATCCTGGTCATCGCCGCCCTGGTCCAGCTGGTGGAGATGGTCATCACCAGGACCAGCCCGGCCCTCTACCGGGCCCTGGGGATCTACCTCCCCCTGATCACCACCAACTGCGCGGTCCTCGGGGTGACGGTCCTGAATATCGATATCTTTTTCCGGGCCGGAGAGCCGCTGGCGGGAAGCTTCATCAAGTGCCTGGTCCAGGGGTTCGGGGCCGGGGTCGGCTTCACCCTGGCCCTGCTCCTGATGGCCTCGATCCGGGAGCGGCTCGACCTGGCCGATATCCCGCCGGCCCTGAAAGGAGCCCCGATCGCCTTTCTCGTGGCGGCGTTGATGTCGATGGCCTTCCTCGGCTTCACCGGCCTGATCTGAACTGGGATATTCACCACAGAGGCACAGAGGACACAGAGAGCAAAAAAAATTTGAGAAAATCTTGTACCGACGGTCGAGCCTTTCTCTCTAGTTCTCTGTACATCTGAGGTAAATCAGTGAACGTGATGCAGAAGATATACAGAGTTTAATTAATTGAGATTAATCTCTTAATCAGGCAGTAGGGTGCTTCTCTGTGCCCTCTGTGTCTCTGTGGTAAAAATAGGTTGAGTTTATGACTGCGATATTGGCGGCGATACTTACCATCTCCGGACTGGGGCTGATCTTCGGGCTCGGCCTGGCGGTCGGGTCCCGGATCTTTGCCGTTCATATCGACCCCCGCCTGGAAAAGATCGAGGAACTGCTCCCCCATCTCAACTGCGGGGCCTGCGGCTACGGGGGCTGTTCCGACTGCGCCCGGGCGCTGCTCGACGGGGAGGCCGAGCCCTCGGTCTGCCCGGTGGCCAGCCCGGAGGCCCACCGGGAGATCGCCGAGTTGCTGGGGAAGATGCTGGAAGAGGAGGAGACGACCACGGCCCGGATCTTCTGCCGGGGCGGCCACGACGCCGCCCGGCGCTACCTCTACGAAGGGATCAAGACCTGCGCCGCCGCCAACCAGATCGGGGGCGGGGTGACCGCCTGCGACTACGGCTGCCTCCGCTACTACACCTGCCGGGAGGTCTGTCCCTTCGGGGCGATCGAGATCGACGAGCGGGGAAACCCGGTAATCGACCCCGAACTCTGCCGCAGCTGCGGTCTCTGCGTCCGCCACTGCCCCCGGGACCTGATCCGGATCGTTCCCTCGAAGTCGGAGGTCGACATCCGCTGCTCATCCCGGGCCAAGGGCAAGATCGTGGTCAGGGTCTGCGCCGTCGGCTGCATCGCCTGCGGCAAGTGCGTCAAGGAGTGCCCGGTCGGGGCGATTGCCCTGGAGGATAACCTGGCGAGAATTGATTACGAAAAATGCGTCAACTGTGGTAAATGTATCGAAATCTGCCCCCGGAATATAATCTCCCGAGTATAGTTGATCGAATCCCAATCGGGATCGCTATCGCTATCGGGATCGAAAACCGGCCTTCGATAGCGATCCCGATAGCGATAGCGATTAAGACCTGATGAAAAAGACCAGGATAGAAAAAGCGGTCCGCGAACTGTTGGAAGCGATCGGGGAGGACCCCGCCCGTCCCGGCCTGCTCAAGACCCCGGAACGGGTGGCGGAGATGATGGGGGAGATCCTGGAAGGGGAGGAGAAGGATATCGGGGAGGAGATCAAGGTCTTCCCCTGCCCGGGCTTCGACGAGATCGTTCTGGTCAAGGACATCCCCTTCTACTCGATCTGCGAGCACCACCTCCTCCCTTTCTTCGGTCGGGTCCACGTCGCCTACATCCCGAAGAACTCGATGATCACCGGGCTGGGCACCCTGGTCCGGGTGGTGGAACTCTTCAGCCGCCGCCTCCAGGTCCAGGAGCGGATGACCACCGAGATCGCCGACCTCCTGATGGAGAAGCTCTCCCCCCGGGGGGTCCTGGTCCAGATCGAGGCCCGCCATCTCTGTATGGATATGCGGGGGGTGAAGAAGCCGGGGACCCTGGTCAAGACCGAGGCGGTCCGGGGCAACTTCCGCCGCGACGAGCGGACCCGGGCCGAGGCCTTGAGCCTGCTGAGGGACGCGTAACAAAGTTCAAAGTTCAAAGTTCTAAGTTTGAAGTCTGCAGTGAGTTCTCTGACCGAAAAAATCAGAGCCGCCGGGGTGGTCGGCGCCGGGGGCGCCGGCTTTCCCGCCCACGTCAAGGCCGCGGCTAAAGCGAAGTGGGTGATCGCCAACGGCGCCGAGTGCGAGCCGCTTCTCCGCGTCGATCAGCAGCTGATGATCGTCCACGCCGCCGAACTGGTCGAGGGGATGGAGCTGCTGGCGGAATCGGTCGGCGCCAAAAAGGCCGTGATCGGCCTGAAGAAGAAATACCGGGGGGCGATCGACACCCTCCGGGCCGAGATCGCCCGCCGCGGCTCCCGGGTCGAACTGGCCCTGCTCGGCAGCTACTACCCGGCCGGGGACGAGCACGTTTTGGTTTACGACGTCACCGGTCTCCAGGTTCCGGAAGGGGGTATCCCGATGGATGTCTCCGTGGTGGTGAACAACGTCGGGACGGTGATCAATATCTCCCGGGCCGCCCGGGATCTTCCGGTCACCCACCGGGTCCTGACCGTGGCCGGCGAGGTTAAGCGGCCGGTCACCCTCTCGGTTCCGGTCGGCGCCCTGGTCGAGGACGTGATCGCCGCCGCCGGCGGCCCCGCGGTGGCGGAGTACGAGATCCTCGACGGGGGACCGATTATGGGGGTCTTCACCACCGGCCAGATCTCCAAGAAGACCACCGGTCTGATCGTCCTCCCCCGGGATCACAAGCAGGTTCTCTACAAGAAGCGGCCGATCGAGCACGACATCCGACGGGCCGCCTGGGCCTGCGATCAGTGCCGGACCTGTACCGACTACTGCCCCCGCTACCTCAACGGCCACCGGATGGAGCCCCACATTATTATGCGGCTGGTCGGCCAGCAGCGGGCCGATGCCATCCCCCCCGAGCATCTGGCCGAGGCCTACCTCTGCTGCCAGTGCGGGGTCTGCGGGATGTACGCCTGTCCGACGACCATCTCCCCCGACCGGGTGATCGCCGGGCTGCTGAAGACGATGAAGGAGAAAGAGGTTCCCAAGACCCTGCTGAGAAAGGAGTTTCCCGTCCACCCGGTCCGGGACGGACGGAAGATCCCGGTCTCCCGGTTCGCCGCCCGGATCGATGTCAGCCGCTACGACCGGGACGCCCCCCTGGAGAAGGAACCGCTCGAGGTCTCCCGGGTCAACATCCCGCTCCAGCAGCACGTCGGCGTTCCCTGCCGTCCCCTGGTCAGGGCCGGCGACCGGGTCACGGAGGGGCAGATGATCGGCGACGTCCCCGAGGGGGCGCTGGGCGCCCCCGTCCACGCTTCGATAAGCGGTAAGGTCGAACACGTCTTCGACGATACCATATTCATCCGGGCCGTATCGGGTTGATCCGCTCCGCCGTCTTCGGAAATTATGCGTTCGCCGACCGGTAGCCGCGGGCTTCAGCCCGCGCGAGAATACCGGGCGGCAGGCCCGTTGTCGGGAAAAAGGACACCGAAGGTGTCCCACATCATAGCCCGGGGTAACACCCCGGGTAAAACGGCGCTCAGTGCGCCGTCCAGCACCCTGAAGGGGTGCCACATCAAAACACAACCTTTATCGGAAACCGGCAATTATAATGAACCGTAAACTTTCTATATCGGGATACAACTGGTTCTTCCTTCTCCTGTCAGTAACGCTCGCCTCCTGCACCCCGGCGGAGATGGTGAGAAGGACGGCGGGGACCTCGATCCAGTCCCTCGAGGAAGAGGAGGAGGGCCGGTACGCCGGAATCGTTGAAGCCGGTTTCGAGGAGAGCTACGACGCCCTTTACGACGTCCTTTATGATCTGGGGGTTTATATCTACCTGGACAGCCCGGCCAAGCGCTACCTGGTGGCGATGCGGTTCAACCGGGTTTTCCCCCGCTGTATCGACACCACCGAGGTAGGTTTCTTTTTCCGGGAGGAGCAACCCGGCCTGACCCGGCTGGAGGTGGTCTCCCTCAACCGGGAACTCGCCCTCGCCGTGGCCGAGCGGGTCTTCCGGGAGATCGACGACCGGGAATCCATCTCGATGCGCCTCCAGGAGGATTGACCGGACCGATCCAGCTTCCCTTCCGGACTGTCCCCGATACCGCCACCCGGGCGAAGACCACCTCCCGGGAGAGGGCGCAGGGCATCCCGTCCCGGACCAGGGCGCACTCCGGGTAGCAGTCCTTCCCCGTCCGGCTGATCTCCCAGACGCTCTCCCCGGCCCGGAGCCTGGTCCCCGGCGGCAGCCGGAAGAGATCGATCCCCGCCGTGGAGACCGTCTCCCGGAACTTCCGGAAGCAGAGTCCTTCCCGGGGGGATTTCTCCATCCTCCGGCGTCCCTCGATTCCCAGGATCACCACCTGCCGGTCCCCCGGGCCGGAATGGGAATCCCCCCGCAGGCCCCGCCCCGCCTCGAAGTACCCCTCCGCGATCTTCTCCCGGGGCTTCCCCTTGACCCGGCTGATCCGGATTTCCCGAACAACCCCGCCGCCGTAATCTCGCGATTTGTTCATATCTGTGGTTCTCTTTGGCTTTGTCCGGGTAAGCGATATTTGTTCAATCCGCATTATTCCCGGCAGGTCGGTAATGGAGTGATGGAATAGTGGAGTGATGGGGGAAGATACAATACTCCAACACTTTATTTCTGCAACACTTCAAACCGCAGATTCCAATAAAATTGGCTGATCTCACACGCCATTCCCCACACAAAAAGAGAACCTTATCGATTAGAAGGTATGGACGGCGGCGGATTTGAAGGAAAGATAAAGAAAGCAGTCCGGGGCGATGGCCAGCTCCTGGAAAGCTCCCCGGGTGATCAGCGCCGTCAGGGCTAGATCGCCGCACAGCGCCTTTACCTCGTAGGAGAGCCCCCGGGGGATGATGGCGATGACCCTGCCCGGAAAGCTGTTGCGCATACTGGACTCGATCGGCTCCCGGCTGAGAACGATCTCCTCGGGCCGGATGGTGACAAAGCCGTTCTCCCGTTCCTGTTCCCGGTTGGTTTCGATGACCGCGCCCCGGACCATCGCCCGTGTTCCCCGGAACTCGGCCGGGAAGAGATTTTGGATCCCCACGAACCTGGCGACGAACTCGGAAGCCGGTTCCTGGAAGATCCGGATGATCTCGCCGGTCTGTTCGATCCTGCCGTTGTTGATTACGGCTCCCCGGTGGGCCAGGGCCAGCGCCTCGTTGAAGTTGTGGGTGACCATCAGGAAGGTTATCCCGCTTTGGCGGTGAAGGTTCTTGAGCATCAGCTGGATTTCCCCCCGGAAATGGGGGTCGAGCGCGTTGAGCGGTTCGTCCAGAAGCAGGACCGACGGACGGACGGCCAGGGCCCGGGCCAGGGCCGCCCGCTGGCGTTCCCCGCCGCTGAGATTGATGGGAAAGCGGTCGAGCAGCTCCCCGAGGCCCAGGACCGAGACCAGCTTCTCGATCTCTTTCCCCCCGGCGGGATTCGGGTGATATCTCAGGCCGTAGAGGATATTCTGGCGCACCGTGAGATGGGGGAAGAGCGAGCTGTCCTGGTAGACGATGCCGACCCCCCGATCTTCGGGAGGCAGGACCGAAATCTCCCGGTCGTCCACCAGGATCTTGCCCCGCCGGACCTTGAGCAGCCCGGCGATGGACTCGAGCAGAACCGTCTTCCCGGCCCCGGTCGGACCGATGATCACGAAGAATTCCCCGTCCGGTACTTCCAGCTTGACCTCTCGGAGGGAGAATTCCCCGACCGTCAGCGTGAGATCTTCAATCCGGATCATAACAGTCTCTTCCCGGTGGAATTGTTCTTCCGGTTGGCCGAGACCAGCCGCAGGAGCAGGAAGAAAACCAGGCAGACCAGGATCAAAAGGACCGCCACCGGCTGGGAGTACTTGAGGCCGTAGCTCTCGAACCTCTCGTAGATCAGAACCGGCGCGATCATCGGATGGTAGGCGACCACGATCACCGCCCCGAACTCGCTTAAGGCCCGGGCCATCGCCATAATGAAGCCGGAGAGGATTGACCGGGAGGCAAGGGGGAGAGTGACCCGGAAGAAGGTGGAGGGGAGGGAGGCGCCCAGGCTACGGGAGACCTTCTCCAGGCGGGCGGGGACGCTCTCGAACCCGTTCTTGGCCGCGTTGACGTAAAAGGGCAGTCCGACGAAGACCAGGACGGTGACGATCCCGGTAACGCTTCCCATCACCCTGATTCCCGCCGCCAGGAGGACCCGTCCCAGCCAGAAATTCCTGCCGACGATGCTCAGGATGGCGATCCCCACCACCGGGTGGGGGATGACAATCGGCAAATCGATGATGCTCTCGACCAGGCTCTTGCCGGGAAAGTCCTTCCGGGCCAGGAAGTAGGCCAGGGGGGTGCCGGCCAGGAGAGCGATCAGGGCCGCCAGCCCCGAGGTGTAGAGACTCAGCAAGATGGCGTTTACGACCGCCCGGTCCCCCAGCGCCTCGGCCAGCCTCCCCGGTTCCGGCGCAAAGAGAAGGCGCGCCAGAGGGAGGATGATGAAGCCGAGAATCAGCAGTCCGCAGGCAATGGCGAGCCAGAGGAAGGAATTTCTTATCCGCATCGCTCGGCCCGGCAACAGGGATCAGTTCTTCTGCCCGGCTTTTGCGGAGACGACCAACGGCTGGAGGGACTCCGGCATCAGTTTGCGCGGATCCGGGGCGGTAACGACCGGGGGAGAGAGCGGCTTCTGCCCCTGCCCGGCCATAACCTTCAGCCCGCCGTCCGGGGAGAGCAGGTAGCCAAGAAAGAGCGTGGCCGCTTCCCGGTTGGAGGCGTTATTCAACAGGCTTACGCCGTAGGTGATCGAGACGCCCCGGTACTCGATGAACTCGCCGGGTTCCTTCCCGGTAACCTTGACCAGCGCCTGCCCGTAGTACTCGTCAAAGGCGGGGTCCCCCAGGTTGATCTCCGGGGGCAGCTCCAGGTACTTCAGGCCGTGCTGGACCGCCACAGAGCGGTACTCCCAGGCGTAGTCGAGGTTCCCGGTCTGGAGCAGCGAGATCAGCTCGACCGACTTGGGGCGGATGTTGCTCTCCGGCCGGTTCGCGAGCACCTTCCGGTAAAGGCCGGGTTTCTTGTAGTAGGTCTCCGCCAGCTGGATGACCATCAGGGCCCGGTAACCGCAGGGGTCGAGGTTCGGATCCGAGTGTCCCCAGCTGACCCCTTCCCGGGAGAGGGTCTCGAACCAGTTGTCCCGGTTGATCTCGGCGGCGCCCTGGCTCAGGTCGGTGTAGGCCAGGACCATCTCGTTGGTGGCGAAGAGCGCGTTCCAGGAAGCGTAGGCCGGGATCAGGAAAGAGTTGATCACCCGGTAGTCGGCGGAGGCCATAATGTCGCAGGGTTTGTGCAGGTCGGTGATCTTGCGGGCGCAGGCCTGGCTGCCGGCCGCTTCCCGTTCAATATCAATGCCGGGGTGGGCCTTCTCGAAGTTCTTCTCCATCTCCTCGAATGGAACCGAGAGGCTCCCGGCGTGAAAGATTATCACCTTTCCGGACGGTTCCTCGCTCGGATAACCGGCGATGTTGAGAAAGAACGCCAGCGAGAAAGCCGCCGCCGCCGATGCCGTTTTCTTCCAGCTCATTTTCTTCTCCTGCCCCCGTAAAAGTTAAAACCGGCCCCTTCGCCTGGAAGGGCCGGTCGCCTCTGATTCAAGAGCCCGGGGACGGGGTTGCCCCGCTCCGCGAGCCGATCTCCTTTCCAAGCGCGGGAGGCCCGGCTGTTTCCGGCCGGACCCTGTCGCTCTGTTTCCCTGCCCTCGACGAGGGGTTAGGAATGGCAGAGTCGGAGATATCTCTTCCATACTACGGCTCATCCGACTGGAAGACAATGATAAATTTTCCTTGATTAATTTTCCTTAATTCCCCGGCCGCCTATTTTTTCGAGAAAGGCTGGCCGCCGGTTTTTCTGTTTTCTTTCTTGAAATTGATTAATATCCTGTTTCAACGAAGAAGGGAGGGATCAAGATTATGATTTCAATCGTTGAAGCATCGGCGATAGTTCTGGAGAACGTGAAGGTTCTGCCCCCCCGGCAGATGGAGCTGGCGGAGTGTCTGGGAAGGGTGCTGGGGGAGGATATCCGTTCTCGGGAGGATACCCCCCCGTTTACCAATTCGGCGATGGACGGGTTCGCCGTCCGGGCGGGCGATACCGAATCGGCCTCTGTGGAATCTCCCCGGATATTCCAGGTTCTGGGGGACCTCCGGGCCGGAGAGACCACCGGAACCAGGGTGGGGAAGGGGGAGGCGATCCGGATTATGACCGGGGCGCCGTTGCCGGCGGGTGCCGACGCGGTGGTGATGGTGGAGGATACCCGGGAAGGTGAGAAGGGGGTGGAGATCCTGCGCCCGGTTTGGGCGGGGGAGAACGTCCGGCCGGCGGGGGAGTCGGTCCGGAAAGGCGAGACGGTCCTGCCGGCGGGGACGCTGCTGCGTCCCCAGGAGATCGGGATGCTGGCGGCGCTGGGATATCCCCGGCCGCTGGTGGTCCCGCCCCCCGCCGCGGCGATCGTCACCACCGGCGACGAACTTTTGGATATCTCCGAGGAACTTAAACCCGGCAAGATCCGGGACTGCAACCGCTACTCCCTGGCGGCGGCCGTGGAGCGTTGCGGCGGCGTTCCGGTTCCCCTGGCCTCGACCTGTGACCGGGGAGGGGAGTTGAAGGCCCGGTTGCAAGAGGCGCTGGCCTGCGACCTGGTTATCACCTCGGGGGGGATCTCGGCCGGGAAGTACGACCTGGTCCCGGAGATCTTGAGGGAACTGGGCGGCGAACTCCTGATCCGGAAGGTGGCGATGAAGCCGGGCAAGCCTCTCACCTTCACCGTGGTCGGGCAGACCCCGATCTTCAGTCTCCCCGGGAACCCGGTCTCGGTCCTGGTCTCCTTTCTCCAGTTTGTCCGCCCGGCCCTCCTGAAGATGCAGGGAAAGAAGAATCTGGGCCTGCCGGAAGTCGAGGCCGTCCTGGCCGAGGATTGTCTCGAAGAGACCGACCGGACCCACCTGGTCCGGGTCCGGGTGGAGAGATCGGAGGAGGGGTACGCGGCCCGCCCGACCGGCCCCCAGGGGTCGGGGATCCTGAAATCCCTGGTCCTGGCCAACGGGTTGATGGTCGTTCCCCCGGATGCCGGCCCCCTGCCGGCGGGGACCCGGGTGAAGGTCATCCTCCTCGACGATGCGGCGGAGTAACAAAATATTGACCGGGCTCCCGGAGGTTGATAAAGTGCTTTTCCGTTTCGAGTGTGGTAAATGGTGAAAGGAGTGGAGTACTGCATCACTCCAACACTCCAATTTTGCTCCCCTTTCGATTTGCCCAATCTTTATTTACGACGAGGATATTACGTTAAGGAGGATTTGCCGTGAAGTTGACCGAAGATTTGATTCTGCCGGATGCCCAGTTCGAGGCCGAACTCTGGAGATGCGAATTCTGCGAGGAGCAGCCCTGCCGGACCGGCTGCCTGGAAGGAGAGACCTGCGGCAACGGCTGCCCGGCCGATGTCTCGCCCCCGGACTTCATTATGGCCGCCCGGGGCGGGAAACCCTCGGACATTCAACGTGCCGCCGCGATCATCCTCGCCGCCAACCCCTTTGGCGGGGTCTGCGGGCTGGTCTGTCCCGACCGGCACTGTATGCGGACCTGCGTCCACGAGAACCTCGATCGGCCGATCAACATCCCGGCCCTCCAGGCCACCATCATCCACAAGGCCCGGCAGCTGGGGGTTTTGCCCCGGTTCGAGAAGGCCGCCGGCAACGGGAAGAAGGTAGCCGTGATCGGGGCCGGACCGTCCGGCCTGGCCGCCGCGGCGCTCCTGGCCCGGAAGGGCTGCGAGGTGGATGTCCTGGAAAGAGACGCGGAGGCGGGCGGGATGGTCCGCTGCATCCCCGACTACCGTCTTCCCGCCGATGTGCTCAAGGGCGACCTGGATTTTCTCCTCTCCCTGGGCGAGATCAATGTGAAGACCGGCACCGACGTCGCTTCGCCGGAGAAGCTTCTCGACGAGGGCTACGACGCCGTGGTGGTGGCCGCCGGCCGCTGGGACCCGGTGGTAATGGATATCCCCAACGAGGACCTGGCGATCCAGGCCGTCGATTACCTCCTCGACCCGGTCGCCCTGAAGGGCCGGGTGGCCGTGATCGGGGGCGGGGCGACCGCCTGCGACTGCGCGGTCACCGTGGCCAGGCGGGGGGCCGACTACGTCGATATGTTCGCCCTCGAGACCTTCGGGGAGATGAACCTGACGGCCGACGAACGGGCCGAACTGGTCGCCCACGGCGTCGACGTCAACGGGAGAAGCCGGGTGAGCGAGATCGTGGCCGAGGACGGCAAGATCAAGGCCCTGAAGGTGACCAAGGTCACCATCCCCCCGAAAGCCTGCTTCAGCCTCGACTGCGTCAGCGAACGGGAGGGAGTGGGGGAACTCCTCCAGGATGTCGATTCGGTGATTATCGCCGTCGGCAACCGTTCCTCCTACCCCCGGGTGAAGAACCCGGCCGTCTTCTACGCCGGGGACATCGTCAACGGGCCGACCACGGTGGTCGAGGCGGTGGCTTCGGGGAAAAACGTGGCCGCGGAAGTTATCTCCGCGCTGGAAAATCAGTCCGCCCCGGAGATCGCCGTCCCGGTGAAGAGCGAGATCAAGCTCCCGGGTTACGACCCGGTCCCGGTCTCGCTGGAGACCGACTTCTTCGGGAAGAAACTGATCAACCCCTTCCTCCTCTCGGCCGCTCCCCCCAGCGACGGCTACGACCAGATGGAGAAGGCCTTCCGGGCCGGCTGGGCCGGCGGGATTATGAAGACCGCCTTCGCTCCCGGGACCGATATCCATATCCCGGCCGCCTATATGTACCGGTTCGATCCGTTGACCTACGCCAACTGCGACAACGTCTCCGGACACCGGCTCGACCGGGTCTGCCCGGAGGTGGAGAAGCTGGTCAACAACTACCCCGACCGGCTGGTCGCGGCCTCGACCGGGGGCAACGTGACCGGGGACGACGAGAGCGACAGCAAGTCCTGGCAGTCGAACACCAAAATGCTGGAGAACGCCGGGGCGATGGCCGTCGAGTACAGCCTCTCCTGTCCCCAGGGCGGGGAGGGGGCCGAGGGGGACATCGTCTCCCAGAACGCCGAGCTGACCGCGAAGATCATTGACTGGGTTCTCCAGGTCAGCGACCCCGATATCCCCAAGCTCTTCAAGCTCACCCCGGCGGTGACCGAGATCACCACCATCGTCAAGGCGATCAAGGAGGTCTTCGACCGCTACCCGAAGCAGAAGGCCGGGATCACCCTGGGCAATACCTTCCCCTGCCTTGACTTCCGGATGATGGAGAAGAAGGAGTGGGAGGAGGGCGCGGTGGTCGGGATGAGCGGGGCCGCCGTGGCCCCGATCAACTACCTGACCCTGGCCAAGGTCGGCAACCTCGGCGTCCACGTCTCCGGCAACGGCGGACCGATGGGCTATATGGCCGCCGCCCACTTCCTGGCCCTGGGCGTCAAGACCGTCCAGTTCTGCACCATCGCCGAGAAGTACGGCTACCGGATCATCGAGGAACTCTGCTCGGGGTTGAGCCACCTGATGGCGGCCCGGGGGATCAAGTCGATGGACCGGCTGATCGGGATCGCCCTGCCCGAGCCGATCCGGGATTTTATGGAATTGACCGCGGAGAAGCAGATCTCGACCGTGGACGAGGACCTCTGCGTCCACTGCGGCAACTGCACCCGCTGCCCCTACCTGGCGATCGAGCTCAACGACGAGCTGATTCCGGAGACCGACCCCGAGCGCTGCATCGGCTGCGGGATGTGCACCTTCCTCTGCCCCGCCTGCGCCCTCTCGCTCCGCGACCGGGACGAGGAGGAGGCGAAAGCCCTCAAGGAAGACTGAGGGAACAAAGTTCAAAGTTCGAAGTTCGAAGTTCGAAGTTACCCCCGGCGATCCCGGGCAAAATCGCTATCGCTATCGGGATCGCTATCGGTATCGAGGGTGTTTTTTGGGGGGGCGGTGTTTCCTTTCCGGGGCAGCGCCCCGGGCTATAATGTGGGACCCCGTTGGGGTCCGGCGATGAGAAATTCACCCCAAAGGGGTGAAACACCATAGCCCGGCGAATATCGCCGGGTTAGAGCCAGCGAAGATATAAATAGCACCCTGAATGGGTGCTACATCTCATTAAATCGGTCAAATATTTTGTAACACGATGACCCAGTGTCCGGAAATGATCGGCCGTTCGCCATTGCGGGTGGACGGGCGCGAAAAGGTGACCGGGGCGGCCCGCTACGGCCAGGATCTCAAATTTACCGGGATGCTCCACGCCAGAGTGAAGCACGCCGAATACCCCCACGCCGAGATCCTCAAGATCGACACTTCCCGGGCGAGGAAGATCAAGGGGGTGGCCGCGGTCCTGACCGCCGCCGATGTGCCGGGAAATACCGCTTTCGGCGCGGTGATCGTCGACAACCAGCCGCTGGCGAAGGACAAGGTCCGCTACCTCGGCGACGCGGTGGCGGTGGTGGCCGCCGAAACCGCGGAGATCGCCGAGAAGGCTGCCGCCGTGATCAAGGTCAGGTACCGCGAGCTGCCCGCCGTCTTCGACCCCCGCGAAGCCCTCGAACCCGCCGCCCCCGAGATCCACGAGGGGGGAAACCGGATCAATCACCACAAGACCAGGCGCGGTGACGTAGCGGTCGGGTTCGGGGAAGCCGACCTGATCGTCGAACGTTCCTACTCCACCCAGCGGGTCGATCATACCTACATCGAGACCGAGGTGGTGGTGGCCTGCCTCGATCCCGACGGAACGCTGACGATCGAGGGGTCCCACCAGAATATCTTCTCCATCCGCGCGGCGGTGGCCTCCTTCCTCGGCCTTCCCCTCTCCCGGGTCCGGATCGTCCAGGCGGCCCTGGGCGGCTCCTTCGGCGGCAAGGACGACTGTATGTCGGTCTTGAGCTGCCGGGCGGGGCTGCTGGCCCTGAAGACCGGCCGGCCGGTGATGCTCTCCAACTCCCGGGAGAGTTCCCTGATCGAGAGCTACAAGCGCCACCCCTATTTCCTCGACTACAAGGTCGGGGTGAAACGGGACGGGACCCTGACCGCGATGGAGATCAGGGTCGTCGCCGACGGCGGGGCTTACGCATCGATGACCCCCTTCGTCACCTGGCGTTCGGTGGTCCACGCCACCGGCCCCTACCGGGTCCCCCACGTCCGGACCGACATCTACGGCGCCTATACCAACAACACCTACACCGGGGCCTTCCGCGGCTTCGGCTCCCCCCAGATCACCTTCGCCTACGAGTCATTGATGGACGAGATCGCCTCCGAGCTGGGGATGGATCCCCTGGAGTTGAGAAAGAAGAACATCCTCCGCGACGGCGAGATCACCGCCACCGGGCAGCAGCTCGACCACACGGTCTCCGTCGGCCAGGCCCTGGCCGCCGTCGCCGCCGCCTCCGGCTGGGAAGAGAAACGGCGCCGGCTCTCGGAGGCGAACTCCGGCCGGATCAAAAAGCGGGGGATCGGTCTGGCCTGTTCCTACCGGGGGGTGGCCCTGGGCGCCGAAGGGGTGGACGCCACCGGGGCGATCGTCAGGATCCAGGCCGACGGTTCGGTTGACCTGACCACCGGCCTGGTCGAGATGGGCCAGGGGCTGAAGACCGTCTTCTCCCAGATCGCCGCTTCCGAACTGGGGCTTCCGATCGAGAGGATCCAGTACCGCCGGACCGACACCTCCGCCATCGTCGACGGCGGTCCGACCGTGGCCTCCCGCTCGACGATTATGGGCGGGGCGGCGGTGCGGAAGGCCGCTATCGCCGCCCGGGAGAAGCTCTGCCGGGCCGCCGCCGAAAAGCTCGGCGCCCCCGCGGAAGCTCTGGCCGCCGCCGGCGGGAAGATCCTGGTCCGGGACGACCCCGAGCGATCGGTCGATTTCATCGAGGCGGTGGCCCTGGCCCTGGCCGCCGGGATGAACCTCGACTCCTTCGCCTGGCACGTCTCCCCCCCGATCTGGTGGGACGAGGAGGCGGGGAAGGGCAACGCCTACTTCACCTACGTCTACGCCTGTCAGGCGGCCGAGGTCGAGGTCGACCCCGAGACCGGGAAGATCAACGTCCTCGAGGTCTGGGCCGCCCACGACGTCGGCAGGGCGATCAACCCGGAGGCGGTCCGGGGACAGATCTGCGGCGGGGTGGCGACGGCGATCGGCTACGGGATCCTGGAAGAGGTGGAGCTGGTCGACGGGGTGACCAAGACGATGAACCTCGACGAGTACCTGATCCCGACCGCGATGGACGTGGGAAAGATCCACTCGATCATCCTCGAAAACGAGGATAAGTGCGGTCCTTACGGGGCCAAGTGCATCGCCGAGCCGACCGCCGAGCTGGGCGCCGCGGCGATCGCCAATGCCGTCTATCACGCCACCGGGAAGAGGATCCGCGACCTTCCCCTCAACCTGGAGCGGGTCGTCCTCGGGCGCAAGCTGGTCAAGAAACAGAGGAGGGCGCGGTGATCCCCTTCAACTTCATCCGGCCCGCCTCCCTGGACGAAGCCCTCGGTTTCCTGGCCGAGAAAGGGGAGGGGACGAAGATCATCGCCGGGGGGACCGACCTCCTGGTCGAACTCCGGGGGATCCCCGCCGGGGAGAAGGGCCCGAAACGGGTACTCGATATCTCCGGCCTGCCCGAACTCAAGGGGATCCGGAAGGAAGGGGAGGAGATCGTTGTCGGATCCGGTTCCACCCATCGGGAGGTTCATACCTCTGACCTGATCCGGGAAGCGGCCCCGCTGCTGGCCGCCGCCTCCGCCGCCGTGGGCGCGGCCCAGCACCGGAACATCGCCACCATCGGGGGCAACATTATGAACGCCTCCCCGGCCGCCGACACCGTCCCCGCCCTGATCGCCCTCGAGGCCGAGGCGGTCCTGATGTCCCGGGAGGGGAAGCGGGTCGAAAAACTCTCCGGGATCTTCGTCAAGCCCTATCTAACCAGCGTCCGGCCGGACGAGATCCTGACCTCGGTCCGCTTCCGCTGCCTGCCGCCGGGGGCGCGGAGCGCTTTCGTCAAGCTCGGTCGCCGCAACGCCCTGGCCATCTCCCGGATGAACGTGGCCGTGGTCCTCTTTCTCGAGGACGGGATGATCCGCGAGGCGCGGATCGCTCCCGGATCGGCCACCCCGATGCCGGAGAGGTTCGCCGCCGCCGAAAAGATCCTTGTCGGGAAGCGGCCCTCGGAAGAACTCTTCCGCGCCGCCGGGGCGGCCGTGGCCGCCGAGATGGTCGAACGCTCCGGCCGCCGCTGGTCCACCCCCTACAAAGAACCGGTAATCGCGGCCCTGGCAGCTCGCGCTCTGCGCGAGGCAGGGAGGAGCAGGGAGTAGCAGGGAGCAGCAGGGATGAGCGGGGCTGTCGGTTACAGACGGCTTATTGTCTGGAAAAATGCCAAGACACTTCGAAAACGGGTTTATGATATAACAGCAAGATTTCCCCAAGCGGAGATGAGGAGGGTATCACAGATGCGTGATGCCGCCCGTTCTGTTAAGCAGAACATCCAGGAGGGGTATTTTAAACCAGGGGCCAAGGAATATATTCGTTATCTGAATATTAGCCGATCTTCATTGAATGAGCTGTCCGGTGATTTAGATGATTGTCGGGAAGATGGTTTATTGAGCAGAGAGGAATTTATGGAATTGGATAAACTGTGCGGGACCACAGATTATCTATTTAAGCGCCAGATGGATGCGATAAGAAGGAAAATTAAAGAAGGAACCTGGAGATAGCAGGGAGGAGCACGGAAAAGCAGGGAGAAGCAGGGAGGAGGAAGGAGGAGCAGGGAATAGCAGGGAAAAGCACGGAGTAGCAGGGAAGTCCGTGATACTCCGTGCTCCTCCGTGATAATCCGTGATCCTCCTTCCTCCTCCGTCCTCCTCCCTGACATAAGATGAAACAAATCAAGCTCGACATCACGGTCAACGGGGTCAGACATACGCTGAAGATCGACCCCAACCTCCGACTCCTCGACCTGCTCCGGGAAGAGATGGCTCTCACCGGGACCAAGGAGGGCTGCGGGATCGGGGAGTGCGGGGCCTGTACCGTCCTCCTCGAAGGGAAGGCGGTCAACTCCTGCTTGGTCCTGGCCGGGCAGTGCGCGGGGAAGGAGGTCGTCACCATCGAGGGTCTGGCCCGCGGCGCCCGGCTCCACCCTCTCCAGCGGGCCTTCCTCGACCACGGGGCCGTCCAGTGCGGCTTCTGCACCCCGGGGATGATCCTCTCCGCGGCCGCCCTCCTCCGCGACAAACCCTCCCCCTCCGAAGAAGAGATCCGGGTCGCCATCTCCGGCAACCTCTGCCGCTGCACCGGCTACACCCAGATCGTCGAGGCCGTCCAGTCGGTCGCCGGGCAGGAACAGGGCGACTGGTGGCTGCAGAATTTACAGACAAAGGACTAAAACGATTTAAAGGACGAAAGGGACAGCAATGCCTGCCCTGTCACCGAGTGTCCTTTAAGTCCTTTTTGTCCTTTAAGTCCTTTCCAGGAGAAGTCTGATGCCCGGCAAAATCATTTTGCCCCACGGCGGCTACCGCAACCTCCTCTCTTATCAAAAATCCCTGATCGTCTACCGGGCCACGGCCTATTTCTGCGACCGTTTTCTCAATCTCGGCGACCGCACCCGCGACCAGATGCTCCAGGCCGCCCGCTCCGGGAAGCAGAACATCATCGAGGGCAGCCAGGCCGCCGGCACTTCCAAGAAGATGGAGCTCAAGCTCACCGCCGTGGCCCGGGCCAGCCTGGAGGAGCTTCTGGAAGATTACCGCGACTTCCTCCGGGTCAGGGGTCTAAAAGAATGGGGGATTGATCATCCTTTTACCAAACGTCTCCGCGAACTGAACCGGAGGCCGGGCTCCGATTACGAGACTTTCCGCCCGGGTATCGAGCACCCCGACCCCGCCGTCTCCGCTAACACGATCCTCGGGATGATCAAGTTGACCAACTATCTCCTCGACCGGCAGCTGGAGCGGCTGGAAAGAGATTTTGTCGAGCAGGGGGGATTGAGCGAAAGAATGACCCGGGTGCGCCTGGCCGAGCGGGCCCGGCAGCGGCGAACCGCCAAGGACGAAAACGACCGAAAAGACGAAAAGGACGCTAGGCCCGACTAGCCACCAAATGTCCTTTTCGTCCTTTTGGTCCTTTAAGTCCTTTGTCTGTTAATTCCGGTAATTTTGTTTGACAGTTAATAATATTCAGCTATAAATGTTTCTTTTTATAGAATCAAACCGATGGACAAGCTGCCGGAAATTTCCCGCGTTCTGGCCGGGATCGACGAGCCGGCCCTTCTGGAGAAGTTCTTCCGGGAGATACTGACCCCGAAGGAAGTCCGGGATATCTCCTCCCGCTGGGAGCTGGTCAAGCTCCTGGCGGAGGGGGTGAGCCAGCGGGAGATCGCCCGGCGGCTGCACCTGAGCCTCTGTAAGATAACCCGGGGTTCCCGCGAGTTGAAACAAACGGACTCGGCGCTCCGCCGGCTGATCGGCCTGAGCGCCAAAGAAGGAGGATAAAGATGACCGTCAGGATGCTATTGAATGAAGACGAGATCCCGCGCCGGTGGTACAACCTGGCCGCCGACCTGCCCACCCCGCTCCAGCCCCCCCTGGGCCCGGACGGCAACCCGGTCACCCCGGATATGCTGGCCCCGGTCTTCCCGATGAACCTGATCGAGCAGGAGGTGAGCGCGGAGCGCTGGATCGATATCCCCGAAGGCATTCTCGATCTCCTCTACCGCTGGCGCCCTTCGCCGCTCCACCGGGCCAAGTACCTGGAAGCCGCCCTGGGGACCAGGTCGCGGATCTACTACAAGAACGAGAGCCTCTCGCCGGCCGGCAGCCACAAGCCGAACACCGCCGTGGCCCAGGCCTGGTACAACAAGGAGTTCGGGGTCAAGAAGCTGACCACCGAGACCGGGGCCGGCCAGTGGGGTTCCGCCCTGGCCTTCGCCTGCTCGGTTCTCGGCCTGGAGTGCAAGGTCTTTATGGTCCGGATCAGCTTCGACCAGAAGCCGTTCCGGAAGGTGATGATGCAGACCTGGGGGGCGAACTGCGTCGCCTCGCCCAGTTCCGAGACCCAGGCCGGGCGGGATATCCTCTCCAAGCACCCCCACACCCCGGGCAGCCTGGGGATCGCGATCAGCGAGGCGATTGAAGCGGCGGTGACCGATCCCCAGGGAGAGACCCGCTACTCCCTGGGCAGCGTTCTCAACCACGTCCTCCTTCACCAGACGATTATGGGGCAGGAGGCGAAGAAGCAGCTGGAGAAGTTCGGGGAGAAGAAGGTCGACGTGGTGATCGGCTGCGCCGGCGGGGGGAGCAACTTCGCCGGGCTCTCCTTTCCCTTTGTCCTCGACAAGATCAACGGGGCCGAGATCGACATCATCCCGGTCGAACCCTACTCTTGCCCGACCCTGACCGCTGCGCCTTTCGTTTACGACCACGGCGACACCGCCAAGATGACCCCGCTTTTGCCGATGTACTCGCTCGGGCACGACTTCATCCCGCCCCCGATCCACGCCGGGGGACTGCGCTACCACGGGATGGCGCCGCTGGTCAGCCAGGCGGTGGTGGAGGGGCTGCTCGCCCCCCGGGCCGTCCACCAGATCGAGTGCTACGAGTCGGCGATCCTCTTCGCCCGGACCGAGGGGATCATCATCGCCCCCGAGACCAGCCACGCGGTGGCGGCGGCGATCCAGGAAGCGAAAAAGGCGGATGAGGAGGGGAAGGAGAAGGTCATTCTCTTCAACCTCTCCGGCCACGGCCTGATGGACCTGGCCGGTTATCAGAAGTACTTCGACGACGAACTCTTCGACTACGCGCTCCCGGAAGAAGATATGCATAAATCCCTCCGGGCCCTGGAAGGGCTGCCCAAGCCTTCCCTGGCCAAGACCGGCCGCTGGTAGACTGATGAATAAGAATACAGAAGCCAGGAGTCAGAATACAGAATGGATGAAACCTATGACTCCAGGGAGATCTACTGCCGGAAGCTCGGCCATTACCTGACCTTCGGCTACTGCCGCTGCGAAAGAGACGGCCGGCCCTGCTTCAAAATCGCGGATTGCTGGTTCGATAAACTGCCGATCGGGGATTTTCTCCGGGACAACTACACCCCGGAAGAGATCGGACTGATTACCGGCCCGGCGCCGCCGAAAACGGTGACCCTGGTCGAGATGATCGAGCGGGCCCGGCGGCGGGCGGGGGCTCCGCCGCCGGACGGCGAGGGCGGCAAACGAACCGGAAAAAACTGAATGGCTAAGATGCTTTTATCCGGAAACGAGGCGGTGGCCCGGGGGGCCTGGGAGGCCGGGGTGGTTCTGGGAACCGGTTACCCGGGCACCCCTTCCTCGGAGATCCTGGAAGCTCTCTCCGCCTACTCCGGGCTCCGGGCCCAGTGGTGCCCCAACGAAAAGGTGGCCCTGGAGGTCGGGTCGGGGGCGAGCTGGGCCGGCGGCCGGGTCCTGGTGACGACGAAGCACGTGGGCCTCAACGTCGCCGCCGATCCCCTCTTCACCCTGGCTTACACCGGGGTCCGGGGCGGGCTGGTGATCGCCGTGGCCGACGACCCCGGCCTGCAGAGTTCCCAGAACGAGCAGGACAGCCGCCATTACGGCCGGGCCGCCCGGTTGCCGGTTCTGGAACCTTCCGACAGCGCCGAAGCGAAGGAAATGACCCTGCTCGGCTTCCGCCTCAGCGAGCGGTTCCAGACCCCGGTCATCCTCCGCCTGGTCACCCGGATCTCCCATTCCCGGACCCTGGTTGCCCTGGGCCGCCGGAGAAAACCGTCCCCCTGCCGGATCGTCCGCGACCCCGAGCGCCAGGTGATGATCCCCAAGTACGCCGCCGTCCGCCACCGGGTCCTCGAGGAGAAGCTGGAGAGACTGGCTCATTACGCCGAGACCGCCCCCTGCAACCGGATCGAGCCGGGCCGGAGCGGAGAGAAGATCATCACCTCGGGTATCGCCTACCAGTACTGCCGGGAGGTCGCCCCCGACGCCTCCTACCTCAAGCTTGGCCTGGTCTATCCGCTCCCCCGGCAGCTGTTGCGGAAGTTCGACCGGGGCAGGGAGAAGCCGTTCCTGGTCGAGGAACTCGACCCCTTTCTCGCCACCGAGATGCGGGCGATGGGGATCGAAGTCCGATCGAAACGCCCGGAGTACGGGATCGGGGAACTCAACCCCGACCGGGTCAAAAACCTGCTCGCGAACCGGGCCGAGAAAGTTCCGCCCCCGTCCCCGCTGCCCGGCCGGCCGCCGGTGATGTGCGCCGGTTGCCCCCACCGGGGTGTCTTCTGGGTCCTGAAGAAGCTCAAGCTCTTCGTCACCGGGGACATCGGCTGTTATACCCTGGGGACCCTCCCGCCGCTCTCCGCCCTCGACACCTGCGTCTGTATGGGGGCCGGGGTGGGACAGTCGGAAGGTTACCGGCGGGTCCTGCCCCCTGTCGAGAGAAAGAAGGTGGCGGCGGTGATCGGCGACAGCACCTTTCTCCATTCCGGGGTCACCGGACTGATCGATATCGTCTATAACGGCAACGGCGGGGTGGTGATCATCCTCGACAACCGGACCACCGCGATGACCGGCCACCAGCACCATCCGGCGACCGGGAAGACCCTGATGGATGAAGCGGTCTTCCCGGTCAGCCTGGAGGCGGTCTGCCGGGGGGTGGGGGTGAAGCGGGTGAAGGTCATCTCTTCCTACGATCTGCCGGCCCTGGAGGAATTTCTCCGGGACTCCCTGGACCGGCCCGAGCCCTCGGTCCTGATCGCCCGGGCGCCCTGCGTCCTGCTCAAGGGGCTGAAGAAGAAGCCCCCCTACCGGGTCGAGACCGACAAGTGCGTGGCCTGCGGCCTCTGCCTGAAATCGGGCTGCCCGGCCCTATCCGCCGGAGAGGACGGAAAGGTGTCGATCGATCCCGTCGTCTGTACCGGCTGCGCGGTCTGCGCCGAAATCTGCCCCGTCTCCGCCATCGCCAGGATAACCAACCGCGGATGATTATTTTATCCGCGGATTATGCGGATTAAGCGGATTTAAGAAAGTATAATTCGGTTGGGGATAGGAATCACGGTGATTTGGAAATCTTAATTCGCCTCGAGCTGTTCGAAGAGTAAAGAATCAAACAACTAAATAATCCGCCCAATCCGCATAATCTGCGGTTTATAGTTTTTGGGTTAGCAAGTTAGGGTTATCTGATGAGCAGAGAAGTGACGAGCGTGATCATTGTCGGCGTCGGCGGGCAGGGGACCCTGCTGGCGGCGGGGATTCTCTCCGAAACCGCGGCCCGGGTCGGCCTGGAGGTGAAGAGCAGCGAGGTCCACGGAATGGCCCAGCGAGGCGGATCGGTCCTCTCCCAGGTCCGTTTCGGCGATAGAGTTTATTCTCCCCTGACCCCGGCCGGGACCGGCGATTACCTGGTCGCCCTCGAAGAACTGGAGGCGCTCCGCTACCGCCATCTGATTCGTCCCGGGGCCACGGTATTCCTCCAGAAAAAGCGTATCCTCCCGGCCCCGGTCCTGGCCGGGGCGGCGGTCTACCCCGCCGGGATTATCAAGACCCTGGAGAAGGAGGGATTCCGGGTTGCCGGGGTTGATGAAGCCGAACTGATCTCGCGGTTCGGGACCTCCAAACCGGCCAATATCTACCTGCTGGGGAGGCTCTCCCTCCACCTGGATTTCTCTCTCGATGTCTGGAAGCGGGTCATTTACCGCTATATCAAGGACTCCCTGCGGGATCTCAACTGGGCGGCCTTCCGGCTGGGGAGGGAGGCCGGTACGGGACCCGGCGAACAATCGGAAAAAAGGGGAAAACGAGGATGATCTGGAACCGAGAGATGGAATGTATGGAACCCCGCGAGCGGGAGAACCTCCAGCTGGAGCGTTTGCGGGAACTGGTCTCCTATCTGGGCGAGAGGTCGGCGTTCTGCCGGGAAAAATTCGCCTCCGCCGGGATCTCCGCCGGTTCGGTGGAGAGCCTGGCCGACCTGAAGAAACTCCCCTTCACCCGGAAGACCGATCTGAGGGACAGTTACCCCTTCGGGATGTTCTGCGTCGATATGCGGGAGGTCCGGGAGATCCACGCTTCCAGCGGGACCACCGGCAACCCGACCGTGGTCGCCTATACCGAAAACGACATCAAGCTCTGGTCGGAGGTGATGGCCCGCTGCCTGACGGTCGCCGGGGCCACCCCCGACGACGTCGTCCAGAACGCCTACGGCTACGGCCTCTTCACCGGCGGGCTGGGGATCCACTACGGGGCCCTGGAGCTGGGCGCCGCCGTGGTCCCGATGTCCTCCGGGGGGACCAAGCGCCAGCTGAAACTGATGCACGACTTCCAGACCACCGTTCTTACCTGCACCCCCAGCTACTCGCTCTTTATGGCCGAGGAGGCCCGGGAGATGGGGATCGACCCCCTGAAGTCCCCGATCCGGATCGGGATCCTGGGGGCGGAACCCTGGTCGGAGGGTCTGCGGCGGGAGATCGAGGCGGCCTGGGATATGACCGCCCTCGACATCTACGGTTTGAGCGAGATTATTGGGCCCGGGGTGGCCCAGGAATGTTCGGAGAAGAGCGGTCTCCACATCTTCAGCGACGTCTTCCTCCCCGAGGTGATCGACCCCGCCACCGGGGAGGACCGGCCGGAAGGGGAGGACGGGGAACTGGTGATCACCACCCTGACCAAGGAGGCTATCCCCCTGCTCCGCTACCGGACCGGGGATATCGTCTCCATCACCGGCGAACCCTGCGCCTGCGGCCGGACCCTCCCCCGGATCAGCAAGGTCAAGGGCCGGACCGACGATATGCTGATCATCCGGGGGATCAACGTCTTCCCCTCGCAGATCGAGGCGGTCCTCCTCGAGGTGGAAGGGGCCCAGCCCCACTATCAGCTGGTGGTGGAGAGGGTCAAGGGGCTCGACACCCTGGAGGTCCAGGTCGAGGTTGACGAGAATGTCTTCTCCGACGAGATCCGCAAGCTCCAGGATCTGCGCCGGAAGATCAAGAAGGAGATCGAGTCCGTCCTCGCCCTGGTGGTGGAGGTGAAGCTGGTCGAGCCGAAGACGATCGAGCGGTCGATGGGAAAGGCCAAGCGGGTGATCGACCGCCGCCGCAGCTGACCGGACAAAAAAATCACCACAGAGGCACAGAGAACACAGAGAGTAGATTCTTCAAAATATTTCCCTAACTCTATGGCCTCTGTGTCTCTGTGGTAAAAATATCCTGGTAAGGAGTGTGGCTTATGCGCGTGAAGCAGATATCGGTTTTCCTGGAAAACAAGGCCGGGCGGCTCTGGGAACTGACGGAGACCCTGAAGGAAAAGGGTCTGAATATCCGGGCCCTCTCCCTGGCCGATACCACCGACTTCGGAATCCTGCGGATGATCGTCAACCGCCCCGACGAAGCCTTTTCGGCTCTCAAGGAGAAGGGTTTCTCGGCCGCCGCCACCGAAGTCCTGGCGGTCGAGATCCCCGACCGGCCCGGCGGACTGGCCGGCGTCCTCAAGGTCCTGGCCGGGGAAGGGATCAACGTCGAGTATATGTACGCCTTCGTCGAGAAGAAGGCCGGCAACGCGGCGGTGGTCATCCGGGTCGAGGAGATCGAGCGGGCGGCCGCCGTCCTCGCCGACGCCTCCGTGACCATTTTGAAGGCGGAAGAAGTATATAACTTATAGGGGAATGGAATGATGGAGTAGTGGAGTAATGGAGTAATGGGGAAGCCGGTTTGTCTGTCCAGCACCCCAACACTCCAAAACTCCATCACTCCAATACCCCAATACTCCATTACTCCACGCCCAACTCCCCTTGCCAACCCAATTGCATTTCGTGTAATCCCAACGGCGATGAACTACTGGAAACGGGAGATCGAGACGATCGGGCGGGATGAACTGGCCGCCCTCCAGCTGGAACGGTTGAAACAGACGGTCGTCCGCGCCGGTGGCTCCGAGTATTACCGCGGGGTATTCCGGAAAGCGGGGCTGGGACCGGATTCCCTGAACTCGCTCGACGACCTGAGACGCTTTCCCTTCACCAGCAAGGAGGACCTCCGTTCGGCCTATCCCCGGGCGATGCTGGCGGTGGACCGCGAGGAGGTGGTTAGGATGCACGCTTCCTCGGGCACGACCGGGCAGTCCACGGTGGTTTACCATAACGCCCGGGACCTCGACAACTGGACCGAGCTGCTCGCCCGCTGCCTGGTGATGGCCGGGGCGACCCGCCGGGACGTCTTCCAGAATATGATGAGTTACGGGCTCTTTACCGGGGGGCTGGGCCTTCATTACGGGGCGGAACGGGTCGGGATGATGGTGATCCCGATCGGGGGCGGGAACACCCACCGCCAGATCCAGTTCTTCCGGGATTTCGGCACCACCATTATCCACATCACCCCCAGCTATGCCCTCCACGTCAGCGACGTCATCCGCGACCTGGACCTCTCGCCCGAAGATTTCCGGCTCCGGGTCCTGATCTTCGGGGCCGAGCCCTACTCGGAGGCGACCCGAGAGAAGCTGGAGCGGCTCTACCGGGTCCGGGCCCTGAACTGTTACGGCCTGAGCGAGATGAACGGCCCCGGCGTCGCTTTCGAATGCGGGATGAGCGAGGGGATGCACGTCTGGGAGGACAGCTACATCGTCGAGGTGATCGATCCGGACAGCGGCGAACGGCTCCCTCCCGGCGAGGAAGGGGAGGTGGTCTTCACCACCCTCAACCGGGAGGCGATGCCCCTGATCCGCTACCGCTCCCGCGACCTGGCCCGGCTTTACCGGGGTACCGACTGTTCCTGCGGCCGGAACTTTCAAAGGCTCTCGAGGATCGTCGGCCGGACCGACGATATGCTGATCGTCCGCGGGGTGAATATCTTCCCCAGCCAGATCGAACACGAACTGATGCGGATCCCCGAGGTGGGGACCAATTACCAGATCGTCCTCGACCGGGTGGAGAACCTCGACCGGATGACGGTCCGGGTCGAGATCACCGGCCAAACCTTTCACGGCGAGGTGGGGGAACTGAGGCTGCTGAAGAAGAAGATCCAGCACGCTCTGAAGGAAGAGATCCTGATCAGCACCGAGATCGAGCTGATGGAACCGGGGGCGCTTCCCCCCAGCCAGGGAAAGGCGAAGCGGGTGATCGACAACCGGGAGATGTAATTAACCGGGGACTAACCCATTTCGCGGGGGGAAATAATTCCCCGGACAGTCAGGAGTGAAAAGAAACTGGAGTGGTGGAGTAATGGAGTGATGGGCAAGGCAAAACTATCCAATACTCCATTACTCCAACACCCCATACCGCGTGATCCAATAACCCTGGCAATCCGCATATAGTGTTGCCCGCTCTAAATTGGGAACAACAAATTTATCGAGCTGAGGAGAATCCAAGATGCCCCACCACGTGGCCGTATTTTCGGAAAACAAGCCGGGGAAGCTGGAAGGGGTAACCACCCTCCTGGCGGAAGAGGGGGTCAATATCCGGGCGATCACCATCGCCGACAGCGGGGACTTCGGGGTGATCAAGCTCCTGGTCGACCAGCCGGCCCGGGCCGTGGAGATCCTGACCGGGAAGGGGATGGTGGCGGCCCTGAAAGAGGTGGTGGCGGCCCGGGTCTCCGACCGTCCGGGCGGCCTGCTGGAGATCGCCCGGACCCTGACCGCCCACCGGATCAACGTCGACGACGCCTACGGGTTTGTCCTCCAGTCCGGGCAGAGCGGGGTCTTCGTGATCCAGGTCAAGGACCCGGAATCGGCGTCCCGCCTCCTCCGCGAAGCCGGGATCGAACTCCTCGACGAAAACGACCTGTATTATCTCTGAATCCCCGTTTTCAACAGCCCAAATAATTCTTGACCCATTATCCGGATTTTAGTATCTGTATCCCTTTGCGGACAGGGGGGAATGTGTCTGCCGGCGGAAACAATGCTGTGCGTTATCCGCCGAATAGTAATTGACATCAAAATATCTTTCATCGCTTGAGAATGGGGTCGAATCCGGCGAACTGTTTTGGAAAATGTCTTTGCGTCCCTGGCGTTATCTGCGGTTCAATAGCAGCCCGGTTTGGGGCTGAAACAGGAGGGAAATGATTATGTTCGGAATAGAATCGACGTCAATCGCTCTGGCTTATCTCCTCTGCATCATCAGCACTATCCTCTGCGTGATCTACGGGATAGTCACCTGGAATAAGGGGGGGGTGAAGAAGCTGGATGAAGAAGACCGGGCCTGGCTGGAAGAGGAAAAAGAACTGGAAAAAGAGCTGTAACCGGTCCGATTGAGAGGGATCTCGATCGGATAACGCCGTAGATACGGGAGGAAAATTGATGGGCACGTACATTATCGTGGTTATTTATTTCGCGGTGATCGGTTTTCTGGGATGGAAGGGGTACCGGGGAACCAAAACCGATCTTGACTATATGGTGGCCGGCCGGAGTATCCACCCTTACGTGATGGCTATGAGCTACGGCGCCACCTTCATCAGCACCTCGGCGATCGTCGGATTCGGGGGCGCGGCCGGAGTTTTCGGAATGGGGCTGCTCTGGCTCACCTTTCTCAACATCTTCGTCGGGATTTTTCTGGCTTTCGTGGTTTTCGGCGGCCGGACCCGACAGATGGGCCACCATCTCGACGCCCACACCTTCCCGGAACTGATGGGATTCCGCTACCGTTCCCGCTTTATTCAGGGCTTCAGCGGTCTGGTTATATTTCTCTTTATGCCTCTCTACACCGCCGCCGTCCTGATCGGAGCGGCCCAGTTCATCGCCACCAAATTCGCGATCAATTATGAAGTCGCCCTCTTCGGTTTCGCCACTATCGTGGCGATCTACGTGATTATGGGAGGGCTGAAAGGGGTGATGTATACCGACGCTCTGCAGGGTTCGATTATGCTGCTCGGGATGGCCATTCTGTTAATCATAACCTACGGGATTCTGGGAGGCGTGACCGAAGCCCATCAATCACTGGCGGCCTTGAGCGACAAGGTCCCGCCTCCTCTGAAAGCCGGGGGACATCAGGGTTGGACCTCGATGCCGGTCTTCGGGACCCCCTTCTGGTGGATGCTGGTCTCGACCATCATTATGGGGGTGGGAATCGGGGTGCTGGCCATGCCCCAGCTGGCCGTGCGCTATATGACGGTTCGGAGCAAGCGGGAATTGAACCGGGCGGTCCTGGTCGGCGGGATCTTCGTTCTGGCTATGACCGGGGTCGCTTTCGTGGTCGGCTCCCTCTCCAACGTTTATTTCGTCCGGACCACCGGTAAGATCTCGATCGCCGCCGCTCAGGGCGACGTCAGCAGGATCATCCCGGAATATATCAAGGCGGCCATGCCTTCCTGGTTCGGGCTTCTTTTCCTGCTCACCCTGCTGGCGGCGGCGATGTCCACCATCAGTTCCCAGTTCCACACGATGGGAACCTCGATTGGACGCGATTTTTACGAGAAGGGACTGCGGGGAGGCAAACACACCAGAAGTTCGATCGGGGTAACCAGGATCGGGATCCTGGTGGCGATCATCCTCAGCGTCTTTCTCGGTTACTGGCTCCAGCAGACCTACGGAAATCAGGGGATGTCGATCATCGCCCGGGGGACCGCGATCTTCTTCGGTCTCTGCGCTTCCACCTTCCTGCCGATGTATTTCGGGGGGCTCTTCACCCGGGGGATCACCCGGGCGGGTGCGATCGCCGGGATGCTGGTGGGTTTTGCCAGCAGCGTTTTCTGGCTGGGTTTCGTCTTGAAGATCAAGGGAAAGATGCCGGCGCTGCTGGCCCAGGCCTGCTTCGGGGAAGATTCGATCCTCGACGGCGCCCAGACCGGATTTATCCTCTGGGACCAGGTCGATCCGCTTTTCATCGCCTTTCCCCTGGCGGTGATCGTCACGGTCGTGGTCTCGCTATTGACCAAGCCGATGCCGAAGGAACACCTCGAACATTGCTTTAAGGACATCAACAACTGAACCCGTCACTGGGGAAATTTACCCGCGGAGATCTAACCAGCCGCGGCTAGCGATAGATCCAGCGATAACCGAGGCCGGGGTTCCCCGGCGGAAAGGAGGCCGAAGATGGCGAAGAAGGTATTTCTGGTAATGGCGGCGCTGCTCCTGGCGGCGCCCGTCCTGCGGGCGGGCCTGCTCCAGGACCAGGTCGGCGGGCCTGACTGGCTGAAGTACGGAGGCGATATCCGCCTGCGGGAGGTCGGTTTCAACAATATCATCACCTGGGATTCGGACAACAAAGCCGACCAGCAGCACTTCTTCCGGCTGCGGACGCGTCTCTTCGCCGCCGCGGATCCGATCGAGGAGCTTTCGGCTTACGTCCGGTTCAACAACGAGTGGCGTTATTACGCCAAGCCGAAGAACCGGAAACACCCGCTCTACAAGGAAGTGATCATGGACAACGCCTGGGTCAAGCTCCAGGACCTGGGCGAACTGCCCCTGGTGATCACGGCCGGCCGGCAGGATTTTCTCTTCCAGTACGGGGAAGGGTTCCTGCTGATGGACGGGACGCCCAACGACGGTTCGCGGTCGTTTTACTCCGACGGCCTCGTCGCCCGGATCAGCGCCGACGAAAACAACAAGGTCGATTTGATCGTCTTTTATAACTCTCAGGAGCAGCCCTTCGGAATCGACATCAACGATGATTATCACCAGGATGATCAGCCGATCGGGCTCTACGGGGCCTACTGGACCAACACGAACGATCTCCTGGCCGATCAGAAGATCGAGGGCTACTACCTCTTCAAGGACGGCAGGAAGGCCAGCTGGGCGACCCTGCCCGAGAACCAGGTTCACGTTATCGGCACCCGTTTCTCCGGGCCCCTCGCCGAGAACCTTTCCTACGCCGGCGAGGCGACCCTCCAGCTCGGGGAGTACGACGACGACTCGATGACCGCCTACGGCGGCTACCTGAGGGGGACCTACACCGTGGCCGATCTCGAGTGCAAACCCGCCTTCTCCCTGGAGTACGTCCATCTCTCCGGGAACGATCCCGGCAAGAGCAAATACGGCGGCTGGGACCCGATCCTGGCCCGCTGGCCGAAGTGGAGCGAACTGTATATCTACAGCCTTTTGACCGAAAACGTCGCCGGCAGCGGCAATCACATCGCCTACTGGACGAACGTGGAGATCTACCGGGCCAAGGTCTCGCTCAATCCGATCGAGAAGATGACCGTGGACCTGGTCTACCAGTATCTCCGGGCCCCCGAGGCGACCGGCTCGGGTTCGGGCAAGGACCGGGGGCAGAACCCCCAGCTGGTTCTCAAGTACGCCTTCAACGACTGGCTGAGCGGCCACCTCTGGGGCGAGTACTTTATGCCCGGCAACTTCTACTCCGGGGATGACGACGGCTTCTTCGCCCGCTGGCAGCTGCAGGCCAAGTTCTAAGGAGAAGCTTGGAGTGGTGGAGTGTTGGAGTGATGGAGCCGGGGAATCCCTTCCCCATCACTCCAACACGGCATTACTCCACCACTCCATTACTCCACCACTCCATCACTCCAGGAGGGAAATATGAAACACTTATCTGTGGTACTGGCTCTCATCGCCCTGGCCGCGATCCCAATTTCGGCATCCGCCGGAGAATCCTCGGCGATTCTGGGTACCGAGGATTACTTCGTCGGGGCGCTCCCGCCCCCCGGTTTCCATTTCATCAACTACCTGGCTTACTATTACGCCGATGAGCTGACGGACAGGGACGGGGACAAGGTGCCGGTGGATTTCAAGGCCAATGTCGCCGCCGACGTCCTGAGAGGAATTTACGTCTCCGACATCAAAATCCTGGGTGCCGATCTCGGCTGGCACGTGGTGGTGCCGCTGGTTTACAAGGATATGGAGATCAAGGGGTTATTTGACGAGTCCCGGGCCAGCCTCGGCGACATCTACTTCTCGCCCTTCATCCTCGGCTGGCACTCCGAGCTCCTCCACTGGGTGGTCGGCCTCGACATCATCGCCCCCACCGGCCAGTATAACGATAAGCGGGCGGTCAATATCGGTTCAAACCACTGGACCTTCGAGCCGGCGGTCGCCGTTTCCCTGATCCTCCCCGAGGGGCTGAGCGTCGATCTCAAGCTGATGTACGACATCCACACCGAGAACGACGACACCAAGGAAAAGACCGGCCAGCAGTTCCATTGCGACTACAACGTCGGCTACGCCGTTCTCGACAACTTCCGCCTCGGCGTCGGCGGCTACTACCTCAAGGGACTCCAGGACGACAAGGTCTCGGGGACGAAGGTCCCCGGCAGCAAGGAACAGGTTCTGGCGGTCGGCCCGACCGCCCTTTACAGCTTCAACCCGGGGCTTCACCTGGTGGGGAAGGTCCAGTTCGAGACCCTGGCCGAAAACCGCCCCCAGGGGATCTTCAGCTGGCTGAAGCTGATCTACAGCTTTTAAATCCCGCCCGGGATTTAAAAGCGGCCCGCAGGGAAAAAGAGCCCCCGACCGGGGGCTCTTTTTCCTTGACGGGGCGGGGGAGGATGAAATATCCTCCCCCCTTTTATTTAAGCGGTCGAAAGGTAATTGACCCCATTCAATCGTCTGTTTCGCGACAGACAAAATCATCTGGAAAAGGAGGATGAATTGAAGACCAACGGATTTTATGGACGCGACTGGATCGACGCCGAGCTGGATTACAGCCGGGAGGAATGGCTGACCCTGATCGAGATCGCCCTGGAGCTGAAGCGGCGCTACGCCCTGAACGAGGATATGACCCATCTCCTGCGGGGGAAGACCCTCTTCAGTATGTTCTTCAACCAGTCGCTGCGGACCCGTTCCACCTTCGCCGCCGGGATCCAGCAGCTGGGCGGGAACTACCTCGAGCTGGAGCCGGGCAAGACCTACACCCCGGCCCGGAAAGGGTTCGACATCCCCTACAAGACCGAGCGGATCAAGGACGTCGCCGAGATGCTCGACCGGGTCGGCGACGCCATCTCGATCCGGATGTACGGCCCTCCGGCCGGCTGGAACTACGGTTTCGCCAACGCCACGATGAAGGAATTCGCCGATTACGCCGCCATCCCGATTCTGAATATGGAGTGCGACAAGTACCATCCCTGCCAGGCCCTGGCCGATATGATCACGGTCAAGGAGAAGTTCGGCGGGTTCAAGGGCGTCAACCTGACGATGTCCTTCGCCTACTCCGGCTCGATCGAGAAGCCCCGGGCGGTCCCCCAGTCGGTTATCCTGGCCGCCACCCTGATGGGGATGAACGTCACCCTGGCCCACCCGGAAGGGTACGATCTCGACCCCGAGGTCATCAAGCAGTGCGAGAAGAACGCGAAGGAGCAGCAGGGTTCCTTCCGGGTGATCAACGACTTCGACGAGGGCTTCAAGGGCGCGCACGTCGTCTATCCCAAGGCCTGGGGCGCCCACACCTGTTTCAATTACTTCGACCCCGAGACCGGGAAGAAGATCAAGGACCAGGACCACGAGGAAGCCACCCGGGTCAACGAGCTGGCCAAGGGCTGGATGACAACCCAGAAACAGATGGACCTGGTCGACCAGCACGGGGTGTATATGCACTGCCTCCCGGCCGACCGCGGGCAGGAGGTCACCGACGAGGTGATCGACGGCCCCCGCTCGGTGGTGATCGACGAGGCCGAGAACCGGCTCCACGCCCACAAGGCGATTATGGCCCTGACGATGGGCGGCCGGTTGTAGACAGCCGCGGCCCGGGCCGTTTCAATGGACCGGAAAGAGGCCGGGGCCCCGGAAAGGGGTCCCGGCCTCTTGCTGCCCGGCCCGCCGCTTCCGGCCCGGGGGAATTTTCCGGCTGGCGGACGGCCGGATATCTGGTAATATAATTGGATATGAATAAGAAAAAAAGAGCGCTGGTCACGGGGGGGGCCGGGTTTCTCGGTTCCCACCTCTGCGGACACCTGCTCCAGCGGGGGTTTTCGGTTGTCTGTATGGACAACCTGATCACCGGTTCGGTCCGGAACATCGAGCCTTTCGCCGGCAACGACGATTTCAAGTTTATCAAGCAGGATGTCACCGAGTATCTCTTCCTCCCCGATCCGATTGATTTCATCTTCCACTTCGCTTCCCCGGCCAGTCCGATCGATTACCTGGAGCTGCCGATCCAGACCCTGAAGGTGGGCTCGCTGGGGACCCACAAGGCCCTCGGTCTGGCCAAGGCCAAGGGGGCCACCTTTCTCCTCGCCTCCACTTCGGAGGTTTACGGGGATCCCCTGGTCCACCCCCAGAAAGAGGACTACTGGGGAAACGTCAACCCGATCGGTCCCCGCGGGGTTTACGACGAGGCCAAGCGTTTTGCCGAGGCCCTGACGATGGCCTATCATCGTTTTCACGGTGTCGAAACCCGGATCGTCAGGATCTTCAATACCTATGGCCCCCGGATGCGGGCCCGGGACGGCCGGGTGGTCCCGGCCTTCATCGGCCAGGCCCTCGCCGGCCGGCCCCTGACCGTCTTCGGCGACGGTTCCCAGACCCGGAGCTTCTGCTACGTCCGGGACCTGATCGAGGGGATATACCGACTGGCCCTCTCCCGGGAGACCGATCCGGTCAATATCGGAAACCCCCGGGAGCTGACGGTGAAGCAGTTCGCCGAGCTGATCATTGGGCTGATCGGAAGCGGAAGCCGGATTGAGTACCATCCGCTCCCGGTGGACGATCCCAAGATTCGGCAGCCCGATATTACCAAGGCCAGAGCCGTGCTGGACTGGGAACCGAAGGTAGCCCTGGAAGACGGCCTGAAAGAGACCATCGAGTATTTCCGCGGACTCAGAGAAGAACAGTAACGATCCCGATAGCGATACCGGCCCCGAACTCCGCCGCCGCCGGCGCCCTTCGGAGTCGGCACCGAGACCCCGGTATTTTACCTTGGAGGATTGCAGCCGAAACAGGAGATTGTTTAAATGATGAATTTTCCCAAGTCGTTGATTCCGCTTTTCCTGATCTTAACGGTCCCGATTCTTATCGTCCCTCTCGGCCGGACGGAAACGGCTCCGACCGCTCCGGCGGAGATCGTCGAGGAAGAAACCACGCCCAGCGTCTATGAAAGTCTCGACCTGTTCACCCGGGTGATGGAGCTGGTAAACCAGAAGTACGTGGACCGGGTCGACCGGCAGAAACTGATCGAGGGCGCCCTCCAGGGGATGCTGGGGTCGCTCGACGACTACAGCCAGTATATGGAGCCGGAGATCTACCGGGAGATGCAGGTGGAGACCAAGGGGGAGTTCGGGGGGGTCGGGATCGAGATCACCCTCCGGGACGGGGTCCTCACGGTGATCAGCCCGATCGAGGACACCCCGGCCATCCGGGTCGGAATTCACCCCGGCGATCGGATCGTGGAGATCGAGGGCGAGACGACCAAGAACATAACTCTTTTCGATGCGGTTAAGAAGCTCCGGGGCAAACCCGGCACCCCGGTTTCGATCAAGGTGATGAGGATCGGGGAATCGGAGTTGCTGGATTTCACCATCGTTCGGGATATCATCAAGATCGAGAGCGTCAAGGATGTCCGGATGCTCACCGACCGGATCGGCTATATCCGTATCACCCAGTTTCAGGAAAAGACCGTGGACGACTTCGACCGGGCGATGGAGCAGCTCCGGGAAGAGGGAATGGAGGGTTTGGTCATCGACCTCCGCTGGAACCCCGGGGGGCTGCTGACCTCGGCGATCTCCCTGGCCGATCATTTCCTCAGGAAGGGCCAGCTGATCGTGGAGACCCGGGGCAGGGACGACCAGGTGGAGATGGCGGCCCGGGCCAGCGGACGGGCTCTCTATCCCCGGATTCCTCTGGTGATATTAATCAACGAGGGCAGCGCCAGCGGTTCCGAGATCGTCGCCGGGGCGCTGAGAGACAATTACCGGGCGGTCCTGGTCGGGGCCACCACCTTCGGGAAGGGTTCGGTTCAGTCCGTCCTGCCCCTCCCCGACAAAGCCGGCATCCGGCTGACCACCGGTCGCTACTATACCGCGGCCCACCGGGCGATCCAGGACAACGGGATCGAGCCGGACGTGATCGTCGAGATGAGCAACGAGGAAAAGAAGAATTTCTTCCTGCGAAAGTACCGCCTGCTCGAGGAGCTCGAGTCGGAGCCCCCGGATGACGCCGACCCCGGAAGTTCGGAGGATGAGAGCGGATTTATCGATGACGGGGATGAGGACGCGGAATCGGAACCGCTTGACCCCCAGCTGCGCTCCGCCGTCGATATCCTGAAGGGAATCCTCATCCAGCGGATCTTCGCCGAAGAAACCGGCGTGGAAAGCTGACCGTTCCGGAAGGGCAGCTTGTTATGGGCGGGGGAAGAATATCCGGTAAGGTTTGCCTGCCCGCTCTCCTCCTGGCCGCCCTTGCCGTCGCGGCCTGCGCCTCTCCACCCCGGAAACAACCCCCGCCCCCCGATCCGCTTCCGGCCGCCGGGGAAGCCGCCGCCCTCGACTCCGTCGATGAGATCCTGGCCGCGACCCTGGCCGGCCTGGTCCCTCCCCGCGAAGACTGGCCTCCCCGGGAAGAGGTCCGGCCCGCTCCGGAAGGGGCCCGGATCTTCACCCGGACGGTTTCACTCTCGTCCCTGGCTTATCTCCCCCGTCTCCGCCCCGCCCTGGAACGTTCTCTGGCGGAGGCCGGTTACGAGGGATTCCGGATCAACGGTTATCCCGTTCCGGACGGTGAGACCTGGGAAGTCGAAGTCCCGCTCGCCGAAGGTCTCTCCTCCCGGCTGAATTTCACCGCCGTGATCGCCGGGCGGGTGGCGATCATCATCGACGACTGCGGCAATTCCCTCCGGAATCGCGGACTTCTCTTCTCCCTCGACTATCCCCTGACCCTGGCGGTCCTCCCCGGCCTTTGTCACACTTCCGCCGTCGACCGCCTGGCCGCCGAGCACGAATTCGAGGTCATCCTCCACTGCCCGATGGAAGGCCTGAACCGGGAACTCGACCCCGGCCCGGGGACCCTGGCCCTGGAGATGGAACCGGGGGAGCTGGCCCGGCGCTTTGCCGAAAACATCCGGGGGGTGCCTCACGCCGTCGGGGTCAACAACCATATGGGTTCGGCCTTCACCACCGATCCCGGGGCGATGGCTTTGCTGATGGAGGAACTGCGGGCGAGAGACCTGTTCTTCGTCGACAGCCTCACCACTGCGAACACCGCGACCGGACCGGCGGCGGATTCGGCCGGGGTGCGGTACCTCACCCGGGACGTCTTCCTCGATCACGAGAACCGCGAGGAGTTCATCCTCGGCCAGCTGGCGGCGCTGAAGAAGAAGGCGCTCAAGCGGGGCGCCGCGATCGCCATCGGCCACGACCGGCCGCTCACCCTGGAGATCCTGGCCCGGGAATTACCCTCCCTGGCGGAGGACAACCTCCGGCTGGTTCCGGTCTCCGACTTGCTCGGCGTCCGGCAGGAAGACTGATTGTCGGCAGGATCCGGATTGTGTCGCCCCCTGCGGGGGCTGGTGTAGTTTGTTTTGTCGATTAAGGTCCACGGGCTTGCGCCCGTGGCTAAAAAAGTATCGCCCGCTGCGTGGGCTTAGATGAGCGCTGCTTTAAAACCCCCGCAGGGGGTGATACATAATTAGCCACGGGCGTCAGCCCGTGGAAAAAAGATTACGCAAATAAATCAAAAGCCCCCGCAGGGGGCGACACATAATACACCCTTGTTATTCACTGAGACTCTAAAGATGATTTGAGAGATCCGGATAGAGCCTGCTCGATTCAGCCCTCTCTATTTATTTCGGATACCCCACCGGCTGGGTCAGGATCACCTTCCGGTCCTTTCCCAGACCTATTTTCTTTTCCAGGGCCGGCTTGTCCACCCAGCCGAGGACGACCGTGGCCAGTCCTTCCGAGGCGCAGAAGAGATAGACGTTCTGGCTGATGTAGCCGGTATCGACGGCCGAGTAAAAATCTTTAGCCGCCTCGTCGGCCGAGCCCATCCTTCCCCGGTCGGCCACGTAGATCAGGTTGACCGGCGCCTGTCGGGTGAAGGCCTGCTCCCCGGTGAACTCCCGGATATCTTCCTTGAGCACCGGCTGCAGGATATGGGCCGGGGCGTCGTAGAGAAAGAGACCCTCCGGAAGGGCGACGTAGATCTCGATCTCCTGCATATTCCGGGCCGAGGGAGCGGTCCGCTTCCCCGACTCGGGCCGGTTGACCCCGAAGGCCGCCCAGAGCAGGTTGGAGAGCGTCTGGACGGGGAGTTGTTTTCTGCTGAACTCCCGGCTGGAAGAACGTTCCCGGAGAGCGGTCATCAGGGGTTTCCCGCCTTCCCGGACCGGGGGCGGGAGCTCGATCGGTTTCAGTCCGTCCGTTTTCGAAACGGCCGGGGAGAGCAAGATCCCGGCGGCCGCCAGGACGCCGAGTACTGTCGCGGTATATTTCATTATTGCCTCCTGCGGATAAAAATCGCTTTCTGTTTGGGGTCGGGCCCGGTTGACCGGGAGGCGACCTCGAAGAGGTCGATCGCCCGGACCAGGGAGCTGAGCTTGGCGAAGCCGTAATTCCGGGAGTCGAAGGAGGGGTACTGGTTGGATATCTTCGATCCCACCACCCCCAGCCGGGCCCAGCCGTCGTCCTCGGCCACCGCGTCGATGGCGTCGGTCAGGATCGAGATCAGCTTGGTGTTCTTGGCCAGCGGGGTCTCTCCCTTCGATGAGCCGCCCCCCCCCGACGACCTGCCCGACTTGCGGCGGGCGGGCTTCGGTCCCCGGAGGATCTCGGTGTAGATGAACTTGTCGCAGGCGCTGACGAAGGAGTCCGGGGTCTTCTTTTCGCCGAATCCGTAAACGATCACCCCTTCCTCCCGGATCCGGGAGGCGAGCCGGGTGAAGTCGCTGTCGCTGGAGACGATGCAGAAACCGTCGAAACGCTTGGTGTAGAGCAGGTCCATCGCGTCGATGATCATCGCGCTGTCGGTGGCGTTCTTCCCCACGGTGTGGCGGAACTGCTGGATCGGGTGGATGGCGAAGCCGGCCAGGACTTTCTTCCATCCGCTCAGGTTGGTTGAGGTCCAGTCTCCGTAAATCCGCTTGACCGTCGCCACGCCGTACTTGGCGGTCTCGGCCAGGAGCGGCTCGATGATCGAGTGGGAGGCGTTGTCGGCGTCGATCAGGACCGCCAGGCGTCTCTGCTGCCAGTTTTTGATGTCCATTGGATGTTTCTCCTTTCCTGGTAATATTAATTCTGATTATTGATGTTTGAAGAGGATCAGATCGTTGATCGGGAAGTTCCCTCACCGGGAATCTCCAGCAGGCTGAAGATCTCTTCCGGCCGGTCGATGATCGCCCCGGCCCCGTTCTCTTCCAGTTCCGCGACCGGCCGGAAACCCCAGCTCGCCCCGACGGGGAAATTCCCCGCCCTCCGGGCGGTCTCCATATCCACCCCGGTATCCCCGAGAAAGATGGTCTCCGCGGGGAGGAGGTCGAATATCCCGGCGATCTCCTCCGCCCCGGCCGGATCGGGCTTGAGCGGGACCCCATCCCGCTGGCCGATCACGGCGGCGAAAGGATGACCGGGGAAATACTCCTCCACCGCGAGCCGGGTGAAGTCGTCGGGCTTGTTGGAGAACACGGCGGTGGGGATCCTGTTGTCTTTGAGTTGTTGGAGCATTTTTTCTATCCCCGGGTAGGGCCGGGTCTTGATATTCCAGCCCGCCCGGTATTCTCCCTGGAATGCGGCGACCATTCCGGCGATTGTTTCCCGGGAGCGTTCCGCTTCCGGGAGCGCCCGCCAGACCAGTTCCTCCGCCCCGCTGCCGACGAAATACCGGTAGGAGTCGACCGGGTGGGTGGGAAGCCCGTTCCCGGCGAAGACCCGGTTGAGGGATTCGGCGATGTCCTCCAGGGTGTCGAGGAGCGTTCCGTCGAGGTCGAAGATCACCGCCCGCCGGGTCATTATCCGATATCCAGGGAACCGATGTAATCGGCCAGCTCTTTTCTCAGCCGTTCGACCAGCTCCTCCTGCCGGCCGATCTCTCCCTGGAGATCCTCGATCCGGGTCTCCAGTTCCAGCAGCTTCTTCTCGAAGCGGTTGTAGGCCGGGGAACCGGCGGCCACCGCTTCCATATTCTTCCGGGTGTGATCCTGCTCCTGGCGCAGGGACTCCCTCTGCCGTTCCCGGTTCTTCAGTTCCCGCTCGGCCCGGGTCAGGAGGTTCTTTTGCCGGGCCGCCTCGGCCAGAGCCTCGCGGACCTTCTTCGGGATCTCCCCGTTCTCGGAGTAACGGACGAGTTCCCCGGCGTCGAGGGGGAGAACCGCCAGGGTCTGCCGGGTGGTCTCCTCCTCCCGGATCGTGAAGTCGGTGGCGGCTTCACCTTCCGCCGCCGTCCGGAAACGGTAGAGATCTCCGGTCTCTTCGAACGGTTTCGCCGGCTCGACCAGGTTCAGGTTCCTCCGCCGGGGGTGTTCGATGATCAGGGTCCGGTCCCGGTCGGAGGAGTTCTTCACCCGGTATATCTGCTCGTAGCGGGTCTTGCGGGTGATCTCCAAATTCCCCCGGATGATCTTCGCGGCGTCGATGGTCCGGGACTGTTCTCGGGAGGAGTCCACGGTCAGCTTGAGGTCGATCGCGTAGCTCAAAAGCCGCTCCGCTCCCGGGGAGAGGTTGCCGATCTGACCGTCCCCGCCGTAGGCGCTGTCTTCATAGACGGTTACCGGACCCGCCGGGAGGGTGGAACCGGTGTCGTTGGTCAAAAAGACCCCGTTGAGGGGGTTCCGGGCAAGGACGGAGGCGTTGTAGATAGAGACCTTTTCTGCCGAGATCGGAACGTTGATGATCGGCAGCAGCGCCGACTCCCCCCGGGAAAGGCTGACCGGTCTCCCAACCCGGTAGGAGAAGAGTTCGCCGACCTCGGCCCCCGCCGCCCCGGCCTGCCGGTCGAACATCATTTCCCGCATCTCCGCCGGGGCTTCCGCCTCGGCCAGGGCCATACCGTAGTAATCCGCGCCATCCGTTCTTGCTCTCTGGGCGCTCTTCATCATTATCATCGGTGCCGCCGGGGCGGCTTCCATATCCGGGGCGATCCCCTCGTCGTAGCGCCGGGGAGCCAGCGATGAGTAGAGTTCGGGCTCGACCACCGGGCGGGAGAGGTAGAGCGGGGTGTAGAGATCCTGGATGAAGGAGATCGGCCGCCCGGAGACCAGGCTCAGTTCGACCTCCTCCCAATCCAGGTCGCCGGTGTTCTCGACTATCGCCCAGCCCTGGAGGAGGGCGGACTTCTCCTCCCGCCCGTCCAGGACCAGCCGGTAGCTGGCCTTCCAGACCGGCGTCTCGGTGATGTAGCCGATCCGGACGACGCGTTCCCCTATCCCGCGAAAATAAATCGAGAAGGGTTTGCGGTCGGTATCGCGGTTTTCGGCCAGGAGGGAGAGAGCCCGGTTCAGTTCCCCGCTCAGCTTATCGTCTGCCAGGGAAAGGTTGGAGATCGAATCCAGAGGCACGGTCCGGATCCCCTCCGGGGTGAGCAGCGAGAGATACTTCTTTTCGACGACCGTCCGGGTCGGGACGATCTCTTCGCTCCGGGATTCCACGGTCAGGATCTTCCCCTCCAGTTTCTCGGGGGCCTCGATCACGATCTCGGTCCCCCGCAGCCTCCCCAGGAGTTCCCCCGGGGTGGGGTCGTCGGAGATATCGACCCCGAAGTTCTTCAAGGCCCGCTCCAGCGGTTCCCGGGAGGGATAGCCGGCGGTGGCGATCTCCCCCCCGCCGGCGTCGAGCACGACCAGGGATTTCAGGATATCGTTCATCTGCTCGGCCGAGAACCGCAGCCGGACCTCGGCGTTCCCGGCGACCGTCCCCCGGTGTTCGAAATACCCGACCCCGGAGATGAAATAGACCACCCGGGTTACCGGCAGTTCCGTCTCCGGGACGCCGAGCAGCTTCCCCGCTCCCAGCGTCAGCAGCGCCAGGCCGATCAATGTTCTTTTCATAAGTCTTCTCCGATTTTCCCGGTTGTCAGCGGAAAAAATAGCCAAATTATCAGATTGAAGTATAGTATACCTCATCTTCCTCGGGCGGGAAGGGCTAACTTCCCTACCCCAGGAGTTCGGCACGTGGATCAATCGCTATCGGGATCGCTATCGAATTCTGGAGATTCCTCTCGATAGCGATCCCGATCCCGATAGCGATTATATTCAGGAAGAGCAGCAATTATGTTGATTTTAGGAATCGAGACCAGTTGCGACGAGACCTCGGTCGCCCTGGTCGAGGACGGGAAGAAGATCCTGGTCAACCTGGTCTCCAGCCAGGTCGACCTCCACCGGCAGTTCGGCGGGGTGGTCCCGGAGGTGGCGAGCCGGGCCCACCTGAAATTACTGACCCCGCTGCTGGAAGAGGCCCTGGAACGGTCGGGGCGGGAGAGGGAGTCGATCGACGCCGTGGCCTACACCATCGGTCCCGGGCTGATCGGCTCGCTCCTGGTCGGAGTCTCCCTGGCCAAGGCCCTCGCCTACAGCTGGTCGGTGCCGGGGATCGGGGTCAACCACCTCAAGGCCCACCTCTACGCCCCGGTCCTGGCCGGGGAGGAGTTCGAGTTCCCCCTGGTCGGGCTGATCGTCTCCGGCGGCCACACCCTTTTGGTCTCCGCCGGTTCCTGGGACGAGGCGGTAATTCTCGGGGGGACCCGCGATGACGCCGCCGGGGAGGCCTTCGACAAGGTCGCCGCCCTGCTCGGCCTCGGTTTCCCCGGCGGTCCGGCGGTCGACCGGGCCGCCCGGGAAGGCGACCCCGGCCGCTTCGAACTTCCCCGAGGGATGCTCCGCAGCGGCGACCTCGACTTCAGTTTCTCCGGGGTCAAGACCGCCGTCCGCTACCTGGTCGAGCGCCTGAAGGCTGAGGGAGAGGAGCTCCCGTCGGCCGATATCGCCGCCTCTTTTCAGGAGGCGGTGGTCGACGTCCTGGTCGCCAAGCTCGGCGCGGCCGCGGCCGCCGTTTCCCCCCGGACGGTCGTTATCGGTGGGGGGGTGGCCGGCAACAGCGAACTCCGCCGCCGGGTCTCAAAGGATCCGGCGCTGTCCGGCGCCCGGGTCCTGATCCCGCCACCGGCGCTCTGTTCCGACAACGCCGCGATCATCGCCGGCCTGGCCGGCCGCCGCCTGGAGAGGGGAGGGGAGGTCCCCACCGGCCTCGACGCCGACGCCGACCCCAACCTCCCCTGGACCCCCGGCCTCCTCTAATAATTCCGGGGACACAATACTTAATTATTCAGATCTTTATTGCCTACACAAAGGAAAGTAACAGAATTAAGTATTGTGTCCCCGGAATTAAACATTTGGAATAGAAAAATCGGGGTTGACTTCACCTGTGTGCCGATGTATTCTATTGTAAACTATTGAAGTAATCGGAATCGAGGTGCCCTATGTCCAGAACAGTGACTTTGAGACTGGCCGATCAGACCTATGATCGTTTTCGGATCCTGGCCGAGCGGGATAATCGCCCCCTCTCCAATTTCATCGAGACCGCGGCTTCACGTTATGTCGAGGCGGAGCAGTTCGTCGATGAATTCGAGACGCGGGAGATCGAGAACAACAGCGAACTCCAGCGCAGTCTGAAACGGGGGATAAAAGATGCCGCCGCCGGCCGCGGACGCTTCGTCTGAATTCCGGATCTTCGAGACGGAGGAGTTTCAGAAGAGACTGAAGAAACTTTCCCGGGGCGAAGCCGGATTCATCAGGGGGAAGCTGGAAGCGTACGTCTATCCCCGCCTTCGCGCTGAACCCTTTCTCGGTCCGAACATCAGGAAGCTGAAAGGGTATACCCCGGATACCTGGCGTTACCGGATCGGCCGCTTCCGGGTATTCTATACTGTCTCGCCAGAAGAGCGGGTCGTCGCCCTGTTCTCGCTCGACGACCGGAAAGATGCCTACCGGTAATTCCCGGGATTACACCAGGTAGGCAGAGAGGTCGGCGGGGGAGGAGAGGAGGGTGAGGCGGTTGAAGGGTTCCGAGGCGATGAGGAAGTTTTTCTTCAGGACCGCCAGCAGCTTCTCCCAGCATCTCCCGTAAAGGATAAGGCGGCGGCCGGGGAGCCGGCCGCTCTTCATCAGGTCCCAGACGAACATCGCCTCGGTCACCGTCCCGATCCCCCCCTCGAGGGCGAGGAATAGGTCGCAGTCGGCGATGAAGTAATCGAGGCGTTTGCCCAGGGTTTTGGCCTTTACGAAAGCGGCGAGGTGGGGATTGGGCGGCCGGGTGAAGTGATCGAGGCCGATCCCCCGGCAGATCCCGCCCGCCTCCCGGCAGCCGAGGCAGACCGCCTCCATCACCCCGCCGTAGCCGCCGCAGAGGATCTCCCACCCCGCCTTTCCGATCAGTTCCCCGATCTCCCGGGCGGCCAAGTATTCGTCACTCTCCGCCCCGGCCAGGGCGCTGCCGAAGACGGCGATTGTTTTTGGACTGCTGGTATCTTGCATTTGTGCTGTAATTCCGGGGGCTAATCACTATCGGGATCGCTATCGCTATCGGGATCGAGGCTTTGTTCCCCTTGCCGCCTGAAGAGGGGGGAGAGGATCTCTTCCGCCTCCTCGACCGTCCCGACCCGGTTGACCACGATCTCGCCGTTCCGGTGGAGGTGGACCGTAACTCCGCCCCGGATCAGGTAAAGGACCCCGAGGTTGAGACTGAGCATCGACCGGTCGAAGCGCCCTTCCCCCTTTTCGGCCAGCCGGGCCAGGTCGAGAGGTTCGGGCGCGCGGCCTTCGACGGTGACCTTACCCTCCTCGGCGCAGGTCTCGTGGATCGAGAGGTTGAATGCGGAGATCTTCACCGGGGACGGTCCCGTTCTTTCAGGGCCGGGGCGATGGCGGACCGGATATCGGCCGCCGCCCGGGCCGGGTCGGGGGATTGGTAGATGGCCCGGCCGATGATCTCGAAGTCGCCCCCGGCGGCGATCGCCGCCCCGAATTCCCCCCCCTGGGCCCCGATCCCGCAGCAGACGATCATCAGCTCCTTCCCGACGATCTCCCTGACCTTCTTCACCACCTCGGGCCGGTTGCCCGGGGCCTGGACCCCGGCGGCTCCGAGCATCCGGGCCAGACCCGCGAACTCCTCGGTGAAGCGGCCGGTGAAGTCGAGCCCGCCGGGGTTGGTCAGCTGGGTGACGACGAAGACCTTCATCTCCCCGGCCGCTTCGATCGCCGATTGGATGGCGTCGATCCCGATGAACCCCTGGACCATCACCCCGTCGGTCCCCGCTTCCCGGCAGAGGCCGATGATCCGGTTGTTGGTGACCGGGACGTCGGCGATCTTGAAGTCGGCGAGGACCGGCTTGCGGTAAGCCTCCCGGACCCGGGTGACGATCTCCAGCCCTTCTTTCAGGACCAGGGGGTAGTTGAACTTGATCACGTCTACTTCCCCGGCCACGCGGTCGAGGAGCCGGAAGGCGGCCTCCCGGTCGGGGACGTCGAGGGCGAGCATAATCCCGGTGTTCCGCTCCCAGTGGCTCACGTCGCTTCCCCCTCGGTTTCGGGCTGTTCCTCCTCCGGGCCGCGGCCGGGGATCAGGGGGAGGCGGGAGGCGATCGTCTCCCGCAGCCGGCTCCACCATTTCCCGGGGGCGGCCTCGACCCGGAACCCGTTGGGCTCGCTGAAATGGCCGGCCTGGGCCAGCCGCCGGGACCGGGCCCTGATCAGGCCGGCGGGGGAGAGGAGGCGGAGCTCGGCCAGCTCCCGGAGCAGGACTTCCTTGATCGCGGCGGCGGCGGCCCGGTGGTCCCGGTCGGCGCCGCCCTCCGGCTCGGCGATGATCCCGTCGATGATCCCGAAGCGGAGAAGGTCGCCGGCGGTCAGCTTGAGAAGACCGGCGGCATCCCGGGCCCGGTCGCTGTTCTTGAGCAGGATCGAGGCGCAGCCTTCCGGGGAGATCACCGAGTAGACGGCGTTTTCCAGCATATAGACCCGGTCGGCGACTCCGATCCCCAGCGCCCCTCCGGACCCGCCCTCCCCGAAGACGACCGAGATGACCGGCACCTTGAGCGAGGAGAAGAGTTTCAGGTTGGCGGCGATCGCCTCGGCTATCCCCCGCCGCTCGGCGGCGATCCCCGGGTAGGCCCCGGGAGTGTCGATCAGGGTGATCACCGGCCGGCCGAATTTCTCCGCCTGGAGGGCCAGCCGGCGGGCCTTCCGGTAACCTTCCGGGTGGGCCATCCCGTAGTTGCGCCGGATGTTCCCCTTCAGGTTGCGGCCCTTCTGGTGGCCGAGAAAGGTGACCGGCTCGCCCTCAAGCATCCCGATCCCCCCGACCAGGGCCGGGTCGTCGCCGCCGGCACGGTCCCCGTGGAGTTCGATAAAGGAATCGGTCATATCCCCGATCAGGTCGAGGGCGGTGGGGCGTTCGGGTTCCCGGGCCTTGAGGACCCGGGCCCAGGCCCGGCCGGCCGGGTCGTCCCCGCCGGCGATCTTTTGCTTCAGCAGGGTGATCTCCTCCCGGATGTCGATCCGGTCCCGTTCCGCCAGGGCCAGCAGTTCCTGGAGCTTGTTCTGAAGTCTCTTCTTTCTCACTTATTACAATGCAGCAGGTTTCCTCGTACTCGTACACCGTACTCGTATCTCGTACTCGAAAATTGGCAGCCAGAAAACCGAGTACGAGTACGATGTGCGAGTACGATTAAGAGTATGAGATATCCCGTCTATGGTCAATCCAGTCGGGGTCGTTGATGGGCCCGGATGAGAAAGGCCAGAGTCGACCGGAGTTTGTCCCTCTCCACCACCCGGTCGACGAAGCCGCACTGGAGGAGGAATTCCGATCGCTGGAAATCCTCGGGTAGCTTCTCCTTGATCGTTCCCTCCAGCACCCGGGGTCCGGCGAAGCCGATCAAGGCTCCCGGCTCGGCCAGGATGACGTCGCCGAGCATCCCGAAGGAGGCGGTCACCCCGCCCATCGTCGGGTCGGTAAGGACGATGAATAGAGGGAACCCCGCCTCCTCCAGCCGGGCGGCGGCCCGGGCGGTCTTGGCCATCTGCATCAGGGAGAAGATCCCCTCCTGCATCCGGGCGCCCCCGGAAGCGGTGAAGATGACCACCGGGAGCTGGAGCCGGACCCCGGCCAGGATGGTCCGCGCGATCTTCTCCCCGACCACCGAACCCATCGAACCGCCCATAAACTGGAAGGACATCACCGCCAGGGAGATATCCCAGCCCTCGATCGCCCCGACCCCGGTAACCACCGCCTCGTTGAGTTCGGTGATGTTCATAACCCGGCGGATCTTCTCCCCGTAACCGGGAAAGTCGAGCGGGTTGAGGGTGGCCAGGTCCCGGTCGGTCTCCCGGAAGCTCTCCGGATCGATGAGAAAACGGATCCGTTCCCGGGGATTGAGCCGGAAATGGTGGGAGCATTCCGGGCAGACAAAAAGGTTCTTCTCCAGCTCCCCTTCCTCGATGTGCCGGTGGCAGAAGGGGCACTGGTGTTTTCTCCGGGCCAGGGTCCGCTCCCGGACGAGAAAAGGTGCGGCCTTCCTCCGGGTCCTCAGCCGCTGGAGCCGGGCCCGGAGCGATCCGCCGGTCCGCTTCCGGCTCATTGTTTCTCCTCCCGGAGCAGGGCGTCGAAGGTGGCGGTCCCGAACTCGCCCCGGCCGAAGACCTTTCCGCCCACGATCTCTCTTTGCAGTTCGAGATTGTTCGGCACCCCCTCGATCACCATCTCGCCGAGCGCCCGCCGCATCCGGGCGATCCCTTCCGGGCGGTCCCGCCCGGAGACGACGATCTTGGCCAGCAGGGGATCGTAGTGGGGGGGGATCTCCGCTCCCGGGTAGAGATGGGTGTCGATTCTTACCCCCGGACCTCCGGGGAGAAGGAGCCGGTCCACGGTCCCCGGCCCGGCGGCGTTGATCCGGCATTCCAGGGCGTAGGCGATCCAGCGGTCGGCCTCCCCGACGGGGTTGAGTCGGTCCTCGGCGGCGGCGATGATCTGTTGGCCGACCAGGTCGATGCCGGTTCTCGCCTCGGTCACCGGGTGTTCTACCTGGAGACGGGCGTTCACCTCCATAAAGAAGCACTCGCCTTTGGCGACCAGGAACTCCACCGTCCCGGCCCCGGAATAACCGATCTCCCGGAAGAGCCTGGCGGCGGCGGAAACCATCTTTCCCCGAAGCTCTTCGGTTATCCCGGGCGAGGGGCTCTCTTCGATCAGTTTCTGGTGGTTGAACTGGACGGTGCAGTCCCGTTCACCCAGGGTCAGAACCTCGCCCCCGGCCCGGGCGAGGAGCTGGATCTCGACGTGCCGGGGGTCGGTGAAGTACTTTTCCAGATAAACCGTCCCGTCGCCGAAGGCGGCCTCGGCCTCGGCGGCGGCGAGCGGGAGCAGGGCGGCCAGTTCCCCTCTATCCCGGACGATCCGCATTCCCTTCCCACCGCCCCCGGAGGCCGCTTTCAGAATCACCGGGTACCCCAGCATCCCGGCCTCGCGTTCGGCCGAGTCCGGGTCGGCGGGGTCGATCTCCGCCCCGGGGATCCCGGCGATCCCCAGCCCGGCGGCGGTCCGCTTGGCCCGGATCTTGTCCCCGAGCAGTTCGATCACTTCCGGGGAGGGTCCGATCCAGAGCAGGCCGGCCGTCTCGACCATCCGGGCGAAGGCGGCGTTTTCCGCCAGGAAACCGACCCCGGGGTGGAGGGCGTCGCATTCACAGATCACGGCGGCGGAGACCAGGTTCTCCCGCCGCAGGTAGCTGTCCCGGGCGGGTGGGGGGCCGACACAGACCGCCCGGTCGGCCAGGCGGACGTGGAGACCGTCCCGGTCGGCTTCCGAGAAAACCGCCACCGCCCGGATCCCGAGGTCGCGGCAGGTCCGGATGATCCGGACGGCGATCTCGCCCCGGTTAGCGATCAGCAGGGACTTGATCATCGCGGCGGACCTTGAAGAGAGGAGTCCCGTATTCGACCAGGGAACCGTTTTCGGCCATTATCTCGATCACCTCGCCGTCGAACTCCGCCTCCAGGGTGTTCATAACCTTCATCGCTTCCAGGATGCAGAGCGGGTCGCCCGGTCGGAAACGGGAACCGGCCTCCACGAAGGGAGGTGCGTCGGCGGCCGGCGAGCGGTAGAAGACACCGACCATCGGGGAGGCGACGATCTCCTCTCCCGGCGCGCCGGGCGGCGGCGGGGCCGGAGGGGACGGTTCCGCCGCCGGGAGAGGGGAGGGGGGAGGTACCGGTTCCCGGCCGGCCGGCTCTTTTTTCATTACCGTTTTTCCGCCGGAATCCTCGATCCGGAGCTCGGTCAGCCCGCTCCTGGAGAACCATTCCAGCAGGCGGTACAGTTCGTCTTTGTTCATAAGTCACCTTCCGTGGTTGGACGGGATAGATAATGTATAGCCCCCCTGCCACGCCCTCTTTATTCAGACAGGATAACAGGATTTACGGGATATTGTAATTATTACTCCTCGCATCCTCCGCTTCTCATCGGAATATCGGGATGCCTCGGCGGCCAATATAAAATTATCCTGTCGATCCTGTTATCCCGTCAAAAAAAATCGGGTTAATCCTGTCAACGGGAGAGAGCGGAAAAACTTTCCGCCAGTTCCCCGACCGCCCGGCAGAGGGTGTCGACCTCCTCTTCCGAGTTGAAGATTCCGAAACTGGCCCGGACCGTTCCCCGCGGAAACGTCCCGGCCGTCCGGTGGGCGTCGGGGGCGCAGTGGAGGCCGTCGCGGACCTTGATATTGAAGGTCCGGTCGAGCAGGGAGGCGGTCTCCCGGGGGGAGAGCCCGGCCAGGTTGAAGGAGACGATCCCGTGATGGAGTTCGGGCGGGGGCAGGTAGAGGGTAACCCCGTCGATCCGGGCCAGCCCGGCAACGGCCCGCCTGGTCAGCTCCCCGATCCGACGGTGGACGAATTCCACGGTCTTCTCCCGGACGTACTCGGCCCCGGCGAGGAGGCCGGCGATCCCCCAGCTGTTCTGGGTCCCGACCTCGTACTTGTGGGGGAGCCGGTCGAGAAAGATCTCGCCCGGGGAGACGATCCCGGTGCCGCCGAATTTCAGGGGTTCGACCAGCTTGACCAGCTTATCCCGGATGTAGAAGCCGCCGGTCCCGGTCGGTCCGAGCAGGCCCTTGTGCCCGGAGAAGGCGAGAAAGTCGATCCCCGTCGCCTTGACGTCGATCGGGCAGGTCCCCAGGGACTGGGCCCCGTCGACCGCGAAGAAGGTATCGGGATACTTCTTCAGGATCTTCCCGATCTCCTCAAGCGGGGCGGCCAGGCCGAAGGCGTTGGAGATCTGGTTGACGGCGCAGAGCCGGGCGGGCCGCTCGAGGGATGCTTCCAGTTTCTCCAGCTCGAACCCTCCCCGGAGAGTCCCATCGAGCCGTTCCACCGTCACCCGTCGCCGTTCGGCCAGCCGGGCCAGGGGGCGGGTGAGGGCGTTGTGCTCGAAGGGGGAGATCAGGACCCGGTCGCCTTTCCGGAGGAGGCCGAACAGCAGGGTGTTGAGCGATTCGGTCGTCCCGGAGGTGAAGACGATCTCCTCGCCCCGGCAGTTGAGGAGCCCGGCCACCGCGTCGCGGGCCCGTTCGAAGATCTCGGCCACCTCCCGGCTCTCCCGGTAAAAACCGCGGTCGTTTCCGATCCCGACCCGGCGGGCGAAGCGGTCCGCTTCCCGGTAAACCCTCTCCGGTTTGGGAAAGGAGGTGGCGGCCTGGTCGAGGTAGATTTTAGCCTTCCTGGGCATCGCTCTCTTTCCGGCGCGGGCGGAAGAGCCTTCTCTCGCTCTCCCGGGGCTTGGCGATCGATCCCACCGTGACGTTGACTTCCTGCAGGTCCAGCCCGGTGAAATGCTCGATGTTCTCCAGGATATAGAACTGAAGTCCGTGGAGCCGGCCGCCGATCTTCAGCCCGAAGGGGAGCCGCACCACCACCTCCAGCTTATAACCGTTGTTCTCCTCGGTCACGATTATTTTGCCGATCTTGATCTCCGGATCGTACTCGTTGACGCAGTGGATAACCATCTGGCTCAGGGCGCTCTCGGAAATCCGGACCAGGCCCTTGTTGCTGTAACTGGGCCGGACCAGGGTCTTCTCGTAGGCGCTCTTTCCCCGCCGGAAGAACTTTCTCCGGAGGAAGATCTGTATTGAATCGAGGAAGATGTGCGAGTGTTCCCGTCTCACCTCCACCGCCGGGACCGGGATGATATGCTTGCCGGCCACCGACCGCGAGCGGGAAGCCGCCTCGATCTCCTCCCGGGTGGCGACGTCCTCGATCCGGATCCAGCGGCCCGGCTCGGGGAGATGGAGCCGGCGGGCGATCATCCGGGCCATCTTCTCCGAGGTGGCGACGATCAGGACCTTCTTAAAGTCCCCGGATTTCAGGCTCTCGATCACCTGTCGGGCGTGTTCCGGGTTGGAGAAGATCGCGGTCTTGACCGCGGTGAATTTCCGGCCCTCCCGCTTGGCCGACCGCCCGGCCAGGATGCGCTGGCCGGTGATCGCCAGGCCGTCGTCGATGATGACGTCGATCCCGAACCGGCGGGCGATCAGCTCGGCCCGGAAACTCTTCCCGGTCCCGCTCCTCCCGACCAGGGCGAAGACCTTGACCTTCCGGAAGGGGAGAGAGATTTTCCGGAAGAAACTCCGGGGTCTGAACAGCGGTCCGAGCATCAGTGCAGTTCCTTTCTTGCCTCCGGCAACTATTCCGGCGGGCAAAGTAGCACAGGCATTCTTGCCTGTGCCATGCTTCCACAGACAGGAAAGTCTTTGCCGCCTTATCCAGGCGGGCTCAGCGTGACCTCGCCGGATGTCACCACCATCTCCTCTCCGTCTTCCCGCCGCAGACGAAGGCCGCCGCTGTCGGTCAGGTCGAGGGCGAGTCCAAAGACCTCTCCCTTCGGCCCCCGGACCCGGACCCGTTCCCCGATCGTTACCGAGCGGCTCCGGCAGTAGTCGAGCGCCGGGGAGAGATCCGCCCCGCCCCGGGAATCCCGGTAAAGTTCCTCCAGGCGGCCGAGGACCGCGGCGATCAGGTCGGCCCGGTCGAGGTTTTCCGCTCCGGCCAGCCGGAGGGAGACCGCCCGCCCCGCCAGTTCCGGGGGAAACCGCTCCCGCTCAACGTTGAGCCCGATGCCCGCGACCAGGTATCCCTTTCCCGATCCGCCCCTTCCGGTCTCCACCAGGATTCCGCAGACTTTCCTCCCCCCGAGGAGGAGATCGTTGGGCCACTTCACCCTCGGTTTCAGCCCGGTTTCTTCCTCGATCGCCCTCCCGGCCGCCGCCGCGGCCAGGAGGGTGATCCCGGGAAATCCGGCCGGAGGGAGGGTCGGGCGCAAAAGCAGGGAAAGATAAATCCCCCCGCCGGGCGGCGATGACCACTCTCTCCCCCTCCTCCCCCTCCCCCGGAGCTGGGTTTCGGCGACCACGACCGTCCCTTCCGCCGCCCCCCGCTCGGCGAGTTCGCGGAGGGTATCGTTGGTCGAGTCGACCGCCGGGAAGTAAAAAAGCGGCCGGCCGAACCGGCCGGGCGGCAGTTTCTCCAGGATCGACTCGGCCGAGAGCGGGGCCGGGATGGGCGCCGGCGGGTGATTCATTCAGCAGCGGACCATATCCTGGTAGATTTTATCGTAGAAATCGAAGACTTCCTCGAAGGTGATTCCGAGGAGGTAGCCGACGAAGATGAAGTCCTTGAAGATCTCCATATAGGCGGTCAGGCTGGGGAGGTAATTCTCCTCGAGGAGGTTCTTCTTCAGTTCGGCCATCCGGTCGAAGAGCCTCAGGAAAAGATCGAGCAGCTCCCCTTCGGCGTCTTCCGGGATATCCTTGAGTTCGGAGTTGACCACGTTGAATTCATTGTCGTTCCCGATCGAGAGGAGGAACTTGAAGCAGTCGACGTAACGGAGCAGGAGTTTCCTCTTCTCCGGGTCCCCGGCCGGGCGGGGATACTTGTAGCACTTGGTCAAGTTGGCCAGTTCCCCGGTCTTGACCTCCAGGGCCAGGATCTGGGTCTTGATCAGGCGGGTCCGGTCGAGCGGTTCACCGTCGTGCTGGCAGATCCGCCGGATCTCGTTGTCGATGATCTGCTGGATCTTGAACAGGTATTTGACCTTCATCTCGATCTCTTCTCGATTCGGGTTAGCCGCCGAAGAGGGCCATCATCACCCCGGCGACGGTGGCGGCGGCGATCGCCCCGGCGACGTTGGGCCCCATCGCGTGCATTAAGAGGAAGTTGGAAGGGTCCGCCTCCTGGCCGAGCTTCTGGGAGACCCGGGCCGACATCGGGATGGCGTCCACCCCGGCCGATCCGATCAGGGGATTGACCTTCCCCCCGGAGAAGAAGTTCATCAGCTTGGCCAGGAGCACCCCGGAAGCGGTTCCGACCGCGAAGGCGAAGAGACCCAGGCCGATGATCAAGAGCGTCCGCGGGGTCAGGAACTTCTCCGCCGTGGCGCTGGCCCCGACCGCCAGGCCGAGCAGCAGGATCACGATGTTCATCATCGCCCCCGCCACCGTCTCTTTCAGCCGCTCGACCACCAGCGACTCCTTGAGCAGGTTGCCGAGCATCAGCATCCCGATCAGGGTGGTGGCCGGGGGGACGATCAGGGCGGCGACCAGGGTGACCAGGATCGGGAAGAGGATCTTCTCGGTCTTGGAGACCGGCCGGAGCTGGGCCATCCTCACCTTCCTCTCCTTCTCCGTGGTCAGCAGCCGCATTATCGGCGGCTGGATGATCGGGACCAGGGCCATATAGGAGTAGGCCGCCACCGCGATCGGGCCCAAAAGGTGGGGGGCGAGCATCGTGGTCAGCCAGATCGCGGTCGGGCCGGAGGCCCCGCCGATGATCCCGATCGAGGCCGACTCCTGACCGCTGAAGCCGAGGATGATCGCCCCGATGAAGGTGGTGAAGATGCCGAACTGGGCGGCCGCCCCGAGGAAGATCGACTTCGGGTCGGCGATCAGGGGGCCGAAGTCGATCATCGCCCCGATCCCGGCGAAGATGATCGGGGGCCAGATCCCCAGTTCGTTGCCCCGGTAGAAATACCAGAGCAGTCCCCCGGCCTGGCTGCCGGCGGCCTCCCGCATCATCCCGGCCAGGGGGAGGTTGGTCAGGAACATCCCGAAGCCGATCGGGAGGAGGAGCAGGGGCTCGAACTTTTTCCTGATCCCCAGGTAGAGCAGGAGAAAGGCGACGGCGATCATCACCGCGCTCTTCGGATCGATGTTGGCCAGCCCGGTGTCGGCGATGAACCGGGAAATGATCTCGCCCATTATGCGCTTCCTTTACTGATTACCGATTACTGATTACTGATCTCCACTCCCCACTCCCCACTCCCTATTCTATTACCAGCAAAAGGTCCCCGGAGCTGACCACGGCGCCTTTCTCGACGGCGATCGAGGAGATCTTCCCGGCTACCGGGGCCGGGATCTCGTTCTCCATCTTCATCGCTTCCAGAATCAGGAGGACTTCCCCCTGGGCGACGGTGTCCCCTTGCTTGACCTTGATTTCCAGGATGGTTCCCGGCATCGGCGAGGTGACGTTCCCGCCGCCGGAGACTGCCGGGGGCGGGGCGACCCGGGGCGGCGGGGCGGGGGAGGGCGCAGCGGCCGGGGGCGGGGCGGGAGCGGGCGCCGGGGCCGCCCGTTGGCCGGCCTCTTCGACTTCCACATCGTATTGTTTGCCGTTGACCCTGACGTTGAACTTTCTCATTCTTTTCTCCTTGCTATTCCAGTTTTTCCGTCTTCCATCAGTCCGGATAAGAGCCCGTCCGGGCGGTCACTCCCGGTCCCAGTCCGACCAGCGGGAACGACCGACGGGGGCGCGGACGATCTTCCTCACCCGGATCCGGTCCGGGGAATCCCGCCCGATCAGGTCGAGGACGGCGGCGATCGCCGCCACCTCCTCCCCCGCGTCTATCGGCTTTACCGGCCGGGGAAGGGGGACCGGGGTCAGTTCCCGGGCCGGCTTCCGGGCGGCGGACCGGGAGAGCAGGCGGACGGCCAGCCAGACCAGGACCAGGGCGACGAAGGTCAGCGCCATCCCGATCACGGTTATCTGGAGGGCCCCGATAATCTTGTCCGGCAGGGCCAGCGCCGCCAGCTTGCCGGGGTCGCGAAAAATTTCCAGAAGTGTCATCCGTATATTTTCCTATCAGGTTTGCCGGCCGGCAATAGGTAGGGGCACGGCATGCCGTGCCCCTACAAGGGGATGTTCCCGTGTTTCTTGGCCGGCAGCTTCTCCCGCTTGGTCTCCAGCATATTGAAGGCGTCGATCAGGCGGGGCCGGGTGTCGGCGGGGTCGATCACGTCGTCGACGTATCCGAGTTCGGCGGCCTTGTAGGGGGTGGCGAACTCGGCGGTGTATTCGGCGATCTTCTCCGCCCGGGCCTTCTTCGGGTCCTCGGCCGCCTTGATCTCCTTGCGGAAGATGACGTTGGCCGCCCCCGAGGGGCCCATCACCGCGATCTCGGCCTTCGGCCAGGCCAGGACCAGGTCGCCGCCCAGGTGCCGGGAACTCATCGCGATGTACGCGCCGCCGTAAGCCTTGCGGACGATCAGGGTGACCAGGGGGACGGTGGCCTCGCTGTAAGCGAAAAGGAGCTTGGCTCCGTGGCGGATGATCCCGCCGTATTCCTGGTTGGTCCCGGGGAGGAAACCCGGCACGTCGACCAGGGTCAGAAGCGGGATGTTGAAGGCGTCGCAGAAACGGACGAACCGGGCCGCCTTGTCGGAGGCGTTGATGTCCAGGCAGCCGGCCAGGGTTTGGGGCTGATTGGCCACCACCCCGACCGAACGCCCCCCCATCCGGGCGAAGCCGGTGGTGATGTTCATCGCGTAGTAGGGCATATACTCCAGGTAATCCCCGTTGTCGACGATCCGGCCGATGATCCGGCGGATGTCGTAGGGCTTGGCCGGGTTGTCGGGGATGATCCCGTCCAGCCCGGGTTCGAGGCGATCGGGGGAGTCGTTCTCCGGCCCGGGCGGGGCGGTCTCCAGGTTGTTGGAGGGGAGGAAGGAAAGGAGCCGCCGGACCGCGGCGATGCCGGCCCGGTCGTCGGCGGCGATAAAGGAGGCGACGCCGCTGGTGTTGTTGTGGGTCATCGCGCCGCCGAGGGCTTCGGCCGACACCTCCTCCCCGGTTACCGACTTGATCACGTCGGGGCCGGTGATGAACATCTTGCTGGTCTTGTCGATCATAAAGACGAAGTCGGTCAGGGCCGGGGAATAGACCGCGCCCCCGGCGCAGGGGCCCATAATGACCGAGACCTGGGGGATGACCCCGGAGGCGAGGGTGTTGAGGTAGAAGATATCCCCGTAGCCTTTCAGGGAAGCCACCCCCTCCTGGATCCGGGCCCCCCCCGAGTCGTTCATCCCGACCACGGGGGCGCCGACCTTGAGGGCGTTGGCGAGCGCGGTGGCGATCTTCAGGGCCTGCATCTCGCCCAGGGAGCCGCCGATCACGGTGAAGTCCTGGGCGAAGGCGTAAACCAGCCGGCCCTCCACCTGCCCGTATCCGGTCACCACCCCTTCGCCCGGGGCTTCCTTCTTCTCCATCCCGAAGTAGGTGCAGCGGTGCTTGACGAAGGCGCCCAGCTCGACCATCGTGCCGGGATCGAAGAGGAGGTCGAGTCTCTCCCGGGCGGTCAGTTTTCCCTGGCCGTGCTGCTTCTCAACCCGCGCCTCGCCGCAGCCGGCCCGGATCTTCTCCTTGCGCTGAAGCAGGTCCTGGATTTTTTCGGTGCCCATCGGAAAAATCATCTCCCGGCCGCCGGCTAACGCGGCCTCTTGCGGTTGAAATTTAGGCAGTCTATCGCTTTCCTTGGCGCCGGCATCTTACAACATAACCGGCCGGGAGCAAAGAGTTAATTCTCTCCCGCTTTCCGCCGGGCGAGGAGGAGGCCGCCGCCGATCACCGCCCCCCCCAGGATCAGCCGGACCGGGTCGGCGGCCTCCCCGAAGACGAGCAGGGAGACGGCGACGGCCAGGGGGATCTTCAGATTGTTGAAGACCGCCAGTACCCCGGCCGGGGTTTGGACTGCGCCCTTGTTCCACCAGAAGAACCCGAGCCCGGAAGCGATCACCCCCAGGTAGAGCAGGGTCCCGGCCGCCCCGGAGGAGATCCGGGCCAGGTCTCCCCAGCCCCCGGAAAGGAAGGTGCCGAGGGCGGTCACCGCCGATCCTCCGCCGAAGAGGAGGGCGTAAACCTCCCGGTCGGCCAGCTTACGGAAGCGGGGCCGGAGGTGGCGGTACTCGATCTGGCCGGCGGCGAAGCAGAGGTTGGAGAACTGGACCAGGAGAAAGCCGGCGACGATTCCTTCCAGGGCTTCCGGCCGGTAGGTGATGATCGCGGCCCCCGCCACCGCCAGCAGGGCGGCGGCGAAGTTCCTGCCCCGGAACCGCCGCCGGTAGAGGTTGTCGAGCAGCGTGACGTGGATCGGGGTCAGGATGGTGTAAACCGCCACTTGGTAGGCGTCGAGGCGGGAGAAGGCGGCCAGGTAGGCGATGTACATCAGTCCGTACTGGACCGCCCCGGTTAACAGCAGCCGGAACCGGAGTCGTCCCGGGATCAGTCTCCAGCGGAGAAAGGGGAGGAAGCAGGGGAGGGCGATGGTCAGCCGGAGCCAGGCCACCAGGGCGGGGTCGATCCCTTCCAGCCGGGTCTTGATCAGCCCGAAGGAGAAAGCCCAGATCAGGGAGACGACGGCGAGATATGTCATTGGGTATTCCCCGCTTACTAATCGCTATCGCTATCGGGATCGCTATCGGGATCGCTATCGGGATCGCTATCGCTATCGATCCCAGTTGCCCTTCGATCCCGATAACGATAGCGATCCCGATGGCGATTATTTTCTGACCCCAAACAATACTTTACCTTCCCCCGGGAAAAAAGCTAATATTAAGCCGATGAAGATCGAGCCCGAGATCCTGACTTCGGTCGCCGACCTGGTGGAGATCGCCGGGAAACTTCCCCCCTCGAACGTGGTTGTCCCCGGCGGCCATCGGCTGGAGGACCTGAAACTGGTAGAGGCGGCCCGCGACCACGGGATCGTCGACCGGATCATCCTGGTCGGCGACCGCCGGGCGATCGTGCGCTCGATCGCCGAGCTGGGGATCAGGATCAGGCCGGATCATATCGTTGCGGCGGCCACTCCGGAAAAGATCGCCGCCGCCACCGCCGGACTGGTCACCGCCGGCCGGGCCGATATCGTCCTCAAGGGGGATATCTCGACCCCGGTCATCAACCGGGCCCTCAAGCCCCTGGCCGTCCGCCCGACGGTCAGCCTGGCCACCGTCTTCGACGCCGCCCCGATCTCTTCCGGCCGGCCGATGATCCTCACGGACGCCGGTTTCACCACCATCTGCAACTTCGGCCGGATGGTCGACCTGATCGAGAACGCCTGCGACGTCGCCCGCCTGGTGATGGGGATACCCCGGCCCCGGGTGGCGGTCCTCTCGGCCAACGAGAAGTCGATCCCCTCCCTCCCCTCCACCTGGCTGGGGGAGAAACTGACCGAACGGAGCTGGGAGAACGCCGTGGTTTACGGCCCGCTCTCCTTCGACCTGGCCACCGACCCGGAGTCGGTGGCCCTGAAGGGGATCTCCGGCTCCGCCGCCGCCCGTCAGGTGGCCGGACGGGCGGATATCCTGGTCTGCCCCGGGATCGACACCGCCAACGCCCTCTACAAGACCCTGACCGCCCTCAACAAGTTCGGCCTGGCCTCGCTGGCCGGGATCACGGTCGGTTTCCCCTTTCCCTACGTCATTCTATCCCGGGCCGATACCCTGGAGACCCGGCTGGAATCGATCGCGCTCTGCAGCGTCTTCGTCCAGAGGCTGCGGAGTACGGGTGCCCGCCGTCCGGCCCCGGCCGGGAAGCCGTCCCGCCCGGCTCCCCGGATCCTGGTCTTCCAGCCGGGCCGGGAGACGCTCGCCGTCGCCCTCTATTCCGGGGGCCGGCCGCTTCATTTCCGCGAAGAACCGGCCGAACTTCCGGAAGCGCCCGGTCCGGCAATCGAAGAGTTGATCGCCCGGGTCGCGAAGATCGTCCGGGGCTGGCGGATCCGGAAGATCGACGCGATCTCCGTTCCGGCAGGTTTTCTCCCCCTCCCGGCGGGGCAAGCGGAAGGCGGTGTTTACCGGGTCGCCTCCCGTCGGGGTTCGGGTATCTCGCCGGAACGGGCGGTCGTCGCCGCCGCCCGGAATTCTCTGGGGGACGCCGGACCGGTCAATTTCGGGATCCCGGCCGCGGCCGGTCTGGCCCGGCTGTACCGGGCCCCGGCCTGGGCGGTCGATCCGGCCGCCGGCGGGGAGATCGATCCCGGAATCGTTTTCAGCTGGCGGGCGGCCGGCCGGGCGGCCGCCGCGGAACTTAGGCGGCCTCCGGACGAGGTCAACCTGGTGGTCGCCCGGCTCGGCCGTCGGATTGCGGTCGCCGCCCTCCGGGGAGGACGGGTGATCGAAGGTTCAGTCTTTCCCGCCGGTGAAATGAGGGAAGAACCGGACCCGGAACTCGTCAGGCGGATCGCCCGGGAGATCGGGGCGGCCTTCGTCGCTGCCGGCTGCGACGTCGAAGCCATCGTTCTGACCGGGGAGCCGGTCCGGGACCGGCGGTTCCGCCGCGAGATCCGGAAGATGGTCAACCGGCTGGGTCCGGTGGTGGTCCTGGAAGGCTGCCCGGAGCTGGAGAGTCTCGCCGCGGCGGCGGAGGAAGTTCTCGCCGGAAAATCCGCCCCCCGCCGTTACCGTTCAGAGTAGCACAGGCATTCCTGCCTGTGGAAAGTAGCACAGGCATTCCTGCCTGTGCCCAGGCTTTCAAAACCGGCAATGCCAATTCTGCCTTCTTAACATTCCGACTGAAATCAAGGCGTAAAACCCGGTTTATCCGAACCCGATATCAGGAGAGGAAGATGAAAAACCCCCGAAAGCGCCACTGGGTCTTCCGGGCCCACGTCTACGACCGTTCCGGAGCCCTGACCAGCATCGCCTCGGCCTTCAGCAACGAGGGGATCAGCATCGACACCGTGGTCGGCCACGGGATCGAGGAACGGGCTGGGATCGACGGCAGCGTGGTGATGACCTTCCGCTGCTCCGAGGAGGAAAAAGATATTATGGTCCGGAAGGTCCGCCGGCTGAGCAAGGTGAAGTCGCTGGAGGAGCACCCCTACGATTCCCAGAAACTGCGGAAGTCGGCCATCATCCGGACGGTCCGGAAGTTAACCCCCCGGGACGTGGCGGGCGAGAACTCGTTTCTGACCAGCGAGCTGGTCCACTCCGGCACCGAGGGTTACACCTTCCTCCTGGCCGGGTCTCCCAGTGAACTCGACCCGATCCTGGTCCAACTGGAGACCGAAGGAGTGGTGACCGACCTGGTCTATTCCATCATCGGACTCTGAGACGGGCCGGTCTCCCCCTCCGCCCCCCGGGGACCGCCTTTCCCGCGCGGGAAGAGGATAGTGAAAACGGCGCCCGCGCCCGGCTCGCTCTCGACCTCGATCCGGCCGCCCTGCCGCCGGATGATCCCGGAAGCGGAGAAGAGGCCGAGGCCGGTCCAGCCCCTCTCCCCCCGGGCCAGGAGGCCCTTGTCGCCGCTGAAGGGGTCGAAGATCGTCTCCCGGATTTCGGGCTTGATACCGGGCCCGGTGTCGCTGATCCGGATGAAGACGGAATCCCGTTCGTTTCCGGTTTCGACCGTCAGCACTCCGCCCTTCTCCGCCATCGCGTCTCGGGCGTTGGCCAGGACGCTTCCCACGGCGTTTCGGATCTGCTGCCGGTTCCCCGGGAATGTCGCCACTTCGTTGAACTTCCTGACCACGGTTATCCCGAGGCGGGCCAGATCTTCCGCCAGCGGTTCCAGACATTGCTCCGCCAGTTCCCGGAGCCGGACCGGTTGGGAAGTCCCGACCGCCTTCGAATCGGTATAGGCCTGGAGGGCGGTGGTGATCTCGGCCCCCCGGTCGGCCATTCTCAGGCTGACGTCCAGGGCCCGCCGGGCCGCCGGGCCGCATCCCTCCTCCAGGGCCAGCTCGGCGGATGCCCGGATAGAGGCGAAGATATTGTTGAACTCGTGGGCCACCCCTCCGGCCAGGGTCCCGATCGCCGCCATCTTCTTGGTTTGGAGGATGGCGTTCTGGGCCGCCTCCAGCTCTTTGGTCCGTTCCCTAACCTTGACCTCGAGGAGCCGGTTGTTCTCCTCGATTTCCCGCCGGCTGCGGTCCAGGTTTTCCGCCATCCGGTTGAATGATCGGCCCAGTTCCCCGATTTCGTCCCGCCGGTTCAGGTTGATCCGGGCCTGGAGGTCGCCCCGGGCGATCCTCCGGAGCCCCGCCAGCAGCTCGTTGATCGGGCGGGTGAAGTGCCCGGCGAGCAGGGCCCCGCCCAGGACCGATCCGGCCGCCGCCAGCCCGAATATGAGCAGGGCGGTGTAAAGCAGAGCGGCCTCTTCGGTCTTGACGTCCTCGGCGGCCATATCGATCCCCAGGATCCCGGAGACTTCCAGGTCCCGGTTGAAGATCGGGGCGTAGCCGGAGAGCCAGGTCCCCCATTGGTCGGACTGCAGCCGGCGGTCGGCCCGGGGACCGGTATAGGCGGCCCGCAGTTCCGGGTAGGTGGAAGCGTCGTAGAGGTCTCCGATTTGGGCGCACTCCTCCACCGGCCCGATGATCCCGTTGCCGTTGCTATCCACTTCCTCGGCCTCGTCGATGACGAACTGGAAGGTCATCGGGTCATCGGTCCGCCGCATCGTATAGATATAGGTGATGCCGGGGTTGGCTTCCTTGATCCTGGTCAGGATTGCCCGGAGCTGACGGTAGGCGGGGGTATCGGCGTCGGCCGGTTTCCTCAGGGTATCGTGGAGATCGCCGTCGATCATCAACGCCCCGGTGGCGGCGATTCCGATCAGCCGGCTGCGGAGGTTGTCCCGCTGGACGTAGTGGGCCTTGGAATAAAAGAAATTGATGGTCAACCCCGATATCAGGAACAAAACCAGGGTAAATCCGAGTGTCAATTTGGTGCGAAAGGAGATTTTCACGAAAGACCGCCTTTCCCGCCCGCCCCCGGGCGGGATTTTCCGGTTTCGACCTCAATTTTGCCAGAAAAACCGGCTTGGGAAAGTAGCACAGGCATTCTTGCCTGCGGCCCGGGAAACACAGGCAAGAATGCCTGTGCTACCATACCCGTTGCCCGGCCACCCGATGGGTTAATTTGAACGATGTTGATTTTGCCCGATTCCGCATAGGCGGAAAACGACTTATAACCCGGATCCTGTTCCGGGAATGTGAAATTCAGGTTCTACCTTCGCCAGTATACCCGGACGGACTGCTCCTGGTCGGCGTACTGAACGGTGAGATCTCCCTGGTAAGCCCGGGCTAGCGCCTCCCCGATTCTCCGGGCCAGGTGGATTCCGGTGGTGGTGATCAGAGCCCCATCTTCCCGGGGCGTGAATTTGAGCAGTCGCTGCAGGGGATGGTTGGCCTTCTCCAGTTCCTCGACATTGCGGACCAGATTTTCGATTTCTTCCCGGTGACCGAAGAAGAATTCGCCCCCGATCTCCACCCGGCCGGCCGGGTAGTTGTCGCCGATCCGCCGGCAGGCCGGACAGTGGACCTGGAGGGGAGCGGTCTTCTCCGCCGGCGCGGTCCAGGTCCAGCGGCCCCCGGTGTAGAAGGCTCCGCAGCCGGGACACCGGGCCGGTTCGGAAGGTTTCTCCCGTTCGTAGTAACTGTCGTGGTGTTTCTCCCGGATCAGGCGGTCCTTTCTCCCGTATGGTGTCTGGGACATAGCGTTAAGCCTCCTTTCCCCGTCCGCGGGACCATATATTAAAAGATATCAGAAAATCGGCTTGGGAACAAGAGAAGTCGTCGTAATGATGGATAATTCATCCGGGTCCCCGCCGTTTCAAACGTGAATTCCCCGGATTTTAATTTTACATCTCTCCCCGCCCGGATTATATTCGCCGGTATGAATTACGAAACCGTGATCGGCCTGGAAGTCCACGTCCAGCTCAAGACCGCGACCAAGATCTTCTGTTCCTGCCCGTCGGAGTCGGGGGGGGAGCCGAATACCCGGGTCTGCCCGGTCTGCCTGGGTCTGCCCGGAACCCTGCCGGTGCTCAACCGGCGTTCGGTGGAGCTCGCCCTCCGGGCCGGCCAGGCCCTGGACTGTTCCGTCTCCGGTTTCAGCAAGTTCGACCGGAAGAACTACTTCTACCCCGACCTTCCCAAGGCCTACCAGATCTCCCAGTACGACCGCCCGCTCAACGGCGGCGGCCGGCTGGAAATCCTGACCGAAGAAGGGACGAGGCGGATCGGGATCACCCGGGCCCACCTGGAAGAGGACGCCGGCAAGCTGGTCCACTTCCCGGCGGGTTGGAGCGGGGTCGATTACAACCGGACCGGCGTCCCCCTGCTCGAGATCGTCTCCGAACCCGATCTCCGTTCCCCCCGGGAAGCCCACCACTACCTGACCGGCCTGCGGGCGGTGCTCCGCTACATCGAAGTCAGCGATTGCGATATGGAGAAAGGAAGTTTCCGCTGCGACGCCAATATCTCGCTGCGTCCGGAAGGCACTTCGGAGATGGGGGTGAAGGTCGAGATCAAGAACCTCAACTCCTTCAAAGCGGTGGAGCGGGCTTTGGAGTACGAGGAAAACCGTCAGCGGGGCCTTCTGGAAAAGGGGGAAGCGGTTATCCGGGAGACCCGCCTCTTCGACGCCGATCTCCAGAGGACCGTCTCGATGCGGAGTAAGGAGGAAGCCCACGACTACCGTTACTTCCCCGACCCCGACCTGGTCCCGGTCGTCCTGGAAGAGGGGCGGATCGGGGAGATCCGGAAAGATCTCCCGGAACTGCCCCTGGCCCGCCGGGACCGTTTCCAGAAACACTACGGCCTTCCCGCCTACGACGCCGGGGTCCTGACCGCCGAGCGGTCCCTGGCCGACTATTTCGAAACCGCGGCCGAGAGCTCAACCGACTACAAGTCGCTGAGCAACTGGGTGATGGGGGAGCTGCTGGCCCGGCTGAACGAGGCCGGACTGCCGATCGAGTCCAGCCCGGTCCCCGCCGGCCGCCTGGCCCGGCTGCTGGCCCTGATCGAGGGGGGAAAGATCAGCGGGACGATCGCCAAACGTGTCTTTGCCGAGATGTTCGCCGGAGGGGGCGAACCGGAGGAGATCGTCGAGCGGGAAGGGCTGGCCCAGATCAGCGATCGGGGAGAACTGGAAGCGGTCTTGGAAAGGGTGATCGCCGAGAATCCCGGCCCGGTCGCCGACTTCCGGGGGGGTAAGAAGGCGGCCCTCGGCTTCCTGGTCGGGCAGGTGATGAAGGCGACCCGCGGCCAGGCCAATCCGAAGCTGGTCAACCATCTTCTTCGGTCGCGCCTTGGCTGAGCCGTCCGCCGGGGCCGGATCCACCCGATGAATTATATTATGGCCACCGGCCGGGTGGTCTGTTATTATGCCCGCTTTTATGGTTTGCCTCGGTATTTCTCCCGCGCGCTCGGCAGGACCCCGGTGATACTCCGCGGGAGAGAGGGATTAATCGCTATCGGGATCGCTATCGCTATCGGGATCGTGAGTCGGCCGGTCTTCGATAGCGATCCCGATAGCGATACCGATAGCGATACCGATAGCGATTAATTCAGGAGGAAGGAAGATGAACGTATGTATTATCGGAACCGGCTACGTCGGCCTGGTGACCGGCGCCACCCTGGCCGAACTGGGGAACCGGGTGATCTGTGTGGACAACAACGAGGCGAAGATCGCTCTCCTCAACCGCGGGGAGATCCCGATCTACGAGCCGGGTTTGAGTGAACTGATCGCCACCTCCCGGCAGGCCGGGAGGATCACCTTCACCAGCTCGATCGCCGAGGGGGTCAAGCCCTCCGAGGTTGTCTTCATCGCCGTCAGCACCCCGCCCAAGCCGGACGGTTCGGCCGACCTCTCGGCGGTGGCCGCCGTGGCCCGGGAGGTGGCCGGGAACCTCAACGGCTACAAGGTGGTGGTGGACAAGAGCACCGTTCCCGTGAAGACCGGGGAGAAGGTGGCCGAGACCATCGAGCGCTACAGCCCGGAGGGGAGCGAGTTCGACGTCGTCTCCAACCCGGAGTTCCTCCGGGAAGGATCGGCCATCTACGATACCTTTCATCCCGACCGGATCGTGATCGGGACCCCGAGCCGGCGGGCGGCCGAGATCCTGGTCGAGCTCTACAAGCCGCTCAACGCCCCGGTCATCATCACCGACATCAACAGCGCCGAGATCATCAAGCACGCCGCCAACTCCTTTCTCGCCACCAAGATTTCCTTCGCCAACGCCCTGGCCCGGATCTGCGAGGCGGCCGGGGCCAACGTCGAGGAGGTTACCCGGGGGGTCGGTCTCGACAACCGGGTGGGAGCCAAGTTCCTCAACGCCGGGGTGGGTTACGGGGGTTCCTGTTTTCCCAAGGATGTCTCCGCCTTCATCTCCATCTCCGAAGAACTGGGATACGACTTCCGGCTCCTGAAAGAGGTGGAGCGGATCAACGAGGAGCAGATCGATTTCTTCTTCCGCAAGATCAAGGATACGCTCTGGATCCTGGAGGAGAAGAAGATCGCGATCCTGGGGCTGGCCTTCAAGCCCAACACCGACGATATGCGCTCCGCCCCCTCGGTCAAGATCATCCGGAAGCTGCTGGCCGAAGGGGCGAAGGTCAGGGCCTACGATCCCAAGGCGATGGAGAAGGCCCGGGAGGAGCTCCCCGGGATCGAGTACTGCCGCGACCCCTACCAGGCGGCCGAGGGGGCCGAGGCCCTGGTCATCCTCACCGAGTGGAACGAATTCAAGGAGATGGACCTGGCCCGGATGAAGGAACTCCTCCACCAGCCGATCATCATCGACGGCCGGAACATCTACGACCCGGAGCGGATGGCCGAAGCCGGCTTCACCTACTGTTCCGTGGGGAGATAATATCATCTTTTTTCCTCCTCCTGAGCGGAGGACTCTAACCGCTATCGGTATCGAAATCGCTATCGAGGGCCCGCCCCGACAACTTCGAACTTCGAACTTTGAACTTTGAACTTCGAACTTTGCCCCCCCCGAAGAACATCCTGGTCACCGGCGGAGCCGGATTCATCGGCTCGCACCTCACGCGGGGATTGGTCGCCGCCGGCCACCGGGTTTCGGTGCTGGACAATTTCTCCACCGGCCGGAAGGAAAACCTGGCCGGACTCTCCGGCCGGGTGAACCTGGTCGAGGGAGATATCCGGGACCAGGCGGTGATTGGTCCGCTGCTGAGGGAAGTCGAGGCGGTCTTCCACCAGGCGGCGCTGCCCTCGGTCCCCCGGTCTTTCGCCGACCCGGTCGAGACCACCTCGGTCAATACCGGTGGAACCCTGGCCCTCCTTGAGGCCGCCCGGCAAGCCGATATCGCCCTCTTTGTCTTCGCCTCCTCCTCCTCGATTTACGGCGACGCCGCCGCCGAGGCCAAGACGGAGGATATGCCTCCCGCGCCGCTTTCGCCCTATGCCGTCTCCAAGCTGGCCGGGGAACAGTTCTGCCGGCTCTACCGGAATCTCTACGGGTTGCCGACGATCACTCTGCGCTACTTCAACGTCTTCGGTCCCGGGCAGGACCCGAAATCCCAGTACGCGGCGGTGATCCCATTATTCGTCACCGCGGTCCTGGAAGGCCGATCCCCGGTAATTTACGGCGACGGGACCCAGAGCCGGGATTTCAGCTACGTGGAAAACGTGGTCAGGGCCAACCTGGCCTGCCTGACCGCCCCCGGATCGGCTTACGGAAAGGTCTTTAACGTCGGCTGCGGGGAGAGGATCGACCTCCTCGGGGTCCTGGAGATACTGGGGGAGATTGCCGCCCGCCCGCTCGACCCGGTCTTTGCCGCCCGCCGTCCCGGCGACGTCCTCCACTCCCGGGCCGACATCTCCCGGGCCGCCGGGCTGCTCGGCTACTCCCCCGCGGTGCTCTTCCCCGATGGCCTCCGCCGGACCTATGATTATTTCGCTTCCCGTTATAATCAGGATAGCCCCTAGTGTCCTTTAAGTCCTCTATGGCCTTTAGGTCCTTTGTCTGAATCCAGGTTAATTGCTGAAAAAGGAGAATTTTATGACCGTCCCCCTGTTAGACCTCCAGGCCCAGTACCGCGAGTACGGCGATGAGCTGGAAAAGGAAGTAATCGAGATTCTTCGCAGCGGCCGCTACATCAAGGGGCCGAAGCTGGAGGAACTGGAGCGCGAGCTGGCCGCCTACTGCGAGGTTGAGAAGGCGGTCGCCTGCGCCTCCGGCACCGACGCCATCCTTCTCGCCCTGATGGCCCACGGCGTCGGGCCCGGTGACGAGGTGATCACCACCCCCTACACCTTCTTCGCCACCGGGGGCTGCATCTCCCGCCTCGGCGCCCGGCCGGTCTTCGTCGACATCGACCCGGCCACCTACAACATCGATCCCGCCCTGGTCCCCGCCGCCGTCACCGACCGGACGAAGGCGATCATCCCCGTCCACCTCTACGGCCAGTGCGCCGATCTGGACCCGATCCTGGCTATCGCCCGGGAGCGGGATATCCCGGTGATCGAGGACGCCGCCCAGGCGATCGGAGCCGAATACCGGGGACGGAAGGCGGGGTCCCTGGGCGCGATCGGTTGCTTCAGTTTCTTCCCCTCGAAGAACCTCGGGGCCTGCGGCGACGGCGGCTTTATGACCACCGGAGACCCGGAACTGGCCGAGCGGCTGACCATCCTCCGCGAGCACGGCGCCAAGCCGAAGTACTACCACCAGGTGATCGGGATCAACAGCCGGATGGACGCCCTCCAGGCCGGGGTGATCCTGGTCAAGCTGCCCTACCTGGAGAGCTGGCACGAAGGGCGGCGGAGAAACGCCGCCTTCTACGACCGGCGGCTGGCCGGCCTGCCCCTGGTCCTACCCCGGGTCGCCGAGGGCGGCAAGAGCGTCTTCAACCAGTACGTGATCCGGACCGATCGCCGGGATGAACTGAGAAAGCATCTGCAGGAGAAGGAAATCGGCAACGAGATCTACTACCCCGTCCCCCTCCATCTCCAGGAGTGCTACCGGGACCTCGGTTACGGGGAAGGGTCCTTTCCGGAGGCGGAAAAGGCCGCCCGCCAGACCCTGGCCATACCCATCTACCCCCAGCTGACCGAAGAGCAGCTCGAAGAGGTGTCCGCCGCGATAGAATCCTTCTTTGCTTGAAAAAAATTCACCGCAAAGACGCAAAGAACGCAAAGGTACGCAGAGAAAGTAAATTTAGACTATCTGATTCCGGATGGCTTTTTATTGATCGGGATGATAAAATAGGGGATATCGTCTCGCGCTGAGAATTTAAATATTTCTTTGCGTCTCTTTGCGTTCTTTGCGCCTTTGCGGTGATTAAATAGCGCCGGAGGCGCCGGGTAAGAGTAGTTGAAATGAATAGTCCTGCTGAAAGTTTTCTCCCCCGGGGGCTGGCGACGGCGATCGGAAGTTTTCCTCATACCGAACCAGGCCCCGCCCTGGAGCTGATCGAACAGTACCTCCCCGCCGCTCCGGCCTGGCCCCAGCTGCCCAAGAGGGGCCTGAAGGAGAATATGTGCCCCCAGTTCAGTTCCGGCCTCCCGGCCCTGCAACTCGACGAGGGGGAGGGGAAGATCTATTTCCGGGTCGGCGAGGATCTGCCGGCGGAACTGGAAAAGTTTTACCTCAAGTTGATCGAGGACGACCTGGAATACTTCGCCCTCGGCCCCGACTACGCGCTCGGATTTCACGCCTTCCTGGAATATCTCGAAGCCGGTCGCCGCTTCCCCTTTGTCAAGGGCTGCGTCACCGGCCCGGTCACCTTTGGCCTGACCGTTACCGATCAGGACCGCAAGCCCTCGCTCTATCACCCGGAGATCTTCGACGCCGTCACCAAGGCGATCGCGCTCAAGGTCAGGTGGCAGGTGAAGAAACTCGCCCCCTTCTGCGATCTCCCCGTCATCTTCATCGACGAGCCCTACCTGGCCTCGGTCGGCTCGGCCCTGGTCAGTCTCCAGGTGGAAGAGGTGATCGATAAGCTAAACGAGGTGATATCCGCCGCCCATCAGGAAGGGGCGTTGGCCGGGGTTCACTGCTGCGCCAACACCGACTGGTCGATCCTGATGCGGACCGGGGTCGATATCATCAGTTTCGACGCCTTCGGCTACGCGAAAAACCTTCTCCTCTACGCCGACCACCTCAAGGAATTTTTCCGGCGGGGAGGTTTCCTGGCCTGGGGGATCACCCCCTCGACCGACGAGATCGACAGCCAGGATCTGAAAACCCTCTGGCCGCGGCTGACCGCCTCCTGGGAGCGGCTGGAAGAACTGGATTTCGCCCGGGGTGAGCTGGCCGCCCGGGCCCTGATCACCCCCAGCTGCGGGATGGGAACGGTCACCCCGGCCCAGTGCGAAAAGATCCTCCGGGTCAACCTCGAGATCTCGAAAAAGGTCCTGGAAACCGCCGGGGAAAAGGGGTATGCTTGAAACAACCGATTCTGACCGCTTGGTTCTGTTTGATGAGGAAAATATTTTATTTCCCGGCACTGTTCATCATCTGCTGCCTGCCGGCGGCGGCTCTCCGCGCCGGTTCCCCTCCGCCCGATAGCCCTGGTCAGGTCGAAGTAATCTTCCGCGAGGATTTCGAGTCCTGCGAGTCCGGCCAGACCAGCCGGCCGGGCTACTGGTTGACCTGGACCGAAGGGACCGGGGATATCACCTGGGCGGTGGGCGAATACGGCGGCATCGAGCTGGAAAAGGTTCTTACCGGCCGCGGCGACCATCCCTGGGCCGGGGAGTGGCGGACCGAGACCATCGACATCTCCGCCCATCAGGACGTGGAGATCTCGCTCGATGTTTACAGCGACATTATGAAAAGTTCCCCGGAAGATCGCTGCTACGTCTCTTTTTTCTATCAGACCGACACCGGGGAACCGGTGAACTGGTTTTATCTGACCAAGGACCTCTCTCCGCGCCAGACTTTTCTCCGGCAGACCTCGCCCGCGATCAACGGGGAGCACCTGGTATTTTCCTTCCGGGCCTCGACTGATATCTGGATGGGTGAAGAATACCTTTTTCGCCGGATACTGGTCACCGGGACCCGGGTGCCCCCGGCCCCGGTCCCGGAGGAATAAATGATGAACCGAAGGTTATACTTCGGCCCGGGAAAGGCCGCGCTCCTGATGACGGCGTTGTTTGTCTTCGTCCTTCATTCCTCCGTCCCCGCCGAGGAGATCTGGAGCGAGGATTTCACTTCCTGCACGGTCGGCCAGACCAGCCGCCCGGGCTACTGGACCGCCTGGACCGAGGGAACCGGAGGGAATATCAGATGGGAGGTCTTCCCCTGGGGCCCCTTTAATGAGCAGCGGGTTTTCGGGGGATACGGCGACCATCCCTGGGAAGGGGAGTGGCGAACCGAGACTATCAATATCTCCTCCCACAACGGAGTGAAGATCTCGCTCGAAGTTATGAACGAGATCTGCTCCACGCCGGATGAAAAATGCTACGTATATTTCTTCTACCAGACCGATTCCGGATATCCGGTTGCCTGGTTCTCTCAAACCGGGAAAATTCTCCCGCAGGAGACTTTCGTCCGGCAGACCTCTCCGGCGATCGACGGGGAGAATCTGGTGTTTTTCCTCCGGGCTTCGACCGAGTATAATATGTGCGATAGAATATGGTTTCGCGAGATTTCCCTGACCGGCACCCTCCTGACCCCGACCCCGACAACCACTCCGACCATAACTGCCACGCCTTCTCCCACCCCTACCGTGTCCCCGACCCAAACGCCCAGCCCGACTCCGTCATCTACGCCTGTACCCACCACCACCCCGAGCCCGACCCCGGATGATTATAAAACTCCGACCCCGACCGCGACGCCTCCTCCTACCTTCACTCCGACCCCCAGCCCTGTGCCCACCGCTACCGTAACCCCGACCCCAATCTCTCCGACCTGGATATATGATTACAACGGAAACGGGACCAGCGATATCGCGATCTTCCGCCCGGCTCCCGGTCTCTGGGCGGTAAGGGGGGTGACCCGGGTTTACTTCGGGAGTCCGGACGACCGGCCGGTCCCGGGCGATTACCGGGGAGAGAGTACGACCGCGATCGCGATCTTCCGTCCGGCTTCCGGCCTCTGGGCGGTAAGGGGGGTGACCCGGGTTTACTTCGGGAGTCCGGATGACCGGCCGGTTCCGGGCGATTACCGGGGAGAGAGTACGACCGCGATCGCGATCTTCCGACCGGCTTCCGGTCTCTGGGCGGTCCGGGGGGTGACCCGCATCTACTTCGGTTCGTCTGCCGATAACCCGGTTCCGGGTTATTACGCCGGGACCGGTTTTCTCCGGCCGGCGATCTACCGACCGGCTTCCGGTCTCTGGGCGGTTCGGGGGGTTACCCGGGTTTACTTCGGGTCTTCGGCGGATACCCCGGTTCCAGGCGACTATGGCGGCCGGGGGGCCTGGGTTCCGGCGATCTACCGGCCGGCTTCCGGCCTCTGGGCGGTGCGGGGTCTGACCCGGGTTTACTTCGGTGCCTCGGCCGATACCCCGGTTCCCGGGGTTTATACTGGAGACGGGGAAGACCGGATCGGGATCTTCCGGAAAGAGTCCGGGCTCTGGGCGCTCCGCGGGTTCAGCCGGGTTTATTTCGGCTCTTCCGCCGATCTCCCGGTTGCCAGGTGAACCGGCCTATCTCCCAGTTCCCCGGAGTATCGCCGGGATGACCGAAAATCTTTGACCGGATGGCCGCCCCTCCGGTAGATTCCATTGTCTGATCTGTCCGACTCGTCCGACCGGTCCGACTCGTCCGATATATTTAGATTATGAGAAACAGCCCGGAAAATATGGAAGCTGTAATGCGCTCCCTCCTCTACGACTTCCGCCGTTACTTCGAACAGCGGAAAGAAGACGGTATCGAGTACCTCGAATCGGCCTCATCCGGCGGCCCGGAACGGCCGCGGCCGGCCTTCCGGCCCGCGTCCCCGGGAAAAACTGCCTCCCCGGCGACCCCCATCCCCCGCCCGCCGTCCCGCCCCGCGCCGTCGCCGTCGGCCCCCCGGCCGGCCGCCGACCCCCGGGAGATCTACCGGGGGCTGCTGGAAGAGCTCCGGGCCTGCCGGAAATGCCCTCTGGCCGAGACCCGGAAGAATACGGTCCCCGGGGAGGGGGGAAACCGGCAGCGGGTGCTCTTCATCGGCGAGGGGCCGGGGCGGGAAGAGGACCTCTCCGGCCGTCCATTCGTCGGCCGTTCCGGCAAACTCCTCGACAAGATCCTGGCCTCGATCTCCCTGGGCCGGGAAGATATCTATATCACCAATATCGTCAAGTGCCGCCCCCCCGGGAACCGCGACCCCGAACCGGCCGAGGTGATCGCCTGCTGGCCCTACCTGGAGACCCAGATCAGGCTGCTCCGGCCCCGGCTGATCGTCACCCTCGGCCTGCCCGCCGCCCGGACCCTGCTCGAATCCACCGATTCCCTGGGCCGGCTCCGGGGCCGGTTCCATGAGTACAAGGGAATTCCGCTGCTGGCCACCTATCACCCCGCCTATATCCTCCGCACCTATACCGTCGAGAACCGGAAGAAAGCCTGGGCGGATATCAAGATGGTCCGCGATTTTCTCGCCGGCGCCGGGGAATGAACGCCCCCAACGGGAGAGAAGCGTCCGCCCGGGTCGCCGAAGTCGTCCTCAACCTTCCGGCCGACCTCCGCCTGACCTACGCCGTCCCGGAAGGACTGGCCGGCCGCCTCCGGGTCGGGCAGAAGGTCGCGGCGCCCCTGGGCGGGCGGCGGGTTACGGGGTTTGTCGTTCTCTTCCCCGCCCCGCCGCCGGACAGGAAGCCCCGGCCGCTGGCCGGGATCCTGGAAGTGGAACCTTTCTTCGGGGAGAACCTGGTCGCCCTGGTCCGCTGGGTCGCCCGCTACTACTTCTGCGCTTTCGCCCGGGCCTTCAAGACCGCGCTGCCCGCTCCGGTCCGGAAGAACCTCCGGCCGGCCCCGGTCCTTCGGGCGGCCCGGGCCCGCCCGAAGGGGGAGACCGGGGAGGCGGCCGCCGTCCTGGCGAAGAAGGCTCCCCGGCAGGCGGCCCTCCTGGAGCGTCTTCTCCGGGAACCGGCTGGGTCGCTCCCGGCCGCCGAGCTCCTCCGCCTCTGCCGGGCCTCCCGGGGTTCCCTGGCCGCCCTGGAGAAAAAGGGCCTGGTGGAACTGACGGCCGCCAGCCGCTATCTCCCCGGCCGGGCGGAGGTTCTCCCCACCGAACCGCTGGAACTGACCGGAGAACAGGCGGCCGCCTTCGGCCCGGTCCGGGCGGCGATCGCCGCCGGGGAATTCCAAGTCTTCCTCCTTCACGGGATTACCGGTTCCGGGAAGACCGAGATCTATATGCAGGCGATCGGCGAGGTCCTCTCCCGGGGGAAGTCGGCCCTGGTCCTGGTCCCGGAGATCTCGTTGACTCCCCAGACCGGCGACTGGTTCCGGGGTCGCTTCGGGGACCGGGTGGCGATTATCCACAGCGCCCAGTCCGAGGGAGAAAGGGCTTTCAACTGGCGCCGGATCGCCTCGGGGGCGGCGCCGGTCGTCCTCGGTCCCCGCTCGGCGGTCTTTGCTCCCCTCTCCGACCCCGGATTGATCATCGTCGACGAGGAACACGAGGCCTCCTACAAGCAATCCGCCCTCTCCCCCTTCTACCACGCCCGGGACGCGGCGGTGATGCGGGGCAAGCTCGAGAACTGCCCGGTCCTCCTCGGCTCGGCCACCCCCTCGGTGGAAAGTTATTACAACCAGGTGCGGGGCAAGTACACCCTGCTCACCCTCCGGACCCGGCCCGAGGAGGCGGAGCTGCCGGAGGTGAGGATCGTGGATATGCGGGCGGAGCGGGACCGGCAGAAGTCGGCCGTTTCCTTCTCCGATTATATGCTGACCGCGATCAAGGACAACCTCGACGCCGGGCTCCAGACCATCCTCTTCCTCAACCGCCGCGGTTTCTTCACCGTCCTGACCTGCGCGGAGTGCGGTTTCGTCTCCCGCTGCCGCCACTGCAGCGTCTCGTTGACCTACCACAAGAAGACCGGCCGCCAGGTCTGCCATCTCTGCGGGTACGCCGAGCCACCGCCCCGGGCCTGTCCGCTCTGTCGGTCGAAGAAGCTGGTCTTCGCCGGGCGGGGGACCCAGAGGATCGAGGAGCAGGTCGCCGGGATCTTCCCCGCCGCCCGGGTGCGGAGGATGGATACCGACTCAGTGGGAAAGAGGGATTCCCACCGGGAAATCCTCGGGGAGTTCCGGGCCGGGAAGATCGACATCCTGGTCGGCACCCAGATGATCGCCAAGGGGCTGGACTTCCCCAACGTCACCCTGGTCGGGGTGATAATGGCCGACACCGCGCTCAGCCTGGCCGACTTCCGGGCCACCGAGTACACCTACCAGATCCTGACCCAGGTGGCCGGGCGGGCGGGGAGGGGGGAACTGAAGGGCAGGGTGATTATCCAGACCTGCAACCCGCGGCACCCGGCGCTCCTGGCCGCCGTCCGGCAGGATTACCGGGACTTCTTCGCCCAGGAGATGCGACTCCGGGAGGAGCTCGGTTACCCGCCGGTCAACCACTTCGTTACCGTCACCGTCCTCTCCCGGAACGAGGAGAAGAGCCTGAGGGTCGCCGAGCACCTGGCCCGCAAACTGGGGCCGGAACTGGAAGCCGGCGACGAGCTGCTCGGTCCCGCCCCGCCCCCGATCGCCCGGCTCCGGGGGCGCTACCGGCACCAGGTATTGATCAAGACCCGGGGCGTGATCTCCACCATCCGGGCCCTGCGCAAGGTCTTCCCGGATCCGGCCCGCGACCGCGACCTGAAGGTCGAGGTGGATGTCGATCCGATCTCGATGCTCTGACATTGGGGGAAATCTTGAGCCCCGTAATTGCCGGTCGGGTAAAAGAAACAATCCGGCGAAGTGTCGACGAGTCAAGCCGAGAGCGCCAATAACTTCAACGCGGCTGCATCTGCGGTCTCGATGTGACTGGCGGGAAGACTGCTCCCGAGAGTTCATCTATATTCCCCTCCCCCCCGCTAAACTTTATTATGCTGCCTGAATTTGAAATCCGGGGCACGGGAACCAAGTTACAAGTAGTTGTTTTCCAAAGCGATATCGGGCAAAATATCAATTGCCCGGATTAATCCATAAGGTGGCTGAACAACGGCCCAGCAGCACAGCCCTTCTTGCCTGTGGCGGAGTTTCCACAGGAAATAATGACTGTGCTCATTTTCCGGCCGCGGTTCGACGTGCGAAATTCAGTTGCCAGAATAGCCACCCTGCCCGGGTGGATAACCCGGGGGAGGGAATTACCAGGCGATTATTAGACTTGTGCCCGTCACTTGTTGGGCGGTTCGATCTCCTGTCTTTATGAACGTATTTCCGAGATGGATCGCCGACCCCGGTGATCGGATGATATACAAACTAATTTGGTATCCGTTTAGGGTATTCGAATCGGGAGTGGCTCGATTGCATCTTTATTTATAACTAATCCGGCCGATTCGCTGCAGCGCTATGAACAAAATCTATAAGAAATCTTCCCTTCCGCTCATCTATCATCCTGTTCTCTTTGCGGTTTTCCCGGTCCTGTCCCTTTTTGTCCACAACATCGACCAGAGTTCTCTGCTGGATATAATTTTGCCTGTTGCGGTTGTACTCGGAATGACAGTCCTGCTGTTTCTGGTTTTCCTTCTCTTTTTCCAGAACAAGCAGAAATCCGGGTTGCTTACATCGCTGCTTATGATTATATCCTTATCCTACGGGCATCTATACAGGCAGCTCCTTGACTGGCGGATTGGGGAAGTAGTCCTGGGCCGTCATCGTTATCTTCTCGGAGCCTGTCTGCTGCTTGTCCTGCTCGTCATCATCCTGGTCCTCCGGAGAAGGAAACCGCTCGATAACATAACCCGGTCTTTGAATTTTATATCCGTTGTCCTGATTCTGATCGCGGCCGGGAATGCGCTTTTCTTCCTCTTCGGCGAGGTTCAGGCCCCCGCGAAGTCCACGGGCGATTGGGGGGAGGTAATCACCCGCTCCGAGGATCCCGATCAGCTTAGGGACATCTATTATATCGTTTTCGATCGTTACGCCGGAGCGGACACGCTTCGGGATGTTTACGGATACGACAACCGTGATTTTCTTGAATACCTGATCGGGAAGGGGTTTTACGTTGCCGGTCAGAGCCGCGCCAATTACGTAAACACAACCCAGTCGCTTGGTTCCTCTCTCAATCTCCGTTACATCAACGATTTTGCAGCCCGGGCCGATAAAAAGTCCCGCAACTGGCGGCTCTATTATCCGTTGCTGGAAAATCACGAAGTCCAGAGATTCTTGAAGGGAAAGGGATACCGATATTTGCATTTCGGCGGTCTGAACGATACCACCAGGAATAATCGTTTCGCCGATGAGAATTACAACCTGATCAATATGTCCGATCTTTCCCTGATGCTTTACCAGAACAGCATCTTACCGTTTCTTCCCGGAGTCGGAAAATTGTTCAGCCACCGGCGGCAGCAATGGCTGAGGATCAAATATCAATTCCGGGAATTGGCCCTGGTGGCCCGCCGGCCTGAGCCCACCTTCACTCTGGCTCATTTTATTTTGCCCCATCCGCCGTTCGTCTTCGATCAAGACGGTGGTTTCGTCACGGAGAGGGAGGCCGCCCGGCGGGGAAAGATTGAAAACTACCGCAATCAACTGATTTATTGCAACCGGGAGATCAGGAAATTGGTCGAAACCATCCTGGATGATTCAGCCATAATCCCGGTCATAATTATCCAGGGAGACGAGGGGCCCTGGCCGAGGCGTTATGAAAAAAATTGCCAAGCTTTCGACTGGAGGGAAGCTGCTCCCGCCGAATTCCGGGAGAAATTCAGCATCTTGAACGCCTACTATCTGCCGGCAGAATATGACCCGGGTTTCTACCCCTCGATAACTCCGGTCAACTCTTTCCGGCTGATCTTCAATGCCCTTTTCAATACCAACCTTCCCACTCTCCCGGATAAAAGCTACGCGGTGATCGATGCCGGGCATCCCTTCCTAATGATAGAGGTTACGGATAGAATCGAGGGCCGGGACCGGGCAATCCGACCTTGATCTTTTACCCGTTGGACTAAGGCAGGGTGGCCCCTTGCGGCGTTCCGTCCCGATTCCGGACACAACAATGGAGTCAAGGAAGCTTGTGCGGCCCGAACATCTCCGGGTAGAGGTCGGCGAGGCGGGTCTCCCGGATCTTGCCCCCGGTGTTGGCGGCCAGGATCAGCATCTCCCCCCGGTCGAACTCGGCCAGGGCCTGCCGGCAGATCGCGCAGGGGAAGGCCGGAGGCTCGGTCTCGGTCAGGACCAGCAGGGCCCTGATCTCCTTCTCCCCGGCGGCCACCGCCGCCACCACCGCGTTCATCTCGGCGTGGCTGGTAATGGTCAGGGCGGCATTCTCCACGTTGCAGCCGCTGAAATAATTGCCGCTCGTGGTGAGAACGCTCGCCCCCACCCGGTAACCGGTGTAAGGGGCGTGGGCGTTTTCCCGGGTTTCCCCGGCCTGCCGGAGCAGCTCGGATTTTTCCCGTTCGCTGATCATAATTTCATCCTCCCCGCCGGGAGGAAGGCTGCAACGCCGGCTTCCTTCCCGGGCGCGGCTTGACGGCGTTGAGGTGAAAAGCATAGAATAACATAATCCGATCCGACAGCGGTGATTAATACCTGGATTTTGCGTCCGCGGAATAGGAGCTATTTTATTATTCGCTGTTTATCAATGCCACCAGGCGGCTGACCAGCGGGCACAGTAGCACAGGCATTCCTGCCTGTGCTGCTTTTCCGCCCCAGGTTTATCGGGCAAAATTCCGGTATATATTATGTCAAGAATTCCCCCCAAGTCCCTGTCCGTATTTACGGCCTTGTTGATCGGGATTTCCCTCTTTTTGCCCGCCGCCGGCCGGGCTGAAGAACCTCCCGGTCAGGGATCGTTCTCCCTCGAGTTCAGGGAAGGGATGGTGACCCTGCGGGCGGACGGAGTTCCCCTGGAGAAGGTCCTGGAGGAACTTTCCCGCCGGGCCGGTTTCGAGCTTTTCCTCTACGCGCCCGCCGGGGAATCGGTGACCGCGGAGTTCCGCGAGGTCCCGCTGGAGAAAGCCCTGGGCCGGCTGCTTCCGAACCACGGTTTCCTCTTCCGCCGGGGAGCCGAAGGCGGCTTCTCTCTGCGGGCGGTGGCGGTGGTCCCGGGAGGGGTGCGGGACAGGGAGGGGGGATTCGCCTTCCGGCGGGTGGCCCGGCTGCCCTACGGTTCCGAAGCCGGGGAGGTCGGCCGGGTCGATATCCCCGGGGTTCAGCGGCAGGGGCCGCAGTCCTTCGCTCCCGGCCCCGGGGGGGATATCTATCTCGCCGATACCGTCAACCGCCGGCTCCAGGTCTTCGGCCCGGACGGCGAACCGGCCCGGGAGATTCCCCTCCCGTTCGCCCCCCGGGATATCGCCGTCTCCGGAGAGGGGGAGGTCTTTGTCCTCGACGACCCCGGCCGGACGATTGTCCGCGTCGGCCCCGATGGTGAGCGCCGGGAGGATATTTCGCTGCCGGGCGGCCTGGCCGCCCGGCTGGATCTGATCCGCTCCAGCGGGGAGAACCTCATACTCCGGACCCGGGAAGGTGGGGAGTACGAGCTGCCGGGACCGGAATTCCCGGTTCCGGCGATCCTGGAAAAACCCGGTGCCTCACCTCGGGGCAGCCGGCTCGCTTCCGGGGAGTTCTGCCGGGTCAGGAAGGTCTCCGGGGAGGAGGCCGAGGTGGCCATCATCGGGCCGGAGGGGGAGGTCAAAGACACCATCTCCGTCCCCTTCGAGCGGCTGGCCTCGATCTCCTTTCTCGGCGCCGAGCGCTCCGGCGACATCTACCTCCAGGTGGAGCGGGTCCGTCCCGGCGGCGTCGGGGTGGACCTCGAGGTTCTGGTGATGAATTCCGCCGGAATTATGGTTGACAAAATCGAAAATGTGCCCAATAATTACTCAAACTGGACGTCCCGGCTCCTCCAGTTAGACCCCCGGGGTGACGTTTACCAGATGCTGCCGTCGCCGGAAGCGGTGGAGCTGAACCGCTGGAGCCGGCAGAGAAGGAAAAGACTGGCTCAGTAGCACAGGCATTCTTGCCTGTGGCCAAGTTTCAACAGACAGGAAGGCCTGTGTTACCGTGCCCGTTGGCCGGCAACCTGTAGGGCTGCCCCGGTCAATATTTTTTTTGCCCGATATCGCTTTGATAAACAAAGACTGTAACCTGGTTCCTGTTCCGCTGACGCAAAAGCCAGGCACTTGCTATTTCTTCCATTGGGGTGGAAGCTATCAAGGTAGTATCTGCAGTTCAGTTTTCAAGGCCACTGCGGTGGTGTTGTCGGGCGCGCGGCTATTGATTGGAGGGCCATAATTTTGAGGATCGGGAACTGTCTTTCGAGGGTTTGTCCCGTTCTGGTTTTGCTCTCGTTCTTTCTCTTCGTCCCTTCCCTCCCGGCCGCCCTGGTCGAGGAAGGTTTTGACGGCTTCGATACCGGGACCCGCCCGCCCGGGTGGACTTTTACCAACTGCGGCCAGAACTCCGATACCTATACCTCCGCCGGGGACTACGGCGCCGCCTCCCCCTCGCTCAAGCTCGACGCCGACGGCGACGCCGTCACCACCTCGACTTTCTCCGAGCCCGACTGGCTCCGGTTCTGGATCAAGGGGCAGGGGACCGATGCCACCAGCAGCCTCCTGGTCGAAGAGTATTACAGCGCCTGGCACACCCTGACCCAGATCAGTTATCTCCCCACCTCCGGGACGACGATCGGCGACCTCTCCCTCAACCCCTCGACCAGCCAGCTGAAATTTACCTTCGATAAATTGATCGGCAATCTGGGCTTTGATGATGTCCTGATCACCTCCCTCTCCAAGACCCCGACCCCGATCCCGACTGCGACCTCGATTCCGACCTCGACCCCGCTCCCGACCCCGACCGCCGGAGTCACCACCCCGACCCCGGCCGGCTACAAGACCCCGACCCCGCCCCCGACCCCGGTCTCCCACGGGGAGTCGCTGACCATCTGCACCACCAACATTATGGCCTTCAATTACCGCTACGGTGACCCGGCGGCCCGGATCTTCCAGGGGCTGGGGCCGGATATCGTCTCCGTCCAGGAGTTCAGCGTCCAGTCCACCTACTCCGGCGTCCGGGAGTGGGTGGACACCGCTTTCGGCGCCGATTTCGATTACTACATCGAGGACGCCGGCGCCGCCAACGGGATCATCAGCCGCTGGACGATCCTGACCGCCGGGACCTGGGAAGACGTGGGACACGAGACCCTGGGCCGGAACTTCCCCTGGGCGGTGATCGATATCCCCGGGGACAAGGACCTCCAGATCGTCTCCGTCCACCTCAAGGCCGGGAACACCACCTCCGACCGGCTGATCCGGGAGGATCAGGCCGAGCAGTTGAAGAATTATATGCAGTCCGAGTTCGACCTGGCCAACCACTACGCGGTGATCGCCGGGGACATCAACGCCTTCTCCCGGCTGACCTCGTCCGAGCCCTGCCTGGCGGTCTTCGAGACCTTCCTAAATTTCAACACTTATATCCCGATGGACCGCGATGGGAACTCCAACACCAACTCGACCGAGCCCCGTACCTATCCCTACGACTGGATAATGCCCAACGCCCTCCTCGACGATCAGACCATCACCACCAACGTCGGCCAGGCTTACACCTCGTTCCAGACCTTCACCGCCGGCCACGTCTTCGACGACCACGTCTTTGTCCCCCTGGACGCGGTACCCCCGATCCAGTACGACGATCTTTATTTCGCGGGGATCACCCACAAACCGGTGACCAAGACTTACCACGTCACCGCCCACGAGATCGTGGTCGATGAAGATTTCACCGGTTTCACGGAAGGCGTTCGTCCAGCCGGCTGGACGTTCCTATACTGCAATCAGGACAACGACACTTACACCAACCCCGATTACTGCGGCCAGGCCCCTCCATCGATCAAGCTCGATACCGACGGGGCCCAGATCACCACCAGAGAGCTTTATGACGCCGCCTCGCTCCAGTTCTGGATACGGGGGGCTGCCAACGATGAAACCACTTCCCTGCTGATTGAGGATCACTACGATGGGGAATGGTATCCATTGGGCGAGTTTACCCATATCCCCAACACAAGTGCCGGGGTGACGGTGGGTCCGATCAATCTATACAACCCGACCGACCGGATCCGGTTCACCCTGAATAAGTCCTCCGGCAACATCGCCCTCGACGACATCATCATCCGGGGCAACCCCTCTCTGGCCACCCCAACACCGGTGGATTTCCACACCCCGACGCCCTCGGCGACCCCGACCGCTCCGCCGACGGCGACCCCGACTCCGGCGGATTACAATACCCCGACCCCGACCCCCTCGCTCCCCCCGACCGCGACTCCGACCGCCACGCCCACCGTAACCCCGACCGCCACTCCGACCCCGGTCCCCACCATGACCCCGGCCGCCCCGACCCCGACCCCGGCCAACCTGGCCCTGGATTATTCCACCTACCTGGGGGGGAGGAGTATAGACTACGCCCGGGGGATCGAGCTGGTTGACGGTTCGATCTACCTGGCCGGCTACACCCGTTCCAACAATTTTCCGGTCGCCAACGCCTACCAGTCGAATATCGCCCGGCCCAACCAGTACGACGTCTTTCTGACCAAGTTCTCCGCCGACGGCTCGGCGCTGGTCTATTCCACCTATCTCGGAGGGACGGCGAACGAATACGCCAACACCCTGGCGGTCGATTCCTCCGGGCAGGCCTACGTGGCCGGGACGACCTATTCGGGAAATTTCCCGGTCGCCAACGCCTACCAGTCCTCGCGGACCGGATCGAGCTGCGCCTTCCTCGCCAAGTTCTCCTCCGGCGGGACCGATCTCCTCTATTCCACCTACCTCGGCGGGAACTATTACGACCTAGCCTACGGAGTCGCCGTCGAGAACGATACCCCCTACGTGGCCGGTTTTACCAATTCCGGCGACTTCCCGGTGGTCAGCGCCTTCCAGTCCAATCACGGAGGGATAGAAGGGGACGATTATGACGCCTTCGTCACCCGGTTCGCCGCCGACGGGCAATCCCTGCTCTATTCCACCTACCTCGGGGGGGCGGAAGACGATGAAGGACTGGCGGTGGCCGTCTCCAGCGGGGAAATTTTTCTGGCCGGACTCACCTATTCCGAGGATTTCCCCACCGCGGCCGCTTACCAGCCAGCGATGGCCGGCGGTTACGACGCCTTCCTGACCCGGTTCACCTCCGGCGGCTCCTCCCTGCTCTTCTCCACCTACCTGGGAGGAGACGACGCCGACTCCGCCGGCGGCGTCGGTGTTGACGGCGAGGGGAAGGTCTACCTGGCCGGGGATACCTTTTCGGAAAATTTCCCGACCGCGGCCGCTTACCAGGGGTCCCTCTCCGGCTCCAGCGACAGTTTTGCCGCCCGGTTTTCCGCCGATGGATCTGCTTTGGATTACTCAACCTATCTTGGCGGAAGTGACCTCGAAGAATGTCACTCGCTCCGGGTCTCAGACGGCCGGGCCGCGCTGGCCGGGACGACAAAATCCGATGATTTCCCGGCCGTCAACGCCTACCAGTCCTCCAGCGGCGGCGACTGGGACGCCTATCTGGCCCGCTTCAACCCCGGCGGTTCGGCCCTGGAGTATTCCAGTTACCTGGGCGGCTCCGGGGAGGACGTGGCGAGAGCCCTGGCGGTCGATCCCCCCGAGATCGCGGTCGGCGGCTATACCGATTCCTCCAACTTCCCGGTTCTGGACGCTTATCAGTCTTCCGGCGCCGGGGACTACGACGCCTTCGCCGCCCGATTCAACTTCCCGGCCGACTTTCCTTCCCCGACCCCGACGGTTACGCCCACTCCGCGGGTGATCACCCCGACCCCGACCCCGACGGCCACGCCCACCCCGCGGGTTGTCACCCCGACCCCGACCCCGGCGATCTGCACCCGGATCGACGAAGGGTTCGACGGTTTCGACACCGGGACCCGCCCGGCCGGCTGGACCTTCACCGGCTGCAACGACAACTCCGATACCTATACCTCCCCCGGGGATTTCGGTTACCTCTCCCCCTCGATCAAGCTGGACAATACCGGCGCCGCGATCGCGACCGCCGGTTTCTCCAACGGGGAGTGGCTCCAGTTCTGGGTCAAGGGACAGGGGACCGACTCCAGCAGCAGTCTTTTGGTTGAAGAGTATTCCGCGGGCTGGACTTCGGTGACCGAGATCCTGCCCCTGCCGGCGGCGGGCACGGTCTTCACCGGCCTGGCGCTCAACCCCTCCACCAGCCAGCTGAAGTTCACCTACACCAAGAGCCTCGGCGATCTGGCTTTCGACGACGTCCTGGTCAAGTGCCTGCTTACCCCGACCCCGGTTCCGACTCCGCCAGTGTCTCCCTCCCCGCCCGCGACTCCTCCGCCGACGGTCCCGCCGACGCCGACCCCGACCCCGGACAACTATATGTACCGCCTGGTCCTCGACTACTCGACCTACCTGGGCGGTTCGGGCCGGGACCGGGCTTTCGGCGTCGCGGTGGACTCCGGGGGAGGGGCTTACCTGGTCGGGGTGACCAGCTCGGCGGACTTTCCCACCGCCTCCGCATACCAGTCCTCTTACTCCGGGGCGATCTGGGACACGGTGATCGCCAGGTTCTCCACCGATGGGCAGAGCCTGGTTTACTCCACCTACCTGGGAGGTTCAGGCGACGATGTCGGTTGGGATATCGCCGTCGACGGGGACGGCAACGCCCTGGTGGCCGGTTACACGTCTTCGGAAGACTTCCCGACCGCGGCGTCCTACCAGTCCGCTCGGGCGGGCGGGGATTACGACGGTTTTGTCAGCAAGCTGGCGTCCTCAGGCGATTCCCTGGTCTTCTCCACCTACCTGGGCGGTTCGGGAACCGACTCCATCCGGGGTGTCGCGGTCGATGGGGAAGGGGATATCTACCTGTCCGGGTGCACCGGGTCGGCGGACTTCCCGACATTGAACGCCTGGCAGCCGGCCCACGCCGGGACCTCGTTCTGGGACATCTTCGTCAGCAAGATGAACGGCGACGGTTCCGGCCTGGTCTATTCGACGTTCCTGGGCGGCGCCGCCGCCGATTACTCTGAAGCGATCGCGGTCGACGGGACGGGATCGGCTTACCTGACCGGACGAACCGAGTCCGATGACTTCCCCACCGCCGCCCCCTTCCAGGCCGCTTTCGGCGGAGGACAGGATGACGCCTTCGCGGTCCGGTTCCCGGCCGACGGCTCGGAACCGGTCTATGCGACATACCTCGGGGGGTCCGGGCGGGATGGGGCGGAGGATATCGCGCTGCTCGCCTCCGGGGAGTCTCTGATCGTCGGCAACACCCTCTCCGCCGACTTCCCCACCCTTAACGCCCTGCAGCCTCTCCTGAAAGGGGGAATCACGGTTGGGGATGTTTTCCTGTCCAGAATTTCCGCCGCCGGGGATTCACTGGTCTATTCCACCTACCTGGGGGGGAGAGACGAAGACCGGGGCAAGGGGATCGCGGTGGACGGTTCCGGTTACGTTTACCTGGCCGGGTGGACCACTTCGACCGATTTCCCGCTTTTCCGGCCTTATCAGCCAGACCACGCCGGTGACCGAGACATCTTTGCGGCCAGCCTCAATCCCGGCGGGGATTGTTTGGTTTATTCCACCTACCTGGGGGGGAGCGGGCGAGATACCTGCACGGGGGCGGTCCTGGACGGATCGCGGAGGCTCTGTCTGTCTGGCGAGACCGCCTCGAGCGATTTTCCGGTTGAGAACGCCTTTCAGCCGGTCTATAGGGGCGGCGGAAAGGATATCTTCATCTCCCGGCTGGAGAAGGTCGGCTACCTGACTACCCCGACCCCGGGGCCCAGCGCGACTCCTGCCCCGTCCGCTTCGCCGAGCCCGACGCCGGCCGGTTACCTGAGCCCGACCCCGACTGTCACGCCGAGTCCGACGCCGGAAGGTTACCTGACCCCGACGGCGACCCCTACCCCGAGTCCGACCCCGGAGGTCGCGGCCACTCCGCAACACCTGGTGGTGGACTGGGACGACTACAGCGGGGACGGGGCCAGCGACATCGCGGTTTACCGCCCCTCCACGGGGGAGTGGAACATCCTCGGGGTGACCACCGGGCTGGTCTGGGGCAGGGGTCCGGGGGACATCCCGGTGTCCGGGGACTACGATGGCGACGGGATGGCGGATGTCGGCTACTTCGACCGTTTCACCGGGCGGTGGTACGTCCTGAGCCTGCTTCAGGGGATGATTTTGGACGGGGATCAGTGGGGGGAATGGGGAGATATCCCGGTCCCGGGAGACTATACCGGTGACGGGACGGCCGGCCTGGCGGTCTTCCGGCCCTCCACCGACCGCTGGTGGATCCGCAACCTGACCGTAGTCCACTGGGGCTGGCCTGGGGATATCCCGGTCCCCGGGGATTACGACGGGGACGGGACGACCGACATCGCGATGCTTCGCCCCTCCACCGGACGTTGGTACGTTCGCGGGATCAGTTCCCGGAACTGGTACGTGGAAAGCGATCTGGTCATGCCGATGGACTTTACGGGTGACGGGTCCACTGAGCTGGCGGTTTACCGGCCGTCCTCCGGGCACTGGTTTATCCGGAAACTGGACGGGAGCTATACCGCGTCCTTACGCTGGGGTGTACCCGACCGGGGCGATATTCCGCTGGTGGGGGACTTCGACGGGGACGGTGCGGCCGATCCGACCATCTTTCGGCCGGATGAGAACCGCTGGTATATTTACTCCTCATCCGGTCCCTACTACACAGTCAATTTCTCCGCCCAGACCACCGACTCCTTCGCCACCGGGGCGACGGCTTACTGAGCCGGACCGTCCGATCCGGCAGAACGACTGCAGGTCCCGGGGGCTTTCGGACGGGTTTACGGCTTTACGGCCTCAACATAGACGCTCTCGGTTTCTTTCTCCCTCAAATCCAGCTCGCCAGGTTCCCGGATCCTCGTCTCTCCCGGCGGGGCCGGGGCCACATCGGAGAAACCGTGTTCCCACAGCAGCCGGCCCAGGGAGCTTTCATCGTACATCCACCCGTGGAGCCGCGGGCCGGCGATCAGCGTCCCCAGTCTTCCGGCGATGGATTCGTCGTTCTTCCGGCCCAGGTAGGTGGCGGCGATAAATCCGTCGGCGTCGCCGGTTTCCAGGTAACGGCCGGCCAGTCTCCGGAGATCGGGGACCGCCAGCCGGATGATCCCCCCGGGGATTAAGACTCTCCTCGCCTCCTCCAGGAAACGCCCGGCGCCGGTCCGACTGAGGTGCTCGATCATATGGCAGCTGTAAAGGGCTTCGGCGGTGCAGTCGGGTACCGGGAGGCCCTTGACCGCGTCTCCGTACTCGATCCGGCGGGTCCGGGCGTACTCGACAAAGGCCTGCTGGCGGGGATTGAGGAGCCTGGCCCGGCGCAGGATCCGGGGCAGAAGGGGAACCCTGGCCAGCCGGAGGCTGATCGAGTTGTCGAAATTCCTCCACCCCGGGGTCGGGGAATCTCCGCAGCCGACGTTGATCTTCATAATTCTGCCGGTTAACGTAGGTCAGGTATTCCTGCCTGACCGGAGCCAGCCTTGCGGTCAGGCAGGAATGCCTGACCTGCCATCGGGTTTTCGGGCGTCGCCAGGAGGTAGAGCCTCCCCGGCCTCGGGTCGGTCCCGTCCGGGATCGGTTCGCCGCGTTCCAGGTCCCGCAAAGAGTAGTGATGCCGGCGCAGGACCCGCGCCACCTTGCGGGAGGCTTTTTCCCCGTGAGTCTCGCAGACGACCGCCGGGCGGCACTCCTCGAGGATCCGGGACATCCCGGCCAGCACCCGGGTTTCGCTCTCCTCGACGTCGATCTTCAGAAGGTCCGGCCGGGGGAAGCCCCGGCCGAAGACCAGTTCGTCGAGGGCGATCGTCTCCACCTCGACTTTCGGGGCCGGGTCGGGCTCGGGGACGGTGGCCGAGGCGACCAGGTGCGCCTCGGGGGCCAGGTCGTTTTTCGCCGTCTGGAAGAGTTCCCGCCCGGACTTGTCGGCCGCTGCCAGCATCAGGGCCTGGACATTTTTTCGGTGGTTGAGACGGAGGTTGTCAAGCAGGCGCCGGTGAGTCTCCGGGTTGGGTTCCAGGGCGATCACCCGGCCCGACTCCCCGACCGCCTGTGAGAGCAGTAGGGTGAAGAAGCCGATATAGGTTCCGACGTCGTAGACGGTCATTCCGGGTCTGGCCAGCCGTTTCAGCGCCTTCTGGACCGATGGTTCGTGGGTTCCCAGCCAGAAAAACTTTTCCCTTCGGTAATCAATTGCCAACCGGCAACCCTTCAGCGGCCCGGCCGAGATCAAAACCGGGGTCAACCGGTTCGCGGCCGGAAGACAGCGATTGAGCAAACCCCGCAGGAGCGGCGCGACACCGGGGATACGATAGAACAGGTTTCGAATCGGCCAGGGAACCAGGTCGGCCAGAAGAAGGAGAATTCTCTCTCTCGCGGTTTTCATCCGGCGGGGAATTAATGGATCCTAGATTATTGTATAGATCAACCTCAGCCGGGATGGCGGCACAGGCTTTTGTCCAGCCCGCAAGACAGTAGCAGATAATTTCCGGCAGGTATAGAAAAAGCGCGCCCCGGCCGGCCGGGGAAGAAAAAACGCCTTTTCCCTTGACGACGGGCAATGTATGTGGAATGATAAAAATGTTCAATTTTTTTTCAAAAAAAATCCATTTTTCTCTTGACCGCGGGCGTGCTCTGGGGGAAAATGGAGCATCATCGGAAATAGGCGTATTCCATATAGGTAACGTCTGCTAACAAGTCCCCGCAACGGGGCGCAACCCTACCTTAAGGGGGTAAGTATGAAGCGCGGTTTATTGGTTTTGGCTGTAGCGGCTGTTTTCTGTGCGGGGTTTCCGGCCTTGGCCCAGATCAATGAAGGCTTTGACAGCTTTCAGATCGGGGTCAGGCCAGCGGGTTGGCAATTTATTTTCTGCAACTCGAACGATGACGCCGATATGCTTTTCTATGGCATTGCCGCTCCCGGCATCAAACTGGGAAGTCAGGCCCGGACCAGAATAATCACCGCGGAATATGACCTGGATGGGGCTCCCGGCGACAGCGACCTGAGCTTCTACCTCCAGGCGATTTCCTCCAACCCGAGCAGTGCCCTCCAGGTCCGCGAATATGACGGCGACACCACCTCCTGGTCAGTCCTGACTTGGCTGCCCGGTCCTCACAACCTGAGCGGTGAAACAGTCACACTTGCTCTTAACGCGAGCACTTCCCAGCAAGTTGAGATTGAGTACCTGCAAGTAGATGGCACCGGGCTCGTAATCGACGACGTGGCGATCACCAATGTTACCACCGACCCCACTCCGGTGCCTCCGGCCCCGCAGCCTTCCCCGATCTACCTGGTCGTGGCCGCCGATGACTACTCCGGCGGCGGGGACAGCGATATCGCGGTTTATAACCAGGGCACCGGGGATTGGCAGATTGGCGGAGTCGGCACCGAAAACTTCGGCGGCGGGGAATACGACTTCCCGGCCCCTGGCGACTACGACGGTGACGGCGTGGCCGACCTGGGCTACTTTGACCGGGGTACCGCGCGGTGGTTTGCCCAGAGCGTAGGCGGCGGAACCATCATCGACGGCGAACTCTGGGGTGTCTCGGGCGACGTTCCGGTGCCCGGCGACTACGATGGCGACGGGACGACCGACCTGGCCGTCTGGCGGCCCTCCAACGGTTACTGGTACGTCAGGGACATTACCTCAATCCTGTATGGTTATGATGGCGTACTTCCGGTGCCGGGCGACTACACCGGCGACGGGACGACCGACATCGCCGTCATCAACACGAATGACTTCGGAACCTGGCGCTGGTTCGTCAATGGCGTGGCCGGCAGCCGGGCCTGGGGTGTGGGCGGGGATATCCCGGTACCGGGCGTCTACGTGGACGACGGTCACACCTATCTGGCTGCCTACCGGCCTGGCACCGGTCGCTGGTGGTACCGGCGGCGGGACGGACTCGTTACCGGTACTGTCGTCTGGGGCGGGCAGGTTGACGACGTTCCCGTGGTTGGCGACTTTGACGGGGACGGGGTTGTTGATGCTACAATCTTCCGGACGCCCGATGAGTGGCTGATCCGGAATGTCGGCACCGAGACTCTCGCTCCTAACGAGTCGGCGGCAGTGGTGGTCACCGGAGCCACGGGATACTAAAAACCAAACCGGAAACTGAAGGCAGAAAAAAGCCGGGCCCGCCTCCAAGCGGGCCCGGCTTTTTTCTGCCTTCGCCTAACGGGCGCCTGATGTTATGATACGGCATTTGGAGTAATAAATATTTCGCCGAACTCCGTCAGGATGTTCCGGAAGGTTTTCGGAGTAGCACAGGCATTCCTGCCTGTGGCCAAGCTTCCACAGACCGGGCCGTAGGCGCTGCCTATTTATCGCATCGACTGAAATCTATTGCCGGTGCGAATTTCAGGTATGAAAAAAGCGAAGCTCCATATCTGGGTGCCGGAACTGTTGGCCCGGACCGGGGGGATACAGAATTACTCGATCGAAATGGTGGAAGCGGCCCTGGCCGTTCTCGGGGCCGGCCGGGTTACGCTGCTGAGCAAGTCCGACCGGGTGGGAGAGTTGGAGGGTCGCTACGGCGAGAGCGTCGGGATCCGCGCCTCGGGGGATATCCCCGAGCGAGTCCGGACCCCGGTCTTCGCGGTTCGGCTGCTGCTGGCCGCCCGGCGAGAGAGACCGGCCCTGGTCATCTCCACCCACCCCCACTTCGCCCCGGCGGCGGCCTGGCTGCAAAAAATCTATTCCATCCCGGCGGCGGTCAGCGCTTACGGAATGGAAGTCTGGGATCTGGGGCCGGGGAGGCTGCGCCGGTCCTTGTCCCGAATGGAGAGGATTTTGCCGATCAGTCACCATACCCGGAAGAGAATGGAAGAGGAAATCGGCCTTGCTGCGGAGCGGTTCCGGGTCATACCGGTCACTTTCGATTCGGAACGGTTCTCCCCGGGCCCGCCCCCGCCGGGGCTGCGGAAGCGTTATGGAATCTCCCCGAATGACAGGGTGCTGCTCTGTGTCTCCCGGCTGGTGGCCTCCCGGCAGGACAAAGGCTATGCCCGGGTTGTCGAGATTATCCCCCGATTGCTCCCGGATTTCCCGGCCCTGCGTTTCCTGATCGTGGGGGAAGGGAGCGACCGGCCCAACGTCGAACGAAGGGTCCGTGAACTGGGATTGGAGGAGAGGGTGATCCTGGCCGGGTATGTTCCCGACGAAGAACTTCCCGATCATTACCGGATGGCCGACGGTTTCGCGATGCCGAGTCTCCGGGAGGGGTTCGGGATCGTTTTCCTGGAGGCGATGGGGTGCGGGAAGAGGTGCCTGGGGGGGAACCGGGACGGGGCGGTGGACGCCTTGCGGGGGGGGGAACTGGGGATTTTGGTCGACCCGGAAAGCCCGGAGAAACTCGAGGAAGGCTTGCGGCGGTTATTGTTCGAACCCGCCCCGGACCCGGTCGAACTTCATAAACGGGTTGACCGGCATTTCGGAAGAGAGGTCTTTCGCAACCAAGTCGCCGGGTTGCTGGCTGAGTTCGGGTTCCCTTGAGGTCGATCCCCCTTGCCTCCGAGCGAAATCGATAATATGGATGAACGGTTGACTATCCCGGGAAAGATCCGCCGGTGCGAATGGATCGTCGGGTGGGGAACTGTCTTCCTCCTGGTCTTCTCCCCGCTGGCTTTTGGGGCGGTCGAGACCTGGGCCTGGATCACCGTGGCCGCGGGCTGCTTCCTGATCGCGGGGACCGAGCGTTACCGCCGGTATCTGCTCGTCCGTCTTTCTCCGCCCCCGGGAGATATTCCCTTCCCGGCCAGCCGGCCGGTCGCCGATTATCTGTTATGCGGCTTCGGAATTCTGTTTCTCCTCGGGCCGCTGGTCCAGCTGATTCCGCTTCCAGTCTCCCTGGTCTCCGCGGTCAGTCCCCGGACCGCCCGTTACTGGCTCCTGACCGGGCGGGTCACCTCCGGATCCTGGACGGTATTCTCCCTCTACCCCTCCCGGACCGCCGGGGAGCTGGTCAGGCTGGCGTCCTATGGGGCGATCTTTTATGCCCTGAAAGGATACCGGCCGGCGGGGAGAGGCCGGACGGCCTTCACTGCCCGGCTGCTGACCGCGGTCATCGCCACCGGGTTTGTCATTTCGGTGATCGGCATTCTTCAGAAATACTCCTGGCAGGGGATGATATACTGGCTTCGCCCGATCCGGTTCGGGAATCCCTTCGGGCCCTTTGTCAACCGCAACCATTTCGCCGGCTACATTATAATGGTCATCCCCCTCGCCCTGGGCCTGCTCCTGACCCGGCGGCCCCGGCCGCCCGGTGAGACTTTTCGGGACCGGATAGTAAGGTCCGACCCCCGGCGTTTCCTGCTCGGCTTTATGGTCCTGGTGATGGCGGTGGCCCTCTTCCTCTCTTATTCCCGGAGCGGGATAATGGCCGGGATTCTCGCCTTCATATACCTGATCGGGATCTCCCGGTACTTCCGGCTGATCGACCGGAGGCAGGCTCTGGTTATCTTCGGCTCTTCACTGGTCCTGATTACCCTGGTCCTGGCTTATTTCGGGACCGCGGATCTTTTCGCGCGGTTCGAAACTGTCGGGGGCGGGGGCGCGGAGGTCGAGTACCGGTTGGACATCTGGCGGGATACCGTCCGGATCTACCGGGATTACCCGGTCCTGGGGATTGGGCTGGGCGGGTTCGAGAAGTTTTACCCCTATTATAAATCATTTCGCCGCCGGAAGCCCTTCACCCACGCCGAGAACGACTACATCCAGGTGGCGGCGGAGATGGGAACCTGGGGGTTGGCCGGCTTGGCCGGGTTCTTTCTGGCATTTTTCGGTTCGGTCGTGTCCTGGAAACCGGGAAGAAATCCAATCGTCCGGCCGCGGAACCCCCCGGGAGGTTGGCTGATCTCGGGACGGGGGCTGGTCGCCGGGTGCTCCGCGGGCGCGCTGGGCTTGATCCTCCAGAGTTCGCTCAACTTCAACTTCGCCATCCCCGCCAACACCCTGCTCCTGGCGGTCCTGTTGGCCCTGGCCTCGGGCCGGATCTTCCCCGGACGGTGACCGGATAACTGCGTCCGGCAAGGGGTGTTCCCGGCCTCTCTATCCTTGATTGCCGGCCCGGTCCGTGTATAGTATTCAGGGCGGGAAAAACTTGCCCCGCCGGTCTTCACCGACGGCGTAAATCGGGAGCTTTCGATGGAAAGAGAAGAGTACAGGAAAAGATTGTACGAGATCTATGAGAGTCGTCCCCGCCCGGCCCGTCCGGAGCTTACCCTGGAGACCATCGAGAAGCAGTTTCCGGTCTGGGAGAGCCGTTTCCGGCGGCATCTTCCCCGGGATATTTCGACACCGGTGATCGATATCGGCTGCGGAAGCGGCGGTTTTGTCCACTACCTCCGCCGGGCCGGTTATTCCGACGTCCGCGGGGTGGATATCAGCGGAGAACAGGTGGCCGCCGCCCGAGCGCTCGGCATCCCCGGGGTGACTCGGGAGGACCTCCGGGAACACCTGGCCGCCCACCCCGGGGCTTACGGGATGGTGGCCGCCCGGGACCTGATCGAGCACTTCACCCGGGAGGAAGTCATCGATCTATTTATCCTAACCCGGGAATCTCTGGTTTCCGGCGGGGTCCTGCTGATCCAGACCGTCAACCTCGAGAGCCCCTTCTCGCTCCGTTACCGTTGGGGCGATCTTACCCACGAGTCCGGTTTTACCAGTTACAGCCTGGAGGCCGCCCTCCTCCTGGCCGGTTTCAGGGAAGCTTCCTCCTATCCGGCTCCCCCGGTCTCTGGCTATAGTTTTAAATCGGCGGTCCGGAGCGTGCTCTGGAAGGGTATAGAGGGGCTCTGGCGGTTCGCCCTGATGGTGGAGAGCGGACAGGGGAGTGGGATCGTCACCGCCAACCTGATAACGGCTGCCCGCAGATGAAGAAAAGATTTCGGCTGGCGATCCTGGTCACTCACCCCGTCCAGTACTACTACCGACTCTACCAGGAACTGGCCCGCCGGCCGGGGATCGAGCTGATGGTGTTCTACTGCTGGTCGGGGGGAAGCCGGCAGCCGTATTACGACTCGACCTTGCGGTCGGAAATTAAGTGGGACCTGCCCCTGCTCGAGGGATACCCCCACCGTTTCCTTCGCGGAATTTTCCCCCGGCCGGTCCGCTTCCCCGGCAGGTTCCTCAACCCCGGGATCGTCCCGGCCATAATCTCCGGGAAGTATGACGCCGTCTTCGTCTGGGGTTACAATTACCTGACCGCCTGGCTGGCCTTCCTGGCGGCCGCGGTCTCCCGGACCCCGCTTTTTCTCGGGGGAAACGTCGCCCCCCGTCCCGGTCGCCCTCTTCCGGTTCGCGTCTTGAAAACAATGGCGCTGACTCCGCTCTTTCGCCGGGCGGCGGCGATAATGAGCGAGTGTGAAAGCAACGCCCGGTACTACATCTCCCACGGGGCCGACCCGGAGAAGGTTTACTGGAACCCGGCGGCGGTGGATAACAACTTCTTCCGGGCCCGGTCTCGCGAACTCTCCGGGCGGAAGGAGGAGATCAAGGTCGAACTGGGGATACCCCCCGAGCTTCCCGTTATTCTCTTCGTGGGACGGCTCGATCCCCGGAAACGGGCCCTTGATCTCCTCGAGGCTTACCACCGCCTGGGTGTTCCTCCGAAAGCCTCCCTGGTATTTGTCGGGGAAGGGGCGCAGCGGAAGGACCTGGAGATATTGATCTCCCGCCATTGTCTTGCCAATGTTGTCATCACCGGGTTCCGGAACCAGACCGAGCTCCCCCGGTATCTCGCCGCCGGAGATGTATTTGTCCTCCCTTCCGAGTATGACCCCTCGCCCCGGGCCCTCAACGAGGCGATGAACTTCGCCCTCCCGGCCGTCGTCAGCGACGGGGTCGGCACTGCCGGGGACCTGGTGGTCGAGGGCGAGAACGGGTTCGTATTCCCGGTCGGGGATCTGGACCGTCTGGAGGATAAGCTTCGACGGCTAACGGAGTTCCCCCGCCTCCGGGAGGAGATGGGGGCCCGGGCCCGGAAGAGGGTCTCGGGTTGGAATTATCTGGAGGGGGTAAAGGGGATCCTGGGCGCCCTGAATTCGCTTCCGGAACTATGAAGGTCACCGTTACAGTCGGCGGGCAGTTCCACGCCTTTGAACTTGCCAGGCAGCTCCAGAAGAGGGGGTGCCTGGAGCTCCTTATAACCGGCTACCCGCGTTGCAAGGTAGACGGGTTCGATCTACCGCCGGAGAAGGTCGTCTCCCTGCCGCTGGGCCAGGCCTTTTACCGGGGTTGGCGGCGGCTGCCCGCCCCCCTCCGCAACTTGGCCGATCCGGTTTATCGGTCCAGCGAGTTGTTCGACCGCCAGGCTTCCCGCCGGCTGGCGGGTGGGGACCTCTTGGTCGGCTGGTCGTCATTCAGCCTTCGCACCCTGCGGGAGGCGAAACGCCGGGGGATGAAGACCATCCTCGAGAGAGGAAGTTCGCATATCCTCCACCGGCAGCAAATTCTCCGGGAGGAATACGATCTTGTCGGGTGCCGGGGAACCTTGGCCCATCCCTCTATCGTGGAAAAAGAACTTCGGGAATACGAGGAGGCCGACTTTATCGCGGTTCCCAGTACCTATGCCCGGGATTCATTTATCCGCCGGGGAGTTTCCCCGGGAAAGATTATCCGGTGTTCGCTCGGGGTCAACCTGAACGACTTCCAAAAGGTTTCCCTTAACGATTCGGTCTTCAGGGTGATCTTTGCCGGGTGTCTTTGCCTGCGCAAGGGCCTGCAATATCTCCTGCAGGCTTTCCGGGAACTGAAACTGCCCGGGAGTGAACTTCTCCTGGTTGGTTCAGTACTGCCCGAGACGAAGCCACTGCTGCGTCGGTATGCTGGAACCTTCAAATACATCGATTCAGTCTCCGGGTCCCGCTTATATGAGTACTATTCCCGGGGGACGGTCTTTGTTATGCCCTCGATTGATGATGGTTTTGGTATGGTTATCCTTCAGGCGATGGCGTGCGGATTGCCGGTGATATGTACCGACCATACCGGAGGTCTGGATATAGTGGAAGAGGGAAAAAATGGTTTTATCGTACCGATCCGGGACGTGGAAGCTCTCAAGGCGAAACTGCTGCAGCTCTATCGGGATCCGGACCTCCGGCGGGAGTTGGGAGAACAGGCGAAGCAGAAGGTCCGCCGGGGATTTTCCTGGGACGATTACGGGAAGCGCGTTATCGGGGAATACCGGCGGATCCTGGGAGAAAGCAGCCGATGAGGAAGAAGATCGAAAAGGTGCTCCTGGTCGCTGCCGTCGGCCCGTTCGCTATCGGGGGGAGTTTCCTCCGTTCGCTCGGCGGATCGGGTCGGGAAACGGCCTTCGTCAACACCCTCGATTACTTCCCCCTCCGCTATGGCCTGGCCGGGAGGATATTCAGACGGTTCAACCGGCGCCGTTTGGCGGACCGCTACAACCAGGCCGTTCGGGAGAACGCTCTCCGGATGAAGCCGGATCTTCTCCTGGTTGCCAAGGGCAATCTGATTTTTCCGGAGACCCTTTGCCTCCTCCGCCGGAAACTCCCAGGGACGCTTCTGGTCAACGTCAACTATGATGATTTTTTATCCCCCTCGCCCGGGAACCGGTTCCCGGACCTGGAGGCGATCGTCCCTCTCTATCACTGGATCTTTCCCGCCAAGCGGCCCAATGTCGAAGAATTGCTCAAACTGGGGGCGGCTCGGGTCCACTACCTCCCCCTTGGCTATGACGAGGCCGCCCATTTTCCGGTTCATCCATCGAAAAAACTTGCCGAAAGATACGGCAGCCAGCTGGCCTTTGTCGGGACCTATACCCCCGACCGGGCCCGCCTCCTCTCGGCCCTGGATGGTTTCTCGCTCTCAATCTGGGGGGCTTACTGGAACCGGGCAAAACTTGGTCCGGAACTCAGGCGGGAGGTGAAACGGACCGGGAACGGCCGGATAGTCAGGGGAGCAGAGCTTTCGGCGATTCTCAACTCCTCCCGGATGGGTCTCAATTTCCTCAGGATGGAGAATCGGGACAGCCATAACCACCGTTCCTTCGAGCTGCCGGCCTGCGGGGTCTTCACCCTCTCGGAGCGCTCGGAGGAATTGATGGAATTCTTCGCCGAGGGAAAAGAGATCGCTTTTTTCTCCTCCCCGGAAGAACTGCGGGAGAAAGCCCTTTATTACCTGGATCACGACCGGGAGCGGGAAGCCGTCGCCCGGGCCGGGTTAGAAAGGGTGAGGGCGGGTAAACACACCATCCACGACCGGGTGGAGAGTATGATGGAGATTATGGGACTGGAGTAAGGGCCAGCCGGCCGGATAAATAAGATGGCTATATCCGGATTCTCCAAAGCTGATTGGCCGGGTTAAGGAATGATGGATGGTGGTTGAAGGCAGTTATAAAAGTACAAAATCAGGGGATAATTTGCTCAAGGTTATACTTCAGCCTACTGATAGAGAAATTTATCATTATATGGCTGGAAATTGTGTCGCCTCCTGCGGGGGCTCTGAAATATTTTTGCTGCTTCAGTACCACGGGCTGACGACCGTGGCTAAGAATGTATCGCCCGCTACGCGGGCTACAAATAATAGAGCTCTGTAGACCCGGGATAAGCAGCCCCCGCAGGGGGCGAAACTTCTTACTAGCCACGGGCGTCAGCCCGTGAATGATAACGAACAAATCAATCAATTCAAGCCCCCGCAGGGGGCGGCACATAATGAACCAATTATTTTGGGAAATCCGGATTGAGCCAATAAGTTCAATCCCGCTGTCTTCCCCGCCGTAGATTTGCCGGTAAGTTTATGATGAAAGCCCAGATCAAGCAGAGCATCAAGTGGCTTCTGATCGGGCGCCAGGCCCAGTTCGTGCTCGCGCTGCTCTTCCAGCTCCTGATTATGCGGATTCTCTCCCCGGAGGTCTTCGGGGTTTACGCCCTGGCCGAGGCCGCTCTCGGTTTTCTCGCTATGTTTGTCTCCTTTGATTTCGCCGACTGTGTCATCCAGTTCCAGAAGGTTGAGGATATCGAAAAGAACGTCCTCGGGATCACGGTTATCCAGGCCGGCGCCTACGCGGCTCTGACCTTTCCCGGGGTGATCGTGGTCAACCGGATCTATGGAGGCGAGATCGCCCGGATTTACCTCCTGCTGATAGCCGCTCACCTCCTCTCCTTCTTCAGCCTGGTCTTTCAATTGATGATCGAGAGAGAACTCGACTTTAAAAAGACCGAGATCGTTCATCTCGTCGCCAGGCTGGCGAGCATCGGGACGATTTTGGGGCTGGGACTGGCGGGCGGGGGAGTTTACAGCCTGGTGGTCGGTCTCTATGTTCGGGTTCTGTTGGAGGCAGCGCTCTTTTTCCGGTGCTGCCGCTGGAGTTACGGGATCGGCTTCGACCGGGAAGTCTTGAGGACCGTGGTAATTTACGGATCGAAGAGATTCCTCGCCCGGGCCTGCGCCACGCTGATGAAATCGCTGGATAAGCTGATCCTCGGCCTGATGGTCCCGGTGGCTTTCGTTGGCGCCTACGAACGGGGACTGGTGATCGTATCCTCGGCCACGGGCCTGGTGGGCAAGATCGACAACCGGTTCGCCTTTTCCCTGATCAACCGGATTAAAGACGACAGCCGTCGGCTGGCTTCGCTGATCAACAAGGGGGTATTCATCAACCTGGTCCTGGCCGCCGGCTTCGCCCTCTTCGCCCTTTTCTATCTCCCCGACCTGCTCATCCTTTTGCTCGGGGAACGATGGGAGCTGACCGCCCGCCTGGTTCCGTACCTGAGTCTTTTTCTGGTCGGCACGGTCCCCGCCGGCTTTATCTGGCAGGTATTTTACGCCGACCGGGATCCCCTCCAGATCGTCCAGGGACGCCTGATTGAAATCGGGCTGTTTATTTTGATATCGGCGGGGGTTTATCACCTGAGGGCTTCGGCAGAGTATTCAACTTCAGTGCGCTTGCAGGCATTGAACCTGGGGTTTTCCGGCCTGATCGGGATCGGCTACCTGACGGCTATCCTTGTCCGGGTGAAACAACTTCGCCCGGATTCCCTGGTCAGGCCCTTGCTTGCGGCGGTTTTTGCCTGTCTGACCGGCTGGATTTTGAGATCGATTATCGGCCTGCCCTCGCTGGTCATTCTTGTTCTGGCGGGGCTGATCTATTGCTGCTTGTTATGGATTTTTTCCCGGGATGATTTGCTCTGGTTCAAACGGTACTGGCAGTCCGGCGGCAATGAGATGGATCCTGAAGCTGGGCCTTCTCTATCCGCCGGATGGCACTGAGGCTAATTGGGATGGATTCTGCTGACCTGAAAATGAGGAGGAGGGTAATTGCCTGGTTTGGTTTTGGTTTGGGCGCGGGGGCATTCTTCCTCTTTTTGCCCGCCCGGGGAGCGGCCTTCTCCATCCAGTATTCCGCCGGCCTGGGCGTCCTGACTATGCTCTGCTTCCGCTGGCTGACCAGTCCTGTCCACCCGGGAGTCTTTGGCTTTCTCTCCCCCCACGGGATTGTCCTGGTCAACTCGTTCGTTTATTTCGGGCTCGGTCCGCTCCCCCGGCTGGCGTTCCCCGATGCCAGGGTTATCGGCCACTTAAATCCCGGCGTCGATGAATACTATATCCCGGCGCTTGCTCTCTGTCTGGCCGGCCTGCTGGTCTTCGACCTGGTATATCGCTGGGCGGCCCGGACGTTCGGCCTGGGCCGGTCGCTGGAATCCGGTCTGGAGAGCTTCCACTCCCCGATGATGCAGGGCTTTCTCCCCTGGGCTGCCCTCTTCTGGTACTTTCTCTGCCTGGGGGTATTCGGGTATATGACCAGTTCGTTTGTTATGTATTCCTTCAACTTTGCCGGAGTCGAGGGGGCGCTCGAGAATATTTTCCTCCAGGGAGGACCCTGGCTGCTCGGAACCGCCTGGATAATGCTGAGTCTGCTCCTGGCCCGGAGCGGTCCCCGCCGCCTCTCCCCGAAACTGATCTTCATCCTCTTTGTTCTCCTGCTGCCGGTGATGCTGGCCTACGAAAACCGGCGGATTCTAATTTATTGTCTGATCATATCGTTTGCGGTCTATTATATCTATCCCCGGCGGCCGATCTGCCTGAAGACGGCGGTCTGGGGAGTTGCCCTGGTTATCGGCGGTTTTTTCCTGATGACCTCGGCCAAACACCTGACCCGTACCGATCCTTCGCTGAGGAGGCATATCAAAGAGGAGAGGAACATCTTCCGCCGGGTGCGGCTGATCGTCTTTACCCCCGGGTTCTTCGACCTGGAACAGGTGGATAACGTGCTCCGGCAGAGTCTGGTGGTCCGATTCAACGGCCTCGACTGGCCGGCGGCCCTGATGGAGTCCCACTACCGCTCCGGGGTCTCCTTCCTCGGGGGAAGGCACAACCAGGAGGCCGCGGCCATTGTCGTGCCGAAGGTGTTGTGGCCCGGCAAGCCCCCGATGGAGGTGGCGGGTACAGTAAACCGGAACTTTGAACTGGCCCGGTTCGACCAGTTGGTTACGGTCCTTGGTTCGTCCTACGCCGACTGGGGGTGGGCTGGGGTTCTGGGCGGCTTTGCCTTCCTGGGAGCGGTTTTTGCCCTGGCGGTTCGCTTAATCCTGGTTCGCCGGGACGGCTTGATCGTCTACCTGGCCTCCCTGCTCCCGCTGATGTCTTTCGAGAGTTATCTTATGCGGTATGTCTTACTCTGGGCCCGATGGGTCCTGATAATAATGGCCCTGAACAGCGCCCTCTATCTGGTGCGGAATTGGTTCTTTCCCCGGGGGAGAGGTGTGGTGGGTCTAAAAGAGAATATTCACGTTCCGCCGGGAGAATAATCCACATAACCGCCGCTCAGGTGAGAATACTTCACGTAACACCCTATTACTATCCCGCGCTCCGCTACGGGGGGCCGGTCAGGTCGGTTCACGGGCTCTGTCGGAGCCTGGCCGGCCTCGGGCACGATATTCGGGTCTATACCACCGACCTCGACGGCCCCGGCCGGATCGGTCATCCACCGGGAGTGTCGGTTGATGTCAAAGGGGTGGCGGTGCGGTATTTCCCGGCGCCGTATTGCCGGAGACTGTTTTTTTCTCCGGAGATGGGCCGGGAGCTGTCCCGGCGGATCGATCTATACGACCTGGTCCATATCCATACCTTCTTCTCTTGGACCACCCATATCGCGGCCGCCATCGCATCCCGTCACGGAATCCCCTATATCCTCTCGCCCCGGGGGATGCTGGTAAAAGACCTGGTCCGCCGGAAGAGCCGGCTGGTGAAATCGGCCTGGATTCATCTTGTCGGTCGGCGGGTGGTGGAAGGAGCGGCCCGGATCCACGTCACCACCGATATCGAGGAGGAGGAAATCCGGCGTTTCCGGTTTCGGTTGCCCGAAGTCTTTGTTCTTCCGGTCGGGGTAGAGCCGGAGGAAACGGCCTCCGGCTCCGTCGGCCCGGTACCGCCGGCGATCGAGGCCCTGGGCGGAAAGAAACCCCTGCTCCTCTTTCTCGGCCGGATCAACTGGAAGAAGGGGCTGGACCGCCTGATTCCCGCCCTCCGGTATCTGGAGGGGGCGCACCTGGCGGTGGCCGGGAATGATGAAGACAATTACCGGATTAAACTTGACAGTCTGGCCTCCCGGAACGGAGTATCGGATAGGCTGACTTTCATCGGGCCGGTTCACGGGGAAGAGAAGAAGCGGCTCTTTGGCGCGGCCGACGTATTTGTGTTACCTTCTTACTCGGAGAACTTCGGGATCGCCGTCCTCGAAGCGATGGCGGCCGGGTTGCCGGTGGTCGTCACCCCGGAAGTGGGCCTCTCCCGGGAGGTGGAAGAGGCCGGGGCCGGGTTGGTTCTGAACGGTGATCCCGGGGTTCTCGGACCGGGGCTCAAGGCCCTGCTGGCCGACCCCGCCCGGCTCCGGGAGATGGGCGCGCGGGGGCGGGAACTGGCCGCCCGGCGTTTCGCCTGGAACGGCATCGCCCGGAAAATGGAACTAATCTATCAACAGGTAATCGACGAAAAACTATGAACATTCTCGGTATCAACGCCTATCACCCCGACGCTTCCATCGCCTTTCTCCGGGACGGGGTCCCGGTCTGGGCGGCCGAAGAGGAGAGGTTCAACCGCATCAAGCATATCTCCGGCTTTCCGGAAGGGGCCCTCCGCCGCTGCCTGGAAGACTGCGGGGTCAGCCCCGCCGATCTCGACGTGGTCGCGGTCTCGAAAAACCCCCGGGCCAACCTGGGTCGGAAAGTTCTCTTCGTCCTCCGGCACCGGCCGGATTGGTCCCTGGTCAGCGACCGGCTGGGGGCCTTTCGCCGGTCCTCGTCGTTCTCCCGGGATTTCACCGCGGCCCTCGGCTTCTCCCCGGACTCCCTGCGGGCCCGGTTCGTCAACGTCGAGCACCACCGGGCCCACATCGCCAGCAGCTTCTTTCTCTCCGGGTTCGAGCGGGCCGCCTTTCTCTCGATCGACGGGATGGGGGATTTCTCTTCGGCGGTCTGGGGCCGGGCGGAAGGCAACCGGCTGGATATCGCCGGCCGGGTCTATTTTCCCCACTCCGCCGGGTTTCTCTACACGGCGGCCACCCAGTTTCTCGGCTTTATGCGGTTCGGGGACGAATACAAGGTGATGGGGCTGGCCGCCTACGGCGAACCGGAGTTTCTCGAAAAATTCCGGAAGATGTTCATCCTGCTGCCGGGCGGCGGCTTCCGGCTCAATCTTGACTACTTCACCCATCACAAGGGACAGGCCAAGGTTCACTGGCAGGGGGGAGCGCCGGAACAGGATATCCTCTTCTCCGATTTCTGGTCCCGGGTCTTCGGGCCGCCCCGGAAACCGGACGATGGACTGACCGACCGGGACCGTAACCTGGCGGCATCCCTCCAGGCGGCCCTGGAGGAGATCCTCTTCCATAACCTCAACTTTCTCCACCGGGCCACCGGGGAGGAGAACCTTGCCCTGGCCGGCGGGGTGGCTTTCAACAGCCTGGCCAACGGGAAGATCACCGCCCGCACCCCGTTTAAAAATGTCTATATCCAGCCGGCGGCCGGGGATTCCGGGACGGCGCTCGGCGCGGCCGCCTATGTTTACCACTGTCTGGAGGGAAAGCCCCGAACCTTTACGATGGACCACGCCTATCTCGGGCCCGGGTTTTCCCAGGAACAGCTGGAGGCGGCGCTGGCGGCCGCCGGTCTGCCCTTCCGGAAGCTGGAAGAAGAGGAACTCTTTCGCCGGACCGCCGCGGCGGTAGCTCAAGGGTTGGTGGTCGGCTGGTTCCAGGGCCGGATGGAGTACGGTCCCCGGGCGCTGGGGAACCGGAGTATCCTGGCCGACCCCCGCCGGAAGGATATGAAGGATATCCTCAACCACCGGGTGAAGAGCCGGGAGTCCTTCCGGCCCTTCGCCCCGTCGGTGCTGGAAGAGAAGGCGGGAGAGTATTTCGAGATGGACTGCCCGGCCTCACCCTATATGCTCAAGGTCTTCCCGGTGCGGGAGGGAAAACGGGACCTGATCCCGGCGATCACCCACCGGGACGGGACGGCCCGGGTCCAGACGGTCTCGAAGCGGAGCAACCCCCGTTACTGGGGGGTGATCAACGAGTTCGGGAATCAGACCGGGATTCCGATGGTCCTCAACACCTCTTTCAACGAGAACGAGCCGATAGTCTGCACCCCGGAGGAGGCCGTAAACTGCTACCTCAAGACCAGGATCGACGTCCTGGTCCTGGGCTGCTGTTTCCTGCGCAAGGAGGGGGAGGAGGGAAGATGACGCGGCAGGGAGAACAGTCTCCCCGGGTGCTCCTGGTCAACCAGGCATTTTATCCGGACGTGGTCTCCACCGCCCAGTACCTGACCGACCTGGCGGTTGACCTGGTTAAACGCGGCTGCCGGGTGACCGTCCTGGCCGGGAGGAGGGGTTACGCCGAGCCTCATCCCCTCTACCCCCGGAGCGAAGTTTACCGGGGTATCCGGGTGATCCGGGTCTGGCGGTTCCAGTTCGGCCGGAGAAACCGCCTGACCAGGGTTCTTGACGCCCTCCTCCTCAACCTGGCCTTCACGGTCCGGATGGCGTTCCTCCCCCGGTTCGACCGGGTGGTGGCCCTGACCACCCCGCCGATGGTGGCTTTCTCCGCCCTCCTCTTTTCCCGGTTCCGGGGCGGAAGGCTGATCTACTGGATGATGGATTTGAACCCCGACCAGGCGATCGAGGCCGGCTGGATCCGGCGCGGGGGCAGCCGGGCGAAGTTTTTGGAGGCGGTTCTTCGTCTCGTTCTCAAGAACAGCGACGGTATCGTCGCCCTGGACAGGTTTATGAAAGGCCGGGTGGCGGCCAAGGGCGCCCCGGAAGGCAGGATCGAAGTCATTCCGCTCTGGCCCCATAGCGAGGACCTCCGGACTATTCCCCACGTTGATAATCCTTTCCGGAAAAAGCATCGGCTCGAGGAGAAGTTTGTCGTAATGTACGCGGGCAACCTCAGCGTCTGCCACCCCCTGGACACCCTGCTCGGGGCAGCGGTGCTCCTCCGGGACGATCCGGGGGTGGTGTTTGTCTTTATCGGCGGGGGGGAGCGGGTCCGGGATGTGCTCCGCTGCCGGGAGGAACACCGGCTCGACAACGTGGTTTATCTCGACTATCTTCCCCGACCGGAGATCAAGTACAGCCTTTCCGCCGCCGACCTCCACGCGGTGGTGATGGGAGAGGCATACCCGGGGATCGTCCACACCTGCAAGATCTACGGGATATTGGAGATCGGCCGTCCCTTTGTTTACGTCGGCCCGGAGAAGAGTCATATCGGGGAAATTCTGGACGAGGCTGGTCTGGGCTGGCGGGTGGAACTGGGAGACGCCCGGGGGGTGGCGACTGTGGTGGAGAAGGCCAGAAACCTGGGCGGGGAGGAACGGGAACGGATTGCCGCGAAGTCAAAGGATTATGTCAGGAAACGGTTCATGCGGGCGGATCTCTCCACCCGGTTGATCGATTTTATTCTCGGAGACTGAAGGACAGTTCGGTACAATGAGCAAATCGGGAACTTGTGCGGGTGAGGCAAGTCCCGCGGCGAAGATCATCCGGACAATGTCATACTTGCGGAACAAGAATGTAGACGTAACCGGCGGGTCGGGTTTTCTCGGCGGGCATCTTTGTCCCATGCTGGACGCCCGGGGGGCGAAAGTGTTTGTTCCCCGGCGTTCCGATTACGATCTCCGGGAGAAGGCGGCCGTCTTCCGGATGCTGGAGGATTCCCGTCCGGAAGTCGTCATTCACCTGGCGGCGGTGGTGGGGGGGATTGAGGCCAACCGCCGCCATCCGGGGCGGTTCTTCTACTATAACGCGGTGATGGGGATCCAGCTTCTGGAAGCGGCCCGGGAGTTCGGGGTGGAAAAAGTCGTGGTGGTCGGAACGGTCTGCGCCTACCCGAAGTTCACCCCCATCCCCTTCCGGGAGGAAGAACTCTGGAACGGATACCCGGAGGAGACCAACGCCCCCTACGGGCTGGCCAAGAAGATGCTCCTGGTCCAGTCCCAGGCTTACCGCCGGGAATACGGGTTCAACTCCGTCTTCCTCCTCCCGACCAATCTCTACGGACCGGGCGATAACTTTGATCCGGAGTCTTCCCACGTCATCCCCGCCCTGATCAGGAAATTCCTCGAGGCGAGGGAAATGGGGGAGAATGAAGTCGTTGTCTGGGGGACGGGAAAGGCCTGCCGGGAGTTCCTCTATGTCCGGGACGCCGCCGAGGGGATCGCCCTGGCCGCCGAACGTTACGACAAGCCGGATCCCGTCAACCTGGGCAGCGGATCCGAGATATCGATCCGGGACCTGGCCGAGCGTATCGGGGCCCTGACCGGATTTTCCGGCCGGATCGTCTGGGACGCCTCCCACCCGGATGGCCAGCCCCGGCGCTGCCTGGACACTTCTAAGGCCGAAACCGAGTTCGGGTTCCGGGCCTCCACCGGTCTTGCCGACGGCCTGAAGTCAACCATCGATTGGTACCGAAACCGGCGGAAATGATCCGCCGCGGTCACACTAGATATCCCAGGGCCCGCAACCGTTCCCTGATATCCTCCTCTTCCTCCTCCTTGATTCCGAAGCCGCCGGCGACATTATGTTCGTAGGCGAGATATTTTACATCCCTCCGGGCCGGCCGGCTTTCGGGCAGCAGAATATCCTTGAGAACCTCGCCGTCGGTACCTTCCGGAAGGGGGACGCCCATCAAGTGGTACAGGGTGGGCGCGACATCGCAGATATCCGCGTTTCGCCGGAGACCCGCCTTGATATCCGGTCCCCGGATGATGAAGATTCCTTCCATCCGATGAGCCGGCCCCGGGACGGCCGATATCGGAATTTCCCCGATCACCTTTCTCCCCACCACTTCCTGGCCGGAAAACTTGTCCGAGAATACTATGACTATCTCCGGAAATCGGCCGGCCAGCGGCCCCCGGTAGACTTCTTCCCGCAGGCAGACATTCCGGAAAGGCGGATTGGCGGCCTCGGAACGGTTCAACTCGTTTAAACGATCCACGATCTCTGCGGCCCACCGCCGATGGTCCTCCTCCCGGCCCCGCGCGCGGTTGATCCGGATAAAGCCGGTGTTGTAATCTCCGGCCGAGTAGTGGGCCCGGGTCTTCTCCCAGTCCACCTGTTCCGAGCGGAGAAAGGTGGCGGCCAGCAGCTTTTTTTTAAACCCCGGGGTCAGCCGCCGTTTGAGCTTCCCGGCGCCGGGAATCCTTCCGAGAACCCGAAGGTTGGCCCCCGCCAGGCTTCTCAGGGTGTCCCGGGGTTTTCTCTTCACGGCGAGATAACCCTCCCGCTGCAGCCAGGTATTCAAATACAAGTGGCAAACTGTCTTTTTCCCGAAGCCGTGATCGGAGATGACGCAGACGATGCTGCCCGCTGGCAGTTTCTTCTCCAGTGTTGCCAGATATTCATCCACGTATTGGAAGTACCGGAGAATGACATCGCTGCCGTCGGGCCGGTCAAAAAAAATGTGCTGAATCCAATCGGTCTGGGAGACGACGAAGGTGAAAAAATCCCAGTCCCGGTTCTGGAGAAGCTCTTCGATTGCCTGGAACTGAACCCGGCTGAAGGAATAAAGCCTCTGTAAAAAATACTCCGGCGGTGCCTCATTCTTGTTAATATCCAGGTCGGTTCTGTAGTCCGGGGGAAGTTCGGCCCGGAGGCTTTCCGGGTAGGTGAATCGGCGGGCCGAAACCGGGGCCAGGAAACCGCTGATCATAAATCCGTTCACCGGCTGGGGGGGATAAGTCATCGGGACTGCCACCACGCCTACCCGGAGTTTTTGCCGGCTCAAAACGTCCCAGATCCGGGGTACCGCGACCGAATGGGAATGAACGATCCGGCTTTTCCGGTCGCCGGGGTCTTCCTGGAAACCGATCACCCCGGTGCGGCCCGGGTTCATTCCGCTCATAGCGCTGCTCCAGGCGGGTCCGGTGATCGGAGGAATTGTGCTGGCCAGCCGGCCGGAAGTTCCCTCCCTCAGCAGACGGCTCAGAAACGGCAACTCCGACTTGTGCGCTTCGACGAAATCGGGATCGGCGCCGTCAAGCCCGATCAGGAGTACTTTCGGTAGCATCGCCATTTTTACTTCCCGTGCTGATGCCGTGTCTCAGAAGCCAACCTACTACGACGTCATTGCGAGGCCCGAAAGCTTTCGGGCCGAAGCAATCTCTATTTCCTGCAGGGGATTGGATTGCTTTGTCGCTTCGCTCCTCGCAATGACGATATTATTCAAGTGGGTTTCAAGACACGACATTAGGTCTGTTCTATACTCTGGTCAATTCTACAAATTCGCAAAAAAGGCTCCGGCAATAATCTTCTGGTCTCGAAATCGCGCCGGCTTGGACGTCAACGGATTTCTTTCCTCCCGGGGTTGTACTTATAAATATCGTAACCGTCCGCCCGGATCTTTCCGAGACGGAAAAACCGGTGGAAGGTTTCCCGGATGGAGGGAGGATAGAGTTCCCGGTCGGCCCGGGCGGTGCGCCACCGCCCGTAGGGGTTGGTCCCGGAAAAAGGCGGTTGTCCGGCCCTGACGACGATCGCTTCCATCTCCCCGGCCGCCAGGGCCCGGTTGAACGATTCCGGGAAGGGAAAGCCGGCGGCCAGGTAATCCTTCAGGGCTGCCTCGTCCAGGTAATATCCGAACCGGGGGGCGAAGTATTCCTGGAGGCCGGCGAACCTTTCTTCCCCCGGACCCGGTTCCCCGGATGGAGGGAAGAAGGCCCGGGTTATTCCCCGTTCTCTCAAGGTTCCGGCGACTTCTTCCAGTTGCTTCCGGCTGACCGCCTCGGCCCGGAGACGGATTCTCCGGCCGAAGACTATCGTTTGGTTGGCGGAACTGACGGTCGAGAATAGTACAACCAGGCTCAATGTCAATGCGGCCGCGGCCGGTAAGTATGGGGGGGAACTTTCCTGCCCGATCCGGAAGATCGCCTGCCCCAAAAGGCCGGTGGCCAGGGCGAGGGGAAAGAGGACGGGGAGGAAGCTGTTGTCCAGTCCCCCGGTCTTGGCCAGGGGGATCAGCCCGATCAGTACCCCGTAAACCGCCGCCCCCCCGAAATAGATCAGCGGAGTCTCCTTTCCGGTCCCGGTCCGGAAAAGGAAACGTCTCACCCGGTCTCGCGCCTGGATCAAGGTCAGGGCAGTCAGGGCCAGGGGCAGCGGAAGCAGGCGGAAGGGAAGGAAAGCGATAACCGCCACTATTATTCCGGCCGGGGGCTTCATCGGGTGCCGCGCCGGGAGGGTTACGGTCCAGAAGGCATAGTTACCCTCGCTCGCCAGGTTGAACAGGAATACGGTGGCGCCCAGCAGCAGCAGCAGCCCGGCAAAGAAGGCCGGCAGGACCCGGCGCCCGGTCCGCCGGTAAAGGATAACCGTTACGGCGAACCCCGCCCAGAGCAGTCCCGTCTGCTTGGTCATAAATGACAGGTAGAGCCAGGGGAGGCAGAGCAGGTATTGCCAAAGCCGCCTCGCCCGATAGAGCTGACAGATAAACCCGGCGATCAGGAACGCCAGCATACTGTCATTCCGGGCCCAGACCAGGTAAGCCGGCGGAGAGGCGGAAAGGAAGGCAAAGACCGCCAGCGCCAGGCCGTAACGGTTAAACCTGAGTTTTTTCGCCGTCAGAAGGAATTTCCCGATCAGAAACGCGGAAAAACAAACCGCCAGTGATTTGGCGGCTGCGGTCCCCGGGGAAAAAATCCTGATCAGCAGGGCGAGCAGGTACTGAAACAGGGGGTTATAGGCGTCAAAGATCAGCGGAAGACGGTCCGGGGGGGGGTAGGGAAAACTGCCGTCCTGGGCGATGTTCAGGGCCTGGAGGTAGAGAGTCCTCTCCACGTGGTCAATCAGGAATAGGGGAGAGCTGAAGTTCAACCGGACCAGCCGGAGAAGCAGCAGGCCGAGCAGGAGCGCCCCCGCGACGGTTACGGCCAGAAACCAGCGGCGGAAGAAACCAACCAGCCGATCGGGCCGGTGCCGGAGACGGAAAGCCGCCGCTCCCGAGAAAAAGAGGAAGAGCGCGGCGGGCGTGAGAAAATGCCGGAGGCTGGCCAGGAGCTGGTGCTGTTGAGGTATCAGGGGCCGGGCCAGAAGGAACAGCCCTCCCAGCAGAAAGAGCGGCAGATGGAGTTTCTCGGTCATATCCGGCCGGGGCGGGTTGGTTGTGATTCCTTCCAGCCGGAGCAGATCAGGAACTCGCCCCAGCGGGACCGGGGCAGGAATCTACCCATCAAGCGGGAACAGAGGTTAAAACCCGGGAGCAGGGGATCGAGGGCCGTCCCCGACTTGAGAAAGGTAACCCCGCAGATACCCTCCACCAGACGGCGGGGGAAAACCCGGGCCAGGGCGGTATCCAGTTCCCGCCGGCTCAGAGGCCGTTCGTTCCGGGTCACCCCTTCGGGGATGTACAGCGGGCTGGAGGGGGACCGGAAGAGAAACATCCAGGGATTATGGAGGTTGGGCTCGATGGCGAACAACGACCCGCCTGGTTTCAGTACCCGGTGGATCTCTTCCAGAAGAGGAAGGATGTCCGGGAAATGGTGGAGGACCCCACACATCGTCACCACGTCAAAAGAATCGGAATCCAGGGCTAATTCCTCCGCTCTCCCGACGAAGACCCGCCGCAGGCCGGTCCGTTCGCGGAGGGTGCGGATCAGGTTGTGGGCGATATCGAACCCGACCACCCGGTGACCGCGGGCCAGGAGGACCTTGGTGAAGTTGCCGCTGCCCGCGGCCAGATCGAGGATCAGGCTGTCAGCGGCGGGGCGGCTCCGCCGCGAGAGCCAGGAGTAAAGCAGTTCCTTGGCCCGCCAGTCGAAGGGTTCGAAGTTCTCCATCGGACCAGCGAAAAACTCCTGTTCCGCCCGTATATCCTGTTTCGGTCTCATAACGTCGATCATCAAGCCGGGGTCAAGACCAGGGCCAGTTCATCGTCCTCCCCTCTCCGGGTGGCCAGCCGGGCCAGTTGCTTCAGCAGGAAAGCCTTGAGTTGATCCGGCGCGCTCAGGCGATCTTTTTCGATCAGCATTCTTCTCCTGATGTTCCCGGTGTCTATGATCGGGGTTACTTCCCGGTCCAGGACAGTCAGTCCGGCCATCCGGCAGAGCTTGATAACCCCGGCTGTACTGTAAAGGACCCGGTGACCCATCGTGCTGCCGGTCTGGTATATATCCTCAACCATCCTGTCGGCGAGGCGGGGGAAATCCCGGATAATCCGGTGGGATAACCGCATCAGCAGCCCGTCCGCCGTTGGGACTACCAGAAGCAGAAGCCCGCCGGACTCCCGGCGGAGGTGGTCCCTGATCCAGCGCAGGCAGTCCAGCGGTTGCCAGAGATGCTCTAGCACGTTGGAGAGAATGATCAGGTCGAATTCCTCTTCCAGTTCCAGTTCCGGCCCGAACTTTCGGTTGACAATCTCCAGGCCTTCTCCGGCGGACCGAGGAACAACCGGGGAATAATCTATACCGACCAGGCGATTCCACCCCCGCTTCCGCAGCTCTTCCAAAAACCAGCCGAAGCCGCAGCCGATGTCCAGTGCGGAAATTCCGGAATAACTATTAAGAATGGGTAGACGAAACAGATCTGCGAATCGCCTCCGGCGGAAGGGCTCGTAATAGGCGCGGTATTCTTCCAGCCGCGATGCGTCATAATAGTCCTTCAATCCGGCGGCGGGAGTGGAGAGGAGAACGTATGAATCTTCAAATCTTGGGCATCTTCCCAGGGAAACCGTGCTTCCCGGATTTTGATAGATAATTGAATCCAGGCAATAACGCGGACAGGCCCGGTTATCGAAGTACGGGCATCGGTATGGCGGTTCTTCCCGGATTGAATTTTGAGGAGGTATTTCCTTTCCCAACTTTCTATTCCCCCGATGTTGTTGCCCGGATTTTACATCCTCTGAACATAAGTTATGCTATAAGTCACTGTTTATCAATGCGATATTGGGGAACAATTATTGCCTGGATTAACCGATCAGGTGACTGGCCGGCCGGAAGAGTAGCACAGGCATTCTTGCCTGTGGCCCAGATTCCACAGACAGGAATGTCTGTGCTACTTTCCTTCCCCGTCCAGTTTGCGGGCAAAATTCCGGTGTTAATCAATCGAAGACATTGCCGTTTCGGGAGAAAAAATCAGGCGGCGTTCAACTGCCGTTCCCCGATGCGGAGCAGGATAGAATTGAAGGGCTAAAACGAAAAGAATATTTCCGGCCGGAGGAACCGGTTCAAGCATAGTAGGACTGGTAGTAGTAGTTCTCGCCCCGGTGAATGTCGGCGCCGTTGAGGATCAAGCCGAGCAGCCGGGCGTTGACGTGCTCCAGTTTCTCCCGGCAGAAAGCCGCGACCTTGCCCCGGGTCGATCCCGCCCTCAGGACCACCACCACCCCGTCCACCTGCCTGCCCATAATCACCGCGTCGGTTACCGAGAGGAGGGGAGGGGAGTCGATGATCACCCGGTCCCACCGGCCGCGTGTTTCGGCGAGCAACTCTTCGAACCGGCTCGAGTTGATCAGCTCGGCGGGGTTGGTGGGGATCCGGCCTCCGGTGACGATCTCCAGCCCGGGGAAATCGGTGCCCTGGACGGACTCGGGGAGCCCGGCCTGCCCGGAAAGGATTTCGCTCAGGCCGGACTTGTAACGGTCGGCGTTGAAGATCTTGCCGACCCGCGGTTTCCTCAAGTCCCCGTCGATCAGCAACACCCTTTCGTTCCCCTGGGCCAGGGAGAGGGCGAGCAGCGTGGAGATATCGGTCTTTCCTTCCTGGGGCAGGGAACTGGTGACCAGGATGGTCCGGGGCGAAGAGTCCGGGGCGGAATAAAAAATCCCCGTCCGGATCGCCCGGTAGGCTTCCGGGATTATTCCCAGGGGATTTTTCATAATTTCCAGGGGGGAGAGGCCGTTGCGGAGATTGACCTGGGAGTAAAGGGGGATCGACCCCAAAAAGGGGATTTTCAGCAGCTTTTTCGCTTCTCCGGAAGTCTTGACGGTGGTATCCAGGTTCTCCAGGAAAAAGACCGCCGCGATCCCGCCGCCCGTTCCGATGATCAGGGCCAGGAGCAGGTTGAACGCCCGCCGGGGCTTGAACGGTTTTCGCGGCACTTCGGCGTAATCGACTACCCGGATGTTGGTTATCTCGATCCCCTTGGTCATCGTGGTTTCACTCACCTGGGAGAGGAGGGCCTGCTGAACTTCCCGGTCGATATCCACCCTGGTCCTCAAACCCTCGATGGCGTTGATCTTTTTCTCCATCGTGAAGAACAGGGTCTTCTGTTTCTCCAGGTCCCGGAGGCGGTTTTCCTCGGCTTCCCGGGCCAGGTCTCTCTCCCGGCGCAGTCCCTCGATGATCTTCTCGATCTCATCCCGGATCCCTTCTTCCACCGTGGCGATTTCGGCCTCCAGCTGGATCATCCGGGGATGCCGTTTCTTGTAGCGCTCGGAGTATTCCCCCCGGGTGGATTGCAGTTCGACCAGGCGGTTTCTCAGCTGGAGAATTATCGAGTGGTAGCGGACCTGGGGGAAGGTTTCCAGGGACAAATCCTGGTCGGCGTATTTTTCCAGGTGCTGAATCTGGAGGTCCTTCTCTTCCCGTTCCCGCCGGACCGCGGAGTAATTCTCCGAGATATTGTTCAGTTCCTTTTCCACCTCCTCCAGGGAGACGATCCTTTCCTTCTCCTTGTAGGCCATCAGTTCCGCCTGGGCTTCCAGCACCTTTTGATTCTGCTCTTCCAGCTGCCGGTTCAGCTGGGAGAGGGCGGTCTGGACCGCCTTGTACTTGGACTCGATCGACATCCGGATGAACTGGTCGGCCCAGGTGTTGGCGATCTCGGCCGCCAGGGCGGCATCGGGACCGATCACCACGATGTCCACCAGTTCGCTCTGGGTGACCGGCTTGATGTTGACTATCTGCAATAGATCCCCGGCGCCCAGTTCCTCCTGTTGCTCCTCCGGCAGGTTATCCCTGACCCGTCGGGCCAGGGAAGGCGACTTGAGGATCTTGTACTGGGTGTTGTAGTAATCGAGCTGGCGGCCGCTGGAGATCGAGTAAGGATCCTGGAAGGGAACGATATTGGGGACCTGGGGTTCGATCCGGATCCGGGCGGTGGCCTGGTAGAGGGGGGTGGTGGTGAAGTTTCCGATCGCCACCAGGGTAAAGATGATTACCACGGTGGTGATCAGGACCCACCTCCGGCGGTGAATGATGTAGAATTTTTCCCGGAGGTTGAAGGCGATGTCGTGGGACTTGTCCATCGGAATATCCGCTAAACCGGATTGATCGGGTTAAAAGAAACTCTCCGGGACCACGATCAGGTCTCCCGGAAGGAGGGGGATATCCTGGGAGAGGTCTCCGTCCTTGAGGATGTCGTTCAGGCGGACCGGGATGGTCTCTTCCCGGCCGTTGTATTTCCGGATGATCCGGGTCCCGTTGGGGCTGGCGATCGGGGTCAGGCCTCCCGCCTGGGCGATCGCCCTGGTCACGGTCAACCGGCCCTTGATCTCGAAGGAACCGGGTTTCTGGACCTGGCCCAGAACCGAGATCGTGCTGTATTCCTTGATGGCGACATTAACCGAGGGCGAGACCAGGTAATCCTTTCCCAGCAGGGTTTCCAGCTTTCTCTCCAGTTGGATCGGGGTATAACCGGCCGCCCTGATTTCTCCGAGGAGGGGGAAGGAGATCACTCCCCGTTCCGATACCCGGACGGTGAGGGAGAGGTCGCTCTCCCCGAGAACGGAGATGTCGAGCAGGTCGTGCGGGTTGATCAGGTAGCTTCCGTCGGTTATGCCTGCGGGATCTTTTTCCGGAAAGGGAGTTTCTCCCTGATCGGCGATTAATTCTCCGGTTTCAGCGGCGGAATAATCTTCCTCGCCGGCGGGGGATTCCCCGCTTTCCAGGGTCGGGAATTCCGACTCGTAATCTTCAGCCGGTTCGAGATATTCCGAATAAAAGAGCTGCCGGCTCTCCACCGGGTCCGGGGCCGGCTCCGGTTCCGGAGTACCGCCGCATCCGTTGGAGAGGAAGAGAGCGGCGATCAGCGCGAACGCCGGGTTTGCGCCTATCGTCCTGTGATATGTCGTTGTCGTGATATTCACTGGGAGTGCCGCGGGGGAATGAAATTCCGGCGGGGATCGGGCAAGATTATCCCGTCAAGCCCGGGATATTGTCAAACCGATTTCCGATTTTCCTGTCACCTTTGCTGAAAGACAGCCCAATAAATATATCTTTCCTCCGCGGGAGGAAAACGGATTGTCCCGTCCCCGGACTCAATAGATCGCGGATAATTCCAGGTAAAAACGATTGTTCCGGTAATCCCGGTCCGGCCAGTTGGAATCGCGGTCCCGGTAGCGGTACTTGATCTCCGCGGTCAGCCAGGGCTGGATCTGGTACTTGAGTCCGATCTCCGGCTGCCAGATATTATCGCGGCGTTTCTCGTCCCGGATCTCTGAACTCTGGGGATAGCGGTAGTTGCTGTATTGCAGACGGGCGTAACCGCGGATCTTGTGGGCCAGCTGCCGGCTGTAGTAGATCCAGGCCCGGTTGAGGAGGTAGTAACTGTTGCCGGCGAAGGTCGACTCTTGAACCGTTCTCTCCCAGGCCAGGCGGAGTTCCTGCTGGGGTGAGAAGATATAATCCAGGAGGGCGTAACCGGTGATCCCCCGGTAGTCGTCCCAGACCGAGTCCTCCCGGTAGCGGCGCTCCTGGTAGCCGACCTTGACGGTCCCGGTCAGCTTGGCGGTGACCTCCCCGATAAACCCGGCGCGGATTTCGTTGTAATAGCCGTCCCGGTCGTCGTTGTCCCGGTAGATGATACGGTTGTAGGTATACTCCAGCAGGGCTTTGGTCTTCGGCGCCGCCTGGTAAAACCCGGTCAGGATCCCCCGGTGTTCGGTATGATCGTAAGGCCGGTAGATCCGCTCGTCATAGCGGTAGAGGTAATTTTCGTAAGCGCCCTGGACCTGGAACTTGTTGGCGAGATAGAGGATCGCCGCCCGGGCGGTATTCTCGATCCTCTCCACCCGTTCGGAGTAGTCGGTATCTTCCCGGGAAGAGGTCTTCAGGAAGGTATCTTCCAGTTTCAGGGAGAAGGGCGCGGCCAGGAGGCTGAGCCGGCCGTGGATCCGGTGATCGTCGTGGTTCTGGTCGGTGTTATCCAGGTAATAGTGGAGCCAGGCCTGGTAATCGAGGACCAGCAGATTGTTCTCCCAGGGAAATTCCAGGGCGATCCCCGGGAGGAGAATCCCGATCAGGTCCTGCTTCCGGTCCCGGTCGGTGAGGAAGATGTTATCGTCGTACTCTCCCCGGACTGCGAGGCGGGGATGGATAACCAGGTTCCCCTGGCTGATCCCGAAACCGGGAGGCCCGGCCTCCAGGCCGGGAGCGGGCAGGGGACTGCAAAACAGCAGGGCCAAGACCAGGGCCCCGCGGAAAACCGACAATGAAAGATGAAAGAGCTTCAAGACCCAGCTTTGTCCCCGGGGTTCAAGGCATAAAAGGACTGGCCGGACTGATATCCCCCCGTTCAATCTCCAGCATCTTCTCTTCCGGACGGAGCTCGAGCCAGGCGATCTCGCCGGCGACCAGGGTTAACCTTTCGTCGCCCCGGAGGACGACCAGTTCCCCGGAAATGACCTCGATCCGGGTGCCGGTGGGAAGTATGGGGAGAGGTTCTCCCGCCTTAACGAAGATTATGGTCCCGTCGGGGAGAACGATCTTCAGTTCCCCGGTGAAGCGGATGACGTGGTGGGCGGTTACCCCCGGCCGGATGATCCGGGCGATCTGGCCCTCCCGGAAGAGAATGATCTTCCCGGCCAGCATCCCGGTTGCTTCCCCGGAGACGATCTCGACCAGGGTGTCCTCGGGGAGCTCGATCAGGGCTTCGCCGACCTGGATCCGGACGGTCTCCCCGCCGGGCAGGGTGACCGAGATCTCCCCGGTAAAGTCGACGATCTTCTCCACGTCGATGGTGGGGGTTTCCCGGTCCCCTTTCGGGCAGCCGGACAGCGACACCGCCAGTATCGCGGTTAGAAAAAACAGTCCGGACCTTCGGGCAAAATTTTTCATCGATTCCTTCCTTTCCCGGTCTATCGGGGAAATTTCTCCGTGAAGTTAGAACACGCCGATTACAATATACCTTGAAAACGCGTCCGCGGTCAAGCGGAAGGGCTGATTATATTGCCTGAATTTTGCCCGATAAACCTGGGTCAGAAAAGTAGCACAGGCATTCTTGCCTGTGTCACCTGGGCCACAGGCAAGAATGCCTGTGCTACTGTGCCCGGTTAGTCCGGACTATGTTTTCTCCCCGATATCGCATTGATAAACAGCGGATTATAAAATAGCTCATATTCCGCGGAGCGAATATTCAGGTATTGTGTTCGGAAACCGGGGTATTGAGAACTAAGGTTGGTGGTAGAGAATCCCCGGTGGTATCGGCTCTTCTTTTCCTCCGGGCGGGGTCCAGAAGACCTTGAGGACCGCCCCTCCGCCGACATCGAAGTACTTGATCCGGATCCGGTGGAACCCCTCTTCCAGGGTGACCTCGCCGGATCGGTATTGGACGGCGTGCGTCCCCCCGTTATCCGCCACCATTCTCTCGTCGATGAAGATCCAGGAACCATCGTCGGACTCGGTGGCGAAGACGTAATTCCCGGCCCGGGAGATCTCGATCAGCCCCTCCCAGAGAACCGAGAGGGGAGGAGAGAGCCCCAGGTTCCTCCGGGTCTCCTCGGGGCTGTTGTACCAGAAGTCGAACCGGTCCTCGACCCGGACGGCCGCGTGCCGGCCGACCGGGTTGACCTTGTCGAAGTAACGCCCGGACAAACCCGGCCGAAGCTGTCCCCTGTCCACCTCCACCGGTTCCGGGGGAGGCAGTTCCTCCTCGGGGACCTTGCCCCGGTGGAGGCGGGTGTAGAGCCAGAGATCGAGCCCGGGCCGGACGCTGTAAAGCTCGGAGCGGTAGGTATCCTTGAGCGCCGCCTCCAGTTCCTGCTGGGTGGTGGACCTTCCGATCACGATCGGGGCGTCGGAGTCGGCCAGAACCTGCCCCCAGAAGCCGACCCGGGTGTATTCCCGCAGGTACCACTGGAGCGGCCAGTACTCGTCGGAGACGATCTTGATTTCGGTGGTGTAGCCCTGGCCCTGTTGGTGGGCGTACTCCTCGATCGCCTCGACCAAATCGTCGAGGTCGCGGCGGGTCTGGGAATAGACAATCATATGGCGGTCGTCGTCGTACTCGATGAAGTTGACCGTCCGGCTGACCCCGGTCCCCCAGGCGAGCAGGCCCCCCGCGAACAGGATTCCGGCGGCCCCGGACAGGGCGGGCGACTTCACCAGGGAGCGGTAGAGATTCTCAAGGAAGAAACCGCCCAGGAGGGCCAGGGGGAGGATGAAGTTAAGGGCCAGCCAGGGAGTTTTGTAGGCGATCAGGGAATGGACCAGGTAAATCAGGAACGCCCAGACAACGCAGAAGACGGCGAAGGCGTTTCTCTTCACCACCGCCAGGCCGATCCCCAGGACCCCGAGGATGAAGATCGGCAGTTCGAAGTCCCGCAGGAGCCACCACCAGTAGAAGAAAGGTTTTTCGTGTCCCGCGCCCTTGGTCCCGGTCTTCTGCCAGATTAAAAGGCTTTCCACCAGGTTGGTGGTGGTGCCCTTCAGGGTGGTGAAGAGGGAAGAGTAATAGACGACGATGATCAGGATAAAGGCTCCCGCCGCCGCCCAGATCGCCGCGTAATTGGTCTTCAGCCACCCGCCCAGTTCCCGGGCCGCGTTTCCGGGAGGCGGCTCGTTATTCCGGCGGGTGATGACGAACCAGAGATAGGTCCCGACCGCGGCCCAGAACCAGGCTCCGGCGGTGATGATGTAGGTCTCCTTGACCGTGATCACCCAGGCCCAGCAGGCCGCCGCCAGGACCAGGTAAACCGGTCTTTTGGTCTCCCACATCCGGACGATCCCCACCACCGTCCCCAGGGTGAAGAAGACCAGGTAGATCTCGTGGATGTTGGTCCGGGAGAAGAAGAGATGGGAAGGGGAAACGGCAAGGAGAAAGGCGGCCGCCGTCACCCCGATCCGGCCGATCTTGCGCCGCAGCGGCCAGAGCAGCCAGACGGTCAGGGAGCCGAAGAGAGCCACCATCAAGCGAAGAGAGAAGATGCTCTCGGATATGGCCAGGGGGATGATGTGAGTGAAGAAGAGGAAGGGGCCGTGATAGTTGGAGGGGTCGTAGGTCCAGCCGCCCGGGAAGTCGGCCTTCAGGTTGAGGAGGAACCAGGAGTTGACCCCCTCGTCGTGGTGGAGGGGTTTGCGCTCCAGGTCGTAGAACCGCAGAAAAAAGGCCAGGGCCACTGCCAGAACGAAGAGGGTGGTGATGATTTTCTTCGCCGCCGGGGAATACCTGAACGGTAAATCCGGTTTCCCTTGCGCCGCCCCGGCCGGCTGTTTTTTCCGTTTCTTCCCCATCTTGTTTAGACCCAGTTCCGGACCGCTTGAAAATATAGACCCCCGCCCTCCAACTTCGGTTTACCTCCCTCAATCGGTATCGGGATCGCTATCGAGCGGATCCAAGTTGTTCGACACCGATGGCACCCCAACGGGGTGCCACGTCATAGAACCGGGTCGATCCCGATAGCGATCCCGATGGCACCCCAACGGGGTGCCACATCACAGCCCGGGGTGAAACCCCGGGAATATTCACGGCCACCGCCCATTCCTGTTCCGCACCCCAACGGGGTGCCACATCTCAATCCGGGTCGATCCCGATAGCTATAGCGATTTCAACCCCCCGACAGCACCTCGAGGGGGTGCCGCATCAATAACCCGGTCGATAGCGATAGCGATTATATTGGCGGGACGAGATATGTCCAGTCCGCGGGCGGTTTTTAGCGGTTCTTCATCCGGAAAATTTTCATTCCCGCCTTGAACTTAGTTTTCAGTTCCCGCAATGACCTGACCTGAAGGGTCTTGCGCAGGATATAAGAAGGGCGAGTATAGAATTTTTTATAAGCCAGTTGCAAGAGTTCCTGCAGTTCCCGGTCGGAGAGGATCTCGTTCCAGTAGGGCGGTGAGAACCCGGGAACCGGATCGGCGGCGAACTCCCGCCAGTGGTCCCGGTCGAAAACCCCTTCCCGCAGCCCCTGTTCGTAGATCGCGGTCCCCGGGAAGGGGCAGAGGATGGTGGCGTGGATATAATCGGCCCGGAGGTCGACGGCGAATCGGATCGTTTCCAGGATGTCCTCGCGGGTCTCGGTCGGGGAGCCGATCATAAAGTAGGCCAGGGTCTCGATCCCGGTCTTCCGGGTCAGGTCGATCGTCTCCCTCGCCTGCTCCAGGGTGATCCCCTTGTTCAGGATCTTCAAGATCTTTTCCGTCCCCGCCTCCACCCCGTAGTGGATCCGTTCGCAGCCTGCAGCCTCGAGGATCTTCAGCATCTCCCGGTCCACGCAGTCAACCCGGGCCCGGATATCCCAGCCGATCTCCAGTTCCCGGCGGCGGATCTCCTCGCAGACCGCCAGGACCCGGTCGCGGTTGACGGTGAAAGTGTCGTCGTAGATCAAAAACTCCCTGATCCCCATCTCCACGCACTCCGCCATCTCGTCGACCACGTTTCCGGCCGAGCGGTAGCGGAACCGCTTCCCCAGGTGGGGCCGGGCGCAGAAGGAGCAGCGGAAGGGGCAGCCCCGGCTGGTGAACATCGTGGTGATCGGCTGGCGTTTCGCCACCACCGAGCTGTACTTGCCGTAGGGGGTGAGGCGGCGGGCCGGGAATGGGAGAACGTCGAGGTCGGCGCAGAGCGGCGGGGAAGGGCTGGCCCGGACCTCTCCCCGGTCCCGGTAGGTCAGGCCGGGGACGGTGGAGAGGTCGCCCTTTTCTTCCAGCCGGTCGAGAAGGAGGGCGAAACTCTCCTCTCCCTCTCCGCTCAGCACATAGTCGATCTCGGGCAGGCAGACGGTCTCCTCCGGATAGAGGAAGGCGTGGACCCCGCCGACGACCACCGGCAGGGAAGGGTCGATCTCCCGGACCAGCCGGGCGGTCTTGACCACGTCGAGGATGGTAAAGGTCATCGCGGTCAGCCCGACCAGTTCGGGGGAGGCCTCACGGATCCGCTCTTTCAGTCCCGGGTAGGAGAGCTCCTCGACCTGGGCGTCGCAGACCTCGACCCGGTGGGATGTCTTCTCTTCCAGGTAGCCGGCCAGGTATAGCAGGCCCAGGGGGGGGTTGAACCCCCGGGATTCGTCGATCAGGTCGGGGTTGTTCCCGGTCAGCTCGTTTTCCCGGGGAGGGTTGACCAGGAGCACCTTCATCGCTGCGATCTTTTATCGATCAGATCGGCGAGCAGTCCCAGGGCGAGGAACTGCAGCCCGGCCATCAGCAGGACCACCGTGGTCACCATCCCCCCGCCTCCGGCGATCAGCCGGTGAACCAGGAGGATCAGCCCGGCCGCCAGGAGGACGCCGGCGGCGGGGACGAAAATTTTCAGCGGGTTGAAGTAGAGACTGGTCCGGATGATCAGGTTCAGCAGGTTGATGGTGTCCTGGAGAGGGCGGAACTTGGAGCGCCCGGAGCGCTTGTAGTAGTCGATCGGGGCGTAGTACACCGGGAGACTGTTGCAGAGGAAAGCGACCGTGATCGTGGTCGTGAAGGAGAATCCGTCGGGGAGGATGGGGAGAAACCTTTCGACCGCCCTTTTCCGGAAGACCCGCAGCCCCGAGTTGAGGTCGGGGATTTTCATCCCGGTCAGATAGTCGGCCAGTTTCTTCAGCAGCCACTTGGGGAAACGGCGGCAGGTGGGAATGGCGACGTTCTTCCCGGTCCGCGCCCCGACCACCATATCGAAGCTTTCGGCGCTTTCCAGCAGCCGGGGGATCGCTTCCGGGGGATATGTTCCGTCGGCATCGAGGATCAGGATCCGGTCGAACTTCGCCCGGTTGACCCCCAGCTTCAGGGCGGCCCCGTAGCCCCGGTTGGCCGACTGTTCGAGCAGCACCGCCCCGGTCCCCTTCACGATCTCTCCCGTCCGGTCGGTCGAGCCGTCATCGACCACGATGATCTCGAATTCGATCCCGATCCTCCCGAGGACCGACTCCACATCCTCCAGAACCCCCCCGATCCCCGCCTCCTCGTTGTAGGCCGGTATGATGACGGAAATGCTGTTCATAGCAAATGAATAATAGTAGCATATCCGGGTGATTGTCAAACCATACTCTATGACTTTCCCCCCTTGATATCCGGAAACAGAGGGAGACTATTTCATAACCGGCGGCCGAGGTCTGCGCTGAAGAACAGGGGATAAAGCAATATGGCGGCCGCCCCGGGGACGAAGAATGTGAGGGCATTGAAGAGAATCGGCTCTTTTGTCATCTGCCTGGTTCTTCTGGTTGGACTGTGTTCCGGGTTTGTCCTTATCCATTCAACGACTTTTATCGGAGAGAAGATGCCGATCTGGACTCATGGTCCTTTCGATATGGATCATGGCAATTACCAGGACTTCTTGAAGGCGGGAAGTATGAGTTCCATACGCCACCTGGCCAAGGCGAACAAACATCCGCTGGTGGCGGTTACCTATTGTTTCCTGGGAGGTCTGGTATATCGGCATACCGATAACCAGGTGACACCCTGTTCCCTCCTGGTGGCTTCGGGAATGTTGATATTCGGGGTCTGGCTGTTCTGGCGGGCTAACACGGGGTACGCCCTGCTGGGAGTTGTCCTGATGGGCTTTTCCTTCGCGGTCTGGTTCAACGGGGCGGTCCTGGAAGCGCGAGCGGCCATATTCCTGGGGGCGGTCATTCTGCTGGTGGGGATAGACCTGGTTGACAAGCATCCCGGGGTGGCGGGAACGGCGGTCTCGGCGTTTCTAACCCTGCCCCTGCTCGGATTTTGTGTGCCGAATATGTTTCTGCTTCCGCTGGTTCCCTTGACCCTGATAATGAAATGGAAGAGACTGAAGTTTTTTGAGACGATCCGGCTGTCCCTGCTGTACCTGGTTTTGATTCTTCTTCTGGTGGCGGCCGGCTACCGGCTGATGTCGGAGCTGAATCCCGGGATATCCCTGGGAGAGTTCGTCAGGATCAGCGGATTCGAATCGGGGAAGAATACCCGCTGCGAGATTTCCCACCTGAGCGGGGAAAATTTCAAAATGACCGCCCGGCAGTATCTTTTCTGTTCCCTGGCCGGGCTGCTTCAGCCGCCCACCCCGCAACCGGGAAAACTGGGAGTGGTTAAAGACAGTCTCTGGCTCCAGCCGGATCTCTTTCAGATGTATGCCGGGACCGTGTCGGGGGTGTTGTTCGTAGCGGCCTACGGCGTGGTATTGTTGATCCTGACCGTTTTGGCGGTAAGAAGGAAATACGATGGGCATCTCTTCTGGATCTTGTTGATCTGGATGGGGATCGATATTTTCTTTTTCACCTATTTTGATCCCTGGGCCCGATCCCCCTGGGGAGTGGAGATAATGGTGCCGATCTGGGCGATAATCGTATTGGGTTTCTATAAGTTAAAGCCGAAATTATGGTGGTTGTTAATGATTTTCGCGGGTATCCTCCTCTGGCACAACGCAGCCGTTATGAGCTATCTGCGCGAACTGTATTGATTTGCCGGTTATGAGTCCTGAGATTGCGTCAATTCAACCCGGATCCGGGGAAGGGTTTACTCAAGATCCCTGCCCCGCCGTCCCGGAAGGAAGCGGTCAGCCCGACCATTCGAAGCCGGCTGTTCCGGAGGAAAACGCGGGGGGAATCGGTTCTCCGGTCCGGCGATTGTTCGGACAACTCTTCCTTCACGCTCTAATTCTGACGATCGCCCTTTTGTTTGCGGTTTTTTATGTCAATACGTTTCGGGGGCACCGTCTTTATGAATGGACTCACGGCCCCTTCAATTTTGAAAGCGGAGTTTACCAGGCTTACGCCCAGGGCCGCATCAACATCCTGACCACCGGAGACAATAAGCTTAGCAAGCATCTTCTCTGCGCCGTCCTGTACCCGGTATTTTATCGCGTCCTGATCAATCTCTTCCCTTTTCGCGACGGACCGCTGGTCTGCGCATCCCTGGGGGGATTGACCCTGTTGACGTTCGGGATATGGGCATACCGGCGCGGGGGAAAATCCCTTCTGGCCATCGCCCTGACGCTCCTGCTGGGTTTCTCCTTCAACACCTGGTATGTCTCTTCGGTCTGCGAGTCGCGGGCCTTTATTATGTTCGGGGCGGTGGTGCTTCTGATCGCGATTGACCTGCTCCTGCGCCGGCCCTGTGCCTGGTCCCTTGTCTTCGCGATCCTGGCTTCGATCTTCTCCATCCTGATCACGATGGGAAACGCCTACCTGCTGCCCCTGGTGCCGGTTTCGCTTCTCCTTCGAGCCGGCCGGTTGGGAATCCGGAAAGTCATCCAATGGTTGGTTCTCTACTCGCTGGCCGTGGGGCTGACGATCGGCGGGACGTACCAGGTGATGGGGTTAAAGGTCAATCCCCAGCTCAAGATCGCCAACCAGGTCGCGCTTTCCCGGCACGAAACCAAGACCATCAGGGCCCACCCCGGCCGCCTGAACTGGACCAATTACAGGAACGTCGGTCTCCAGGCCCTGGTTTATTCCGTGGGCGGTCTCTACCTGCCCTGCGGAGACAGGATGTGCGACCGCGAATGGGTGAATGAGAATGCCTGGAGAGCGTATTTCCATTATCCGAGAGGGATCTTTTTCGCGGCGGGCTACGCCGTTCTTATCCTGACGGCATTCGCGGTTTCCATCCTGAAGAACCTCTGGCTCCGGGAACCGATTCTCTGGATAATCCTGTTGTGGGGTTTTCTCTGCATTACCTTCTTTGTTTACTTTAACCCCTGGGCCGGCCCGGTATATACGGCCGAGCTGCAGCTCCCGTTCTGGGCGTTCATTCTCCTGACCCTCTCCCGGCTTCGATCGAGAAAGATCGCCGTCCTCCTGCTGGTTTTCGCCCTCGTCCTCTTCTGGAATAATTTTTCCGTGATCCGGTATTTCCGGTACCATTACGGCGGCGAACAAGAAAAAGCGGAGATGTCCCGGTCCGTTTTCCCGGTTCCGCCGGACCCGGTTTTCCGGCCGGGCGGAGTTTAGCCCGGTCATCAGCCTGCTTTTCCCGGTGGGCGGATCCGAGCCCGGTCGGGGAGGCGATCAACGCCAAAGAATCGCAGGTGGTTATGTCCCGAGCCAGTGTTGAGGATGCCCCGACCCGGGTCCGGAGGCGGTTTTGGCCGACCGCCGGATATCTTCTCCTGATCTCGGCGGCGGCCTTTCTGTTCATCCTGCTTTATGCCGGCACCTTCCGCGGCCACCCGATTCACTCCTGGACCCACGGCCCCTTCAACTTTGAAAGCGGGATCTACCGCGATTACGCTATCGGGAAGATCGATCCAGCCCTGACCGACAACGACAAGCTGATCAAGCACCTGCTCTGCGCGGTCGCCTATCCCCGGATACTCCGGGTCCTGGACCTGACGGCTACGGTCAGGGACGCCCCCCTGGTCTGTTCGGTCCTGAGCGGACTGATGATCGCCGTCTTCGGAATCTGGCTGGTTATCCGCACCAGGAATTCCCCCTTTGTCCTGCCCGCGGTAGCGGCCCTCGGTTTCTCCTTCACTACCTGGTACGCCGGGTCGGTCTGGGAATCGCGGTCATTTATCGCCCTGGGAGCGGTAATCCTCCTGATCGCTCTTGACCGCCTGGCCCGGCGTCCCTCCCTTCCCGCCCTGCTGCTCTCGATCCTGGCCCTGATTTTTTCTCTTCTGATCACCGTCGGCAACGCCTATCTCATCCCCCTGATACCCTTCTCCCTTCTCTGCGGGTCGGGGAAAATCGGGTTCCGGCGACTGGTGCTCTGGTCTCTATTTTCTCTCTTCGTCGTCGTTACGGCGGTCGCCGTCGCCTATCAGGTCGGCGGGACCCTGCTCAATCCCCGCCTGAAGTTGAGCGCCCTGACGTCCCTGGCCGGCCACGAACTGGATCACATCGGGGCCTCGACCGAGCGCTTCACCGTGGACCAGTTCGGAAACGTGGCCCGGCAGGCCCTGGTTTATTCGCTGGGCGGGCTCTATATCCCGGCCGATACCGGGACCGGCAAGGGTAATGAGATGTGGGCGATGCCCGACGCCTGGAAGATTTACTTTACCCGCCTTTTCGGGACCCTCTTTGCCATCGGCTATCTCGTCCTGACGGCGGTTGTTCTGGGGGCGGGGTTCCGGACCGGGGCCTGGTGGAGGGATCCCCTCGTGCCGATAATCGGGTTCTGGATAATACTGTACACGTCATTTTTCGTTTACTTCAACCCCTGGGCCGGCCCGGTTTACGCCGCCGAATTGCAGCCCCTCATCTGGTCCCTGCCGGTCGTTATTTTCAGCCGGCTCCGCCGCGCCCGGAAGTTTATCCTGGCCGGCTTTTATCTTATTGTCCCCCTGCTGGTTTGGAACAACTGGTCCGTGATCGAGCTGTTCAAAATCTACCACGGCGTGAGGTGTCGGGAAATGCTGACCTCGCGGATCCATCAAACCCGGGGAAATTACGGCCTCTGGGTGTGGGAGGTTAAACCGGAGAAAAAAACCGGAAATCTGGTCCGGGTAGAGATTGCCCACGCCGCCCCCGGGCGAAGGGGCGGGTTCCGGATAGTGGCGTATGCCGATACCGATGGAGACGCGCGGCCGGATCAGCTGATCGCCGAATCGGATTACTTTACCGCGGATCTCCCCGGAGAGTGGAGCAGTTTCGAATTCAAGACAGGGGAAGAGAGAATTTACGTGGGAAATACCTGGCCGGCGGAAAACGAACCTTTGGTTTACCGTGGACTTGGCGATTGGCCGGAGTCGGATTCTCCGCTGGAGGGACGGTTTTACCACATAATATCTCCGGGCCGGGCGGTCTCCGCCGGCCCGGCGTTTACCAACCTGCGGATCAGCTTCCCTCGGGACTAGCCTCGCCCGCCGGCCGCCCCCGGCGGATGAGACCGGTCCGTCCCCCGGGGGGACGGTTTAACGATCGAAGAAGACGGTAACCGCCCGGAGCCGGTTGAATTTGTCGCGGAATTCCTCGATCCGGGAATTTGCCCTTTTTCCCCCGACTTTTTCCAAAACCGGACGGGGGACGACCCCGGCGGCGGCGATGAGAGCGGCGGGGAGATGTTCCCGGATTTCCTCTTCAGTCAGGTCTTCCACTTCGCCGGGACGGAGAAACCGGTAGCCCCGCGCCTCCGCCTCCATCTTGTGATGGAGGATGAACCGGATCGTTTCGTAACTCAATCCCGGCTGGATCGGGATGATGAAGAGATAGTAATCGTCGATCAGACTTTTGGCGTACTCGTCGAAGAAGCGCTCATCCTCCCAGCGCCCCGCCGGCTGTTCGCTCTCGAAGAAGACGGTGGAGTTATATGATCCGAGCAGGATCAACCCCGCGGTTGCCAACCCGGCGGCCGCCCGTCCCGCCGCCTTCCCGCCGCCGGCCCGGGACTGTTCGATCAGTTCGCTCAGGGGGATCGCCGCCAGGCAGTAGAGGAAGGGCCAGGAGACCATCATCCTCCGGACCATCACCGGGGGGCGGGAGAGGAGGTTGGGGACGAGGAAGGCGACCGTGAAGAAGAGGAGGAGCCGGTAATTGGCCTTCCGGATCCGGGCCAGGCTGATCGCGATCCCGAGCAGGACCAGCGGGGGGACAACCGGGTTGAAGTAGAGGTTGCCCCGGGGCCAGGGGTCGTAATTGAAGTTTCTCTCCAGGAAGAAACTTCGAACCAGTTTCTCCCAGTTCTCCCGGATCAGGGGGATCGCCCGCCGGTAATCCGCCTCGGGGGTGTGCCGGTGGTCCGCGGTCCGGTGCCAGACCGATTCGTAGCCGGCGAAACGGGGGGCCATCAGGTCCCAGGCCGGGATATTCAGGGCAATCATCAGGACGATCACCGTCAGCCCGAGGGCGATCAGGCCCGAACAGTTATGGCGGAGCCATCTCGGTTTAAATAATACGTAGGCGGCGATCAAAACGACGGAGAGAAGGACCGGATACTTGGCCGGGGAGTAAAAGTAACCGGCGAAGCTGACCGCTGTCCCCAGGAGAAGAAAATATATTATCCTTTTCTTCAGCAGAGCCCGCAGGAGCAGAAAAACGATCAACAGGCTGACGGTCAGGGTGGAGCCGAGGAGGAGGCCGATCCGGCTGTAATTGATGTGGAGCGGGGAGACGGCCAGGAGGAAGACGGCGATCAATGCGGTCTTTCTTCCGAAGAGGGTGGAGAAGATTCCGTAGGCCAGAAGAAGGGCCGTCGTTCCCCAAACGACCGAGACCAGTTTCAGGGTGACGATGGTGGCTCCGAAGAGCTGAAAGAAGAAGGCGGTAAAATAAACGTAGACCGGGGAGTAGTTGCGGTGTCCCAGTCCCCGCCAGATAGTCGAGTTCCAGAGGTTGACGTTACGCCGCCCCGCCAGGACCTCCAGGGCCTCCCGGCCATAGTCGGCCTCGTAGTGGTCGAAGCGGTAAGAGACTTCTCCCAGAAGATAGCTTCTCAGGATAAAACCCAGCAGAACAAGTGCCGCCGGGGCCAGCAGCCAGGCCAGGCCGGGCCGGGTGGGCGGTAGCGGATCAAACTTCCCCCTTGCGGTCAGGCCGGCGGCCCAGGCGTAAAGGACGGCCAGTCCCCCAAAAAAATATGCCGGAGGCAACAGCCGTCGGCTGAGAAATAGACCCCCGGCCAGGGCGGCCCCGAAGGCGAAGAGAAGGAGGATCAGAGATTGGGCCGTCTTCCCCCTTCGCCAGGCCAGCAGCAGGGCGGAGCTTAGGATCAAGGCCAGGCCGCCGGCGGTCAGCCGGCCCGCCTCGGCCGGAATTCGGGCCGCCAGGAATCTTCCCAGGTCCCGGGCCGGTCCGATCACCGTTCCCATTACTTTCCCGGCCGGAAAGGGCTCCCGCCCGGCAACCGCGGCCATCAGGAAAAAAATCAGCCCCCCGGTCAGTACCCAGATCAGGACGCCGGCCCGGATCCGGTGAAAGCGGGGGGAGGCGAAGGAACCTTTCAGGCCCAGCCCCGCCAGGATCAATCCCGTCGCGCCGGATAGAAGGAGCAGCCGCGATGTCGCACTCCAGGGCATAATAATCAGTCGGAGAAAGAAACCCTCAGGTTGGTATACGCGGGTCCGGCTGATCGGGAAGAGGGGCCGCTGATTTTGAAGAAGAAACGGCCCTTCAGGGGGGAGTTTTCCCCCGGCCAATCGCCGTTTTCCCGGAAGATGACCGTGTCTCTCCCTCCCTCCCAGGAGCTGCCGATGAACAACGGTTCCTCCCCGGATGAAAACTTGAAGGCGGACCACCGGCCGGGCCCGTCCGCGGTCAAAAATTCAGATTCCGCCACCTTCCGGTCCGGCTTTCCGTCCCCGTCAAGATCGGCGTAGGCGATGATGCGAAAGCCGCCCCGGTCTCCTTCCGCGGCGTGGGCCATCTCGACCAGGACCTTTTCCCCGGTCCGGTGTTCCGGTTTAACCTCCCAGACCCAATGGGAGTAGTGGTTGCCCGGGGTGTAGGTACTGGCGGTCAGCATTCGGGAGTCCCGGGGGAATGAGCGCCCGGTGGGGGGCTGCGGTTTCCGGGCCGGGGCCGGGCGGGTCCGGGCGGCGGGATCCTTCGGACGGATGGTGCGAGCCCGGGCAAGAAATGACTGGATCGATCGAATGAAGGGATAGGGAGAGCGGTCGGGGAATACCGGCCGGATAATGTCGTAGATTACGACCAGGAAGATCACCGCCCCCGCCCAGATCAGGACCGTCCCCCAGAAATTCCGGTTGAATATTTTCATTATGAATCCGCTCGCTCCGCCCGCCGGTTCAGGTTTAATTGCTTGTCTCGAAGTTCGGGTCAAGTCTGTGCGCGGACAAGCTTATCTCCTGGACCATTATCATAGACAGGGGATGGGGGAAAATCTATAGTATATTATGCCGGCGGCGGGAAGAACAAGCCGCTGATGATCGATCCCCTAAAACTAATTAGATTGCTTCGTCGGCCCGAAAGTTTGCGGGCCTCCTCGCAATGATGACCGATGTCATTACGCCGGGCTGACGGTCTGGAACCGGAGCGGAGGATAAAGTGCTTTCCCGGGAATACAGGCTGGAGATAACGCTCTTCTGCGTCCTCTTTCTCAGTTTCGCCTATTTCTACCAGGGCGGGGGGGCGAACCAGAACGCCCGGCTGGGTCAGATGCGGGCGATAGTGGAGCGGGGACAGCTCCATTACCGGGGGATCCGGGTCCCCACCCACGATATTGTCAACGTCGAGGGTAAGACCTATCCCAATAAGGCCCCGGGGATGAGCCTGGTCGGGGTCGGACCCTATTACCTGGTCTCCCGGTTGAAAGGCAGCCTGACCGGACTCTTCTCGGAAGATTTTTACCACCTCTTCTCCTGCTGGCTGGTGACGGTGATCATAGTCGCCCTGCCCTGTGCCCTGGGCGGGGTGGTCTTCTTCCGGCTGCTCGGGCTCTTCAGCCCGGCGATCGCCCCGCGGCTGATCTGCACCCTGGCCCTCTTCCTCGGCACCCCCGCCTTCGCCTACTCCACCGTGGTCTATGGCCATATGGTCAGCTCGGTTTTGACCGTGATCTCTTTTTATCTGCTCCTGAAATACCTGGTCCTGCAGCCCCGCGCTCCCCGCGGGTCGCTCTATATCTTCCTGGCCGGCCTGGCCGGGGGCTGGGGGGTGGTCACCGAGTATCCCGCCGCCGTCATCGTTGCCCTGCTCTCTCTCTATTGCCTGGTCCGCGGCTTTTCCCGGACCGGGACCCGGGCCTTCCGTTTCGGCTGGTTCCTGGCCGGTCTTCTCCTCCCGGCCGCGGTCCTGCTGGGCTACAACTTCCTGGTCTTCAACAACCCGTTTTATATCGCCTACTTCGACAAACGGGCCGCCGCCCATTCGGCCTACCGGGACGGGCCGGTCCTCGGTTTCCAGACCCGGAAGCTGGTCGAGGCCATCTATCAGACCTCCTTCGGGCCCTTCCGTGGCTTTTTCCACCTTTCGCCGTTTCTAATCCTGCTCTTCCCCGGAGGTTTTTACCTGTCCCGGGAAAAAGGGTTCCGCTCGCTGCTGCCGGTCCTGGCGGTCCTGGTTTCGGGATATTTCTTCCTCAACGCGCTCTATCCCCACTATTACGGAGGCAAAGCCCTCGGCCCCCGCCACGCGATGGAGATCCTGCCCTATATGGTCCTGCTGGCCTTCTTCTTCGTCGTCCGGTTTCCCCGGATATCGGCGCTGCTGGCGGCGGTCTCGATTTTTTTGATCCTGACCGCGACCGCGGTCCGCTTCGAGGAATACGCCCGGCATCCCTTCCGGGATCTCTACTTTTATTCCTTTTTCGGTGGATATCTTTCGATCAACCCGGAGACGACCTTTCAGGCCAACACCGTCGTCTCCAGTTCTTTCAACGCTTTCAACCTCGGGCAGGCGGCTGGTCTGAAGGGACAGCTCAGCCTGCTGCCGCTTTACTTAATCTGGCTGACAGGAGGTGCCCTGATGGTTTACCTGGGAAAGAAACGGAGTGATGATTCGCCCGGTGGGGAGGGGAGGGGAACCTCCCCGGGACTGACGCGGGCGATCCCCTGGGTTATCGTTCTGCTCCTGGCCCTGGGGATATTCAACCTGATCTCCCAGCTCCAGCTCCGGTCCGCTCTCAAGGAACTGGGAGGAGCGGGGGCCTTCCGGGTCAGCGGCGCGCAGGTGCCGGCCCCGCATATCCAGCTGAGGACCACGCCCGGCCATCGTCTCCAGGTCTGGGAAGTGCTCAAACCTTATTCCCCCGGAGATATCGTCACCGTCAAGGCCCAGCACGCCGCCTCGGGGAACGAGGGGGGCTTCTATATTGTCGCTTACGGGGACCGGAATGAGGACGGCCGTCCCGATGTCGAGCTGGGCCGTTCGTCTTTTCTCACCGCCCGTTCGGCCGGGGATTGGAGTTACTGGACCCTGCCCGCGCCGGAAGGACGTCTCTTTGCGGGCAATACCTGGAATGAGGGGGCCCGGGTCTTTTTTGACCGGACCGGCTGGAGGCATAAGGATCTTTCCCCCACGATGTATTACTCGACCACCGGGCCCCCAATTCTCTCCACCGGTCCCCGGTCAACCAACCTGGCGATCGCGATCGCTCCGGCGGGGGAAGACGTAAAGTCGGAGTAAACCCTTGCCTCCCGCGCCAACAGGATTGCCGGATATGAGACGCTGGCTGCTGCTGATCTTCGTTGTCAACCTGGCCGCCCGGCTCTTCTTTCTCAACTGGCACCCGGCGGTCTATACCGACAGCGTGGACTATATGACCGCGCTGGAACGGGTCCGGGGGACGATCATCCTCCCCGCCTATCCCTTCGCCCTGAAGACTTTGGGCCATCTCACCCAAGACCTCCAGCTGGCCGGACGGTTGGTCTCGATAGTCTTCGCTTCCCTGGCCGTCTTCCCCCTCTTCGGCCTGGCCCGGGCGGTCTATAACCGCCGGGCGGCTCTCTTCGCCGCTGTCTTCTACACCGTCTCCCCGCTGATCTTCCGCTGGTCGCTGCGGGTCTTCCCCCACGGAATGTACTCCTTCTTCGTCTTCCTCTTCCTCTACGGGATCTTCCGGGCTTTCGAGATCCGTTCTCCCTGGTGGCTGGCCGCCGGGGTCTTCTCCGGCGGGGTGGCGATCCTCACCTATCCGACCGGCCTGGTCCTGATCCCGGCGGCGGCGGCCGCCGTCTTTCTCTATTTCATCCTGGCCGCCGGCCGGGAACGGACGCTCCTCCCGGTACTAAGCGTTTTCCTTTCCGGTTGGGTTCTCCTCGCCCTCGGCCTGCTCTTTCTCTCCCGGCTGGAAAATCTTACCGTCACCGCCTTTGATTTTCTCCTCGGGTTTTTCCCGATCAGCCTCCCCGGTCCGGCCCTGCTCAGCCGCCTGCTTTTCCTGGGGGCGGCCTGGGGCCTGCTTCTCCTGCTGGCTTCCTACCTCGTCCCCGCCCCCGGGCGGCGGGCCGGGTGGTGGTACCGCCGTCCCCTTGCCAGTCTCTGCCTGCTGGTCTCCGCCGCGCCCTATGTTTTTCTCTATATCTGGCAGCACCATCTGGCGATGAGTACCTGGTACCAGGAGGGGATGCGGACCTCGATGCGTTCCCTGGCCGGCCGCTGGGAGACCTGGCTGATTTATTACCTCAAGGCCTATCCCTATGTCCTGGTCTACCCGGTGGCGGCCCTGGCCGGCCTGGGGCTGATCCTGACCGTCATCCGGTCGGGCCGCCGCCCCCTCCGGCTCGGCTGGACGGTATTCTTCTTCTATTTTTCCGCCGCCGTCTTCTACACCCTGGTGGTCAACAAGTGGTGGACGCCCCGCTACCTCTATATGCTGACCGCGGCCACCCTGCCCCTGGCCGGTTACGGGGCCGAATGTCTGGTTTCGTTTCGGAAGCGGGTCTTTCGCTCGGCGGGCTGGATCGTCATCGCCCTCTCCCTGCTCGCCTCCGCGGTCGGCACCGGATCTGTCCTCTACTGGTCGTGCGACAGCTTTGCCGATATCCGCCGCTCGGCCGAATATATCCGGGATAACCTCTCCGGGCGGACGGTTTACACCAGCGAACTGCGCAAGGTCGGCTGGTGGGCGAAAACCCCGTTGCGGGGATATACCCAGGGTTCCCGGGGAAACGTCCGGCCCGGGGATTTCGTCCTCCTGGTCGGCTGGCATACCAACCTCAACACCGAGCTGCGCTACCTTTCCTCCCGCCATCTCCTCCGGGAGGTCAACCGGGAGCGGGTCGAGCTCCGCCCGCTGCTGGCCGACGACATCGTCGACTGGGCCGGCCGGCGTCTCCATCGCCGGGCCAACGACCCGGTCTGCTGGAACCAGCGATTCAACCTCCAGACCCTGGAGAGCGTGATCGTCGAGGTCCTCGATCCCGAGAGCGGCCGGGGGATGGACGAGGGCAAGATTCTCACTCCCGCCCATTTCGGGCTCTGGGCCGACGGAGAGGAGCACGCCACCTATTTCGACTCCGGGGTCTGGGAGGTTCTCCCTTCCCCGGAAGAGGGGACCGCGGTGGTGGTCGAACTGGCCCACGCCCGGGCCGGGGCGGAGGGGGCGTTCCGGTTCGTGGTTTACGCCGACACCGAGGGCGACGGCCTCCCCGATCGCCTGGTCGGCGAGTCGCCTCTCCTCCGGTCCGACCGGCCCGACCAGTGGTCGCGCTGGGAGTTCACCGCCCCCGGGGGGAGGATCTTCGTCGGCAGCCGCTGGCCGCTGGGAAACTGGGTCTTCATCGGCCGGCCTCCCTGGCCGGAAGCGGGGTTGGGGGAGACGATGTTTTACTCCCGGGGCGGGGTCCCCCGTTCCCGGGCCCGGCGGATCACCAACCTCCGCCTCTCCTTTCCCGGGAAGGGAGAGGCGAACTGACCGCCCCCTTTGGGTTGTTAATTTGTCCGGGGTTCTGATAATATCCCCGGGTGATCAGATAACCCTCCCCCGGTTGGATGTGGCACCCCTTTGGGGTGCTGGGAGAGGGATTGCCTTGACGTACAACCCGGGGCTACGCCCCGGGCTATGATGTATCACCCCTTCGGGGTGAATGTACCGCGAACCCGGACCCCAACGGGGTCCCACATTAAAGCCCGGGGTGAAACCCCGGGATGGACGACCGGAGAAATCAAGTTTCGGTCCCCAACGGGGTCCCACATCTAAGCCCGGGGTGAAACCCCGGGTTGGAAACCCGGAGACAGACAAGGAAAAACAATGATCGAAAACACCAAGATTCTCCTCACCGGCGGGGCCGGGTTCATCGGGACCAACCTCTGCCGGGTCCTGGCCGATCGCAACCGGGTGGTGGTCTACGACAACGGCCACCGGGACGCCATCCGCCTGACCGATCTCCCCGACCACCCCAACGTGACCGTGATCAAGGGCGATGTCCTCGATCCGGAAGGGGTGAAGAAGGCGATCGCCGGCTGCCGGGCGGTGGTCCACCTGGCGGCGATCGCCGGGATCGACACCGTCAACCGGCGACCAACCGTGACGATGAAGGTCAATATGCTGGGGACCGAGAACGTGATCGAGGCGGCGGTGGCGGAGAAGGTGGAGCGGTTCATCGATTTCTCGACCAGCGAGGTCTACGGCTCCTTCGTCTATCACGCCGACGAGAACGACTCCACCGTCCACGGCCGGGTCGGGGTGCTGCGCTGGATCTACGCCGTGAGCAAGCTGGCCGCCGAGCATATGACCCACTGCTACCACGTCGAGTACGGCCTCCCCTCGGTCACCGTCCGCCCCTTCAACATCTACGGTCCCTACCAGGTGGGGGAGGGGGCGATCCAGAAGTTCATCCTCGCCGCCCTGAAAGGCGAGCCGCTGGTCATCAACGGCGACGGCTCCCAGATCCGGGCCTGGTGTTACATCGACGACTTCGTCCGGGGGGTTCTCCTCTGCCTGGAGAGACAGGAGGCGGTGGGACAGGTCTTCAACCTCGGCAACCACCGGACCGCGGTCACCATCCGCGATCTGGCGGAGAAAGTAATCGCCCTGACCGGTTCATCCTCGAAACTGGTCACCGGCGAAGCCCTGGCCGCCGACGTGGCGCTGCGCATCCCCAGTACCGCCAAGGCCCGGGAGTTGCTCGGTTTCGAGCCCGAAATCTCCCTCGAGGAAGGCCTGAAACGGAGCATTGACTGGTACCGGGGACAGGGAGGAGCGGGGAGGAGCGGGGAATAGTAGGGAGAAGCAGGGAGGAGTAGGGAGGAGCAGGGAGAAGCAGGGAGGAGCAGGGAGGAGCAGGGAGGAGCAGGGAGAAGCAGGGAGGCAAGCAATTCCGTGCTATTCCCTACTACTCCGTGCTATTCCCTACTACTCCGTGCTATTCCCTGTCTAATGCTATGAACATAATCATCACCGGCGCCGGGGGGTTTATCGGGAAGAACCTCCTGCTCGATCTCTCCCGCGATCACCGGATCCTGGCCCTGGACCGGTCCGGGGGGCTGGAGGAATTCATCCGCGGGCGGGGACTGGAAAATGCCGCCGCCGCGACCGTTGAACTCAACGACCTCCCGGCGTTGGGAAAACTGGCCGGCGAGCGGGGCGGGGAGTGGGACGCGGTAATTTACCTGGCCGGGAACGGCGACCCCGCCTACTCGGTCACCCATCCCGAGGCGGACCTGGCCGACACCGTGTTCGGACTGCTCAACTTCTGCCGCTACTTTTGGGCGGGGAAGTTTATCTATTTCTCCTCCGGGGCGGTCTATGACGGGATCTCGGGGCCGGTCTCCCCCCGCTCGGCCCTCGACCCCCGCCTCCCTTACGCGATATCCAAGCTGGCCGACGAGGGGTACGTCAAGTTCTTCAAGAAGAACGGCCGGATCGGCAATTACATCATCCTCAGGTTCTTCGGGGCTTACGGACCATTCGAACCCCCGAGAAAGATCTACACCCGCCTGGTCAAGGCGTTCGCCCTGGAGAAGAATCCCGAATTCACCATCCGGGGCGACGGGAAGAACCTGATCGACGCGATGTATGTCGGCGACGCGGTCCGGGCGGTCCGGGCGGTGCTAAAGAGCGGGGTGGAGGACCGGGTGGTCGACTTCTGTCTCGGCGAGCCCTATGCGATCGAGGAACTGGTCCGGGAAGCGGCCCGGATCTTCGGCATCGAGCCCCGGATCAGGCTGGAGGGAGAAGTTCCCGAGTATATCGACTTCCGTCCCTCCCCCCGGGAGATGGAAGAGTTGTTCGGCTTCACCCCCCGGGTCCCCCTCTCCGAGGGCCTGCCTCTTCTCGCCCGCCACCTCTCCGGCTCCCGGACGGGATAACCGGATTGTTTTTGACAGGATAACCGGATCTACAGGATAATAACCGGGAAGATTCAGGGCATTTGTTAAACCCGTTTTCCTTACGGTTAATTGGAAACCGATTACCGATTACCGATTACCGATTACCGATTACTGATTACCATTCCCTATTCCCTATCCCGTAAATCCTGTTATCCTGTCAAAAAAGAGGGTGGGGTAGGGGGAAACAAAATAACTATCCTGTCAGAATAAAGGAAAAGAAATGGCTAAGAAGGAAAAGATACTGATCACCGGCGGGGCCGGGTATCTCGGCTCGGTGATGACCGGGTACTTCCTCAAGAAGGGTTACGCCGTCACCGTCCTCGACGACTTTCGCTACTGCCGGACCTCGCTCCTCCATCTCTGTTCCCACCCCGCCCTGGAAATCGTCCGGGGCGACGTCCGGGAACGCTCTATAATCCGGCCGCTGGTGGCCGACGCGGATCTTATTGTCCCCCTGGCGGCGGTGGTCGGGGCCCCGGCCTGCGATCTGCACCCCCGGGAGTCGCGATCGATCAACGTCGGCGCGGTCAAGCTGATCAACGGCCTGAGAAGTCCCGGCCAGCGGGTTCTCTTCCCGGTCACCAACAGCGGATACGGGGTGGGTGAGGAGGGTGTATTCTGCACCGAGGAGTCCCCCTTGAGGCCGGTCTCCCGCTACGGCAAGCAGAAGGTGGAGGCGGAAAAGATATTGCTGGACAAGGGTAACGCGGTCGCCTTCCGCCTGGCCACCGCCTTCGGGGTCTCCCCCCGGATGCGGCTCGACCTCCTGGTCAACGACTTCACCTACCGGGCGGTCCGGGACCGCTGCATCGTTCTTTTCGAGGAACACTTCAAGCGGAACTACATCCACGTCCGGGATATCGCCGCGGTCTTCCACTTCGGGGCGGCGAATTTCCGGAAACTGAAGAACCAGGTCTATAACGTGGGCCTGAGTTCCGCCAACCTCTCCAAGCGGGAACTCTGCCGACTGATCGAGCGGGAGGTCCCCGGGTTGACCGTGATCGGTTCCCCGATCGGGAAGGACCCCGACCAGCGGAACTACATCGTCAGCAACGAGAAGATCGAGCGGGCCGGTTTCCGGCCCCGCTGGACTCTCCCGGCCGGGATCCGGGAACTGCTCAAGGCCTACATCTTTTTAAAGGATTCAAGGTATGACAACCTGTGAGGTTGGAGTGATGGAGTGATGGAGTAATGGAGTGATGGAGTGATGGAGCGGTGGCGTAGTGGCAGAGGCAAGCCCCAAAACTCCAGTACTCCATTACTCCATTCCGCATCTGTTTAATTTGAAAATACAGTTTAAATGACTGAAAACGCCAAATCCCCCACTTCCATCCTGATCACCGGGGCAACCGGTTTTTTGGGCCGCCACATCGTCCCGGTTCTGGCCCGCCGTTACCCGGATGCCGAACTGATCCCTCTCGGATCGAAGGACTACGACCTCACCGAGCAGGATCGGGTCCGGCGGATGTTTGTCGACCACCGTCCGGATTGGGTGGTGGCCCTGGCCGGCTATGTCGGCGGGATCGGGGCCAACCTCGCTTACCCGGCCGACTTCTTCTACCGCAACCTGGTCATCCAGACCCTGACTATTCACGAAGCCTGGAAGGCGGGGGCGGAGAAGCTCCTGACCGTGATGGGAGGATGCAGCTACCCGGCATCCGCCGCTTCCCCGATCTCGGAAGATCAAATGTGGGAAGGGCTGCCGGCCTTCGAGAGCACGCCCTACTCGGTGGCCAAGAAGATGGCGATCGTCCAGTCCGAGGCTTACCGGCGCCAGCACGGTTTCAACTCGATCGTCCTCATCCCCGGCAACGTTTACGGGGAGTACGACAACTATGAGAAAGAGAACTCCCACGTGATCCCGGCGACCATCCGGAAGTTTTACGAGGCCGCCCGCGACCGCCTCCCCCGGGTGACGATGTGGGGGAGCGGGAACCCGACCCGGGACTTCGTTTACGCCGGGGACATCGCCGAACTCTTGCCCTATTTCCTGGAGAAGTACGACACCTCCGAGCCGATCAACCTCTCCACCGCCCGCTCGACCTCGATCCGGGAGCTGGCCGAGACGGTTAAGGAACTGACCGGCTACCGGGGAGAGACCGTCTGGAATCGCTCGAAGCCGGACGGCAAAGTTCTCAAGATTTTCGATAACCGGAAGCTGAAGGCCCTGGGGTTGGATTGCCCCACCCCGCTGAGGGAGGGGCTGGAGCGGACGATCAGGTGGTTTAAGGAGAATTACGACCGGGGGACAATCCGGTTATGAAGGTTGCGGTCCTCGGGGGGAGGGGGTTCGTCGGTTCGGCCTTTGTCCGCCGCTGCGAAGACCGGCGGATTGCCTGCGACTGTATCGACCTCGATAACTACCGCGAATTCTCCGGGGGTTGCTATGATCTGATTATCAACGCCGCTGGCGAGTCGAGAAAATTCCAGGTCAACCGGGACCCGGCCGGGGACCTGGCTTACACCCTGGAACCCCTGCTGCGTTCTTTCGGTGATTTCACCTTCTCCGGCTATGTTTACATCTCCAGCGTTGATGTCTACCCCGATCACGAAGACCCGGAACTGAGCCGGGAAGATGCCGAGATCGATCTTCGCCGGATCTCGCACTATGGGTTCCACAAGTACCTGGGGGAGCGGATGGTCATCCACTACTGCCCCCGTTTCTTGATTATCCGTCTCGGGGGGGTGCTCGGCCCGGGGTTGCGGAAGAACCCGGTATATGATTTAATCCATAATCTTCCCCTCCGGGTTGACGAGGCGTCGGAGTACCAGTACCTGACCACCGATTTTCTCGCCGGCGCGGTCTTCAATCTGGCCGGAGCAGAGAACTGGAACGGGATTTTCAACGTTTGCGGGACGGGGACGGTCTCCCTGTCCGAGGTTCGGAACTGGCTGGGGCGGGACCTCAGCTACGCCGGGGATGAGCGTTCGCGGGAGCGCTACGAGATCAGCAACGAGAAGATCAGCCGCCTCTTCCCCGTCCCCGATTCCCGGAAAACCGTTCGGGAGTTTATCGCGGGGGTACAATAAGATAACTGTATTTTTGTTGCCGTATTTTTCACTATAAATTTCGCGGAAATATTTTTTCAATGATTATCTCCCAGACACCGGTCAGGATCAGTTTCTTCGGCGGCGGGACCGACTTTCCGGAGTTTTTTCAGCAAGAGCAGGGGGCGGTTCTCTCCACCTCGATCGACCGGTACGTCTACCTCACCGTCAACTACCTGAGCAATTTCTTCGATTATCGGATCAAGGTCTCCTACTCGAAAACCGAGCTGGTCCACCGGGTCGGGGAGATCGAGCACCCGGCGGTCCGGGCCTGCCTGGCCCACCTGGGGATTGAATCCAACATCGAGATCAATTACTTCTCCCACCTCCCCGCCCGGACCGGGTTGGGGACCTCCTCCTCTTTCGTGGTCGGGCTCCTCCACGCTCTTTACGGTTACCTCGGCCGGCGGGTCTCTCCCTTCCGCCTGGCCGAGGAAGCGATCCGCCTGGAGCGTGAAGTAATCGCCGAAAACGTCGGTCTCCAGGACCAGTACGCCGCCGCCGTCGGAGGGCTGAACTATATCACTTTTAACGGCGACAACCGGGTCCGGTTGGAGAAGGTGATCGCCGCCCCGGGGACGCTCCGGCGGCTCCAGGAGAGCCTGCTGATTTTCTACACCGGCATCCAGCGCTACTCCGACGCCATCCAGGAGAAGCACGTGGCCAGGATCGCCTCCAACCGGGAAGATCTCGCCCGGATGGTCGAACTGGCCCGCCGGGGCCGGGACCTCCTCTCCGGTCCCGAGGACGGCCTCGACGAATTCGGCCGTCTCCTGGACGAGGGCTGGAGGCTGAAGAAGAATATGGGGACCGGGGTCAGCAACCCGGAGATCGACCGGCTTTACGAACTGGCCCTGAAGAATGGGGCACTGGGCGGTAAACTCCTGGGTGCCGGGGGAGGGGGGTTCCTTCTTTTCTACGTCCCCGCCGGGAAAAGAGAGGCGGTCCGGAAAGCCCTTTCCGGGCTGCTGGAAGTCAGTTTCAACTTTGAAAACAACGGAACCCAGATAATATTTTACGATCCGGAAAAACTCGGCAACCCCGGCGGATAGCTCCGCCTTTCCTGGGGAGGGTACAACTTGTCGTAATTCGGTTAAGGGAGAGGGAAGGGCCAGCGGGCCGGATAGCCGGGATCTGATTCCCCCGCGCCGCGAGGCCGCGGGGGTCTGGGACGCCCCGGCCGGTTTATCCGGCCGGAGCGGAAGTTCAATAGCTAATTAACCTTTCGAGCAATCAACGATGATCGAACAGTCATTCACCATAATCATCTCCACCTTCAACGAGGAAGATACTATCCGGGATTGTCTCGGCCGGGTCCGGGCGTCGGCGCCGGCGGCGGAGATCATCCTCCTCCACGGGGGCCGGGACGGGACCGCTCGGGAGGCCCGGGAATGGGGTGAGGAGAACGGAGATCCGATCCGGGTCTATGAAAACTACGGCGACTCCGGCAAGGGCCACGCGATCAAGGTCGGGATCACCCTGGCCTCCCACCCGGTGATGCTCCAGTTCGACGCCGACCTCCAGTTCGCCCCCGAGGATATCCCCCGGGTGGCGGCCCCGGTCCTGGCCGGGGAGGCCGACCTGGCGATCGGCTCCCGGTTTATGGCCGGGTCCGACCGTTCCGGCTACCGGTCGAGCTTCTTCCGGGACCGGGGCAACGCCTTTCTCAACAAATTCATCTCCCTGGTTGCCCTGCGGGAGGTCAGCGACGTCACCACCGGGATGAAGGCCTGGTCCCGGGAGATGATCTGGGCTATCGGCTTCCGGGATAATCGATTCATCTACGAGATGGAGATCGTGGTCCGCTCGGCGCTGAAGGGCTACCGGATCGTCCAGATACCCGTCACCTACTTCTCCCGCCAGGGCGGGGCTTCCGGCCACGGGACCGGCGCGGCGGAGTTCTGCTCGATCGCCCGGACCGGACTCCTGATCGCCTTCAAGGCCGTGTTGATCCGCTGGGGGCTCTGGTAGGCGGCGTGGAGGCGAAGAATCAACTTCCGGTAGTCGTCCTCGGTGCCGGCCCGGCCGGGCTGACCGCCGCCCTCGATCTCTCCCGGGCGGGGAGAAAAGTTGTCCTGGTCGAAAAGTCGCCGGTGGTCGGCGGGATCTCCGCCTCGCGTTACTGGGAGGATTTCATCGTCGAGTACGGCCCTCACACCTACCACGTCAAGAACGACGAGATCGACGACCTGGTCCGGGAGCAATACGATCGGCATCTGCCGAACAAACGGCGGGTCACCAATATGCTGATCCGGGGGAAGACCTACGATTACCCGCTGAAGTTCTGGCAGCTCTTCCGGGGGCTCAACCCTTTCTTCTCGGCCCGGATGGTGGGGGATTTCATCGTCTCCTCGATCCGCTTTTCCCTCTTCCCCCGGCCGGACGACTCCTTCGAGACCTGGGGATTGAAGCGTTTCGGCCGGACCCTCTACCAGCTTTGTTTCGGGCAGTACAGCGAGCGGGTCTGGGGCATACCGCCGGCGCAAATCTCCCCCCGGTTGGCCTCATCCAAGCTCCACAAGCTTAACCTCAAGGATATCCTGGTCAAGCTCCTGGGGGGGAGGGGGCAGGAGCAGGCCACTTACTGGAATTATTTCATCTATCCGGAGGAGGGGATCGGGGTAATCTTTGAACGGATGGCCGGGAGGATCGGCGCCGCCGGGGGCGAGGTCCGGCTCGATACCGTTCCGGTGAAGTTCCACTTCCGGGAAAACCGGGTGACTGCGGTGACCCTGCGCCGGGGGGGAGGGGAAGAGACGGTCTCCGTCGGGGGGGTTGTTTCCACCATCCCGCTTTCGGAACTGGGGAAACTCTGCCGCACCCATCTCTCCGGGCCGGCGCAGGCCGCGGCGGGAAACCTGAAGAATCGGGCGCTGGTTCTGGTCAACATCATCATCAACGCCGAACGGATCAGCCGGGCCCACTGGGTCTATCTCCTCGACCCCGGATTCCGTTTCAACCGCTTCTGCGAGCAGAAGAATCTCCTTTGCGAGAACAAGCCCCCGGGGAGGACGATGCTGACCTTCGAACTCTGCTGCGGATACGGGGACCGGATCTGGAACGCCTCCGGAGAGGAACTGCGGGCGATGGCCCTGGAGGATATCGGCCGGATCGGCCTTCTCGAAGGTCTCCGGGTTGGAAAGTCGATGGTCACCCGGTCGAAGGACGCCTACCCGATCTACGACCTGACCTTCGAGAAGAACCTCGAGATAACCCTGAACGGCCTGGCCGGAATTGATAACCTCTTCTCCGCCGGCCGCCAGGGCCTCTTCCTCAACACCGATATGCACGACAGTATGAAATCCGGGCGGGAAGCCGCCCGCTTCTGCCTGGAGGACCGCGCCCCCGGCGATTTTTATCGCGGGGCTTCCCCCCTGGGATCCGCTTGAAAGAACCGATTACCCCATCCCGTCTATCCTGTTATCCTGTCAAAAATTGCTGTTAATCCGGTCAATGAAGAATAGATCGACCTTTCTCTACGGTGCCGCCGTCGTCCTGATTCTGGCCGGAGCCTTTCTCCTCCGGAGGAACTTCTTCCTCCATCACCACCAGGCCCCGGTGGTCTGGGACGCCGCCGGCTACAACATCCAGGCCCGGGAATTCGCCGCCGCCTTCCGGGCCTGGCCCGACCGGGAAGCCTTTATGGCCCATTTCGTGAAAGCTTACGAAATGGCGCTGCCCAAGTGCGAACTTTACCCACTGTTTATCTCCCTGGTTTACCTCCTCAGCGGGGTTGATTTCACGGCGGTCCGGATCGCCCAGGGCCTTCTGGGCACGCTCAGTCTCCTCATCCTCTACCTGATCGCCGTCGAGGTCGCCGGCCGGCGGACGGCGCTGATCTCAATCCTGATCGGGGCCCTGTATGTTCCGTTCGTTCTTTCGGAGGGCCGGCTGCTGACCGAGACCGCGGCGATCTTCGTCTTCCTCCTCACCGTCTGGCTCCTGGTCCTCTCGCTGAAGCGGGGGTCGTGGTGGCTGATCTTCCTGGCCGGCCTCGCCGCCGCCCTGATGGTGGTCACCCGGACCTTCTTCCAGTACGTTTACTTCTTTTACTTCCCGCTGCTCCTGGCCGGCCTGGCCGCCAGGAAGAGGCGGTTCCGGGTCCGCCGTCTCCTCCGCTTGATCCCCTGGCGGGCCGTCTTCTTCCTCCTCGGCCTGGGGGTGATTATCGTCCCCCGGCTCTTCTGGACCCCGCGGGTCGACCGCCACGGCCGGAGTTTTATCAGCGGAAGCTGGCGCAACGGCCTGGCGATGTACTGCGGGGTCTACCCCCCGGTCCGGGGTCTCCAGACCTCCGCCGATCCCGGGGGCGAGATCCTCCGTTCGATTCCGGCGGGCCGCCACCCCGGGGCGGCCGACGAGCGCTACCTGAAAGCCTACTTCAGGATCCTGCTGGAGAGGCCCGACGAGGCGATCCCGGTCATCCTGGCCAAGGGCTGGCTTTTTTACCGGCGGGCTTACAACGACTTTCTCCAGACCTACATCCTCCCCCCCTCCGGGATCGACCTCTTCAACCGGGTCCTCCTCCTGGCCGGGCTCTTCGGGCTCTTCCTCCTCCCGGTCCGGGGGCTGAAGGCCTGGCCGGTTATCATCTCCTTGCTCTACGGCTGGGGGATGGCCTTCGCCGCCGATGCCGAGGCCCGGTACGGGTTGACCCAGATGCCCCTGATGATCCTGGCCGGGGTTTTTTTCGGCGAGCAGGTCGTCCTCGGGATAGCCGCCCGTTTCCGCCGCCGCTCCGAGCCGGGGATACTTCCGTGGCTGGCGGTAGCCGCCGGGCTGGCCGTTCTCTCCCTGGCCGCCCAACCCCGCTTTACCCTGCTCTTCCCCGGCCTCTCCTTCCCGGCCGCCTGGCGGCTGCGGATGGCGTTAGTCTCCCTCTTTTTCCTCTCCCTGGTCCCGCTCCTCTTCCGGATCTACCGCGGCCGGGCGGCAGGCTGGAAGAGATCGGCGGCCGCCGTGATCCCCCCCGGCATCCTGCTGTTGATCTATCTCTCCGCCGTCCGGGTCCATCCCTGGGGGAGGCAGTGGACGACCCGCCTTTCCAGCCGGGAACAGGCGGTCAGGCAGACGATCCCGCTCCCGGAGGACCTCACCCGCTACCGTTCCGGCGAGCTGAAGCTGGACCTGCTCTCGGGTCCGGCCCGCCGGTACGACCTGACCGTCTCAATCGACGGCGAGGTCGTCCGGAAATTCCGGGACGGGCTCACCCCCGACCCCGCCTCCTGGGTCCCGGAGAATCGCCGGCGGGCCTTCCCGGTCTACCTCCGGGAGACGAAACGCTCGATGGCGGAGGTCCGACAGTGGTACACCGTCCCTCTCGATTTGGCCCGGCTGGCCGGGAAACCGGAGGTCGAGGTGGAGGTCCGGTTCGCCCCGGGTTGGAACGACCCCGGTTGCTGGGTCGATCTCTACGGGGATTACCGGTATTTCGACGACCCGGCGGTCTTCGAGGGTCCGACCCTGACCGGGTCCCCGGGCCGGCTCTCGCTCTACAAGTACCTGGTTGACGACGACTGGCGAATCTGGGAGAAGACCGCCGTCCTCCCGGTCCGGGCGGCGGAATATCTCGGCCCGGGCAAGTCCCGGGAAGGCGATCTCTCCCCGGCCGCCGGGCTCCAGACCGGGAATTTCCGGATCTTCCTCCAATTCTCCGAACGGACCCCGCCCCCCTCCGGCTTCCCGGTGGCGGTCCGGGGGCGGGAGTACCTGACCGAGCGGACGGTCCTGGCCGACTACTACAACCTCCAGGTCTGGGAGGTCAACCCCTGGAAACGGAGATCCGACCGGATGGTCCTGGAGGCCGCCCACGCTCTCCCGGGCGAAGCGGGGGGATTCCGACTGGTGGTTTACGCCGATACCGACCGGGACGGGGCCCCGGACCTGCTGGTGGCGGAGTCGCCCTATTTCACCGCCGAGACCAGGGGGGAGTGGAGCAGTTTCACCTTCGCCACCGACCGGAAGCACATCTTTGTCGGGATGGCCTGGCCCCCGGGGTCGAAGACCACGGTTTACTACGAGCGGCTCCTCTGGCCCGACGACCTCTTCCCGGAGCGGATGTATTACCGGCCCGGCCCCCGGCCCGCCACCGCCCACCCGGTTTTGACCAATATGCGTCTCACCTTCCTGGAGGGGGAAGGACAGTAAGCAGTGAGCAGTAAGCAGTTCAATGGCCTGCTAACTGCTGACCGCTTAACGCTTCACCGACCAGATCTCCACCGGCCCTTCCCGGTAAACTAACTCTCCCAGGCGGGAGAACTTGCCCAGGCCTTCGGCCGGGTAGCGGTCCCGCTCCACCGAGCCGATGAAGACGTACTCAATCCCGTACTTATTGAGCAGGAAGAGGGCGGAGTTGAGGTCGGTGGTCCGGTAGAGGAGATCGACGTCCTTCTTCCGCTCCTGCGGTTCTTTCCAGTCGTTTCTCCAGCCGGCCTCGTGGTTGGCCCAGCCGATCGGGATCGGCAGCCCGGTGAAGGTGGCGACCCGCGAGGCCCAGACGTAGGCTTCGGCCTCCCCCCCGTCCTGCTTGGTCATATTCCCGGCCTCGAGCAAAACCGGCCGGCCGGGGATGTTCCGGTTGATCCATCGGATCGCCCTCCAGTCCCCGGCGTCCCCCCGCCATTCCTTGAGCTGGTTGGAGGGGATGGGACGGGAGAGGTAGGCGACCCCGTCCAGGGTCATCGGCTGCCGCGACCCCCTGACCCGTTCCCCGAGCGCTCCCAGGGGAAAGAAAAAACCCAGGGCGAGGACCGCGACGGCGACGACATTCCAGGAGAACCGCCACCCGGGGGCGTCTTTCAAAACCCGGTTGAGATAGGCGAGCGAGTAGACCGCCGCCGTCCCCAGCAGCAGCCAGGCGTTGGTGTAGAACTTGAACATCGTGTTCATCCTCTCGTAGCCGCTCCCCCGGTAGTGATCGGCCAGGAAGAAAAATTCGCAGAAGATGACCAGGGCCAGGGCGGCCAGGGCGACGAGGAGGATGAATCCTTCTTCTCTCTCCGGCTTCCCGAAAACCAGCAGGGAGAGGGCCGCCAGGGCGAGGATCGCCGCCAGGACGAATGTCTGGTCGAGGAAGGAGCCCCCGGACTCGAAGATCAGGATGATCAGGCCGGCGGCGGCGAAGAGGAGGAACATTTTCCGCCCTTCCTTCCCGGCGGATTTAAGGCCGGACCGCCCGAGGCGGGCGGCCAGGTAGAGGAAGAGGAAGAAGACGAAGATCCCCATCGCGATGAAAAAGAGGCCGGCCGGGGTGCGCAGGGTCACCGTCCCCAGGCCTCCCCGTTCCTGCCCGGTTTGCTCCCGGAGAAAGGGGATGTTGAAGGGGAGGTAGAGAACGAAGCTGATCAAGGCCAGGACCGCCGCCGGGGCGAGAGACTTCAGCCAGAAGAGGATTTTTTCTTCCCCCGGCCCCTCCCGCGTCCGGAATTTCCCGGCCAGGAAAGCTAAGACGGCGGCGGCGAGCCCCAGGTAAACCGGGTAGTCCCAGGTATGGGCCGCCGGGAGGCAGCCGATCACGATCGCCAGGACGGCCAGGCAGGCGGCCCGCTGCCCCCAACTTTCGCCCAGCGCCCGCCAGCCGGCGGCGGCGGCCAGGGCCAGGTTGAGGATCAGGTTGAGGATGGCCAGGTTGATCGGGTAGGTGATGACGTAGGGGTGGAGGTCACCGTAGCCCAGGCTGAAGGCGGGAAACTCGTTGATCGGGTAGTCGAGGATCTTACCCCCCGGATCGGTCTGGACCATCACCCGGGCGCTGTTGAAGAGGCCGAACCGGGCGTAGCCCTTCTCGAAGACCTGGATCATCCCGTCGAGGTTGCCGATCAGCATAATCGCCGCGACGGCGGCCAGGCCGTAGATCTTCTTTCCGGTCAGGTTGTAGCCGATCCCGAAGCAGGCCGAGACCAAAACGGCGTAGAGCCAGGCGATGGCCAGGTTGAAGTAGACGGGGAGGGTGATGAAGGGGACCAGTTTTCCCAGCGCCGAGACGACGATAAAGCCGTAGTAGTAGTAGTTCATCGTCTTCCCCGACATCCAGGGATCGAGCGGGGGGAAGTAGGCGGTTTTTTCGATCCCGTTGAGCAGGGCGTAGTCCATAAACCGCTCGCTGTCGGGATCGATGTTCGGGTTGAGGGATACGAAGAGGAGAAAGAGGATGAAGAAGACCAGGAAGAGCGCCTCGATGGCCATAAGCAGGCCCTTCTTCTCCCGCAGGAAGGCGGCCAGTTCCCGGCCTCTGCCTTTCATCGCCCGCCAGGAAACGCCGGCCAGGACCAGGAGGGAGAGGGCCGTCGAGACGGTCCCGAAGGGTAGGATCCGCCCGTGGGAGAGAATCCAGGCGAGGAAGGTGATTAATACCAGCCCGACGATCCGGGAGACGGCCCAGCCCCGGTCCCTGAGCCGTCCGGAGAAGGAAAAGACCAGCGGGAACGCCGCCGCCCCGGCCGCCGTCGAGGCCAGCCAGAGAGCGATTATCTGGGCAACGATCATAGCTCAAATATAGCCAGAGGGAGGGAAAAACAACAGAAAAATCATCCCCGGTATCCCGGCGGCCGGGCCCCGCCCCACAGGGCACCCTGAAGGGGTGCTAATTCTCAGCCCGGGGTGAAACCCCGGAATTCCAACGGTTCAACCATACCCCAAACCCGCACCCCAAAGGGGTGCCACATTATAGCCCGGGGTGTAACCCCGGGATCCAAATGCGGTCCAATCTTACCCCAAACCCGCACCCCAACGGGGTGCCACATTATAGCCCGGGGTGAAACCCCGGGATCCCAACGGCTTGGTCCCACCCCAAGCCGGCACCCCAACGGGGTGCCACATTATAGCCCGGGGTGTAACCCCGGTGTAAAACCCGCGATCTCCGATCATCCCCTCGGCACCCTGAAGGGGTGCCACATCATCCGGGGTTCCATTTGATGTGGCACCCCTTTGGGGTGCGGGTTTTGTTTGGCGTTGTTATGTAATCCCGGCGATTCTCGCCGGGTTATGATGTGTCACCCCTTCGGGGTGATTTTGCATCCGGCACCCCAACGGGGTGCCACATTATAGCCCGGGGTGTAACCCCGGGTAAAAAACCCGAGATCCCCGTCCAATCCCTCCGGCACCCCAACGGGGTGCCACATCAACCGGGATGCGACCCCGGGTTATCTATTCGGTGTCGACGCGTTCCAGGGCGGAGGAGAGGTTTTTCTCCTGCTCGGGGTCATCGCAGAGGGCGAGGGCGGCTTCCAGGTGGGGTCGGGCGGATTCGGGGTCGAAGAGGCGGTTGAGGTAGAGGAAGCCGAGGTTGTAGTGGGCGGTGTAGCTCTCCTCCAGATCCAGCGACCGCCGGTAGGCTTCGGCCGCCTCCCGGTACTTCCCCTGCAGCTGGCGGACGGTGCCGAGGTTGGTGTGGTGCCGGAAATCGCCGCCCTCTAACTTCAATCCGGCGGCGATGAACCGCTCCGCCGCCTCGTACTCCTTCCGGGCGGCCAGCAGCCCCCCCAGCTCGAAGTAGGCGGGGGCGAAGGCGGGGTTGAGCTTCAGCGCCCGGTGGTAGAGCTGCATCGCTTCCTGGAATCTCCCGGCCCTTTCCAGTTGCCGTCCCCGGGAGAAGAGGAGGGCGGGTGAGTCGGCCGACTCCCGCTCCAGGATCGCTTCCGCCTTTTCCTCCTCCCCGTCCCGCCGGTAAAGTTCGGCCAGCTGTTTCACCCCCGCCCGGTCCCCGGGGAAGATGGCCAGGGCGGTCTCGAGATAATCGGCGGCCAGGCCGTATTCTCCCCGGGCTTCCTTCAGGGCGGCCAGTTCCCGGTAAACGGTGTAGAGGCGGACCTCCCGGCCCGTCCCTTCCTCCCCGGCCCGGGCCAGGGCTTCGTCGTAGTAACGCCGGGCCAGCCGCGGGTAGCCCCGGGAGTCGTAGGTGAAGCCGGCCTTGAGGAGGAGGGAGGGTGATTCGGGGAAATCCTCCAGGAGTTCCCGGTAGATTTCCAGCGCCTCTCCGTGGCGGCCGAGCATCCCCATCACGTCGGCGATCTTCTCCCGGATGATCGGCTGGCCGGGGAGCATCTTCTCCGCCGCCCTGAGGTCGGCCAGTCCCGCCTCCGTCTCCCCGGCCCGGACCCGGGCCGTCCCCAAGTTGAAGAGGATCAGGGGGTCGGGTTCCTCCCGGGCGGCCGTCTTCCTCCAGAGGGAGTAGTTGTCCCTCCAGTCCGGCTGCCGGTGAAGGGTAAGGATGAGAAAACCCGCCAGCGCCGTGCCGAGCAGGGCGAACCGGAGCGCCTTGGCCTTACCGCTGTGGCCGAGAATGAGTTCGGCCGCCAGCCAGGCGAACCCGGGGAGGGCGAAGTAGAGGTACTTTTCGGCCATCATCCGGTTCAGGGGGTAGATGTTGGAGGCCGGGAGCAGGGCGATCGCTACCCAGAGGGCGCCGGTCCGGAAACGCCTCCCTTGTTTCCAGAGGAGGCGGATAAGGATGACCAGCCCGGCCAGCCCCGCCAGTTGAGCCGCCAGCTCCGGCGGGGAGGGGAGGGAGGCGGAGGCCAGGGGGTGATGGGGGGAGAGCCGGACCGGGAAGATGAGGAGGCGGAGGTAGGCGAGAAGCGCCTGGGGGGCCTTGATCAGGATCTGGGGATAGGTGAGGAGAAGGCCGAACCGGTCGGGGCCTGCGGGACCGGGAAGGAGAAAGAAGCGGAAACAGAGGAAGCCACCGGCGAGGATGAATGCCGCCAGGGTGAGTTTCCTCCGCCGGCCGGATGCGCCGCCCTCGGATCCCGGGAAATCGGCGAAGGCCGGGAGGAGAAGGGGAAGGACGAGAAAGCTCTCCTTGGAGAGAAAGGCTGCCAGGAGCAAGACCATCGCCGGGATCGCGCTCCCGGGCCGGCCTGAAACGATAAATTCGGTCCCGGCCAGGAGGAAGAGCAGGGCGAACAGGGTCCCCAGCAATTCGGCCCGGGCGCTCACGTAGATCACCGGCTCGGTGGCGATCGGATGAAGCAAAAAGATCAGCCCGGCCCCCGTCCGGACCGGGAAGGAGACCCGGCGGACTTTCAGGAGGAGGAAGAGGGCGGCGGCGCAGAGACCGTGGAGGAGGATTGAGCTCAAATGGTAGCCGAAGGGGTTGAGCCCCCAGTGGCGGTAATCGAAGTGGTAGGAGAGCGATCTCAGCGGCCGGTAGTAAGAGAAGGATGGCCTGAGGAAGTAATCGTAAAGGCGTTCCGGAGCGCGGATCGCGGGATCTCCGGCGATCAGGAACTCGTCGTCGAAGACGAACCCGCTGCCCAGGGAAGGGGAGTAAAGCAGAACCGCTCCCACCAGGAGGAGGATGGAGATAATCAGGTCCGTTTTCTTCATACCGGATTAACCGGACGGCAGAGTAGCACAGGCATTCTTGCCTGTGGCCAGGCTTCCACAGACAGGAATGTCTGTGCTACTTTCCCGCCCGGCCGGTTTGGCGTGAAAAATTCAGGTCATAACCCGATAATACACCGGGGAAGCCGGGGGAGGAAACGGAGAAAGCCGGCAAGAAGAACGCATTCGGCAAAGGTTCAGCGGGAGACCGGGATATCGTCAGCCGCGCCGAAGTAGGCCCGGGTCAGTCCCCGGATTGCCCAGAGGCCCGTGGATTCCCGGAAGACGGCTATCCCGTCGCTCAGCGTGCCGCCGTAATCTCCCGGGATCGGCTCGTCCGAGGATCCGCCGAAATAAGCCCGGGTTACCCCCCGGACCGCCCAGAGTCCGGTGGCGGGGCGGAAGATGGCCGGCCTCCAGGCCCCGGCGCCATCATAGTCGCCGGGGACCGGTACGTCGGACGAGCCGCCGAAATAAACCCGGGTCCCTCCCCGGACCGCCCAGAGTCCGATCGATTTCCGGAAGATCGCGATCTCCCGCTGCTCCTGATCGGAGTAGTACCCAGGCACCGGATAATCCGAGGATCCGCCGAAGTAGGCCCGGGTCAGCCCCCGGATCGCCCAGAGACCGGAAGACGGACGGAAGACGGCCGGGACCCAGGTCCCGTCCCCATAGTAGTCTCCCTGCACTGGAATATCGTTGGAGCCGCCGAAATAAACCCTGGTCAGTCCCCGCGCCGCCCAGAGGCCGGTCGCTTCCCGGAAGATGGCGATCCCGGTGGTCCCGGAACCGTCAAAGTCCCCGGGGACGGGGTTATCGGTAGAAGCGCCGAAGTAAGCCCGGGTCAGCCCCCGGATCGCCCAGAGACCGGTCACCGGTCGGAAAATACCGATATCCGAAGTCCCATCTCCGTCGTAGTCGTAAATCCAGGGTAGTCCCGGCCGGGTGGGGGAGGCCGAGGGGGAGGGAGACGGAGTGGCGGTCGGTGTCCGGCTCGGCGTGGCGGTGGGCGGCGGGGTCGGGGTCGCGGTCGGTATTGCTGACGGGGTGGCGGACGGTCTCGGGGTCGCGGTTGGGGAGACGGTCGGCGGCGGGGTCGGAGTCGCAGTGGTGGTCGGGGCGGGAGTCGGGGTTTTGTAGTCTTCCGGCGTTGGGGTGGTGCTGGGCGACGGGGTGGCGGAAGGGGGCGGCGGAATCGGCGGAGTGGGGGGCGGGGTCGGGGTGTTGCCGACGAAAAAGTTTCCCGTCACTCCATATTCATCTCCGGCCGGTTCGGGGGGATTTCCGCTGCCCGGTCCCGCGATTACCCGGAATTTTACCAGGTCACCCCTAGTCATATCGTAATCCGCATCCCAGATAAAGGTATTGGGGTGTCCGCCGATACTTGTTGTGAGATTGGTTTTCTTACCGTGGTCTTCTCCGGTGTAAGGGCCTCCTTTTTCTGAAGCGTTAAAATACAGCGCTATTAGTACCAGTCTGTATCCATAACGGGCCTCGGCCAGGGTCTGGTTGTTCCAGGAGTAGAGCCGGTAATTAATATCTACATCGCCCTCTTGCGGACTTGACGGGGTGTCCAGTTCAATAGAGATGGGCCCCTTCCTGATCCCCGCGCCGAGCTGGCGTTTCGTGCCGGTCTCTCCGCTGCGGAGAAAGAAAAAACTGTTCCCGAGACGGACAGAGTCCAGGCGGGTATTGGCGGTCTCGTTCCAATATCCGGCTTGTGGGTTGACGGAGCCGATCCCGTTGAGAGGAGATTCCCGGAAGTTCCAGCTCCAGCCGTCGGTGGAATACCAGGAAGTGATGGATTCTTCGTCCCGGTCCGAGGTCCAGAGCATCCACCCCTGCCGGACCCCGTAATAATAGACCTCCTCGAAGGTGTCGAGGTAATCGGGGACGGTGTGGCCGGAGAAAGAGACGGTCTTATCCACCGACTGTCCGGGGAAGCGGGACTGGCATTTCCAGTCTGAGGCGTAAAGGGTCCAGTCGAGGCCGTTGCTGGAGAGATGGAGTTCGTAGTAATAAGGCTCCTCTTCCAGGCCGCTCTGGAGGTACATCAGGTAGCGGTTGTCCATTGGGGCGGCGGTCGAGAATTCGGCTGAACCCCGGGGCCGGTAGAGGACTTTGGGGCGGGAGAGGATCCGGTAGGTGTCGGTCTTCCAGGTCGGCGGGCAATATTCCGCCTCGGTGAAGGCCTGCCAATTGACCCCGTCGGTGGACTCGGCGTACTGGAAATTTTCCCCGGGGGAGGCGCCGGCATTGGCGTACCAGAGTTTGAAACGGACGTTCCCCGCCTGGTCCTGCCAGGCGGTCTCGGCGGCGGGAAACCCGTTCGGGGCGGCGGCCGCGGTATGGTCTCCCATCGGGTATCCGAAGAGGCCGGTTATGGCGATCGGAGAGCCCCCGTTCAGGTACTCCCAGTTCTCCCCGTCGCTGGAGAAGGCCGAGAGGTACGGTTCGACATCGGTGCCCCGGAAGAAAGCGACGAACCGGTCCCCGGCCCAGGCCAGGGTGCTGTCAAAGGCTTCCCTCCCTTCAAAGGCGGCAATCGCCGGCTCACTCTCCGATGACCAGTCGGTATAGGTGAAGTCGGTCCAGAAAGGCTGGGCGGGGAGTAGACGGGGCAGGAAGAAGAGACCGGCAAGAATGAAAAATGAGGGCAAGAAATTCTTCATAGCGTGTGCTTGGGAAAGTTAACAGTAATTAGTGAACAGCCAGCAGTTTGCTTTTGGCGGTTCTGCTTACTGCTTACTGCTTACTGATTACTGCTTACTGATTACCGGCTCAACGGCAGATCGCCGTCCGTGCCGAAGTAAACCCGGCTGACGCCGCGGATCGCCCAGAGGCCGCCAGCGGGCCGGAAGACGCCGATATCGGCGAATCCCAGGCCCCGGTAATCGCCCGCGACCGGGATATCGAGGTATCTCCCGAAGTAAATCCGGGTCTCGGATCGGAAGGCCCAGAGGCCGTTGTCCTGGCGGAAAATTCCGAAATCGGTGAACCCGTCCCCGGTGTAGTCAACCGTCACCGGACGGTCGCCTTCCCGGCCGAAGTAGAATCGGGTCAGGCCCCGGATCGCCCAGAGCCCGGAGGATTTCCGGAAGATCCCGAAATCGGTCCACCGGTCGCCGGTGTAATCGGCCGGGATCGGGCTGTCATCGGCCCGCCCGTAATAGAACCGGGTCAGGTTGCGGATTGCCCAGAGCCCGGACGCCGGGCGGAAGATCGCGATATCGCTCTGTCCGTAGCCGCTGTAATCGGTGGGGATGGGGATGTCGCCTTCCCGGCCGAAGTAGATCCGGCCCGAACCGCGGATCGCCCAGAGCCCGGTCGCCGGTCGGAAGATCGCCATCTCCGTGGTGCCGTCACCGAGGTAATCGCCGGGGACCGGGATATCGCCGTCCCGGCCGAAGTAAGCCCGGGTCAGTCCCCGGATCGCCCACACCCCGTTCTCCGGCCGGAAGACGGCGATATCATCGGTTCCGTCGCCGTCGAAGTCGCTCCCGTCCATCACCAGGTAACCGGTGGTCGGCCGGGGCGAGGGAGTGGCGGTCGGTGAAGGAGTTCTCGCGGGAGTCGGCGTGGCGGTGGGAACCGGAGGCTCGGCGGTCGGCTCCGGGCTCGGGGTCGCCACCGCGAACGGGGTGGGTGTCGGGGAATGTGTGGGGGTCACGCTGCCGTTAACCCGTTTGTCGGTGCGGAGAAGGCCGTAACGGTTGACCGGAAAGCTGCGGTGGCTCTGGGGGCGGATCACCTGGTTGGTGTCACCGTAATAGGTGGATTCGGCCAGGGTCGGCCGGTTGAAGATCCGGACGTAGATGAAGGTGTCGAGCGGCCTGTCCATATTGAAACAGAAGACACCGGAACGGTCCCAGGACCAGGGGGTACCGTGCCCGATCGCGGTCTCGGCGAGCAAGAAGTCGTCCCCGTCCGGGTTGCCGGTAACGGGATCGGGAGGAGAAATCTCGAAGTCAAGGCCGGCGTCGATGATCTGGACCAGGGCCCCGGCTTCTCCACCGCCCGGCCGGGAGGGGTTGGCCCCGGGGAGGAGCTGGTGGTATTCGTTCTTCAGGGGCGCGTCGGAGTCGTTCCAGACCAGGAACGGCTCGTAGAGGCTCTGGGCCAGGAGTACTCCCCCCGCCGGCGGGAGAAGTACCGCCCCGAGAACCGCTATTATCGAAATTAGCGCGCGCCGCTTCATATTATTCGGACCGGGTTCCGGATGAGCCTGTCGCCTCCGCCCGCCGGTTCTTCTTTTTCCAAAAGATGAAAGCCGCCAGGGCCAACCCCGGCAGCAGGGTCAGCCAGGTCGCCGGTTCAGGGATGATCATAAACGGGTACTCGGTCCAGAGGTAGAGCCCCCCGGCGGTGATGTCCCAGATGTCGAGCCGGAAGAAGTCGGAGAGGGTGTGGAGCGGGGTCTGCCCGTAATAGGTGACCTGTGGCCAGGTGGGGGCGTTGAAAAAACGGACATAGACGTAATTGCCCAGCAGGGAGGAGTCGTATTGAAATAAATCGAGAAACCTTCCCGTGTTAGCGGGGGCATTGGTCCCGATAGAGGTGGTCTCCCAGAGGATATCTCCCCCGGTCGGCCGCCCGTTGTAGACGCTGGGCGGGCTGGGCCAGCCGGGGTTTGTGGTGAAGATCAACTGGACGATGCAGCCGTCCTCCAGCAGGGCCATATTCTCGTCCATCAGCCCGACCGAGTTGTAGTAGATCAGGTTCACCGTGTAACCCCGAACCGTTCCGGGCGTTCCGGCAACGAGCAGAAGGGCGCAGGCAAGGATTATCGGGATGCTCTTTCTCATCGAATCATTTCCGCGAATCATTTCCGCCGGTTTATTCCTCCCATTTCAGGTAGGTCTTGATCTCGTTGGACCCGCTGTCCTGGTAGGGGACGTCGAAGGTAAAGGTATTTGAATTCCAGTCCACCGGTTCGTCGGGGTTCCAGTACTGCATCACCACGGCCGGGGAACCGGGTGAGAATGTCAGTTCATTGCCCACCGGTTCCCCCAGCAGGCTGAGCGGGTTGAAATACGTCCACTGTCCGGCATTGGAGTGGTCCTGGAAGATCACGACCACCGGTTCGTTGGAACTCCCGCCCTTCGCCGAGAGGTCCCGATCGTAAAGGACCAGCCAGTCGCTTTCCAGGGCGACCCAAAGCGGAGTGCTGGGATTGTCCGTTCCGGCCAGGTTGGGGAAATTGGTCTGGTTGAAGCGGCGGCTGACCGGAAAATTGTAGTTGAGAAAGGTCACCCGGGCGACTTCGTCAAAGTCCGGATCGCCGGGGCGGACGGTCTGATCGTTCCAGGTCCGGTGATGGATGTAGTTCAAGTAACCGTCCATCTTCAGGGCGGCTCCGGCGTAGAAAGTGAGGGCGGGGAAGGTGTCGTCAGGGGCGACCAGACGGAACCCGTCGGAGCCGGCGATGGTCCGGGTGGAGGGCTCGAAGGTTGATTGCACCTTCCAGCCGGCGCCGCCGCCGGAGAGGTAGTCCATAGTGAAGCTTCCCTCCTCGGCTTGCCAGAGGTTGAATTTGGTCGCATCAGCCGCTAGGGAACCGGAGGGGAAGAAGGCGGTCCCCAGGGCGTAGTCGAGCGCGCCGCCGCTCCCGGGGACGTTCCCGGCCAAGCCCATCATCACCTGGGTCTCCCCGGCGGGGATGTCCCGCCGCTGGACCATCATCACCTCCTTGGCCAGGGTGGAGGCCAGGCGGAAGTCGCCCATCTCGGTGTAGTAGCGCCAGGTCCCGGCCGCCTCGGACGACGGTTCGCCTTCCAGGTAAGTTCCGGCAATGGCCAGGCGGTAAAACCGGATATCCCCCTCGTTCAGGCTGGTCAGGGTGCTCTCGGTGAAGTAATTGAAGTCGCCGGACCGGAGAAGCCCGGTGGCGTTGGGGTGCAGCTGCCAGGTCCCGGTCAGGTTGAACCAGTTCTCGCTGGGAAATTCCTGCGCGGCCTGGGACTGCACCGGCCAGTCGGCGTAAAGGACGTCGAAGGCCAGCGAACGGACGTAGTCGGGGTACTCGGACTCGAACCCCTGGATCGAGATGGTCGGGTTGCGCCAGATCAACAGCGGCTGGCCGGCGGAGTTGCCGACCCGGATGTCGGTGAACTGGAGGAAAGAGGTCTCGTCGGTGGGGTCGGTCCGGGCCAGGAACTCCTGGATGTTGGCGAAGTCGTCGTCCTCCCAGTCGTTGATGGCGTCGATCGGGTTATAGTCCCACAGAGTGTGGGTGTTGAACTCGCTGTCGGTCCACTCGGCGAACTGCTCCTCGTAGGCGGTCGGCATCCCGTCCTTGTCCCGGTCCTTATCCCACCAGACCGGGAGGTTGATGGTGTAGGCCCAGCCGGCCCCGGAGTGGTTCCCGGACCCCGGCCAGGCCCCGATCGGGGAGGGCTGGCCGAGCGTGTCCCAGGTGTCAAAGGAAGCGCCCGCCTTGTACTTCCCCATCGCGCTGAACTCGGAACTGGTGATTAAAAAGCTGTTGCTCTCCATCTTGGGAAACGCCCCCAGGGCGGGCGAGGCGGCCAGGAACGAAATCGGGATTATCCAGATGTTCTTCATCTTGTTAAGACTTTCCCGGAAATTATTTATTTCCCGACCAGGATCTCGATCATTCCCTGCTCGCCGCCGAACGGCTCCCGGGCGGTGCCGACGATCTGCCAGCTCCGCAGTTGATCGAGGTCGGCCTTCATCGCGTAACCCGGGGTGGAACTGGTGACCAGCTTGTCACCGGGGATGATCGGCCCGCCCTCGTCCGTCACCTTGCAGCGGGCCAGGCCGATAATCGCGACCACGATCCGGTAGTCGTTCTGGGGGAGTTTCCGGTCGAGCTTGACCTTTCCGTCCCAGGCCACCCCGACGATCGCGTTCTCGTAGGGCTCGTCGGAGTGATCGACCGCCAGCGGGATCGCCGACTGGACGATCACCTCGCCGTTCTCGTAAGCCGTGTAGTGCCGGGCCGCCTCCATCACCTCGGGGAAGTCACCCGTGGTGTTGATCGATTCCCAGGCACCTCCGGTGCGGTAATAGAGAGAACCGTCGGTGTCGGCGTAAATCATCCCATCGGCCGGGGACGCCGGCGGACTTTCAACCTCATTCAGATAGAAATGGGCCAGGGATCCGCTGGTCCCCTGGACGCTCATCCGGGCGTTAGCGTTCGGGGAGTCCGTCCCCATGCCTATGGTGCCGTCATCTTCAATCCTCATTCTCTCAGTAGCGGCTTCATTGCCATTGGTGTTAGTAGATTTGGTCTCAATAGTGATATAACCACCTTTATCATCTACTCCGTGAGCCTCGGATGCATAGGCACGAATCATCACGGACGCATCAACGGAACTTACCGGATGAGTACTATTTTCATACGAGTCAAAAGCAATCTGCCCCAGCAGTTCATTGTCCGATACGGTAGTCTCGTTTCTTACCAACAAAATATTCCCCCCCTTACTCCCATCAACTCGCAAAACTGGATCAGTTTCTCGGCCGAATGAGGCGCCTCCTCTGAGCCAAGCTATAGGGGCTAACGGTGTAGCCAGGTTGGAGTAAGCGGTAATGGCGCTACCGGTGTTGGCGCTGTTGTAAACATGGATCGCGCCCCCATCATCATTGTCCACCGTGGTGTTGGCAATATCACCAACCTGGTCGACGAAGAAGGCCTGGTCGGCATCGTTGTTGGTGACATAGATCGCCTCGTCGTTAGCGGTGGCGGCATGAGCGATCTCGAGAGCATTGCCTTCGCCGACCTGGTCGATGCTGATCGCGTCTCCTGTATTGTCCTGGTCGATCCGGATGCCGTCCCGGTTGTCGGTGGTCTGGACGGTCACCTTGGCGGTGTTGGCGGTTCCCGTGCCGATCCCGATGGTTTTGAGGTTGGCGTCAAGGAAGAGGAGGTAGTCGTCACCGTTACCCTCGAACCGGGCGTCGAGATCGGCGCCGGCATCGTTGAAGGTGAAGGTGCCGCCGTCGAAATCAACGTCGCCGCTGGCGGCCAGGGTGGTGAACGATCCGGTGGAGGGATCATCCGCACCCACGGTGGTCCCGTCAATGGCGCCGCTGTTGATGTCGACACTGGTGATCGCCTGGCTGTTGGCGTCCATCGCGCCGGCCAGCTGGGCGATGGTGATCGACCCGATGGTGCCGCCCTCGATCTTGTCGCCGCTGATCTGGTCGTCGGCCAGGTTCAAAGTCCCGGCGGAGACATCCAGCGTCTTCCCCGCCCCGACGGTGATGTCCGAGGTCGCGATGGTCGCCCCGTCGATCGTGCCGCTGTCGATATCAACCTTGGGCAGGTTGACCTCCCCCGTCCCCTTGGGGGTGATGTTGATGTCGATATTGTCGTCGGTCCCGTCGGCGGCCAGGGTGACGCCGCTCAGGGTGACCGCCGCCGCGGCCACGTTGGTGTCGAAGGTGGTCGCGTTGACCGTCCCGACCGTCAGGGTGTCGGCGTCGGCATCGTAAGTGAATTCGGCATCGCTGGAGATCGTGTCCGCCGCGGTCCAGTAAGTGACCCGGGTATCGGCGCCGGAGCCGCTGACGTTAGCCGGGTCGGCGCCGGTCAGAGTGATCCAGTTCGCGCCATCGCTGTACATCATAGATTTATCGTCGCTGTCCCAGAAAATCCCTCCAGCATTGGCAGCGGCAGCTGCGGGGGCAGCGGCGCCTCCCAGCATCCAGAATTCGCCAGTAGTACGCATAGCGTAACGTCTGGAGCCTAAGTTGGTGAAGGTAATTTCTCCATCATTTTCTTGGTAGATGCCGGTATTGGCCTCGCCTCCCAGCGAGATGATCGGGTTGGTATTGGAACCGTTGCCGGCGAGAATGAAATGGCCGGTGGCGTCGAAGGTCGCTATCAGGTCCCCGTCGGTGGTCACCCCGATCTGGTTGGCCCCGATCCGGTAGAATCCTGTGTTGGGGTCGGCTTCCCAGGTGATGGCCGGATTGGCGGCCGATCCCTGGGCGTCCAGGGCGACGCTGTCGGCGGTCAGGGTGCTGAACTCAGCCGCTGTCGGATCTGTCAGGCCGATGGTGGTGCCGTCGATCTCCCCTCCTCCGATATCGACGTCGGCGAGAGTGGCGGTACCGTCGATATGCAGATCCTTCCAGGACGCGGCTCCGCTGCCCAGGTCCCGGGTATTGTCTCCGTCCGGGATCAAGTCGGCCGCGATAGGGTCGATATTGCTGAGGTCAACCAGGGCGAATTCACCAGCGCCCCCGACCGAACCGGTCAGGGAAATCCAGTCGGTCCCATTGTGGAACTTCAGGTAGCCGTCGGTGCCCATATAGATCATCCCCGCCGCCGCCGATTCCGGGGTAGGGCCGTCGATCGCCCGCAGCCAGAGATGGGGGGCGTTGCCGCTGATCGCCGGCTCCAGTTTGAGCAGGGCCTGGTCGAAACCGACGCCGGTTGTTTTTACCGTCATCAGGGGGGATACCTGGGGCGAGGTCTGCCCCGAGAAGAGCGTGAGGCCGCCGTAAATGTTTCCACTGTTCTCGATATGAACCGCGCCGCCGAAGTTTTCGCCGATGGTCTGATGGGACCAGGCGCCCTGGCTGAACCAGCCGGCGTTGCCGCCCGCCGGTGACCCAGCGGAGATAGTCGAATGGAGCCCGTGGCCTTTTCCGTCCTGCTGGACATAGAGGGCGTGCCCGGAAGCGCCGGGGCTGTACTGGATGGCGCGGAGGACGCTGCCCTGGACCAGGCCGGAGGTATTGGCCGAGAAGGTGGCCACCGATCCGCTGGTCACCGAGTTGGAGGAGGCCCAGATGGCGTGCTGAGAGGTGTTGGCGGCCAAGATGGTCAGGACCCGCCCGTTGCTGGTCCGCCCGAAATACACGGCTTCATTGCCGGCCCCGGATCCCCCGCCGGCGTGGTTGACCACCAGGGCCCGGCCGGTAGCGGCGGTGAAGGTGACCAGGTCATAATCGTCGTCTGCTCCGTCGCGCGTCGAGGAGACGTCCAGCGCGGTTCCGGTGGTCAAAGAGTTGGCCACTATCTGCAAAGCCTCCCCGTCCTCCGCGGTCGAGGTCAGGGTTACCTTATCGGCGCCGGCTTCGTAGGCCAGCGCGGCCTCCGCGGAAAGAATTCCCCCCGCTCCGGTGTAAACAATCTGTCCGGGAGAGAGACCTGAAGCGGCGACAGTTGCACCGGTCAGATTGGTGAACTCTCCGGCGGCCGGATCGGTCACCCCGATCGGCGGCGGGTCGGCGAAGACGCCGGCCAGATTGGAGGGAACCAGCGCCTTGTCGGTTTCCGCGCCGGCCACCGCCTCAGCGTCGGTAGCGATTTCGATCACCCCGATCTGGTCAGTGGCGGCGGAGATACCGGATACCGTTAGTGTGCCGGCTCCTGTGGTGGAGGTCACCCCGTTGCTGGTGCCGAGCGTGGCGATGGCCGGAGGATCGTCAGTGTCTCCGATAACAAGCTGTCCATCAGTCATTGCCGCCAGGTCGTCCAGCGTGGATTCATTGGTCCAGTAGGCCATCGTGTTCGCGGTTCCGGCCCCGTTCAGGCCGGCGCCGATCGGGAGGGCGTCGACGTAGGCCTTGACCGCCTTCTCGGTGGGGACGGCGGTATCGGAGTCGCCAGTGAGGTCGCCGTCGGTCGAGAATTCGTCGATCGTCGCTCCGCCCCCAATCCCGGTGGTGATCTTGGTGGCGGTCAGGGTTTCCCCGCTGAAGGTCAGGTCGCTGTCGTCGGCCAGCACGCCGCCGGCGCCCGCCAGGACCACCCGGCCGGCGGTCAGGTTGCCGGCGGTCAGCGAAGTGGCGCCGGTCAGGTGCGTGAAGTGGCCTA